>Ga0256405_10000020_pt1 | contig 431542 bp, 387 predicted proteins | sample RumenRJG_02DNA_FD_189096 | JGI IMG/M metagenome (GOLD analysis project Ga0256405, IMG submission 189096) | Bovine rumen microbial communities from Lethbridge, Alberta, Canada - RJG_02 | ecosystem: Host-associated > Mammals > Digestive system > Stomach > Rumen | place: Canada: Alberta... | reverse complement strand
ATAATAGATATGGAGAAATAAATGAAAGAACTTTAAGAGGTTCTGACATGATAAATTGCGGACCATTAGATTCACGAACCTGCTGTGAGCCAGATAAAACTACATCATCCTATGGTTTCAGAATCTGTCAAAGTATAACTAAATAAAAATGGCTTGCTTTTTAGAATATTATAGTACTGATTTCGAAGAAGTTTTGATTTCAAAAAGGATAAAAAAGATTAATGGGGTGAAAAAAGTATGAAGAAGATAGCCTTGCTTTTAATAATTGTACTCAGCATTACCAGTTGTAAACAAAAAACGATAGAAGAAAAATTTGAGGATGCAATAGGAAATTGTAATATTTCTAGAGTTCGGAATTTATTGTCTAAAAACATAGAGATAGATAAAGAAATTATTATGGGAGAAACTGCACTAAGTTATGTATGTGGGATTTATAAAGATAATTCTTATGAAATAGCAGAATTATTAATAAAAAAAGGTGCTAATGTAAATTCTACAATATTAAATAATGAAATAGATAGAAAGAAGTTTGTTTTTGCAAAGGCTGAAAGGCTTCCTATCCTAACTCAATGTACTTCTTTAGAAAAAGCTCAATTACTAGTGTCTAATGGAGCAGAGGTAGATCTTGACTGTGGAAGTGGAATAACACCACTTATGTATTTTGTAGAATCTTCAGGTATTTATCAACAAAAGAGTGATGAATCCTGGTATAAAACTTATTTAGAAATCATCAAACTCCTTCTGGAAAACGGAGCAGATGTAAATCATAAACTGGAAAATGGTGTGACTCCATTATTAATTGCCCTGCAGTATCAGAACAGGGAAGTAGTCTATCTTCTTTTGCAATATGGAGCTGAAATCCACGAAGACTATGTTCATTTGGTCTTAAATCCCTTTAGAAATACGATATTTGAAGACTTTGGAGATAAAGCGGATTATAATTTTTCTGAGCTTACATCAATCTGCAATGCGGGTTATGTTGATTTACTAAAAGAGTATTTAGAGAATCATAAAGTAAATTTATTTTCACATTCAGGAGATGGATATGATTATTTCTTTTGTGCAGTACAGAGTAATAATCCAGAAATCATAGAATACCTTTTGCCTTTCTACGGAAACATAAATTCAAAGCGCTATACGATTATCGACTTAGATAATAGACCAATTTATGGATACACTTTGTATGGAGTTGCTTGTCGTTTTGGTTGCGAGAAAATTGAAAAAGTATTGTTGGAGCATGGTGCCAATGGTTTTACACAGCAGATTTATGCTCACGAACCACTAGCATAGTATTTAAAATTTTGTATTTATTGTATGTTCAAAAATAGGTAATTGCAAGTCAGGATTGGACTTTGTAATATAGAATATATCACATAACAAAGCTTCAAAGCCGACAAACCGGTCAAGCCGGTTTGCGGTTTAACTCATTGTTATACGCACAGCCGCTGGGCATATAACGGGTAGGTAGAGTGTAAGTGGTATAAGATTAGGTAGACAGAATACACATTATATTATGTTATATATTTTACTTGGAATGGTGTGCTTGTGTTTTTTTGTGTATGTGTGTTTCAGGTGTTTTCAAAATAACTTTTGCAGAAAGTCTCGAATGATTTTGTCTGTCCATCAAGAATTGCTTTTATAGCATCAATAGTAAAATCAAAATTGGTAGAGCGAACCTTTTCCTTTCCCATAAAAAGATCAGAGACAGAAACATCAAGTGCATCTGAAATTTTTGCAAGTATGGCGGGAGATGGAAATTTATTTGCACATTCAATTTGTGATAAAAACGGAATGGAAATGTCGGCTTTTTCAGCAAGCTCTGCCTGTGAAATATTCTGAATAGCCCTGAAAGTCTTTATGTTCCTTGCTAGATTGTCTCTTATTTCGTTCTCTGTCATATTTTTTCCTTATGGTTATACTTACTATTTCTAAATGATAAAAAATAGTTTGACAAATAACGAATAGGATAATAATATATTCTTATAAGCTATTTTAATAATAACTTTAAGCAAAATTATAAGGAGGATCTTGTTTATGAGATCAATGACATGGGAAGATTTCGAAAATTTTGTAAAGGAAAACGAATCAAACGGGTGGACACATTTTAGTGGCTTTAGGTTTAAGGATGGATCTTATACCGCTAGAAAACTTATCAGTATGGCTCATGATGATTGTGATTGGCCTCCACAGTGTCGTGAGGCAGGAAGTTTGGGCATTCCGGAAATAGAATGGGCCAGTGGAGATGTTTTTGTCCCTACTGAGGATTATCTTGATTTGGAGAATGACCAGCAGAGGGAAGAAGATGAAGCGACAATTGAAAGGATTATGAGAGATTTACGAAGAAAAAACAGAGACCCTGAAGTATTGAGAGCTAAGTGTGAGGAAATTATAATGAACGCTGCTTTTGAAGACCCGCTCGAGGTAGAAGCTGCAAAACGGCTTCTAAGGGAGATATAAAATTTTTTAGAAATTTTAGAATTTGAAATTAAGCAAAAATTTTGAAAAGATTGCCGTGATTTTAAAAGTTTTGTAACTGAAACTTACGGCAGTCTTTTTTTTACAGGTAATGTATCTCTACCCTTGTGGGGAAAAAAAAGTCCTACGCCCGATTGTAAGGGTTGCCGCAAGGCAAGACCGCCGTATGGCGGGCCGGAGCGCGTGAGGCGCGGAGCCCTGGAAAGCGGGTGACGATTTGGCACTGGCAGCCGGTTTTAGCCAAGGAATTATATGGTAGAGCGTTAAAGGTTACCGTCCAAAAGAGTATGATTTAAAATACTGTCTGTAAAATTATACACCTTTATAAAGTTTATAGCTTTTGTTGTTATTTCTTCTTGCCAATATCTAAAGTTACCCCTTATACTGTTTTTATGAGAATGGAAAAAGAGATTGACACAAAAAAATACCCCTTGTTCTTTCTTATTCCTGCGGCAGTGGGGCTTTTCTTTTTGATATTCGGCCTGAGTATTGTCTGGTCCAACAAGAAGCGTGCGGAGCGCTGTACGGAAGAAGTTTCTGGCGTGGTTTTGCAAATGCTTGAACGGGACGGCAATAACGGGCACCTGTATACTCCGGTTTTTGAGTACAGTTTTGGCGGTAAGATTTTTAGGCAGGAAAGTGACCATGCCTCCTACCCGCCAAAGTTTAGCGAGGGCGAAGGGGTTACTGTTATGGTGAACCCCGGCGATCCTGATGACTACTTTGTTACCAAGGACAGTGCAGGTTTGACCATGGCCAAGGTTTTTATTGTACTTGGGCTTGTAATATTTGCTGGCTTTGTATTTGCTATTTTTCACGTTTATCTTTCCAATAGGGACGAATCCAAGGGTAAGGAAGCTAAGGGGATTCGTATTGGCGTTATTTTTCTTCTTATTGGGCTTTTTTCTCTTGCAATTCCTTTGTATGCAATCAAGGATAAGCTGGCTGGCGGGAGTAGCAATCCTGTGGACTACAATCCCATTTTTTCTATTGCCATGCTTGCTTTCTGCTTTATTTTTGCTTTTACATTCATTATCCTTGGCATTGTGATGATAAAGAAAAAGTCTCTGGGAATGTCTATAGGTGCTGATTTTTTTGCTGAGCTTGACGGGCAGATGAATGTTAGGGATTCTGGGGATCTTGGGGGCACCAATTCTGCTTCTAAAGGCAGTGCTTTTACCCTTTCCAGGATTTTTGCGGCTATTGGCCTTGTGCTTGTAATAATTGGGGGCTGTATTCTTGCATACGACAGGATTTCCATAAAGTCTCTTGTAAGGGCGGAGGCGCTTGTTACGGGAACCTGCTGCGTGTCTGGCGGAAAGAGCCGGAGCTATTACGCGGACTTAGAATATACGGTTGACGGCCAGCCTTACCAGAGCCAGATAAGCGTTTCTTCCTTCTTTAATAAGTCCAATGTTACCGTATGGTGCAAGCCGGACAATCCTGTGGTTTGCAGGGCTAAGAATGAGTTTATTCTCTTCTATATAATTCTCTTTGGTATGGGAGGATTCTTCTTTGCCGGAAGCCTTATTTTAGCCCATGTTGTGCGGCAGGAAGAGTGATTCTGCTTTTAATGCAGCTTAATTTAATACAGTTGCTCCAGTTTTTCCTTTATGAATTCGCTCTTGCTCTTTAGGTCTATTGCCCCGGTCTGGAGCAGCAGGCGGTTGGGCTTTTGGGGGTCGAGTTTTATGCGGCTGGAGTTTGCCTTTATAAGCTTTAAAAGCTTGTCTATGCTGATTTTTGCAACTTCGCCGAATTCGATTGTGGCAAGGCCCTTCTTTTCCTTTAGGGAGGTTATGGAAAGCTTGTTGCAGAGTATGCGGATTTTTGCAAGGCAAAGCAGGCTGTTCACTTCGTCCGGCAAGGGGCCAAAGCGGTCAAAAAGTTCTGCCATGACGGTGTTGAGCTCTTCGTCCGAGCCGACGGATGCTATGCGCTTGTACATTTCCATTTTTGTCTGGGCTTCCGTGATGTAGCTGTCCGGGATGAAGCCTGAATATTCAAGTTCGAGCAGGACTTCCTGTGGGGCGTGCCAGTCGCTGTTGGAAAGCCTTTCTATGGCGTTGTTTAAAAGCGTAAGGTACATTTCAAAGCCTACCGCATAGACTTCCCCGCTCTGATCCCTTCCCAAAAGGTTCCCTGCCCCTCTAATTTCCATGTCTTTCATGGCGATTTTGAATCCTGAGCCAAGTTCCGTAAAGTCTGAGATTACCTGAAGCCTTTTCATTGCGACTTCGCTTAGCGCCTTGTTTTCCGGGTAAAAAAGGTAGGCATAGGCCTTTCTGTCGCTTCGGCCAACCCTTCCCCTTAGCTGGTAAAGCTGGCTTACTCCGTACATGTCTGCCCGGTCTATGATGATTGTGTTTACGTTGGGGATGTCTATGCCGTTTTCTATTATTGTTGTGGCTACCAGGATATGGAAGGCACCCATCTTAAAGCGGCGGAATTTGTCGTCAAGTTCTTCGCTGGTCATCTGGCCGTGGGCAACTTCTATCATCATCTCTGGAACTATGTGCTCCAGCCGGATTCTTGTTTCTTCTAGGGATTCCACCCGGTTGTGGAGGTAGAAGACCTGTCCGCCACGCTCCGTTTCGCGTCTGATGGCAAGGGCAACCTTTTCGTCTGAGAATGGCTCGATTGCGGTTTCTATGCTCTGCCTGTTCTGTGGCGGTGTTGTTAAAAGGGACATGTCCCTTATTTTTAGGAGGCTCATGTGCAGGGTGCGCGGAATTGGTGTTGCGCTTAGGGCAAGACAGTCTATGTTTGTTTTTATTACCTTTAGCTTTTCCTTGTCTTTTACGCCGAATCTCTGTTCCTCGTCTATTATCATAAGTCCAAGGTCTTTGAAGACTACATCTTTCTGAAGGATTCTGTGGGTGCCGATTAGAATGTCTACCTGCCCTTCCCTTAGCTTTTGAAGGGTTTTCTTTTGCTCTGCCGGTGGGACAAAGCGCGAAAGCTGGGCGATTTGCACAGGGAAGTTCTTGAAGCGTTCCTTGCAGTTTTCGTAGTGCTGTTCTGCAAGGATTGTTGTTGGGGCAAGGAATGCCACCTGCTTGCCTCCCATAACCGCCTTGAAAGCGGCCCTCATTGCTATTTCTGTCTTTCCGTAGCCGACGTCTCCGCAGACAAGACGGTCCATTGGAACTGCTTTTTCCATGTCTGCCTTTATGTCCTGGGTTGCGGCAAACTGGTCAGGGGTGTCTTCGTAGGGGAATGCCGCCTCAAATGCCGCCTGCCACTCTCCGTCTTTTGGGAAAGGATAGCCCCTTGAAGCCGTTCGCTTTGAATACAGGTCTATTAGCTTGTGGGCAATTTCCTCTACTTTTTGCTGGACTTTTGCCTTTCTTGCGCTCCAGCTCTTGGAGCCTATCATGTCCAGCCGGGGCTTTTCGTTTTCGCTTCCGATGTAGCGCTGGACCATGTTCACCTGCTCTATCGGAACGAAGGCAAATTCCTCCCCTGCATATTCAAGCTTTATGTAGTCGCGCTCGGTTCCCATAGCCTTTACGCGCTCAATTCCCTTGAAAAGGCCTATTCCGTAGTTTACGTGGACAACATAGTCTCCGGGATTGAGTTCCACAAAGGTGTCGATTGGCTTGGATTTTCCCTTGCGCAGCGATTTTGGGGCTGCCTTTTTGTTTCCGAATATCTGGTTTTGCTGTATTACAAGGATTTTTTCATCGGAAACAGAGAAGCCTTCTGTGATTGCGGCAGGGATTACGTGTACCGGGAAAAGGGAGTTGTCTTGTACTTCCAGGTAGTCTTTTACGACTTCCTTGATGCGAAGGGACTGGTTTGAGTTGTCTGCAAAGATAAAGATGTGCCAGCCTTCGTTCTGCAGGCTCGTCAATTGTTCCTTAAAGTAGTTTATGTTGCCAAAGAAGCTCTGGGAAACTTCGCAGTTTACGCTTAGTTCCGTCTTGCCCTTTTCTTCGAGTGTGTCCAACGTGCGGAACATGATGCTTTTTTGGTGCATATATATAGAAGAAAATTCAAAAAGCATTGCCTCTGGCGGGAATACTGGTAGCTGCTGCCTTGCCTGCCTGTAGGAAACCGTGTATTCGTTCATGATTAACTTGTCTGCGTTCAGTATTCTGTCAAAGTCGTAGTAGAAAACTGTTGTGTCGCTTTTGATGTAGTCAAGTACGCTGTATTTTTTGTCCCACAAAAGGCCGTAGAAAAGCTCTTCCCCCTCGCTCTGGCGGTTAACGGCAAGTTCTGTAAGGATCCTTTCCTTTTCTTTTCTGGATTCTTCTGTAAATGCAAGGTGAATGCCCTTTTCTGCATGGTTTGCGCTAGTGCTTGTGTCTGGAGATAAAGCGGCTTCGCTACCCTCTTCCTTTTGTTCTGTTTTTTTTGTGGCAAGCCCTTTTCTTTGAGCGTCAAAAGCTGCATAGTCGTTGGAAATGCCCTCTTTGTCTGCCTTTTCAAGTATCTGCTCAAGGCGGGAGGCAAGTTGGTCAGTCCAGACAACTTCTTTCATTGGGTAAATTAAGAGTGAATCAATGTTTGTCTTTGATGACTGGGTTTCCGTATCAAAGGTCTTGATTTGGCCGATTGTGTCAAAGTCAAATACCAGGCGGTGGCCGCTATCTTCTCCCGGCATGAAGATGTCCATTACTTCTCCGCGGAGGGCAAATTCTCCCCTTGTGGTAACACGGGGAACCCTTATATAGCCCGCATCCGAAAGCTTTTGGCTTAGCTTTCCAGGTTCAATTTCCTGGCCTTTTCTTAGGGTGAATACCAGTTCCCTAAAATATGATGGCGGTGGCAGGGGGGTAAAAAATGCCCTTTGCGTTATGATGAAGATTCTGGGCTTTTGATTTTTTTTGTTGCCGGTAGCAAGTTTTGCAAGAGTTCCTGCCCTTATTCCGAATACAGCCGAACCTTTTGCCGCTGGACGGTAAGGTAGCATTTCCCAGCCCGGAAGCTGAAGGAGTTCTGCCTTGTCGCCAAGTAGCGTTTCCAGGTCTGTCTCGCATTCATCAGCTTCTTTTTTTGTGGGAACGACAATCACAAAGTCTTCCTGGGTGGAAGAAAATTTTCCTTCAAACTGCTCCTCGTGAATCCTGTCTACCCGGCGGCGCTCCATGTAGCGGGAGATGAAGAATGAATTTAGGGAGCCTTTGCAGCCTGTTATGTCTGCCGGAAATGTAACATCCGAGTCGGCAAGTGTGTTTACTGCTTGTGAAAGAGCTTTCCAAGAAGCCAAAAGAGGCATAAGATTTTCAGAAACTGTATTTGCAGATAATGAATTTTCCATAATATTCCGATAATATAAAAAATAGGTTTAACCTTGGGGGGTTAGTAGTGAAACGTACACTGTTAGCAATTATAGCTTTTTTTATGATTTTTGCCCAGACTTTGACGGCACAAAATTATTCTGCAGAAGGGGAAAATGACCTAAAAAATGTAGAAGTCTCCATTAAATTTTCCGAAAGGACTATGTATCATCCGGGTGATGCAGAGGGCAATCCTGTAAAAGTGCATATCACTCTCATGAACAAAAGTTCCAAGACCCAGCGCTTTAAGCTTGCGGAAGACCGTATGTTTAGCGTGGATTTCCGTGCCTTTAATATAAAGAACACACAGCTTGGACAGACTGATTTGCTCAGGGAAAAACGCACCACGAACAAGACAGTCTATTATAGGGAAATTTCGCTTGAGCCCCAGGAAGAGTATTCTTTTGTTGAAAACCTTAAGGAATACCTTAACATTACGGAGCCTTCTATCTATTATGTTGAATTGAATTTCTATCCTGAACTTTACCGCAATGGTGAGCAGTCAATTCATTCAAACAGGCTTACTCTTGAAGTTAAGCCCTCCCCGACTGCTGCATCTTCTTCCATGATTCCTGTAAAGGAAAATACTGGAGCACTTCTTGAACGCCAGGAAATTGGCCCGGACAAGGTTGTTGAGCAGACTATTATTGCCCGCCAGAATGAACTTTGGGACCAGTTCTTCCTCTATATGGATTTGGAGGAATTGCTTAAGGATAACCAGAGCCTTAACCGCCGCTACAACAATTCAAGTGCGGCAGAAAGAAACGATATGCTCAATGAATTCAAGGCCGAGCTTATGCAGAGCCGCATTTGCAAAGACATTGTTACAAAGCCAGTAAAATTTGAAATTAAGAGCACAAATTACGACCCCAACGAAGGTACCGTAAAAGTTGAAGAGTGGTTTGAATACGATAAGTATCAGGAAAAGAAGCTCTACACTTATTACGTGCGCCAGAGGGACGGTATTTGGCAGATTTATAAGTACAACGTAACGATTCTTGAAAAGCAATAATATTGATGGCACAATAGATGGCTAAATCATCAACCAAGGCTAAATATTTTTGCGAAAACTGCGGATCTGAGGTGGCGGCAAATGCCCGCTGCTGCCCCAGGTGCGGCAAGTTTTTCTCTTCCGTCCGCTGTCCGGCATGTGGCCACATGGGGACGGTTCATGATTTTAAATATGGATGCCCGGTTTGCCACTATGCGATGACTGAGGAAGACATAAACGGAACTTCCGGGGCATCGGCAGAAAGGTCTGCTGGAAATGGGCGCAGCAAAAAGCGCGGGTCAAAGGCAAAAAAGGTTTCCAGACATGTATTTTCGGGAGGGAAGATTCTTGGTGATGATGTTCCCGCCTGGCTTTTTATTGTAAGCGTAATAGTCCTTATTGGAATCATAGCCCTTCTTTTTTACAGGTGCCAGTGAAGCTGTTGACATTTTGGCATAATTTTAATATAATATTTTTACTTTGTTTAGAAGTATTGCCCGGATGGTGGAATTGGTAGACACGCTAGTTTCAGGTACTAGAGCCTTCACGGGTGTGCAAGTTCAAGTCTTGTTCCGGGCAACCAGCGGTTCTTTATAGAACCGCTTTTTTATTAACAAGAGTCCACGTTGCTACGCACTTGCTAGCAACGTGTGTTCCGGGCATATGCAGTCTCATAAAGAGACTGCTTTTTTTATAACAAGATTGCACGTTGCTACGCTCTTGCTTGCAATGTGTGTTCAGGGCATATGAAGTCTCTGCTAATAGATAGCATAGAGGGCGCGGCAGGCACTGGAGGGGCCCGCCGGTAGGCGGGTTGCGGTAGCAATGGAGGGGGTTGGGGGCCCCCGGAACCCCGCAAGCGCCACACACTGGGCATGTTTAGCAGCAGAGAAGCGATTTGTCCTGATTGAAAGCGCCGCAATAATAGAACTATAGCTCCGGGGCGTTTTTTGGCTTGTATTCAAAAATTTTTTGGATGACGCCAGATGCTGTTTTTAGGGGGAACTGTATTTTGCTTGCCCAGAATTTGAAGTCTTGGGCTGGAAGTTCGTTTTCCTGTGCAGAATAAAGGGGATCGCCTTCTATTGGAAAGCCAAGCCATGAAAGGTGGCATCTTACCTGGTGCCTGTAGCCTTTTGACAAGATGCAGTCGGCGGTGAAGGTGTTATTATCCTTTTGTTTTAGGGTTATGTCTGTTGTGTACCAGGCGGGAGATGCTTTTTTTAGTGCGGCTTTTCCACATGTACTTGTTACAGGCCTTACTTCCCTGTTTTTTATGCCGTAGGGGCGGAACATGGATTTTACTTGTATGTTGGCATAGCCCTTTGAGATTATGCTTTTTGCGTCATAGGGCTTTTCTGGATATCCTTCTGGTAAGTTTGCACGGGGATTGCATATTGCCTTGTATGACTTTATGAAATTCCCCTCTTCCTGAACGCCTTGCATGTAGTCATAAAAATCTTGGGATGAGGCTATGAGTAAAAGGCCTTCCGTGTCTGTGTCTATGCGGTGGAGCAAACCGTGCTCACATTCTTTTTTGCCCTTTACATTGTTTAGCTCTGGAAAACGAGATGCAGCCTGCGTGTATGCAGACGGATCTCCTTCGTAAAGAGGCGCGCTTGCTGTTCCGCGGGGTTTTATTATGACTGCAAAAGGTTCATCCTCTGTTGGCGTGTGAAGAAATTCAATATCCATTGGCTACCTGTCTTTGGGAAGGATTGTCTTTGGGAATTTTTTGTGCAGAACCTTCATTACGTCTTTGAAGCGTTCCGGGGTTTTTGTGCGGAAAACGGACAGTTCCCCTTCCTTGTTTCCGGGAAGCTCTATCTTTAGCATACGGGCATTCAGCATGAGGCTTACATTTGGAAATAGCTTGTCGGGCTTGGAATAGATTTTGTCGCCAAGCACCGGGCAGTTTAGGTACTTCATGTGCACACGTATTTGGTGGGTTCTTCCTGTTGCAATGCGAAGACGCATGAGGGTGTATTCGCCATAGCAGGCTATTGCACTGTAATAGGTCTTGGCAAATTTTCCTTCTGTCTGCAAGTCCACGGCGCGGAATCTTTTGCGGTTCTTTGGATCGCGTATCATGTTGGTTTTGATGATGCCGTGCTGGTGCTGGGGGCGGCCTGTGCAAATTGCTATGTATTCCTTTACGATTTTTTTGTGGTTCTGGAACTGGGACTGGAGCCATTCTTCGCTTTTGCGGTTCTTTGCGGTGATTATGATGCCGGATGTGTCTTTGTCCAGCCTGTGCACTATTCCAGGTCTTCTGCGTTCCAAAATTTCGCTCGTTTTTCCTTCCTTTAGCTGGGGGATTTTTTGCCTGCCCCAGTGGAATAGAAGCGCGTTGACTAGGGTTCCGTTCCAGTTGCCGCATGCGGGGTGTGTTACCATTCCCTGTTTTTTGTTTATGACGCAAACATTTTCATCTTCGTAAATTATATCAAGTGGGATGTCTTCCGGTTCTATGTCGTCGGGGATGTTTTCTTCCCAGTCAATGTCTATCTGGTCCCCGGCCTTTACCTTGTATGAGACCTTCTGCTTTTTGCCGTTTACAAGAATGTTTGTGACTCCGCTTTTTAGCTTGCTGCGGTTCATGCCGTTTGGAAGGGATGCAATGTATTTATCCAAGCGTTCGGTTTTGTCGTATTCATCGGGAATTTTCGTGCTAAAGAAAGGCATTATTCCCCCTGCCCGCTTTTAGGCTTGTCTTGTGCTGGTCTTTTGGATTCTTTTGGACTTTCTGCCGAAGAGCCTTCTTTTGTTCCTGAAGCTTTATCTGAAGCCGTGCCTGTAGACGAGTCTTCTTTCTGTGCTTTAAGGTTTCCCTGCCGCATGAGGTTTCCTGCTTCCTCTGGCGTTATTGGAGTGACGGTTGGCTGCTCCGTAGATTCACGGATCTTCCTAAGTTTGCGTTGGGTATGCTTTTCCTTTGCGAATGTTATCATAAAGTCCGTGATTCCAATGGCACAGCTTGCGGCGGCTGCATATCCGAGAATCATTTTTATTTGGCGCTCGCTGTAAGTCTTTGAACTGTCGAATGGGTTTGGGAAGGAGACGCTTTCTCCCTTTACATATTGGTATGTTCCGTAGGCAAGTATAACGCCTAGCGTGGTGAAAGGCACTGATCCCAGGGTGATGACTTCTGCACGGCGGATTTTTTTTGACCATCCGGGAAATTCATCAGGTGAATATGGCTCTGCTTCTTCGCTCTCGGAGGATGTTCCCGATGAGTCTGCAAAGGCCTTTTTGGGAAAAATTGTTGAAGAGAGTAAAATTGATAACGATAGTGCAAAAAATAAAATTCTTTTCAATTTCATATTTGACTGCTTAATTCCCATCGTTGGGTTTATTGTATTCACGTTCTCCAAAAAGGGCTGTTCCAATTCTTACCATGGTGCTGCCCTCCTCTATTGCGATTTTATAGTCACCGCTCATTCCCATGCTTAGTTCTTTTATGGGCAGGTTTGGAAAGCTTTTATTCACTTTTTCCCTTAGTTCACGCAAAGAAGAAAATGACTTCCTTACAATTTTTTCATCGTCGCAAAAAGGAGCCATTGTCATTAGGCCTGTTGCCCTAATGTGTGGGTATAAACCAGACGATAGGTTTTGCAAAGAAGCCATAAGTTCACTTTCATCTTTGTAGCCAGACTTTGAATCTTCTCCTGTATGGATTTCCAAAAACACATCCATTGTCTTGTTAAGCTTTGATGCGTATTTTTCTATTTCTTTTAAGAGGTCTTCCCTGTCTACGGACTGGATGCAGGATGCTATTTCTACGGATTTTTTTACCTTGTTGAGCTGCAGGCTTCCTATTATATGAAGCTGGGCCTTACCTGGACGCATTGTGTTTATTTCTGTAAATTTGGAAAATGCCTCCTGAACACGGTTTTCTCCAAAGAGAAAATGCCCTGCGTCCATTGCTGCAAGCACGGATTGTGCCGGGTGGAATTTGCTGACTGCGCAAAGAATTACGCTGCCGCTTTCCCTGCCCGATGCTTTTTCTGCGTTTGCAATGTCAAGTCTTATCTTATCAAAGTTATCTTTTATCTGATCTGCTGTCATTTTTTCCGCCTCTTATGGATTATACAGAATTTCAAAATCTCCTTCAATCAGTTTTGCATTAACTGTGCATTGCATTGGCAAGGGTGTCCGTAAGAGTGGCAAACTGGGCCACCGTTAGGTTTTCTGCCCGCTCCGAAGGCGATATGCCTGCCGTTGCAAAGAAATCTGCCGCTGATAGTCCTTTTGGAAGCAGGGGCTTTATATTGTTCTGAATTGTCTTTCTGCGGCTGGAAAAGAGCGTGTGCACAAGCTTTACAAATAGTTCCGGTGACAGGCATTCAACTGGGGAAGCCTTTCTTTCCAGTAGGACGGCTTTTGAGGCTACCCTAGGTTTGGGCCAGAAGTTTCCGGGTCCAAGTTCTATGGATGGCTTTACGTCGTAGGCAAACTGGCAGAGTACGCTGAATGATGAATAGTCCTCGCTTGAAGGCTTTGCACAAATTCTATCTGCAACTTCCTTTTGGACTGTAAAGACGCAGCGGTCAAAGGGGCATGATTTTTCTATTGTGTCTGCAATGAATGTGGCGGCTATGTTGTAGGGAAGGTTTCCTGCGAGTTTTATTGGCGACTGGGCTTTTTTGTATTCCCCTAGCCAGTTTTTGAGCACATCGCCTTCAACTATGGCAAGTTTACCGCTTTTTTCTTCATCAGAGAAAATTCCGTGCAAAAGCTGAATGAAGCCCTTGTCTATTTCAAAAGCTTTTACTTTTGCGCCGGAATTTAGGAATTCAGCGGTCATGCAGCCCAATCCTGGCCCTACTTCCCAGACTTCTTCATCTTTTGAAAGCTGCAGGAGGGAGGCTATTTTTTGCCTTGCGTTTGGGTTGAGCATAAAATTCTGTCCGAATTTCTTCTGCATGGAAAAACCGTGCTCTTCCAGGATCTTTTTGAGTTCGGCAGGTGAATTATAGTCGGGGCAGTTCATATTCTTTCCTTTATTTTAGTTGAATGGGCGGTACGCGGGCAAATATCCTTACAAGAAAAACAATTGCTCCGTAAGCCATGTTCAGTATACAGCCAAATGGGGGGCAAAGAAAAGGCATTAAAAGGCATATTGCTATGCAAAATAGTGCCAATGAAAGAAAAATGCTTATCAAAGGGCAGACTGCAACGCTGGAAATGATGCCTATAGGAGTTATGGTTCCAAAAAAAGCGGCGGTTATTGGTGTTGTGGCGGCTTGGGCTCCTATTGAAGTGCAAAGGGGGCTGCTTAAGGCGGGCGGAATCTTTCTTGTGAAAAATCTTTCTATTAGCGGAGTTATTGCCATGATTCCTGCCAGTGCTGAATAGGAAAGCATGAATGCTACGGATTTTGCGTCGTCCGGGATGATTACAATGTGAATCAAAAAAACTGCGCTTAGTATTTCCGATGATTTTAGCTTTTTGCAGTAGAAGGAGTTTGCAAAGAGAATGAAGGATGAACAAAGGAGTGCCCTTAGCAAAGACGGTGAAAGTCCTGCAAACCAGGAAAATGCTATTATTGCTGCCATGCGTACAAAAAAACTTGCCCTTTTGCCAAAAATCCTCTTGCCAAGGATTCCCGACAGTCCTGAAAAAAACGACAGGTGCATTCCGCTTAGGGCAAGAACGTGGGAAAGTCCCGCAAGTGAAAAATCGTTGCAAAGACCGCTTTCCGTGTATTCCCTGGCGCCTGAGAGCAGGGAAAGTATCAGTCCTCCTGCATTCCCCCAGCCAAAGAGCATCCTCTTGAACACCAGCCTGCACTTTGCCCTAAAATGGGCTATTTTTCCGGAAAGGCTTTTGTCTGGCTCAATGTATTCAAGGGAATGAACGGTAAAGGCATTTGCCTTGGGGTTCCATTTGCCCTTGCAGGATATGTTTTCTCCCTGCTCTATTAGGACTGATTTTCCTTCAAGAGAATAGAGCTTTCCCGGGTACAGGGCTTCCACGGTTTTTGAGGGAATTAGGATGCTTATTTTTCCGCTGGATTTAAAGCTTTGTTCTATGCCTGTGCCTGATTTGCAGGTGATTTGTGATGGCTTACAGGAAACAAGGGCAAGTTTTGCGCTGTAGAATTTTCCGGAAGACATTTTGCAGGGATTTGTGCATATTTTTCCTCTAAGGAATTGCACCTCCTGCAGGGGAATTGCGCTCTTGTAGGGTGAGCGCTCTTTTAAGATGCCAGTGCCGCAGTATGCAAGAAATGCGCAGACTAGCGCAGCCAGCAAAAAGGGCCTTGGCTCAGAAAAGAATTCTATGAATTTTACCACTTAAGTTTTGTCAGGGCGTTTTTTGCAGCCTTTACTATGTCCTCCGGATAATTCAGGTAGGTAACGTACAGGAGGCCATCAAAGGCTGTTTTATCGCCCAAACCTCCCAATGCATTTATTACGGAAAGCACGACGGCTTGAGACGGGGCACGGTTTTGCTCCATGCTCTTGTTCAGAAATTCAAGATAGGACGAAAGAACCTTTCCTGTTTTGTCAGAAGCAATTGAGGCTATGTTTTGGATTGCGGTGGCAAACTGCGCGTCGCTGATAATCTGAGATTCGTATGCCGAACGGATCTGCGGAAATATTTCTGTCGCGAGCTTTGCTGCCCTGGTCCATTTTTGGTCTGATGCAATCTGAAGGCTGGTCAGCTGCAAAAGGATAAGCTTTTCGTTTTTTTCTTTTGTTTCTCCTATACTATATATAGACTCTGAAAGTGCGTTTTCTGCCAATTCTCCGCAAATTTTCTTTGGAATTTTTTCTCCGTCATCGGAAAGTTCCTTTACTGTAGACAGAATATTGTTCTTTTTTTCCGTGTCTACGTTTGCAAAGACTGTAAGAATTTCATTTTCGCATTTTTTTGCAAGGGGTGAATAAGCGTCCCTGAGTTCCTTCTTGCTGTTTGGCCAAACATCCATTATGTCTGCAAGGAAGAGGCTTGTGAAGGAATTGCTGTCCCCTATTTCACCAAGGAGCATGATGGCCTTAATGGTAAGGTCGTCTATGGGTTCCTTCCTGTGGATTTTGTCGGAAACAAAGCTGTTCAGGAGGTTTACGCTTTTTTGCGATGATATTTTTTTGATTTTGTCAAGGACTGCTATGCGGATTTCTCCGTCATCAAAGCTGATGAATATCTGGCTTAGGTTTGCAGATGCCTTGTCCTTTTCTTCCTGGGAGGCATTTTCCGTGTTAAGGCAGGAAACGGCTGTCTTTACCAAAAGCCTAAAGTCTGCGTCGCCTGCAAGAGAATCTTTTTCCTCTGCCGCAAAGTCAAGTGCCCTAAGGCAGATTGACATGTCCCCGCTGAGTGACGACTGCTCTACCGCGTGTATTTTGTCCGAGATGTTTCCCTTTAGATATTCAATTACTGCTTTTTCGCAAAAAAGTGCGGCCGGGGAAAATAGTAGCACGGAAATCAAAGCTGTCCTAAAAGCCTTTCCCAAAGATTCTTTTGAATTCATCCTGCACCCCCTGTAAAGGTTTGTCAATTTTTTATGGTTCATTTTTGATTGCTTTGCGGCTTGTTTACAGCTTCGTCTTCAAAGGCAGACCTAAGCTTGACCTCGTCTTCAGGAGCTATTTCCAAAGGCTCATCAACAGCATCATTTTCATTATCATCATCACTTTCCTTTAGCCCTGCAATGTCCGACTTAAAGGCTGGTTCATCTTCCGCGCCTTCTGAATTCTCTCCATCCTCATTGCTGTCGTCTTCTGCAAGCTTTATGGCAAGCTCCTTTTCCCTCTGCTCTTCTGGGATTATATTGTAGACATAGGTCAGAATTGCGTTCTTCATGCTAGGGTCAATGTGGATGCATTCAAAGTGCAGCCTTGACTGCTCCAGTGCCTTGTTGTATTCAACTGCACGGATGATTCCGTACATTATTATGAGGGTGTCATTCAGCTTGAACTGGATTTTTATCTGTATGTTTGTTTTTCCCATGCCGCCTACCCGGATCATGGCTCCGTCTTCGCTTATGTCTTCCAAAAGGCACTTGAAGCCCGGTTCTGTTTCTGCAACGTTGTAGTCAACGACTGCACTGGTAATCATGTACATTTGGGCAGGAATCTGGCACTCGCAGCGGACTGACTGCCTTTTCTGTGAGCGGTCAAGCTGTTCAGAATGCTTTAGGACAAGGCAGTTTTCACCCTGGAATACGGATGACGCAAGTACAATCGTGTCGAAAGCATAGCAGGCATCATTCTTGCGCCAGAGGTAGACGCTGATTCTTTGGCCTATCCATTCCTCTGGCTTTAGGACTATAACCTTCTTTGTCTTTTTGTCTTCCTGTTTTGGAAGGATTACCAGAAGTTCGTGCGCGTTGTTCTTTATTTTTGAGACAAAAATGCCCTTTCCCGGAAGAATTATCCTTAGCCTCTGCCCTGCATCAAGGTAGCGGGTGTTGTCAAGGCCGCGCTTGGAATCCTTGTCAAGAGTTATGCGGGTGCGGAATTTGTAGAGTCTGTCAAGGAACTGCTGGGTCTTGAAGCTGTTGATGGTGTTTTTCTGCTTTTCCTCCGAAATGACTTTGGAAATGCACTCGTTCAGTGCAGCTGTGGAGGCATAAAGCGACTTTGGCTCGTCCAGGTCGCATCTGCTTGCAAGTCTCCATAGCGTTCTTATTTCGGAGAAGCGGAAACCTGAGTCAAGGCCTGTTGCAAAGAACTGTATCTTTTCGCTGTTCATGGAGTATAGTTTTGCAACAAGAATCACGATGCCCAATAATAATATAACAGAAATAACTATATTCAATTGAAATTGACCTCTCTATGATTATACTATATTATCGTATTTGCGATGAAAAAAAAATATCTTTTGCTTGAATTTGCAATAGTTTTTATATTTCTTTTGCTGCCCCCGGTTTTTGTTTCAAAGGCAGAAATCCCCCCATCTCTAAGAAAAGGAGCCTTCTCTTTTGCATTTTTGCCCCAGCTTTTTATAGCCATTCTGCTGAATTTTCAGTGGCGAAAGAAAGCTGCCCTTTCAAAAAAAAAATCGTTTGAAAAGCATATTTCCATACTGAAATGGGGTACGATTACTTTTGGGTGTCTTATGCTGATTTTTGCCCTGATTCTGGCTTTGCAGATGATTTTTGGAACTTCATCTGCTTCTGCTGATTTTTCTTCCAGCCTGTCTTCTTCTTTTGTTTTTGAGCCAAGATTGCTTTTTTTTCTTTCGCTTGCCGTGAATTTTTTGGCAGGAGCCTTTTTTGAAGAAGTTCTCTACAGGGAATTCTTTCCAAAGACCCTTTATGCCCTGTTGGACGGGGTTTCTTCTGACAAAATGAAGCTTGCAGTTAGTGTTTTTGTGGAAGCTTCTGCCGTGCTGATTTTTGCCGCAGCCCACCGCTACATGGGGATTTTTGCAGTTGCAAACGCGGCCTTGTGCGCTATTGCCCTTAGGAACTGCTACGTTAAGACAGGCAGTGTCTACACTGGAACTGTGGTTCATTTTTTCTACAACATGATAAGCCTGTTTTTTGTGCTAAGACCAGTAATTGGTTGATGCTTACTTGCAAATACAGCCTAGCCCCGATTGGAAGGGCGCGGAACGCGTTGCCGTTAGGCAATGGAGGCGGGAGCCGGAACCCTGGAAAGCGGGATAAAATGCCCTCCGTGGCATTTTATCCCGCAAGTTTTCTGGCGAAAACTTGCCAGTTTTTTATGCTGCCAGATAACGCGCCCTCCTTGGCGCTGCTTGTTTTACGGGATAAAATGCTGCGGAGTCTGACCGGACACGGAGTGCCGGGCACAGTTGAAAAAGCAATACGCTCCAAAAGATTATAAAATGCTAGATTATAAAATTTTACTGATACTTGCAAACAATTGTTTTATATGATAAAGTCATGAAATAAATCAGAATGGGGATGTTCCGTACAAAATACGGCAAAGGAAAAAGATGATATACACAGACACCAGAGACAAAAAAGTAAAAGTTGATTTTAAGACCGCTGTTATGGGCGGCATGAACGCAAAGACAGGCGGACTTTATATTCCTGTTGAATTTCCAAAGCTTGATCCGTCATTTTTGAACCGCACGCCCTCTCCTTCCTTCCGAGACATTGCATACGAGATGGCTAAGCCTTATGTAGAGGGCGAGATTCCAGATGCAGACCTCCAGTCAATAATCCAAGATGCATATCCCTTTATGCCACAGGTTGTTCCGATTGACCCTGTTACATACGTTCTTGAGCTTTTCCATGGGCCAACATGTGCCTTTAAGGACTTTGGTGCCCGCTTTATGGCCCGCGTTATGTCTTATTTTAACCGCGGAGAAGACGGTAACCTGCACATACTTGTTGCTACAAGCGGTGACACAGGAAGTGCTGTTGGAAGCGCATTCCACAATGTTCCAGGCATAGACGTAACAATTCTTTACCCGGACGGAAAGATTTCCCCACTTCAGGAAAAGCAGCTTTCTACTTTTGACGGTAACGTCCGCGCACTCAAGGTTAAGGGTACTTTTGATGACTGCCAGAAGCTTGTAAAGACAGCCTTTACCGATGAAGACCTTCGCAAGAAATTCCGCCTTTCTTCTGCAAATTCCATAAACATAGCCCGTCTCTTGCCGCAGAGTTTCTATTATATGTATTCATCCCTTGTTGTTAGCGACCGTGTTCCCCACGACAGCAAGATTGACAATCCTGCTATTATTGCAGTTGTTCCAAGCGGTAACTTTGGAAACCTTACCAGCGGCCTTATTGCCCGCGAGATGGGTGCCCCAATAGCTGGTTTTGTTGCCGCAACAAATTCCAACCACACTGTTCCTGACTGGATTGCAACCGGTGAATACAATGCCCGTCCGTCCGTAGCAACTCTTAGCAACGCAATGGATGTTGGTGCCCCAAGCAATTACGAGAGAATCGTAGCAATGTATTCTCTTGAACAGGTGCGCTCACTTTTTGCTTCTTACTGGACAGATGATGAAGGTACGCTCAAGGCTGTTGCTGACTGTAACCTTAAGACCGGCTATATAATTGACCCGCATGGAGCTGTAGGCTGGAAGGCTTGGGACGATTTGCGCCACGGTGCAATGGCAAAGCTTATGGAAGGAAAGGAAGACGTGGACATTAACAAGGTGGGGCTTACTGCTAACGTTCCTGCTTGGGCTGAATATGTTACCTCTGGAAAAGCGGTTGGCATTTGTCTGGAAACTGCACATCCTGCAAAATTTGGCTCTACTGTTCAGAAGGCGATTGGCCGCGAACCAAGTATGCCGGACAGGCTTGAAAAGGTAATGGCCCTTCCCGACCGCGCAATTCCAATGTCAAAGGAATATGAGCCTTTCAAGGAATGGCTTGTGGCTAATCTCTAGTTTAAGCATTTTGTGCCTTTGGGCATTTTACAGCGGACTGGTTCTTTGCCGGTCCGTTTTTTTTTGGTCCGTTTTTTTTGAAAAAAATGGGTCATCCATATTGACATTTTTTGTGATACTTGCTATATTACTTATACGTTACGCGGTAGTGGTATAACGGCTTATTACCTCAGCCCTCCAAGCTGAAGACGAGGGTTCGACTCCCTTCTACCGCTTTTGGCTAAAGCACCTTCTTAACTGAGGGTGCTTTTTTTGTACTCAAATTGCTAAAGTGAAGGAACTTTAGTGCAAAGACTGTGTGCCAGTCCGGAGTGATTATGAGCAGTGATAGTAACAGTGGCTACATCCGCCCTACTTGGGATGAATATTTTATGGAAGTGTGCCGCACCATAGCAAAGCGTGCCACTTGCGACAGGGGAAGGTCCGGCTGCGTGATTGCAAAGGACAACCAGATTCTTGTAACAGGATACGTTGGAAGTCCTGCTGGTCTGCCCCACTGCGACGAAGTTGGCCACCTGATGCGCAAGATGATTCATGCGGACGGTTCCATTACCCAGCATTGCGTGCGCACCGTACACGCCGAGCAGAACGCAATCTGCCAGGCTGCAAAGCGCGGAATCCCGATTGACGGTGCCACCGTTTACTGCAAGATGACTCCTTGCCGAACATGTGCAATGCTCATCATAAACTGCGGAATAAAGCGGGTTGTCTGCGAAAAGCATTACCATGATGAAGCTGACTCTATGGAAATGTTCCGCCAGGCCGGAATTAAGATAGAGCACTTGGAAGATTCCGTGCAGACTTACGAAAATATGTAGGAAAAGTAGGAAAATAGGAAAAAATTTTTTTTTATTTTGGGCGGCAGCTGTATTTTTAAGGGATTATCTTCTATGCTTGCCTTAAGTGCCCTTAATGTGGCGCTTGCGGGGTTCCGGGGCTTCCCCCTCCATTGCTAGCGCAACCCGCCTGCCGGCGGGCCCCTCCAGTGCCTGCCGCGCTTTCTTTTGCTAAAAAATTATGATTCGCGGGCATCTATGTTCAGAACTGTGCATGCCGCCTTTGCCGCTGCTTGTTCGGCCGCTTTTTTGCTCTTGCCCTTTTCAGGACCGTAGGAAATGCCTCCAAGGTGAACGGTAACAAAAAAGGTCATGTTGTGGTCGGGACCTGTCTTTTTTACAAGTTCGTAAACAGGGCAAATCTTGTGCTTTTTCTGGTAGTATTCCTGAAGGATTGACTTGTAGTCCTTGTTGCCCTTGTCTTCCTGTACCTTGCGTATTTCCGGCACAATAAGGTTGCGTACCAGGTTTTCCGCTGCTTCGTAGCCAGAATCAAGGTAAAGTGCACCGAGTACCGCCTCTAGCGCATCTGCAAGAATGGCCTTTTTGTTCCTGCCGCCGGTCATTTCCTCGCCTTTGCCAAGAATCAGGTATTCGTTTATGTGCATTTTTTCTTTAGCAATGGGGGCAAGGGTCTGCTCGCTTACCACATTTGCCTTAATGCGCGCAAGGTCGCCTTCCGGGTTGTCCATCATGTCTTCGTAGAGAAAGGCCGCTACCGCAAGTCCAAGCACGCTGTCCCCAAGGAATTCCAAGCGTTCGTTGTTGTAGCGCCTGTGCTCTTCGTTTTCGTTGGAAAAGGAGCGGTGGTGGAATGCCAAGTCAAGAATCTTAAGGTTCTTAAAATGAAGGTTCAAATTTTTGCAGAATTTTTCCAGCTCTTTTTTTCTTTCTGAGTCCAGTTTCTTTGATTCGTAAAAAAGATCCCTTAGATTCATTTGGATTTCCCGTGTAAAATGCACCATTTAAAATAAAAGAAGCACAGTCAATACAACTGTGCCTCTCTTGATTCCAGTCTAAGCCGCTTTTATTTCTGCTGGGACTTGATGTAGTCGTAAGCGTCCTTTACTGTTTCGAATTCGTTTGCCTTGTCATCAGGGATAGAAACACCTGTTTCCTCTTCGATAGCGTAAACCAATTCGTATGTGTCAAGACTGTCTGCGCCAAGGTCTCCACGGAATGTTGCTTCCATTGTTACCTTTGCTGGATCGATTTCCAATTTGTCAGCAATCAACTTCTGAATCTTGTCAAACAATTCGTCCATAATGGTCTCCTAATTTTAGCCGTTTACTTCAGGTGTGATTACCTGGCGTCCGTTGTAGAAGCCGCACTTCTGGCATACGTGATGCGGGAGGATAAGGTTTCCACAATTCTTGCACTCAATCAGCTGCGGAGTTGCAAGATGCATGTTTACTCCGCGTCTTCTTGTAGTTACGGCGTGTGAAGTTTTTGATCTAGGTACTGCCATAATATATAACCTCGCTATAAATTTGTGTCGTCTGTATAACGTTGCTTATATTACTACAGATTCCCGATTTATGTCAATCATTATACAGTCATTTTTTACTATTTGTCAATATTTTTTTTGACAAAATATAAAAATTTGTCAAATGATTAGGTAAGCTCGAAAAACTCCCCTTCCGAGAGCTTTGAAAGGTTATAATTTGGGAAAACAGCTACGCCGCCATGGAGGGGCGAGTTGCTTGCAACTCGTTGCGCCAGCAATGGAGCCGAAAGGCGGAACCCCGGAACGGCGGTGGCGCAAGGGCATGGAAGCCGAATTAGCAGGGGCATATTATCGTAGAGCATAGCCAGGTACCGTCCAAAAACAAAAAAAGCCCTTAATTGTGGCTCTTGCTTATTGATTTTTCCCGGAATACTTTTCCCTTATTGCCTTTTCCACAGCTGGCGGAACCATTGCGCTTATGTCGCCCCCGAATTTTGCCAGTTCCTTTATGCTGCTGGAGCGTATAAGGAAGTACCTCTGCTCCGTGGGGACAAAAAGGGTCTCAATTTCTTCGTTAAGCGAGCGGTTTATCAGAGAAAGGTCAAATTCGTAGGAAAAGTCGTTTATGTTGCGGATTCCCCTAAGCAGGACCTTGGCCCCAACCTTCTTGCAGTAGTTGACAACCAGAGAGTCCCACTTGTGCACGGTTACGTTTTTGTAGCCGGCGGTAATTTCTTTTAGCAGGGAAAACCTTTCGTCCTCGTTAAAAAGGCATTTTTTGTCCGGATTTACGGAAATAAGCACGTCCAGCGAGTCAAAAAGCTTGCTTGCCCTTTCTATTATGTTAAGGTGTCCAAGCGTGGGCGGGTCAAAGGATCCTGGGAAAACTGCGGTGCTCATAAAAGCCTCCATAAATGAAATGCATAAATGAAATTCATAAAAATATAAAATTGCAGGTTCGCAATTATTCAAACAATATCACATTAGCAAAAAAAATAGAACTGTTTTTTGTAACCCGTTTAAAATTAATTTTATTTAATTATCGGAGGGGGTGCTTGCAGGCCTTGCTTGGTTTGCAACCTTAAATATGTATTGAATTAGGTGTTTTTGTTCATTGACCAAATGGACTTTACGCTGTAGAATGGGAATTATGATGAGTACACATATTTTTAAGGTATTGTCTATATTTTTATTTTCTCTCGGCTTTGTTTTTAATACGGGCTGTGCCTCCAAGCAGGAGGAAAAGAAGGAAGCTGTCGTGGTTCAGCAGCCAAAGAAGCCTGTGGCCACCCAGCCCAAGAAAGTTGTGAATAATGCCGAAAAAAAGCCGGTGGCAAAGCCTGTCGTGCAGGAGAAAAAGCCTGTTGTGCAGGAAAAAAAGCCGGTCGTACAAGAAAACAAGCCCGTTGTTCAGGTAAAAGAAGAAGCAAAGCCTGTCGTAAGTGAACCGGAAGAGCCCAAGGTTACGGAGGTTCAGAATGTGCTTCCAGAGCCGGATCCTGAGACCCAGGTTGCCGTTCTTGAAGATATTCCCACTCCGGCTAAGAAGGAGGAGCCGGTCAAGCAGGAAGTGGTTGTCGAAGTGGAGGCGCCTGTGCCTGTTTCTGATGAATATGAGCGGTCTGTAAGCAAGATCCGCGGAAACATAACAAAAGAAACCTTTGAGGAGGACAAGAAAGAAATACTTCAGATTATTGACCAGCTCAAGAGAATCATGGTTTCTTCCGACTACGTGGCTTGGCTCAGGTACGTTGACGAAGAGAGCAAGGTTTACTGGTCAAACAGGGAGAACCTTAAGAAGGTTGCAGCCCTAAAGAAGGGACTTCAGCTTAATTACCTTAAGGATTACTTCCTCAAGATTTTTGTGCCGGCAAGAAAGGGGCGTCGCGTAGACGAGATCCGCTATGAGACCGACACACAGGTTAAGGCTGTACAGGTTAACGAAGGTAATGACACAATCTACTACGATTTCAAAAAAGTGAACGGACAGTGGAAAGTTCATTTACCGCCTATTACAGATTGATTTTTTACCGATAATACATTATAATCATTCATATAAAGTCAGGAGGAACTGATAAATGAAATTAACAAAAATGATTGCCGGAGTTGTGTTTTGCGCAGCCTTCGCAGGAGCCGCCTTTGCACAGCAGACTGTAAAAAGCCAGAAGTCGGCAGGAACTGAGTCAACTGTAGAAAAAGAATATTTGAGCAATGTAGAAGACGTAATTATTACTGAGCTTGCTACATCCCCCGAATATGACAACAAGCTCGTTGCCTTGCAGTATCTTGAGGAAGCCGTTAGCGAAGGAAGGACATCACCTGACATCGTTGCAGCACTCCAGGGGCTTGCAGGTGAAGGCGTTACAAAGCAGGAGCGTACAGGAAGACGCGTAATGAACAACTTCCCCGACATCCGTGCAAAGGCTTGTGACTTGCTTGGCGAAGTTCCGTCAGAAGAGGCAAAGTCAACACTTATGGTTATCGCCCAGGATGACAAGGAACCGATGGTTGTTTCTGCAGCAGTCCGCTCACTCGGCAACATTGGCCTTAACAATGGCAACGAAGTTGTAAACATGATTGCTTTCATCCAGAAGAAGTACGCAGCTCTTAACCCGACAAGCTCACTTGCTCTCGAAATTCTTGTTGCATACGAAAAGCTTGCCTCTACAGTTACAGAGCCGGCAGACAGAAGCACGATGATTGAATCCGTAACGGAAATTGCTTCAAACTACCACTTTGTAACACCGGTACGCACAAAGGCTCTCCAGCTCCTCAAGGCTCTCCAGGGCAAAAGTTCCGGCAAGAAAAGCAAGTAAGGCTTCTTTAAAATAAGAAAACGGGCATTCTTAAATCACTTGGTTTAAGATATGCCCGCTTTTTATTTGGGAGATACGGGACTCGAACCCACAACCTTCGGCTCCGGAGGCCGACGCTCTATCCAGTTGAGCTAATCTCTCGAACGAATATAATATAAAATTAAAAAAACAAAATGTCAACAAATAACTTTTAAAAAGAGGTTCTATGTACCCTATTATTCTTGCGTCATCCTCTCCCAGAAGACAAGAAATCTTAAAGCTTCTGAACATTCCATTTGTCGTTAATCCTGCAAATATAGAAGAAAGCTACCCCTCTGACATGAAGAGCGAAAAGGTCGCGGAATACCTGGCGGTAAAAAAAGTAAAGGCTGTTATGGATTCTTTTGACTCGGAAACCGAGGCTACGTGGATTCTTGGTGCCGATACGCTGATTATCCTTGACGGCAAGATATACGGTCAGCCAAAAAGCCAGGAAGAGGCCTGCTCTTTCCTTCAGGATTTTCAGGGTAAGACCCACAAAGTGGTGACGGGAATAGCCCTCTACAACCCTGAAAGCAAGCAGATTGTTAGCAGGTCAAGCACAAGCAAGGTTACTTTTGCGGATATGAGCAGTGATGAAATAGAGTGGTATCTTAACACTGGGGAATGGCACGGGGCAGCTGGCGGCTACAGAATACAGGGGCTTGCTTCCTGCTTCATAAAGAACATTTCTGGAACGGAATCCGCGGTTATGGGCTTGCCTATATTTGAACTTTATGATATATTAAAAACGCAAAATTATTCACTAATCAGTTAGTTTTGCCGGGCAGAATACGGGCCGTTAGCCTTGTGTTTTGTTGCGAAATCTTCCGGGCCGTTTTATGCGGTCACGAGAAACAAGGTCAGGTGGGAAAATCACCCTGCTAAGGGAAGGCATTTTGCCCTAATTGGTTTTTCCGGTGAAGGAGTTAATCATGGCAGTAGTAACCATGAAGAGTCTGCTTGAGTCCGGCGTACACTTCGGACATCAGGTAAAGCGTTGGGATCCGCGCATGAAGAAGTACATCTTCGCAGAGCGCAATGGAATTCACATCATCGATTTGCAGAAGACAATCACTGCAATCAAAGACAGCTACGAAGAAATCCGCAAGGTTGCATCTTCTGGCAAGTCAGTGCTTTTTGTAGGCACAAAGAAGCAGGCACAGCAGGCCATCCAGAAGGAAGCTGAACGCTGCGGCCAGTTCTACGTAAACAACCGCTGGCTTGGCGGTACACTCACAAACTTTGCAACAATCAAGAAGTCTCTCTTGCGCCTCAAGAAAATCGAAAAGATGGAAGTTGATGGCACATTTGACAACCTTACAAAGAAGGAAGTTGCAAACCTCCTCAAAGAAAAGGAAAAGCTCCAGAAGAACTACGGCGGAATCAAAGAAATGAAGGAACTGCCGGGAGCAATCTTCATCATCGACACTCACAAAGAGCAGATTGCTGTTGCAGAAGCACGCCGCATGGGTATCCCGATTGTTGCTATTGTAGACACAAACTGCAATCCAGAGGGCATCAACTTCCCTATTCCTGGCAACGATGACGCAATCCGCGCAATCAGCCTCTTTACTTCAATTATTGCAAATGCAGTTCTTGAAGCAGACAACGAACAGGGTCTCAAGATTATCGAAACTCTTGGCGACTACGATGACGTAACGACAGATGCTTCTACAAAGAAGGAAGACGAAGAAATCGTTGACTACTCTAACTATACTCCTACAGAAGTAAAGGAAGAGGATGCAGAAGCTGACCGCCGTGAAGAGGAAAGCCTCATCGACGAAGACAAAGCATACGAAAAATAATTGGAGTTAATAACATGGCTATTACAGCTGCACAGGTAAAAGAATTGCGCGAACAGACAGGCGCAGGTATGATGGACTGCAAAAAGGCCCTTGCCGAAACAAACGGTGACTTTGACGCAGCCGCAAAACTTTTGAAGGAAAAAGGTCTCGCTGCAGTAGCAAAGAGAGCTGAGCGCGTAACAAGCGAAGGCCGCATTTTCATCCGCCAGAACGGAAACAAAATCGCCGTTGTTGAGCTTGTATGCGAAACAGACTTTGTTGCAAACAACGCAGATTTCATTTCAAGCGGTGAAAAAATCCTTGACATGGTATTCGAAAAGGGCTATACAGAACCCAACAAAGAGCTTTCTGATGTACTCCTTGACTTTGCAACACGCACCCGCGAGAATATGTCCTTGAGCAAGGTTCAGATTATTGAAGTTCCTGAAGGCGCTTCTAGCGGAATCTACGTTCACTCAAACTTCAAGCAGGCTGCCGTTACAATCGTAAAGGGTTCTACAGATGACAAGGTAAAGGAATTTGCAAAGGACTGCTGCATGCACCTCGTTGCATTTACACCTGCCTACATCAAGCAGTCTGATGTTCCTCAGAGCTACATTGACGAGCAGAAGGACATCTTTAAGAAGCAGATGGAACAGGATCCAAAGATGGCTTCCAAGCCTGAAAATGTCCGCGAGGGAATCCTTCAGGGAAAAATCAACAAGCATCTTGCAGAAGTATGCTTCGTAGACCAGATGTTCGTTAAGGATGACAAAAAGTCTGTAAACGCAAAACTTGCTGAAATCGGTAAGGAAGTTGGAGCCACTCTCGAATTTGGCGACATCAGCCTTCTCGTTTTAGGAAAATAATTTTATAGGCGGTCTGTACAAATTTGTCAGGCCGCCGCAATTTTTACGGAGGAATATTTATGGCCGGTGATAATGAATCAAAAATGGAAAAAACAGTCAATTCTTTAAAGGAAGAATACAATAGTATCCGCACAGGAAGAGCTAGTGCCTCTATTTTTGACAAAGTGCGCGTTGACTATTACGGCACACCTACCCCTTTAAGCCAGGTCGGTACAATTTCCATCCCGGAAGCACGCCTTGTGGTTGTTTCTCCGTTTGACAAGAGCCTTATTTCTGCAATAGAAAAGGCAATTCAGACAGCAGACTTGGGTCTTAACCCAAGCAACGACGGTAAGGTTATCCGCATTGCAATTCCTCCGCTAACAGCAGACCGCCGCAAGGAGCTTGTAAAGCAGGCAAAGAATACAGCGGAAAACTACCGCACAACAATCCGCAACATCCGCCGCGACGGAAATGATGCTCTTAAAAAGCAGCAGAAAGGCGGAGAACTTACGGAAGACCAGCTTAAGACAGAAACAGACAAGCTGCAGAAGCTTACTGACAAATATATAGAAGAAATCAACAAAGTCTACGAAGCAAAAGAAAAAGAAATTATGGAATAATAACCGTGGACATTGAGATTAACAAAAACCCGGAAGCCCTTCCCGCTCATATTGGAATAATTATGGACGGAAACGGGCGCTGGGCAAAGCAAAGAGGTCAGATACGCACTGCCGGTCACGAAGAAGGCTTGAAGCGTGCAAAGGAAATTGCAAAGGCTGCGGCTGACCTCGGCATAAAATATGTTACACTCTATGCTTTTTCAACGGAAAACTGGAAGCGTGCCAAGTCCGAAGTTGGCTTTCTTATGAATTTGATTCACACGCATCTTCTAAAGGAACTTAAGTTTTACAAAGAAAACAGCATAAGGGTACGCCTCCTTGGGGACATTACAGGTCTTCCGGCAAACATTCAGCAGGACATTATAGAGACGGAAAAAGATACAAAGGACTTTAGGGGTCTTACCATTTGTCTTGCGATAAATTACGGCGGAAGGGACGAAATTGTGCGCGGAATAAGGAAGCTTATCCGTGAGGGGCTTTCCGAAAAGGAAGTCACGGAGACTAGCCTTCCATCTTATTTTGACTTTCCTGAACTGCCGGACGTTGACCTTCTTATAAGGACCGGCGGTGAGCAAAGAATAAGCAATTTTTTAATCTGGCAAGCATCTTATGCAGAATTTTTATTTACAAAAACGCTATGGCCGGATTATAATAAAGAAGAATTCTATAATAATATCGCTGAGTTCCAAAAAAGGACTAGGCGTTTTGGGGCGGTGCCTGTATGAGTAGCGTAAAAAAAATAATTCCAAGACTCGGTATTTTTTTTATAGGCTTGCCCTTGTTGCTTGCCGTTATTCTTTTTCCATGGGGAAATCATCTTCCCCTGCATGTTTTGATTGTCACTGTTTCGGCTTTGGCGGCGAGCGAGGCATACGATATATTCCTTACAAAGACAAAGCTACAGCCAAGATGGTTTATAATTCTTTTAGACATTTTCATTACGGTGGTAGCTTCCCTTACAAAGCTCTTCCCCGTTCTCTTCGGCAGAGAATTTCCTGTTGGCGAGGAAATAATTTCTTACACATTCATCTCTGCCATGCTTATAATTCTTATGGTGGAAGTGTTCTTTGCTGATTCCTTTGAGAATTCCCTCGGAAGAATCTCGGCATCCATATTCATCCTGCTTTACACGGCATATCTGATAACTTTTGTTTCCAGAATGACCACTTTTTCCAAGGGCGGAAAGGATATTTCCTCCCAGCTTATAGCTGAATTCCTTCTTATGGTCTGCTTTTGCGACAGTTTTGCCTGGTTTTTTGGCGTATTGTTCGGCAAAAACAATAAGGGCTTTATAAAGGCAAGCCCAAACAAGAGCATTGCCGGCTTTATGGGAGGAATTGCAGGCTCTATAGGTGCCGGAATTCTGGGCTTTTACCTATGGCCAGAGATTTTTACCGGTTCCATCGTGAAGATTATCTTTACTGGTTTTATAATGGCTCTTACCTCTATTGTTGGTGATTTGACAGAATCCGTCATGAAGCGTTCTGCCGGAGTCAAGAATTCAGGCAACATCATACCGGGTCGAGGCGGAATTTTGGATTCCATGGACTCAATTCTGATGTCCGCCCCTCTTTACTATATGCTGATTTCCATTTTTTACGGACCGCTATGAAAAAAAGAATTCTTGTTCTTGGTTGCACCGGCTCTATAGGAAGCCAAACTTTGGATATTGCCCGCAAGATGAAGGATGATTTTGAGGTTGCAGGGCTTTGCGTTGGGAAAAATCAAAAAAAACTGGATGAGCTTTGTGCTGAATTCAATTGTCCTGGAAGTGTTTTTGAAAAGGACGGAATTGCAGGAATTGAAAGGCTTGTAAAAGAATGCAATGCGGATATTGCCGTAAACGGAATTGCAGGTGCAGCAGGCCTTGAACCGTCGGTTCTTGTGCTAAAGAATGGCATGGATTTGGCCCTTGCAAACAAGGAAACCGTTGTTATGGCCTGGCCTTTGGTTCAGGATGTGGCTAAAAAATCTGGAGCAAGAATTGTTCCTGTTGATTCCGAGCACAGCGCAATCTTTAACCTTATACAGTTTGCTGGCTTTGAAAAGATAAGCGAACTTGTAATAACAGCAAGCGGAGGCCCTTTCCGCTCCTATACAAAGGAACAGCTTAAAAACGTTACCCTTGAACAGGCACTTGCCCACCCAACCTGGAATATGGGCCCCAAAATCACTGTGGACAGCGCAACTCTTGCAAACAAGGGCCTTGAGGTAATAGAGGCTGCCCGTCTTTTTGGACTGGACACGGCAAAAATAAAGGTTGTGGTTCACCCGCAGAGCCTTATACATTCGCTTGTGCGCACAAAAGACGGAATGCTCTACGCACAGATAAGCAACCCGGACATGAGGCATCCAATTCTTGGCGCTCTTACCTTCCCCGAATACAAGGAAAACTATCTTGAGCCATTTGACCTTGCCGGCCACGACATGACTTTTATGGCTCCACGAATGGATGACTTTCCCCTGCTTTCATTGGCCTATGAATGCGCAAAAAAAGGAAAGTCCTATACAATAGCCTTTAATGCGGCAAACGAAATTGCAGCCCACGCTTTCCTTGACAAAAAATGCGGGTTTTTGGACATAGCAGCGATTGTTGAAAAGACTTTGCAGAGTGACTGGTCTGAAGAGCCGTCCTCGCTTGAAACAGTATACAGAAAAGATGCTGAAGTCAGGGATGTTGCAGAGATTGTTCTTGGCAAAATGTGCGGGGGAAGCTTAAAGTGACTATTGTCTATGGAATTTTAGGCCTTGGATTTCTTGTTTTTTTTCATGAACTTGGACATTTCCTTGCGGCACGGCTTTTTGGGGTAAAAGTTGAAGCTTTTTCCATAGGCATGGGACCGGTACTGTTGCACCGAGGCTTTAGAGGTACTGACTACAGGATTTCCCTTATTCCGCTTGGTGGATACTGTGCCATGAAGGGCGAGAATGACTGGCGCACTGCTTTGGAAGAAAATAAAAATGTAATCGAGGGGGATAAGGATTCATTTTACGGAATTCATCCGCTGAAAAGGCTTCTGATTGCCTTTGCAGGTCCATTCTTCAACTTTGTCTTTGCCTGCATTGCTTTTTTTGTTGTTGCCCTTATGGGCTACACATATTATGATGCCGGAACTACTGTTCAGATGGCTGATGAAGCCTACGAAGGAATTGAGTCCCCTGCCCATGAGTCCGGAATGATTTCTGGTGATGCGATAATAGCCCTGGACGGTAAGCCCGTTGAATATTTCTCTGAAATTTCTGAATACATCTCTATGAATGCTGACAAGGACGTTGTGGTTAAATTTTTGCGCAACGGTGAGGAGCATGAAATAACCGTTCACACTATCTTGGACAAGGACACCGGTGCAGGCAAGATGGGGGTAGTTTCCCAGAAATTCGACAAGGAAAGGCACTACGGTCCCTACCCCTTTTTTGCTGCGGCTGGCCAGGGGGTGTACAAGGCTGTTGACATGCTTTGTGTTACTGTAAAGAGCATAGGCGTTTTGTTCAGCGGGGTAAAAATCACAAGCGCAGTTGCAGGTCCAGTCCGCATAACGACAATGCTTGGTGGTGCCGTAAAGGAAGGCTTAAAACACGGGCTTGGAATTGCAGTGGTGAGCACGATGCAGTTCCTTGCGCTTATAAGCATCTCCCTTTTTATTACAAACCTTTTGCCCATTCCTATCCTTGACGGCGGACTTATTCTTTTTGCCTTTATTGAATCCGTATTCAGGCGCAAAATGCATCCAAAAGTCCTTTACTACATTCAATTTGTCGGAATTGCCTTTATAGCCTTGCTTTTGCTTCTTGCAATAGCGAGTGATTTGCATTATTTTATAAAATAAGGAAGGAATGTTATGAAACCGTTTTTCAAATGTATAACGATGATTGCTTTTGCATCGGCAGGAATTTCTTTATTTGCAAAGGGGAACTGGGGAGCAGACCGAACTAAAACCTATACTTTTGAAACAGGTCATGCTGGAACTGTCAGCGGAATTTTGTCTGATTCCAGCGGCAAGTCATTTTTTTCATGCGGAAAGGACGGTTCCGTAATAAAATGGGCGGAAAACGGGGGCGGTGAAAAATACCAGATTTCTTCATATGAGATAACGGGAATGGCAAAGAACCCGGCAGGAACTGATTTTGCCGTTATTGAGACGGACGGCAACGAAATGAATGCAATAACTGTTTTTGACTGGGGAACGCTTACAAAGAAATTTTCAAAGCGCTTTACCGACAAAGTTACGGGGGTTGCATATTCGCAGAAGGGAAAGTATCTCTTTGTTTCCTCCCAAGGGGTCAGCAGTTATTATATTCTTGATGCAAAGACTGGCATTGTTCTTAAGCAGATGGGCGACATTTCAAGCCCCATTTCCCTTGCAAAGACTGGCGCATCAGAAAAGAGCGCGGTGTTTTATCTGCCTGCAGGCAAGCTTGTTTACTACAATCTGGTGAATTTTGGCAGGTTCAAGAGGATTGACACGGAAGCGTCACTGAGCCAGCCTACTCTCCTGAACCAGAACAAGTATCTTGCTGCGGAAAAGAATGGCTTTATTTATATTATTGATGCAATGACCGGAAAGGCTGTGAACAGAACGGCTGCAAATCTTCCGATAATACTTGCTTGCGAGGAAAGCGACACTGTTCTTTACTATATCGAAAAGGCCGGAAAGACGGGATCCTTCCTAAAGTCTATAGATGTTGAGAATTCTTTTAAGACAGAAACGATAGGCCAGATTTCCCTTTCTGGGGACAGAGAGGTAATTCGTTGTGCTGCAAGGATTTCTAATGCGTTTGTGCTTGGCTCTTCAGAAGGAAACATCTTTAGGCTTGTTCCTGGAAAGTTAGATGACGGGGCAACAAAGGTTTCAAAAAATGTATATGCCAAGGTTCTTGATTTGTCATCTGCAGAAAACGGTTCCGTTTGTTTTATCGCGGGAAAGAGCGTATACAGGACTTCTGCCGACTCAACGGATGTGGAACTTCTTGCATCCAACGTTAACCAGACGAATATTTCTTCCTATAAGAACAATTTTATCCTTTGGTCTGATAATTCATCACAGACCGTCCAGTATCTTAATTCCGAGACAAAGAAGGTAAACACACTTTTTTCTCCTAAGGCAAGGATAAAGAACTTGAAGGTTTGTGGGGAAAAGCTTGTATACGTACAGGGCACTTCTTCAGTCTATTCCCATGACATTTCCTCCGGCACCTCAAAGCTTTTGTATACGGGGACGTCCGTGGAAAGTGCGGTTCTTTCAGGTGAAACACTCTATGTTGCAAAGGCCCTTGTTGGTTTGACTGATTCTTCTTTCGTAAGAGTGAATACAAGGACAAAGGAGACTGTTCCACTGTTAAAAAGTGGCTTTTCTTCCTGCGCTATTTGCTGTGATGCCTCCAGTTCATCAAACCATATTTTTGGAATTGTACTGCATGATGAAAACCATGCAAAGTCATCGGATGTTTTTGACTATGACCCTGTGGCAAAGACGACAAAGATTTTGTTTACTGCAAGCGGAAATGACCTTAAGGTTTTTATAGCTTCAAAGGAATCCGAAGTATTTACAAATTTGGGAAAGAATTTCATATCTTCCTATGACAATGCAAGCGGCAATGTTCTTGTATACCGCCGCGGAACTTCTATACCTGCAAAGGTAGAAGTATTGCCAAACGGCAAGATTGCAACCGTAAATGAGGATGGAAGCATTTCTTGGTATGAGAAGGCAAACAGAAGTCCTGTAAGCCAGTGGTATCTTATGACAGGCACTACGGAAGACGGTTCCGTTGCCCAGTGGAAGGTATTCTAATCATATAAAAAAGCCGCTGGCAGCTTCTTGTACCAACGGCTTTTTTGCTAAGTTTTAAGTACTAGCTTCTTATTCCGCAGCCCCTGAACAGAGCTTCTTTGTAGACATCCTCGTAGGCTTTTCCAGCCAAATCCCAGCCGAACTTTTTTTGCATGCCGTTCTGCTGCATTTTCTTGATGTGGTCCTTTTTGTTGTAGTAGGCCCAGACAGCCCAGCCTACGGTGTTGTAAACTGCGCTTGGTGTGAGCTGGTCAAAGACAAAGCCCGTACCCTCGCCTGTCTGCTCGTTGTAGTTTTCTACAGTGTCTGCAAGGCCTCCTGTTCTGCGTACGATTGGAAGGGTTCCGTAGAGCATTGAATAAATCTGGTTAAGGCCGCACGGCTCGTATTTTGACGGCATAAGGAAGAAGTCGCTTCCCGCTTCTATAAGGTGGCTAAGGTTTTCGTCGTAGCCTATGTATGCCCTAAGGTTTGGAAGCTTTGACTGCAGGGTAAGAATTTCATTCTCGCACCATCTTTCTCCGCTTCCGAGTACAACGAACTGCACCTTCATGTTTGCGCAAATGCTGAATATTGAGCCGTATGTTGGGGCAAACACTTCCGCAATTCCCTTCTGGTCTACGAGTCTTGTTACAATCCCAACGATAGGTATGTTGGGGTCAACTTCAAGCCCCATCTTTTTCTGGAGGTCTTCCTTGCATTTTGCCTTGCCACTCATGTCTTTGATTGAATAGTTGAATGGAATCCTCTTGTCCACTTCCGGATTCCATTGCGAAACGTCTGCTCCGTTCAAGACACCGCGGATAACGTCGCTTCTTACGCGCAAGAGGCCGTCCATTCCAAATCCGCCTTCTGCAGTCTGGATTTCGTGGGCATAGGTTGGGGAAACGGTTGTTATCATGTCTGCACATGAGACTCCTGCCTGCAGGAAATTCATTCCGCCGTTGTGCTCAAATCCTGCTCCGTAGTAGAAGCCCCAGTCAATACCTAACGCTGGGAACTGATCCTTTGAGTACTGCCCCTGGTAACCCTGGTTGTGAATTGTAAGGACGCTTGCCGTATGTTCAAAGCCACAGTAGCGGCATACATTCTTTACAAGAACAGGTGCAAGGCATGAAGACCAGTCGTGGGCGTGCACAATGTCCGGGTACCAGCCAAGCTTGCGGCAAAGTTGGAATGCTCCGTGGCAAAGGACTGAAAAGCGGTAGGGGTTGTCGTGGAAGTCTGTTTCCCATGGGGTTCCGTAAACACCGTCGCGTCCAAAGCACTGCTCATGGTCAATAAAATAAACCGGAAGCTTTTCGCAGCCCGGCATGCTTGTCTTGTAAACTGCTGTCCAAGTTTCACCCTGCCCTGCGGCAACAGCCATTGGTCCCGGCAGAAGCTCAAGCTTTTTCCTGTCTATTTTGTAGTAGCGCGGCATGACAATCCTTACGTCATGACCCATTTTTATAAGCTGAATTGAAAGGGCGCTAACCATGTCGGCAAGTCCGCCTGTCTTGGCAAAGGGAACGACCTCCGCGCTCACCATAAGAATCTTCATGTCTACCTCCAGAATATGTCTTGTGTAAAAGCCGAATCTTAAGCTACTATTTTAAGTCCTGAATTGCCTTTATGAATGCATTCCTTGAGTTTAGAATGCTCTTTTCGCTAACACAGTATGCAAGGCGGAACCAGCCCTTCCCGCCGAAGCCGCTGCCGGGAGCCGCAAGAATAAGGTACTTTTTTAGGTAGTCGCAGAAGTCAATGTCGTCTCCCGCTTGGCCACTGCTTCCCTTAAAGGATGAAGGAACCTTGCACCACATGTAGAATGCTCCCTCCGGGTTTGCGTGCTCAATTCCAGCCTCGTCAAGAATTGTTGTAAGTTCGTCGCGCCTGGTTTTGTAGAGCGAATAGTCTGCTTTTGCATCCCAAGTCTTTGCCACAACCCTCTGGAAAAGGCCAGGTGCGTTAACGTAGCCAAGGATTCTTGTGGTAAAGATACAGGCCGCAACAAGTTCGTCCTTGTCCGGGCAGGCTGGGTTTACGCAGATGTAGCCGATTCTTTCTCCGGGAAGGCTGAAATTCTTTGCGAATGACGTAACAACAACGGAACTGTCGTACACAGGGAATGCAGGGGCAACTTCAAGTCCGTCGTAAACAATTGCGCGGTAGGGTTCGTCAAGGATAAGATAGGGCTTTCTTCCGCATTTTGATGCGTGTTCGTTCAAAGCCTTTGCAAGGTCTTCTATGTCTCTTTTTGTGTAGACCTTTCCTGTTGGATTGTTTGGGCTGTTGATTAAAACTGCCGCTGTTTTTTGTGTAAGGGCGGCTTTTATTCCCTCTACGTCAAGGGAAAAGTCCTTTTTTGTAGGAACGGCAATGAGACTTCCACCGTAGTTGTGGGCATAGTGGTTGTATTCTGCAAAATATGGGGCGGGAACTATGATGTTGTCCCCTTCTGACAAAATGGCCTTGAACAAAGCGTTCAGTGCGCCTGCGGCTCCAACTCCCATAACGACGCAGCTTGAATCCACCGGGACTCCCTGCTCTTTAGCGGTCTTTTTTGCCATTGCTTCCCTGGCAAAGGGGAACCCTGCGTTGGGCATGTAGCCATGAAAATTCTTTTCGCGGCACTTTGCAAGCTCTTCTATTGCGTCTGCAACCTCTTTTGGCGGGTCAAGGTCCGGGTTTCCAAGGCTAAAGTCAAAAACTGCATCGTCACCGTACTGCTTCTTTAGCTTTACCCCCTCCTCGAACATTTTCCTGATTACTCCGGCTCCTTTGCTGGTCATTGTCTCTTTTATATAGGGAGAAATTGGCATAAAGCGCTCCTTTTTTTTGTAAAAAATTTATTTTTATGTAATTATACCACTATTTTGTGGTTTACACAAATGAAATATAAATATATGATGGAGGAAAACCATGCGTATACTTACAAAAAAAACAGCCGCCATCTTTGCAATGGCTCTTATTACATTCTCCGCGGCATCTGCACAGCCGTCTGTATTTAATTCAAACCTCACCGAAGCCCAGAAGGCAAACCTAGAAAGCGGAAAGACCGTCATAAGGAATTTAAAGTCAACAAAATATTTTAGCTTGAATTCTTCAAATGCAGGAGCCCAGAAGGCCATGAAGGCTGCAAAAGACCTAAAGCCTTCTTATCTTGCCGAGGTAATTCAGGTCTACCCCTATGCAGGGCATGAAAACCTTGTTGAAAAATTCAAGACGCTTGTGATGGACATTCCATCTTACGCGGGAATTCCATACTATTCCGAGCGCCACAAGAAGTGGTTTGACCTGTATTCCAGCGCAAAAATCACCTCTTTTACTACTTCTGGAAACCAGCAGCATGCCACTGCTGACCTTGAAATGTCACCCTTTGGCATGATAAACACAAAGATTGACACGGAAACGGCCGCTGACTACTTCTACTATGAAAGCACGAACCTGAACGTACTGCGCTACGATGACAAAATAAAGTGCGTGGACAAGAAGTGCATGAAGTCCATCGTAACAATCTTCCGTGACGGTGACTACTGGGTTCTCTACGGAATTGGCGCTGTTGACGCACCAAGCGTATTCTTCTTGCGCGACCGCGTGGAAACTTCATTCATGAACAGAATCAAAACCTTCTGTTCTTTCTTCTTTAAGAAACTTAACTAGTAAAGAGTCAGACTAGTTTTTGGAAAAAGGCATGTCGTTAAATACGGCCTGCCTTTTTTGTTAGCAAAATCAAGCACGGCAGGCACTGGAGGGGCTCGCCAGGGGCGAGTTGCCGCAGGCAATGGAGCGCGTAAGACGCGGAACCCCGCAAGCGCCACAGTATGGGCCCATTTGGTTATCATATAAAGCTTTCTGGATTGCAAAGACAAGCGCCGCAATAATAAAATGAGTAAACGCCCTGTTTGACAAATGTTGATTTATGCTTATAATAGAATAAGTAAATAACGCAGGAGTTTTGTTTTTTTATGGGTGAAAAGAGTTTTACAGACATTGTAATTTTGGCAGGAGGCATTGGAGAGCGTCTTTGGCCTGCTTCTGTACCGGAAAACCCGAAACAGTTCCTGTCGGTTGACGGAGGCTTCTCTTTTTTGCAGTCTTCCATACAGAGGGCTCTTGCGCTTGAGCCTGAAGGAAAAATCCTTGTGATTACAAGAAGTAGCCTTGTAAAGGGGGTTGCAGAGCAGTGTGCCTCTTTGGCAGAAAAAAGCTCTACAAATGACAGGAACAAAATCTTTAAGGATTTAATTATTGTTGCAGAGCCTATGCCTCGCCATACTTGCGCTCCCTTGGTTCTTGCCTGTAAACTCCTGAAACTCTTTGATTCTTCCGCCCACACAATTCTTACTCTTGCAAGCGACCACTTGATTTCACCACTCCAAAGCTTTTTGAACGACTGTCTAAAAGCTGCAAAAACGGCACGGATGGGCTATTTTGTCTGCTATGCAATTCCACCCTCTTCACCGGCGACAGGCTACGGCTACATAAAGTCAGGTTCCCGCATAGATGGGGATGAAGGCGTTTTTAATATAGATAATTTTAAGGAAAAGCCTGATCTTGAGACTGCAAGGAAGTACCTTGAAGAGGGCTGCTATTATTGGAACAGCGGCATGTTTGCGTTTACGGATGAATTCTTTTTGAATGAGGTAAAAAAATGCGAGCCGGAAGTTTGGCGGTCCTTTGAGAACTTTACAGGAGGCTCCTTGCCTGCTCAAGAACGGGTTTTGGGACTTTGCTGTATAGAGAACTGGAATCTTATGGATGAATCCTATGCCAAAACCCCTGCAATTGCCGTAGATAATGCGGTTGCGGAGCGGACAGACAGGGCTGCTGCTGTTATGGCTTCTTTTGAGTGGGATGACGTTGGCAGCTGGGATTCTTTTGAAAAACATGCTTGTATAAGTGGAGAAAAAAAAGCCTTTAGCGTTGGCGGGGAAGACAATTTTGCCTATTCTGACCTGCCAGTTGCCTTTTGTGGCGTGAGCGGCGTCACGGTTGTCGTAAAAAACGGAAAGGTTCTCGTACTGAAAAAAGGTTCCGGAGATTATATGCGGGAAGTCGTAAAAATGGCAAAGTCGACTTTTGAAGGTTAGAAAGTATGCAAAGCAATAATTTGGAATTATTCATAAATTTAACGTTGCTCTTTGTGAGGCAAAACCATATTGTCTGGATACTTTGTGCCCTTGCATTTTTAATATCTGTTGTAGTTATTCCAATCATAATAAAAATATGCAAAAAGGAAAAATGGTATGACAGACTGGATGAAAGGAAGATTCACAGCGGGAATATACCACGTCTTGGAAGCATTGGCTTTGTGACGGGATTCGTTATTTCTTCTGTCGTCTATATGGTTATAAAAGATGACTCGGCTTCATCCTTAATACCCTTTGTTCTTGCAGGCTTTATAATCTTTCTATTCGGTGTTATCGATGATTTTAGAAATTTAAGGGCCTCTTTCAAGCTTTTTATTCAGATTATGGCAGCCTGCATAATTGTTTTTACAAACCACCGCTTTACTTACATAGGGAATTTTGCGATTCCCGAGATATTCAGTTTGCTGTTAACAATGGGGTGGATAATTGGCGTAATCAATTCATTCAACCTTATAGACGGTATTGACGGGCTTTGCGCAGGGCTTTCTTCATTAATAGCCTTTACCTTTGCCGCAATTTATGCAAGGAATGTTGCTCACACAGCAACAATATGCCTTTTTTTGGTTGCCAGCCTAATGGGATTTTTGATTTACAACAAGCCAAAGGCCAAGATTTTTATGGGAGACGGTGGCAGCCAGTTCCTGGGCTTTATGATTGCATCTTTACCCCTGTACAGATCAAGTGATAATTTTGAATATAATAAATTCCTAGTCATGATAAATCTTGTTGCCATTCCTACGATTGACTGCATTGCTGCGATTATACGCAGGCTTCGGGAGCACAGGGGAATAATGACTCCTGACCGTGCGCACATACACCACAAACTTATGAACATAGGATTTAATTCAAAACAGGTTCTTATCATCTTGCTTCTGCTCCAGACCCTTATATGCGTTGCATGCTGCATTGCACTTTACCTTCAGGGATTGTCTGCTTTTATTATGCTGCTCGTTACCTATGCTGTGATAATAGTTCTCTTTTCTTCCGTTCATTTCCTTAATCGGCGTGCCATTGCCTTAAAAAACAAGACAGAAACGATTGTTTCCTGACTTTTGAGTGGCGCTTAATTGACTAGATGGGTAAAACAAACTATAATACCCTTCTATGAATAGAAGATTAATTACATCCGCATTACCTTATGTAAACAATATTCCCCATCTTGGAAATTTAATCCAGATGCTTAGCGCAGACGTTTTTGCCCGCTTTTGCCGAAGCCGTGGCTATGAGACTATGTATGTCTGCGGAACCGATGAATACGGTACTGCAACAGAGACAAGGGCGATTGAAGAAAAAAAGACTCCCCGTGAACTTTGCGACTATTACTTTAACCAGCATGACGAAATTTACAAGTGGTTCTGCATTGCATTTGACAAATTTGGCCGCACATCCAACGAGCAGTGTACGGAAATAACCCAGCAGATTTTCCTTGACCTTGACAAAAATGGCTTTATAAAAGAGCATACAAACAAGCAGCTCTTCTGTACACACTGCAATATGTTCCTTGCCGACCGTTTTGTCCGTGGAACCTGTCCAAAGTGTGGCTACGAGGATGCCCGCGGTGACCAGTGCGAAAAGTGCGGCTCCCTTCTTGATCCTGTTGAACTAAAGGAACCCCGCTGCTCCACTTGCTCCAACACGCCGGAAGTGCGCGAGACAAAGCATCTTTACATTGACCTTCCCGCAATCAGCCAGAACCTAGACAAATGGATGATAAAGGCAAGCCAGGACGGCCGCTGGTCAGAAAACGCGGTCAATATTACAAAGGCATGGATACGCGACGGCCTTAACGAAAGGGCCATAACCCGCGACTTAAAGTGGGGAATTCCTGTTCCAAAGCCCGGATACGAGAACAAAGTCTTCTACGTATGGTTTGACGCTCCTATTGGCTACATTTCTATTACCAAGCAGCTTGCAGATGAACTTAAGGCTGCCGGAAAGCCTTCTTTTGACTACAAGAGCTGGTGGCTCCCCGAAGAAAGTGAGGAAGCAAAGGGCAAGTCCCCGGTTGATTTGTTCCAGTTCATAGGAAAAGACAACATCCCCTTCCACACGGTTGTTTTCCCATGCAGCCTCATTGGTTCAGGCCACAACTGGACAAAGCTTTACCACATGTCATCTACTGAATACCTTAACTATGAGGACGGTAAGTTCTCCAAGAGCAAGGGTGTGGGCGTTTTTGGAAGCGATGCCAAGGAAAGCGGCATAAAGGCGGATGCGTGGAGGTTCTACATCTTCTACAACCGCCCGGAAAAACAGGACTATCAGTTTACATGGAAGGAATTCCGCGAAAAATACAACGGAGAGCTTATTGGCAACTTGGGCAACCTTGTTAACCGCACTCTTTTGTTCGTAACAAAGTATTATGAGGGAAAAATTCCCGATGCCCCTGTTGATGAAGAAATGTGGGCAAAAATCCGTGATTTGGAAGCAAAAATTACGGAAAACCTTGAGTGGGCAAATTTGAAGGATGCCTTCCACCAGATTTTCCAGATTTCAGACATTGGAAACAAGGCTTTCCAAGACGGTGAACCTTGGAAGACCCGCACTGAAGACCCGGAAAAGGCCGCAAAGCTTATTCACAACCTTTGCTACATGATAAAGGACCTTATGATTATGGCCCATCCCTACATGCCGCAGTTTACGGAGACAATTCTTTCCTACCTTGGCTGCAAGATTAGCGAGCCAAAGTTTGGTGAAGAAGCTGTTAGCGGAGGACTCAACTGGAGCAATTTGGGGCAGACAGAAGGCCTTACTTCCGTAGGTTCAACTGCGGTTTACTTTACCCCGCTCGACCAGAAATCAGCAGATGCTTTCCGCGAAAAATATGCAGGAAGCCAGAAAGACCGCAAGCAGGATGACAAGTCAAAGCCAAAGGCAAAAAAGCAGAAGAAAGAGGCTGTTGAACTTGCCGCTGACCAGGCCGCATTCTTTAATGAAAAGATAGAGCTTAAGGTTGCAAAGATAACCAAGGTGGAAAACAATCCTGAGGGAGAAAAGCTTTATATTGAGCACCTTGACGACGGAAGCGGAAGTGACCGCATAATCCAGTCTGGCCTCCGCGAATACCTTAAGCCGGAAGATCTTCTTGAAAAGCACATAATCCTTGCCGCAAACCTTGCACCCCGTACCATGCGCGGTGTAGAAAGCCACGGAATGCTTCTTGCAGCGGACTACACGGACGAAAACGGAAAGGCTTGCGTTGAACCGCTTGAAGCTCCTTGGGCAGCTCCGGGAACAAAGGTAATTCTTGAAGGTGCTTCAGAAGAAGATGCAAAGCCTGAACAAATTTCCGCTGATGATTTCTTTAAGGTTCAGATAAACGTGGTTGACGGCAGCGTTCAGATTGCAGGAAAAAAGCTTACCGCAAAGGGAAAGGCTCTTGAAACTGTGCATGCAAAGAATGGCGGAGTAAACTGATTTTATGATGCCCCTAAGATTTTTGCAGACTGAATTCTGGGCCTCTTTTAAGGGGGAGCACGGATGGAAGCCTTACTATTTTAAGGCAGAAGGCTCTTCCTACACCCCCATTCATTCCCAAAGTGAAATTCCTTTTGATGAATTGGGCTCAGAAAAGCTGCTGACTGTTCTTGTAAGGCAGTTTTCGCTTAAGGTAAAGAAATTCAGCATAGCCTACGTTCCAATGGCGCCAGAATACCCTGCTGAAGAAGACAAGCTTTCCCCACAAAAGGAATTCCTTTCATCACTTGAAGCAATTGCAAAAGCCGTAAAGCCCTACCTTCCAAAGAACACAATCTGCGTGCGCTTTGACCCGGCTGTTGATTTTGCAAGCTGCGAAGAGCGGGACGAATGGAATAAGAAGGCAGACAGCATTTGCAAAGGCATAAACGTAAAAAGAGCCCCAGTTGCAATTCAGCCGCCGGACACGACAATTCTTTCTCTGGACAAGACGGAAGATGAAATTCTTGGCGCAATGAAGAGCAAGTGGCGCTACAACATTAGGTTGGCCGCAAAAAAAGACGTAAAGGTAACAAGGCATTTTGCTACAGATTCTGACTTTGAGGCAGCATTTGACCAGTTCTACGCCCTCTTTGAACAGACAAGCAAGCGCGACGGTGTAAGCTTCCACAACAAGTCTTACTACATCGATTTGCTTAAGCGTGGATGCCCCTCTTCCGAAAAAAGGCCTCTAATAACCCTCTACCTTGCAAAACATGAGGATGACTATCTTGCGGGAATAATAACCCTTTTCTGCCCCAGGGAAGCAGTCTACCTTTACGGTGCAAGCGGAAACATAAAGCGCAACCTTATGCCGGCCTACCTCTTGCAGTGGACCGCAATCCAGGATGCAAAGAAGGCAGGATGCCCTGTCTATGACTTTTACGGAATGCCTCCCGCCGCAGACGAAAAGCACCCCATGCACGGACTTTACCTGTTTAAGACAGGCTTTGGCGGTGCAATAGTCCACAGACCTGGAAGCTATGACGTAAAGCTTTTGTCCGCATACAATTTGTACATTGCCGCAGAAAGGCTAAGGGCTTGGTGGCACAAAAAGGCACTAAAGAAACTTCACGGTAGATAGGTTCTGATAATAGGCTGCCGCTAGAACTAAAACCCGCTCTTTTTCTTTTGGGATATGATGCTAAGGTTTATTGTTTTTTCCATTGCTCTGGCAGGTGCCATGTCTATTTCCCAGTAGAACTGGACAGACAGCGTGGATGAGTCATTACCTGTACTTTGTCCGTCCCCTCGACCACAGAAATTTATCGTGTTCAGCAGAATGCCAGATTCTTCATTCGGTTCAAAGAGTATAAGCGTTTTTTCCGGATTATCCGTAATCTGCAAAAGGGAAAGACCGCCTTCTTCCAAAGAAATTTTGGCGTGGAAGGGCGTGTTTGTCGGAATAATCTGCCTGCTCCCCCTAAAAATCATTTCTGCACCATACTGCCCTTCTGCAAGCCTTGATGAAAAGTCAGTCTGGGCAAGATTCATCTCCACTGCAAAAACGCCCTTGACGGGAAATGGGCTTTCATTTTTAAGTATGTACTGCACGATAAAGCCGTTTGAAGTTATTATGTAGTTCTTGCAGAGTTTTATAGGAACTTTTAGTGAAGAGAAAAGAGCCTTGGATTCAAGTTGAAGTTCCCTTCTCTTTCCATCAAATTTCACTTCGTTAAAATTTGAGTTGCAGAAACAGTCATTCTTTATGGGTTTTAGGTCAAGAAAGTCGTCAAAGTCCTTGCCTTCAAAAAGATGTTCAACAAAAATACCCCGGTTGTACATGTCATCTGCGGAGTCATACTGCTTGACTCTTGAAAGATTTGCGGCATAGTTGGAGCCTGAATTTACAAGGTCCAGTTCTGCAATCTGACCGCCCCTTGGCGTAATTATTGCATGGTATTTTTCCATCTGGCACACATATTCGTTCAGACCGTCGGCATTGTAGTCATAGCTTGTAACGGATTCCCTGAATTCCTTGCTTTCGCGGACAAGTTTTTCCGCTTCGTTGAGCTGCCTGAATGCATGCTGAATTTTTTGTGCTGGAGCCGGAAGACCTGTAGTGCAGCAGATAAAGTTGAAGCCTGATTCCGCTTCCCAAAGCTTTTCCTGTGCGGCCTTTTTGCGGATTTTGTCTGCGCCGTGGGTCTGGGAAATTAGCATACTGATGTACATTATTCGGTCGTAGAGCTTTTTGATCATGGGGTAAACATTCAGGTAGTCGTAAAAGGTCCTGCCAAAAAGGTTTCCGCTTGAACTCGAATACCTTTTTTTTGTCCAGCGGGAAAGGCTCTCTGCCATGCCGGATGGAATGTATGCGCTTGAATACTCTCTTGCAGATTTTAGGTAGAGTTGGGGCAAATTCAACTGTGAACATTCAAGTTTTTTTTCTGTAACAAGGGAGTTCAATTCCTCAAAAAAACCGGAATTCAGCAGTTCTCCTATTTCCCTTAGCGAAAAAGACATGGAAACAATTGTTGACAAGGTTGAATCCTTTGCCTGAGATTTTTTTTGTAGTCCTTCAATCCATGATGAAGCGCTTTGTTCTGACTCTGGCTTAAATTCATTGTAAAAGGGAATTACCTTTAGCGTCTTGCCCTGCATGTTTGTGATGAATGGCAGAAAGGAATTCTTTTCTGAAGGTGCCATGCCCGGAATTAGGGTTGAATCAAGCAGTATGTATTCAATTCCACAGGATTGGCAGGTTATGATAAGGGCTGGCTCCCAAATGCTTTTTAGGACAGTCATGCCACGCGGCTTTTTTCCAACGTAGGTTCTTACCGCTGCATTCATTTTTTCTATCTGCCCGCTTCTGTCCACAGGAAAAAGCAGTGGAAATGCCGGAGTGTAAAAGCCCCCGCCAAGAACCTCCCCCTGCTTGCGGCTTGTTATTTCGCCCAAAATTTCAATTGCCTCTGGATGTGAGGACTGAAGGAATTCAAGCTGCGGTCCCGTAAAGGAAAATGCAAAAGGAATCTTTGGATGAGAATATAGAAATGTCAGAAACTGCTTTAGAATGCCCTGGTAGCTGTCTTCCCACTCTGAATCAGACAAAGCACCGTCATCTTTTAGAGACAGTTCCATGCAAATATTTAAAATACCCATACTTTTTTTATAGGCCCCCACTACGGCATTACATGTAAAAAATTATTCTTCTTTCCCTTTTAGCATTTTATAGCACTTTTTCCAGAATTGGAAGTCTTTTTCGCCAATATTTTTACCCAATGTTGACATTTGCTTCTGGGGTTCATCACCTTTAAGGACGCTTATAAGTTCATCCTTTGTATAAACAGCAGTCTTGTTCCCGGTCTTTGCCCACTTAAAATCATCGTATCGCAGGACTGCATCCACTTCCTCCTTTGAGAAGAGGGGATCCTTGGCGTTTATTTTCTGCGCCTTAAGGGATGGCAGAAGGCTGATAAAGAGGAAGAAAAGGACAGCTGCGCTTATAAAAATCAAAAGAAACAAAAGCAATATAGAGACTATCAATTGTTTACCTCCTGAAAAATCTGCGGGTTAAGCCATGATACGTTTACGGTAAGAAGCAGCAACATTAGGATTGCTATGCTTATAAAGACAAGGCTTAGATTCTTAAAATTCTGGGATGGACTTGAAAGTTCCACCCTTTTCCTGATTGCAAAAAAGAGCGGGATGCAAAGATAAAATCCTATGATGCAGAAGCATGCTTTTAGAACGCATTGGGAAAGAGAAAGGCTTTCGTTTAGTGAGAGCAAAATGCTCAGCATGGAAACCGTATATTCAGCCATGGTGATTTTTGCCGTAATCCTAACGATAGCTTCTATAAAAACGGATATGGCGGAAAAAATGAGGACAGCAACAAAAGGATAAAGCTCTGCCAAGCCAGCCCTGCAAAGGCACTTTGAGATAATCAGGTATGAAAGGGAAACGGAAGCACTTACGGCAATAAGCATCTTTATGCAATCCCAGATTAAAAAGCGCGGTTTTTTGCTCATTAGAACGGCTCTGTTCATGCCTATTCCGTAAAGAAGCACAGCAGAGGAATAAAGAGCGTAAAAGAAAAAATCCCTAAGCATTTGCATTGCTTTCCTCCTGTTCTTTTACTTGATTGAATTTTGAAATGACATGCACGTAGATGGCCAGGCTAAGCGCAATAATCACAAGTGCGCCGGGAATTGTAGCCCAGAAGATGCCCGGGTAGAATCCCCCTTCCCTTACTTTAAGCAGGGAAATTTCCACAAGCCCGGATGCGGCAGGGAGGGAAATCGTTCCGTAGCCGAATATGTCTCGGAAAAGGAAAACTGCAAGAGCAAATATGCTGAACAAAATGCTTTCCTTCAAGTTTACTGCCAGGTTTTCCTTTATGTCGTCTGAATTCTGGCTGTAAAGGTTTCCTATGAGGAAAGATGAAACGGCAGGCATGTAGATGATAAAGCCGAGGGTAAGTGCTGCAAGCGGAGACAGCGTTATGAGCAGCTGCTTAAAGATGACCGAGACAGTCATAAGGAATACTGCAAGCAGTACCGGCAAAAGCTCATCTAAGTCAAGTACCTTTACAAGATGCTTGAACAGTGTTCCTGCAAGCATAAGCAGGTTGAGCATAAAAAGCAAAATTATTCCGTATGCAAAACGTCCTGGTGAGGGAACCAGAAGCGCAAGTGATGCCGTTAAAAATGAATATATGTTTCTCTTAGTTTTCATCTTCAGCCTCCACAAGTCCTGTCTGTACGATTTTGGGAATTGCCTTTTCCCAGTAGGCAATCTGGGAATTTAGTGATGAATTCTTTACTGCACTGGCAATTTTCGGACTCAATTTTAGGAAGTCAACGAACTGAACTTCATGGAATTCATCATCGGTACAGGTATAGAGTGCCGCAACGGGGCCGTAAAGCGTCGTTACCCTTAGAATTACCGCATGGCAGTTCTTTTCAAGGCCTTCAACCTTAAATGAAGCAGCACTTACGGAAAAGACGGAATGTATTTTTTCGCCTTCATGTACTGTTACCTTTTTGCCTTGGGACTCAAAGTAATCTGCAACTTGAGCCCTAAGACCTTCTTGCCAGGAGTTGCGGCCCAAAAGGGTAAAGAGAATTAGGAATGCCATGCAGGCTATAAGAATTAGGGAAAAAACGCTAAATTTTACCAGTTGTTTCTTATAGCGCTCAAGATCTGCGTTTGTTACTTCAACGGAACCAAGTTCTGCAGGCGAAAGATCTTCTGCAGAAGAAAATTCCTCAGTGGAAGACAAATCTTCTGCGGGCCTCTGCGTATCCGGTTGCAAAAAGGAATCAGGATTTCCCAGTAAATCAGACATTTTCAACCTCTTTTAATGCGTTCAGTTTTGAAACTATTACGGTTTCAATATTTTTGCGGGCACTGTGGCTTTCTGCAACCTGTATTAAAAGTGACAGCAGGTTTACAAAAAGAACCGTGAACATATAGCCTACGGGTGAAGTTCCTCCGCCCATTACAAAGAATGCAATTACTGCGGCGGACAGTGCATATGCAACCTTGCCGGAAACTGTAACCGGTGTGGTGCCATACCACTGGAGCACGTATAGCGTGGAAAAAAGAGTTCCACTCGTAAGCAGGGAAAGTATTATGTCCCCCTGGCAGGCAGGTGCCATTGTGATGAATGGAAGAAAGAATCTGACCAGCAGCGAGTAGAAAAATATGAATAGTGCAGGAATCAGTATGTCCATTAGATCCAGTGAAAAAAGGACTATTGAAGACACAAGCGTTACAAGGTTAAAGCGGAATGCCGGTATTGTAGACGGAAAGTCCCAAAGTAGCGTGACGTAACCTTCCGGTATTACCACACCGAATATGCTGAATATGTGTTCGTTCAGAAAAGCCGTTATTGCAGCGTCTGATGAAAGTAAGGGAATGCTTCCCTTCTGGATAAGATAGAGAGCGGCGTTTCTTGTCTGCCAGTCCTGTCCGGCCAGCATATAGGAAGGAAAGGCCTGCATGTTGACTATGTATGCAACAATCACCGTAACAACTGCCGGATTAGCCCATGCATTTGGAAAGCCACCGAAAGCGTACTTGCAAATAAGCAGGGATATTAGGGCTATAAAAAAGAGAGCTGGAGCTGAATACGTTGACGGAATCAAAAGGCCTATCACTATACCCTGAATCAAGGCAAAAAGCGGGGAAAATGAAAACTGCCTTCTTACTGATGAATACAACAGTTCGGCAATCATGGAAGCCAGAACGGAAGCAAGCACAATCAGCAGGGAGTCAACCGATTTCGTAAGGGCAAGCAGTAAAATCTGTGGAAAAAGGAGAAGCACCATCATGAGTGCAGAAGAACCCAACGATGGCTTTATGTAGACATATGGACGGAGCCTTATGTCCGAAAAGTCTTTTTTATGGAAAATCTTGTTAATTAACGTCATCTTTATTTTTCCTCAACAATTCTATTGTCTGGCAAAGTGGAAGCCTTGAAGGGCATACGCTGTTGCACAATGCGCATCCTGAACAAAAATCGGTGGTCTTTACGAGTTCAGTACCGACCGGTTTTCCCCCAAGACTGTGGCGGAACATCAGATCCGGATAAAGGCCTTCCGGGCATATCGTGCGGCATTTTCCGCATCGTACGCAAGGTGCAAAGCTCTGTACCGAAAGTTCATCTGCACTTACGAAGGTAATGGATTTTACGTTTCGGGTTATGGTAGTGTCAAGGCTGTTGATAGCGGAACCGGAAACCATTCCGTTGATTATTATTTTTGCAGGCTTGGACTTGAAATTTCCACACTGGGCGGCAAGTTCGCGGAGTGAAGTTCCCACCCTAACCTTTAGTATTCCTGATGCGTTGATGCATTTGCCCGTAACATGAACATAGGTTTCTACCGACGGTTCTCCAAGAACCACAGCATCGTATACGGACACAAGTGTTTGCGGGTCACAGTAGATGCATCTTCTGTTGATGAGGGAAAAATCAACCTTTTCCGTAGACTTTGCATTCTTTTTTACCAGATTCATAAGGTTCTGCATATAGCCTGCCGGATATTTCTTAGGGTCAGTCTCAAGAACCATCAGGGGGAAAGGTGAAAAGTCGCTTTCATCAATCTGAATTTCTGCCTTCTGGGGAAAGACAAAGACTATTCCACGGGCTTCCATGGTTTTTGCCACAATCTTTGCGCCGGTCAGAACTTCATAAATCTTGTTTTGGGCAACAAATGTGTCTGTCTTGCGGCTGGGGTCCTCGTCAAAAAGCCTTACCACAAGAAAGCGGCCCTTTGTAAGAGTGCAAGAGGCAATCTGTGCTGCAAGGGGAACAGGGGATGCAAATGTATTGAGCACACCCTTCGTGGATATAAGGTCCAAAAAGTTTTCCTTTGTAAACCACTGCCAGTCCGTTTCAGGAAGAGGCTTTCCAAGGTAGGAGAAGGCACCTTCCGTCCTTATTTTTACGGCAGTTCCCTTCCTTCCGTTGGGCAGGAAGCACTCTCCTACGGAGTCAACGCGACCGGGGACTGATGAGTGTATGTAGGAACGGATTGAATCGCCTTCTTTTGCAGAGATTGCGATAATCTGCCCCTCCTTTACAACGTCATTCTCCTGGACGATGCACTTAAAGGTATTGTTCTTGCCAAAATCGAAGGGAACGACTGCATAATGCGGCAAAAAAGCCCTTACCGATGAGGTGAATTCATTTTTTTCAGATTCGACAAAATTATTTATTGTTTTCATATTTCTTTCGCCTGATTACAAAATAAAATATATACATGAATATAACTTCAAGGAACATGAGCGCAAGCATGAGAAGGCTTACACCGTTTCTTACCGTAGAGGCTGTGTTCTTTCCGGTAAGTGATGCTGAATAGGCTACACGGGTCTGTTCGCCCTCGCTTTTCATAAGTTTTTCTATAGCCGGATAGTCAAGTTCGTCTATTCCTTTTTTTAGGGAATCCTTAAACTTTCCGTCAAATTTCATTACTGCTTCGTCTTCCTGGGCAATTCCATCTTCTGTCTGCACAAACCTTGAAACAGTTACAACATTGCCTTCTTCGGCTTCCTGCTCAAAAAAGGCCATGTTTACGTGCTGGCTGTCCTCGGAATTCAGGTTGACATATGGAAATGCAAGTGTCTTCCATGCCCAGTCATAGTATTCCCTAAGAGCTGGAATTTTTCCCTGACCATCTGCAAGTACGCCTGCCGGGGATGGTACGGAAAGTCCGTTGACGGTTGACTTTGGGGATGCAACTGATGAAAATGCAAATAGTGCAAAGATGAATGCCATTGGAAGCATAAGGGCAGCCGTAGCCTTTGCCGTCCTTGAGTACATTACCGGAAGCTGCCTGGCGGAAAAGATAAGCTCGTACTTGAAGGTGCTTTTGCTGTCCAGGTAAAGTTCCCTGCTGCGCAAAAGGCATGTTGCCCCAGCAGAAGCCAAAAATACAATCAGGCCGAGAATTCCGCACAGGAAGGAGACCATAAAGAATACAGCCAAAGCCGTAATAAGCGGGACAAGTACCCAAGGGCTTGTAAAAACTGCGAAAAGATAGCGTCTTCTGCCCCAAATGTGGTTCACCATGAAAAGAGCGAGCAGTTCAAGGCACACAGCACTTGCCACCGGGTAAAACGGCAGGGAAGCTGACATGCAGACTGGAAAAATGGCTCCTGCGGCAAAGGGATGGCGGTTCTTTGCAAAGAAAAGCAGGGCCAGGGCTACCGCAAGGCAAATGAGCGGCACTGTCCAGGGGTATTTTTCGTGTCCGTCCATTCCAGCTTGTATGTTGCCGTCCTTCTGCATGGAGACAAGGGCCTGCTCTGTGCGGCTTTCGTATTCAGATGGTATGTAAAAAAGGTTGAAGGCCCTTTCCTGGTCGCTAAAATAGAAATTCCTGTCATTTAGGTATGAATTCAGTTTGGGCTCTATTGGAACAACCGCCGAACGTATTGGAATCCTCTGGGAAGAGAGCGAAATTACGTCTTTGCAGCCTGCTCGCGAAAGGTATTCAAGAATGTCATGCTCGGAAACCGACTTGTCCGCATAAAGCATGTTGTAGCTGCTCCAGATGCGGGTTACTGGCACGCTTCGGAATGCAAAAAGGCAGATTATGCCGATGAGGATTGTTATAATTGATACAAAGCCACTGAATTTTAACTTCATCTATTTTAACACGCTGAATGCCAGTCCTATAAAAAATCCAAGAAGGCAGCCTATGGCCACTTCCGCAGGTCTATGCCCTTGGACTTCCTTTATGGGCTTATAGTCCATGATTCCCTTTTCGGAAAGCTTTTGCCCTATCTTGTTCAAAAACATTGCCTGAATTCCGCTTGCCCGCCTTACTCCAACGGCATCCCTCACTGTAACAAGGAGAAAGCCTATGGAAAGTATGAAAACGTCGCTGTTGATTCCCGAACGGAAGCCGATGGTAGTGCAAAGCGTCGTAACAAGTGCCGAATGGCTTGAAGGCATGCCGCCAGTCCGCCAGAAAAAAAGCTCGAACAATTCCTTAAAGCTGTGCACTTTCCGGGAAAAAAGCTTTATCATCGTCTTCAGGAACTGGGCAGAAAGCCAGCTGAAAATGCAAGAAAGCAAAATTGGATTTGTGAATAATAGTTTTATTTGTTCCCTCGCATTAGACATAACCTATATTTTACAGTATTGATAAATTTTGTCTAGTGGTAAAGGCAAGTTTTTTGTTCTATAATTGATTTCATGGAATTTGTAGAATTTACTGCGGGCGAAAATGATTCCGGCAGGCGGCTTGACAGGGTGCTCAGGATAATGCTGCGGGACATGGCCGGTGAAGGCAGCGTAAACGTATTTTCCGCGCTTAGGAAAAGGCTTGTCCTCGTAAATGGCGGCAAGGCGGAGGCTTCGGCCAAGGTAAAATGCGGCGATAGCATAAAAATCGCATCATTTCTGCTAAAAAAGCCTGTGGCAGAAAGAAATGCCTCATCAAAATCACCTGAAAGCAAGGTTTTTGCCAATGCCCGGCACGAATGCGGCTCAAATTTCAGCCTGGATGCGGCTACGATTTTCAGAAACGATTCGGTTTTACTCATCAACAAACCCTACGGCATAAGTGTCCAGCCCTCATTTTCTTCAGATACAAGCCTTTCCCAGATTGTTGCAGAGGAATTTAAGGAAGATGGCTCCCTTTCCTTTACACCCGCCCCCCTTCACCGCTTGGACCGCTTTACCACGGGCGCACTGGCCTTTTCACTTTCCATTGACGGCGCACGCGTTTTTTCAAAGATGCTGCAGTCTGGGCTTGTAAAAAAGACCTACGTCGCTATCGTCCAAGGGCTCATGCAGGAAGAATTTGAATGGACGGACTCAATCGACGACGGAATATCCGCAGGTGCAAGCTCCTTCCATACTGTGCGGGTTTCAAGAATTCCCCCTGGAAGCAATTTGCAGCCATCCCCCTCAACGGCCGTAACAAAGGCACTTCCTCTTGCCCACGGCAGCTGGAATGGCAAGGAAGTTACTCTTGCCAGATTTGAAATCCCGACAGGAAAAAAACACCAGATACGCGCACAGGCTTCATTCCACGGTTTTCCCCTGCTTGGTGACAAGGCCTACGGAGGCGCAGTTATTATTGGCCGTGAATTCTACCTGCATGCAATACAGATTGAATTTCCCTCAGGCAATACTCTTGCCCTTCCCCAAAAAATCCAGGCCCCCCTTCCCAAGGAATTTTCAAATTTCTTGAATTCCGCCTTGATAAATTGGAATGGACAACTTATAATCTAATGTAAAGATGAGCATTTTTTCAAAACTTGCAAACAGGGGCATCCAGGTTTACGCACTTGTTGGCGAAAGCGGTACCGGCAAAAGCTTTAGGGCAAAACTTCTTTCTCAAAAATACGGAATAAAGGCTCTTATAGACGATGGCCTTTTGATTCAGGATGACAAAATTCTTGCGGGAAAGTCGGCCAAGCACGAAAAGACCTACATGGGAGCCGTACGCGTGGCGCTTTTTGACGACAAGGAGCACCGCGACCAGGTTGCCCGCGTCCTTCAAAAAAACAAAATCAAGAGTATACTTCTCATAGGCACAAGCGAAAAGATGGTGCAGAAAATAGCACTCCGCCTGCAGCTGCCGCCACCCCAGAAAATCATTAAAATAGAAGAAATAGCCTCCCGCGAGGACATAGAAAAGGCCATCCGCTCTAGGCAGATAGAGGGCAAGCACGTAATTCCCGTCCCCGCAATCGAGGTAAAGCGCAGCTACCCCAGGATTTTCTATAAGTCAATCCGCGAATTTCTTTCAAAGCGCAAGGTCCGCATAAGCGGCAAAAAGGAAGCCACCCTCTCCGAAAAGTCCATAGTCACCCCGGAATTCAGCAAGAAGGGGCGCATAGAAATCTCGGAGGCGGCACTCAGCCAGATGACCCTGCACTGTGTCTGCGAGTTCGACAAGGAAATAAGGGTAAAAAAGCTTACGATAAAAACGGACAGCCACGGATACCGCCTGATTATTACGGTGGACGTACCCTTTGGAAAGCAGCTTACGGGCCTTATCCACAACCTGCAGCAGTACATCATAGACAACATTGAGCGCTACACGGGAATCCTTGTGGAGGAAGTAAGCATAATCATAGACAAAATCACTGCCGCAAGCCCGGCATCAATCGAGCGCAGATAGTTTTTTAATTTTTTCTTTTTTGGACCCGCTTTTTTATGCAAACCCGCTTTCCAGGGCTACGCTACCGCTCCGGCCCGCTTTCGCGGTCTTGCTGCGCAACCCTTCCAATCGGGGGTAGGCTTAATCTTTGGACAGCATAGGCAATATGCAGCCAAGAAGTTTTTTGCCGTAAATCAATATTCGTCATCATCCTTGGGAATGTAGCGGGTATGCCTTTTTGGCATCTTCACGTTGATTCCGTAAGAAGAAAGAATTTTCCTTATTGCAAATTCCAGCTCCGTCCTCTGGGGATTCATTGGAAGAATGAAATTTCTGCACCTTTCCCATGTACGCTTGTAAAGGTCGGACGGGGAAGAAGACTTTGCCTCTGCGCTCCAGTCAGTAAGGCCGTCTACAAAGTCCCTCAGAATGTAGCAGAGCCTTTCCCCAAGCCTCATCTGCGGATTTTCGGCAGATGCCTTGTCCAGCTCCTTTATGCTTTCAAGGTATGCCTTTGCGTACTTTTTGTTGTCCATCATTATGTTTGTGGCCGCCGGCTGCAGGTATTCGTAAAGGTTCGCATCCAGCGCGTGGGTCACTATGTCAAATGCGTGTCCGGAATTGATTATTTTCAAGAGCTCTTCGGTAAGACGCGAAGGCGAAACCGGGGATAAAAGCTGGGAAGACTCGCGGATCTTCTTTTTTAGGGAGTGCGGAAGGCGGCACTTTGTAGTTGCGCCGTATTTTACTGCACGCAACATGCGCACCGGGTCTTCTATAAAAATCCTGTCGATGGGAATTACCGGGCGGACAATTCCCTTCCTTATGTCTTTTACTCCACCAACATAGTCAATAACCTGCTCCTTTACTGGGTCGTAGTAAAGGGCATTCAGTGTGAAGTCCCTTCTTTTTACGTCCTCGTCCATTGTTCCAAAGGCATTGCCCACGGAACCGTCCACAATAGAGCGGAATGTACAGACTTCAAAAATTTTTGTAGAAGTAAAGACGTGTACAAGGCGGAACCTCTTGCCAATAATCCGGGAATTTCTGAATATTTTTTTAATGCGGCTGGGCGTTGCATCGGTAACGATGTCAAAATCCTTGGGTTTGTTTCCTATTATAAGGTCCCGCACTGCACCGCCAACTATGTAGGATGCAAAACCTGTCTCCCGGAGCCTGTTTATAATGTAGATTGCATCCGGATCCACGTCCCTTAGAGAAATATTATGTTCTTTTTTAGTATAGACGACAGCCTTCTTGACGGGCCTACCCTTGCTGTCCGTTGAATATCGAATTAGCACAGTGGATATATTTTAATGAGCGGGGGTCTTCTCGTCAAGAACCATTTGATTGAATTTATATGTTGCCAGACTTTCTTTTTATCGTTACAATAATGCCCTATGTCACTGGAAGAAGACTTAAAATCAGAGCTCAACCCCGAGCAGTACCGCGCAGTAACAACGCTGGAGGGGGCAATTCTCATCATAGCCGGAGCTGGAAGCGGAAAGACGCGCGTAATCACATGCCGCATTGCAAACATGCTGGAACACGGCATTCCGCAGAGCCAGATTCTAGCCCTAACCTTTACAAACAAGGCTGCAAAAGAAATGTCTGACAGAATAAAAGGCCTAACCAACAAAAAGCTTCAGAACCTTACCATAAGCACATTCCACGCATTTGGTGTACGGGTTCTGCGCCAGGATATCCAAGCGTTGGGTTACAGGGAAAATTTTTCCATTTACGACGAAACGGACCGCTACGCACTAATAAAGGAAACAGGCCGCGAGCTTCATTTTACAGGCGACGCAATGGACGTTTACAAAATAGGCGCCATCTTTAGCGACATAAAGACCGGACGCAAAAACTGGAACGCAGAAAATTCCATGTACAGGGAACTGTACGAAAGCTACCAGGAAGGCCTTAAAGTCTACAATTCGGTTGACTTTGACGACCTTATCACCCTGCCAATAAAACTATGGCGTGAACACCCGGACATTCTGGAAGCCTACCGCAACCGCTACAAGTACATCATGGTGGACGAATTCCAGGACACAAGCCACCAGCAGTACGAGATGATGCACATACTGGCAGACAAGAACGTGGCAGTTGTTGGCGATGACGACCAGTCAATCTACAGCTGGCGCGGAGCAGACTACCAGAACATCCTCAACTTTGAAAAAGACTTCCCAGAAGTTCAGGAAATAAGGCTTGAACAGAACTACCGCTCAACAGGAACAATTCTTGCCGCCGCAAACGGAGTAATAAAGCACAACACCAACCGCAAGGACAAGGAGCTTTGGAGCGGCAACGGAGAAGGAAAGCCCATAGAAATCTACATGCCGGAAAACGAAGCCGCAGAAGCAGACTTCATAGCAGACGGAATACAGGGCATCTGCGTGGAAGAAAAGCGCAAGTACGACGACTTTGGCGTTCTGATGAGGGCAAACACCCAGAGCCGGGCAATAGAAGAAGCCTTCCTAGAAGCAAACATCCCCTACGTGATGAGCGGAGGAACATCCTTCTTTGAACGCAAAGAAATAAAGGACATAATAAGCTACCTGCGCGTAATCTCCAACCACGACGACGACATAAACCTCCTTCGCATAATAAACACTCCGCGAAGGGGAATCGGCCGAACTTCAATAGAGGCACTGAATACCGTTGCAGCAAGACTTGGAGTCTCCCTTTGGGAAGCAATACAGGCAGTCCTGGAATGCGGGGAAGACGAATGCCCGGTAAGCGACAGCGCATTGGAAAGCCTAAAATCCTTCTGCCAATTAATAGAAAACAACAAGACAATGCTAAGCGGAAAAGGACTCAGCAAAAAAGTAAAGCAGATGGTTACGGACATAAACTACTTTGACTTCTTAATTGCAGAAAACCCCAAGAGCGAAAAGGCAGCCCGATTCAAGTACATGAACATAGAAAGCCTTATCAAGAGCATGGAACAGTGGGAAAACAACCCCCAGCACGACGACACAAGCCTTTATGCCTACCTTAACCGCATTACCCTTCTTAGCCGCGACGACCTTGACGACGGAGAAGCGGACAAGGGAAAGGTAAACCTTATGACGGTCCATGCCAGCAAGGGGCTTGAATTCCCGGTAGTATTCATTGCGGGTGCGGAGGAAGGCCTCATGCCACATGCGCGTGCAGTTGAAGAAGGCGGAGACAATGCAATAGAAGAAGAACGCCGTCTTTTTTACGTTGCAGTAACGCGGGCGCGGGACAGGCTCTTTATTTCCTCCTGCAGGAAGAGGCGAAAAATGAATGCTTCTGTTGACTGCGAGCCCAGCCGCTTCCTTGATGAAATACCGCAAAATCTGGTAAAATACCATGAGCCTTCAAAGGAAGTTGATGCGGACGCGGCACACGAGATGCTCCAAAACATGCTAAGGAATATGGCCAAGCCCCACGTGCCAAAGCTGTAGGATTTTTTGCGGCGCTTTTGTTTGCTAAGGGCTTTCCGTAGACAACAAATTTGCTTCAGTGCAGGGAGTTTTCGTAGAAAACTCCAAGGGCAAGCTTGCTTGCCCCAATCCCTGCCGTGCCTTTGTTGTTTGCAAAAAATTTTTTATGCTGCAAAAAAATTAAAATGCTTGGCGCTTTCAAGAACCTGTGCAGTTTTTTATAAAGCGCAAAAGGATATGAATATGAAGAAAACGACTTTAAAATCTTGCCTTGTACTTTCAGCCTTGGTATTGGCATCAGAGTTTGCATTTTCAAAAGATGCATACATCATTCCGTCCTTTGAATTTACAGGCGGAGGAATAAAGATAGAGGCAGAGGACATGCTCCTTGAATCCGGCGGAAAGGTCTTGCCCCAAAAAGAAAAGCTTGAAGAAGTAACGGCTGGACGCTTATTCGACATGGATGCCAGCGCACACGCAAGCCTTCTGGTCTCACCGTATGCCCCAGCCTGTACTGCAAAGGCCATAGTAACGCTGGATGCCGGAACATACGAAATAATGGTATGCGAAAAAGCCTTCAACAATAAATTTGCTACAATAAAGATGGCCCTTGAAGGAAACAACAAAAGCGGGGAAAGCAGCTTCTTTTTACAGCACAACTTTTACCCAAGCAACCCACCGTTGGGATATTACGAACTTACCACCCGCTGCCCCTGCACCATCACGCTGGAAGAAAAGCAGACAGTAAGCATGGAACTTTATTTTCCTACCGTAAAAAATACAAAGGGCTATAAGCCGCTATGCCTAGATTACATTCAGATTGTAAAAGTGAACAAATAATTATTTACCCAAGTCCAGCATGCGGCGGTTGTAGTCTTTTGGCGGGTCTTCAATAATGCTCCAGTCAAAGTCAAGTACGCCGTGCGGAGGAAAGAGCGGCTTTCTAGGCGGCTTCTTTCTGCTGTTGGCGGCCTGGACAATCTCTTCCAAGGTACGGGTTCCATCCGTAAGGGTAAGGTATGGCTCTCCAAATACAAGTATCGTAGAAGTGCGCACCCTGTATGTTATGGGCTTGTCCTCTTCCGTAACGGCATGCTTTTCCACTAGCACGCTGTTCATGGAGTAAGGCTCAGGAAGCTTGTCTCTTTTCTGCACGTTGCGTATCTGTGTCCTTCTTCCTAGTGTGCATGTGTAGACAAGGCCACCAACAAGCAAATGCTTTGGAACGTAATATGAATTTCCCCCGTCGTCAAGTCTTGCCCTTGCGTTGGCATCGTACTCCATGTCTGTCTCCCAGTAGCGTACCGGGTAGACGGCAGAATCAGTAACGAGGTAGGACAAAAGTTCTTCGCTGGAAACAGGCGGGCTTACCAATATGCCGTTTGCATTTCCTGCATCCAGCCAATAACCTGCCTCTTTGCTTGCAACGTAATTTATGCTTCCGTCCAAGACAGTTGAAACATCCACAGAATCGCTGTTTTCTGCCTTAACGCGGAATTTTAGGTAGAGCTTGTTTCCAATAACAGCAATTGGCACGTGGTAGGTGTTCTTTCCGCCAAGCTTGTGTCCTGAATAGGTAATCTGCATGTCCCAGGCACCGCTGCACTCACCGTCTGCTGTAAGAATGTCTCCGTCTTCCTGGGTAACGTTTATTTTGTATTCGGGAGTAAAAAGCTCGTCGGTAAGGGGCGTAAAATGCAAAAGAATGCGCTCCGGGTTTGCAGGAGTAGTGTTGTTCCTGTCGCGCTTGTTCTTTGCAGAGTATTCAGGGCTTTCTGCGGCGCGGTCGTCGTACCACTGGTAGAAGGTCTTTAGCACAATGTTTGGAATTGCACGGTTGTCCGAAGCAATGTAGTCTGTGTCAAATACAACGTAGCGGTTGGAATTCTCCCAGATTCCTTCCAGCAAAAGAGGAACGCTGTCGTCTGCAACAACTTCCGCTGCACTTAAAGCTGAAGCCTCTCCACCAGAGCCTGCAGCACTGGCTTCCTGTGCACAAAGCAAAGAGGACGCGGAAAAGCAAGCGCTTGCCAATATGAGTAAAAGGCCTTTTAGGGGCACAAATTTCTTATAAAATTCAGGACGGTTTTTCACTTTTTGAGTATCGGCATAAAAAGAGCCTTTTATTAGGGAAAGACCACGGCAAGCAAATTTATTCAGTTCCTTCTGCATTGCCACTGCGCACATCGCTACCCTGCACCACATTCCCCGCCTGTACGCGGTAAGGCTTTGTGGCCCACTTCTTGCCTATGGTGTCCCTAAGGGCATAGCGGATAATCTTGCGGTTGTTAAAGGCTTCTTCTATAAGCTGGTCAACTTCAAGGCTTTCGTAAATCTTTTTGGCTTCTTCCACATTGGCCTTTAGTACAGGATGGCGGGGGCTAAAGAGAACGCAGCAGTCCTCGTAGGGAAGGATAGAAATGTCATAGCTTCCAATCTGGATGGCTGTGTCCGTAATTTCTTCCTTGTCCAAACCTACAAGGGGGCGCAAAAGCGGGTATTCTGCAAAGCTTTCCGTAACCGCCATGTTCTCCATGGTCTGGCTTGCAACCTGGCCAAGGCTTTCTCCTGTAATAAGGCACTGGGCATTTATTCTTTGGGCAAGCATGTTGGCACACTTCATCATGCAGAGGCGAAGCATAAGGGTTGTGTAGTCCTGTGGAGACTTTGACTTTATCTTCATCTGAACGTCTGTAAAGGAAATTATGTTAAGGTGGGTGTCGCAGCCATAGCCGCTCAAAACTTCCGCCAAATCCTCAACTTTTTTTTGTGCTTCTTCGGAAGTGTACGGGTATGAATGGAAATATACACATTCAACCTTCATTCCCCTCCTCATCATGCGGTAACCGGCAACAGGACTGTCCAAGCCTCCGCTAAGAAGCAAAAGCCCCTTTCCGCTAACGCCAACAGGCAGTCCACGGCAAGTCCTTTTCTGAGTTGAATATACAAAACATTCGTCACGAACTTCCACGCTTATGACGACGTCCGGCTTGTGAACGTCTACGGCAAGGATTCCAGAGTCAAAGGCTCCGCTTGCAGCCTGCGTGCAAATTTCGTATGAGTTTAGGGGGAAAGACTTGTCTTCGCGCCTTGCATCTATCTTAAAGGTCTTGGCACCTGCATCCCTTGCCTTCTTTGCAAGTTCGGTAACTGCATCCGTTATGGCTCCAATGTCCTTCTGGGTCTTTACAACCTTTGCCCAGCCTGTAATGCCAATAAGGCGGTCCAGCATGTACTCAACCGCTTGGCATGACTGTGGCGTGCATGAAACGTAAAGCCTTCCAGACTGGGTGTGGATTTTTGCGTCAACAGTTTCAAGAGCGGTGCGGGCATTGGTAACAAGCTGCTTTTCAAATACGCGGATGTTACTGCGCTTAAGGCTAAGCTCTCCCACTTTTCCAAGATACATTTCAGAATACATAAATAGCTTTCTCCTCTTGTGTTATACAGGGTACTTGATTTTTATCCTACGCCCGATTGTAGGGGCCCGCCGAAGGCGGGTTGCGACAGCAATGGAGTGGGCAGGGACCCACGGACCCCCGGAAAGCGGGGAACACCATGAATTTTGACCGCACCTTAGGGGCGGGCACAGTTTATCCGGGCATGCCGTCCAGATTAAAAAGAAAAATATCCTTAGCCTAGAACCTAAATGAACCGCCCACCGTAATGTAGTGGTTCATCTCGTCGTGCAGGTCCCTGAGCCAGTCTTCCTTTGAATTTGCCACAATCTGCTCAAGCTCCGCATCCGTCTGCTCAACGTCATTCAGCTTGTACTTGCCGCTCTCCTTGTCGTACTTAAGGCCGGAAACAGGCTCAAACATTGGGTTTTCAACGCCCTTGTTGTGCACGTATTCAAAGGCGTAGCCAAATTTGAGCGTAAACTGCCCCCATTTCTGCTTGGGGAATTCATAGTTAAGGTCAAAGCCAGCCTTTGCGGCATACATCTTGTGGTCTTGGGTAAGGAAGTTAAGGTGGTTCCATGCCGTGTCAACATGCTCACCGATGTCGTTGTCGGGATCAGAGAACATTGAGTGCGTGAACAAGCTGCCGTCCGTTGAATAGACGCCTTTGTCCGCAGAAAGGTAGACAAGAGCCTCGTCGTTTTCAAGGCTTTCGCAGACATTGCCATGCCTCATGAATGAAGAAAAGAGCTTTATCTTCATGTTGGGTTTGGGCATCATGTCTACAGAAAGGCTAAAGCGGTCGCTGTTCGGCGGAATGGAAAGCCCCATGCTAAGACCGTTGTTCGTGTAGTTCTGGTAGCTTGGAGTTCCCGCGGTAATTGCGCCAGAAGAGCCGTCCGCATACTCCCAGTGGGAATAGGTGTATGGAGTGATTACGGTATAGTTAAAGCCAAGCCTTGTGCAGAAGGAGTTTTCCGGTGTGTAGACAAATCCGTTCTGGAGGACAAAGCGGTTCTTGGAGTCTAAGTCCAGCTTTAGTGCGCTCTCCAAGTCCGTGTCGTCAGAATAGATGTCCGTTACCCACATAAAGCCGTCGAAGGGGATTATGTTGAACTTGAGTCCCATCTGAACGTTGTCGCCGAAGCCCGAAAGCTCCTCGCCAATCATGTAGGGTGCGGGGATAAAATAAGTAAGGTCCATGCGCTGTCCAAAGACGCAAGATTCGTAATACGTGACGGAGAACTTGCGGCTGGGCTTGATTTCTATCGCGTGGAAGGCAAAATACTTGTCCGGGAAAAGTTCCTCGCCGTCGTAAGCGCTTGAAGCACCGATTGCAGAGAGAATCTGGGTGTAGGCAACCTTGTCGCTAAAGACGGAGAAGGAGAAATTTGCGCTGTGGAAGGCATCGTCGTTCATGGCTGGGCATTCGTCAAAGAAGTCGCCGTAGCCAGTACGGTAAATTCCAGCCTGGGCAAAGATGTTTGTCTTTCCGACTGCAATGGCATCGTTAACGTCAAGGTAAACGTCAAAGGGGCCTGCTTCTATCGCGTCTGTACGGGTGTCGTGCTTGGAGTTTGTGTAGAGGGGAACAAATTCGTCCTCGTGGCCCTTGAAGGCAGCAAAGCCTGCTGTGTAGCCCATGGAAACAAGGCCGTTCAGAAAGGAAATGTCTCCGTAGACCTTGGGGTTTGCAAGAATAAACATGCCGTGGCTCTTTTCGCAACCGTCAAAGCTGGACTTGCCCTCTTCCTCTTCCTCGTCGTATTCAGTCTCAAAGGTGAACTTTGCAGTTCCGTGACCGCCGGCCTCTACCGTCCAAGGCTTGCCGTTTATCTTTTCCATATAATATTTGGCACGCTCAACGTCTGTAGGGGTGCCATTTTCTATTACGTCCTCAAGAATCTGCCTTATGTTCCTGAGGGGATACGGCCTCATTGGGGGGGCTGCCTTTGTGAGGCCCCGTATTTCCCAGCCTTGTGAGAGAGTGTAAAAATAGTCGTCGGGGTCAACCGAAACCTGCGCGAATGCTGATGTCAAAACTGCTGCAAAAACAAGAAACGAAAGTAACTTTTTCTTCATACTAGAACAACCTGCTCAAATTGATTTTTGCGGAAACTGCGAATTCCCCGCCGGAAGCAAACTCTCCATCGATATTGTCTCTGTTGAATATGAAAACGAATGCCGGCTGTGCGCTTATGGTAAACAAGGGTGAAGGAGAAAAGCTTGCCCTAAGCGCAACCCTGTTAAGGTATTCAGGAGTGCCGTGGGGTGTACTAAAGCCCTGCTGCTTCTTTGCCCTGTCCTGTCCACCCTCCTTGTCGCTGTCCGGATATGCCCAGTTTTCGCGGTTGGAAACCTTGTCCTGCCCTCCCCAGTCCAAGTCGTCCGTAAAAAGCTTGGTCCCAGAATACTCGCCTGCTGCCTTAAAGAGATAGCTTGCAGTTACGTCCCATTTTCCCGGAACTTCGTAGCCAAAGTTAAGCTCGCCAGCAACAGTGTCCGGTCCAAAGGGGCTTCCCACCCATTCATAGAAAATTGCCTTGTCGCCAAGGTTTTCGCTGTAGGTGCGCACAAGGCTCCAGTTGGGGTCTTCCTTTACGTACATGTAGGGTTGGGTGTAAGTTCCTTCAAGCCAGAAATGGAAATTGCCGCCCTTAAATGGTATGTAGGATTCCGCGCCAGCCTGGAATGCCATGGAATTAGGCGTGCAGTTGTCTTCCCAGTTCTTGCGCTCGTAAAAAGTCTGGTACTGGTTCATGGCAAAAAGACCGTAAAGCCTAAGGTTCTTTATGGGAGCATAGACGGCCTTTATTGCAAGGTAGTCGCAGGTGTGGCTTTCGGGGTCGTCATGGTCAAGGTCTCCGTCTTCATCGCCGTAGTCGCGCCAGGGTGCCATTCCGTGGAACATTGTAAAGGGATTCATAAAGCGAAGCTCAAGTGATGAATTTACAAGCATGGATTCCATTATAGTAAACTGAAGCTTCTTGAAAAGCCTTACTTCCAGCCGGTGGGTGTAGGCGTACTTGTCCACGTTGAATTCGGTAACGTTCATGTTGTAGCGGAAATTTTTGGAATAAACGTCAAGGTTTGCATAGCTTGCGCCCGTAAAATATTCGCTCCAGATTATGCTTCCGCTAAGGCTTCTTCCGACGCTCTGGGGACCCATTCCCAGCTGAAGGTTTACACCGGCATTGTCGTTGAACTTGTAGCCTGCACTGCCGTATGCATAGTGGGGAAAGTTTATGTCCGGGGTAAGCTTACTGTCCGCATAGATAAAGTTTGAATAGTTGTTGTCAAGAATTGCAGCCCCGTCGTACTCGCGAAGGGTAACATCCATGGAAAGCGTAAAATAGTCCCCACCCTGAACATTAAGCGGAGTTGTCAAAAGAGGTTGCCTACAGTAGCGGTCGTACACCCAGTCAATGTCGTCGTTGGTCTTGTAAAAGCCTTCTACATTCATCTCCGGCTCTACGCTTATAGAAAAAATATCAGCCTTAAAAGCAGGCGGCTCGTATGCTATATAGTCCACAATCCTGTCGTAGTTCTTCTTTCCAGCCTCGCTAAGTGAATCATAGTCGGCCTCGGAAAGATAAAGCTCAATCTCCGCAATGGAAAGCGGTGCCTGGTCGCTAAAGTCAACACGCCCCTCCTCCATGGCAATCTCGGTCATAGCGTCATAAATCCAGCTGCCGCAATTTACAAGCCCCTGCTTACCCCTTGCATGAAGAGTCAAAGAAAAAAATGACAAGGCAAGTACACACAAAGAAAAACGCATCATTCTACACTTCATTTCTATCTGTTTCCTTTTTTATGATTTTTAATTCCTTTCTTATATAAAGCAACAAGCCGCGGAGCAAGGAACTTCATGGACCACTTCTGCGCCCACTCAAAAGCCTCCTTGGACTTCTTGGAATGCAGCTTTGAATCGCTAAGAAGCTCAATGGTACGCCGGGCAAACTCGTCAGCGTCGTTCCCTACCATAAAGCCGCCGTTGTCCCCCTGCATTACGTCAAGGGTTCCCATCTCTCCAATTGCAACAACCGGCAGTCCCGTAAGCATGGCCTCCACGGTAACAAGCCCCTGGGTCTCCGTAACGCTTGGAAAGGTAAAGACACTTGCCATCTTGTAAAAGTAGACAAGGTCGCCCCTTTCCCTGTAGCCTGCAAATATGGCGCGGTCAGAAAGACCCCTCTCAGAAGCAGCCTCTTTCAAAGCCTCAAGCTCAGGCCCACCGCCAACAAAAAGCAGCACTGCATCTGAAACGGAAGGCAAAACCCTTTCAAGAACGTCAAAAAGGAATGGGAGGTTCTTTTCCTTAACCACACGGCCAATATAAAGAAGAATCCGCTTCCCTTCAAGCTGGGGAAATTCCTCGTAAAGCTTCTTGTAAAAATCTACAGACTTCTTCTTGTTAAAAGAAACCACGCTGGAAGGAATCCCCGTAGGCAGAATGTCGTATGGCCTAGAAACGCCGTACTCGCCTATTACACCGCCAATACGGGCCGTGGGAACAATAATTTCGTCTGCCCTCTTAAGGTAAAACTTAACCAGATTCTTGCCAAGCTTCTGCGACCATGATGAAGGAAGAAAATGCACGTAGTTTGCAAGATAGTCTTCCCAAAGCGTGTGAAAGGTAAAAATAAGGGCCACGTGCCTGTGACGGGCATAAGTAACGCCAAACCAGCCCATTGCAAATTCAGAGTTAACGTGAACAACATCCGGGCCAAATTTGTCCACCTCCGCCTTTATGATATACCACTGGTTAAGACGAACGGTGCGGTCTTCCTTGGAAAAAATAATTTTATCTGCCGGCAGCCTTAAAATAGAAAGGTTCTTGTTGCCATTTGGATCATCTTCGTAGCGGAAATGCTTAAAAAAAGTCTCCCTCTCGTTTTCGTCTATATGGTTATTTGTATAGTCAGAGGCCACGATTAAAACCTTGTGCCCCAAAATTGCAAGAGAATCTGCAAAAGACTTTACGGAAACGGCAACACCGTTGATGCGAGGATAATATGCGTCCGTAAACATAACTACTTTCATAACTTGGGCATTATACCCTATTCTTGATGAATGGGCAAGTATTTGATATATTTAATATGTAGGACTTGGAGCGCATGCATGGTTCAACTGTGCCCTACGCTCCGCATCCGGGCAGTCCATAGCAAGATCCCCGCTTTCCAGGGTTCCGGCATTCGCCTCCATTGCCGGGTGGCAACGGCTTCGCCGCCCTTACAATCGGGGCTAGGCTTTATGGCAAGTAAGGCTTTTAGGACGCTTTTTTATTAAAACAAAAGGGGCTTTTATGACTGGAGCACAAAAAGAAGACATCTTCAACCTACTCAAAGCGGCATCTTCCTGCAACCTGGGCTATACGGCAAAGGCATTCAAAACAGTCCCAAGCTTTACGGACGACCCCCTTATTCCTCAAACACAAGCAAAAGAAGCGGCTGTTGCAGAAGCAAAAAGCCCTCTTTCCATAGGCTCCATAGCACAAAAAATCCAAGCCTGCAAAAACTGCTCCCTCGCTGCAACAAGGAACAATGTAGTCCCCGGAGAAGGCGTAGAAAACCCAGTGGTACTCGTTGTGGGAGAAGGCCCCGGAGAAGACGAAGACAAGACAGGAAGGCCATTCGTTGGCAAAGCAGGCCAGCTTTTGGACAAAATGCTTTCCGCCATAGAACTTGACCGCACAAAGAACTGCTACATAGCAAACATAGTAAAATGCCGCCCGCCTGCAAACAGAACACCCCAGCCGGAAGAAGCAGAGGCATGTTCAGGCTTTCTCCAGGCTCAAATCCACCTACTAAAGCCCAAGATGATTCTTGCAATGGGAAGAACAGCATTTCAGAACCTTCTTAAAACCACGGAGGGAATAAATTCTGCCCGCGGAAAATTCTTTGACCTTAACGGAATCCCCCTAATGCCAACCTACCACCCTTCAGCCCTGCTCAGGGACGAAAGCCTAAAAAGACCGGCATGGGAAGACTTAAAGGCATTCAAGGCAAGGCTGCTCCAAATTTGTCCGGACTACAATAAATGACAAGCAAGCAGCGCTATCTGGAAGTAATAGTAAACGTTCCTCTTAACCAGACATTCACCTACCTGGAACCGGAAGATTCATCAGAAGAAGGAAAAAACACCCCGGAAAACCCCTTTGGCTGCAGGGTTGAAGTGCGCTTTGGAAACAGAAAGCTAACAGGCATTGTGGCGGCCATTCACGACGGAATACCGGCAAACTGCCCCGTTGACAAAACAAAAATAAGGACTGCCCTGCGCTACATAGACAAAGAGCCTATCCTAACACAAGAATTGTACAACACCGCACTCTGGATGCAAAAGTACTACCTCTCGTCAATCGGGGAAACTGTCTTTGCAATGATTCCGTCTGGTCGCAGGGAAACAGACAGCTCTTCTTTTTCCTTTACGGAAGACGACCTTAGCTTTGAAAAAAAAGAACTAAGCAGCGAACAGACAGCCGCTGTAGAAGGAATCCTTACCCAAAGCGAAAGCCTCTTCCACTACCTCTACGGAACAACAGGCAGCGGAAAAACAGAAGTCTTTCTTACCGTAGCAGAAAGAACCCTTCAAAAGGGAATGGGGGTAATATACCTTGTACCGGAAATAGGCCTTACACCCCAGGTTGTGGAAGCCGTAGTGCAAAGATTTGGAAAGGTTGCAGCAGTACTGCATTCAGGGCTTACCCCAAGCCAAAGGCTTAATGAATGGAAGCGCATCCTACACGAAGAAGCCCGCATTGTGGTGGGGGCAAGAAGCGCCATATTTGCTCCGGTAAAAAAACTTGGGCTAATCATAATAGACGAAGAGCACGACGGTTCCTACAAGTCTGGCTCTGCACCCCGCTACCACGCAAGGCAGGTTGCCATGCACAGGGCTGCAAAGCTTGGCATTCCGCTTGTAATGGGATCCGCAACACCTTCCGTAGAATCATGGAAGGCAATGGAAGACAAGACCATAATACGCCACACCCTTACCAGAAGGCTTGCAGGTGGAGCAATGCCAAGCATAAGAGCCGTAAACCTTAGCCTTGAACCTTCACAGGGGGGCTGCCTTTCCCGCGAGCTAGAAGAAGAAATCCGTTCAGCACTAGACCAAAAGCGGCAGACAATACTTTTTCTTAACAGGCGGGGCTTCACCCATTTTTTTAGGTGCAACAGCTGCGGTTTCGAGATGAAGTGCAAGAACTGTTCAGTCCCCCTCACCTACCACAAAACGGAAAACCGGCTCCGCTGCCACTACTGCGGATATTCAATCCAGCCGCCAGCCCAATGCCCGGAATGCGGTTCGCTGGACGTAGGCTACTCTGGCTTTGGAACAGAATTCATAGAGGCAGAAGTTAAGTCAAAGTTTCCATCTGCAAAAGTGATGAGGATAGACACGGATTCCCTAACAAAAAAAGGAGAGCTGCAGGAAAAGCTTAACCTATTCAAAAGCGGCGAATACGACATTCTCCTTGGAACCCAGATGATTGCAAAGGGCCTTAACTTTCCCCGCCTAAAGCTTGCAGGGGTTGTCCTTGCAGACACAGGCCTCCACATGCCGGACTTTAGGGCAGCAGAAAGAACCTTCGCACTAATAACACAGGTTGCGGGGCGGGCAGGAAGATTCTTTCCCGACGGCAGGGTAATCGTGCAAAGCTACAGCCCGGACAGAGAACCAATTGCACTTGCCGTAAGCGCACAGACGGAAGAATTCTACACAAGGGAGCTTCAGAACCGGGAGATACTCTGCTTTCCCCCATATTCAAGACTGCTAAGATTCGTATTCCGCTCATCAGTACCGGAAGCCGCAAAAACAGCCGCAAACGGAGCCTACCACATCCTAAAGGCAAACATACAGAGCGGCGTAGACATACTTGGACCTGCAGAATGCCCCCTAAGCATGGTAAGCCTTAACTACCGCCACCAGATAATCCTCCGCTCAAAGCAGATTGCACCCATGCAAAAGATGGCGGAAGTCCTAATCTACGGCTACAGCACACCAAAAAACGTTTACATAGAAGTTGACGTAGACCCGGTAAATTTAATGTAGGCAAATTTGGATTTTTTGTTATGAACTTAGGCTAAAGCTTAGACTTTGGCTTTTGACTGATTGTTAGCCTTTGGATTTTTTGTTATAATCATGTTATGGAAGAGGCGATTATCAAGGCAGAAAAAATGGTTAGCGGAGGCGACTGCATCTCCAAGATTGACGGGAAGACCGTTTTTGTTCCCTATGCACTGCCGGGGGAAAGACTAAGGATTCAGATTGAGAGGGAAATGCGGGACTATTCGACTGCTCGTATTGTGGAGGTGCTTGAGCCTTCCGCAAACAGGACTACCCCATTTTGCCCTCTATACACTAAATGTGGCGGGTGCAACATGCAGCACATTGCCACTGATTTTCAGACAGAGCTGCGTTCTTCCATATTAAAGGATGCTTTTGCGCGTGAAGGCGTTGATGCCGGGGATGTTCAGGTTGTAAGCGCGAGCCCCATAGGCTACCGGGCCAGGTTCCAGCTGCATGACGGCGGCCTTATGGAAAAGCGGAGCAACAGGATTTTAAGCATACAGAACTGTCCCTGTGCCACGCCGGAGGTGAACAAGTACCTTGCGGAGATGCCTTTTGAGCAGAGACCCAAGGGGCGGGTTCACGTATTCGGTACGGAAAAAATCGTTTCGATTCCAGAGGGTTTTGACAAGATAATTGTCTGCAACGAGGATTCAAAGAAGGAAGGCCGCGTTATTGGCAAGCGTACGGTAAGAAACGGCAGACCTACGAAAAAAATCAAGAAGGTTCAGCCGCGCTACGAAGGTGCAAGCGTAAAGGAAGAGAACCTTTGCACGGTGGACATTCTGGGCAAGAAGATTACTTTTGACGTGCAGGGCTTTTTCCAGTCCAACATGCAGGTTTTGGAAAAGACCATTCCCCTGATTACGGATGGCCTTGGTGGTAAGCACGTGCTTGATATGTATTCCGGGGCGGGAACGTTCAGCGTATTTCTTGCGGATTTGTTCAGCAAGGTGACCCTGGTGGAGCACAATAAGTCTGCAATCGTCTATGCGGAACAGAATCTTTTTGGCACTTCCCACGAAAGCTTTGGCCTTAGCGGGGCGGTCTGGGTAAAGTACCACGCAGAATCCTGCATTGAGCGGAACGGTAATTTTGATGCAGTTGTCATAGACCCACCTAGAAGCGGCATGGAAAAGGAAGTCTGTTCATGGCTCTGTTCTTCGGGCATAAGGCAAATAAGAAGCCTTTCCTGCGACATTGCAACCCATGCCAGGGACGTTGGCAGGCTTGTAAAGAGCGGCTACAAGCTAAAATCGCTTTATCTTTTGGATTTTTATCCACAAACATGCAACATTGAGAGCCTTGCGTTGTTGGAGAAATAGGAGAAAGCTTACAGCTTAGCAATACAAGCAAATGTATATAGAAGCAATCGTAAAAAAAGTTTTTGTATCCTCACTTGCATTTCTTTTTGCGGCCACCTTTTCTACTGGACAGGCGGCAAAAAAGGCGAAAAACGACCTGTCTTCCCAAAAAGAGGCGGATGAAGAGGATCTTACGCCAACCGTTCAGCTTGTGGACCTAAAGTATACCCTTCCAAGCTGGGTTACTGTTACCGGAGGAAGCATTCTTTGCCAGCCGGTAAGAAACAGCTTTGGCTATGCTGCCGTAGAGGAAGGAAAAATGGTCTGTGCCTTTGACCATGACGGAAAGATAATGTGGGAGCGCGGAATTAACGCTCGTCTAAAGCCACTTATTTCCGTTGGCGCATCCGACATGATTTACATCATAAGCAAAGACGGCGACCTTAACATGATGAACCCGGGCGGACTTTTGGTTTGGACAGCCCATTCCGGCTTTTCAGTTACCGAAGCACCCCTTCCCGGACGCGACGGGCGCATTTACGTCCGCGGTGACTCGGACCTTGCCTGCTTTGGCATAAAGGGAATCTGCCGGTGGAACATTCCCCTTCCCGAGCAGAACACTTCCCTACCAATCGTTGAACTTAACGAGGGTTCAGTTCTTGTGTTCCTTAACAAAGAAGTTGACGGAAAGAGCGTTGCGGTTACAGTCACACCTTTTGGCGAGGTTAGCGATGAATTCTGCTTTTCCGGGAAAGTCGTCCAAGTTGAGCAGTGCTTTTTTGGTGCCCTGGTCTCTTTCGCGGACGGAGCAACAGGACTTTGCGCGGAAAAAGACGGCAAGCCTTATTCAAAGTGGGCTGTAATGGCAGGCCAAGAGGGACTTTCTGCCCCGACAAGGATTATAACGGAAGGTTTTTCCCCATCCACTGCCCTTTTGCTTACGGGAAGCCCTGCTACGGCAATACAGATAGGCGTTTTGGACGGAAGCCAGAAGCATGTCTACAAGACTGATTTTAGCCCGAATGCCCTTACCTACGCCGGACGCACTCTACAGGGGCTTGTGCTTGCAGACGGGAGCCATGCCTGCTGCTACATGCCGGAAGGAGAGCCTTTGTGGAAAGCCACGTTCAATCCATCCAAGAAGTGGACTTATTTTTTTCCCACTGATTCCGGCAACATAGGCCTTTGCATGCGCGACTGGGTTATAGAAGGCTACAGGATAAGGCAGAATATAGGCTTTTCGCCAGATGTAAGTTCTTATCATCCAAAGAATAACAGGGACTACAACACTTTTTACGATAAAACGGACCTTCACTCCACAAACGTTTCGGGACCTGTAATAAGCCCCGAGCGTGCGGAAGACATATTGAATTCATTCAGCGAAGGGAAATTCGGCACCCGCGAAAAGGATTGGATTCCTGTCCTTAAAAACGAACTTTCGGAAATGATACTTGCGTGGACAACCCTTAATTCCCAGCAGAACACGGAGCAGCCCTTCTTTTGCAAGGACTTTGACTACACAAGGACAGTCCTTTCGCTTGCGGCAAATTCTGGCACCGGAATGTACCAGAAGTATTATGCGGAACTGCTTGAAAAGGTAAGGGATCCTGTCGTTCTTGCCGAAGTCATAAAAAGCGCAGGAATTTCTGCCTACGACCCGGATGCAAGGATGCTTAGCGCAATGGAGGCGATTGCAAAGAAATATTCGCTAAAAAACTCAAATGAAAGCGTTCACATAGCAATTTGTGACGCAACCTTTGAAATTTGCCGCTTTATGGGGCGTCCGGCCTTCTTTTCAAAGGGAAAAGCTACCATAACAAGGCTTCTTAGCCCCCAGTATGGCAAGGCTACAAGGGAATATGCGCGGAAAACTCTTGAAAAATTCATAGAAATTGGCTTTTAAATGAATAAATTTTGCAATAAGACACTTTTGTTTTAAAACAAATAGTGTTATAATGATTATATAAAGTTATTTTTGGAGGATTTATGAAAATTTATAAATTAGCATCAATGGCTGCCGTAGTTGCACTTACATTGCTGACTACGATATCTGCACTTGAAGTTGATGAAGATGAAATCCGAAGCATAGGAAACGAAGTCGTTACATTTGAAAACTATATGGGACCTCACGCCTACATTGAGACTGTAGACGCAATCCGTTCTATAGGAACAGGCCTTGGAAGACAGGTTGCCGCAAACCTCAATTCCGCCGCAACTTACGGCCAAGGCGCAAAGTATTCCGTAATACATGCCATAGACCCTTCAGAAAAATCAAAATTTGATGCAGACATTCTTTTTATCAATGAAAATGCCCAGGTTGACCACGTTCGCAACCTCCGCAGAATCATCCAGGGCTACCTCATGGGAGCATACGGCTACAACAGCAATGATGCAGCCACAATTTCTACCTTCGTAACAGTATACAACGCTGTCTACCGCAAGAACCTTAAGGTTTTTACGGAACGCTACAAGAATGTGGTAGTAAAGAACCTTACGGCAGACAAGTGCGGTCTTTCCACAAAATGGGACGAATGGCCAGGAAACTCACAGATTGTAATTCCTTTGTTCGACATGAACTCCAACCTTTCTGCCGTTGATACTTCTGCAATCAGCGACAAGCGTGTAATTGACTCCATGCGAGAAAAGGATGACCGTGGTATTGACGAGCGCAAGAACATGGTTGACATTAAGGAGCGCGAGGCAGAGGACTACTCAAACAAGGCTCAGAAGTCCGCAGAAGACGCTGCCCAGAAGAACAAGCAGCTTGAAGAGCAGAAGAAGAAGTCTGACGCTGCAAACAAGGACGCAAACCAGGCTCAGAAAGACGCAAGCAACGCAAAGAAGGCATCTGAAGACGCAAAGAAGAATGCAGACAAGGCACAGAAAGACGCTGATGCTGCAAAGAAGAACGCAGAAAAGGCTGCCAACGACGCAAAGAACGATCCAGACAACAAGCAGAAGCAGCAGGCTGCAGAAAACGCAAAGAAGAAGGCTGAAGAGGCCGAAAAGAAGGCTCAGGCTGCAAAACAGGCTGCAGATGAAAAGCAGAAGGCAGCAGACCAGAAGCAGAAAGACGCAGACTCCAAGAAGTCAGCAGCAGAGACAGAATCTAAGAAGACTGCCGACCAGTCAAAGGCTGTTGCAGATGCTCAGAAGAAAGCAAGCGACCAGCAGGCTATTTCTGACAGGAAGCAGGCAGAGGCACAGAAGGAACGCACAGAGATTGCAAAAGACCAGCAGCGCCTCCTTGCAGCAGAACTTGAAGACCTTGACAACAAGAATTCCGTTATTGGCCTTAAACTCACGGACGAAGAGACTCTCCTTAGCAAGATGATCCGCATAGACACAACAAGCGGCGTAATCCTTAGGGAATCTCCAGTAAACGTAATCCGCGGAAGGTCAATCTACCCTGTTGCCATTGAGGCAGACGGTACAAACTCACTTTCTACGGACAGCGATGCCCTTGCAACTCCAGTAATGTACCTTGCCGTTTGCGGTGAGACATTGAGCACCAACAATGCAGCCGTAAAGCTTTGCCTTATTGACTCAAAGAGGATGGAAATCCAGAAGGAAAGCAATGAAGTTGTAGCAGAAGATTCTGTTCTTACTACAGACGGAACAAACTTCTACTGTGTAATAAAGGACGGAAGCCAGTGGGTTGTAGCAAAGTATGACAGCCAGGTTAACCTGCTCCTTAAGAGCCCAGTTCCTGTAATCAGCAACACGCCTATTACTGTAACACCAAAGGGACTTGTAGTAATGTCTGCTGAAGGACCGGTTGTTCTTCTGAACCTTAAGGATTTGTCACAAGTTACAGCAGGACCTGCAACTCTTACAGGCATTGTAAACGAGAACTCTGCAAAGGCAACGATTACACCTGCTAGATAAGTAAAATCTATAAAAACAAGCTAAACTCCTAAAAAAAAGGCTGGCTGTAGAAGATACAGTCAGCCTTTTTGCATACTTTTGCATATAAAACCTGCGCCCGATAGGAAGGACTGCAGTGGAAAATGGCATACAGCCCAAAAGAATAAGCCTAGCTTTCTTCCCTGGACTTGTTTTCGAATTTTGTGTAGGAGGAAAGGAAGAGAAGCTCTACATCACCGATTGGGCCGTTTCGCTGCTTTGCAACGATAAGCTTTCTGTCCATAACGGGGTTAAACTCTTCCCCTTCCTGCTGCTTTTTTCGGTCTCCGTGAATGAACATAACCATATCGGCATCCTGCTCAATTGAACCGGAACCGCGCAGCTGGGCAAGGTTTGGCTCGTCACCTTCTGCGTTTCTTGCAACCTGGCACAAGACAACCACGGGAATTTCAAGTTCACGGGCAAGGCTCTTTAGCGACTTGGAGATAGCCGACTGCTGCTCATACACCGGGGCTTCCTCGTGCTCGCTTGTAATAAGTCCTATGTAGTCTATAAATATAATCTGAACTTTCTGGTTTACCCTCATGCGGCGGGCCATTGCGCGAAGGTCAAGAAGCTTCATGTTTGGGGTGTCCACGATGTAAAGGGGGGCGTCAAAGCAGACATTCGCTGCATCCTGCAGTTTCTTGAAGTCTTCGGTTTTTAGCATGCCGCTCCTGAGCTTTGTTCCCGGAATGCGGGCCACCTGGGACAAAAGGCGTTGCCCTATCTGTTCGGCTGACATTTCAAGGCTAAAGAAGCCGCACGGAATCTTTTTATCTACTGCTATGTGCTGCATCATGGAAAGGGCCATTGCGGTCTTACCCATGGAAGGGCGCGCACCGATTATTATCATTTCGCTGTTCTGGAATCCGCTGGTCATGGAGTCAAGCTTGGTAAATCCGGTTGAAATTCCCGAACAGGAATCTTTGTTCTTGTAATGGTAGTCTATAAGCTGGATTGTCTTGGGAACGACATCCTTCATTGAAAAGACCTGGTTGGCCTGGTTTACGTCGGTAAGCTTGAATATTTTCTGCTCGGCTTCCTCGAGGATTTTCCGGCTTTCCTTAGTTTCGTCAAAGCTTTCGGATTTTATGTCTGAGGATATTTTTATGAGGTTGCGCCTTGTTGAATTGTCAAGGACGATTTTTGCATAATAGTCAACGTTGGAACTTGTAGGCACTGTGTCCGTAAGGGTTGATACGTATGCCGTCCCGCCGGCCTTTTCCAGGTTTCCTGATTTGGTGAGGTCGTCTATGAGGGTAAGCATGTCGCCGCGGATTCCCTTTGAAAAGAGGCCTGTCATTGCTTCGAATATAATCTGGTTCTGCTGGCTGTAAAAATTGTCGCTCCTTAGATAGGTTATTACATCACCGATTGAACCCCAGTCCAAAAGGATGGCTCCGAGCGTAGCCTTTTCTGCTTCCAGATTATGGGGGGGAACTTTGTCCTTTAAATCCATTGCAAGCCTCTTTTACGCCAAAAACCCGTGGAAAAGACTGCATTTGCGGCCCTCCCACGGGTTTAAGTCTGAATATTGCTATTCTATGATGAACTTAGTTGTTCTTTTCTGCAGAAGCATTGTCTTCTGACTTTTCGCTTTCAGCAGGAGCTTCCTTTGCGGCAGCCTTTTCCTGCTTCTTTGAATCCTTCTTTGCAGAAGACTTTGAAGTGTCTTCCATGGGCTGTGCCTTTACTTCAAGCTTTACTTCTGCAAGGGATGCTTCGTAAAGGTGAACCTTGAAAGTATATGCACCAATGTTCTTGATTGTGAGGCCAGGAATTTCAATCTTCTTGCGCTCAATCTCAAAACCATTGTTCTTGAAGTAGTCGGAAAGGGTCTGGCTTGTAACTGCACCGAAGAGCTTTCCGTTTGTACCTGCCGGAACGACGAGCTCGATGGAGAGAGCCTCAAGCTTTTCCTTGAGGGACTTGCTGTCCTGTCTTTTCTGTTCCTTGCGGGCTTCGATTTCTGCCTTTTTGCCTTCAAAGTAGGCTACTGTGTCCGCATTGTAAGGAACTGCAAGCATGCGGGGGAACAAATAGTTCCTTGCATAACCATTGGCAACGTTCTTTACGTCACCCATTTCACCAAGATGCTTTACATCATCATTAAGGATAACTTTCATTTCTAGCTCCTATTAAATTTGCTGCCTGCGCGTCACCAGGAGTTGGATCGCGGACAGGCAGATTTGTTTTGGTTTAGTCTGCTACGTATGGCAAGAGGCAGATTGCGCGTGCACGCTTGATAGCTCTTGCAAGCTCTCTCTGGTGCTTTGCACAAGTTCCGGTGATGCGGCGAGGAAGAATCTTACCGCGCTCTGTTGTAAAGCGGCGGAGACCGTCTGCGTCCTTGTAGTCAATCTTTGTCTTGTTTCCGCAGAAACGGCAAACCTTCTTGTGGAAGAAAGCCTTTCCCTTTGCGCGTGGGTTGCGGCCTTCGTCTTCGCGGCCCTGTGTTGCCTTACCCATATCTTCTGCTTTTACTTCTGTTTCGTTCATTTCGTCTGACATATTATTCTCCTTAAAATGTCAAATTTTATTCATTCCACTTAAATTAGAAGGGAATGTCTTCAGGGAACTCGCTGCCCGCCATGGAAGAATCATCCTGGGGAACATAGCCTGAAGCTGCTGGTCTAGGGGCAAATCCGCCCTGACCCTGTGAAGCGTAGCCGCTGCCGCCCTGACCTGAATAGGAGGATGGTCCGTCGGACTTTCCCCCCAGAAGCTGTACGTTGCTTGCGACTATCTGCACCTTGCTGAATTTCTGGCCGTCTTTTTCCCAACGGTCCTGCTTGAGTGCTCCCTGAACTGCTATTTGCTTTCCTTTGGTAAGATACTGCTTTAAGCTTTCCCCTGACTTGCCGAACAGCGTAACGTCAAAAAAGTTGGCCTCGCTTATCCACTGTTCACCGTCTTTGCGGCTTCTGTTAACAGCTATGCCCAGCTTGCAGACCGGACTTCCGCTCTGAAGGTATGACAATTCGGCGTCTCGCGTAAGGCGACCTATTAAAACCACGCTATTTAAATCAGATGTTGCCATTGGTACCCAACCTCTAAAAGCTTATGCTTCTTTTTCTTCTTCTTTTGCAACAAAGAGATACTTAAGAAGGTTTGTGTTGAACTTGAACTGTGCGTCCAATTCCGTAATTTTTGCAGGATTTGCCTTGATGTGGACAAGGAGGAAGCGACCTCTCTTCTGCTTTTTTACTTCATAAGTAAGATCGCGGTCTCCGAAAGGCTCTTCCTTTTCGATTTCCGCACCGAATTTTGCGAGGTCTGCACGCAATGTCTCAAGACCTGCATTGTACTTTTCATCCTCGAGGGGATAAATTGTCATAAGTTCATACTTTTTCATTTTGTATGATCTCCTTACGGCCATAAAATGGGAACCGCATGCGCAGTTCCAAGGGGTATGCTATATTATCAAATCGCAAAAAAGAAGTCAAGGTGGCGGTTGATTTGCGGCAGGGATTGGAGGGGCGGCGAAGCCGTTGCGGAAGCAATGGAGGGGGTCGGGCCCCCGGAACCCCGGAAAGCCCAGGAAAAATGCAAAGGTGTTCTTTTTATGCCTGTCTGTAAAAAAAGCAAGCGCCGCAATATTAAAAAATACTGAAAAAATGACAGGTAATTGATGTTTGGGGCATAATGGCTTGACGGAATTCCAAGTTGAACATATAATTAAAGAATGAAACAGACTGGAAAATTCAAAAAGCTTTTTTTACTGGCAGTTTTGGCAGCCTCATTTATATCTGTATTTGCAGCTTCAAAGAACGATGACCTTGCAGCACTTGCAAAGGACGGTTCCAAGGCAGAGATTGAGAAGGCTATAGCCAAGACGCCGACCCTGCCGGAAATGACATTCGGTTCAAACAAAGAAACCTTTATCATGCTCGCGCTCAAGAACGACCGCGACATTTCAATCATAAAGACTCTGCTAAAAAAGGGTGCAATGCTGAACACCAAGGCTAAGGACAAGAGGACTCCCATTATGTATGCGGCCCAGTACTCGTCCAGCCCGGAAGTTGTAGAAACAATAATCACCTACAATTCCTCCACAATTTCAAGCAGGAAGCAGCGGGTTACCAGGAAGGACAAGAGCGGAAAGACTGCCTTTGACTATGCCAAGCTGAATTCTGCGAGTGGAATTACTGAGATTCTCCAGAAATACGCGCCAGAATATGCACTTTCAAGCGGCGGTGAGGAAGCCAGGATTTCGCTTGAAAAATATTACACGGGACTTGCGGAAAAGGGAAGCGAAAAGGAAATAAGGGAAGCCTTCTACACATACCCTGCCCTTGCCCGCACACGCTTTGGGGAAAACAAGGAAACGTTCCTTATGCTGCTTTTGAAGAACGACCGTGAATGGAGCGAAGTTGGCCGAGCCGTATACGAGGGCTGCTCAATCGACGCGACTGCAGAAGACGGAAGGACTCCGGCAATGTACTGTGCCCAGTACGGAACCAAGCCTGAGCTTTTCTCAAGGCTTATAAAAGACGGAACCATATTCAATGCGGGTACGCAAAGTCGTGTTTCTGCTCTGGACAAAAATGGAAAGTCTGTTTACGATTATGCGCTTGAAAATTCAAACCCGGAAATGATAAGTGCGGTTGACAGGTTCAAGCCGCAGGTTCGCGCCACAGGAAATGCTGGCAAGGGCAAGCAGCCTGTCATCGAGGAAGAGCCGCCTGCAATAGTTGTTGCTGAGCCGGAAGACCCGGGCTATGCTGAAACGAAGGAACCGATAAAGACTGCGGATGACTATTCCCCCAAGAGCCTTTATGACTATGCGGAAGATGAAATGCCTTACGGAAGCGATGAATACGATGCTTCGGGCTTAGCTTCTGCCAACATTGACCTTGCTGACGAGCACGGCATTACCAAGTTGATGAGGGCTGCAAAAGCAGGAAACTACAGCGAGATGCAGAGGCTTATAAAGGCCGGTGCAAACGTTAAGAAGCGTGACAATGACGGGTGGAGTGCACTTATGTACGCAGTCCGCTACCAGAACAACATGAAGTGTATTCAGCTTCTTGTGGACAACGGAGCCCCTGTGCGCATCCGCAACAAGTACAACACGACTCCCCTTCTTTTGGCGGCAGAATATTCTGAAAATCCGCAGGTTCTGGACTACATGCTGAATGACCGCTCTGCGGCGGAGAATGAAGTCTTTAACGCCTTCATACTTGCCATAACTTCTACGGCAGGCTCTGCCAGCGTAAAAGAAGAAAAACTCAGGCTCTTTATTGACATGGGCATCCCGATAAACAGAATCTGGAACGGAAAAACGCCGCTCATCTACGCATGCCAGTACTGCACTTCAACTTCAACGCTGAAGGTGCTTCTTGACGGTGGTGCAAAGACTCTGGTAAGGGATTCTGACGGAAAGACGGCCTTTGACTATGCTGAATCCAATGCTCACCTGTCCCACGATGACATATTCTGGTCTCTTAACAAGTAGGACCTGCTGATGCGCATTACCGGCGGAATACTAAAAGGAAGACATACTCAGGTGCCGGACGGAAAAATGGCAATAAGGCCGGCTATGGACAAGATGCGGGAGTCCGTGTTCAACATACTGGGCACGAAGCTTGCGGGAAAGTCCTTCCTTGACCTCTTTAGCGGCTCTGGTACCATTGCACTGGAGGCGGTTTCTCACGGAGCAGCGGAAGTTTCGCTCTGCGAGATGGATAAATCCAAGGCAAAGATTGTAATATCAAACGTTGCCATGGCAGAAGAAGCAGGTGTCCGCATTGACTGCCACTTTATGGCGGTGGAGCTTTTCCTTAAAAGGTGCAAGAAAAGCTACGACTACATCTTTTTGGATCCGCCCTTCCCCTACAAATTCCGCCGGGAACTTATAGAAACAATAAGTTCAAGGAATTTGCTGAATGAAGGTGGGACTGCGATAATCCATTATCCACATGAAGACCCTCTTCCGGAAGAGATTGGGGAACTTTCCAGGGCCGATCACAGGGTCTACGGCCGCTCAAATGTTGATTTTTTTAGAAAAATTAATAATAAATCAACAATAGAAACTTGACAAATAAAAATAACAGGGTAAAATTAACTTAACACTGTTGTAGGGATATTTAATGACAGATGATTTAAAAAAACAAATCGAAAGCAAGCAAGGCTCTCAAGGATTCATAAAGGTCACCGACAATCCTGTGCAAGACCTGAATGACCAGCAAAAAGTCGCCTTAAACCGCAAGGCAAACGCTCTGTTCAACGAAGGCCGGATTGACATGGCGGAAAGAATATTCATTACAACCGGATATTCAGACGGGCTTACGCGTGTTGGAGATGCTTATGCCAAAAAAAATGAGTGGCTAAAGGCGCTTAGAATGTATCTGTTGGCCCACAACAAAAGAAAGTCCGGTCCGCTGATAGAAAAAATGTCTGGCTTGGTTTCAATGATGCTGAAAGACGAGGAGTAAAAAAGTTATGGATGTAAAAAAAATGAGTATGGATGTACCTGATTTTGAGGATGCTTTGACAGACCCCTCTCTCATCGTTGCAGAAGAAGGAATCTCAAAGGAAATAAGCGAATTGTCAAAAAAGGGATATTCCTTCCTAAAAGAGAATAAAATCAATTATGCAATAGATTCGTTCAAGGAAATACTTAATATAGAAGACAACAACAATTATGCCCTTGTAGGACTTGGTGACTGCGAGAGAAAGCGTGGAAACTTCAAGGAAGCAGTTGATTTCTATTCAAAGTGCCTGTCCTATCATCCGGGAAACAACTACGCACTTTTTGGACTTGCCGACTGCTACAAGGCCATGAACCAGTTCATCAAAGCTATAGACATCTGGGAGCAGTACCTTGTCCATGATGACCGCAACATTACGGTTTTGACCCGCGTTGCAGACGCTTACCGCAAGATTCATGACTTTAAGAAGTCAAAGCAGCTCTACCTGCAGGTTCTTGATATGGAAGAGAACAATGCCTATGCACTTATAGGTCTTGGACACCTGCACTACGACTTTAAGGAATACAAGGATGCCCTCTACTACTGGACAAAAATGCTGGAGGTGAACCCCCAGAACGTGGACATCCGCGTCCTTACTTCAATTGGAAACTGCCACCGCAAGCTAAAGACCTTTGACCAGGGACTTAAATATTTTGAGCGTGCCCTTGAGATGGACCCAAAGAATTTCTATGCCCTTTTTGGACTTGCTGACTGCTACCGCGGACTTAACCAGCAGTTCAGATCCATTGAATACTGGAACAAGATTCTGGAGATGGACGCAAACAACAAGGTAATCCTTACCCGCGCAGGCGATGCCTACAGGAATACAGGCGACTACAAGACCGCAACCGAATACTACAACCGTGCCATGGACATTGACTTTGACATTTATGCGGCACTTGGTCTTGCCCTTATCTGCAAGGGAGAAGGAAAATACGAAGAGGCAGTGGAACGTCTTTCCAGCCTTATCCGCAACGACGAAAAGAATTACAGGCTCTACATAGACCTTGCCGACTGCTACGTTAAGATGAACCAAAAGCAGAAAGCTATAGACGTGCTCACCTCTTTCCAGAAATACGGAATAAGAAGCCAGGCTGTAAACGAAATGCTGGACAAACTTGAAGGCAACCATTTCTAATACAAAATGGCCGGAAAAATTGCCGTTTGCGGTTTGAACCCGCAGGAAATTTGCGAAAATTTAGCTATCTCTCCATCTTTTAGGGGCAAACAGATTTTTGGCTGGATTGCAAAAGGTGTATCCTCTTTTGAAGAGATGAAGAACCTTGACAAAGCCACTATTGCATTGCTAAACGAAAAAGCTGTCCTTCGTTCCTCAAAAGTTGGGAAAGTCTTGCGAGATTCAGACGGGACTATAAAGCTTCAAATTATACTGGAAGATTCCCGCGCCGTAGAAACCGTACTGCTAACGGACAGGGAGGGAAGAAAAACTGCATGCGTAAGCTGCCAGGCTGGATGTGCAATGGGCTGTCTTTTTTGCAAGACGGGAACCCTTGGACTTGGAAGGAACCTTACCGCAGCAGAAATTGTAGAAGAATTTCTTTTTTTGGAAAAGGAAGCCGGAACTCTGGACAACATAGTCTTTATGGGTATGGGTGAACCTTTACAAAATCTTAAATCGATACAAAAAGCGGTTGAAATTCTTACAGACCCAAAAGGCCGTGCCCTAAGTTCCAGAAGAATCACCTTGAGCACATGCGGACTTGTAAAAGGAATCCGTGAGCTAGCAGATTCTGGATCTAAAATAAGGCTTGCCATATCTCTTACAACTGCCGACAGCAAGCTTAGGGAAGAACTTATGCCTGTTGCAAAGGGCAATCCCCTTCCGGAACTAAAGGATGCAATTTCCTACTATATAAAAAAGACAGGCAAGCGCGTAACTTTGGAGGCAGCCCTGCTTTCCGGTGTTAACACAGGCCGTGAAAGTGCCCAGCAGATGATTGACTTTGCATCAGGACTTGACGTTTACATAAACCTTATCCCCTGGAACCCGGTTGAAGGACTTGAATTTTCCACTCCTACAAACAGTGAGTGCTACAAATTCAAGGAAATGCTTGAAAATGCACATATTAATGTAAATTTAAGGATTCGTAGGGGGGCAGGAATCAACGGAGCATGCGGTCAGCTGGGAAATTCACTGGCAAATTAGCAAAATTTGTAACCCTTTTGAAATTATTCCATTTTTCATATTGCATATTTTACCTCTACCCATTATAATAAAAAGACAAGTAGGAGTTAGCCATGCAGAAGAAGATATATGTTGTCGGAATGGATGATGATGCAGCAGCCGGAAAAGTTGACGCAGCGGTAAAAGCCGTTGCAGGTGTTACAAATGTTGTTTCCAGCGCGATGAAATGCCAGGTTTGCGTAGACTTTGACGAAGGAACTGCTGGTATTGAGGATGCAATCAACGCTGCCATCGGTTCTGTTGGCGTAACGGTTGTAGGTTAAACAATTTAAGACTAAATAAATATGAAAATTACAATATTAGATGGACACGCACTCAACCCGGGCGACCTTTCCTGGAAGCCATTGGAAGAATTTGGCGAGCTTAAGGTTTACGACCGCACTCCAAGTGAACTTGTAATCGAACGCATTGCGGACAGTGACGCCATTTTGCTTAATAAAATCAACATAACTGAAAGCGTCCTTGCTGCCTGCCCTTCACTGCGCTACATTGGTGTTCAGGCTACAGGATACAATGTAATAGACATGGAAGCCTGCCGCCGCCACGGAGTTACGGTAACAAACGTGCCCTCCTATTCCACTGCGGGTGTTGCCCAGCTTACATTTGCATTCATCACGGAATTTGCATGCCACACTAAAATGCACTCGGACAGCGTTATGGCCGGAGACTGGTGCAAGGCCCCAAATTTTTGCTACTGGAAGGCCCCGCTTACAGAACTTGAAGGCAAGACATTAGGCATTTTTGGCTACGGGCACATAGGAAGCCGTGTAGCTGCCATAGGAAAGGCCTTTGGAATGAAGGTAATTGCATGCACAAGGACCCCAAAGGCAGAGATAGAGCATCCTGTAGACTTTGAGACCCTCCTTAAGGAATCCGATATTCTTTCGCTCCACGCACCTCTTACGGAAAAAACAAAGGGTATAATCAACAAGAAAACCATTGCCTTAATGAAGCCCACAGCCTACTTAATCAATACGGCAAGAGGCGGTTTTGTAAACGAAGCGGACATGCGAAAAGCCCTGGATTCCGGAAGAATTGCTGGATATGCCGCAGACACGGTTAGTGAAGAGCCCATGGCAAAGGACAATCCCCTTCTTGGCGCAAAGAACTGCCTTATAACTCCCCACATCGCTTGGGCAGCTACAGAAACAAGGCAGAGGCTTCTTAACATAGTCATAGAAAACCTGCGCTGTTTTATAGAAGGAAAGCCCCAGAACGTGGTAAGCTGATTCTCATGGATTTTTTCTCCGACCACTTGAAATATTTAACAATACTGAATATACTTTAGTAAAAGTAAAATTCAATCAGAGGTATGAATATGGGAAAGACAATCGCTCAGAAAATTTTTGAAGCCCATTTGGTTGACAAGCCTTTTGAAGGCACCAACATCTTAAAGCTTGACAGGGTTTTCTGCCATGAAATCACAACACCCATCGCAATCAACGACCTTATTGAGCGCGGCAAGGACCGTGTTTTTGACCCGACAAAAATCAAGGCGGTAATTGACCACGTAACACCCGCAAAGGATTCAAAGTGCGCAATGCAGGAAAAAATCCTCCGCGACTGGGCAGGCCGCAACAACATCAAGGACTTTTTTGACATTGGCGCAAACGGCGTATGCCATGCAATCTTCCCGGAAAAGGGATATGTTCGCCCCGGTTACACAGTAATCATGGGAGACAGCCACACCTGTACCCACGGAGCATTCGGTGCTTTTGCGGCAGGCGTTGGAACTACAGACCTTGAAGTTGGAATCTTAAAGGGAGTATGCTCTTTCCGCGAGCCAAAGGCACTCAAGTTCGTTTTGAACGGAACCTTAAAGCCAGGCGTATATGCAAAAGACGTAATTCTTTTCCTTATCGGAGAGATCGGCGTAAACGGCGCAACAAACTGCGTTGCTGAATTTACAGGCCCGGTAGTAGACAAATTCAGCATGGAAGAAAGAATGACAATCTGCAACATGGCTGTAGAAGCCGGTGCCACAAGCGGTATCTGCTTCCCGGACATGACTACTGTTGAATACCTGTGGCCATTCATCAAGGATGAATTTGCATCTAAAGAAGACGCACTCAAGGAATACAGCAAGTGGGTTGACGATGAGGATGCAACTTACGAAAAAGTCTACACCTTTGACCTTTCCAACCTGGAGCCTGTCTGCACAATCAACTACAAGCCAGACCAGATTAAGAAAGTTTCCGAAATGAAGGGAACAAAGGTTGACCAGGTTTACATTGGAAGCTGCACAAACGGCCGCCTGAGCGACTTGCGCGTTGCAGCACAAATCCTTAAGGGTCACCACCTTGCGGCAGGAGTAAGGGGAATCGTTTCCCCTGCTACACCAAAAATCTACAAGGATGCTATGGACGAAGGCCTTTTGGGCATCTTTATGGACGCTGGCTTCTGCGTAACAAACCCAACCTGCGGTGCTTGTCTTGGCATGAGCAACGGCGTACTTGCAGAGGGCGAAGTTTGCGCTTCCACAACAAACCGCAACTTTAACGGACGCATGGGAAAAGGCGGTATGGTTCACTTGATGAGCCCTGCAACGGCAGCAGCAACTGCAATAGCAGGAACAATCACAAATTCCGAGCTTTACAAGGGCTAAGGAAGAGCCAAAGAAGGATTGCATCTTTCCAGGGTGCACTTCTTCCGAGTGTAACATAACAATAATTTCTAATGACAAGAGGCAAATCTTGCATTAGAATAGAAATGGGCGGAGGTTTTTTCTTCCGCAAAAAAAAACAGAAGAAATCAAGAGGAAAGCAATGAAACAGTTTGGCGGAGACGTTCTCTTTTTGGACCGTTCGGACATCAACACTGATGAAATCATTCCGGCAAAGTATCTTACGGAAAACACCAAGCAGGCGCTTCAGCCGTACCTGTTGGAAGACTTAAAGCTAGACGGCTTTAATCCAAAGCGTGACGTTGCAGGCAAAAAAGTTATCATTACACGTGAAAACTTTGGCTGCGGTTCAAGCCGTGAGCATGCCCCGTGGGCACTTGAAGTGAACGGAATTTACTGCGTAATAGCGGTGAACTTTGCGCGCATCTTCAGGCAGAACATGTACAACTGCGGACTCCTTGCGCTTGACATGAGCAAAAAGGACATAGACGACATGTTCCGCACCTTTGCAGACAAAGACTGCCAGTGCAAGATTGAACAGAAAGAAGACGGTACGTGGAAGGTAAAGCTCATTGCCGGTTCTCTGAGCAAAAGCTACCCCTTCAAGCTGGAAGGCTTTGAAAAGGCCCTCATAGAAAACGAAGGCTGGATTGGCTACGCAGACAAGAAGTACTAATTAATCAAAACAGTGCAATCAGGCAGGATTACCGCAAACGGTTTTCCTGCTTTTTTTATTTGTGCCTATAATGCCCTCCCCACACTCCACTACTACGCACACACGCACCTCTAAACACATGAAGCTTTGCACTGCAAAAACAACAAAAAAACCGCCCCGGTAAAAACCAAGGCGGCTTTGCTTTAGTGCATGGCGTTGGATTGCCAGCTTAGTTCATGCAGATTAGTGCTAGCAACACTTAGTGTTGTACCTTGTCGTAACCAACTGCACCTGTAAGCGGATTCTTGAGCCAAGGAGCGTCAATCTTTTCGCAGATGTTAAGCTCTTCGTCAAGGTCTTCAGGGTTCTTTACAAAGAACTTGCAGCGGGTAATATCCGGCTTGAAGTTTACAGTTTCTCCAAGCTTGAATGATTCCTTTGCTGAAGCCTGAACACGAGCAACGATGCTCTGATCTTTTGACTGCAAGAACAAGTGTGTTTCTGCACCAAGAGGTTCCTTGTTAACTACCTTCATCTGCATGTTGTTTTCTGCAGCTGGTGTTGCCTGATAAGTAAGGTCTTCTGGGCGGATACCGAAGTATACCTGCTTTCCGACGTAATTCTTAAGGGCTGCCTGCTGCTCTTCAGTTGGGGTAAGCTCAAAAGTTCCCTCGTCAGCAACAATCTTGTCACCAACTTTCTTGATTGTTACAGTCATAAAGTTCATTGGCGGTGAACCGATGAATCCTGCAACAAATTTGTTGATCGGGTGGTTGTACAAGTAGAGAGGTTCACCAATCTGCTGTACGTGACCGTCTTTCATTACAACAATCTTTGTACCCATCGTCATAGCTTCGATCTGGTCGTGGGTAACATAAATCATTGTAGCCTGAAGTCTCTGGTGCAAGGCAGAGATTTCACCACGCATTGTAACGCGGAGTTTTGCGTCCAAGTTGGACAGCGGTTCGTCGAACAAGAATACTTTGGGGTTGCGTACGATTGCGCGACCTACTGCAACACGCTGGCGCTGACCACCGGAAAGAGCCTTTGGTTTGCGGTCCAAGTAAATGGACAAACCAAGAATCTTTGCAGCCTCTTCTACGCGGCGCTGGATTTCTGCCTTATCCATCTTGCGGATTTTAAGACCGAAAGCCATGTTGTCGTAGACGGACATGTGCGGATACAAAGCATAATTCTGGAATACCATAGCGATATTTCTGTCTTTTGGCGGAACATCGTTCATCAACTCGCCGTCGATGTAGAGCTCGCCTTCGGAAATATCTTCCAAACCTGCTACCATACGGAGAGTCGTTGACTTTCCGCAGCCGGAAGGACCTACGAATACGCAGAATTCCTTGTCCTCGATAGTGATATTGGCATTCTGAACGGCACGCACGTTGCCTTCATAAATCTTGCCAATACCCTTAAGTTCTACCTTTGCCAATTTTGGCCTCCCAAGGGGTTATATTATGTTTTCTATTATAAAGCCCAAAAAGCATAAAGTCAAATTTATTTTTGTAATTTTTTTATGAATTTGGACGATATGCCCCTTTTTACTGTGTCCGGCACTACGTGACCGGCCAAACTCCATGCAATTTCTACCACTCTAAAACCGATAGCGCCACGGATGGCGCATTAGATGTTAGCAGAATGACTGGTGAGTTTTCGCAGAAAACTCATGGGTAGAAATTGCATGGATGCAATTTTTACCCGCTTTCCAGGGTTCCGCGGGTCCCTTCCCGCTCCATTACCGCTTTGCGGTAACGGGCTAAAGCCCGCCCTTACAATCGGGCGTAGGCTTAATCTGTAACCTCTTTTTACATTAAATGGTTGTAAAAAGAGACAGTTTTTGGAAATATTGACATTACAGTTATAACCTTATAAAATACCGCAAACAATTCAAGGAGAGTGTATGATTTGCAAGATTTTTTACAGGGCAGTCTTTTTTTTGGCAGCATTGGCATGCCTACAGCTTACAAGCTGCGGTGGCGGAGGCGGTGATGGTGAAGATGAAAACGCCAATGGAGCCGACAGAGAAGTTAGAGACTCCCTTCTCGACTTTAAGTATGCACATAGGGAATATTTTGAAGACAGAACCTTTTCAGACCAGATTTATTCTTTACTATGTGGCACTGACCTTCCTTCCTCAGGCAGAACCTATTACATTTCCCCGGATGGAACTTCTTCAGTTCCCGAAGTGTCCAATGCCAATGTCTTTTTCCGATTCTCAGATGCATTAGAACGTATGACTGCCGGAGACACGCTGATTGTTATGGATGGCACTTACGATAGGATCAACGACGTGAATTTTGAAGTGAGAAAGACAGGCAACAGCTCAAATTACATAAAAATAAAGGCAATGAACAGGGGAAAGGCCATAATTTCAGGCGGTTGGTCCGAAAACTACAACAGGACACAAGACGACGACTATGCTCTCATGTCAATAAAAGGCTCCTATATCATGGTGGACGGTCTTTCCTTTAAGGACCTAAGGGCAGACGGCGGGACAGGCATAAGTCTTGAAAACGGCTCCAACCACATAGTAATCTCAAACTGCGAATTTGAAAACATAGGTACATGTGAACTGGCTTCTGACTCAAACCACGCTACCGCAAACGCAATAATCGGCTACGGGGACGATGAAGACAAACCCATAAGCAGCATCCTGGTCTACAACAACACATGCCGCAACATGGAAACAGGCTGGGGCGAATGCATTTCCCTTACCGAAAACTGCAAGTACGTATACGTAATAGGCAATAATCTTGACAACACCGGGAACATAGGCATTGACGTTGGCGGAAACTACGTGTATGAACTGCCGGAAGAAAGCAGGTTTACCCGCTATGCCTACATTGCCCACAACACTGTCGCAAACGAAAGCACGGAAGACACTTACGGCGACACCTGCTACGGAATATATGCAGACGGTGGCCAGCACATACATATTGCAAACAACACGGTGAAAAACTGCATGGGCGGCATTGAAGCCGGAGCCGAGCAAGTTAACCCATTATATTCGACTGCTGACATTTGGATAAGCGGCAACAAGATAATAGACTGCCAGGAGGTTTACTTTGCGTGCGGCGGCTGGCGGAGTAACCTTGGCTTGGTAGATAACGTCCACTTTACCGAAAACACCTGTACTGCAACCCGAGCCGCAGGCAGCATGATAAACCTTGCAAAATGCGGCAATGTGGAAATAAAGAGAAATACGTTCAAATCGGTAGGCAACTTTGGAATTACAAAGGTCTACAGGGAATATTCAGGCTGGAACTTAAATCCCGCCCCCAACGTTAACGATGTTGAAAATGAAAATACATGGATAGGCTTTTAGGGACGGGCTTGAGCTTTCCCAATAAATGGCGGCCGGCCCCCTGAGGTGCAATGCAGAAAAGCGAATTCAGGGGCGGCCAATGGCCTTAGAAAAAGTTTCTGTGGCCTAGAAAACTTTCGTGCTTCCTAAATTCAAATATGTACTCCCCGATATGTTATCTCCTCCTACTGTCATTGTAGTCCAGGCAGGTCTTTCTACAATTATTAAATTCGAAGGATCGTGAGTTCCAGCCCAATCAACACTTGAATAAGTCCTGTAGGCACATTCCTTTAGCCTGACAACCGTACCTACTGTAAGTCCATCTTCTGGATTATAGTCTGCGCTCCAAAATCCTTCTGAAAGAATCACATCGAAGTTGTCTTTAACCTGATACTTTCCATTACTGTACCCTTTAAAATTGTATCCGCCCATGTTCATGTTGGCATTTCCCCACAAAGTTACCTCTGGACTTGCAGTAGTTTGCAAATTATTCAAAGAAAGATTGATTCTGTTCTCGCCGGAATCAAGGGGCTGCTTTTCCGAACTTCCTGTAAATATGTGGTAGAAAGTTGTTGAATTTGGGGCATAAACATTTGCCTCTACGTAAACCCTGGCCCCCGCAGGAATTGACTTGAATTCTATCGTATAAGTTCCGTTGCTTGTGATATGCAGGCTTTTTGTTTCCGTGTAGTCGCCCAAAACAGAAACTACAATATAGTAGCCGCCTGCAGTGGCATCTAAAGAAATGTTTCTTGCCGGGGAATGAGCTGCCAAATCTGCACCGTTGAATGCTATAGAAAGTGACGCGTCTTCGCCTGCATTTGAGCAGGAAGCAAATCCAAACAATAAAATGCAAAAAGGAAGCAATCTCCAGAGTTTTTTCATTTTCTCTTCTCCTGTGCGCCCCAGATTGAGGGCATTGTTTTCCTTATTTTACAATATGTTTTCAGGTTTGTATAGATTTTTTTTCTGTCGAAAACTCCCTCCCCTTAGCAATTTGCAAACACGGCAGGGATTGGAGTGGACCGCAAGGTGTCCGAAGGACCGCGCGCCGTAAGGCGGGCAAGCCACGGAAAGCCCCTTAAAGATGGCCTCCTTGCCATTTTTGAGGCCGGTTTTTCTGTCAAAAACCCGCAAATTCTTTACGCAAACAAATAACGCGCCATCCATGGCGCTGCTTGTTCTTAAAAAATGGCAAGGTGTTATCTAAATGCATGATTGTAATGAATAGGCCTTGCCGCAAAGAAAACATGGAAGAAATGAAGTTTCTTTCAGTTACTTTTGCTTTGGGTGCTTACTTTGTTTACGATTTTTGTGTATACTTGTTTTTAGATGGAAGAGAATTTTGCCACCCATTCAGACCCGGGTACTATTATTTTTGAAACTCTCAAGAAGGAACTGCTGGACCTTACCATAAAGCCAGGGGAAGAGATTCACGAGACGCTTGTCTGCAAGAGGTTTTCGGTTACAAGGCCACCTGTCCGCACTGCCCTAAAGCGCCTTAGCGACATTGGTCTTGTGGACATCCGCCCCTACTACGGAATTTATGCCACCCTACTTAACATTGACCAGATTTACGAGATTGTCCACATGAGGATTCTTGTGGAAAGCAGCGTTATACGCGACTACATAACTTCCCGCCCCGACGGTTTTGAGATAGAAAAGCTTGAGCACAACCTGCGCCTGGAAAAGATTCTTGCCAGTGAAAAAAACGTGGACCACAACAAATTCTACGAGCTGGACAACGAGCTTCACAAGATTTGGTTTACGGGAGGCCACTGCCTTTCCGTCTGGAACATCATAGAAGACCAGAAGATTCAGTACCAAAGGTTCAGAATGCTGGATTTTACCGCCACAAAGAACTATGCCCAGACTTTGGAAGACCACACTCGCATTGTGGAGGCAATAAAGTCCAGAAACAGGAAGGTGGTCCCCAACCTTATAGGAATGCACCTTAACAACGGTCTTGAGCGCGTTAGCCCCAAGGTCCTTACGGATTTTAAGCAGTACATAGTTCCTCCGCAGAACATGGATTACTGGAGAAAGTACAATCTTAAGTATTATAAATGAATAGAGAGGTCGTCCAGTTTTCTTGCCTTTACCGGCGGCACTGGTTTGAAGCGAACTCTCTTTTTTTATTCGCGCGGAAGGGTTGAATACCCCGCCCCTTGGGGTGGAATAAGGGTATTCAACCCTGACTGCAATACCTTTTAAGAACAACGCACACCTCGTTGGTTCGCGTAAGGATGTTTTGATACAGGGGGATTCGTTTTATGAGGAACTCATACCCCGTAGCTTGCTGCGGGGTGCGTTGATTTCTTCTTCTGGACCGTATTTTTTTTGCTAACCCGCTTTTCAGGGTTCCGCGGGTCCCTTCCCGCTCCATTACTCACCCGAAGCTTCGCCCCGGGTTCGCAACCCGCTTGCGCGGGCCCTTACAATCGGGGGTAGGCTCTTTTTGCTGTAGCAGTATTGCTTTTGCAAACTTTTATACTGTGAAAATATTCACACTGCAAAATGCACAGTGTAAAAAATATCACAGTAACTAAAAAAAAACACTAAATATGAAAGAAATTCACCCTTTTTATGAAAAAAAAGACTTAACAAATTTTTATATTACAGTTATAATGTTTTCTAAGAAAATGCAGTAGGTGTGTCCGAATTAAACGGTCATGCGGCTGAAAAATAAATTGAGGTAGCGGAGAGGCCTCGTGCTGCTGCTATCAGGAGATTTGTATGGCAAACACTAATAAAATCACCATCATCGGTGCCGGTCAGGTTGGTTCAACCGTTGCTTTTGCGCTTACGGTAAAGGAACTCGCATCAGAAATCGTACTTATTGACGTTGTTAAGGACAAGGCTATGGGCGAGGCAATGGACATCCGCCAGGGTACGCCTTTTATTGGTCCGGTTTATGTTCATGACGGTGAATATGCAGATGCAAAGAATTCAGACATCGTCATCCTTACATCCGGTGTTGCCAGAAAGCCTGGTCAGACCCGCCTTGACCTTGCCCAGACAAACGTTAACATTACAAAGTCTGTTATAAAGGAAATTACAAAGGTTGCTCCAGACGCACTTTATGTAATCGTTGCAAACCCAGTAGACATCCTTACCTACCAGTTTGTAAAGACTTCCGGTATTCCTGCAAACCACATCTTTGGTACGGGAACTATGCTTGACACAGCACGTTTCCGCGCACGCATTGCAGAGACCTACAAGGTTGCACAGGAGAATGTTCACGGCTACGTATTCGGTGAGCACGGAGACTCTTCTTTTGTACCGTGGTCACTTGCAAACATTGGCTGCATTCCTGTAGACAAGTACGCTGCTTCTTACGAGGCTGGAAAGCTTCCAGAATTTGACCACAACAATGTAGAAGACTACATCAGAAAGTCTGGTGGAATCATCATCGCTGCAAAGCACTGCACAAACTATGCAATCGGCATTACAACTGCCCACCTTTGCGAAGCCCTTACCTATGACACGGATTCTGTTCTTACAATCACTTCCATGCTCACTGGTGAATACGGAATCAGCGACGTTTGTCTTAGCATTCCTACAGTGGTTGGTCACAACGGTATTACAAGCCGCCTTGTTGCCCCGCTTCCAGAAAGCGAGATTGCATCCCTTAAGAAAAGCGCAGACTGCCTTAAGGAAGTAATCAGCCAGCTTGACTTTACCTTGTAGTTAATTAAAAAACACAAGCTGTGACAGCAGCCGGCCCTGCCTTTTGGTGGGGCTGCCAATTGAAAATTAATAGTATTTTGGAGTTGCAAACATATGGAATACCGTATTGAGCACGATTCCATGGGCGAAGTAAAGGTTCCCGCAGACAAGCTTTGGGGAGCACAGACTGAACGCAGCCATGAGAATTTTCTTATAGGCGTTGGCATTGAAACTATGCCTCGCGAAATTACCAGGGCCTTCGGTTATCTAAAGAAGGCAGCAGCCCTTGCTAACAACGAGCTTAAGGGCGAAAAGATGACCGCAGAAAAGAAGGACTGCATCAGCAAGGCTTGTGATGAAGTTATAAGCGGCGCTTTGAACGACAACTTCCCTCTTGTTGTATGGCAGACAGGTAGCGGCACGCAGAGCAACATGAACACAAACGAGGTTATTGCAAACCGTGCCAACCAGATTGCAGGCAAAAAGCTCTGCCACCCGAATGACGACGTAAACATGAGCCAGTCTTCAAACGACACCTTCCCTACGGCACTGCACATTGCGGCCACTGTAGAAATTGAAGACAAGCTCTTCCCCGCAATAGACACTCTTGTTGCCACATTCAAAAAGCTTGAAAAAGACAACGAAGGCATTGTAAAGAGCGGTCGTACTCACTTGCAGGACGCTGTTCCCATTTCTTTTAGCCAGGAAATTTCCGGCTGGAGATCTTCTTTGGAACGCGACAAGGAGATGATTGCATCTTCTCTGCCCTACCTTAAGCAGCTTGCCCTTGGTGGAACTGCCGTAGGAACTGGCCTTAACGCTCCAAAAGGCTTTGACACTCTTGTAGCAAAGAAGGTTTCTGAACTTACAGGAAAGGACTTTGTTACGGCTCCAAATAAATTCCACGCCCTCTCAAGCAAAGACGAGATTACTTTTGCCCACGGCGGACTCAAGGCTCTTGCTGCAGACCTTATGAAGATTGCCAACGACGTACGCTGGCTGGCATCTGGTCCACGCGACGGTCTTGGCGAAATCCACATCCCAGAGAACGAACCGGGCTCTTCAATCATGCCGGGTAAGGTTAACCCAACCCAGTGTGAAGCCATGACTATGGTTGCAGTCCAGGTAATGGGTAACGATACAGCTGTTGGCGTTGCCGCAAGCCAGGGCAACTTTGAGCTTAACGTATTCATGCCGGTTATTGCTTACAACTTCTTGCAGAGTGTAAGGCTGCTTTCCGAAGTTATGATGAGCTTTAACAACAACTGCGCGGTCGGCATTACCGCAAACAAAGAAAAGATGCACTTTAACCTTTACAATTCCCTTATGCTGGTTACGGCTCTCAACCCCTACATCGGCTATGAGAATGCTGCAAAGACTTCCCACTTGGCATACGAAAAGAACATTTCCCTTAAGGACGCCTGCGTTCAGCTTGGTTTCCTTACCGCAGAAAAGTTTGACGAAGTATTCCATCCGGAAGAAATGTGTAAGGAAAAATAAGACAGAAACAGGCTGATTTACAGCTTGCGGCAAAACGGTTATCGGATTTGTATTTCTAAAAGGCAAAAAAGGTGCTTGCTTGGCCAAATGCATTCAAAAACGGGGATGCAAAGAAAGCGCCTTCTTGCTGGCCGTACCAAAAGCTGTACAAGAGGCTGTGTCTGTGTAATTTCAAAAAAGTGGCTGTGTATTATGTCCTTATGCGTAATACACAAGTATTACATATGAGGATGTATAGAATGGAACACATCACCTATTCCTACTTCCCCGGTTGTACTCTCAAGAACAAGGCAAAAGACCTTGATGTCTATGCGCGTGCATCCGCGGAAGCTTTAGGCTTCACTCTCAAGGAAATTCCTGAATGGCAGTGCTGCGGAGGAACATATCCTCTTGCAAAGGACGAAATTGCCTCCAAGCTTTCGTCTGTTCGCGCACTCGCCGCCGCAAGGGATGCCGGAGAGGATTTGGTAACAATCTGCTCTGCATGCTACAACGTAATCAAACAGGTTAACGCAGACATGCAGAATGATCAGAATGTCATCACAAAAGTCAACAACTACCTTAAGAATGACGACATTCAGTACAACGGAGAGGCAAAGGTACTCCACTACCTTGAAGTTCTCCGCGATGTTGTTGGCTGGGACAATGTAAAGGCTGCCGTTAAGAACCCCTTTAAGGGAAAGAAGATCGGCGCTTACTACGGATGCCTCTTGCTGCGTCCGGGAAAAGTCCTTCAGTTTGACGACGTAGAAAATCCGCAAATTCTTGAAGACTTTATCAAGGCAATCGGTGGCACACCTGTAATTTATTCAGAGCGCAATGAATGTTGCGGTGCTTACACGATGTTTGAGGACAAGTCTATTCCACATGCCAGAGCCCAGAAAATTCTTGGCAACGCACAGGACATGGGGGCTGACATTCTTGTAACTTCCTGCCCGCTCTGCCGCTACAACCTTATGAAAAACAAGGCAGAAGGTCAGCCAGACGTAATTTACTTTACGGAGCTTCTTGCAGAGGCACTTGGAGTAAAGGATGCCGTTCAGAAGGAGGCCGTAAATGCTTAAAAGTGAAATTGAAGAAGCAAAGGCCCAGATTCTTTCAATCAGCGGTGTAAATCCAAAAAGCTGCATGATTTGCGGCAAGTGTTCAGGCACATGCCCTAATTATGATGAAATGGAATATCACCCGCACCAGTTTGTGCAGATGGTTGAAAACGGCGAGATTGAAAAGCTCTTGCAGTCCAAGTCAATTTACAAATGCCTTTCTTGCTTTGCATGTCTTGAACGCTGTCCGCGTCAGGTTGAACCGGCAAAGCTCATAGAAGCAGTACGCATGTTTGTTGAGCGCCAGAGGGGTCCATTCCATCTGAATCCAGAGGATGTACCGGCTGCCCTTGACGACGACATGCCACAGCAGGCCATTGTAAGCGCATTCAGAAAGTACAAGAAATAAGGAGTGGTATATGGAAAGAATTGGTGTTTTCGTGTGCCACTGCGGCACAAATATAGCAGGCACGGTTGACGTAGCAAAGGTTGCAGAAGAACTTGGAAAAATTCCAGAAGTAGTCTTCTCCACCCACTACACATATATGTGTTCTTCAGCCGGCCAGCAGATGATAGAAGACCACATTAAAAACGATCATCTTACGGGCGTAGTCCTATGCTCCTGCTCACCACGCATGCACGAAAAGACATTCCGCGGTTGCGCAGAAAGAGCTGGACTTAACCCATACAAAGTGGAAGTTGCCAACATCCGCGAACAGGACTCATGGGTTACAAAAGACATGGCTCTTGCAACGGAAAAGGCTATTGCTTTGGGTAAGGCTGCCGTTGCCAAGACAATACTTGACACTCCCCTTACACCTGGCGAAACTCCTATGACAAAGCGTGCCCTCGTAATCGGAGGCGGCATTGCAGGTATTACTGCAGCACTCGACATTGCGGAAGCCGGATTCCCGGTTGACCTTGTTGAGCGCAAGCCTACCGTTGGCGGAAAGATGGCACAGCTTGACAAGACCTTCCCAACTTTGGACTGCGCGTCATGTATCGTAACACCGCGTATGACGGAAGTTGGACAGAACAAGAACATCCGCATTTTAAGCTACAGCGAAGTTTCAAAGGTAACAGGCTACATCGGAAACTTTACCGTAGACATTCTGCGCCATGCCCGCTATGTTGACGAAGCAAAGTGTACAGGCTGCGGCGAATGTACGGAAAAGTGCCCAATGAAGAAAGTCCCCAACGACTTTAACTTCAACCTGAACAACAAGACTGCTGTTTACATTCCGTTTGCTCAGGCAGTTCCAAAGATTGCTACTATTGACGCAAACTACTGTCTTCACCTTAAGGCTATGAAGAACGGCAAGGACAATGTCTGCGGAATGTGCGAAAAGACTTGCGGTGCAGGTGCAATCAACTTTAACGCAAAGGACGAAGTCATTCAGGAAAAGTACGGAGCCATTGTAGTTGCAACAGGCTACGACATGATTGACCTTAAGCCCTACGATGAATTTGCATACAATCAGAGCAAGGACGTCGTTTCTTCACTTGAATTTGAGCGTCTCTGCAATGCTTCTGGTCCTACAAGCGGCGTATTGCTCCGCCCTTCAGACGGTAAGCCGCCAAAGAAGATTGTATTCGTACAGTGCGTAGGCAGCCGCTGTTCTGCAAACGCAACAAAGGGAAATGAATACTGCTCAAAGGTATGCTGCATGTACACCGCAAAGCAGGCAATCCTTACCCGCGACCACTACCCGGATACAGAATGCTATGTATTCTATATAGACGTTCGTACCCCAGGAAAGGCATTTGATGAATTCTACCGCCGTGCAGTTGAACAGTACGGGGTTCACTACATCAAGGGTATGGTTGGAAAGGTAACTCCGCTTTCAGACGGAACGCTTGACGTTCAGGGAAGCGACCTTATCCTTAACCGCCAGCTCCACATAAAGGCAGACATGGTTGTTCTTGCTGGTTCCCTCGAAGCAAACAAGAGCGCCCGTCCGCTTGCAACAATGCTTACAACATCAATGGACAACAACGACTTCTTCCTTGAAGCCCACGTTAAGCTCCGCCCTGTTGAAAGCCCTACAGCCGGTATCTTCCTTGCAGGCGCATGTCTTGGACCAAAGGATATTCCAGAAACTGTAGCCCAGTCTTCTGGTGCCGCCGCAAAAGCAATTACTCTTCTTATCAAAGACAAGTTGCAGAACAATCCTTGCACCGCCCACCCGGACGAAAACATGTGTAACGGATGCGGTCAGTGTGCAAACGTCTGTCCTTACGGCGCAATATCTTATGTGGACAAGGACTTCCGCGGTCCAAACCGCACTACGATTACCCGCCATGTTTCCCAGGTAAACACAGCAATGTGCCAGGGATGTGGTGCTTGTACCGTAGCCTGTCCTTCAGGTGCAATGGACCTGCTTGGATTCAGCAACAATCAAATCTTAGCGGAGGTAGACGCGGTAAACTAGCAGGCAGCAGATACTTGCCGTAATGCAAGTAAATACGCTGTTTGCTAAAAGCGCAAAATGCTTATGAGCGAAGAAACAACAAATACTGAAAATAAACAGTGGGTACCCAAGATTGTGGCCTTCTGCTGCAACTGGTGTTCCTACGCCGGGGCTGACCTTGCGGGAAACAACCGTCTGGACTACCCCACCAACGTAAAGATTATCCGCATCCCCTGCTCCTGCCGTCTGAACCCAATGTTCGTTCTGCGCGCATTCCAGAGGGGTGCCGACGGAGTAATCCTCTGCGGATGCCACCCGGGAGACTGCCACTACACAAGCGGCAACTACTTTGCCCGCCGCCGCATGACACTCCTTTTCTCCATGCTGAATTACCTCGGTATAGAAAAGGAACGCACAAGGGTTGAATGGTGCTCAGCCGCAGAAGGCGTACGCTTTGCAGGAATCATGAATTCATTCGTAAAGCAGATTACGGAACTCGGCGAAAACAAACGCTTGGAGGACTTAAGATGCAAGAAGATTTAACAAAAGAACTTGTGTCAAAGGCAAAGGAACTCCTTGCATCCGGAAAGGTCAAGCGTGTTGTGGGCTGGAGGCGTGGCCTCTTTGACTACGACGTAACTCCGGGTGTGTTCACCGATGCCGGCGACATTGAAAAGAATTTCGTATACAACCAGTGGTGCGGTGCAAACCTTTCAAAGTACCTTGTAAAAATAACAAGGGAAATTGAAATTGCAAAGTCTACCACAAGAACAAACAACGTAATGGCAAAGCAGCGTGACCCCAACGCACAAGACGCGCCAATTCCCCAGGAAATGGTACTCGTATTCCTTAAGCCATGCGACACCTATAGCTTTACGGAGCTACTCAAGGAAAACCGCATAAACAGGGACGATGTCTACGTAGTTGGTGTACCTTGCAATGCAATGGCAGACCCTGAGTCTGGAAAAGAAGCTGAACGCTGCACAAACTGCAAGAGCAAGAAGCACGTTACCTTCGATGAGCTGATCGGAGAAGACGGAGACCTTCTTGAAAGCGGACGCTTTGACGAAGTTGCTAAACTTGAGGCAATGAGCGAAGAAGAACGCTTTGACTTCTGGCGCGACCAGTTCTCCCGCTGCATTAGGTGCAATGCCTGCCGCGACGCATGCCCTGCATGTACATGTGAAAAATGTGTCTTCGACAACAACAATCTGTATACATCGCAGAAGGTTGCCGCAAACTCATTCGAAGAAAACCTTTACCATATCATCCGCGCATGGCACGTAGCCGGACGCTGCACGGACTGCGGTGAATGTTCACGCGTATGCCCGCAGCACATTCCGCTCCACCTGATTAACCGCAAGTTTGCAAAAGACATCAACGAAATTTACGGACCGTATATTGCAGGAAGCGACATGGAAACAAAGCCGCCAATGCTAACATACGACACTGCAAAAGATGCTGAAACAAGCATCGTATATGAACGCGACGATGCAGCTCATGGAGGTAAATAATGCTTTCAATTTCAAGTGAAAAAATAGACAGCCTCTTTGAACTTCTGGGAACAAAAGAAGAGCTCTACCTTCCCGTAGACAACAAATCGGGCAAGGCAGACTTTGCAAAGTGGGAAAAAGGCGTAAAGCTTTCTTCTGCATTAAAAACAGTAAGAAGCGCAAAGGACTTCTTCTTCCCAAAGACAGAAAATCTTGTTAACTACAAGATGAACGGCCAGACCGTAGAAATCGAAGACCCCCGCAAGGATTTGCAGGACTTTGTAATCTTCGGTGTACGCGCCTGTGACGCGAAAGGCTTTGACATAATCGACGAAGTTTACCTTAAGATGACTCCAGTTGACTCCTACTACAAGAATCGCCGTGACCATGCAACTGTCGTAACCCTTGCATGTACGGATCCTGCCCAGACCTGCTTCTGCTCAGCTTACGGACTTGAAGCATGGAATCCTGCCGGAGACGTAACTTCATGGCTTGCAGGAGGAAAATTCTTCTTCCGCGCAAACACTCCAAAGGGAGAGAAGTTCATTGAAAAGGCAAAGAGCCTCTTGACAGAAGAAAATGATTCAGAAGTCAAGAAGGAAGAGGATTCAATCAAGGCAAAAGTAGAAAAGCTTCCGTTCGCCCACATTGACCTGAGCAAGTGGCAGGGCAAGGACATGATGAAAATCTTCAACTCAAAGATTTGGGCTGACCTTTCACAGACTTGTCTTGGATGCGGAACATGTACCTACATCTGCCCAACCTGTATGTGCTTTGACGTACGCGACTTTAAGTCCAACGGCGGAATCAAGCAGTCAAGGTGCTGGGACTCCTGTATGTATTCAGACTTTACCCAGATGGCCGCTGCAAACCCACGCCTTACCCAGAAAGAAAGGTTCAGGCAGAGGTTCATGCACAAGCTCGTCTACTACCCCATGGCCCACAACGACGTATTCTCTTGCGTAGGATGCGGACGCTGCCTTGAAAGTTGCCCAATCCACATGAACGTGGTAAAGGTAATCAAGGCATACAATGAACTGCCACAAGACAATGCGGAAGGAGGCGCAAAATAATGGAATCAAACGAATCATTCATTCCTTACGTGGGTGTAATCAAAGAAATGTTTGACGAAACGCCAGACGTAAAGTCATTCCGCGTAGTCGGCTTGGACGGAAAAAAGCTCTTTGAGCACAAGCCTGGTCAGTGCGCCATGCTGATTGTTCCAGGTGTTGGCGAAAGCATGATTTCTATCACATCTTCACCGACCGTGCAGGAATACATGCAGTTTTCAATAAAGAAGTGCGGTTGCGTAACCACATGGCTTCATAACGCACAGCCTGGTCAGCAGATAGCAATCCGCGGTCCAATCGGAAACGGATTCCCTGTAGACACAACTTTCAAGGGAAAGGACATCCTTGTAATCGCAGGTGGTATTGGTCTTGCACCGGTTCACTCTGTTGTTGACTACATGCTTGCACACCGCTCAGACTATGGCCGCATCCAGGTAATCTACGGAAGCCGCAGCAAGCAGGATCTTGTTTTCCTTAAGCAGCTGCAGGAAGAATGGGCACACGCACCAAACCTTGACCTTAACCTTACGATTGACCGTGCTCAGGATGACTGGGACGGCCACGTAGGATTCGTTCCTCCTTACGTTACAGAAATGAATCCGGATCCAAGCATGACGGTAATCATGTGCGGCCCGCCAATTCTTATCCACCTTTCGCTCGATGCCCTCAAGAAGCTTGGCTTCAAGGACGAAAACGTATTCACTACGCTCGAAATGCGCATGAAGTGCGGAATCGGCAAGTGCGGAAGATGCAACGTAGGAAACAAATTCGTTTGCAAGGACGGTCCTGTATTCAGCTTTACACAGCTGGCTGAACTTCCTGGCGAATACTAGTACAATGGATGGTGAACAAGGGCCGAGCGCTTTTGTTCAGCCTGTTCACCTTTCGTTTAACCATTAATTTTTTTTACGGAGTAAAACAAATGGCTGAAAACAAAGAAATGGCTACCATTTACATTTTTGGCAAAAAATATGATGTTCCGGCAGAACTTACAATAATGAATGCCATGGAATATGCAGGCTACCAGCTCAAGAGAGGCTGCGGATGCCGCAACGGTTTCTGCGGAGCCTGTGCAACAATCTACAGGATTGAAGGCTCAAACCAGCTCTACACAGGACTTGCCTGCTCTACAAAGGTTGAACAGGGAATGTACATTGCAACACTTCCTTTCTTCCCTCTCGTAAAGCAGACTTACGACATCAACAAGATTAAGCCTGAACAGGCAGTTATGATGCAGCTCTACCCAGAAATCTACTCTTGCGTAGGATGCAACGCCTGTACAAGGGCATGTACACAGAGCCTCAACGTAATGCAGTACATTGCTTACGCCCAGCGCGGGGACTTTGAAAAGTGCGCAGAGCTTTCCTTTGACTGTGTAATGTGCGGATGCTGCTCAAGCAGATGTCCAGCTGGAATTAGCCACCCACAGGTTGCAGAACTTGCACGCCGCTTGAACGGAAAGTACTTGCAGCCACAGACACAGCACCTTATTGACCGCGTAAAGGAAATTGAGGAAGGCAAGTGCGAGGAAGCCATCCAGACAATGATGAGCCATCCTTTGGACAAAATCAAGGAACTGTATAACACGAGAGATATTGAAAAATAACGTCCCATGACGTACCGTCCCAGACGCTTCCTAAGGAGAAAATATTATGTATGGTAACTATTTAGACGAAGCCGCAAAGATTGTTGCGGAAAAACGTGATGCAAACTTAAAATTTGAACATGCGCGCCTTACAGCTGACGAAAAGGACCAGCTGCTCAAGGAATACCACCCGGACCGCATTGCAAGCCAGTTTGAGGAACTCAAGATTGGCCCCAACAAAGGTCAGAAGGCTCCCCACGAGCTTGCAGACATGCTCCAGGCAAAACCGCGCATTGAACCTGACAAGGTAAACCTTGACCACGTAGACTACGAGGCAGACGTTCTCGTAATTGGTGGCGGCGGAGCAGGAACTTCAGCAGCAATCATGGCAAGCGAAGCCGGAGCAAAGGTTCTTCTTGTTACAAAACTCCGTGTTGGCGATGCAAACACAATGATGGCAGAAGGCGGAATCCAGGCAGCAGACAAGCCAAACGACTCCCCTGCCCAGCACTATCTTGACGCATTCGGCGGCGGACACTTTGACGGAAAGCCTGAGCTTGTATACACACTTGTAAACAAGGCACCTTCCGTAATCAAGTGGCTCAATGACCTTGGCGTTGAATTTGACAAGGATGCAGACGGCACTATGGTTACAACCCACGGTGGCGGAACTTCAAGAAAGAGAATGCACGCATGCAAGGACTATTCAGGTGCAGAAATCATGCGTACTTTGCGCGACGAGACATTTAACCGCAAGGACAGCATTACAGTCGTAGACTTCACATCTGCAATTGAACTCATCAAGAACAGCAAGGGCGAGGCAGCAGGTGCAGTTCTCCTTAACATGGAAACAAACGAAGTCCGCATTGCAAAGGCAAAGGTCGTAATCATCGCAACAGGCGGTGCAGGCCGCATGCACTACCAGGGATTCCCAACGTCAAACCACTACGGTGCAACCGCAGACGGTCTTGTATTGGCATACCGCGCAGGCGCAAAGCTTTTGTACCAGGATTCACTCCAGTACCACCCGACTGGTGCCGCTTACCCGACACAGATTTTGGGCAAGCTCGTAACAGAAAAGGTTCGCTCACTTGGCGCAAAGCTCATCAACAAAGACGGCGAAGTATACATTCACCCGCTTGAAACACGCGACGTAAACGCTTCCGGCATTATCCGCGAAGTAAAAAACGGCCGCGGTGTAAAGAACGACGTACAGGATGCTGTATGGCTCGACACCCCGATGATTGAAATGATTCACGGTGAAGGCACAATCATGAAGAGCATCCCTGCAATGTACAAGATGTTCATCAAGTACGGCATAGACATCCGCAAGGAACCAATCCTTGTCTATCCTACACTCCACTATCAGAACGGTGGAGTAGAAATTGACAAGACTTGCCACACAAGCGTAAAGAACCTTCTCGTAGCAGGCGAGGCATCAGGTGGTGTACACGGAACAAACCGTCTTATGGGCAACTCTTTGCTGGACGTAGTAGTATTCGGACGCGAGGCAGGAATTGAAGCCGGAAAGATGTTCAAGTCAATCTCAACACCAGAAGGCCTTAACCTTCAGCACGTAAAGGACTTCGAAAAAGAGCGTGACGCAGCAGGAATCAAGAAGGATTTGGTTTCTCCAAAGCTTCTTCCCCGCTACACCCACGGAAACCCTGAATTTGCTTCAAGTGCAGACGACCAGTACGGCCGTGGCAACGACGAATTCAAAAACGGTGCCGTAAAGAACTAAGCTAGCATAGCCTAGAAAACAGGGCCGGTTGTCAATACGACTTCCGGCTCTTTTTTTATTTTGCGGCGCTTGGCTTTTTTTAGAATTTCTTTTTATGCTGCCTGACATGCCCACCCTGTGGCGCTTCCGGGGTTCCGGCCCTACGGCCTCCATTGCTGGCTTATGCCAGCAACCCGCTGTCGCGGGCCCCTCCAGTGCCTGCCGTGCTTTTGTATGCAACCTCTTTTACAATGCATTTTCTTTCTATAATATATTGAAAAAAGTTTGCAATCTTGCTAGAATACATTCATTCTAACTAATAAAACCGAGGTCTTCAAAATGGTACTTTTTGGAGGAATTCTTTCCGTAAAGGCAATCACTTACCTTTTGTTCTTTGTCTTTTCAATTGCGGCTGTCGGCTATCTGCTCGGCAGAATCACTATCAAAGGCGTTTCTCTTGGAACTGCCGGCGTCTTTATCATTGCCCTTCTTGCTGGCGCATTCTTTTACAAATTCCTGGATGCTCAGCTCATGATAAAGGTCGGGGATGTTTCAAAATCATACACCAACAATGCATTAAAAGTCGTTGAAAACATGGGGCTCATCCTCTTTGTAACTTCCGTAGGCTTTATTGCAGGTCCAAACTTCATCGGAAACTTTAAGAAGAATTTCACTTCATACGTTATGATAGCCCTTGTTGTAATCCTTATGGGCGGACTTTCATGCGCAGGCTGCATCGTCTTTGACAACAAGATGTGGGGCTCAGAAAGAAGCATAGCCCAATCAGCTGCAATGCTCGTAGGTCTTCTCTCTGGCTCACTTACTTCAACACCGGCATTCAGCGCGGCAAAGGAAACAGCAGGCGAGGCTTTGGAAAACATCGTATCCGTAGGCCACGGAATTGCATACCTCTACGGCGTTGTCGGCGTAGTTCTCTTTGTTCAGATTATCCCCAAAATCCTTGGTGCAAACATGGCAGAGGAACGCAAGAAGATTGTTGTTGCAGACGACGGTTCTTCAGAAAAGAAGTCTCTCAAGAACCTAATCGAAATTGATGGATTCGGATTCATGGCATTTTCTGCAGCAGCTGTATTGGGAATCATCCTTGGTTCTATCAAGGTCTTTGGCTTTAACCTTACAACTACAGGCGGCTGTCTTGTTATTGCCCTTATGTTCGGACACTTTGCCCGCATCGGCAGCATCTCAATCACACCTAAAACAGACACTCTCAAGGTTTTCCGCGAACTTGGACTTATGCTCTTCTTGATTGGTGCAGGTATTCCTGGCGGTGCAAACTTTGTAAAATACTTTGAAGGCGTATACTTTATCTACGGTATCATCATGACGACCATTCCTATGATAGCAGGCTACTTCTTTGCTAAGTACGTGCTCAAGCTTAGCCTCCTCAACAACCTTGGCTCTATCACAGGCGGTATGACGTCAACACCGGCACTTGGAACTCTTATCAACACAGCAGGAACAGAAGACGTTGCATCTGCTTATGCTTCAACATATCCTGTTGCCCTTATCTCTGTTGTAATCGTTTCAAAAGTTTTGATTATGCTGTTCAACTAATAGCGTAGTCAAAAACACAAAACCCCTGATGCTAAGCACCAGGGGCTTTTTTATGCAAAAAATGCTATTAAAATTATTTATTCTGATATCAAAAGGGAAAAGCGCTATTCCTTGAATTTATGCTGTTTCGCTTATGTTCCTCCTGAAACAAATCGCGTAGCAGGTTCTTTACCTTTTCTGTAACCATGTTGTAAATCTTTTCAGAAAGCCTTGTCTTTATATCCTCATCAAGCCCCTGCTTTCCATTTTGTTGGGCAAAGATAAAGATATAAAGATTGCGGTCTTGAAGCTGGCGGCATTCCAGAAAGATTCCGTCGGTGTGAAAATGCATTCCTCCAACATCAACAAGAATGTCCTCAATCTTTTCGTATAAGGGAATCTTTGGCTCCAAGTCAAACACGCAGGAAAAATGGCTAAGGCTAACATCAGAAATTTTACCCAACCATTTCTTTTTGTCATGGTTAAAGATTACCGTGCTGGCAATATCACATACGGCCCTTATGTTCTTTCTGCGCCCGCAGGCCTGGTTTGCAAACATAACCTTGTCAATGAGGGTAAAATTTTTATCCTTCTGATATTCAAGGGCAATACAGCCGCATTTTATGCCTACGTCATAAAGGTAGTAGCGCTCAAGGGCATGCATCTCTTCCGGCTTTGTGCGCTTTGCATACAATACGCCTATCAAGACTGTATCCTTGTAGGTATCCTGCAGGCTCTTGATGTATTCCTTCCAGTTGACGTCTTCTATTGATGTATCAATGTAAAAAAACAGGATTGAATCCTTGAAGGTGTCAATGATAACCTGAACCTTCTCTTTTATGGTACAAGTCCTATCGTCATTGATTATGTATGTTTCATAGCCGCGTTTGAGATAGTCTTCCATATATGTATCCGGAAACATTGAAACGTCCGGGCATATAAAAAAAGTTTTGCGCCCCTCCAACAAATACTTGTTTGATTCTTCCATAAAGCCCCCTTGTCAGATTGCTGTTAGACGGTATTGAAGCATATCTTGTCCAACACTATCAAACAGTAAACAAATCGATTTGGCTTCCAATTTGCCCGATGGAACTTGCAACTTCAGTTGAAATTTCACCCAGTGCGGTACTTGTTTCATTGATTTTGCGGGCACCAATCGCCATTTCTTCCATACTCTGGTTCATTTCCTTAGAAGAATTCTGCAGGGAATGAATTTCATTTATGATAACCTTGCTGTTTGCTGCCATTTCCTTTGAAGCGGTAAGAACATCGGATGCGCTTTCATTCATGTTGCGCAGAGCATCACCAATCTGCTTTGAACCTGAATTCTGCTCTTCCATAGCGGCCTTAATCTGCATAACAATCTGGTCCGTGTCCTTAATCTTGTTTGATACGGCGGAAAAGGCATCGCTTGCCTCTGTAGAAGCAGAAACAACCTGGGTAATTGACTCCTGGATGCTGTCCAGCTGTTCACCAATGGTCTTTGACTGGGCAGATGATGTTTCCGAAAGCTTACGGATTTCATCTGCAACAACGCTAAAGCCCTTGCCCGCCTCTCCAGCATGGGCTGCCTCGATTGCCGCATTCATTGCAAGAAGGTTTGTCTGCTCTGCTATAGAAGAAATTGCAAGGTTTGCCTCGTGAAGCATCTCTGACTGGTTTTCTATCTGCTTGATACGGTCGTTAACGTCCTGCTGCTTGGAGAATCCCATCTGGGCGTTGGAGGAAAGGTCCTCGAAAGAAGCCGCCATCTTGTCCACAGACTTGTTTACGGATGAAATGTTTCCAATCATTTCTTCTACAGCCGTAGATGCCTGGGTAACGCCTGCCGACTGGTTTTCTATAAGGCTGTCCAGGTTTGATATGCTGTCGGAAATCTGTGTAACGATGTCCGCAACGTTGTTAACGCTTTCGCTCTGCGTATTTATCCTGCTGTGGACAGACTCAATGTTTGCAATAATCTGCGTAATAGAGCTTACAGCCTCGCTGGTGCCGTCAGAAAGCCTCTGGCCTGATGCGTTAAGCTGGTTCTTGGAATCTTTAATCTGGGTAACAATCTGCTGCAGCTTGTCGCAGAAGTGGTCAAAGTGGATGATGAGGAATCCAATCTCGTCGCGAATCAACAGCTTTACGCGCTTTGTAAGGTCTGCCTCACCTGTTTCCAAATCCTTAAGAACGTTGGTAACGTTGGAAATACGCCACATGAGCCAGCGGACGAACATACCGCACAATACCATAACAATGATGATAAGGAATATTACAGACGGAACTACAATCCTAAGGGTCTTGTTGCGGATTGCGTTTATGGATCCAATGGACTTTGCCACGAAGAGCATACCCGTAACTGTTCCGTTTGCAGATTTTATAGGAGTATAAATTGTATAATATTTTTGTCCGTGGATAATGTTCTGCCCCTTGTAGGTTTTTCCTGCAAGAACCATATCCAGAATCTTCTTATTGTCTAGCTTTGTTCCCACGAGAGACTTGCCGTCTTTTTCCTTAAGGGTTGTAGCCACGCGGGTGTCTCCCCTAAAGATAGTACATTCGGCATCATAAGAGTCGTGTACAAGCTGAACCAGGCGGCTTGTGGTAAGGTTAAAGCCTGAAACCGCAGTACCAACAGCCTTTCCGTTCAAGATAAGGGGATCTGCGGTTATTATTGCATATTCGATGTTACCAATCTGTTCCACAGAGAAACTGCTTTTTCCAGCAAGGGCTTCCTTTACGCAATCAAGCCGTGACAGAGTTTTTCCGCCGTTTACATTTATACTTGATCCGGAAAAAATGTCACCCTTGTTGTTTGTGACGGCCATGAAGTCAGCTTCATGAATTCTGTTCATTTCGGCAACAATACGGGAAATTACAGGAGTGTCATTTGAATTGACGGCAGCAACCAAGCCTGATTCTGCCGCAAGTCCCTTGGAAATTCCCTGGGCAGAAGAACGCCAGCTTTCCAAGGTTGAATTTGTGCCGTATTCGGTAAAATCCAAGCCTTCCGCATAGCTGTTAAGCAAACCATGGTTAAACAATGCAAGAGAAATACATGCTACCAATACAGAGGTTATAACTACAACGCCACCAAAAATCAATACCATTTTAGTGGCTATTTTCATATCCCTGCGAGTCGGGTCCCAAACGTCCTTTTTCATAAAAACTCCTTCAGTCTTGCAGATAAAACACTTTTTAGCATGACAAAAAATCTGAAGTACTTTTTTATTGTTCGGTTTCCATTTCCATTTCCATCTCTTCTTCCTTATATACATAGAAGAAGCTTACAAAAAATGTTGTACAGTCAGGAACGTGCACCGCCCACTCAACACCAATGCTTTTTATGGAAAGCCCCTGCTGGATTGGGTTCAATGTATCCAGAACACCGCGGGAAATTTCCTTTGCTTCTGAATCCAACGGTTCACCCTTGGACCATTCGCTGTCCGCCAGGGTTGAAAGGTATTTAAAGACCTGAATTCCTCCAAGCGGAGAAAAACGCTCTATTTCCGGCTTACGCAGCTGGAAGCGGATCTTCAAGTCCCAGTTGTCCTTGATGATTTTTTCCATCGGATAGCCGTAGTGGATATTTATATCTTCAAAGTCAAGTTCATCATTAAAGAACTTTGCAAGGCGCTTGCCATAGCCATAGGATGGAGTAACATTTTCCTTTTCGCCTGTAATGAAATTTTCAGAATCCTGCAGGCAGCGTTCGTATTTTTCTTTGAGTGTCATAATTCTCCCTTATTATTCTAATTTTATCACTATACATGGCTATTGTCAACTTTTTAGAACAAGTCCATAAAGGTTTACGAATTAAAGCAAATTTAGGAAAACCTACGCCGCCGTGGAGGCCCTTTAGTACCGCCGCAGGCGGTATGAGCGGCTAGCGAAGGCCGGTTCTCGCAACGAAGTTTCAAGCGAGGGCGGTGACGAAATGGCATGGAATGGATTGGCAAAGAAACAGAATGGTAGAGCAAAGAGGACTATCGTCCAAATAAAAAAAGGACCTGGCAAAACCAAGTCCTTAAGCATCTCCTACGGGAATCGAACCCATGTTGACGGGATGAAAACCCGTTGTCCTAACCCCTAGACGAAGGAGACATACTCGCTAACTGCGATGTATGTACTATATCATATACGCTACAAAAATGTCAATAGGCAAAAGCAAAAAAAATATTTTTTTTTACATTCCCATGTCGAATTTTTTTAGGACCTTTGTCTTTAGGGCCTTTACTTCCTCATCATTTAGTCCCAGGTTCTCTGCAGAGGATATATCGGAAAGTGATTTTTTGTATTCGCCAAGGTTAAAATAGGCAAGTGCACGCCTATAGTAGACATGGCTTTGGAAAGCGTCTATCTCCAGTGACTTGTTAAAACATTCGATGGCCTCCTGGTTCTTGTCTTGTACACTGCATACAATTCCCTCGTAATAAAGTGCCCTAAAGCCCTTGGGGTCGTCTGCCACGCTTGCCCTAAAATCCTCAAGAGCCTTGTCGTACATGCTCTGGGCAAAATATGCCATGCCGCGGTGCTTATAGATTACGCCCAGAACAACTGGTGGCGGAGTGGGCTTGGAATTAATTATTTGCGTGTATATTTCTATGGCTTTGTCAAAGTTTGCAAGGTTGTGCTCGTGGAGTGCGGACAAAACAAGTTCATCTATGCTCTTTTTGCTGTAAGGAAGGTCGTTCTGGGGTGAATAGATTGCTGCAGAAGCCTTTAGGTCCCTGTTTTCCTGGGGAAGGCCAAATTCCTTGTTGGTAAAATCGTCTGCTTTGTTGTAGAAGGTGTTGCGCCTGGTTCCAAGCTCCGACTGCAGCCTGTTCTGGTAGTCACGGATTTCCTGAAAGATTGTGTCTGCAAGGGTTAGGCTTGCGTTTATAGATGCCAGTTTGCGCCTTAAAGGCTTGTCAAAAGGGTTGAATTCTGATTTATAGATTAGCTCATGCTCCACTTCTGCCCATGCGTCCTGAAGAATTGTCCTAATTTGTATTTCGCATACAACTTCATCCGGCAGCGGAGGATCAAGCTCTTTTTTGGGCTTACAGTCTTCGGGAATTGCAATAAGCACATGAACGGACTCGTAGCCAAATTCGCGGAAGGACTGCTGGGCCCCCTTGCGCTCAATTTCCTTGACGTTAAAATAGGTAACAAGCTGCTGCTCCACTATGTCCAGGTCTTCCAAAAATGCGCATATTACCCGGATTCCAATCATATCCGTAAGGGTAACGAGGGACTTGCTTTCTGCGGCCTCTTTTGGTTTTTGGCGGAGTATTTTTTTGTAGTAGCTTGTAAAAGACTTTATGCGGGTCTTGAAGGTTGGAATGGATGCTATTTTTATAGAGGACTTTAGCTTTGCCTCTATATTTGCCAGAACTTCATTAAAAACTGGTGCGTAGCTTTCGTATAATCTTTGTATTTCCAATTTGTTTGGAAGGTCTTGCTGCTCTGTCACAAGCGATTCCCGCCTTTGTTAGATAATTAATATTTTGTTGTTTTTATTGATGTTGGTAAACTTTTGGTTTAATCAGCGTTTTCTTGCATAAAAAAAGCCGCCCGTATTTCAGGACGGCTTCATTCAAGAATTGGCTTGAATCAAGTTACAGCAATAATTACTGTCTTGTTGAACCAGAATCTTCTACACCAGAAGATGTGAATGTGTCTTCAGTTGCCATCTTCTGCTGTTCGAGGTAGCGGTTAACCTGCTTGTTGCCAAAGCGGCTCATTTCGAGGTTCTGGCGAGCCTTTTCCTTCTTTGTGATGATTCCCCAGAGGTCTTCGTCTGCGATGTCGCGTTCTGTCTTAAGAACTGCTTCGTCGTAGATAACCTTTACATCCTTGAAGTATCCAACAAAGTTGTCACCAATGTCAGATGCATCACGTGTAATCTGGAATCCTGCGAACTTAACATAAGGAGTTCCGCGTGGATAGATTGGGTATACTCTGATTTCGCGTGTGCGTACTTCAGAGATATAGTCCGGGTTGTTCCACTGGAGCTGCTTCCAACCGTCGAACAAGAGAGATCCCATGTAGTAGCGGCGTTCTACACCGTCGTTGTCCTTAAGAAGAACATAGAGCTGGTGTGGGAAGTTCATACCCATTGTATAGCAGGAAATTGCCTTGATTGTTCCAACGTTTGTGATCAAACCGTAGCCATCTTCGAAGAGGTACTTGCCCTTCTGTTCGTCAGTCTGTTCACCGCGGACACCGTTTTCGTCAGCATCTGCGAGTGGCTCGTAAGCCTGAATGTCGAACGGAGGTACGATCTTAGCGTTAGCATTGTTGTTCCATGTTGGGAATACAACGCGAACACCGAGTACGTCTGAGCCAGCGAAAGGCTGTTCAGAACCTTCTCTTACGCGAGCGGCCTTTGTCGTAGACAAAGCAAGAGCCTGTGGGTTCTTTGCTGAAGAGTTCAATACTACTTCCCAGTTAGGGATAGCAAGAGAAGTCTTCATGAGTGATTTCTGTTCATTGGTGAATGTAGCACCAGCTGCAACAGAATAGTCCATTACAGTTCTGCTGTTCTGTGTGTTTTGACCGTCTGCATTCGGAATGGAGTCAGCTGTCAACTTTGTAAAGTCGATAAGCGTAGCTTCCTTTGCAAATGCGAATGATCCAACGAGAACCATTGCAGCAGCAGTTAAAATTAAATTCCTCTTCATTCGAAGCTCCTTTAATACATTTTTGATGTAGCCTTGTTAGTAATAGTATCTATTAAGAAAGTCATTTTGTCAACGTTTTTTTGAAAGAATTTGATTTTTTTAAAATCTCTTCAATCTTGAAGCGCATCAAAAATCAGCTTTTTTCACAGACACTTTTACCGTCAATGTACACCAAAACGGTATTTATTTTTGTGAAGTTCATCACAATATTCCTTTTTAAAAGGGATATTCCTGTATTAATATCGGCAGCATCGTCTGAACTCTTTAACGCTCCCTTGCTTAATCCTATGTAGGCTGTGCCGTCCGCATCCACAGTAAAAAATTCCACTGTGGTTTCTCCGGGAAAAAGCTTTTTGTAGCTGTGCGTCAAGGGGCCCAACAAAAGATCATCCACAAAATAGCGCTCTGTTCCCTGGGCTGAGTCTTTTGGAATAAACCGCTCTTCCGTATAGGTCTTTCCGTTTTCGAATGAGGGAAAGTACATAAGGGTTCTAAAAGACTTGTCTCTTTTTTGAATTGAAAGCAGGGAGATGGCGGCTGCACCCACTGCAAGAGCGGCGCATACGAATGCCGTAATAAAATAGGGCTTATTTTTCATTTTTTACTGTAAATCCTCTTGAACGTTCAAAATGCGTTACAAACGCTTGGAGTCCATTATATATTCCAAACGTAACTTTTTGCAAGTACTCTTCATCGGCGAGCAGGGCAGCCTCGGTTGGATTTGTTAGGAAGCCTGTTTCCACGAGGACGCTGGGCATGTTTGCGTTCCTCACGACAAACCACTCCTCCGCCTTTATGCCGCGGGAGGAACTAAGCTTTCCCACCTGGGCCTTAATTCCCTCCGTGATGAATTTTGAGATGAGAACTGATTCGGTAGTATATTCCTCTTCCATTATTGCATTGACAATCGTGTTTACATCGTTGTCTTCACTTACGTCCTTGTTGAGCACCTTGCGCCTGTAGCCTGGGGAAAGGTACCAGACCTCGTAGCCAGATGCATTTTTGTCAAGGCTTGCATTCACGTGTATTGAGACATAGACTATGGCCTCGTTGGGTGCAAGTTTTACGGAATTGGCTATTTCGGTACGCTGCCCCAGGGAAAGGTATATGTCCTTGTCTCGGGTCATGATTATTCGCTTGTCGGGATAGGCCTTTTTGAGGCAGTCGCAGAGCTTGAGGCCAATCTTGAGGTTAACGTCCTTTTCTACAACCTTGACTGTTTTTCCTTTTATTACGTGGCTTGCGCTTGCACCGTTATCCTTTCCTCCGTGGCCAGGGTCAATGATTATGACTCCGACCTTGTACTGGCTGAGCGAGTCCTGCTCCTTAAAGAAGTTGATGGCTGCCGTCATGAATTTTTCTCCGGCAAAGAGAACCCCATCCTTAAGATAGGGAGCTTTCTCGTTCATGATGCTGCTGTAGTTCTTTAGTGCAAAATCGCCTCCTGCCTTAAAAGAAATCTGCCGGCCGTTTTTTTCCATTACGCCAGAAAGCGAAAATGGATCCCAGTAGACAGTTATGCCTGCTTGTGCGGAACGCTCCAAGAGGTTTACGTCTTTTTGAGAAGTTCCTGCAAAAGATGCAGAATTCAAAAAGAGGAAAATAGTGAATAAAAGCGCAATCCCCTTCCCTTTCATTTAAATGGGAACCCCCGTTTTGTCTTTTTGTCGGCTTTGCAGTCCGCTAAATAAAGTATACCCTGAATTCCGCCCCTTATCAATGCTTTGACGAATGGCTTTGTTTCCAGACGGGCGTGGCTTGGGGAGATGGAATCAAAAATCTCGAGTGTCTGCGCCAGGCTCCTATGGTTGTAGTCAGAAAGATGCTGAACTTTATCCAGCAGTTCCTGGGGGATAAACTTTCTTGCAGGAACATCCCTTTCAAAGACAGGGTTTTTGTCTGCAAAATCAAGCAAAGTTTTTTTCTGCCCTTCATCAAGTGCAAAGGCATCCGGCGGGAAAGATTTTTCGCTCTTGTGGCACTTACCTTCCAGGAATTCCTGGGTTGCCCTGTTGTTCTTTTCCAGACGCAAAACAAGTGTGGAAACACTTTTCTCTGCGGCCTCAACGGCAAGTTCATGCGTTGGTGCAAGAGAAATTACGTTACCGCATTTTTCCACATTGTTGCGGGGAAAGCTTACGGCATTGCCCTTTCTGCTTCTAAAGAACATGTTCTTTACAAAAGGATGGCAAGATGCGCTGTCTGCGTTGTAGACCTTGTGGATTTTTCCCGGTATGGAAATCCATGCCCTTTCTGCGCTTACGTTTTTGCATGGAACTTCGTAAACCTTGAAGGGACAGTCTTTTACATCAAGAGGAATTCTTTGGTCAAGCAGTTCCTTGGGCTCAAGGCCAAGTGCAATCTGCATCAATGACTTTGTAAGATTAAGCGATGATGCGTAGGGGTATGTCCAGCCAGACATGTAGCCTCCGGAAAGGCGTGCCGCTATTTCTCCAATCATGGGTCCCTTTGCAGTATACTTTATGTCTGCCTTGGCAGCACCGCATGTTAATCCCAATGCAGCTATTCCTTTTGCAAAAGTCTGGATAAGCTCCAGCTTTTTTTCTTCATCAAACACCGACGGCATTGTGTGCCCCATCTCTATAAAATATGGCGGGTAATAGATGTGGCGGTCTGCAAAGCCGGTAATTGTAAGCGTGCCATTGTAAACAACGGAGTCTATGGAAAATTCAGGCCCTTCCATGTAGTCTTCGAGAATGGCCCTTCCGCTTCTTGAATTGCGGGCGGCATCTTCCACTGAGGGAAGGAATTCTGCTTTGTTTCTTATAAGACGGCAGCCCCTTGCACCCATGTTGTCCACTGGCTTTACAACCTTGGGAAATTTCATTGAGTCAAGGATTTCCGGCTTTAGGAATGAAGCAATGTGGGACCTCTCAATCTGCGTAAATTCAGGGGAACTTACATTCATTGCCTTAAAGCAGCCCCTCATCTTTATCTTGTCGCTTGCATTTACGGATGCTTCAAATGAATGGGACTTGAATCCGCATTTTTGGGCCACGTAGCTTACGGATGCAGAAAAATCAGTTCCAGCTGTAAAGACACCGGCAATATTTTCCTTGTGCAAAAGCGCAAATTCAGCAATTTTCTCGCGGTCTTTAAGGTCTATAAGCTCAAAGTGGTCGGCAAAGGGTACGCAAACCGCATTGGGGTTCGCATCTACGGCAAGCACCTTAAAGCCAAGTTCCTTTGCGGCTTCAAAAGACGGCCGCTGCATGAGGCCTGCTCCCAAAATCAAAACATATCTGCCATCCATAATTAGTTCACCTTCCTGCAATAGACTTCAAAAGTATCCCCCAGCTTAAAAAGCATACTGAAGGTTTTGTACATGCGGAACTTCAATGATTTTGAATCCGAACCGCTCTTTTTTATTGAAGGAAATCTTTCGGGATGAATTCCTGTAGAGACAGTGCGCACAACCTTGAATCCGTATTTTTTTAGTATGGATGCGCAACGCTTTGGTTCCCAGAGGGTATAATGATCAGCGGGACTTTGAGCAAAAAATTCATCCGTATTGTATTTTTCGCTTACACCGGCAGCAGACGGGGTGCTGAATGCAAAAATACCGCCCTTCTTTACTATTTTTGAAACCGCCTTTAAAACGCTGTCCAAGTCCTGGAAATGTTCAATTACGTACCACATTGTTACGGCATCAAATTTGTCCACTCCAAATTCTCCGGCAACATCCGCATCGGGGAATGAAGCAAGTAGGGCTGGATAGTGCAAGGTGTTCTGAACGTATTCAACCGCATCCTTGGAAATGTCTGTTCCAAAAACATGCCAGCCTGAATCATTTGCGGCATCAAGGAAGGGGCCAAGAGCACACCCAATGTCAAGTACGGTTGGCGTTACGGATGAATGTCCGCGGCGGTAGATAAAGTCGATTATGCTAACCCTGCGCACACACTGGGCCTTTATGTTTTCAAAGTCATCCTGATAGGTTTTTCCGTACTGCTTTTTATAGTCATCGTAGAAGTAGTCATGATTGTATTCAGTCTGATGGTTTTGAATTGTCCACGACATGTAGAGCATACCACACTTTTGGCAGCGGCGGAAGGTTCTTTCTGGAGTACGGGCAATGAGGGGGTCTTTTGGCCAAGACTTCTTTTCTTCACGGCAGACAGGGCAGTTAAGGTTTGTTCCCTGCGAAAGGTTCAGCATAAAAGAGTCAAGCTCGTGAATTCCGTTTTCCTTTATGTCTCTGTAAAGGGATTTTTTGTCCGCCAAAAGTTTTTGGAAAGACTCCTTGTTGATTAGGGATGCCTGAACGCATTTAAAGGAATATTTTTCTGCAAGGCTTTCGTGTAGCGGAGTCGTACCCAAAAGGATTACGGCGCAACCTGCAGCAGAAGCCTCAAATGCTGTAAATCCGTAATGTGTTACAACAAGGTCAAATTCAAAAAGTTTTTCCCGCAAATTAATTACAGGTTCTATTACCCGAATGTACTTGGAAAGATTTTCCGGAACCTGATCCTGTAAGACCTTTGCCTTGGAAGCGTCGCCTGCTATAGCTGTTACGTAAAGACCGCATTCAGCAAGCGCAATGGCGGAAGGGAATGCAAGAGATGCCGGGTCTTCCCCACCAAGCACCACAAGAGCGGTATGAATTTTTGCACTTCTCTCTTCTTCCGAACGGCGGTTCTTTGGAAGGATGATGAATCCAGGTTCAGCAAGGTTTGGCTTTCTTGTATAACCCAACGACGGGATTATATCCAGAAGGTAGTCAGCCCATTCAGTTTCAAGAGCACCCTCGTCTATACTTGCAACAGGGCACTGCATGGAAATTTTCTTTGCTTCAGCCTCGTCTGTCCTGAACAAATCCGTTACCGCAAGATTGTAGCTTGAAATGTTTTCGAGAGAAGACACAAGCTGCCACTTCTGGAGCCCCTCTGTATATGATTCTTCCAAGAGAGCCTTTGCCTGTTCCAAGCCGCAGTCCTCAGGAACATAAATGTCTGCACCCGTCTTGCATGCCAAGTCAAGGCAGCGTCGGAGGTGTCCAGTTCCAGCACCTTTTTTTGTGCTGGGAATAAGAATCATGGGGTACCTAACTGATGGAATCTGCATTCCTCGGACTATTTCCTTTGTAGTATAGGGTTCAAGAACGTTTTTTTTGAACAAGGAATCCGAGGTCTTTGCCTTGTTAAGAGAAACGGCCCGTACAAAAGAAAGCGCCCGCCTGTAATCGCTTGCAGTGTCTATAGTAGTGCGCAGCTCTGGATAATAATAGGCTGAAGGAGCCTTTAGAAAGAGGCAGTTAAAATGATCCTGATGCTTGTAGAGTGCAGGACCTACGTGCTCATGGTCTTCCTCTGTCAAGTTGGGGAGTTTGAATGCCTCCAAGAGGGAATGCGCAGAAAATATTTCCACCCCTGAACCGTGTGGAAGCCCGGTCCAAGTAATATAGTCAACCGAAGAGGAAGCCTTTCTCCTTTTGTATTCCTCAAGAAGCTCCGAAGCGGCATCGTAAAAGAGGAAGGGATTGTCCGCAGTGGCGCGAACCACAATGTCTGCCTTGGACACTTCTATTGTCTTGCAAAATCTGTCAAGCACATCTTCCTTGCTGCCAGCATAGAAATTCCAGCCACATTTTTTTGCTGCAAATTCAAGCTCAGGAGCACTCTCCGTATCAACAGCAAGATAATAGGCATCACAGGGAACCTTCTTCATTGAAGCGAGAACCCACTCAAGTACGGCAAAACCTCCAAGCGGAAGAAGGGCCTTGCGGGGAAGCCTTGTTGAAGAAAGCCTGCACTGGACTATCAGCACAACCCTTTCTTTTTTTCTACCTAACAAATCAAACACACCCATCTATTTTCCCCAGTCCTGAATTAAAGTCGCTGCATCCTTCTTAAACCGGTACTTGTTTTTTTCCGTCCACTTTCTTGCAAGTCCAAATAGTTCCAGCGCATCGCGGAAAGAACACGAACGGCGGGCTCTGAATGCAAAGAAGGAACTCAAAGGAATTTCCGCATGGTCATTCTTGAAGACCGGCAGAAGGTTCTTTATGTAAAAGCGGAGGTAAGAAGAATCAACCGTTTGGTTTTCCTCAGGAACATCTCCCGAATAGGAAAAACTGAATGAAGTCTGCACGGAAACCCTTTCCCCCCAAAGCCAGGCCCGGCAGAAAAGATCAACTTTTTGCCAGTAGGCAGAGGAAATCGTGTAGTCTGCACCGCCAAGCTGTATGTACTTGTTGCGGTCGTAGAAGCCTGCAAGGTCGGCAGGATAGAGCGTAACATCCCCCTCTTGTATGGACAGTGACGAAGCCACCGTAAAAACGGACTTTTCCGCAGTCGGGAAAAAGCGAACCGGAATTGACTGGAATGTTGAAGTTGTAAGCCTTGGGCATACGCAAAAATCATTCAGGGCAATAAGCTTCTTTGCAAGCTGGGGATTAAACAAAATGTCGTCCATGCACATGTCATCCTGCAGCACAAGCACGTATGGGGCGGTCGCCATGGACATTCCAAGGTTCAGCATGTCTCCTGCAGTAACATCCTCAAGCGCAACAACAAACCTAACACTGGGATAAAGCGACGAGGCATTTGCAGTTGCAAAACGGTTGCTCCCCCTTTCAACGCTTATGATGCTGTTAAAGCCGCGGTAAATGAGGTTGTCAAAGACACGACTCCTCGAAGTCCTGTCAGTTCTGTTCAAAACGATGCAGTCAACCGGCATCTTGGACAGAGAAGACTGCTCTGCCCCGCCCATAACGGTATGGTTTATCTGTCTCTGGTTAAAAATTGAAGGTATAGTATTCATCGCATTTCCCGCACTTGCCACAGTATTTTTCTTCTATATGCTCATTCAGATAGGGTCTGAATTTTTTCCAAACAGTCTCTATTCCGTCAGCAAACACATTTCCTACAATTAATGGCTCATCTGCAAAGGGCTCGTTCTCCCTGCACAAAGGAACGTCTCCGTTGCCAAGAACAGTCATGTCCCTCTTTAAATGCCAGCAGGGAGTCCGCAAAAGAGGGCTTAGGTCTGCCGGGCGCTCATCGCTAAAAAAGAGGCAGGCATGGTCAAACTTTTGAATTATCACGTTGCCACCAGAAGGAGACTCCTTGTCATGCCAGTAGCGGTAAAATGACTCAAGCTCGCACTCGTTTGCATTCATCCTGGTAAACTGAGGCCACACGTTGCCGGGAAAAAGATCTGTCAAAATCTTAACAGCCCTTGTTGCCTTTGCAAAGGCAGATCCGTCCGAACCGCCATGAATCCTTGCGTAAACATCAGGACCAAAGGCATCAACATTCACTATCCAGGTTACGCGAGAAGCCCCGGCTTCTGCAATCCGACCAAGCTGCAAAGCAAAGCCTTCATCGCAGACATTGATGGCATCTGTTTCTACAAGAAGCGAAAGCCCCTTGTGGGAAAGAACCTCAAGCGCATACTTTGCAAAGTCCGGATTCAAAAGGGGATCCGCATAAGTGCCAAGCCCCACCACAGCCTTCTCTGAAAAAGCTTCCGCCGAAAGAATCAGCTTGCAGAAACTTTCAAATTCCATACCGTCAAGCGAAAGCTCTTTCTTTGAATAGGGATTGTAAACAGCACCCACCCCAGCTGGCCTTGAAATCTGAATGTTGTAAAAGGCCGGGACTGTCTGCTGCACGCCTGCACTTTTTACGGCTGCATCCGAAAGGACCCTTGCATCAGCACAGTCTGCCTCACCGCAGGAAAGGCAAGAAGGCTCTATCTTGCAAAGCTCCAGGCAGGCAAGCGTATTCGTCTTTGTTGAGCATGAAAAATCAAGCCTGTACATCCTGTAGTCCTTTGGTGCCATTACGCTCTCTATCTCAAATGAATTTATGTCCGTCTTAATAAGGCTAAAAATGCTTTCTTTTGTTGCGCCAAGTGCCGCCGTCTTACAGTTTTCGCCCTTTGCAATTCCGCACAAAATGTTGATTGCACCGCTGTCAATAACCTCCGGGGCAAAACCCAAAGGCCAGCCGTCTGCGAAAGAATATTCCGCCAGATATTTTCTGTGGCTTTCCAAAAGCTCCTCGGTCAAATCGTGGTTCAAAAATGGACAGTCACCGAATGCAAGAACTACGCAGGAAGAAGAAGTCCTTGCTGCAAAAAGGGCAAGTTCCTCCGTCAGCGAAAGCGTATTCCAGCTTTCCTTCTTTACAAGACTGAATTTCCCTGCACACGAGCATTTTTCCAGCGCAGATTTTACTTGCTGCTCCGTACGGGGGGTTACTGCAACTGCATAGGCGCATTCACCCTTTACACCCTCTGCCCACTTTAGAACAAGCTCGAATGCCGATTTTCCTTCTGCCGTAAATATATTGTCAAAAGCATGGGTCTCGTCAAACCCTGCATATAAAAAAATTCCGTTTTTCATCTCTTTTTTATCGGAAAATTTCTTTCCCAAGTTAAGCCATTACTATAGAGGATTTTTATCATTCAGGAGGGGAAAGCCTTCCCCTCGCGCCCACTCCGTTGGTCGCTACCCCTTCTGCGGGGCACTCCCTTTGCTAAGCCCCGCAACGCCCCAATGGGAATTGGTGTTAAAAAATAACTCCGTAACCTACGAGCAAGAAAAAAATGCCCGCAAAGAAAAGTCCAAAATCCTAACGTTGACTTTTTTAAGTTTTCTTTATAGAATTAAATAACAGTGGACAGAGGGGAAAATGACAGTTACGCTTAGAGAAATCAGACGGCTCCAGGACAAGGTTGCCGAAGAAATCAAAGAACTAAAGGAAAATCCGGACGCAGACTACGACCGTCTTGCAGAATTGCGCACGCTCAGCTTTAACATTTCAATGGTCTTTTTGCGCTACAGCATGGAAAAGGACAGCACAGAGATTGAGCTAGGCCCCGCAGACAGCAAAATCGTTAGTGCGCTAAAGCCTTTCAAGCAGGAACAGGAAAAAAAGCAGGAGGCGGAGACCGAACGCAAAAAATCCGCCACAATGGCAGAATTTGTGGACAATATCTGCACCCTTTCCAAGGACTGCCTGGACGAGATTGTGTTCATGAAGGAGTCGCTGGAGCTTTGCCGCAACAAAATCTTCAGGCAAAATCTGGAGATAAGGCTTGAAAGTGCCCTAAAGGGCATGGAAGAAATATACAGCCTGCGCACGGACGCAAAAAAACTTTCTCTCTGGAAAAACGAGGTTCTTCATGGCCGTGAGGATGCCGCAAAGCTGCTTGGAAGCATAAAGACAGAAAAAAAGGCAGCCGCATCCCGCGAAAACGGAAAAAAAGGCGGCCGTCCAAGAAAAATTCAGGAAAAAAAGAGCGGAAAATCTCAAAAAAGTGCAAAAAGAATTTGACATAACACCACATATAGTGTATACTCCAAAGTAGATTCAGTATAAACCCACTATTTATATTGAACGATTCCCACTCAGCTCTGTCAGCTTTTCCCACTAATCCCACTGACAGGGCATTTTTTTTACCCAAATTTTTACTTGACACAAAGCCGTTTTTTAACGATTATTATAACGTTATGAATAAAAACAACCTCTCCCGGGAATATCTTGAATCCATTTCCACGGCAGACTTGATTTCTTTGGCTGACTACTACGGAATAGACATACCGGAAAACCTTAACCGCCGCTTTATCATCGGAGACCTTCTTGAAGTTGCGGAGGAAATTCAGGCAAAGGAAGAAAACGAAGAAAACGTAATCATAGCCAAGGGCGAATTGGAAATTCCTGAAAACCTGCCCAAAACATACAACGAGACAAAAATACGCGCAGTTCTGCACAACCCCGCATGGGCCTTCGTGTTTTGGGACACGAGGAACAGCCTACAGGGGGAAAACGGAACAGAAGGAATGTTCCTCCACGTGTGCATATTCAGCAGCAACGAGGACGAAAGCCCAACCGACTTTTTTGACATACAGGCTCCTTCAAGATGCGGAGAGCAGTATGTCCTGCTTCCACCCGGAACAAAGAGCTTTGCAATCGAACTAAAAATTCCGCCTGCCCTACCGGGAGAAAAGCCAGAGATAATTGCCTTTACGGAAAAAATACAGATTCCCCAGGAAAATCCTGTAATAGCCGGCATAAAACCGGGGCAGAAGGTTCAAGTTCCACCCATGGTTTCTCTTTCCGGCTTCGAACAGCTTTTGAGCGCCCAGTTCAGGGAGCACAGGGAATCATTTGCATAAAAAAAGAATTTAAAAACAAAAATGTGATCATGGGGTTTTAAAGTGTCAGACAAGAAATTGATAATAGTAATTACTGCTGAACAGGGCTATATCCGCAACCAAAAGACGGACGAGGGTTTTTCCGCCCAGAACGACATCCTCTTCGGGGCAATCACGGACACCTACATTCCCCTATTGAATCTTTTTACGAAACTCAGCGGGGAAAACATTCCCTTTAAGGTCGGACTCGTGCTTAGCCCGGTACTCTGCACTCTCTTGTCTGATGAAGTGCTTCAGGACCAGTACATAAACTACCTGGACAGGCGCATTGCCCTTGGCGACGTAGAGCTTGAGCGCAATAAAAACGACACCGCAGTTCTTGACCAGGTTAGAAACTGTCTTGCAAAGCTCCAGAAGACAAGGCTTGACTTTACAGACCGCTACCAGAAGAACCTCGTGGCAGCATTCAAGGACTTTGCAGAGCGCGACTACGTTGAGCTTATTGCAACCGCAGCTACATACGCCTATCTTCCCCACTACGCAGACCTCAAGGAAGCTTTGAACGCACAGGTTGAGACTGGAATCCGCGCCCAGAAGAATTTCTTTGAAGAAAGCGGAGACGGATTCTACCTGCCATATCTTGGCTGGGCAAACGAGCTTGAAAGCGTAATCCGCTCCTACAACATGAATTACACTATTGTAGACACAAAGGCCCTGCTCTTTTCCAAGGACTGCCCTTCAACAGGAATCTTTTCCCCGGTAAGGACCAACCGCTCCCTTGTAATATTTGCAAAGGACAACGAGACTCCCCAGGACATTACGGACAAAGACAACGGTTTTGCCCACAATGGTGCCTACAGAAACCAGAATGAAGACATTGGCTTCTCCCTTGAAGGCGCAGAGCTAGAAAACTTCCTTGGAAACAGCAGAATCCGCATACAGACAGGCTACAAGTACACGGCAAACGATTCCAAAGTATATGACGCAAAAAAAGCCCGTGAGCAGGTAAAAAAAGACGCCCTTGCCTTCTACAACTCAAAAAAGGAAAAGCTCAACAAGGCATCATCCCTTATGGAAGAAGGACAAGACGCAATCCTTACCTGCACCATTCCCGCTGAACTCCTCGGCCAGACCTGGTTTGAAGGCATTGACTGGCTGGAAGAAGTAATACGACTGGTATGCGGGGAATCAAAACAAGAAGAAAAAATAAGACTTTCCCTTTGCCGTGAAAACCTGGAAAAGCAATTCTCCCTGCCAAAGACAACGCTCTACCCTTGCGGTGAAAGCGGAAGCGGCTACGGGGAGGATCTTTTGGACAGTAGCAACAGCTACATGTACCGCTACGTGCGCACCGCAACGGAAAGGGTCATAGACTTAACCGAACGTTTCCCCGGTGAAACGGGCCTAAAGGCAAGGCTACTCGACACAGGTGCAAAGGAAGTCCTTCTTGCGCAGAGCGGTGACTGGCCATCAATGATTCATGAACAGAAACTTCCAAACTTTGCGGCGGAATCCTTCAAAAAGCACATACTATCCTTTACGACAGTATTCGACTCTCTTGCAAGCAATACGGTAAGCACGGAATGGCTCACGAACATCGAGAGGGAGCATTCAATCTTCCCCTGGCTTACATACCGGGTTTTCTCACGAAAAAAATAGGCAAAACTGGAATTTCTCAATTATCTTCACTTAAGTGCCGAAAATAAGATAAGGCTTATTTTAAAACAAAAAGGCTCAGGAGAAAAATTGAGACGCCTGCGTAATATATTCAGAATTCTCTTTATATGCATTCTCTCTCTCGGCTTTGCGGAAGCGGCATTTTCATCGGGAAAAAAGGACAAGTCTGCCCCTCCGTCTCCCGAGGAAAAATCCGACGGAAGGGGATATACAGCTGAATACCCAAAATATCCTGATGAATTCAACCAAATAATGGAAGAAGCATTCAACCTTGCCCAAAACGGCCAGTACCTGAATGCCGTGCACAGTTTTACAAGGAATCCCGTAACTTTCACACTAAAAAAGCAGCAGTACGAACGGAAGCGCAAGGGGCAGCCGGAAATCCAACCGGTGCATGACTCAATTGCCCGCGTGCTTGAACTCGAAATGCAGTATACGGCCATGCAGGCAAAGCTCGTTTCCCTCAATACCGGGCTAAAGGCCTCCGTAGCAAATTCACTCTATCAGCAAGCGGAAGAAAACATAAACTCCATACGCGAGACTCTGGAAACATTTTCTTCCATTAGGAACGGCATCTATGACGAAGGCGTAAAAATCAGGGAATTGTTCAAGAGCCTAAAGGCGCAAAAAGAAATAAGCGATGAATGTTGGCTCTCCTTCTGCGAAAAATTCATACTGGGAACGGAAAAGACTCCTTACACGGGAATAATCGGCGCACTGGATGCCCAATGGAACAGCATAGACCTGGGGCTGCTTGAGGCTATAACGGAAAAGGAAGAATCCCTGCAAGACATATTTGACAAAGCCATGTCGGAGGAACTGATCTTCAATTCCCCTGATTCCTATGAATCGGCACGCAACGCCGTAATGGAGTTTTCACCCCTGGCTTCCACGATGAAAAACATTCTGGAGCTAAAAAAACTTCTTGCAGGAAAACTTTCAGAGCGGCAGAAAAGAACCAACAAGTCAATGATTGAGTCTGCGGATTTTCTTGAGCAGGCAGAAAAAAAGAACCTTGAGCTTATAGAAACCGCGCAAAAAATCTCCCTACTGAACAAGAAGTACAGCGATGCGGAGGAAACAAAGGCTGATGTCATGCAGGCCATGCGGGATGGAACTGAGCAGACGATAAAGGAATACATATCGATTGCAAACGAGTACTCAGTCTTCATAAGCATTGCCGAAGGGGCACGGAAGGATAAATGGCTCAAGGGCACAAAGTCCTTTGCAAAGGAAGTTCCTCGCTGGACAAAGACAACAGAGTCTTTTGAAAACTCATATTCATTCATACAGAATTACTGCGAAAAAAATGGAAATGAGGTGCTAAAAAAAGCTGGGGAAAGGCTCCTTGAAGCGGGGGACAAATTTTATGAAGACGAAAAAAATCAGTATGACCAGATAAAAATACTTGCACCCGGCATTGACATAAAGCTTGAAGAAGATGAGTCAGAAGAGACGCCAAAGCAGCATCCCACGGAATTCATAAGGCAAACAGAAGAACTTTTGAGGACAAACAAGGCCGACAGAAAATCCTTGGAAGATGGAAGCTCAAGCCTGAATGATGCGGAAAAATACTATAAGAGTACCGTCCAGTCCATGCAGAAAAAAGCTGGGGAACAGCTAAAGAAGCTAGAGCAGTTCAAGAAAACGCTTGAATCAAATTCAGAAAAGATAAGGAACCAGCAGCTTCATGCCAGAACCGCAATTAATGAAGTTCACATGTACTACAGCCGGGCCCTTAGCGCATACGAAAACGAAAACCTTTCTACTGCGCAGATAAATCTGGAAAAGGCGCAAAAGACCTACGACTCAATTATCTCAATAATGAAGATGGATGCCGACATTCAGGACCAGACATACGAAAACCTATCCACCCTCAAGCAAAAAATCGTGGAAAAGCAGCGTCCTTCCCTAATAAAAAACCTACGCGACTACAAGAGGGAAATAAGGGTCAACTACTATGCCGGTAACTACGAAGAAGCAAACGAGAACATAATAAGGGCAGACAACGTAAGGCAGGAATGGGAAACATTCATGGACACACCCCTGGACGCGGATGAAGAGCTAGAAAGATTCCGGCAGCTTGTTACAACAGCCCTCACCATAAAAAACGGACGTGTCCTAAACCCAGAAGATCCGCTCTACCCGGAAATGTCCCAGATTCTTTCCCTCTGCGACAACTATTATACGCTCGGCACAAGCGAGATAAACAAGGGCAAAAAGCGTGACGGAATGGCCCACCTAAGAAAGGCAAAGGAAAAGCTTGAAGAGCTAAAACTCGTCTACCCCCACAACCACGAAGCAACTATTCTTGCCTTTAAGGTAGACAAGATTCTTGACCCAAAGGCATTCAACAATACCTATGCCAACCACCTAAAGGAACTTAAGCAAATTGACTATTCCAAAAAAGACGCAACGTCTCTAATGGGATACGGAGACCTAAAGGACCTGCAGGAAATAAACCCGGCCTACCCCGGACTTTCCGACTTTATTGCAAACATAGAAATAAACTGGGGGCTCAGGGAAAAAGCCACCGACGACTCAGCAAAGGAAGCAGCGGAAGAAATTGCACTGGAAGCACAAAAGGCACTTGATTCCGCCGGGCGTGACCCGGAAAAGCTTGCAGAAATAAAGGCAGCCGCAAACCAGGCTCTAAGCATGGACAGGACAAACGCAACCGCAACAGCAGTGCTTGATGAAATTGCCCTAAGGACAGGACAGCAGGCGGCTGTAACACTTAATGCGGCAGACGAAGCTAAATACCAGCAGGCCATACGCTTCCTGCAAAACGGAAACGTCGTCGCCGCAAATGCAAACCTTCAGGAACTCTTGCAGAATCCTGAAAACCTGAGGTCTGCAAAAATTCAAAAACTTAAAAACCGTATTGAAGGAATGCTAAAATGAAGTTGATGTACAAGAAAATAAAAAAAGCCACATTTCTTGCTCTGCTGATGGCATTCATTCCATCTTTGGCAAAGGCACAAAACTTTTACTGGGAAAAGCCAAGGATTGCAACAGACGCAAGCAAAGACTGCCGCTTTCCTGAGGTTCTATCTTCCGGTGCAAAATCAGGCGGTATTTCCGCTGTTTTTTGGCAGGACGTTGACAAGGCAAAAAAAGAAATCTACATTTCCATGACCACAAGCTGGGACGGACAGAACTGGAGCAAGACAGACAGATTTGCAGGCCCCTACAGCTATTCAGGAGAAATACCGCAGATATATTCTGCTGCGCAAAATTCAAAGGGAAGAATTGCAGTCGCTGTAGTCTCCTCAACAAACCAGATAACAGTCCTTATGTCCGAAGACTACGGAAAGACATTTACTGAATATCCTCTGGAAGAGCAGGATGAACCCCTTGTTGGTGCAAGAATCCATGCCCTTGGAAACGGAAACTTCATCGTCTTTGCAACCCTCGCAAACAAGTCAAAATTCAACCTGGTATACTCAAGGTCCTCGGAAACAAAAAAAGGAACCAAATGGGAAGACTTTGACGACTTTAACTTTAAGACAAAGACCATGTTCAACCCGATTGCCCCAAACATCATAAACATTGGCTTTTCGGACATGATGGTTTTCCAGGCCCAGTATTCAGGCGGCGGAAGAAGCTCCTTCCAGATATTTGCAAGCACAACGTCTGACGGCGGAAAAAAATGGAGCGAACCTGTAATGATAACAGGCGGCATGCAGAACGCCACTTCGTTCAACAACCAGCGCCCTTCCCTCTTCTACAACAACGGCACAATTTACCTTGCATGGGAACGCGCATCTATTGGCGGTATTCTTTCTTCAATATATGTCTGCACGCTGAATTCCCGCGGAGAACCTAAAGATGAGCCAATGCGCATAAGCAGGACAGGAAATGCGGTTCGTCCCTTCCTCTTCAACTATGACGGGAATTTCTTCCTTACCTGGACTGACTCGCAAAATGCAATGAGTAAGGTGCTCTACTCAAAAAAAACAAAGGCCCTGTGGAGTGACCCAGACCTGATTGTAGACAGCACGCAGTCAACAGCATTGCCGGTTCTTTCCAAAAAGGGAGAAAGCCTTTCCTTTGTATGGCTTCAGAACGGTTCTTCAAAAAATTCAAAGCAAATCCTCATGCTCTTTAAAGACTCTACAATTCTTCCACCGGTAATAAAGCCAGTTTCTTTTGAAGAGGACAAGGGCGGAACTGATGAAAAAGCCGTGGCGGAATTCCAGGCAACGGAAGACTCTTCTGGTATAATGGGATTTTCCTACATCTTTACAGACGACAAGGACGCAGAGCCGCCGGAAAAACTCATGCGAATACCACAGGAATCAACAATAGAAGGAAACGCAACAAAAGACGGTCCCTGGTACTTTAAGGTAAAGCAGACAGACTACGCGGAAAACTGGTCAAAGACAACAACCCTTACTTACAGAAGGGACACCACTGCCCCTCTTGCCCCCACCATTGAGGACCTTGAAGAAGACGAAAGCGGAATGCTAAAAAGCAACACCTTCAAAATGTCATGGAAGCCACAGGAAAGTGACGGCGACGTTGCAGGCTACACCTGGAGCCTAAAATACATTGCTCCTGTTCCAAGAAGGGCATGCTCAAGCCCAGGACACCCGCTAAGAATTTCGCCGGAAGACGTAAAGACGATTGCAGCAAAGCTTATGGAAGACAACAAGGAAAAAATCCTTTCCGTGGAAGCCCCACCTCTTTACCTAAAGGGAGAGGCAGATGTCCTTAATGAAGAATTCAACAACATAAGGAACGGCCTCTACGTATTTTCCGTTGCAGCCATAGACAAAGTTGGAAACATCGGGAAGCCTGCAACAAAGGCATTCGCGATAAACAAATACATTCCCGTCACCTATATTACGGCAATAAACTCAGAGACAGACGTATTCGGGGACATAAGCCTAGACATTCTTGGCGGAAACTTTGACTACGACGGAAACGTAACAGCCATCTATCTTGACAAAGACGGAAAGGCTCCCTACGACTACATACTCACAGAAAGCAACAATGACTTTGAGGTTGTCTCAGAAAACCGCATAACGAACATCCTCTTGCGCACGATGGACCAGGGCGACTACTACATAGGCCTCAATCATTCAGACCGTGGCTTGTACATAACAAAGGAAAAGATGCTGCATGCAGACGAGCACGGAACTGTAAAGACATTCAAAAAGTTCAAGTTCGTACCGGAATGGGTTGCAGCCAATTCAGAAATAAAGAAGAACGTGAACATAACAAAGATTGCCGCGGTCGCAATAATCCTATTGGCAATGGCAATCATAGTTTTGTCCATACGGGGGCTGTCCAAGACGGCCGGTGAATCAATAGAAATACACAAGGAAATACAGGCACTCATAGAAGGAGGAATCATGCCTCAGGAAAAGAAAAACAGAAGCGAGCTCTTTACAAGGAAAGGCATTGGCCTGAGCACAAAGATGATGGCATGGACCACCCTGCTCTTGATAACAATTGTTGCGCTGGTAATCCTTGCGCTTAGCTATATAATGATAGCCCGCGAAGAAACTACCCGTGTACAGGGACTGCAGCAGAGGGCAAAGGTTCTTTTGGACTCAATGGCAAACGGAGCAAAGGTAAACCTGCCAAATGCAAGCTCCAACCTACTTGCCCTAACCGACTTGACTGACGAAGCAAAGACCCTTACGGATTCCCGCTATGCCGTAATAACAGGATACGGAAGCGAGGCTAAGGACACAAACATAGACTACGTCTGGGCTTCCAACGACGCAAACATAGCAAGCAAGACCAACACTTCTGAATTTGTAAACGGAAAGAGCAGGCTCACAGTAGAAGGCGTTGATAAAATTCAGGAAATGTGCAAGGCATTAAACGCAGAGGCAGAAAGCAGAATCAAATCCATGACGGTGCAAATTTCTGAACTTACTGCAGAAGGAATAAGCCTTACAGGAAAGACTGATGAAAAGAGCATTGCGCGCGTACGTGAAATTGGAGAAATCACAAGGCAGCTCAACAGCCGCGTAAATGATGAGCTTGAAGAAATTTCAAAAGAAGGAATAGGCACCTACCCTGCTTACGATAACACAAAGATAAACTACAAAGAAACCGAATACCTCTTCTTTAAGCCGGTAGTCTACCACTACGGAAACGAAGAGACTTATGTCCACGGTATTGTCTTCCTCCAGATAAGCACGCAGTCCCTTATTGCAGAAATGCACGAAGCCCGCATGGCCATAGCAAAGATAGCGGTGGCATCCATTGCGGCGGCTATCCTCATAGGAATTTTGAGCGCATCAATTCTTGCGGGAATTATCGTACGCCCAATCAAAAAGCTTGCAAGGCACGTTGCCATGATACGCGACACGGACGACAAGGAAAAGCTTTCCGGCAAAGAGATAAAGCTCCGCATGAAAGACGAAATAGGAATGCTTGGCGACACGGTGAACGAGATGACCAAGGGACTTGTGGAAGCGGCCATACAGATGAAAAACCTAACGTTCGGAAAGGAAATACAGACAAAGTTCCTTCCTTTGCAGCAGGACCAAAACGGCAACACGCTTACGACAGGTTCCCTAAAAACCGACGGCGCTGACTTCTTTAGCTACTATGCTGGAGCAGATGACCTTTCCGGTGACTACTTTGACTACCGCCAGATAGACAAAGACCACTACGCAATAATAAAATGCGACGTTTCCGGCCACGGAGTTCCAGCCGCACTCATCATGGTTCAGGTTGCTACCCTCTTCCTTAATGCTTTCCGCTACTGGAATATGAACAACGGTGCGCAGAACACAAACCTTAGTCCTGTTGTTGAGCAGATAAACGACCTTATAGAAAGCCGTGGATTCAAGGGGCGATTTGCCGCATTCACGCTGGGAATACTTAACATAAAAACCGGAGAATGCTGGTTCTGCAATGCGGGAGACAACATAGTCCCCTACTACGACGGAAAGAGCAGGCAGAAGAAATCCTTTACGCTGCCAGAGACACCTGCCGCGGGAATGTTCAGCTCTGACCTTATCTCGCTAAAGGGAGGCTATCCTGTTGTAAAGCATCAGTTCAGCAAGGGAGACGTTCTTCTTCTTTACACTGACGGCATTGAAGAAGCAAAGAGGAATTTCCGCAACGCAGAAAGCGAAATTGTAACATGCGAAGAGCCCGGACTAAGAGAGGGAGAAGCGCATGAAAACCACACTGTTGGAGAAAGCTCGGAAGAAATGTCTGCTGAACGCGTAAAAGACATAGTTGAATCCGTCTTTGAAAAGAAAAGCTACACCCTTAAAAAATGCCATGACGAAAGCGGTGATGAATTTACCTTTGACTTTAGCAACTGCGAAGGAAGCGCAGAAGACGCAATCATGGCACTTGTTTCCGTGGAAAAAGTTTTCCGCATGTACAGGAGAAAGAATCCCAATCCTTCTGATCGCGTAAAAGTTGACAGGAAGATAGATGAATTTCTCCGCCTGCACTTTAAGGAATACAGCGAATGGTGCATGAACAGGAGCGACATAGAAAACGACCCGATTCACATCTATTACCACGGCATACTGGAAGACCCCCAGTTTGACGACCTTACGCTTATTGCAATAAAGAAGAACTAATTGTTAGCGGGGTACTTGCCAAAGAGCCTACGCCCGATTGGAGCGGCGCGAAGCGTTCCCGGAGGGAATGGAGCGAAAGCGGAACCGCGCAAAGCGGGGAAAACAGCCCTCCTTGGCTGTTTTCCCCGTTAGTTTTCTAAGAAAAACTAACCTGGCTGCTCTGCTACAGGTAGACGCGCCGTCCGTGGCGCTATCGGTTTACAAATAGGGGAAAGCAGACAAGGATGCCCGGCAGGTAGTGCCGGGCACAGTTAAAAAAGGAATGTCGTCCAAAAACTAAATTTTCATATTCATAGCCTTGCGAACCTGGTCAAGGGTAACGGAGGCTATCTCGCGGGCACGGCGGGCACCGTCTTCAAGAACGCTGTTGATGTAGTCCATGTTCTTTTCAAGCTCTGCCCTCTTCTGCCTTAATGGGCGCAAGGCTTCGTTAAGGGCTTCCGTAAGGGTGTTCTTGAGCATACCGCCACCGCCTTCTCCAATGCGTTCAGCGATTGCCTGAGGCTCTTCCTTTGTACAAAGGGAAATGAGCATAAGAAGGTTTGCAACTTCCGGACGGTTCACGGGATCAAAAGTGATGCGCCTCTCTCCGTCTGTCTTAGCCTTCTTTATGAGTTTTGCAGTCTCGTCTTCCGTAGCGCAAAGCATGATTGCATTTCCGCGGCTCTTGCTCATCTTCTGGCTTCCGTCAAGGCCAAGAATGCTTGGCGTCTTTGAAAGAAGGACTGACGGCTCTGGGAAAACAGGCTCCGTGTCCTTGCAGTACTTTTCGTTAAAGCGGCGGGCAATTGTCCTTGTAAGCTCTATGTGGGGAAGCTGATCCTTTCCGGCGGGAACAACGCTTCCCTTGCAGAAAAGAATGTCGCATGCCTGGTGAACAGGATAAGTAAGCATTCCGGCGTTTACGGTCTTCATCTTTCCGTTGGCAAGTCCGCTCTGGATTTCTTCTTTTACGGTAGGGTTGCGCTCAAGCTCGGCAAGGGAAACAAGTGTTAGGAAAGGAAGCATGAGCTGGTTGCATTCAGGAACATAGCTGTGGGGGTAGATTATTACGTCCTCGCCAGGCTCAATTCCTGCGGCAAGATAGTCAATTACAAGCTGCTTTGTGTTCTGGCTTATTTCGTTGTAGGCATCGTGGTCTGTAAGAACCTGGTAGTCTGCAATAAGGACCATTGTTGGAACGCCCATCTTGCTAAGGCGCACGCGGTTCTGCAGGGAGCCAAAGTAGTGGCCTATGTGGAGCCTTCCCGTGGGACGGTCGCCTGTAAGCACACGGTATTTCTTTGGATTCTTTACGATGTCTTCTTCAATCTTTTTACTGCGTTCAACTGCGGCTGCAAAGGTTTTGTTTTCTTCTTCTGTATCTGCCATAATATTTTCCTTATATATTGCTATATTGATTGCGCAAATGTTGATGGCGTGAATTTAACACAAATAAGGGGTTTTTACAAGTGGGAAAAAGTGATATACTTGCAAATCATGAGCGAACAATTGGATGAAGAAAAAAAGGACTACAAGGCCGCAAGGGAACTTCTTGGATTTATAGAAAAGAGCCCTTCCCCCTTCCACGTTATAAAAAATCTTGAGGACGAGCTTTTAAAAGCATCGTTTGTAAAGCTTGAAGAAGGAAAAGAATGGAAGCTTGAGTGCGGAGGAAAATATTTTGTTGCAAGAAACTCATCTTCCATAATATCTTTTGCACTGCCACCTTCAAAAGACTTTGACGGCTTTATGCTTACGGCAAGCCACAGCGACTCCCCTTCATTCAAGATAAAGGAAAATCCCTGCATAAAATCCGAAGGAAAGTACATAAAGCTGAACGTGGAAAAATACGGCGGCATGCTTTGCGCCCCCTGGTTTGACAGGCCCCTTTCCGTTGCGGGAAGAATTATCTGCAAGGCCGGGGAAGATGTCGGAAAAATAACCCTAAGGCAGCATCTTGTAAACGCAGACAAAGACCTGCTTATGATTCCAAACCTTGCAATCCACATGAACCGTGATGCAAACGAAGGCCACAAATTCAACGTGCAGAATGAACTCCTGCCAATTTTCTGCGGACTTGGGGAAGAGGCTGCCAAGGGTAAGGACGGAGATGATTCTGACCCCTTTCTAAATGAAATTGCCTCTTTTGCGGGAGTAAGCCAAAAGGACATTGTTAGCGCGGACCTCTTTTTGTACAACAGGGAAAAAGGCAGCTTCTGGGGAAAGGACGGAGAGTTTATTGCAAGCCCCAAGATTGACGACCTTGAATGTGTCTGGACAAGCTTCCGCGGATTTTTGGAAGCAGTAAAAGATGAGCCTTGCACAAAAAACATTTGCGTCCACTGCGTGTTTGACAACGAAGAGGTGGGGAGCCTTACGCGGCAAGGTGCAGCATCCACATTTCTTTACGACACACTGCAGAGGATAAACATTGCCTTGGGAAAGGATGCTTCCAACTACTACAGGGCACTTGCAAAATCATTCATGGTAAGCGCAGACAATGCACATGCGGCTCATCCAAACTATGCGGACAAGGCAGACCCTGTAAACAGGCCATTTGTTAACGGCGGACCTGTAATAAAATTCAACGCGGCGCAAAAATACACAAGCGATGCTGTAAGTGCGGCATTCTTTGAGTGCGTGTGCAAAAAGGCTGGCGTTCCCTTCCAGGTATTCACCAACAGGAGCGACATGGCAGGAGGCTCAACGCTTGGCAACATAAGCGCGGCAAACGTTTCCGTTACTTGCGTAGACATTGGGCTTGCTCAGTGGGCAATGCATTCCCCCTACGAAAGCGCGGGTTCAATGGATGTTGACTACATGATAAAAGCCACAAGGGAATTTTACCTTACAAGCTTTGACCTTGAATAATATACGACGGCGGTTTTTCCGATAGTAGTATAACGAATAGCAAATAACTGTCACCCTGAACTTGATTCAGGGTCTGCCATTGCAGGACTTGATTCATGGTCTGTCATTGTCGGACTTGTTCCGGCAATCTTCTTAGCAGATTATCGGGTCAAGCCCGACAATGACATAATTTTGGATAGAACTTTATAAACGGGTGGAAAATATGAGGGCAACAAAAGCAATAATTCATTTGGAGAATTTTAAGCACAACATAAAGGAAATACGCAGATTTACAAAAACTGGCGTTAAGATGTGCGTTCCTGTAAAGGCGGATGCATACGGCCACGGTTCAATTGAATGTGCAAAGGCGGCACTGGAGGCAGGTGTTGAATTCCTTGCGGTTGCGGCAGTGGAAGAAGGAGTTGAACTTAGGGAAGCCGGAATCAAAGGACGCATACTGCTCTTCTCTCTTGCAAGCCCGGAGGAAATTCATGATGCGGTAAAGGCAGACCTTACCCCCTTTGTCTTTGATGAAGAATACATTGACATGTTTGCAAAGGAAGCTTTAAGGCAGGGAAAAAAATCCTACCCGGTGCATCTTGCGGTGGACACAGGAATGGGAAGAATAGGCTGCTACGCAAAGGACGCGGCATCTTTGGCAAGGCACATAGCGGACACAGGAATTCTTTTGCATGAAGGAACCATGACCCACTTTGCAACGAGCGACGGAAAATCCCAGGCTGACTGCGACTACACAAAAAAGCAGTTTGAAGAATTCAAGAGCGCAATTAGGGGTATAGAGGAAGCTGGCCTTAGCGCGGGAATATGCCACTGCGCAAATTCCGCCGCAACGCTTGACCTTCCAGAAACGCACATGGGCATGGTAAGACCTGGCATTATAGTCTACGGCTACGATGCGGACGAAGTTAATGCACAATACCTTGCAAAGAAAGGAACTCCAATCAACCTAAAACCTGTAATGACTTTGGAAACAGAAGTGTGCGCAATACGCCCATTCAAGAAAGGCATGAGCGTTGGCTACGGCCGCACCTGGATGGCAGAAGAAGACACGGACATAGCCCTGCTCCCTATTGGATACGGAGACGGATTCTTGCGCCGCTTTGCCCAGAATGGAATAAAGGTTGCAATCAACGGAAAGGCCTACCCGGTACGCGGACGCATCTGCATGGACCAGTGCATGGTGGACATTGGCAAGGACAACAAGGAAATCCAGCGCTGGGATAAGGCAGTAATCTTTGGCTGCAAGGAAGACGGAGCATTGCAGACAGCAGACGACATTGCAAAGCTTACGGGAACAATCAGCTACGAAATAACCACCGTGCTTACGCGCAGAGTCCCACGCGAATTCCGCAGCTAAGACGGAATGCCGAGGCCTCTGCAACTGCTTCAACGCTTTCTCCAAAGGCTGTGGCTTGTAGATTCTTGTATACTTGTGTTATAATGGTAGAGTCGGAGGTGCAACCATGTTGACAATGGCTCAGGTTGAAAATCAGATAAAATTATTCTCATTGGAAGAACAGCTGCATTTGATTGCATATATTGCGAATATGGTGAATACCCCTTCCTCTTTGCAAGTGCCTTCTGAAAAGAATGGTTCTGCGAAGCGTCATGCCGGTGGACTCACGGGGGATTTTTACATGGCGGATGACTTTGATGAGACCCCAGACTGCTTCAAGGAGTATACTTGATGTTCATAATTGACACTCATGCACTCCTGTGGTATCTGAGAAATTCAGATGACCTTTCGGAAACTGCTCACAAAATAATAGATACTGAAGAGCAGATTTTTACAAGCGTTGCATCGCTTTGGGAAATTGCAATAAAACACAGCATTGGGAAGTTGCATTTGGAGTTTTCTATCTCTCAGATTGAGAATCTATGCAAGGAAAAAGAAATTACTATCCTGCCAATAAAAGCAATCCATTTGGATGAGCTGGAACACCTTCCGAAAATCCATAACGACCCGTTTGATCGTTTGATTATCTGTCAGGCACGCACTGAAAATCTGTCGATAATTACCCGTGATACTATTATCCCGCAATACGATGTACAGACTGTGTGGTAAACTTCGTTAACAGGGGAAATTCTATTACTCCTAGCTACGAAATAACAACCGTGCTTACGCGCAGGGTTCCACGCGAATTCCGCAGCTAAGACAGGATGAATTGAAAAATCCCCTGGCGGAGCTGGCTTAGCAGGCGCAGGGGATTTTGTTTAGTGCTTAGGCTTGCATCTGTTTGCAACCAGATTGGCAGCCGTAAATTAATAATGAATTAATTGTAAGTTGCAGATTTGAGTCTCTGAGGGACTGATATTTGGTACAATATTTTTTTGCTCTACCTCAAGAAGCCGTACCTACTTCCTTGTGTAGCTCACATCAGACAGTTCTTTCTTAAGCTCGGCACTTGGGGTAAAAAGGACACGCAGGCTCTTAATATCGTTTGAGCTTACGTCCTCTGCCTTATCATGCCCTACAGAACTGAATGAAAGCTTAAAGATTCCAAACTTGTTCAGTCTGATGCGGTTAGAACTTTTCAGGTACTGCGGCATCTTATCCAAGAAACTCTCGATAACTGCTACAATATCTGCCGGGGTCAGCGTGCAGGACTTGGAAATTTCCTTTGCCAATGCATTTACATCGATTTCCTCGCCGTACTCAGCCGACGCATAATACTTAGAATCCGCATCTCTGTCGAGCGGGTTCTGACGTTTTGTTACAGAATACATCATAGAATGTACCCCCATTTTTAATAACTGTTTTGAAGTACCGTATAAGCACCTCCGCTAGCGATTTTTTTTCTGGGAACTCCAACGAAGTTCCATATTCTCGGCCGAAGAATACAATCTTAAAATAATAAAAAAAGCCCAAAACGGCAAGTTTTTTTAAAAATTTTAAGAAAAAATACAAGAATTCTCAGTGAGTTTTATGAAAATTCTCAGTGAGTTTTTAAAAATTCTCAGTGAGTTTTTAAAAATTCTCAGTGAGTTTTTAAAAATTCTCAGTGAGAATTTTAAAATTTTCACTGAGAATTTTCCTAATTTCCACTGAGAATTTTTGAATTTACAAAGTCTCTATTTTTTGCTATCATAAAGCAACTTTTACAGACCAAGGCGCTCCCATGAAAGCGCCTCTGCACCAGCTATTTGACAGGCAGAAAAAGCGGCTCAAGGCTTCATGGATCTTTGAGGCGCAAAGAGAATGCATTTATATAGAAGAAAGTGCATTTTCCTTGCGTAAAGGCTTTTATGGATTCACCGGTAAGGGATTGTAGGGGCGGCGAAGCCGTTGCGATAGCAATGGAGCGCGGTTAGCGCGGTTCTCGCAACGAAGTTTCAAGCGACCCCGGAAAGCCCGACCTGCAGGTGCTTCTGGTGGAATTTATAATTCTATCAATTTGAACTTGTACCATTATTCTAACAACAACCCAATACGATATGCTGATCCAGACGGAAACGATTTTAAGGATATGACTCGAAAGTTTACGCACTTTGTAAGCAGCAAGTCAGGTTTAGTTGAAAAAAGTCAAAATGGTACATGGCCGACAGAACTGGAAGGTTTTAGTTGGGATCCATCTGAAAGTGTTTATCACACAACATTCAACTGTCTGCAACGATTTGGAGGATATAATGATTTTTATGATTATATTTTCGATTTATCAACCAGCATGGAAGCTGTAAAATTTGAATTCTCTTCCGGTGGAGAAGATTACTGTTTATGGGGCTGGAAAGGAGATTATTTGAATTTAGGAGCAGGCTGTGAGATTGGCCTTTACAGAAAGGCAGACGGAAAACTCGGACAAGCAGGACATTATTTAGCTGATACAAGTTTAGCTATGGATGTACAGGCAACCTTATTTGTAGATGGAAAAAAATCAGGAACCTATGATTCTGGAAAATTGGGCAAGCACTGGTGGCCTGCGATTTTTAATCCTTCGCTTCAAGGTAAGAATAAAAATTCCATTCATGCTCAATATAATTTGACAATGCCGAACAGCTCTTTATACAATGATTTTAAGCAAAGATGGGGAGATGATGAGCATTTTTCAAACTGGAATGATGAAAAGCACTCATTTACGGTTGATTATTAAGGAGAATTTTATGAAAAAACATATTGTACTTTTTATTACAATGGTACTGACCTTAACCGGTTGCATAGGAAAAGAAAAAATGGGGTTTAATACAAGGGATAAAATGAATATGCAGATGGCAGATAAAATTGTTGACTGCATAAATAAAGAAGATGTAGATGGACTGTATAACCTGTTTTCCGAAGAAGTTAGGAATAATGATAAAACGCTGAAAGAAGATATTGAAAAGATTTATCATTATCTTAATGGAAAAGTTGAATCATATGAAAAATGGGCAATAGGAAATAATACATCTATAGAAAAAGAAAAAAACTCAACAGCATATCGATCAAAATTTATAATTAAAATTAATAATGCTTCTTATTTCCTATATTATGATAACACTGTGAGGAATGATTTTTATCCTGAAAAAGTTGGGTTGCTGTTTGTTAAAATATTTGCAGAAACAGATAAAGATAAATACTTTTGTTATTGGAATGAGATTGAACCAGGAATATTTCTTCCAGATGAAGCAAAATGAAAAACATTCATTTACAATTGATTATTAGGAGCATTATTATGAAAAAATACATTGTACTTTTTATTACAATGGTACTAAATTTAACAAGTTGTGTGGGAAAAGAAAAAATGGGTTTTAATACAAGAGATAAAATGAATATGCAGACAGCTGATAAAATTGTTGAATGTATAAATAAACAAGATGTTAACGGTTTGTATAATCTTTTTTCTGAAGAAGTTAGAAGCACTGACAAGACAATGAAAGAAGATATTGAAAAGATTTATCATTACCTTAATGGAAAAGTTGAATCATATGAAAAATGGGCTGTTGGTAGTACAACGGACATCGAAAAAGGAAAAAACTCTACTTACTACTATTCATCATTTAAACTTATGATTAACGAAGTAGAATATTATTTGTATTACATCTATTATCCAAGAAATGATTTTGATTCAACAAACGAAGGTGTAAAAACTTTGAAAATAGTGAAAGTTGATGAAGATGACAAATATTTTTGTTATTGGCAGAATCTGAAGCCAGGTGTTTTTCTTCCAGATGAAGCTAAATAACAGACAAAAAAGTTGGACTAAGCTACGGAAGTGTTGTCATATTCTAGGTTTACAACTCACCATCTTTCTTCTATAATGCTGAAAGCTTTCACAACACGCTTCCGTCTCCTCCCATGAGAGCAGACGGGGGCAACGGGTCTTTGACAATGGAGAGGGGCGGCTTAGAAGAATCATGGGCTTTTGAGCCGCAAAGAAAGGGCATTTATGATTGACCCCTTCTGCTTTAGGGGCTTAACATCTACAGATACCGAAACAAGTTCGGCATGACGGTTAGAGAACAAGTGTCTTTCCTTTCAAAAACATACTACATTAAGTATCAACACAGTGATGATTTTTTTTTTAATCGAAAAAGGAAATAGATGATTATGAAATTAAGAATAAAATTTCACTTAGCCCTTTATTTGATTCCTCTACTCATATTTGCATTATCGATATTTTTTTACTTCTTGGATATTCCTAGAATTGTAATTCTTTTAATGGATATTTTGCTTTTTATTGGTTATGTTTTAATAGTTGGTTGTTTTAGATGTCCTGAATGCAATGCAAAACTTATTGAATTTTACAGACCACTTTCTCGACATTATAATGGTTTCCATTATTTTCTAAGTGAAAACTGTAATAACTGTGGAGCAAAATTAGAATAATTAGCTTTGGTTCTTGATTTAGGAGTTGAAGAACATGTTATATCTTTTAGATGTTAGAAATAATATAATTGAGATTCTTTTTGGAAAAATCATAGATAAGGTTACAGGTTGGTTTGAGAAAATGGGATTAACACCTTTTGTCATTTTTTCTATACCAATTATTGTTTTTGCCCTGTGGTTTTTACTCTTGTTCGTAAAAAAAATAAAAAGTACAAAAACTACTTATGAAAAATCCTTGTTTATATATGTTTTTGTACTTGTAATTTTAGGATTGAGCGTATGTATATATTGTATAATCATAGATCAGAAACGGATTATGCATCAATTGTAGCTAGCGTTGCAAAAAATCTTTATTCCGAGATATATCGAAAGATTTGAAAACCGTTTTTTGACACAATAATTCAAAAACATACGGAGTTTTAAAAAATTCTCCGTATGTTTATGAAATAAAAGTTAATGTCTTTGCACATCTTTCAAATCCAAAAACTGGAGACGAGGTATTTATTTCAAATGTTTTCAAAATTACAGGAGATAAAAATGAATAAAAAATTTTATTTCGTTTTTTTAATAATTGGGTTCTTTTTTTGTTCATGTAGTCACAGGCAGATGTTAATATTAAAAGCAGAAAAGAATTCTATAAATTTATTTAAGAATGAAGTAGAAAAAAAACTGGCTAATGCTGTAATAAAAGAAGATGTAAAAAGAATTCAGAAAATTATTGGTAAAAATCAATCTATAGTAAGAGACAGCTATAGTAAAGAATATTATTCTGTTCTGCATTTAGCTTCGTATTATGGAAAGGTAAAATCTGTTGAAGCGCTTCTGGAACTTGGTTTTAATCCGGACGTAAAAAATATACATGGAGAAACTCCTTTGTTTGAAGCTTCTGGCGTCGGGTTATTATTTTATGCCTATGATGAATCACGAGATAATTTGGAACAAGTTATAAAGTTATTAATTAAATATGGAGCAGATGTAAATTGTCAGATAGAAGAATCAAACAATGTAACAGTGGCAGGAACGACTCCATTAATGGAATGCCTAGAGACACTTTATCAGCCGAGACAATTGAATAAAATAAAAATCCTTTGTGATGAAGGAAATGCAGATATAAATTTTAAAGCTGAGAATGGAGAAACAGCAGCCTCTATAGCTCTTGAATATTGTTATCGTGATTTAATAGATTGGTATTCAGTTGATCTTGATTATCTAAAAGATAGGAGTCTTACTTCGGCATATTATTTAATTGTTCAAAAACATGCTGACATAAGTGGAAGTTATTATTCCCGTTTACATTTTTCAGATGAACCTTTTGAAGTATCTCCTGTTTATATGCTCAGACTTCTTGTTTATCCGTTAGATTCAGAAATGCATAAAATTAAAATGGAAATAGTCAAAGAATTTAAACGACAAGGAATTGATTATTTTTCAGAGCCTATTCCAGAACAAAGTTTAAAATTAGTAAAAAAGCTTTATCCGGATAATTGGGAAGAATATTTGAGGCAGTATTAGTGTTTTTATTTACAAACCAACATCTTTTTACTATTATATTGAAAGATTTCACAATACGCTTCCGGCTGCTTCCATGAAGGTGGCCGGGGGTAACCGTTCTTTGACAATGGAGAGAGGCAGCCAAGGAAAAACACGCCGAGAATTTTTTAAAACTCGGCGTGGTTTAAAAAATTCTCCGTATGTTTTCGGGTAAAACTCGGCGTGTTTTTTGAAACACCGTTAGATTTTTTGAATCCGTGTGGTAATGAAAATGTCTTTGGAGACAGAAAAAGCGGGTGGCACAGACCATGCCTGCCCACCGTGAAGGGTCTTTATGCTACGATATCCATGCGTTCAAAAAAATCCCTTGACGGCAATGGCTTTTTGTATTATATTAATTGCAGAAGGTCTCCATTAACCTGCGGTTTCAATCCGTGAAGAGATGAAGATTTAAGAAAGGCTGCTTGTTTTTTCAAGCAGCCTTAGTTTTTTTTGAGGTAAAAAATGTTCTCGCTGAAAAAGAATCTGAAATTCATCACCATTGACCAGAAATATTTGAAAACGCTACACGATTCTTGCAGTGAGGTTTATTATAAGCCATCAGGCTATGAATCAAAGCCGTATATTGGAATACTTGTTGAGGATAACGGTATTGAATATGTAATACCGCTTTCCTCCGCAAAAGAAAAACACAAGGCATGAAAATATGATAAGAATAATTCTTCAAGGGAAGTATGATATAGATTCATTTTATTATAATGATACTTTGGAAATAAAAATTTCAAACAAAGAGGAAACACGTCTCTTAAACTTTGGAAACAGAATTGTTTATACAAAATTTTATGAAGAAGAATTAGTTAATGAAGCAAATTTTTTGTATTATAGTTTATTAAAAAAGACAATAAAGAATACAACCTTAATACAAGATTCTGATTCTATTTTATTAAAAAAAATAGAAAACGATACAGGAAATTTTTATTCAAAAGATGAGTTAAAACATTACGTATTAATTGCAGAGAATCATATTATGGAAGTTGTTTCATTTGATGATGTCAAAACCGTATCTCAATTGTATGATTGACTAAGGGAAGGGAAGAATTATGGAATATCAGTATAATCAAATCAGCTGTTATTATTCAAAAGGTGAAAAATTATTTTTGATTCCGAAAGGAGAATTGTTACCATTTGGTGGTGGAATTGATGTTGAGCCTGCTTTTGAATTACAAATTCCATTGTCTAAAACGGAATTAGAAGATAGCATAAATAAAGTTTTTTCATTGTGTTGGACAGTAGTTGTTAATGAACTTTCTAAAGGACCATCCGTTATTGAAAAATATTCAAAAACTAAGGGGTATAAAAAGATTGTTCAAAAATTTGATTTTTTCACATTAACATATGATAAGTCTGAAAAAAAATATAATCTGATGAAATCTTTTAAAGACATTGATAATAAATGTTATTCTGGAATGGAAATAATAGATTTTGGCAGTCAACTTGACTTGGATTATATTATGAACTTAATTTCATAGAAAGTCTTATTAATTAACGAACACGGTATTACTTTACAAACCAACATCTTTCATCTATCATGTTGAAAGATGTCAAACACCCCGCTTCCGGCTGCTTCCATGAAAGTGGCCGGGGGCAACCGTTCTTTGACAGGAGAGAGGCGGCTCAGAAGAATCATGGGCTTTTGAGACGTGAAGGAAGGGCATTTATGATTAACGCCCCTACATTGGGGCTTAACATCTACGGATGCCGAAACGAGTTCGGCATGACTGCTAGAGATTAAGTGTCTTTCCTTTACGGAAACGCCTTTTGTGCAGACAACCGGTTAGGGATTGTAGGGGCGGCGAAGCCGTTGCGATAGCAATGGAGCCGAAAGGCGGAACCCCGGAAAGCCCGACCTGCCGCAAGGCAGGGAACCGCCAGATACGAAAGAAGGTTTGTAACGAAACTATCCAGATGGTAGAAAATTTCATTATGAGATGACTGATTAAAAAGAGAGGCTTGTATTATGAAGAACCAGACGATATGGAATAATATTTTGGATATAATTAGCCAATCAAAAAAAAGTGTGAAAATTTTTGATGTTGATATATTGAACGGAGAAAAAGAATTTAATCAATTAGGATTACAAAATCAAAAAGTATTGGAATCCATTATTAGCAATTGTTCTGGGATTTGCGTGGATAACTGGATTCGTATATATGGACAGAGGCAAAATTTTAAAATTGAACACAAAATGGCAAATGGCATGATTATTATTGGTCAGGACATTGTTGGTGGAATTTTTTCTATGAATGTCGCAGATGAAAATAAAATATACTATTTTGCTCCGGATAATCTTCAATGGGAATCAATGGATATGACATATTCTGAATTTATTGGCTGGACAATGATGGGCGATACAGATGGCTTTTACAGCACGATGCGTTGGAAAAACTGGAAAGATGATTGTAAAGAAGTTGATTTTAACAAAATGATAATGCTCTACCCATTTCTTTGGGCAAAGGAATGCAATATTGAGACAGCCAGCAAAAAGACAGTTTCCTCAAAAGAGCTTATGGAACTTAATTTAGATACAGCTTTAAAATTTGATGGAAGCTGAAATAAATAATTACTTCCATAATCGGAAGTCTATGGGTTTATAAGGCAAAGCCAAAAGGAGGGAGTAAACAAATGAGCCAAAGAAGAAAACTAGGAAATGTGTATGCAATTCCTTTGCCAAATGGAGAATATGCTTATGGAAGGGAGTACAAGGAATGTCTGGCAATTTCTAAATTTAGATCTAAGGAAATAATTTCGAATCCGGATTTTTCAGAAATTGATTTCTTTGTTGCGGTTTATTACGATGTTTTGACTTGCGGTGATTGGCCAAAAGTTTGCAACTACCCTTTTAAGGATGATGAAGATATATGGGGGCCTCCAACATATATAAGAGATCCAATAAAACCCGATAATTATGAAATATATTATAAGGGTGAAATTAGAAAAGCCACGAAACAAGAATGCATAGGTCTGGAGCGTTGTGCAGTTTGGGATTCAAATCATGTGATCGACAGGCTTATGGGAAATGATATTTGGACGGATATTTGTAAGGAATAACAGGTTAGCGATTGGAGCACCGGCAAAGCCGCTCCAAAGGAATGGAGCGATAGCGGAAGTGCGGGAAGCCCAACCTGCCTGATTCCTGGTTATAGTTTTTTGCCAAACTTTAGTTTATATGGTTCATTATTTGTCATCATAATGGTTCTTGCACTGAATTATTTTTATTAGCCCGTCTTCTATTTTATAAACAAGACGGTTTTTCTCATCTATTGTTCGAGACCAGTACCCGCTTAAGTTTTCTTTCAAAGGTTCAGGATGTCCGATTCCGTTATTGCCGTTTCGTTCAATATCTGCAAGAAGCTGGTTTATTTTCTTTGTCCTGCATTATCCAGTATGTATAATCTGCTCAGGCATCATCTGAAAAATCCTTGTGCATTTTATACCTCAACAAGTTCATGAATTGAGTGCTGGCCGTTTTCCATCTGCGTTTTAGAATGCTCCAACGCCATCATGTTTTTTTCTGAATAAAACGAACTGTCTTGAACAATCTCAAATGGAATTTTATGTTGTATCAAAGTTTGCTTCAAAAAAATACGAATTGCTGTTGTAGTATCCATTCCAATTGATTCAAAAAAAGCATCTGCATCATGTTTTAAAGCTGCATCAACGCGTGTCTGGACTACTGCTGTTCTCATATGCGCCTCCATAGTTTCAATATAATACAAAAGCAATGAAAAAGCAATAATTTTGTCAATAATTATATGCTACACTAAATAGTTTTTTTTCCATTTCTTTACAAACAACATCCTTTCTTCTATTATGTTAAAGGATTTCACAATCCGCTTCCGTTTGTTTTCCATGGGGACAGACAGCGGCAACCATTTTTTTGCAGGAGAGTGGCGGCTTAAAAGTTCATGGGCTTTTGAGCCGTGAAGGAAGGACATTTATGATTAACGCCCCCTGCTTTGGGGTTTAACATCTACGGATGCCGAAACGAGTTCGGCATGAGTGTTGGAGATTAAGTGTCTTTCTTTTACGAAATGCCTTTTGTGCAGACAACCGGTTAGGGATTGGAGGGGCGGCGAAGCCGTTGCGATAGCAATGGAGCCGAAAGGCGGAACCCCGGAAAGCCCGACCTGCCGCAAGGCAGGGAACCGCCAAGAGAGGAATGATTATGAAGAGTGAGCAGGAAGATTTTCTTAAGTGTCCCTAAGCCCTTCCCTATTCTCGGTTTTTTGATGATGCATTAATGCATTGCGTCTGGACAAAGATTTTTTTTTGATGTATAGTCATTTTGGATTTGCAGGGGAACCTTGTGCCGCATTTTGGCATGAAGGTTGAGAAAGCGGAAGCTGACCCTTGGAACCTGATCGGATGTGCGTGTTGTGCCGAGCGTTTTTACGTGTGGCTTGATGCGTCCCCGCGTAGGGAGCAAAATAAATGCCTTTAGAAGACTTTTATGCCTGCTTTCTATGCAGGCATTTTTTGTTTTAAATTTTTATACTAAAGGAGAGCTGTATGCAGTCTGTTGAAGAGATTAAGGCAAAGGTTGCAAAGGCAGTTGAAGACGTGAGGGCTCAAAACCCCATGGCACCTTCCATTACGAATACGGTGACGATTGAATTTGTTGCAAACGCCCAGCTTGCGGTTGGTGGTTCAGCGGCTATGGTTTACCTTCCTGATGAGGGCGAGGCCATGGCGGCTGCGGGAAAGTCGCTTTACATTAACATGGGCACGCTGCTTCCAGTCTATGCAGAAACGCTTCCCCGCACAGCACGCAGGCTTTGTGAGCTAAAGAGGCCTTGGGTTCTTGATCCTGTTGGAATTGGGATTGGCGGGCTTAGGTCTGAGCTTTTAAAAAGTTTTGCAGACAAAAGACCCGGAATTATCCGCGGCAATGCTTCTGAAATTATTGCGCTTGCTTCCCTTTGGGGAATAGGTTCCGGGCAAAAGTCTACGGTGCGCGGAGTTGACGCTACGGATTCTGTTTTGCAGGCAAAGGAAGATGCAAAGGCACTTGCAAGGCATACAGGCGGGGCGGTTGCTGTTTCCGGGCCGGAAGATTTTGTTACCGACGGAGAAACATCACTTTTGATAAGCGGCGGGTCATCTTTTATGCCTATGATTACCGGGGCAGGATGTTCTCTTGGCGGAGTGATGGCAATTTATGCTTGCGTTGCAGATTCATTTACCGCGGCGGTAACAGGTTCCTGCATCTACAAATTTGCAGGTAAGTCTGCGCATTCAAAATGCAGGGGCCCGGCTTCGTTCCGCACGGAATTTATTGACGCGCTTTACAATGCCACTTCACAGGATGTTGCAAACAATCCGTTCAAGCTGGATATTTTTGGAGGAAAATAATGAACACTCTTATTGCACTTGCCATTGCACCATGCGGCACTGGGGAGGAAATGGCACCTCTTGTATCCCAGGTGATAAAGGTTATCCGCGACTCGGGGCTTTCCAACCGCACCAATTCCATGTTCACGGAAATTGAGGGCGAATGGGATGATGTTATGAAGGTTGTAAAGGACGCTACCAAGGTTCTTGTTGACCAGGGAATAAGGACTGAGGTTGTTCTTAAGGCAGACATTAGGCCGGGCTTTACGGACATGATGCATTCAAAGACGGAAAAAGTTGACGCTATTCTTGGAAAGGATTCTGGAGGAAAGAATGTATAACAGGAAGACTCTTGATATTTCTGCCTATCTTGTTGTGGGGCCTGAAAACACTAACGGCAGGCCTGTTAAGGACATTGTTTTTGCGGCGGTAAAAAGCGGATTTACAATCGTGCAGGTAAGGTCAAAGGTTGCTTCTGCAAGGGAGATGATTGCCCTTACTCGCGATGCGGCAGACGCAATCAGGGAACTGGGGCTTTGCCAAAAATGCTCGCTTGTTGTTGATGACAGGCTGGACGTTGTGCTTGCAGCCAGGGAAGAAGGAATTAAGGTTGACGGCATTCACGTTGGGCAGTCGGACATTCCGGTTGAGATTTGCAGAAAGTATCTTGGGGAAGATTCAATTGTTGGGCTTTCCGCGCAGACAGAGGAGCTTTTTGATTACGTTAAAAAAGCGGACACTTCCTGCATTGACTATTTTGGAGCAGGCCCCCTTCACCCTACCCAGACAAAGCCTGACTGCGGTAAAGACAGCAGTGGAAAAATAATCACGCGCGACTTTGAAGAAATTGAAAAGCTTGCAAAGGTAAGCCCAATCCCCGTAGTTGTTGGAGGCGGCGTAAAGGCGGCGGACATTCCGCAGCTTGCAAAGACTGGCATTGCAGGCTTCTTTGTGGTTTCTGCGGTTGCCGGTGCGGATGACGTGGAGGCTGCTTCAAGGGAACTTTGTGAACTTTGGCACAAGAACGCAAAATAAAGCTTTCGCATAAAAAATCCCCCTGCCCCTTTTTGGAACAGGAGGATGAGTAAAAGATGCAATGTATTCCCATTACAGGGAATGGAGTTTAGCTGCACACTTTATTTTATCCTTTTGCATTCTGCATAAAGCAGGTCTATCCTGCCCTTGCAGACATGGCTTTTTGTAACTTGCCAGCCGTGGTCTGACAAAAAGGTCTTATATTCTTCTTTAGTCCATTCGTGCGCAAATTTTATGCCGACCAGGGAAAGGATTTTCTGCCAGAGATTCTTTTTTCCCTTTTCCCGCTCGATGAAATTTGGCGCTATAAGTGTGCCGTTTGCTTTTAGCACCCTGTCTATTTCTGCCAAAGCTTTTTCCGGTTCTGGAATTATGTGCAGGGCATTTGCAATCACCACAAGGTCGAAGGAATCGTTTTGGTAGCGAAGGTTTGTAGCATCCGCTACTTCAAAGCTAACGTTGTCCGGGACACTGCCCTTCTTTGCAGCCTCAATCATCTTGGGGGCAAAATCAGTTGCGGTTACGCTTTTTGCAGAGGGGGCAATGTGTTTTGCAATCATGCCGGGGCCAGTGGCTAGTTCCAGCACATTCCTTGCGCTTGCTGCTGCCGATATTTCTTTGTAGATGTAGTCGTAGATGGATTTTTGGCTTTTCATTGCCCGCTCATAAATTGGGGCGAAAAAGTTCCAAACACCTTCCTTCATTTTGCAACTCCTGTTACGCAAAAGAGTGTGCCTTTTTCTGAAATGCTTATGCAGTCAAATCCTGCACTTTGCATAATAGATTGAATTTCATTTGCCGTGTGGCGGGTCATGCAGGGAACTTTTTTTTCCCAGTCGATTTTTGGGTCGCCGTAGTTGTTGATGACAATGAATTTTCCGCCGGCCTTGAGCGCACGCCTTACTTCGGTAAAGCAAATTTTTATGTTCTTCCAGAAAAAGACCGTCTCAAAGGCTGTAGCCATATCAAGTTCTCCGTCTGCAAAGGGAAGGCATTCCGCACTACCCTGCAAGATTTCGCAGCGGCTGCCAAGTTCAGCACGGTTGATTTTCTTTGCCTTTTTTACGCTTTCTTCGGAGATGTCTATTCCGTATACTTTTGCCCCGGCAGATTTTTCAAGAAGACGGCGCACATTGTAGCCCCCACCGCAGCCTATGTCGCAGATTTTTCCGGACTGTGGGATATTCATCAAAGTGAAGGCCCATTTTGCCATAGGCAGATGCTCTTTCTCCATTGTAACAAGCATGAGCTTTCCGAGTAAGCCCTTGGGATTTCCAAAATTATCGGTGAATGACATTTGCTGCTCCTTAAAAAAAGCTGCCCGAATTCCAAAAAAGAACCCGGGCAGCATAAGTATAACAAGGCTTTTACTTTAGCTTTTTGTAGCCATAAACCGCTGTGTCGCCAAGTTCTTCCTCGATGCGGATGAGCTGGTTGTACTTTGCCATGCGGTCTGTGCGGCTCATGGAACCGGTCTTTATCTGGCCAGAGTTTGTGGCAACCGCTATGTCTGCAATCGTTGTGTCTTCTGTTTCGCCTGAGCGGTGGCTTGTTACGGTTGTGTAGCCGTGGCGGTGGGCCATTTCTATTGCCTCAAGGGTTTCTGTGAGGGAGCCAATCTGGTTAACCTTGATGAGGATTGAATTTGCAACGCCTGACTTGATTCCCTTTTCCAGGAATTTTACGTTTGTTACAAAGAGGTCGTCGCCTACAAGCTGGCAGCGGTCACCGATTTTTGCGGTAAGCTTCTTCCAGCCTTCCCAGTCGTTTTCATCAAGGCCGTCTTCTATGGAGTCAATCGGGTATTTTGTGATGAGCTCTTCAAGATATGCAATCTGCTCATCATCAGAAAGTTCCTTTCCGTTTGGATCCTTTGGCATGCCGTTTGAAAGCTTGCTGTAGTTGTAGAAAAACTTTCCGTCCTTTTCTACGGAGAATTCGGAGGCAGCGCAGTCCATTGCAATCTTTACGTCGTCACCGGGTTTGTAGCCTGCGTCCTTGATTGCCTGAACTATTGAATCCAGGGCATCGTTGATTCCGTTGAACTTTGGTGCAAAACCGCCCTCGTCACCAACAGCTGTTGAAAGTCCGCGGCCTTTTAAAAGCTTTGCAAGGGCATGGAAAACTTCTGCACCCATGCGTACGGCTTCTTTTTCGCTCTTTGCGCCAACAGGACGGATCATGAATTCCTGGAATGCGATTGGTGCGTCTGAGTGTGCGCCACCGTTTATGATGTTCATCATGGGAACAGGAAGGACGTGGGCGTTTGCTCCTCCTATGTAGCGGTAAAGTGGAATGTTGAGAGACTTAGCAGCGGCCTGGGCTGTTGCAAGGGAAACGCCGAGGATTGCGTTTGCTCCCAGCTTGCTCTTTGTTGGGGTTCCATCAAGGGAGAGCATCTTCTGGTCTATTGCACGCTGCTCAAATACGTTTGCGCCTTTGAGTGCGGGGGCAATGATTTTGTTTACGTTTTCCACTGCCTTGAGGACACCCTTTCCGCCAAAGCGGTTCTTGTCGCCGTCGCGGAGTTCAAGGGCTTCGTTTTCGCCGGTGCTTGCTCCGCTTGGAACTGCCGCACGTCCCAATGTGCCGTCTTCAAGGATTACGTCAACTTCTACGGTTGGGTTTCCGCGCGAGTCTATAATTTCGCGGCCAATTACATTGCTGATTGCAACTTTGTTCAACATTAAAAACCTCCAGAAATACTTCTTCCTAAAATGATTGTTTGGCTGATAATTAGTTTTTGCTAACCATAAATAACTATAACTAACTTACACTGTTGTGTCAAGCCTTCTGGCAAAGACGCACGGAAATCAATTTTGTGTTCCACTCACAGAAACTTGATTTCCTGCATTGCTTGCCCAACAGCAAAAGCGCAAAACCAAGTGTAAGTTTAGAAGCGAAAGCATAGAGGCCTACGCCGCCGTGGAGCCCCTTTAGTACCGGCCGCAGGACGGTATGAGGGTTACCGAAGGGCGGAAGGGCGGTAATGCAGAGAGACTGACCGGCTCCGTAGGACCGGGCACAGTAAAATGCGGCATATCGTCCAAGATGGTTGTAAAAAATTAAAAAAAATGCTACTTTATATAAGCACAAATAAACGGATTCCTTTGAAAAAATGATTGTTTGGCTGAAATTCAATTATTGCGAAGAAATTCCGCTTATGTGTATTCCCAAAACTAAGGCCTTTCGGGGTTCTTAAGGAGCATTTTAAATGAAATACACCGCAGAAGTGGAACACATGTGTCCTTTGGCTAAGGGCGCATATCACGGGCCGGCACCTATTCCTGAAGAGGGAAAATGGGTTCAGGCAAAAGAAATCAAAGACATTTCAGGCTTTACCCACGGCATTGGTTGGTGCGCACCACAGCAGGGAGCCTGCAAGCTTTCTCTTAACGTAAAAGACGGCATCATCGAGGAAGCCCTTGTAGAGACAATCGGTTGCTCAGGCATGACACACTCAGCCGCCATGGCTTCTGAAATCCTCATCGGTAAGACACTTCTTGAAGCACTCAACACAGACCTTGTTTGCGACGCAATCAACACTGCAATGCGCGAACTCTTCCTCCAGATTGTATACGGACGCACACAGTCTGCATATTCAGAGGACGGACTCAAGGTTGGCGCATCTTTGGAAGATCTCGGAAAGAACCTCCGCTCACAGGTTGGTACAATGTTCGCAACAAAGGCAAAGGGCCCACGCTACCTGGAAATGACAGAAGGCTACGTAGAAAACATTGCCCTTGACAAGGACAACCAGATTATTGGCTACAACTGCGTAAACCTCGGAAAGCTTATGGATGCCCTCAAGGCCGGAAAGTCTGGTCCTGATGCTCTTGCAGCTGCACGCACACACTACGGCCGCGTAACAGAAGACCAGGGCATGGTTAAGCTTATTGACCCGCGCAAGGAATAAGACATTTGGCGGAATAAGCTTTTTTGCCAATTGATATTAACTTTAATGAGGAATTAATATGTCATTATTTGAAGATTACGAAGGCCGCATTCCCCAGGTGAATAAGGCTCTTAAAGAATACGGCTTTGCTGAAGGAGAAAAAGGTCTCCAGGAAGCACGCGATTTGTGCAAGTCAAAGGGATTCGACCCATACGAAATCTGCCAGTCAACACAGCAGATTTGTTTTGAGGACGCAAAATGGGCCTATGTTCTTGGTTCAGCAATTGCAATCAAGGAAGGCGAAAAGTCTGGAGACAAGACTGGTTCTACAGCAGCAGCAAACATTGGTAAGGGCTTGCAGGCATTCTGCCTCCCTGGCTCTGTTGCAGATGACCGCAAGGTTGGTCTTGGACACGGGAACCTTGGTGCCCGCCTCTTGAGCGAAGAGACACAGTGCTTTGCATTCCTTGCAGGCCACGAGTCTTTTGCAGCAGCAGAAGGTGCAATAAAGATTGCAGCAAACGCAAACAAGGTTCGCAAGAACAAGCTCCGCGTTATCCTTAACGGCCTTGGAAAGGACGCAGCCCAGATTATCTCTAGAATCAACGGCTTTACATACGTTCAGACAAAGATGGACTACTTTAACGGACAGGGTACAGACAAGGCTTTGACCGTTGTAAAGGAAATCCCATACGGAAACAATCCAGAGCGCCTTATCGTAAAGTGCTACGGTGCAGATGACGTTCGCGAAGGCGTTGCAATCATGTGGCACGAAGGTGTTGACGTTTCCATTACAGGTAACTCTACAAACCCAACACGCTTCCAGCACCCGGTTGCAGGTACATACAAGAAGGAACGCCTTGAACACGGCGAAAAATACTTCTCCGTAGCTTCTGGTGGCGGTACAGGACGCACACTCCACCCGGACAACATGGCAGCTGGTCCTGCTTCCTACGGTATGACAGATACTTTGGGCCGCATGCACTCAGACGCACAGTTTGCAGGTTCTTCATCTGTTCCTGCCCACGTAGAAATGATGGGCTTTATGGGAATGGGTAACAACCCAATGGTTGGCTGTACAGTTGCTTGTGCAGTTGCCGTTGCAGAAGGCTTCAAGAAATAAGCATAAAAGCTAATGTAGGCAGGGGCTCCACTTTTGCGGGGATCCTTGCCTGCACTCTGCCTATTGCATAAAGTCGCACAAAGTCGTATAAAGTAACACAAATAGGAGAAAAAAATGTCCAGCAAAAAACTTTACAAATCCAATTCAGACAAAAAGCTTGCCGGTGTGTGCGGCGGAATTGCAGAATATTTTGACGTTGACTCCACTATCATAAGGCTTGCATGGGTGGTATTTACTCTTGCAGGAGGAGCAGGTCTCTTGGCATACATAATTGCAGCTATCGTAATGCCCAATAGATAAGGCTGATTATTGCGGCAGTTTCTTTTGCAAGGGGCTTTCCGTACTTCGCCGTCTTGCGCGGCTCATCCCGCCCTGCGGACGGGACTAAAGGTACTCCAATCCCTGCCGCGCCTGCTTTTTTAAGCCTATAAAATTATTTCTGACAAACACTCCTCTTCTCCGCCGTTTTTTATGCTTTCCAGCAACGCTTCTTTTATCCTTACATTTACTATTGTTCCCGGAGCCGGAATTTCTTGACCATCTTGCAAAAGGCATTTGCAGTGCAAGAAATTTGACGTAACCGCATGGACGCTTCCCTGTAAAGCACGGTTGCTGAGCTCCGTCGAAGCACGGTTGCTGAGCATTGCCGAAGCAAGCCTGTCCTTGCGCGAATTTTCGCATACAGCAGGAAATATCTGGTCTTTGCAGGAATTTATGTAGGCAATCTTTCCCTGCACTGCAAGTAAGGTTAAAACTTTTACCCTCTGGTTCTTTACCGCAGGAGCAACGTGAGCCTTCATGCTAAAGGCTGGTGTTCCCGGCCGCGGAGAAAATGGAAATGCGTGAATCCATGAGAATGACACTTTTTTGCACAGTTCCGTGGTAAGAATAAAATCCTCCTCAGTCTCCCCCGGAAAGCCTGCAATCATGTCGCAGCCAATGAAGGGATTGTTTTTTGCCCTGCGCAAAAGTTCAACCGCTTTTATTACGTCATCAGCCCTGTAGGGTCTTGCCATTTTTTTAAGGATTTCATCGCTCCCCGACTGCACGCTAAGGTGGAATGACGGCTGTATTCTTGGGTCAGCCAAAAAGTTGCAGAGACGCTCCGTTATGTGCTGGGGGTAAAAAGAAGAAATCCTAAATTTTATTTTGCTTGTGTTGCTAAGCAGGTATTCCAACAGCTGGGTAAAGTCAATTTTTTTTCCATCGGCATCTTGGGAAGAATACTGGCTTAAGTTAACACCGGTAAAGACAACCTCTCCTGTTCCCCTATCCTCCAGTTCCAAAACCCGGCGCAATACTTCTTCCGGCTCCAAGGAAACGGACTTTCCCCTTGCCAAGTGTATGCGGCAAAAAGTGCATGCGTTGTTGCAACCGTCCTGTATTTTTATGGAAGCCCTGCTGTGCTTTTCAAAGACAGGAGTGTAAAGCGAAAATGCATTCTCTTTTTTTGCGTCTGATTTTTTTTGTATAAAAAGCCTTAGCTCATCTTTGGAAAGGGTCTTGCAAGATTTTAATTCTTCTGCCAGGTCAGACAAAAGTTCCTTTTTGTTACCAGAAAGAATCACTATGCGGGAAACTTCCATCTGTTCTATAAAAGGACCGTCCAGTTGGGCATAGCAACCGGTTACAATTACTGGTGCAAGGGGATATTTTTCAAGCAGAAGCCTTATTATCCGTCTGGCCTTTTGTTCGGCTTTTGCAGTAACGGTACAAGTATTCACAATGCAAAGAAGCACATCCTCATTTACCGGAGTGGCAGAAGTCACCCCTTCCATTGAGCATACAAAACCTGCATCAGAGAATCTTTTGGCTGCGCCTTCACTTTCATCCTGATTAAGACGGCAGCCAAGAGTTTCAAAGTGGATTATGTTCCGCATGAAAAATTTAAGGCTTATGGATTAAGCTTTGCCTGGCAGCGGACAAGACCACGGCGGGCATCATCAGAAGAAGATGCATTCAGGCTTATTGCCTTGTTGTAGGCAACAATAGCATCCTGATAGTATCCTGCCTGTTCCCTTGCATAGCCAAGCTTGCTCCACCAGAAAGACATTCCCGGTTCAGTGTCCACAGCCTTGCTAATTGCAATGTCTGCATGCTCCCACTTCTTCTGGCGGATATAGATTTCGCCCATAAGGTAATAGGAAAGACCTATGCGCTGGGAACCCTTTTTGTCTGCATTAGGAATTACAACATACTGCTGGAGGAGATTCATTGCCTCGTCATATTTTTCAAGATAGAATTTTGATTCAGCCTGAATTTCAAGCAGGCGGGCATCGTAGGAAGAAAGCTGCCTTGCCTGTGCTACGCTCTTTTCTGCCTCGCGGTACTGCTTGTTGGCAACCAAAGACCAGCAGAGAACCACGTAGGATTCAATGTCCTGGGCCGTACCACGGGAAGGATCGTTCAGCTCTTCCTGGCACACGCGGATAGCCTCTTTGTAATTGCCGGACTTGTAAAGCTTTAAAGCATCCGGGCGGGCTGCCTGTGCAAAAGACGGCAATGCGGCTGCAGAAACCACAGAAAAAACAAATGCAAAAAAAGAAGCCTTCAACAAATTTTTCTTCAAGAGATTCATCAGAAACCTCCGCTTGCAAAAAGGTCCGGCTTTTCCGCACCGGAAGCCTCACTGCCCTGAAGCATGGCAATCTTTCCGTTCACAGTGGAACCCAGCTCCAATACCGGGCGGGCGCTTGCAATTTCTCCGTTTACGGAACCGGTGGAAGTAACGTAAACCATCTTGTAGCCCTTTATGTTGCCCTTCACCTTTCCGCGAACCAATACCCGTTCCGCCGTAATGTCAGCATCAACCTCTGCGTCCGTGTCAATAAGAAGGTCGCTTGTAGCTTCTATGAGCCCGCTCATTTTGCCCTTAATCATGAAGGGCTTTGAAAAACGGATGTTACCTGTAAAAGTAATATCGCGTTCAAGAACTGTGTCAAAATCATCTTCGTCCGTGTCAAACGGCTCTGAATCCTTTACGTCAAACATAAGTTAATTGTACCCATAATAAGCGTTTTGTTCAAGAGCAAACCCAAAATCTTGATTCTTCTTTTATTTCTGGAGCAGCCTTTATGGTTAAACTGTGGCCGGGCCTACGGCTCCGTCCAGCACCATATTTTTCCCCGCTTTGCGCACTTCCGCTCCCGCTCCATTCTTCCACTCGCTCGCTCCGCTCCCTCCCTCCAGAACGCCTCCGGCGGTGCTCCAATCGGGGCTAGGCTCTATTTAAACTCGCCCGTCACAGGTGTTTTTGGCGGCAGCAAAAACGCTATACATAGTATATACAAGGGAAAATATTGCTTTTTTCCAACTCTATGTACATTTGCAAGGACTATGAATCACAAAATTTTAGTATTTTTTTAAATAAAGTTCCTCCTTTTCTGGATAGAATTTTTTTATTAAATCTAATGCTTCCTTCGGTATAGGTTCTTTTTTATAATCAAGCCCTTTCTTTTTAAATTCCTTAATAATTTGCTTTTTCTTTTTATATTTTGGACTTCTTAGATCAATAACAATTCTTCTTAATAGTTGCAAATTGGAAACTTTATTACAATCATTATTATAATCTTCAAAGGAATCATAATGGAACCCCTCTATTTCACATTTGCAACTAATTATCAGAAAATACGCAATATCTATATTTGCATTCTCAAGAGCTGTAGATAATGGTGTCTGGCCAAGTTCATTTTTATAATTTATATCCGCTCCATATTTTATTAAAAGTGCTGCCACCGTTAATGCGTTTTCAGAAAAATCATAAACCAGATATCCACAAGCATTCATTAATGGAGTTGTCTTTGGCAGCTTATTCTTTCGAATTACTTCTATATTTGGATTAGCACCATTAGAAAGTAAATACTCCAAAAATTTTATTTTATTTGCATTGTTTTCTGGATAGCAGCAATTCGTTGCCAAGAAAAACAATGGAGTAGCACAAGAGTCATCTTTCTCATTCGGATTCAAGCCACATCTCAATAATTCAGTCATGGATTTATATTTTTTTCCCAGTACCGATTTTATAACAAATTGATTCCTTGATATCTTTTCATAGGAATCTTTTATTATATCAGGATTTTCAGATATAAGTTTCGATATTTGAATTAAATTTTCTTCTTCTATTGCTTTTAGCATATCTCTATCATTCTCAGAATCACAAAATACACTGGTATTTATAAAAAATAATAAAAATACTGCTAGTTTAAAACTTTTTCTAAAACCTCTCATAACTACTCCTTTCATTTCCCCAAATCATTTTTCCTGTTTTAAGAAAGTCATCTGCGACTGATTCGATATCACAATATAATATAATTCATGATGATGGCCTGTTTCTGCCATTTGAATTTTACCATTTATGGAAAGTCGTTGACCGTTTAAATCTGATATTTTAAAATTACTTGTTAAGAAAATTAGCTGAACTTCCTTTACTTCACTTTCATTATTTTCAATATTAACTGTACATGGTTTATACAGCCGTAAAACAGGATAATATTCGATTGTATCGATATTTGGTGTTTCTCCATAATTTGGAGGTCCGTATGCTTTCTTTATAATTACATCTCCTGTAAGTTGTTTCACTTCATTTTCAATACGGCAAGATGAATCTATTATTTTTTCAGCATAGTCTTCTGTAAATTTCATGTCTTTGTCAGAAATATTGAACTGAAGACAATTATCCTTCATTTCTCCGATACATACAAATCCGTTTTCAAGAAGCTCCTTTCTGTAGTCATCATAATTTCTATAACATGAGTATTCATTATAGCGGAACTGTTTGACTGAATATACAAGATAGTAAATTTTATCCGTAAGTTTATTTTTTGTCCGTTCGTGAATTATTTTCTTAAACTGTTTTGAAGGTATAAAATCTATTTTATAATGAGGATAATCATCAACATATATGTGGTTTTCTCTGTCGCGCTTGAGTTCATTATAATCAAGACTTATACTATTTAAGTACCATATTCTGTTTTTATATTCATAGGGATCACATACAAAATAGTCATAATCTGAAAAATATACAGAACAGTTCCTACCGTTATTTATCTGAACGGGAACATATTCTTTTTCACTTCCTGCATGCAAATAAACAGAAAACATAACTAAGATAAGTATTTTTAAGAAACTATGTTTATTAATTAAAACAGTCATGATAAGGCTCCCCCTTTCTTTGTTTTAAATTTGCTTCACCGCGGCATCTATTTTCTTTATCAACAGCATTTCCATTTAGTATAATCATTTCCAAGGTACAAAATTCAATTATTTTTTAGAAAAATCACAAATTGAACCATCTTCAAAAAGAATCGTCATACCATCGGAACTGCAAAAGTATATCTGCATGGTATATTTTCCCTGCTCTCCGTTAACAATAATTTGACAACTATCTTTATCCAAATACCCTTCTTTTGGTGAAGGCAACGTGCGCGTATAAGATTCGTCCGTTGTATTTACCAGAGATTGACTAGGAAAGTAAGACATCCTAACTCTACCGTCATTGAATATTTCAATCTTAGTTCCATAACCTATCGAATCATATTTTGTTGAAGTCCATACTCCTGAAAAATTTACATCTTTTGAACAAGAAATAAAAGCAAAAGTAGAAAGCAGAAACCCCAATATATTTCTAATAATTTTTCTAATCATACACCTTCCTTATTTACTATGCAATGTATTACTTTCTTATCTCCACTTCCTATAATCTGAAAAACCAAATCATCAGCTCTTACATTCTCGGTATCAATGTATTGGCATTCATCATCTAATATAGCGTAAACGAAAATATTGCTTTAGTCTACAGAATGCTTACGATTTTGCAGAGAAAAGGCACTCCGGTAATTTCTCATTAACAAATTGTGAACTTTATTTTACGCTACATTCCTCCATGGAATATGAAAGTTATAACTATTGCTACTGAAATTAAAAAAATTATAGCGAATACATAATACAGACTTTTATATAGTTTCAAAAAAAATAGCAACAATTTTTTATATACTATTTGTTCAGAATTCCTTACTAGTGTCTCAATCAGTTTTAACCTCATACGACGGGAAAGTATTTTTCCCTGTTCTTTATCGTATATATACAACTTATAACCGTTTTCAGAAAAATATTGTTCAATTATTTTTTTATTCTTCAACAAGAAAAAATTAAAAAATAGTCCAACAAAAAAAATATAGATAAACAAGATAATATTGATGCAAAACAAAGAAATAAGAATATTAGTCATCAATTAGCTCCTTGCTTAAAGTTGCAAGATATTTAGATACCCCATCATAATAATGAATATCCTGAAATATCTGAAAACTCATCTGCAAAAAATGCAACAGTAAATTCCCCACCGGCCGTTTATAATGGACGCAAAGATATTTCATAGACCTCGTTTTCTCCAGAGGTTTTACTTTGAGTAATTTTAATGACCTTCCCTTTTTCATAATAGTCTACGTTAGGTTTTCCCTTGTATTCAAATTTTTGAATCAAGTTCGAGTTTATGTAAAGGAGACACATGCCGTCTGTATTTTTCCCGTAATTGATTATTATGATGTCATGATTCATTTTATCATACCAAAAATATGTAGCTACAAAGCTTTTTGTTTTTTTCGTAACCACATTTATAACAGTATATACACTGTAATCAGGTGTATATGTAAAAACTGCACAAATATTATTTTTGTCCAACTGGAAAATATCTGTTACGGAAACAGCTTTTTCCATCAGCGGTCCATCTAAATCAAGTGTAAAAAGGATATTTGATTTTTCCATTGCAAGCAAACATGGATTTTTTCTTATCCTATGATCAAACAAAACATAATAATCAATTCTGTTAATTTTTTTTGTTATATAGTGGTTTCCATCATAATTATATACTTTTCCATATCGAGAATAAGAAAAAACGTTTTTTTGTGCGTTGCAGTTAAAGTAGCAATTCATAATTAAAAATAATAAAATTGACAATTTAACTTTTTGTTTCATCATTTACTCTACTCCTGATTATTCTGGGTAACATCCCGATTTTCTTTATATTCAGATATATCCTCTTTTACTATAATCTCGTTTTCATTTTCTTCATATTCGAAAATTGGAACCAGATAGAATAAGTCTAACTCATAAATTTTCCCAATAGGTTTTCTTTTGTTAGTATTATCTAAAACAATTGTAACAACATCACTTGTGTCTATGCTGATTGATTTTAATAAAGGTCTCTCAACCTCTTTTTTGTTCCGAGGTAATAAATCACCTCCACCAAGAACATTAAAAATGAATAATATCATTAATAGTTAATTTCATTGCCATGTACTCCATGCATATTTTATTTTAGCATTCATCTTTAATTTTTTTTAATATGAGTCCGTATGGTTAATGTTTTTCTCTAAATCATCCAAAAATCTAACAGACAATGACTGATATATCAACTGAGCAACCTCACATTTGAAAAATCGGTTTTTGTTTACGCTATAAATTCTGTCAAAGGAATCTAATTCAAAAAGAATGCTTCTATTGTAAAAACTAATTTTAAAGAAACAATTCAATATATTATCCTCATTTTTATTTGTTCTAAAAAACTGAATCTTTCTCTCACTTATTGCTTCTGCAATTCTTTCTTTTGATTCTGAATCAAAAAGATAAGTCATATCGATTTCTTCTCCTCCATGAGAATAATAATATATTACCATAGATTGTGAAGATAAAAAATCGCTTTTATCTTCACTTACAAGTATTGTAAATGAAATTATTGCCCAAATAATTAATAGTGCAATCAGTATTTTTTTCATAACTATTTAATCTCCTCCTCGTTTAACAAAATTATTACCACAAGCAGCCCCAAAAATGGGGTGTTTTATGCGCTTCTCCATCAAATGCCTATTTGGCGGAGAAAAGGGCGGTGTTTTGACAGCTGCAAAAACGCTAGAGTGTAGTGTATATTTTAAAGTGATGCAATTGGGCAGCCTTCCATTCTAGCCCATCTTAGAACCGCATTTAATCTTTGCAGGTAACCTTTTTCACCGGGTTCTTTCAGCCACTCAATTGTGTCCATGTCAATTCTTGCAGAAACAGCCTGTTTTCTTGGACGCCAGTTTTTTGGGTAAAGCTCCTTTGCCTGCTCTGAGGTTAATTCCGGAATATCAGAAAAATCTATAGGTCTTTTTTTTAGTTCAGCTATTTCTTTAGCTGTTAATGTTTTTGCAGAACTCATTGTAAACCTCCTCTTCTTTAGGTGATGCAAGCCGGGCAGAAATTATTCTGATTCTATTGTTTTCTGTATATGAAGTTGCAACGATTACAACTCCTTGTATACAACCCAAGCCAAAATAACGGTCTTCGTTTATTGTTGAATGCAACTTATCATAACGCTCAAAAAAGAACGGGTCATCAAAAACCGGCAGTATCTGTTCAAACGAAAGCCCATGTTTTGCCTTATTTATTTCGTTTTTTTCAGAATCCCATTCAAATCTGTTGTCATCGCTAATTTCTGTCATTCACCCCTCATACAATATTGTATATACATATATGTAATATGTCAACACCGGACGCACTAATTTTAGCAAATTAAGAAACCTCTATAACCCCTTCTGTTTTCTTCCATCAAAGAAATTATTTACATCGTATTTCTTCCTGAAACATTGCTAATCCTTCATCGGCATTATAAAATGCACATTATCTTCTTTCAAATCGACATCCGGGAAAGAGTACGAATTATACCACTCGTAAAATTCCTTTAAGGTTTGTGGGCTAGACAGTTTTTCATCCATATATTTATAAAAGCATGAAATTTGCATATTATCATCAATATTACATGCATCAAACTTATGAAATTCACACGGTATTACAGCCCGCCATCCGTCTTTTAAAGGAATGTATAAATATGTACCTGTCTCAACAAAAATATTTTCTGCATTCTTTTTTACTAAATTTTTAACCTTTGTGGAAACACTTACCCCTTCTGCCGATTTAAACGATTTGTCGCGAGTGTAAATAACCGATATACTTTCTTCATCAACCATTACAAGATATTCGATTGAATCAATATTTATCTTTCTGAATTCTCCAATAGTTCCTGCATTAACATGCTTGAAAACACAATCCCTCGTATGCAACGATTTTAAATAAGGCATTTGCATGAAAAGTTTTTCTTCTAGTGAAATTTTATTTTTGCTGCATGAGAAATAAAGAATCAAAATAAGTATTAAAAGAAAACTACTTTTTATTCTATTTTTCATAAAACTCCCCCAATGAATCTTTCAACGGATTAATCTTGGGGCAAGTCATCCGCGTCTGGAATCAGCATATATTCTCCATAATTCAATTTTCCAAAAAGTGTAAGGAAATCATCATTAAAATGGAATTTTGGATTATACCTTAATACATCATTTGTTCCCATATTAATCATTTGTGTTTTTTTAATTAAAACTGCCATTTTTGTTTTATCATCTAAAATACTTTTTATAATTGATTCATCAAATCCATTTTCACATTTCCGATCAGCAAACAAAAAGTTTCCATAAAAAGATGAAATCACATAATTATTGGCCTTTAACTTTGGTATGACTTTTTCTAGCCATTTCTGAACATCATATTCTTTTGTATATAAAACAATTATTTCATAAGTTTTAAGTTCTGCCTTTTTGTTAAATTCATCCAAGATTTTTTCAGATTCTGTATTATCAAAAGTTTCAAGTATTTCTGCTATTGAATCTTTGCTCAAATATTTTGAAAAGCTTTTTTCAATTTCTTTTGACTTTCGTTTCTTAAACATTAATAACCTCTGCACCCAAAATCCTCACTGGAAAGGAGGTTCGCCCTTGGAGAAAACTTTCAATGTCCTCTGTTTAATTAGCCTTACTTCTTCTTTAAGCTGCCGTTAAGGAAAAGCTCGTCTTCGTACCATTCAATCCTTAGGCCAAAGTATTCCTCGTGGTAACCGGGGGCAGTTATGTGGAAGCGGTGGACTGTTCCCGTCAGGAGGCTTTCTGCAGGAAGCGTTGCCAAGTCCTTTAAGCCCTTTGGAGTTTCCACCATGAACTTGCACTGGTCGGTTATGTCTGCCCCGGTCTGAGCGTCTATGGCATTTGTGCGGACTTTTAGGTAGCGCCTTGCATTCTTTAGGAAGTTGAATTCCAATGTCTGGGCTTCTTTTCCTACAGTTATGCTGTTCCACCAGATGTAGGGACCTTCTACTATCTTTACGCGGTAGTCGCCCGGCTTAAGGTAGACTGGCTTTGTTACGACCTTTACGTTCTTGCGGTTGGGCTTTTTTGCGCTTTCTTCATTTCCATCTGCAGCACCCTTTGCCGCCTTGGGGGTATAGAAGTCGCGTATGTTATTGCTCATGGCAGGAAGCTTGTAGGCTTCGTCCACCAAAGGAATTTCCTTGTTGTCGTTCACATAGAAAAATGCCCTGGCCGGTAAGTCTGTATCCGGAAGGTTGTTTTCCGGCATTTCCATTGCAAGAGAAACAGGCGTGTACCAGTGTCTTAAAACCGTATTCAGGAAGAATTTGGAGAACCAGCCCGCAGCAATAAGCCCCATAAAGGCAAGGACTGCCACAACGATAAGTGAATTTCTTACAGCCTTGTGGTGCCTTGTCTGGTAAGACTGGGGAAGCCTTATTTCTTTTGTTGCTATAACAGCCTGTGCAAGGTTCACGCGGATTGCATGCTGGTCATATTTCTTAAGGTAGCGCTTTATCTTCTTTATTACCGGGTCAATGGACTGGAAGCGCTTCTGCTTGTCTGCCCTCATCATTTTTTTGATGAGTGAGCTTACAAAACGCGGCAGTTTTGGGGCAAAACGCTCCGGTGGCTCGTAGTCGCCCTTGCGGATAGCCTGCAAAGTGTCAGAAGACATGTCGCCCTTGTAAGGCTTGGTTCCAGTAACCATTTCGTAGAGCATTATTCCCATTGAATAGATGTCTGCCCTTTGGTCTACGGAACTTGAGTCGTCAAGCTGCTCCGGGGACATATAGGCTGGTGTTCCAAGCTTTGCGCCTGTCATGGTAATGCCTTCTCTTACGGGTGCCACAACAGTTGCATTGGAGTCTGCGCTTTTCTTTACGTTGGACTCGCCCTCTTTTTCACCGCTTGCAATGCCAAAGTCGGAAAGCTTTACCTCTGCCCTTCGAGAAATAAGTATGTTTCCGGGCTTAATGTCTCGGTGGACAATTCCCTTTGAATGTGCGTGCTTTAGTCCGTAGCAGGCATCAAGGAAAATAAGGAGTGCCAGCTGGGGCGAAAGTGACTGCTGCTTTTCCAAAAGCTTGTCCAAAGACATGCCGTCCACAAATTCAAGAACGATGTAGTCATTCCTTGCTTCGGTAAAAAAGTCAAACATGCGCACGATGTAAGGGCTGGACAAATCCATAAGAATCTGAGCTTCCCTCTTGAACCTTTCGCGGATTGAACTGTTACCCGTACGCAGGGTAAGCTTTTTTATGATTACGTCGCGGCGGAGAGACGGATGGACTGCCTTGAATACGGCTCCCATTCCTCCCTGTGCAATCTGGTTGATTATCCTGTACTTGCCGATTACGTCGGGAGTTGGTGCGGATGACTTTTTCGGCATGCTTTGAACTGGCATATTTAGACTCCTAAATTACAGAAACTATGTCCCTCTCACAGTTAAATTCACGATCCGGGCTAAGCAGGGCAACATTCATCTCTTCCGGATTGTGGAACTGAATGAAATTGCCATTCTGCCGCAGAAGGAATTTTTCCGGGACAGGACGGTGACCTCCAAACCACAGGGCTTTCTTCTTGCCTGCCTTGGGATTTAGCTCCTTAAACTGACTTTCCACGCTGTCCTTTGATGCTTCGTCGTTGGCAGTCCAGGTAAAGCCTAGTATCAAATCACCGTGGTCATGGTAGTTGATGATGTCGTTTCTTTTGTAGGCCCTAAGCGGTTCTGCATGGCTTACGCAGAAATCGGGGAAGACTGCTACGATGGGCAGGGCCTTTTCAAAGCAACTTATCATGTGCAGGGTAACATCACCGTATTTTTCGAACACAAAGTCGCGGACCATCTCCCCTTCCATTGCAAACTTTAAAAAGCCGTGGTCACCGTGGCCTTCTGCGTTCATAATGTTTTCATGATTGCCTTTTAAAAAATGAAAGTTTCTGGGAAAGGCGTTCTTGAGTTCCATTATTCCCATTACTGCGGCGAAATTTTCCTTCATCTCATCGCACATTTCGGGACTTACGGCATCTCCATTCATCCACTTCTCGTAGGAGGTACGCCAGCGGTTGTAGGCCCAAGACGTGTTTTCCGTATGCCATACGTCGCCAACGCAGACGACCATCACGCGCTCCTCGTTCAGGGCATCTAGAACGTCGCCAGAAAATTCCCTTTCCGTATAAATCCCCGACTTTTGGAGCACATCGCTAGCAAGCAGGGAAATAAGGAATTCTGAGCGGGCATGAATGTCTGGAACCAGGATTACGGGAATCTCTTCCTTGGAAAAGTCCAAGAGACCGCCCGGCTTCTTTTCCGCTGAATGGGGACGGTATTTTTTGTCCTCTGCCTCCAGGGAAGAAACAGTCCTGTCCGCAAGGGCAATCAAGCACTCCTCCGAGGGAAGGCCGTCTGCATCGCGGTATGAGATAAGTTTTGAGCGCAAATTCTCCAGTTCTTCGTTAGAAAGCATCTGATGCATCTTTATGCTAAGAAATTACAAGCTCTTCAGAGCCAATCTTAACGGTGTCACCGGAATTGAGCTTTACATACTTATCCGGAGGAATCCTGCTTCCGTTCAAGAAGGTTCCGTTTGTGCTGTTTTCATCCTTAAGGAAGAATTCATCGCGTATTTTCTGAATAATACAGTGGTGGCGGCTTGCAAGCTTGCTGTCAATCACAACATTATTGTCAGGATCGCGCCCGAATGAAATTTTCGCAACCAGCTGCACCTTTTTCTTGTTAAAAACCAAATAGGAAACCTGCTTTGATTCCGCAATAGATTTCAAGTGTTGTCCCGTAGGACTGTCGTTAACAATAGTAGTTTCTGCCATAATGACTACATTATACACCACATTTAAAAAAAAGCAAAGAAAAATTTACATCACGGAAACCAGTTTTGGGTGCAGCTCCCAGTCAAATCCGTCTGAAAACCCGCGGTGTCGCGGAATAGGAAATTAAACTCGCTACGCTCGTTCCGCTCCGTACCCGCAACGAAGTTTCAAGCCATGCGTGTTTTCAGCCGGCTTTGACTTCCGCTGCGCCCAAAACTGATTTCCGGCTGTATCACATAAGATAAAATCGTGAAAACTGACAATTTTTATCCCCTGGGGGCTTTTGCAGGGTCGATGGGGTTGCTTTTTTGGAAGACCATGAGGGAAATCTGGCTTGCCCCGTTGATTGCGTCTATTCCGGCGGTTCCCAGTTTGTCACCGAATACGACGTAGTCGCCTTTTTGGACTGAGGTGCTGTTAAGACCTGTGTATGCGTAGATGTGTCCTGTCTTTGACTGGACAAATACGACCTGACCGTAGCCGCGGTAGACTCCTGTATACATGACGGTTCCGGCGCGGATTGTGCATACGTCTTCGTTTCTTGCGGCACTTAGCTGGACTCCGGCAACCTTTCCGGTCATGTATGTGACGGTCGGGTTCTTTACGGGCCAGACAAGGGAAGAGTTGCCTTTTTTGCTGCTGTACTTTCTTGGGTCGGATGAAGTAAGGTCCGGCAGGCTTGCATTTTCTGTGTTTACGATTGTTGCGGGAATCTTTAGCTTCTGGCCAATGTGCAGGGTGTCGGATGACGTGATTCCGTTAAGGTCTTTGAGTTCTGCAACCGTAACGTTGTTTATTTTTGCAATGTGGTAGAAGGTGTCTCCCTTCTGAACCGTGTAAACGTCATACTGGCGGGGCTTTTCTGCGGCAGAGGAAGTTTTTTTGCTTTCCTTGGGGGCTTCTGTTTTTTTTGCGGCGGAGGAAGAGCCTTTTTCTGGTATGGAAAGCTTTTGGCCAACCATGAGTACCGACGAGGAACCAAGGCCATTTGCGCTTCTTAAATCGCTTACAGAAACGCCGTACATGCGGCCAATTGCATAAAGGGTCTCCCCTTTTTTTACGGTGTGGGTGGAAGCAAAGGCAAAAGAAGAGCCTGGTAACAATATCAAGAGAGAAAAAATGAATGTTTTTAGATATTTTCCCACGTTTTTGTCCATATCATAAGGATTTTCGGCAGAAAATGGCTTAAATTTGAGAAGAAAAGCTGTTTGCAATTGAACCGGCCCTTTGAGAGCCCTTCGAGAGCCTCAGGGACCACCTCAGGAACCACATCTGAAACCGTTGGTGGATTTTTTCGTTCTTGCCAAAAAATATAGAGCCACGGAGGGCGGCTTAGCAAGTGCAGAATCGCAAGGCCTACGCCGCCATGGAGGGGCCCGCCAAAGGCGGGTTGCGAAGCAATGGAGGCGAAAGCCGGAACCCCGGAACGGCGGTGACGCAGAGGCACGGATGTCGAATTAGCCAACAAACAAAATCGTAGAGCAAGTAGGACTACCGTCCTAAAAAGCACCGTCCAAAAGACTACCGTCAAAAAAAATCAAGAGCCAAGCCGTCCATTGTAAACAAGCACAAAATTGCGTATAATGTCCTTATGGAAAAGAAACCATTTTCACCGGACAGCCCGGAAAAAACTGAATACCAGGCAAAAATCTTTGCAAACAGGCTTTCCAAGCAGTACAAGCAGCTCCGCAAGTGGGCAAGAAAAAACAGAATCACATGCTACAGGCTCTACGACAGGGACATACCGGAAATTCCCCTGGCGGCAGACATCTACACTTTTTTGCCAGAAGGAACAAAAGACAAATATTCGGCAATTCTGCAACAAAACGAGCATAACGCAGCCATAAGCCGTAACGGACCGGATGCACAAGCAGTGGTTGCAGAAGAAGCCTCAAGGACATACATCCACCTTTACCTCTACGAGCGCCCCTACGAAAAGGACGACGAAGAGGAAAACCAATGGCTAAAGAGCATGGCAAAGGCGGCGGCAGAAGTTACCGGCATTGCAGAAGACCACGTGCTTACCAAAAGGCGCAGGAAGATTGCAGAGGATGACGGAAAGGGCGGAAGAACTGCCCAGTATTCAAAGCTAAGCCGGGAAGACAGGCCTTATGTTAAGGGTCTTGTCTTTGAGCAGGGGCAGATTTTTTACGTGAACCTTACGGATTACATAGACACGGGGCTTTTCTTTGACCACAGGCCGCTCAGGGACAGGGTTCGTGCTGAATGCAGGCAAAAGGCCGTCCTAAACCTATTCTGCTACACAGGCTCATTTTCCGTATACGCTGCGGAAGGCGGTGCTTCTTTTGTAGAAAGCGTGGACACAAGCAACACCTACCTTGACTGGGCAAGGGACAACATGGCGGCAAACGGTTTTACGGACAAGGCAAAGTATATCTTTACCCGCGAAGACGTTAGCGCATACCTGGACAGAAAAATTGCAGAAAAATCCATGGGCGAAGACGGAACGCAGCTCTTTGACATAATAATCCTTGACCCGCCAACCTTTAGCAACTCCAAGCGCAGCGATGCCACTCTGGACATAAACCGCGACTGGCCGGCACTGGTAAGAAAATCACTTTCGCTTCTTACGCCGGACGGAATCCTCTACTTTAGCACAAACAGCCGCAGGCTCATATTTGAAGAGCAGAGGTTACCCTCCCGCATGAACGGAGAACTTCTCTACAAGGCCACGGACATTACGGCAAAAACAATCCCGGAAGACTACAGGAACACAAAAATCCACAGGGCTTGGAAAATAGAAAGAATACGCTAGTTGTAAGAAAGGAAAATTAAGGTGCAGAAGAGCAGACCGCAGGGGCAGACGGCAGGTGGCAAGCAAATCTCCTGCCCTACAAAAATTTTTATAAATTTTCATGATTTTTTTGATTTTGCTATTGACACTTTTTTGCTAAGTTGATATAGTAATATCATCTTAACCACGGAGAATTAGCTCAGCTGGTAGAGCACCTGGTTTACACCCAGGTTGTCGGCGGTTCGATCCCGTCATTCTCCATACAAATCGGGACGTAGCGCAGCTGGTAGCGCATCTGGTTTGGGACCAGAGGGTCGCAGGTTCAAATCCTGTCGTCCCGACTAAAGTCTTTGGCCAGAGGTCTTAGAACTTAGTTATAAAATCAATCTCCTGTCATGGGAGATTTTTTTATTTTAAACACATTCTTTTTCTTTTGGACGGCATTTCTTCTTTTTACATCTGTCTTTTGGTCTTCGTGGTTTTCATGCATTTTGATTCCCCGCTTTCCAGGGCTCCGCGCATAAGCGCTCCGGCCCGCCCATGGCGGTCTTGCCTTTGGCAACCCTTCCAATCGGGCGTAGGGGCCAAATTAAGCATAAATTCAACACTTTTTTCCAAATTTATTGCGTTACTACTAGAATTCTAGCGGAAAATCATGTATAATAATAGATGTGCCTCTTAAAAGGGAGGCAATAAAAATTCTAATCTGGAGAAAATTGGTATGAACAAGACAGAATTAGTAGATGCCATTGCAGCAGACACAGGTCTTTCAAAGAAGGACACAGAAGCAGCTGTAAAATCATTCATCGAAACAGTAACTAAGCAGCTTACAAAGGGAGAAAGCGTTCAGCTCATCGGATTCGGTACATTCGAAGTAGGAAAGCGCGCAGCCCGCACAGGCCGCAACCCACAGACTGGTGAAGAAATCAAGATTGCAGCAGCAAAGACACCAAAGTTCAAGGCTGGAAAGGCTCTCAAGGATGCTGTAAACAAGAAGAAGAAATAATTCTTATCTTTATACAGAAAGCGCTTCCCGCAAAGGAAGCGTTTTTTTTTACATTGAGCTAAATGTTGCAGTGGGAAGCCTGCCCCTGCCCTTCACTCTTTCCGTTCTTTAGCATTTCTTCCATTGTGTGCCAGCCAAGTACAGCGCATTTTACGCGGGCGGGCATAAAGCTTATGTTCTTAAGGCTTGCGGCTTCGTCCAGTTCTTCCAGGGCAGAGTCATCAGAAACCTTTCCATGAATCATGTCGGTAAAGAGGGCAGAAAGACGCAGGGCCTCTTCCGTAGTTTTCCCAATAATGTCGTCCAGCATCATGTCTACGCTTGCCTGGCTTATTGCACAGCCGGATCCGTTAAAAGAACCTTCCGTTATGACACCCTTTTCGTCTACCTTAAGCTGAAGGTAAATGTTGTCCCCGCAGCTGGGGTTTACTCCGCGCAGTGTAAGGGATGCGTCCTGCATTACACCCTTGTGCGAAGGATTCAAGTTATGTTCATTTAAAATTTCTGCATAAAGTGATTTTACGTCCATGAGTATAATATAGCGTTTTTTGAGGTCAAAAGACAAGCACAGCGAAGATAAATACTTTAGTCATACGGCTATTCAAGTCCCATCCACTTGCGAACCAGCGAAAGCTTTTCCAAAAAGAGGGAAACTTCATCCTCTGTGTTGTAGAAGTAAAGGCTAGCACGGGCTGTGCTGTTCACTCCAAGCTTCTGCATGAGGGGTTGGGCACAGTGGTGGCCTGCACGCACTGCTATGTGCTCTGTGTCCAGGATGCTTGCTATGTCGTGGGGGTGCACACCATCTATGGTAAAAGTGACGATTCCGCAGTGGCGCAAGGGGTCTTGGTGGCCAATTATGCTTACTCCCTTAAGCTGCTTCATTCCGCTCATCAAAAGGGATGCAAGGTGGTTGTCGTTTTCTTCGATATTCTTTAGGCCAACATTCTGTATGTATTTTATTGCGGCTTCAAGTCCAACCGCACCGGCTGCGTTAACAGTACCAGCCTCAAACTTGTGGGGAAGCTCTGCATAGGTTGCGTCTTCGCGGGTAACGTATTCAATCATCTCCCCTCCGCGGAGGAATGGGGGCATCTCTTCCAAGATGGAGCGCTTTCCGTAAAGTCCGCCGATTCCCATTGGACCGCAAAGCTTGTGGGCGCTAAAGGCAAAAAAGTCTGCGTCCAAATCCTTAACGTCCACCGCAATATGTGGAAGGCTCTGGGCACCGTCTACAACAACAATGGCTCCCTTTGCAGCGTTGCCAACCTTGTGGGCATAGGCGGCAATTTCTTTTACCGGGTTTGTAATTCCAAATACGTTGCTAACATGGGTAATTGCAACGAGCTTTGTCTTTGCCGTAATCTTGGACTCCCATTCGCTTTTGTCAATTACGCCGTCGTTAGCACATTCAAGGAAGACAAGCCTTGCTTTCTTTGTGCGGCAGACCATTTGCCAGGGAAGCAGGTTTGAGTGGTGCTCCATTGCGGAGACAACTATCTCGTCGCCCTCGCCCACATTGGAAAGAGCCCATGTGTAGGCAACAAGGTTAAGGCTTTCCGATGCGTTTCGGGTAAAGATGATTTCTTGTGAGGAGCTTGCGTTTAAAAAAGTTGCGACTGTCTGCCTTGCATTTTCGTAGCGTTCTGTTGCACGCATGCTAAGCCCGTAAAGGCCGCGCAGGGGGTTTGCATTGTCGTTATCGTAAAAGTCCTGGATTGCCTTTGTAACGCAAAGCGGGCGCTGGGTTGTGGCGGCATTGTCAAAATAAATCAGCCCTTCGTTTGCAGGACTTGTAAAAATTGGAAAGTCTTTGCGCAAGTCGCTTAAATTCATCTACAAATCTCCCTCAATAAAATCCTTTATTCTGCCGTTAAGCTCTTCATCCGGAATGTGGCGGCATACGGAAAAAATCTTTGCCCTTATCATAAGGTTCCGCACAGCCTTTTCGTCAAGACCGCGGTTCTTAAGGTAGAACATAACGTCCTTGCCAAGCTTTCCGATTGAACAGCCGTGCTGGCCTTCCACATCCTCTTCGTCGCAGAGAATAACGGGAAGGCTCTTGTTGGTTACATTCTCGTTAAGAAGGAGTACGGCCTCGCTTTCGTTACCCTTTGCACCCCGGCAACCGTTCACAAAGTCAATCGTTCCACGCCAGCTTTTTTGGGCGGAATCTGAAACCACACCTTCTGCCACGACTTCACTTGAAGTGTCGCGGCCTGTATGGCGGACAATATAGTTTATGTCAAATTCAGCGGATTTCTTTGCAAAGTAGCCTTCCTGGCCAAAAGCCTTTGCCTGGTAGCCTTCCAAAAGCTGCATGCTTCCGGAAAAGACCTTGCCACCGCCAAGCTCAAGCTGGGTAACTTCCACCTCTGCACCGTCGGCATTGCAAGTTCCAAGGGCCGTAAAATTAACAAAGCCGGAAGAAAGCATGTTCACCGTAACAATGTGAACCTTTGCATAAGAAGATGCAAGTACGCGGATTCTTGTTCCAAAGACACCCTCGCTTGCCTTCTTGGAAGAAAAGTCAAATATAAATACAGAAGATGAATCTTCTCCAGCATCAATAAAAAAGTCCGCCGCAGTCTGGGAACAGTCTGCTATCTCAAAGGAAACGTTAACTGGGCTTTGGTTTTGTGAGCCTGAATTGACGGTAAAAAGATTTAGCGGAAGAGCCTTTTCCTTTGCAAAAGAGTCAAAGGCCTTGTCAAATTCCTTGCCCATCTGGGTTTCTATGGAAGATGCTTTTGGGTTAAGGGAAGAAGCCCCCTCTAAAACCTTGGCAAAGGATATGCCGCCACCTGTTCCCCTTACAGAAGCGTCCGCAGCAGAAGAAAGCGATGCGTCCAAGTGACCGTGGTTTATGTGAAGGTGATGCCAGGTAAGGCTTGGAAAATTGTTTACGTCCAAATTGAATACAGTGCTTGCCATTACAGGTTTCCTTTCATTTCAAGACGGATAAGGTTGTTCATCTCTACCGCATATTCCAGCGGGAGTTCCTTGCTTACCGGGTTTGCAAAACCGCTTACTATTGTGGCCCTTGCCTCTTCCTCGCTCATGCCGCGGCTCATCAGGTAGAAGATTGCCTTGTTGGAAATGCGGCCAATCTTTGCCTCGTGGCCTATGTCGCAGTCGTCAGTCATTATGTTCATTGCGGGAACGGTGTCTGAGCGGCTTTCTTCGTCCAGCATAAGGCTTTCGCAGTTAACGCTGGACTTTGAACCGCTGGCGCTCCTGTTTACGACTATTGAGGAGCGGTAGGTGTTGCGGCCTCCACTTTTGCTGATTGACTTTGTGTTGATTACGCTTGAAGTGTGCTTTCCTATGTGGATCATCTTTGCGCCGGTATCAAGGTCCTGCCCCTTGCCGGAGAAGGTGATTCCGGTAAACTCGCAAAGGGAGTTGTTGCCCTTTAGGATAGTGGTCGGGTAAAGGTAGGATATGTGGCTTCCGAATGAACCGGACACCCATTCCATCTTGGCACCTTCTTCCACAATTGCACGCTTGGTGTTCAGGTTGTACATGTTCTTTGACCAGTTTTCTATTGTGCTGTAGCGGAGCCTTGCGTTCTTTCTTACGTAAAGCTCTACGCAGCCCGCGTGAAGGTTTGCAACGTTGTACTTTGGCGCAGAACATCCTTCTATAAAATGAAGGTCTGCACCTTCGTCCACGATTATAAGCGTATGCTCAAACTGCCCTGCCCCTGCCGCATTAAGGCGGAAATATGACTGTAGCGGAATCTTTACGTGTACGCCCTTAGGAACATAGACAAAGCTTCCACCGCTCCAGACAGCCCCGTGAAGGGCCGCAAACTTGTGGTCAGTTGGAGGAACAAGATGCATGAAGGTTTCTTTTACAAGATCCGCATAGGGACCTGTAAGGGCACTTTCCATATCGGTGTAGACAACGCCCTGCTCTGCAACCTCGTCCTTTACGTTGTGGTAGACAAGCTCGCTGTCGTACTGGGCTCCAACACCGGCAAGGCTTTCCCTTTCCGCCTCTGGAATGCCAAGCTTTTCAAAGGTTTCTTTTATATCCTTTGGAACGTCAGCCCACTTTGCCGCCATCTGGGTCTTGGGCTTTACGTATGTTACGATTTTCTGAATGTCAAGGTCGTGAATGTCCGGCCCCCAGTCAGGCTCGTTGGTCTCGTTAAAGATTTTTAGGCACTTGAGCCTCCACTCCTTCATCCAGGCTGGGTCATTCTTTTCCTTACTGATTCTCTCTATAATTGACTCGTCAAGACCTTTGCGTACCTTAAAAAAGTCCTCGTCCTTTTCTTCGTAGCTAAAATTGTATATTGACTGGTCAAGGTCCTTAACTTCTGTTCTTTCTTTTTCAGACATTACGAAAGGCCTCCGTTTGCCGCATTCATCTTAACGGCATCCATTGCGGCCTTTGCAGCAGCGGCAAGACGTTCCCTGCGCTCGGCATCCTTAATTTCCTGTGGAATGAACTGGTCAAAACCTTCCGCATTAATCTTCTGAACCAAAGAAGCGTCTCCTGAATGAACTATGCGCCCCTTTACGATGATGTGGGTATAGTCAACGTTAAGGCTTTCGAGAATCTTTGTTGAGTGGGTAATAATAAGAAGGGCACCATTGTTCTTCTTCTGGTATTCCAAAATGCCCTTGCTAACGGTGCGGACAGCGTCAACGTCAAGGCCTGAATCCGTCTCGTCAAGGATTGCAAGCTTGGGCTTAAGCATCAGAAGCTGGAGAATCTCCGACTTCTTTTTTTCGCCGCCGGAAAAGCCCACGTTAAGGTCGCGCTCTGCATAGGAAGAAGCCATGTTAAGGACAGACATTGACTCTTCAAGCTCCTTTTTGAATGCCATGAGCTTTACCTTCTGGCCGGAAACCTGCTGCATGGAAGAGCGTATAAAAGATTCAAGGGACACGCCCGGAACTTCAAGCGGATCCTGGAAGCTAAGGAACATGCCCTCCTTTGCCCTTGCGTCCGTAGAAAAAGGAGTTATGTCCTTTCCGTTAAAAATAATCTTGCCGCCGGTAAGCGTATACTCCGGGTTGCCCATTAGGGTATAGCCAAGAGTAGACTTACCAGCACCGTTGGGTCCCATAAGGACATGGGTTTCTCCGCTCTTTATATTCAATGAAACATTGTGAAGTATTTCCTTTGCGCCGATGCTTGCGCTAACGTTTTGAATTTCAAGCAGATTTTCCGCCATATGGGACTCCTATGTACTTAATTTTCCGTAGATTTGGCAACAGTTTAGCACAAAACAGAATCTATTGCAAATTCTGCAAGAGCCAAGGGAATGCCGACTCAAAGTCTACGCCGTACCAGTTGTGGTCGGTGTGGGCCATTGTCTTCTTTATGGAAAGAACCGTAAAGTCTGCCGCAAGCTTAACGGCCTCTTCAAGAGACTTTCCAAGGACTACCGCGCTAAAGGCAACGGATGCAAAGATGTCGCCTGTACCGTGGAATTTTGCCGGGATAAGCTCGTGGAAGTATTCGCTAAAGGCACCTGTAGCAGAATCAAAGGTAATTACTCCGCAGAGGCCCTTCTTGTAGCCAACTCCCTTTAGGATTACCTTCTTGGAGCCGAGCTTTGCAAGTTCTTCCATTAAGTTCTTTATATATTTTTCGTCATATTCATCGCCGGGGTATGGCTTGTCCAAAAGCAGGGTTGCCTCGGTAATGTTGGGGCAGATAACGTCCGCAAGACCGCAGAGCTTTGCCATTGCAAGGGCAAATTCGCGGGTAAAGCCTGGATAGAGCTTTCCGTTGTCCGCCATGCAGGGGTCTACAAAAAGAGTCTTTCCCTTTCCAAAGTCCTTAAAAAGTTCCTTCATGAGGTCAAGCTGCTCGAATGAGCCAAGGTATCCGGTATAAATGCCGTCAAAACCAATGTTCTGCTCCTTCCAGTGGGAAGTAATCTTGCTGATTTCGCCTGTCAGGTCGTGGAAGGTAAAGTTCTTAAAGCCTGTATGTGTTGAAAGAACTGCTGTTGGAATGATTGCTGATTCAATGCCCATTGCGCTGATGATGGGGAGAGCTACGGTGAGAGAGCATTTTCCTACGCATGAAATGTCCTGTATTGTTACGATACGTTTCATGATTATTACCTCTGTTTCTAGAAATTAGCACAATATAGCAATTTTTTCATACTTATTCAATAGGTATTTTTTTAAGCAATCCACGGGTAATCAATCCACGTATTCTATTCATTCAGGAGGGGAAAGCCTTCCCCTGCGGCCGCACTTCGTTGCGTCCTACCCCTTCTGCGGGGGAAGCCCCCGCAACGCCCCCTGCCCTGTCAATTAACAAAGCAAGAATCTCTTAGCTACGACAGCAAACAGAGCCTACGCCCGATTGTAGGGGCCCGCGAAAGCGGGTTGCCGTTAGGCAATGGAGGCGAAAGCCGGAACCCCGGAAAGCGGGGTAAACGCACTCCATGGCATTTTATCCCGCTAGTTTTGTTTGCAAAGAAATGACGCGCAGTCCTTGGTGCTATGTGTTTGGAGGATAAAATGACATGGAGTCTGGCCGGTTCCGAAGGAACGGACACAGTTGAAAAACAAAATGCCGTCCAGAAAAACTATTCCACAAAGTAGGTCTTCATGAGACCCTTGCCCTTTACTTCTATTTCCACGCAGTCACTGTATTTTACCTGGTCCTTTGTGCGGAGGAAGACGTTTTCCGTAACGTGGATTCTGCCCGGCTGACCGGTGGATTCCATGCGGCTTGCAACGTTTACCGTGTCGCCCCAGATGTCATAGATGAACTTTGACTTTCCGATTACGCCCGCGATGAGAGGTCCGCAGTTTATGCCGATTCTCATCAGCAGGTTGAAGCCTGTCTCCTTGTCAAAGTCTTCTATTTCCTTTAGGATGGCGCGGGAAAGGTTTATCATTTTTACGACGGCAGCATTTCCCAGCACAGCCTCCTCAAAGCCGCAGGCCGCCATATAGGCATCACCGATTGTCTTGATTTTTTCCACGCCGAATTCCAGTAGCCGCTCGTCAAAGCGGGAGAATATTGCGTTGAGCATTTTTACGATTTCGTTTGCGCTCATGCCGGTGGAAAGCTTTGTAAAGCCCACTATGTCCGCAAAGAAGACGCAGACGTTTGAATACTGCTTAGCAATCTGCCGGCCCGGGTTTTCCGTAAGCTCATCTGCAACAGGCTTTGGCAATATGTTGAGCAAAAGCTTTTCCGCCTTGTCGTTTGCAACTTCAAGTGCGTGTGCCCTGTTCTGGAGTTCCACGGCCTGCTCCTGAAGCTCCTTGGTCTGGGCATCAACCTCGCGCTCAAGCTTAATCTGATACTTCTTTAGGCGGCGGAACCTTGACCAGATTCCCAGTGCGGCAACAGTTACGAGGATTATTGCGCACAAAAGCCAGAAGTACCAGAGCTGCCAGAAGTGCGGCTTTTTTATGATTGTAAGGACCGGCGACGGGTCGCTCTGTATGTTGTCCGTATTTTCGGCCTGAACCGTGAACTTGTAGGTGCCGGGCTTTAAGTTGGTGTAGGAAACAAAGCGTTCTGCCGCCCAGTCTGAATAGCCTGTGTCAAAGCCCTCCAGCTGGTAGCGGAAATTCATGTTCTCAGAAGAGACAAAGCTAAGGCCCGTAAAGTCGATTCTGAGCCTCTTTGAGTCCGGGGGCATGACTACTGTCTTGTTGGTAAACTCGTTAACATCCGTATCTATGGAAATTGTCTCCACCTGCACGATGGGTTTTGCCTTGTTGGACTTGCCCTTTACCGGATCGTAGATTGCAAAGCCATCTATGAGGGTGAACCAAATGCGGCCCAGGCTGTCCTTCATGGAAAGGGACGTGCTCGTAACACCGCCTGAAATTAGGCCGTCAGACCGTCCGTAGAAGCGGGCGTAAACCTTGGGAATGCTTCCCTCCGCATAAGCATTGAGTTCTTCCATGGAAACGCTTGAAATACCGCGGTTGCTGGTCATGAAGCAGGAGCCGGAATAGTCGTCCACCACCTGGAAGATGCCGTCCGTACCAAGTCCGCTGTTTGAAGAATAGGATATGCGCTTGCCATTCATAAAGCGGGTTATGCCGGAGCCTGTGCAGACCCATATCTCGCCGGGTGTCACTTCCCTTATCTTGAATATAACGTTGCCTGCAAGCCCTTCGTTGGTGGTGTAGGTTGCGGAAACGCTTCCGTCCTTGAGTATAAAGATGCCGCTTCCGTCAGTACCGCACCAGATGCTTCCGTCCGATGCCTGGTAGATGCACATTATGTAGTCGTTTGGAAGACCGTCGTCCCTGTTCATGATTTTTATGCTTCCGCTGGCAGTGTCAATTATGTTAAGGCCACTGGTCGTACCAACGTAAAGCTTTCCGTCCGAACAGAAGGTGGAAATGCGGGTCATGTCGCCGCTAAGGCCGGATTCCTTGTTCCAGTTGCGGAATTTTCCGTCAGGGCTTATGACAATCTGGCCGTAATTGCTGTATGAACTTACCAGCAGAGTTCCGTCTTCTGTAATCCCCACGTGGCGGATTCTTATGTTTGAGCACTTTTCCGTGATGCTGTTTTCCACAAAGACCGATTTTTTTGGGTCGTAGCAGAAAAGCCCCTTGTCGCAGCCCAGCCAAACCAAGGACCTTATGCTGTCCTCGCATATAGAGTTTACGGTGGTGTCCATGCGAACCGTAACGAATTTTCCAGTGCTCAGCTTATGAACGCCGCCCCTGTCCGTTGCAATCCAGATGTTGCCCTCGCGGTCTTCTATTATCTTGTTGGCATTGTTGTCGCAAAGGCCATTGCTCTTGTCGTAGAAGGAAATTATTCCGTCGTGGTAAACCGCAACACCGCTGTCTAGGCCTATCCAGATGTTCCTGTGGGAATCCTGTACGATTGTGTTTACGACCGTACCGGGCTGCTTACCGTGACCAACGTCAAGCACAGTCTCACCGGTTCCGTCAATGCAGACCACATAGTGCGGGGATACGCCAAACCAGAAGGCCCCCTTGGAATCCTGCGCAACCGTACGAACCACCGGATTCTTAATCTTTGTAATGCCCGTGTACCTGTCGAATTTTCCGCCCGAATAGCAGTATATGCTGCCGGGAAGAGAACCGCAAAGCCAAATTCTGCCCGCAGTGTCGCAGTAGAGTTTTTGCACGATAAGACTTTCGTCGTCATATTCCGCAAGCCCCGCAGGATGCACAACCTCCTGGCTCTTCGTTATGTAGGCAACCCCGGATGCAGTACCAACCCAGATGTTGCCGTCGTCATCTTCTGCAATAGAGCGAACCGAATTGTTGGGAAGGCCGTTCTCCATGCGGAAGGAGCTTACACTGCCATCATTTCCTATGCAGACAACACCCTCGTCGTTGGAGCCTACCCAGATGTTCTCCAAAGAATCCTGAAATATCACGCGGGCGGAGACAAAGTTGTATTTGCTGTCGTAGATGTGGTTTATAGTGACAAATTTAACGCCGTCAAAGCGGACAAGACCCTCGTATGTTCCAAAATAGAGATAGCCCTTGGAATCCTGCAAAAGGTCTGTTATGGTGTTTCCAGTGAGGCCATCGCTTGCATTCCACGTTCTTGCGACAAATTCGTTAAAAAAATTGTCGTTCAGAGACAGATTATCTGCCGGAGTAGCCTTTGCAAGGGGATTTACTGTCAAAAAAAAGAAGGACAAAGTAAAAAAACGGGATAAAAAAGCAGAAATACGTTTCATAATCAAATTATAAACCAAAATCCTAGAATCTACAATAAAAAAAAGCTTTCCTTGAAAAAAAAATCAAAGAAAGCTTTTCTGACGCATGGCAGACTCGAACTGCCGACCCTCTGCTTAGAAGGCAGATGCTCTAATCCAGCTGAGCTAAAGCGCCGTGATGCCAAATATTATTGCATAAAAGCGAAATTTATTCAAGTGCCTTTTTGTCTTTTCTCTATTTTTGAATCTGGACGGTACCTTTTAAGGCTCTTCCATTCTGTTCCTTTGCTAATTCGACCTACATGCCCTTGCGCCACCGCCCTCGCTTGAAACTTCGTTGCGAGAACCGGGGTTCCGGGGGGTCCAACCCCCTCCATTGCTGCCAGCTCCGGCCCTTCGACATAGCTCAGGGACCTGCGCCGTCAGCAACGCTTCGCGCCCCTCCACGGCGGCGTAGGTCTTTTCCCACCTTTCCATAGACCTTAATTCTTGTAGTCGCTTTCTAAAATTTTTACCGAACCAAGGAAAAGAACCTTGCTGTAGGACGTTGCATAAGAAACGTCACGGCCAACCGAAACAGCGTACATGTCCACGTACCAGACGCCGCTTTCCGAAGAATACCCTGAATAATTCACATCCTCATCACTGCTTTTAGGCAGGGGATTATTGTCATCCTGGCCAAAATTGAAGCCATAGCCTGAATTTATGTAGCGACGGGGCAAAACAGGCTGCCCATTGTAGGTAAGGGCATCTGCCGTGGAATACTTGTCCATGGGATGATTCGATATACAAATGCCCTTGCTGTAGTCCACTTCGGTACCATAGTCATTCAGCCTGATATAGACATGCCTGTTTTCCGGGGAAGATCCGGCTTCCACCAATGGAATAAAACTTCCCGCACTGAATTTAAGCGGCTTGTATCCACGGGATTCTATGAGGTTTTCTGCAGCTGCTGTATAATTTGATGAACTTGTATTCAGCGAGTCAATGGCATTTTCTGCATTGACCATTGTTGAATAGCTTTTATAAATTTTGTAATATACTTCAGTTCCCAAAAAAACAAGCTCAGACGCTGACGAAAAATACTGGTCGTTGTCGCCCAAAGAGCTTTCTTCGTTTGTAACAAAGCTAAAGTACCTGTAGATACCATCTTCCGTTGTATAGTAGGAAGTGTGGCCGTCAGTAATTGGAGGGTCAAGGTAATAGAAAGTATCAAGGCCGCAAGCCTCCAGCAAAAGCAGGAATGCGAATGCGGCCAGATATTTTAGCTTTCTCAAGGAAAAGAGCCTATTCAATAAAACCTTCTGCCTTTAGTGAAATAAGGCGGCTCTGAGCAAGGCTTGCCCAGTTGTCGTACGGATATTCATCGACAAGCTTCTTGTATGCAGTTGCAGCTGCATTGTTGTCACCAGAAGTTTCCTTTACGCGGGCAAAGTTAAAGAGAGCATGGCTAGAAAGGAGGAATTCCTTTGAATTTGCGGCAATTTCATAATACTTTGCTGCATCTTCGTTGTTGTTAAGTTCCTCGCTGCAGGATGCCGCATTAAAGTAGCAGACTGGCTGAACGTATGTGTTCTTCTGGCAATCAATAGCGGCAAGCCAATATCCAAGGCTTGTTGAAAAATCTTTCTTTTCGTATGCGATTTCCGCAGCGAGCATGTTTGCCCTAACTCCTACGATGTCCTTTTTTGCAAGGTATGGTTCAAGGGCCTTCATTGCGGTGTTCTGCCTTTCAACGAGGGCAGGTGCATCAGCTGTTGCTATGTCTTTCGTAAAGGTATATTCGATTGAATCAATAGCGGCAAGCCCCTTCTTGTATCCGGACTGCCTTATACCAAAATAGAGTCCAACTGCAACCGCAGCAACTACAGCAGCAAGGAAAACCGCAAGTATTACGGTACGGTTGCGGGTCAAGAATCCTTCAACCTTTTCTCCTGCGCTTTTTTTCTTTGTTTTTTCCATTGTAAGAACATTAGACATTTCAAATTCTCCAAATAAGTTGCACAAGTGTATCACATTTGTTTTTTTATTTCAAGTTCAGCAAGCAGTTTAGAGACATAAGTGCGCTGAATTCCCAAAACTTTTGCAGATTTTGTCTGGTTCCAGTCATTCTGTTCAAGTATGGCCTTAACATAGCGCTTCTTGAATTCATTCACTGCATTCTTAAGGCTTTTGTCTTCCGCAGAAAGAGACTCAAGGACGCAGTTTTGCATACAGTCAGGTTCATGGCTTTGAGCCTGTGGAAAAGACACGTTCAACCTAAAGTCCTCCAGGTTGATGTGCGGCGGAGTTCCCAATATACAGGCCCTTTCTATCGTGTTTTCCAGTTCTCGCACGTTGCCGGGCCAAGGGTATGAATACAAAGCCTTTATGGCTGGGGTTGAAAAGTCAACAAAGGGCTTTTTTGTTTCCGAGCTGTATTTTTGGAGGAAGAAATATGCAAGCGGCTCTATGTCGTCCTTGCGCTGCCTTAGCGGTGGAATGTTAAGCGGAAGCACGTTAAGGCGGTAGTAAAGGTCTGCCCTGAATTTTCCGGCCTGAATCATGGACTCAAGGTCCCTGTTCGTGGCAGCTATTATGCGGACGTCAACAGACACTGTTTCGCTTGAACCGACCTTTTCAAATTTCCTTTCCTGGATTACGCGCAATAGCTTGGCCTGAAGTTCCAGCGGCATTTCACCAATCTCGTCCAAAAAGAGGGTTCCGCCGTCTGCAACCTCAAAGCGTCCCTTCTGGGCATTTATTGCGTTTGTATAGGCTCCCTTAACGTGGCCAAAAAGTTCGCTTTCTAGAATGGATGGAGAAAGGGCTGCACAGCTTACGCGGACAAAGGGCTTTTCCCTACGGGGGCTTTTTAGGTGCAGCTGTTCCGCAAAGAGTTCCTTGCCTACCCCGCTCTCTCCCAAGATAAGAACGGAAGAATTTACCTTGGAGGCTTCCTCTATGACTTTTATCGTGTCAAGAATTATTGGGCTCTTTGCTATGAATGCATGAAAATCCTTGCCCTGGCTAACAGAATCCTGCAAGGCATCAATGCTTTCCCTGGTGTTTATGTAGAAATGGGAATTTCTGTAGGCATTTCCAGCCTGAATACCGACCAGTTCCAGTATGGAAACATCGTCTTCGGTGAATTTTTTTCCGTCTACTTTGTTTATAAGCTCAATCACCCCAATGCAGTCGTTGCCTATGCGGATGGGTGTGGCTATCATGTTTTTGGTGATGTAGTTTGTTTTGTCTTGGACACCCCGGTTAAAGCGGGTATCGGCGGGAACATCATCAACTATTACGGACTGGTTGTTTGCTATAACCCAGCCTGCAATGCTGTTTGTGTCTACAGGAACGTCTTTTGCCTCTGCACCTTTTGGCCCCAGTGCAACTGCAAAATGCAAAGCGGAGCCTTCCCGGTTCAAAAGAAGAATCGAAGAAGACTCACACTCAACCAAACACATTGCTGATTCCAAAATGTAAACCAACACTTTGTCTGGTTCTGCATAATTAGAGTTAAGCTTGGTATTAATCTCGATGAGTGACTTTATTTTTTCTGCACTGAACAAAAGTTGCCCTGTCATCACTCACCCATCGAAACTAACTTATTTGTCTTCTTTCTGATTCTTAAGGCTGTCTCCAATTGTGTAAGCACCGTCATCATCATTAGAAGAAGACATGTATTGTGAAATTTCGGCACGAGCCTGAGCCTTCTTGTATTCCTTTACAGAGAATGCAACCTTGCCCTTTTCCACATCAATAGAAACAACATAGACGTTTACCTTGTCGCCTACATTGTATTTCTTAACAGCTTCTTCAAATGGAGTGTCGCGGTCTTCGCTGAGGTTTGCCTTGTTTACAAGACCTTCGATTCCGTTTGGTGCCTTAACAAAGATGCCAAAGTCTGTGATGCTGGAAACAGTTCCCTCAAGTGTGCTGCCCGGCTTGAATTCTGATGCGAATTCCTTCCAAGGATTGTCTGTGAGCTGCTTTACGCCAACGCGGATTCTGCGGTTTGAAGGATCACATTCTGTTACGACAACATCAAGTTCCTGGTCAACCTTAATCTCGCTGCCCGGGTGCTTAACCTTCTTTGTCCAAGACAGGTCTTCGCCGCTAAGGAATGCGTCGATTCCCTCTTCAAGCTGAACAAATGCGCCAGAGTTGGTAATCTTCACGACCTTTCCGTTGAGCTTTGTGCCAACCGGGTACTTGTCGCCGATTGCATCCCACGGATTTGCAGTAACCTGCTTGAGACCAAGGGAAACACGGCCAGCCTGAATGTCGTAGCCCAAAATCATGCACTTGACTTCGTCACCCTCTTTTACCATGTCGGAAGGCTTGTTAACCTTCTTTGTCCAAGAGAATTCAGAGATATGTGCAAGGCCTTCAATGCCTTCTTCAAGTTCAATGAATGCACCAAAATCTGTGAGCTTGGTTACCTTGCCGGTAACGACATCATTAACATGGTACTTTTCTTCAAAGTGAACCCACGGATCTTCAGAGAAGTGCTTGAGGGAGAGGTTGATTCTCTTTCCCTCTGGATCAAGGCGGATAACCTTGAGCTCAATTTCCTGGCCCTTCTTTACGAAATCCTTTGGACGGGTAACATGACCCCAGCTCATATCGTTGATGTGGAGCAAGCCGTCGAAGCCACCCAAGTCGATGAATGCACCAAAGCTTGTGAATGACTTTACTGTACCCTTTACGGAGTCGCCAATCTTTATCTCGTTAAAGAACTTTTCGCGGTTTCTGTTGATGTTTTCCTCAAGATACTTACGGCGGTTGACTACTACGTTGCGCTTGCTGTTGCTGTAAAGGCGGTCAATGTAGAACTTGTCCTTAATGCCGATAAGCTTTTCTTCCTTTTCAACCTTCTGGCTGTCTGCCTGGCTGATTGGAAGGAATGCTTCGATTCCACCGCCAAGATTAACCTTGTAGCCACCCTTTGTAACTGCTGCGATTGTTCCGTCTACTGCTGTTTTATCATCGAAAGCTTTCTTAAATTCTTCCCAGAGGCGTGTCTCGTCTGCCTTAAGCTTTGAAACCTCCGGCAAACCGTCCTTTCCGCTCGGATTCTTAAGAAATACAGTAACCTTGTCCCCAACATTGGGTATTTCGTCACCGAATTCTGAAATACGGATTTGACCATCACGTCCGAGACCGATGTCTACGAAAACTGTATCGTCTCTAACTTCAACAACGGTACCTGTTACATTACCGTTTTCAACAGACTCCATCTGATTGATAGATGCTTCCAATTGTGTGTGAATGTCGTTTGAGTCCTTTACGCCATCCATTTCCACTTCCTTCTCGTTCATACGTAACCCTTAATTAAGCGTTTATTTTTGATTCTATTATCTCACAAACCTGCGATATGGTCAAGTCTGATGTGTCAATATAAAAGGAATCCGCTGATTTTTTTAGAGATCCTTCAGCTTTTTTCCTGTCCATTTCGTCCCTTTTTATAATTGCAGCCTTAATTTCTTCCAGAGTAAGGTCGCTAACCCCCTGGTCAAAGCGTCTTTTTGCCTGAACGTCTATGCTTGCGTCCAAGAAAAACTTATGCTCGGCGTTGGGGAAAACAACGGTTGTCATGTCTCGACCCTCGCAGATGATGCTCAAATCCTGCACAATTTCGCGCATTCTGGCGTTCACCAAGTGCCTTAGCTCCACGATGGAGGAAACCTTGCTTACAGCAGAGTCAACCTTGTCCTGGTGAAGCTGGTCGTCCACGTCCACTCCGTTTAGTATAAGGCGGGCGTTAACATAGTCAAGCTTTTGCTTCTTGGCATGTTCAAGAACGGCATCTGCATCGTCCGGGGAAATGCCAGCCTCTATTGCAGAAAGCGTAAGTGCGCGGTAAAAACTGCCGCTGTTAAGATATACGAGTCCCAAATCCTTTGCAACCTGATGTGCAACGGTGCTTTTTCCTGTTCCTGCAGGTCCGTCTATAGCTACAACCATTTTTTTCTCCTTCTAATAATCCTTGCTGGTGCAAAGCTTTAACAAAGCCTGCACTTCCTTTTGTGTAAGATCGCGGAACTGGCCAAACTGCAGGCCTTCTATGCCCACGCAACCAATTCTGATTCTTGTTAGCGCCTTTATGCCGATTTCTCTGGATTCAAAGACACGGCGGATTTCGCGGTTCTTTCCTTCCACAAGGACAATCCTCATCCTGCGGGCATTAAGCTCCTCCGCTTCCTTGCAGCGGTAGAATACACCGTCAACGCGTATGCCTTCCATAAAGTCGTCTGCGAGACTTCTTGGCAAGGGAAGACTTGTGTCCACTATGTATTCTTTTTCCAGTTCCGCAGATGGATGGGAAAGCTTGGCGGCAAAATTTCCGTCGTTTGTGAATATTATAAGTCCGCAGGAGAACATGTCCAGGCGGCCAACGTTGTAGAGACGCTCGCTATAGGCATCCTTTAGCAAATCGGAAGCAACCGGGCGGCCCTTTTCATCAGAAAGCGAACATACATAACCGGCAGGCTTATTCAAAAGGACGTAGCGCATGGCAGTCTCCAGCCTAATCTCTTTGCCGTCCACGCACACCTTGTCTTTTCTGCCTACCTTGGTGCCAAGTTCCGTTACGGTAAGGCCATTAACAGAAACCCTACCGGCCAGTATAATCTGCTCGCTGGCCCTGCGGCTTGCAACACCTGCCTTTGCCATGTAATGCTGCAGGCGGTATAAATCTTTCTCTTTGAATCCTTCGTTAACGGGCAAGTTCGAACCTCTCGCTTTCTTTTTCATCAAGCTGCGGCAAATCCGCAATGCTCTGCAAATGGAAGAATTCAAGGAAGTCATCCGTAGTTCCGTACAGGATGGGCTTTCCTGGAATATCTTTCTTACCGACTTCCTTTATGAATTTTCTGTCCAAAAGAAGCCTCATCATGTTGTCCGCATTGACGTGCCTTATGCTTTCTATCTCTGCGCGGGTAATGGGCTGGCTGTAGGCAATAATTGAAAGCGTTTCTATTGCAGCCTTGCTAAGCCTTCCCTCATTCTTCTTTCCATACTTTTCCTTTACAAAGTCAAAGCATTCCTTTTTGGGGGTGAGCATCCAGCCACCGATTATCTGTGAAATCTCTATGCCGGAATCCTGCTGGGAATATTTTTCCTTTAGGCGGCCAATGCACTCTTCTACGACATCCTGCGAAAGACGCGTTATTTTTGCAAGGCTTTCCATGGTCTGCGGCTCGCTTTCCAGAAAAAGAACAGTCTCCACAAGGGCTGTCTCCGTGTCAAGGTTGAGTTCCGCATATTTTTGCTCCAGTGCTGCCCTTTCTTCCATGTCAAGGTTGTCATCGTCAACAAGGACCTTGTTGGAAGAATGATCTTCTTGTGCATTCTGGTCTTCAGGCTCTTTTTGCTCTTCCTGTGGCTGAATTTCTTCCGCAGAAGGCTCTTCTGCTTCGTTAGCAACAACATCCGCAACCGTAGGAACGGAATTCTTTTTCTTTTTTGCGGATGACTTTTTTTGAGCGGGATTTTGCTGCTCTTCCTTAACAGTAGGCTCCGTCTTGTCTGTGGTCTGCTCCAAAGGCTCTTCTACGCTGCCTGCTTCTTCCTGCATATTTTTATATCTCCAAACATTTTATTCTGCCAAATTTCCGCCATTCTGAATTTTACCGCCTCCAGTATGGCTATAAAGGCACAGATTACATCCAGTTCATTTCCGTGGCGTGTAATCAAATCAGTAAACATGCATTCGCCCTTTTTGTCAAGAAGCTCGTTCATAAGAGTAATCTTCTCGTTGGGGGAGATATCCTCTCTCATGTTCAAGATGCGCTCGTCCTGGTTTACGTTGGTAAGGCTGCGGAAAATCTTCTGCATATCCTGCAAAAGGGCCCAAGTGTCCACCTTCTGCCACTGGGACTCGTCTTCCTCGAAGGGGAGCATGCGCTCTATCTTCTTGCGCTCAAAGCTCCACTCGCTCTGCTCTTCCTGCTCTTCCATAAGCTCCGAAAGCTTCTTGAAGCGCTGGTATTCGATGAGCTGCTCGACAAGCTCGGTGCGCGGGTCTTCCATACTCTCATCATCATCATACTTTGCCTCCAGAGGGAGGAGAAAGCGGCTTTTTATTTCTACAAGCTTTGCAGCCCACAAATAGAATTCGCTCAAGTCCTGGAGATTGGTTTCCACCGCGTAGTCCAGGTAATCAAGGAACTGTTCCGTTATTTCTGCAATCGGTATGTCATAGACATTTATCTTGTTTTCGCGGATAAGGCTCCAGAGCAAGTCGAGGGGACCTTCAAATTTACCGGCCGTAAACTTGTGCTGTCCGCCTCCGAAAGGCTTGCCTTCTCCGTTTTCTAATGGCATGTTTCCCTGATCTGCGTTCCCTTCCATACAAATTATCCCCCGTACGCATTTTCAATATTGCCGTCAGACACACAGTTTAGCAAATCACAGAATTCTTTTGAACCCATGATTTTTTCAATCTGCTGCCCGTCCTGAACAGCGGCTTCCAGCTTTTTTTTGTAAAAGTCCGGGGAGCCTATTGTTACATCGGCATTTTGGGGCAAAAGTTCAAGCAGGGGTGCAAGGACGAATGCCCTTTCCGTCAGCCGCTCATGGGGAACCGTAAGACGGGGGGACGATATTTTCTCTTTGCCGAAGAGCTCTATGTCTATGTCCAGAGGTCTGGGACCGTTGCGGATTTCTTTTGACCTGTCACGGCCCCACATTGCTTCTATGGAATGAATTTCTTCAAGCAGGCTAAAGGCATCTTTATTGTAGAAACCAGAAACCGCCATGTTGAAAAATTCTTTCTGCTCAAGATAGTACATGGGCGCACTTTTGTACAGAGAGGAAATTTTCATGTCTTCCAAAATGTCCTCAAGCTGGGTGCAAGCATTTGCGAGCAACTCTACAGAAGAAAGATGCCCGTAATAAGTGTTTGACCCAAGGCCCAGCACCACATAAGTCATTAGAAAAGCTCCTCCGGTGTAGGCTTGTCTTCGGATGCAGCCATTGCCAAGGACTGAACACTGGATTCAGCCTTTGCAGAAGCCTTGCCCCTGGTCTTTGCCTTTGTGCCTTCTGCCGCAGCACTTGCAGATGGTGCAGCCTGTGGAGCAGAAGCCTCATCCATCTGACCGGAAGCCTCTTCCTTTTGCGCATTAGGCACACCCACACCCTTTGCCCTCATCTGCTTTTCGTACTCACGGATCTGGTCTTCTGTTACAACCTCCCCTTCTTTTGTGCGCAGAACCTGACCTGGGAAAATCTTTTCGCGAAGGGTATGCTCAAGCTCTATGCGGTAGTCGGTGTTGTTTTCTATGTAAGCCACGGCATTTTCCTTACCCTGACCAACTTTCTCGTCGCCGCGGGTATACCATGCGCCCCTCTTGTCTATAAGGCCGTGCTTTACCGCTGAATCCAAAAGGGATGCGCTTGCGTTGACGCCGCGTCCAAAGTATATGTCAAGCTCCACCTTGCGGAATGGAGGCGCAACCTTGTTCTTCACAATCTTTACGCGTACGCGGTTACCAAGAGCCTCTTCATCGCCCTTACCGTCGATTGTCTCTATTCTGCGGATTTCTAGGCGCACTGATGAATAGAACTTGAGCGCGTTTCCACCGGTAGTTGTCTCTGGATTGCCGAACATAACACCGATTTTCATGCGGATCTGGTTTATGAATACAACCGTACACTTGCTCTTTCCAACAATAGCCGTAAGTTTACGCAAGGCCTGGCTCATAAGGCGTGCCTGGAGTCCCATTACTGAATCCCCCATCTCGCCTTCGATTTCCTTCTGGGGAGTAAGGGCAGCAACTGAGTCTATTACGATTATGTCCACCGCACCGCTACGGACAAGGTTTTCGCAGATTTCAAGGGCCTGCTCGCCTGTGTCCGGCTGGGAAACCCAAAGCTCGTCTATGTTTACGCCAAGGTTCTTTGCATAGATTGGGTCAAGTGCATGCTCTGCATCAATAAAAGCCGCAATTCCGCCCAGTTTCTGCGCCTCTGCAACGGCATGAAGGGCAAGGGTTGTCTTACCGGAGCTTTCCGGGCCGTACATTTCTATGATTCTGCCGCGAGGATAGCCTCCAACGCCCAAAGCTTCGTCCAAGAGGATTGAACCAGAGGGGATTACGTCCACGCCAGTAATGTCCGTCTGTGTGCCAAGCTTCATGAGTGAGCCTGAACCGAACTGTTTTTCTATCTGAAGCCTTGCGGCCTCCAATGCCTTAAGTTTGTCCGCCATTTCCGCAGGCATCTTTTCTTCCGCAGCCTTTGCCAATTTGTTTCCTCCAAGAAATTAGTTTGCACGGCAAGTTTTTATTTTACCGTCCTACTATATATTTATCAAAAAAAGTACAGAAAGTGACTTGTTTGCGTAATTTTTTTTGTAAATTTTTATGAAAAATTCCTAAACAGGGATATTTTAGCAAATTCAAGCAGAATATTCAAGCGTATTAAGACAGTTATGGAAACTAAGTGCAAATATAAAACAATCTTGAAAAGCATTATTCCAAAACACGGTATGCTTCCATTCCCGCCGGGAACCGTGTCGAAAATCCATGATGCGCGGTAATAGGTGTCTAACTCCCTACGGTCGTACCGCGCAAAATGGATTTTCGCCACGAACCCCGGCTCCATTCCAGCCTACCTACACTTTTATCGCATAGATTCCGTTTGCGAACTGCACTTGGTTTCCACTCTGAAGGATAGTAGCAGATAAGAACCTAGCCCCGATTGGAAGGGTTGCGCAGCAAGACCGCGAAAGCGGGCCGGAGCGTTAGCGGAGCCCTGGAAAGCGGGTAATAAAAGGCCTTTAAACCTTAGCGTTTTAGCCGGAGGTTAAAAGAGGAAATATGCTCCAAAAAAGAAAAAAGAGTAAATTCTAAAGGTTGAGCTTGCTTAAAAGTTCGTAAAGATCGCTATTTTTTATTGACTGGAAGACAACTCTGCCGTCCATGCAGAACTTTCCACCTTCGGGGCGCAGGCGGCCAAGGATTGCGATTGGATTTTCCTCGTTTACGGAAGGCTGGGCGCTGTCAAAATTTACGGTAAGGTAGCCAAAGAACTTGTTGAACTCCTTGTTGTAGACCAAAAGCGTGCACTTCCAGCTGCCGTCGGGCGAAGTTTCTATGTTTGCGATTTTTCCCACCCAGACTACGTAGCAGTCGCGGAAGAGGTTCTTTAGGCCACCGGTATTTTTGTCCACAACGTCTTCCCAGGAATAGTTGTCGCGCAAAGTGGAAAATTCCGGGTCGCGGTCGGCGTGGGTCTTTGGGTCCTTAAAGAGCTGCTCCTTTAGGTTTGAGGCCTTTACCTTTATGGAAGAAGATGCGTTGCTGTAGGTAAGGCGGTTTATTTCCACGAGGGCTGCATTTTCGCGCTTTGCCTTAAAGAGCTTTATTGCGTCTTCGTAGCTTTTGTTTATCTGCTTGTCGTCCAAGATGTAGTCGTCTACGTAGCTTCCGCCAAGGTCATCCTGAACTGCATTCTTTTGCTCATCGCTTGTAAGGGCTATGGGGTCAAAGTCGTCTGTTGCGGGGGTCTTTTTTGAAGAGGTGACGCTGCATGTTACTATGCTTATTGAGATTGCAATTCCGGCAAGGAGGCCTAGGAGTACACAATTGCGCACTATGTCGGGGTTCATGCCCAGCGGGGGATAGTACCTTTTTATTTCTCCCGTATCTTTTAGCTTGCAGATGTCCGTATAGTCTTTGACGGTCCTGATGAATTCCATTGCGGCGCGGGCTGTCTCATTGCCGGGGGAAATGTTGAGGACGTCCATGTAGTATTCAATGGCCCTTTCCGTGGCCCCCCTGCGAAGGAAGATTACCGCCTGTCCAAGGAGGAGCTCGGTGTTCTGGATTTTTATTTCACGCGCAAGGTCGTAGTACTTTACCGCATTGCCTTCATCGCCTACATAGAGGCATGATGTTCCCAGTGCAAGGTAAAACTCAAAGCTGCCCTTGTAATTTGCAGAATGTGATTCCAAAAGGGTTATGGCATAGTGGAATTTTCTCCTGCGCATAAGGTTTCTTGCTTCGTCCAATACGGTGCGCTTCATTATTAATTCATACTCCGGATTTTTTCTAAAATTGCGTCCAACTCCTTATTTAAACGATTTAACTCTTCTTGGTCAATAAGTTCACTGTCATTTTCCAGCGATTTTATGTAGTTTATAAGATTATGAATGTATTTTGTGTCCAGCTGCTCCTCTGTTATGACTATGGGCTCGTCTTTTGCCTTTGCGGACTGGGATTTGGCCTTTGCAGATGAAGGAGTTTTTGCAGAGGCAAGCTTTGCTGAATCCGAAGAATTTACATTTTGCGCATCATCAGCTTTTCCTGCTGAATCCAACGGGGAATCGGCATTCTCTTCTTCTTCCTCGTAGTAGGAGGCTATGTTTGGCATTCCGACCCACCACTTTGCGCAAAGAGCGTCTTTGCGTGGTTTCTTGACCTTTTTTTCCTCTTCCACACCGGCAAACATGTCGGAAAAATCCTTTGGCTCGCATTCATGAAGGACCGTGCGACCCTCTTCCAGTGCTGAAAGGAATTCGTCTCCGGCGGCAGGCTCATTGTCGGTTCCCACGGAGACATAGAATGTGATTACCCTTGAGTCATTCTTTTCCAGCTGAATTTCAGGCCAGTTTACGCATAGGGCTGAATTGTTGTAGGAAAGGACTGAATTGAAGCTTCTATCGCCCTTTACGGCTGGAACCCAGGAATTCTTTGCCAGAGTGTCCTTGTTGGAAAGTGTTACTTCGTGGGTGGGGGTGATTCCCTTTCCCTTGAAGAAAAACTGGACAGATGTCTCGCCGTTTGTAGAACAAATCCATTTGTCTTCATCCATTGAGTCAAACTGCAATTCCTTGTCTATGCAATTCCTTGCGGCCGTAGCAAAATGAAGGCCAGAGGGTTCGCCCAGCACCGTGTCAAACAAGCCCTTGAAGCTGAAGGTCTGCTTCTTCTTTCCAAGGTTAACCAGGTAGGCGCTTACTCGGAGTACGTCCGCCACCGTGGAGGAGGAATCTGAAGGCATAAAGCTAAAGTCCACGACGACGATGCCCTGCTTCTTTATCGTATAGGCAAGCTGCGCCCCGTAAGGAGTGCGGCGGGACTGGCAGGTAACGCCAGATTCCCTGTTGAGGTTGTATTCGTGCTTTCCTATTCTTACACCAAAATGGTTTGCACTGAATGAGTCATTGGCAGACAAAAGAGGAACTTCTGCCCCCTTGCCGTTTATCGCATAGATGCAAAAGGAACCCGTCCCCTGCTTTACAGAAAGCTTTATCTTTCCTTCGGAGACGGAAAATGAAGAGTCCTTTTTGTATGCCCAGCCCGTAAAGCCGTCCACGTCATAGGTTTGTGCCTCCTTTGCAGAGAGGGAAAGTGGCATTGCGGACACAAAAAGCGGCAGCAGCATGCAGGAAAGGCCTGCCTTCTTAAAAAAAATCGAAAGTTTCATAGTTCTACTCCGGACGCTTCAGGCTTTCTGCTTCCTTACGCTCAAGAACCCTTTCAAGGAATGCAGCCTTTGCCTTTAGTGCGGCAAGGTCCTCATCAGCAACCCCCTTGCTGGAATACTGACCGCTTCCGTAGGGCTGCTCGCTGGAACTTCTTGCTTCAAGCTCGCTCTTGGAAGACTGGCTTTCCAGTTCCTTTATCCTTTTCTGAGCATCTCCAAGCTGGCTTCTAAGGCCAACCATGTCCTGGGTCTGGTATTCGCGGAGCTGCCTCTCGTAGTTTTCCCTTGAACTAAGGAATTCCTCCCCTGTCATCTTTAGAAGATACATGAGTTTTTCTTCCCGGCCGTACTGCTTTATCTCTTCCAGGCGGAATTTTGCGTCCGGAACCTTTGCATCAGTTGGGAATTCATTTACCACGCGCTCGTAAAGAGGCTCTGCCGTGGCATAGTCGCAGTCTTCGTAGAAACATTCCGCTATCCAGTAAAGAGCGGATGCATACATTGGATCACCGGGGTTTGCGTGGCAGAAGTCGCTAAGCACAAGAACCGCGCTGTCGTTTCTGGAAAGGTAGTGGAGTCCCCTGCCCTTCTGGTACTGGACGGCGGTGCAAAGCGGGTCATCCTTAAAATCTGCAAGGAATTTGTCGCAGTCGTTTACAGCTGCGGAAAATTCGCCCGCATACATTTCGCTCATGATGAGCATGTACCAGGTGTTGGCCGTGGAATAGGCCGGTACGGAAACCGCCTGCCTAAGGAAGACGACGGAACTTGCCCAGTCCTTCATTCTGAAGGCTTCAAGTCCCTGCTCCCTGGCTTCTATTTTGTTGCTGGCAAACGCATTGCCGTCAAAAGTGCCGTCTGCAGCCGGTAATGGCGCATGCAAACAAGCAAAAAGTGCTACGGCTGCGAAAATCCTGATGGTATTTGTCTTTCCCATTTTAATTCCCCCGAAAAAAACGAGGAGCCGGAAACGACAATGTCTGTTCCCGCTTCCAAAACCGAATTTACAGTGGACGGATTGATGCCACCGTCTACGGAAATAAGGAATTTATACCCCTTCTCCCTTTGTATATCGGCAAGAGCGCGAACTTTTTGAACCGTATATGGAATAAGTTTTTGACCCCCAAAACCGGGATTTACCGTCATAACAAGCACGAGGTCTGCAAAAGGCAGCAAATGCTCCATTACGCCAATGGGAGTGGCTGGGCAAATTGCAATTCCGGCCTTTTTTCCTGCCTTGTGGATTAAATCTAGGCACAAATCGGCATGGTTTGTGGCTTCCATGTGGAAGGTAACGTAGTCGGCACCCGCATCTATAAAAGAAGGAATGCTCTGTTCTGGCTTTTCCACCATAAGATGAACGTCGAAGGGCAGCTTTGTGCACTTTCTTATTGAAGTAATTACCGGCTGCCCATAGGAAACAGGAGGAACAAAATGGCCGTCCATAACGTCAATGTGGACGAGAGAACCGCCATTCTGCTCAATTTTAAGGAGTTCCCCTCCAAGATTGGCAAAATCTGCAGAAAGGAGGGATGGAGATAGCATAACGTTTTTCATTCTAATTAACCGCCAATATAATCCAATATTTTTTTTGCCTTGCGTGAATTTTGGTTCACAACACGCGTTTTTTTCTTTTCTGTAGCGTCTGGCTTTGCATTGGATTCATCGCCTTCAAGCAGGGCCTTTTCCCTGGCCTCTTTTTCCGCAGCTTCGTCATAGGCTGGCTGGGCCAAGTCACGGACTGCCTGCATTACGGATGAATACTTGCCCTTTGCAAAGATGTCCAACCCTGTTCCCTGGGTGGCAGGATCGGTGCTTTCTATGTACTGGGCGCAAAGTTCTGCAAATTCGGGGCTGCCGTATTTGGCAAATTCCTTTCCCAAAGCATAGCGTAGGCTAAGATGCTTTCCGTTCTGCAAAGTGCTTTTTGCAAGCTCCATAACGTCTGAGATGCCGCTTCCGTTTTCCAAAAGGGCTGCTGCAACCTGTGCCTTGTGCACGTCGGAAGCCTTGGGGTCTTTTAGAACGCCAATAAGGTATTCATTTCCTTCCGAACTGTTAAGTTTTGCAAGAACCTTGCAGCATTTGTCGCGAACAACCTTCTCTTCCTTGGTGTCTTTGCAGCGGTAAACAAGGTATGGAACTGCGGATGAAATGCCCTGCTTTTCCACTGTGGAAATGGCTTCAAGGCGGACTTTGTAATGGGAGTCGCGCAAGGCCTGTTCAATAACCTTATGTGCACGGTCATCGCTAAAGTTTGAAAGTCCCTTTATTACGTATGCACGGAAATTTGGGTCTTCATCTTCATAGAGGTCTATAAGAAGGTCCTCTGCTTCGCTTTTACCCATCTGGCCAATAGCCTCTGCGCAGTACATTCTTACGTGGGAATTTTCGTTCTGATCTTCCGCAAGGGAAGCCATTTTGTCGTAGGTTTCAACAGCCTTAAGCTTTCCCAAAACCTTTACAAGAGCCTGTCTCTCCGGAAGGTTAAGGTCTGCCCTTTCCATAAACTGAGCCAAAAAGCGGGCTTCGTCACTTCCGCCAACTTCTCCAATGGCAACAAGAGCTTTTAGAAAGAATTCCTCTTCTTCCTTTGCAATGATTTCTACAAGTCCAGGCAAGGCACTCTGGCTCTTTACCTTTGAAACGTAATTGAATGAAGCCTCCACCAGATTTGACTTCTTTCCGTAGGGGTCATTTACAATGTCTACGGCATAGTCTTCAAGGCAGGGGTCTTCCAAAGCGGCAAAATAGTTAAGAATCTTTTCGCGGACACCGTTGCTCTTTGTTTCCTGGAACAAATCGTATACGGCGTTTACAAAGCGGGGATCCTTGTTGTCCTTTATTTCCTGGAGGATTTCCACAATCTTGCTTTCAAGGCCAAATTTAAATGCATCCTCGGTTGATTTTACATATTCATCCGTAGCATGGTCTATGTTCTTTTGCAGGGCTTCGTCTATCTGCTCCGCACTGTATGATTTGGGGCGCTTTGCATCTGGAAAGATTTTTTCCCTGTTTGGATAGACAAACTCGCTTTCCTCTTCCTCCGCTTCTGCCTGAGCCTGGAGTTCACTTACTGCATCCAGCAAAGCCTGATCATCTGCTTCTGCCGGAAAAACAAATGCGCATAGAGAAAATGCCAATAAAACCAATAAAAAAATCTTATTCATACTGAATTCCGTCCTCTATTCAACTTAAACAGCATTTGACTGAAATTGTTGCAAAAAATTTTCTTTGTACTGTAAATATCGGCCCTGGACGATTGATTCACGAATTTCTTTTACAAAGCGGTGCAAAAAGTAGAGGTTGTGGTAGCTTGCAAGCATGGAAGAAAGGATTTCCTGCTCGCGGAAGATATGCCTAAGGTATGCCCTGGAGTAAGTTCTGCACACTTTGCAGTCGCACTGGCTGTCCACCGGGGAAAAATCATGCTCAAAGCGCTTCTGCTTTATGCTAAGCATGCCGTGGTGGGTAAAATACAGCCCGTGGCGGGCAATTCGCGTTGGCTGAACGCAGTCAAACATGTCCACGCCGTATTCCACAGCCTGAAGGATGTACTGTGGCGTTCCAATTCCCATAACGTAAAGGGGCTTTTCCTTTGGCAAAAGGGCCGCCGTATAGGAAAGCATCGAGTTGAATTCCTCCGCTGGCTCCCCTACGCTAAGTCCGCCGATTGCAATGCCCGGTGTGTCAAGGGATGCAACAAATTCCGCGCTCTGCTTTCTAAGGTCTTCAAAAAAATTGCCCTGTACAATAGGAAAGAAAGCACCCTTGTAGCCCTGATCCTTGTGCAAAAGCCATTCCTTGTGGGCGCGAACTGCCCAGTCACTTGTTATGCGGAGGTCCTTTTCCGCCTGCTTTTTGTCCACTCCGTATTCCGTGCAAACGTCAAGCTGCATCTGTATGTCGCTGTTAAGCTTTACCTGGGTTTGCACAACGTTTTCCGGGGTAAACAAATGCTTGCTTCCGTCTATGTCGCTACGGAAAGTAACACCTTCTTCCTTGATTTTGCGCAAGGCAGAAAGGGAAAATACCTGGAACCCACCAGAATCGGTCAGGAAATTCTTGTTCCACTTTGTAAAGCCGTGGAGCCCACCAGCCTCCTGAACCAAGTCAGCACCGGGGCGCAAATACATGTGGTAAGTGTTGGCAAGTATTATCTCAAAGCCAATTTCGTCAAGAGAATCTTTGTCTACGGCCTTTACGGTTCCTTTTGTTCCAACCGGCATAAAAACAGGAGTGTGTACGTCTCCATGCGGAAGGTGAATCACACCGGTTCTTGCGCGGCAGCTTTTATCTTCGCTTTCAATCTCAAAAAAATGTTCAACCATATATCTTTCCTGACGCTAAAATATCACGTCTTAGCATACTTTAGCAATAGACAGCTTATGGCTATAAAAAGGAATACCGGGAACCAGGCACCCGTAAGGGGCGGAATTGTGCCGAACCTTGCCATGAGCATTGTAATCATCTGTATTACATAAAAGAGGACTGCAGCGGAGACGCAGAGGGCAAGGCTTATGATAAGCACGTTCTTGCGGGTCTTGCCTGAAAGCCCTACCGCGAGGAAGACGACAATAAAGACTACAAAGGGAAAGGAATACTTCTTGTAGTAAAGCGACCTTGCCTCCCCGCTTGGAAGCCCAGCCTTTTCCAGGTGCGCTATGTATTCCCTTGCCTCCCTGGTGTTTACAGTCTCAACGTTGACTGTATTGTTGCGGAAAGTTTCCGGCGGTTCCGTAAGAAGGGAAAGATGCTTCTCATCCGGGGAAAGTGCAAGAAAGCCTGATTTTTCGTCCCTTTTGTAAAGCGTTGCATCTGGAAGAAGCCACACACTTTCCCCCCAAAGCGCAAAGGGGGCATAGATAAGGCAGTCAAAGCTCTTGTCCTGGTTTCTGAAGAGGATGTAGATGTCGGAAAGCGTCATCCCCTCCTCGCTATAGCTGGAAGCCTTCCAGACAATCCTTCCACCGTCGGACATTACCACGATATTGTCGTTGTTAAGGGATTTTTCCTTGTGGAGGACAAATTCCTGCATCTTAACCTTCTTGGCATAAGTCGGAACAACGATGTTATCCTCAAAAATGAAGAGGCCAAAGCTCATTGCAAGCGCAACAACAAGAAGCGGTGCAGAAAAGCGGATGAGCGATATTCCCGAAGCAAAAACCGCAAGCAGCTCGTTCTTTGCATAAAGGTCGCTAAGCATGTAGGCCGTGGAAAAAAGAACCGCCATCGGAACCGAATACCATACAGACTTTGGAACATAATGCAATAAAATGCTGCAAACCTGCGTCAGCTGTGCATTCTTTGAAATATAGCCCCAGAGGTTCATGAACAAATCGGTAAGTATAAGTACAAGCACAAAGAAAAAGAGCGAGCCAAGGAAAACCGTAAAAAATTTTTTGTACATGTAAATGACAAGCTTCATTTTCTCCTAAGCCTCAAGTATAGCCGTATGCCAAAAAATCCAATCACGAAGTTTGGAGTCCACATCATCCAGAACCCGCTGTAGCCGCCACGCAAGCCGAACATTTGTCCGATAATTGTTGCAGACCAGTAGAGCACGGAAATAATTATACCAAAGATAAGGCCTAGTGTCTGCCCGTCCTTCCTGCCGAATACCAAGGCAAGGGGAAAGGCCAGCAGGGCAAAGAAGATGGAGCCGAAGGGCACGGAAAATTTCTTGTTGAATTCCAGTTTGTACCTGTTCATCTTCTTGTGGGAAATTCCTTCCTGCCCCTTCATATCCCTTATCTTCTTGGCAAGGTCATAGCTTGTCATTTCGTGAGGCGCAATGTCACCCGTGTATTCAATGACCGTATCCTCAAAAACATTAAGGTGCATGGTCTCCGCTTCTATAACGTCGTAATTCTTAGGATGCTGCCTGTCCAAAAGGTAAACCAGGGAATCATTCAAGTCCATGGACATTATAACCCCCTTGTCCGATGACTTTTTCACGTTAGATTCACCCGAGATAATAAGGCGCTGGGAACCGGAGCTTGAGTCAAAAAGCACAAGGTCGCTCACAGAAGTTCCCTCCACGTCGCCTATTACAAAAACAGAATTGTTCATCTTTTTTATCGAATTGCTTTCAAGTTCAACCGCCGGGTTTGATGCAACAATCTGCCGTCTCATCTTGTTGTAGTTCAGCGTTCCAAGGGGAAGGAAATAATCGTTCATCACAAAGCTGAATACAGAAATCAGGAGGCCTATCACTATTACGGGCTTAAGAATAACCGCATACCGCTGCCCGCTTGCACGCAGAATAAGAATCTCGTTGTCCGTTACCATGCGTCCCAGGCACATGAGAAAGCCAACAAGCGTTGCAAAGGGCGATGACTGGGCAATAACTCCAGGGAGGCAGTATACAATCAGGCGCAGAACAGAGCCAACAGGAACCCTCATGCGGAGGATTGTTTCCGCCATCAGAAGAATCTGGTTAACAAAAAAAACCACAAAGAAAAAAAGGAAGCAGATGAAAAAATAAATGAAAAGTTCCTTTGAAAAATATTTGGTAAGGACATCCGTCTTTATGTAGTCATAGTCGGCAAGCTTTTCCTCATACAGCCTGGTCTTCTCATAGTTGTTTGTCTTCCTGTAATGATTCAGGCATAGAAGGAGAAAGCTCCGGTGGAATGAAAAGGACATGACTTTCCCGGCCGCATTCCTTAAGCTGAGGACAATCGTTTTTTTTGCAGCCGAACGGCCTTGCATATCAGCTTCCGGCAAAAGTCCATTATCCATAAAAAACCCCGGTCAGGAATTAACTCCCGTGCTGCCAAAGCCACCTTCACCGCGCTCTGTCTGGGAAAGAAGCTGGGCCTGAACAAAATCCGCCTGAGTAACAGGAGCAAGTATAATCTGGGCAATGCGGTCCCCGCTTTTTACGGTAAAATCCTCTTTGCCAAGGTTTACAAGCAGGACCTTGAGTTCACCGCGGTAGTCGCTGTCTATCGTGCCCGGAGTGTTCAGCACTGTAACGCCGTTCTTGAATGCAAGCCCGCTCCTTGGCCTAACCTGAATCTCGTAGCCTTCTGGAATCTCAAAAAAAAGTCCGGTTGAAACAAGTGTGTATTCACCATGATGAATTACGATATCTTCTTTTAAAAAAGCGCAAACGTCAGCACCGGCAGCCCCGCTTGTTTTGTAAACAGGAAGCACCGCACCTTCGGATGCAACGCACTTTACTTTGACTGTGTTTCTTTTGTCAGACATAGAATTTCCTTTTTTTGCCTTGAATTGAGTGACGCTCCGTAAACCAAAACATTCCTCTTTGAATAGTCAAAAAGCTCGTCCACAAGGGAATGGATTTCCTCATGCGTTACGGAAGCAACCTTCTTTATTATAGCATCAGATTTCCAGTTAGTGAATCCCATTAGATGATTCCGCTCAAGCCTCTTCATAATGTATTCACTGTCCTGGCTTGCAAGAGTTTCCTCTCCGCAAAGATGCTCAATGGAATCATTTATTTCCTGAAGCTGAATCGGAGAAGACTTAAGCTTTTCTATCTCATCCAAAAGCTTCTGCACAACCTGAACAGCCTTGTCCTTTTCGCAGGAAGCATAGGCTCCCCAAAAGGCCTCGTCTTCATAAATAGTAAAAAAGCTGTAGACCGTATAGCAAAGACCGCTCTGTTCCCTTAAAGACTCAAAGAGACGGCTACTCATGGTGTCGCCAGCAAGGGAATTAAAAACAGAAAGCGTGTAGTATTTTTTTTCGTCAAGAGGCATTTTGTAGGGGAACATCATAAAAACTTGAACCCGGTTAAAGTCCGCCTTTACAAGATTAACTCCCGGGTGCCACACGTTGTTCTTTTCAAAGCGGCATTCGTATGGATAGTTTAAGGGCTTTTGGTGCATGGGAAGCTTTTCAAGCTCGCTTACAAGAATATCCTCGTCAATGTTTCCGGCCGCAGCTACGGTAAGTTCCCCGTGAACAAAATACTTGGCATACCAAACCGCCATCTGTTCACGTGTAATTGCAAGCACGTCTTCCGCAGTACCTGTAATGGTCCGTCCCAAGTCCCCGTCGTGCCACAGGGATGCTGCAAGGCAGTCAATTGCAGACTCTTCGTCATCATCAAGTACGGCAGAAATTTCGCTTAGCACAACGTTCCTTTCCATTTCAAATTCATTCTGGGGAAAGGTGCAGTCACTGGCCATTGCGCACATCATGCCAAGTGCGGTCTTAAGGTTTTTATTTGAAGCTGGCAGCGTTGAATAAAGGCAAACGTCTTCCCTCTCGGTAAAGGCATTTACGTAAGCTCCCATTCTGTCAAAGGTGCAGGCTATCTGGTGGGTTGAAAGGGTAGACGTTCCCTTAAAAAGCATGTGCTCCGTAAAGTGGCTTATTCCGTATTCCCCTTCTTTTTCCAGGCGGCTTCCAACGGTAAAATAAAAGCCTATGCTTGCGCTCTTGCAGGCTTTCATCTGCTGAACTAAAAGGGTTACGTTGTTCTTAAGAAGTTTTTTAACCATGATTTTTTATTTCTGGAGCATATCCCTATAGATTACTGTTCTTACCATTTTTCCGTCAAACAAGCAGCGCCAGGGAGGGCGCGTCATTTGTTTGCAGTAAATTGATGCAGTTTTCGTAAGAAAACTATGTGATAAAAATTGCACGGACGCAATTTTTATCACATCGCCCCCTCCAATCCCGGCTAGGCTTGCCTTTCGAGGGACGCTGGAGAGAACACTTTTAGATTACAATTTACTTGGACTGTGCTTCCAAAGCGTCAATGTAAGAAAGGTTAAGCCTTCCCATCTTGTCCACTTCAAGAAGCTTTACAGGAATCTGCTGTCCTTCCTTAAGAACATCAGTTACCTTTTCTACGCGGCTTCTAGAAAGCTTTGAAATGTGGCAAAGACCTTCTTTTCCTGGAAGAATTTCAACAAAGGCACCAAAGTCCATGATTCTCTTAACGGTTCCGTTGTAGATTGTACCTGGCTCCGGATCTTCACAGATAGCCTTGACTGCTACCTTGGCCGCATCAGTTGCCTTTCCTGTCTTTCCGTAGATTGTAACAGTTCCGTCGTCATCAGTATTGATTGTAACTCCGTACTGTGAGCAGAGAGCCTTTACATTCTTTCCGCCTGGTCCAATAAGAGCGCCAATCTTGTCTACAGGAATCTTGAGGCTGTCAATCTTAGGAGCGTATGCGCTGATTGGCTGAGGCTTGTTGATGCACTGTTCCATTATGTCAAGGATGTGGTTGCGTCCCCTCTTTGCCTGGTCAAGAGCCTTCTTCATTATGTCCATGGAAACACCGGCAATCTTGATATCCATCTGGAATCCTGTAATTCCGTCGCGTGTACCTGCTACCTTAAAGTCCATGTCTCCCAAGTGGTCTTCTTCGCCAAGGATGTCGGAAAGGATAGCATACTTCTTGTACTGTGGTCCGTCTGTAATAAGGCCCATTGCAATACCGGCAACCATCTTCTTCATAGGAACACCGGCTGCCAAGAGAGAAAGACATCCACCGCATGTAGAAGCCTGAGAAGAAGAACCGTTAGACTCCATGATTTCAGATACAACACGGATTGTATAAGGGAATTCCTCGCGGGAAGGAATCATCGGTGCAAGTGAGCGGCGTGCAAGGTTTCCGTGACCAATTTCGCGGCGGCCAGTCGTAAGCTTTCCAACTTCACCAACAGAATAAGGCGGGAAGTTGTAGTGCAGGATAAAGTTTTCGCTGCGGTCGCCTTCAATGTCGTCATAAACCTGTTCGTCCATTGCAGTACCCAAAGTGGTAACGGCAAGAGACTGTGTTTCACCGCGTGTGAACAAGGCACTTCCGTGTGGGCGTGGCAAAACGTTTACTTCGCATGTAATTGGGCGGATGTCTTCTGTTCCGCGTCCGTCAATACGCAAGCCCTTGTCAAGGATGCTTGAGCGCAGGAGGTTGTACTGGATGTCATCAAACAAAGCGTCAAAGAGCTTCTTCTGAGTTTCATCTTCAAGCTGCTCTGCATGGTTTGCGGCAACCTTTGCCTTTACTTCTTTTACTGCGCTTGAGCGGGCCATCTTTCCCTTAAGGAAGCATGCTTCCTGCATAAGAGGAATAGCCTCGTTCTTGATTGCTTCTTCATTGTCAAGCTTAATGTTAAGAGGAGCAAGCGGAAGTTTTTCCTTGCCTGCAAGCTTCTGAAGCTCTTCCTGAAGCACACACATGTCGCGGATAAATTCCTGGGCCTTTTCAAGAGCTCCAAGCATTACGTCTTCTGTGGCTTCCTTTGCACCGCCTTCTACCATTGTAAAGCCGTCTTTTGTACCGGCAACAACAATTTCCAGCTGGGCCTTTTCAATCTGGTCGTATGTTGGGTTAAGAATATACTCACCGTTGATGTAGATTACGCGTACGCCTGCAACCGGTCCGTGGAAAGGAATGTCGCTTATTGTAACTGCAGCAGATGATGCAATTACTGCAAGAATGTCCGGTGGGTTAACGCCGTCTACAGAAACACATGTTGGAACAATCTGAAGTTCGCGTCCGAATGAAGGTTCAAAAAGTGGGCGCATAGGGCGGTCAATAAGGCGGCTTACAAGAATTTCCTTGTCCTTGGGGCGACCTTCCCTCTTTACAAAACCACCGGGGATTTTTCCGGCTGCATAGAATTTTTCATTATAGTCAACTGTTACGGGAACAAAATCAAGGCCTTCCTTTACTTCGCTAGAAGCGCAGATGGTCGCAATAATGGCAGTTCCACCGTACTGGGCATAAACACAACCGTTAGCCTGTTTTCCAATTTTTCCTGTTTCAAGAATCAGCTCGCTGTCGCCGATTTTTTTTGTTACTCTTTGTACCATTGTATCCTTCTTTTGATTCTTTTTTTTAGGATTCATTTTTTTAGGATGAACCCAGGGAGCCTCCGTTTGAACAGCCGGAAGCCCCGGCGCAAGGAACAAAGCCCTTGCCTTTAAACAAAAAACGGCAGCTTATCCACAAAGGATTGTTGCTGCCATATTTTAGTTTACTTACGGATTCCGAGTTCCTTAATGAGTGCGCGGTAACCTTCGAGATTTACGCGCTGCATGTAACGGAGCATCTTGCGCCTCTGTCCAACAACCTTAAGAAGGCTTCTGGAAGCGGTTGTATCCTTAGGGAACTGTTTGCAGTGAGCGGTCAGCTGTTTGATTCTCTCTGTAAGCAGTGCAATCTGAACTTTTGTGTTGCCGGTGTCAGATGCATTTTCACCGAACTTTGATACGACAGAAGATGTCGTTTCTTTTGTAAGTGCCATTACTTACTCCTAAAAAATAATTTTTTTGACCCTTGAAGCAAAATTTGCCGACGGCATGGAAAGAGAAATCCTTCCTTTTGCAACGGCACACTCCGCATGCAGGGTCGTTAACGCAGCCGCATTCAATTCCACCGAATCTTCTGCAGCGGCAGTTAATTCAACTGTTACACCGTACTTTCCGTCCACAGGCAAAACCTGCCGCGAAAAAGCACTTGCCCAAAAAGAGCCATTTTCTTCCTTCCATTCAAGGCCCGTGCAGTCGTATGCAAAGGGGCGGCCTGTCATCCTGAGGGCAAGGTCAAACTCCGCCTTTTGAACAGCATCCCTGATTCTGCTGGAACTTATGCGCGAACCTTCAAGCAAAACATCCGGCACAATGGCACACTCGATTCCCTCTGACCTGCAAAGAGAGGCAAGGTCATTCATCTTAAAGGCACCTTTGTATCCGCAGCAAAAATCCTGCCCTTCCGCAATAAAGCGCATTCCACATTCATCAGAAAGCGTATGGATAAAAGAAGTTCCTTCTATTTTACTGAATTCGGGAGAAAAGTCAATGACTATGGCAAAATCAAGGCCCATATCCGAAAAAATTTGTTTCTTTTGTTCAACAGAAGAAAGCTCACCGGAAAAAGAAGGGTCTGTCTTGGCGGGTGACGTGAATGTTACGCAGCCGCGCACAAAATCATCCTTGGCAAGAAGCCTTTCAAGTATGGCCTTGTGCCCCTTGTGAACACCGTCAAAGCTTCCAACGGAAAGGGCTGTACCCTTGCAAAGCCATTCAAGCGGAAATTTGTGCAAAATAATGTCCTGCCAGGAAAACGTTCGAAATTCCTTTTTTTTCTTCTGAACCACAAAGCCGTAGCTGTATTTGTCTGATTTTTTTGAAGGAAGGCTTACGACGCCTGCAAGAGAATTGTCTGCGTAAAAAACTGCCGCTTCTTCAGCATTGCCCTGGGCAGATGAATCATCACCCGCGAAAGGCAAAAGCATAGACTTCTTTAAAGGCCTTCCGTTCATAAAATAGCGCTCAAATTCAGTCTTTAGCAAAAGAGGAGAAAGAGAGCATTTTTGTGCAAGGGAGGGCGTAAAAGCTAAAAAATGGGAGCGGACTTCCTTTATCTCTTCCTCTGAAACAGGCTTCTTTTCTTTTTTAGCGCCAAAATCCTGAACCTGCATATTCTTTAAGTCCTGCAGGGCATTTTGAATCGTCAGGGTCTTAATGTCCTTATAAAAGGCAGATTCTTCTATCTTAAAAGGGCCAACCTGTGTACGCCGCAATGCCACAAGATGGGCACAGCTTTTCAGGGAAGAAGCTATGTCGCGGGCAAGGGATCGAATGTAGGTTCCCTTTGAACATGAAATTTCAAGAAGGGCGTATGCACACGGATCCGAATCTGACGGCTCAAGAAAATCAATCAGGGTGTTCTTGTAGACAAAAATCTGCCTGGGTTCAAGGTGAACTTCTTGGCCGCTACGCACAAGGTCGCTGGCTCTTTTTCCGTCCACATGAAGCGCGCTGTAGGCTGGAGGTGTCTGCAAAAGGGGGCCTGTAAACTTAGGCAATGCTTCTTCCACATCCCCCTTTGATGGGGGTGGCAAAGTCTTTAAAACCTGCCCTGTAGGGTCAAGGGTGTCTGTTTCTTTTCCAAAGCAGACAAGGGCAAGGTATGTTTTTGTAAAGGAAGTTACATGCTCTACAAGGTGGGTAAGGTTTCCGCAGAGGACTATCAGTAGGCCGTCCGCAAATGAATCGAGTGTACCCGTATGACCAACCTTTGACGTGCCAAGGGATTTTTTTATTACCGAAAGAGAAGAAAAGCTTGTAAGCCCACTTTTTTTGCAGTAAGGCAAAACCCCCGAAGGCAAATCAAAAGATGCGTCTTTATTCTTCTTCATCGCTTGACTGTGCGCTGCTTTCCGCCGGAGACTCTGGAGCCAAAGCCGCCTCTTCTTTTTCTAAGGCGTTGAGCTTCTGCACCATTTCGTAGCCATCCTTTATGCTTGAATCCGCAATAAAGGTAAGCTTTGGAAATTTATAGATGGTAAGCTTCTTTGCTATGGATGACTGAATGAATCCGGCCGCACTTTGCAAGCCCTGTACTCCGCGTTTAACGGAATTTTCATCCATAAAAGAAGAAACGTAAACTTTTGCATAGGCAAGATCACCCGCAACGTCCACACGATGAATCGTAAGGAATTCATTTACGCGGGGATCCTTTATTTCGTGGCGGATAATCATGTTGGAGATTTCAGACTTAAGCTGTTCTCCAAGCCGTACCAATCTGTACTGTCCCATGACTATTCACCTGCCCCTTCACGCTTTGCGGCTTCTTCTGCTTTCTTTGCTTTACCGGCTTCTTTTGCAGCAGCCTGTTCAGCTTCGTACTGGGCCTTTGCCTCGGCAGCCTTTCTTTCTTCAGCAGCCCTGCGTTCAGCCTCGCGTTTTTCTGCAGCAGCCTTTTCGTCTACAAGGGTGTCGCCAAGCTTGCGCTTAACTTCAACAAATTCGAAGGCTTCAATCTGGTCGCCAACCTGAATGTCCTGCCAGTTTTCAATGCCAAGACCACATTCAAAGCCGTACTTGACTTCCTTAACGTCATCCTTAAAGTGCTTAAGAGAAGCAACCTTGCCTGTAAACTTAACAACACCGTCGCGGATAACGTTTACGCTGCTTGTCTTTTTGATGATACCGTCCGTAACGTAACATCCGGCAATAAGACCAATCTTTGGAACACGGAATGTGTTGCGTACTTCGAGGGTACCGGTAACTTCTTCCTTTGTATCTGGCTGAAGCATACCTTCCATTGCAGCCTGAATTTCTTCAACACACTTGTAGATGATGTTGTACTTGCGTATCTCTACCTTTTCCTGATCTGCAAGGGCCTTTGCCTTTGGAGTCGGACGAACGTTGAAGGCAATGATGATTGCATTTGAGTCAGCGGCGGCGAGCGTAACGTCGCTTTCGTTGATTGCACCGGCACTTGAATGGATTACGGAAAGGCGGATTTCCTTTGTGGAAAGCTTTTCCAAAGAATTCTTGAGTGCCTCTGCAGAACCCTGAAGGTCAGCCTTGATGATAACCTTGAATTCTTTAACTTCGCTGTTGGCAATATCCGTGTAAAGGGTTTCTGCATTTGTCCTTCTAACAGCCTTTGCTGCTTCAAAGCGCTTGAGTTCCTGTCTCTTTGCGGCAAAGTCACGGGCATCGCGCTCGCTTTCTGTAACCTGGAATGGGTCTCCTGCATTAGGCATGGACTCAATACCAAGCACTTCGATTGGCATGGAAGGAGTTGCTTCCTTTATCTTCTGACCCTTGTCGTTAAAGATTGCCCTTACGCGGCCAGAGTAGATTCCTGCAACGAAAGGATCACCTGTACGGAGAGTTCCGCGCTCTACGACAACTGTAGCAACTACACCGCGTCCCTGGTCGATGCGGCTTTCAATAACCTTACCTTCTGCGCGGCAGTCATACTGGGCCTTAAGCTCAAGGACTTCTGCCTGGATAAGGATTGCGTCAAGAAGGTCGTCTATACCCTCTCTCTTGAGGGCTGAAATATTTACATACTGAGTGTCGCCACCCCATGCTTCCGGTGTAAGGCCGTGCTCTGAAAGCTGAGTCATTACGCGGTCCGGGTTTGCATCCGGCTTATCGATTTTGTTTACTGCAACGATAATCGGAACTTTGGCATCCTTTGCGTGGTTGATAGCTTCAAGCGTCTGGGGCATAACACCATCGTCAGCGGCAACAACGAGTACTACGATATCCGTAATCTGTGCACCGCGGGCACGCATCATGGTAAATGCTTCGTGACCTGGAGTATCAAGGAAGGTAATGGTTCCCTTTGGAGTTGTAACCTGGTAGGCACCAATCTTCTGGGTAATACCGCCAGCTTCGCCTTCTGCAACGTTTGCATTGCGGATTGCGTCCAAAGTCTTTGTCTTACCGTGGTCAACGTGACCCATTACGGTAACGATAGGAGGCCTTACCTGTACGGTTGAATCCTCGCCCTTTTCGCTTTCGATTACAGTCTCATCATAAAGGCTTACGAGGTGAACCTTACAGTTGTATTCCTCCGCGAGAATTGTAGCAGTGTCGCTGTCTATGCTCTGGTTGATTGTTACCATCATTCCCATGGACATGAGCTTTGCAATAATCTCGTTTGCCTTGAGGTTCATCTTCTTGGCAAGATCGGAAACAGAAATTGTTTCCATAATATCTATTGTTTCTGGAACTACGCTTGCCTGAACAGAATCCTTCTTCTTGTTCTGGTAAAGTTCGTCCTCGTCAAAGAAGTCTTCCTTGTCCTTGCGGTTGTAGACCTGCTTCTTTCCCTTGAACTGCTTCTTTGCAGGAGTCTTGTTGGCCTGCATGGAAGAGGCATCGCCAAAGGGACGGTTTCCGCCCTGGCCACCGCCAAAGCCCGGTCTTCCGCCAAAGCCCTGACCGCCACCACGGTTAAAGCCGCCCTGGCCATTGTTGTTGTAACCGCCACGGTTGTAGCCGCCGCCCTGGCCGTTGTTGTTGTAACCGCCACGGTTGTAGCCGCCGCCCTGGCCGTTGTTGTTGTAACCGCCACGGTTGTAGCCGCCGCCCTGACCGTTGTTGTTGTAACCGCCACGGTTGTAGCCGCCGCCCTGGCCGTTGTTGTTGTAACCGCCACGGTTGTAGCCACCCTGACCATTGCCGTTTCTGTCGCGCTCACGGTTCTGGTAGCCTTCGCGAGCCTGTGTACCGGTAAAGCCACCGTTACCACGGCCGTAGTTATTGTATCTTCCGCGGGAAGGGCCGCTCAAGTTTCCGGCCTTTACGTTTGGACGGGCACTTGCAATTTCAAAAGTTGTGCGCTGGGGACGCTGCTGGGCCGGCTTCTGCTCCTCGCTTTCTTTCTTTACGGATGCAGCAGGAACTTCTGCCGGAGCTTGAGGAGTCTTAGGCTTCTGCTCTTCAGTTGAAGGCAATTTTTCCTTCTGGTTTTCGGAAGAAGGGTTTTCCTTCTTCTGTTCTTTTACAGCTGCCGGGCTGGATGGGCTTGCGGGAGACTTACGCTTTACCACAAAAACCCTCTTCTTGGGCTGTGCCGGCTTTGAGTCGCTGTTCTTTTCTTTCTTAATCAATACTGCTTTGGGCTTGTTCTCTTCTTCAGCCATATAATCCTTTTTCCTTACTCCTGTTCCTTTTCAAGTTCCTTCCGGCTACGCCTTTAGCGCCCAGAAACTTACTGCTCCCCACCGGAAGAAGATTCGCCGTCTTCTGAGCCATCCCCATCTGCAGAATCAGCGTTTTCATCGTACTCATCAACAAATTCCACGTTTTCGCTGATGATTTTGTTGATTTCTTCTATATCTTCGGCAGAAACGCCTTCCACCTTGCCTACAGAACCGTCTTCTGCGGCAGAAATGAACTGCTCAATATCCTCAATTCCTGCAGCGGCAAGCTTTTCTGCAACAGCCTTGTCCACACCAGGAAGCTGGGCAATGGTAGAAATCTCTTCGTATTCCTCTTCTGAACTGCTTTCCGAAGTTCCGCCAAAGAGCTGTTCGGCAGCTTTTCTTGTGTCAGTTTCGGTAAGATCCATCTCTGCAGCCTGCTCTTCCGTCTTAACGTCAATGTTCCAGTCGCAAAGGCGGTTTGCAAGACGGACGTTCTGTCCCTGCTTTCCGATTGCAACGGAAAACTGGCTTTCGTCTACAATGGCAAGAGCCTCTTTCTTTTCTGCATCCAAAATAACGACACGCTTTACTTCCGCAGGTGAAAGTGCGTTCTTGATAAAGACGTGAGGATCATCGTCATAGCGGAGGATGTCTATCTTTTCGCCGCCAAGCTCACGGATTACGTTCTGAATGCGCATACCCTTAAGGCCTACGCATGCACCAACTGGATCCACGTCTGCCTTGGTGGAAGTTACCGCTATCTTTGTTCTGTAGCCAGCTTCGCGGACAACCTTGTATATAGAAACAATTCCGTCACCAACTTCGGAAACTTCAACTTCTATGATTCTCTTTACGAATTCCGGGTCTGTACGGCTAAGTATAAGCTGGATTCCGGTAGAATTCTTGCGTATTTCCTTTACATAAGACCTGATTCTTTCGTTCTTTTCGTAGCTTTCGTGAGGAGCCTGATACTTCTGGGGAAGAACACCTTCAACCTTTCCGAGGTCCACATAGATGTTGCCGTTGCGCTCCCTCTGGTAGTAGCCGATGATTACCTGGCCAACCTTATCCCTGTATTCATTGTAGAGGTTGTCCTTAAAGCTTTCGTTAAGAGCCTGGTGTGCATTCTGCTTTCCAACGGATACGGATGCGCGGACGAAATTCTTTGGGTCTACCAAAACTTTCATTGTGTCGCCGACAGCAGCATCATCTGCAACCTTACGGGCTTCTTCCAGTTCTATTTCCGTAGCAGGGTCATAAACACCGTCAACAACGGTCTTCATGGCATAGACAGTGACATCGCTCATGTCATCTGCAAATTCAACGACGCAGTTATCGCCAGCGGCAGGATAAGTTTTCCTGTAAGCCGCCTTAATCATGTTCTCAATTGTCTGCCTGATTGAATCCTCGCTGATTCCTTTCTCTGCAGAAAGCGCACGGATTGCATCTGCCATTTCTGACATATCAAGCCTCCCTTTTAATGTAAAAATTTTGCCTTTGCAATATCTGAATAAGGAATGTCTTTTGAACCTTCCTTTGTTTTTAACACAAGATGTTCTGTATCAGAACTTTCGATGGTTCCAGGAACCCAGTCGCCAACCTGCCTGTCCCAAACCTTAACTTCCCTTCCTGTAAAGAATGAAAACTCAGCGGCATTGCGAATCGTACGCTCAAGCCCCGGAGAACAGACGCTCATGTAAACATTGTCCTCGCTTTTGCCAAGGAAAGCAATCAAAGCCGGCATAAGGGCACGCTGAACCTTTGAACAGTCCGACACGCCAATATCTTTTTTAGGGTCAAGCGACGCTATTACGGCGGTAACATTCACATTGCCCCCCTGGGGAACAACCTGAAGTTCAATCAGACGGCAACCCGCTTCTTCTACAATGCGCGAGCTTTCCGTAAAATAAGGAATGGAGTCTGCAGCAATATATTCCAAATCGAAAAAATACCCCTGCCCCGAAAATAAACCGGAGCCTTATAATAAAAAAGGAGCCGTTTGCGAGGCTCCATCTTAAAGAATATTAAAATGTTATATTACACTAGCATTTTTTAGCAAATGTGTCAAGTAAATATAGGAAAAAATGTAGAAGGTAAGTGCAAATCTAAATGAAACTTAGCAAGCATTAATCTAACTGCGGAAGCACTTCCATTCCCGGCTGAAAACGCGTCAAAAAAGCAAGGGTTGTTTACAACCCCAAGCGCAGATACAAGGTATCTGACTCCCTTCGGGGCTTGAAGCTACGCTGCCGGGTTCGCACCGCGCAAATGCTTTTTTGCCGCGTTTTCAGCCTACATTCCAGTGCTTCCGCACATTGTTTTGCTACATTGCATTCCCTGTTTGCTGCACTTACCTTCTGCAACTGCTGGACGAAGAGACAGATGATGCAGGATGCTTTTACATAAAGATTATATGCTAAGATTTAGAATTTAGATTAACACTTATTAATGACAGTAAATATAGGAAAAAATCCATGGAGGGATTTTTTGCACTTTCTTGCCCACCCGTAAAGAGCGCACGGATGCGCGACTTAGCAGCACGAAGAATTGCGAAACAATTCTTCGATACTCAAAAAAATCCACGGATGGATTTTTTTTGCACTTTCTTGCCCACCCGTAAAGAGCGCACGGATGCGCGACTTAGCAGCACGAAGAATTGTGAAGCAATTCTTCGATACTCAAAAAAATCCACGGATGGATTTTTTTGAGTCCTACGCCGCCATGGAGGGGCCCGCGCTAGCGGGTTGCGAAGCAATGGAGCCGAAAGGCGGAACCCCGGAACGGCGGTGACGAAATGAATTGTTCAGTCGAGTTAGTCAAGAGGCGGATGGTAGAGCTTGGGAGGCTACCGTCCTATAAATAAAAGAAGAAAGAATAGATTAGAAGAAGCAATATGCCAAGCAGTATTGCACCGCCAATGTCCGTAAGCCAGTTCAGGCCGCAGAGGGTGCAGCTAACGATTCCTGCCAGCATAAGGACCATGCATATAGCGATGAGGATACGCCTTAGCTTTGTTTTTTCGTCAAATATGTCTGCAATATGGAAAGACGTGCTTCCCCAGGCAACTACGGATAAAAGTACGTAGAAGGCAGGATATGACGGGGAAGGCTTTGTTTTTCCGGGCAAAAGGACTGGGCTGTAGTTTACCACTAAGTAATGGAAAATAACCAAAGCAATGGCTGCAAGCACATACAAGAAGAAGCTTGCCGCAAGGTTTTTGTCTGTACCAGCGCCGTCAAAGCCCCCCGAAAGAATCATGTCGCGCACGAAAAGGCCAGCCCATAGGGCACAAGCTGCCATAGACAAGTATCCAAAGATACGGGTTAAATTGTACCAGAAGGGTGAATAGCCAACTTCTTTGCTGTAATGGAAGAGGTTTCTGAACCAGATGTTCACACGGGAAAGGCCAACTCCTGCTGCATTCGGCCCTACTTCCGCCACGTTGCAAATCTTTAAGGCAAAAGTAAGCACAAGGAACCAGAGGAAGGCGTTTTTTAAGAGGAAGCCCCTTCCTTCGTCGCTTATCGTTAGCCGTCCGTCGTCAATATAGATTTCCTTAAAAATATTCATGGTTTGCTCCTATTACAGCACTGTTGCAGTCTGTAACTTTAATGCGTTCATCTTTATTTTTCTAATGAACATTGATTATATGAACATTATAACACAAAATTTTGTGAAAACCACCCTTCTGTTACACCGCACGCACTTGCTGCACAGCCCCCACTTGCTAGGGTGTATGGGCTTGCACTGGCAGCAGGAAAGGGGTTGCTGGCAAAACTTTGTTGGCAAAACTAATTGGCAAAAAGTTCAAATTAGTTTGATTTTTTTAGAGTCTGTAATATAATGATTTATAATGATTTAAGACGCGTTTTTAGACGGAGGTGCATCCTATGAACCGCAGAATTTTCTTGGCACTTTTCTTGCTTTTCTTTTCCGGGACTTTGTTTGCAAGCGAATCACTTTTCTTCCAGTGGAAGTTCCGAAAGCTGATTCAGGACGATTTGGGCGACACATACGAGGTCTTTCTCTACGAGTCTGCAAATGACGAAGAGCACCACCTGCTCTCGCTCCCAAAATACCTTGTGCCTACGGTAAGCGATTCTGGCTCATATTCAAAGGAAGGGGAAAGTTCCATCTCCGACGTTTACTCCTGGTATGCAGGCGGCGGAATTGGATTTGCGCTCTTTTACACCGATGGAAAGCTTGAAGTTCACAAAGTTTATTTTGAGGAATCAGAAGAAGACAATTCGCCTTTTATGGAAAAAAAGCCGCTTGCGGTTATACACGTTGGAAATGTGGACAGGGCCATACAAAAACAGGCCGAATATGTTGACATTCCTGAATTTTCGCGGACGCTAAAAGTTGAAAAAAAGCATGTTTTTGGCGACGACGTTTTTTACCTGCAAAGCATGCTGGTGAATTTCTTTGGGCAGAAGATAGACATTGACGGTTACTTTGGAAAGCAGACGGAAGCTGCGGTTAAGAAGGTTCAAAAGAAGCTGGGACTACCCCAGACTGGTGTTGTAACAAAAGAATTCTGGCAGCTTTTGGAGGACGCTTCTTCTGACTATTCAGCGGAGTACTAGGGAAAAGCTTACAAATTGCACCATGTCATTTTCGGGCAGCCCGATAATCTTGCTTTAAAATATTCCCGGGTCTTTTGCAGATGACGTTTTTTTTGAAAAAAGATTCCTTCGACAGGCTCGGGGAACGATGGCTTTCTTGGCAACAGATAAAGAGCGCACGGATGGCGGTACAGACCCTGAATCAAGTTCAGGGTGACAGGGCTTTGTCGTTCGGTATAACAGGCTGCCCAGCGGAGAGATTTTTTGCACCTTATTGCCAAAACATAAAGAGCCTTGGATGGGCGGTACAGACCCTGAATCAAGTTCAGGGTGACAGGGCTTTGTCGGAGGGATTTTTTGCTCTTTCTTGCCAACCTGTAAAGAGCCATGGATGGCGGCTTAGCAACATGCAGAAGCGTAGCTTCTGCAATCCACGGAAAATCCAGGAGGGATTTTTCGTGGCGACGTACGCCGCCATGGAGGGGCGCGCAGCGTTCCGAAGGAATGGAGCGATAGCGGAACCCCGGAACGGCGGTGGCGCAAAGGCACAGGCGGTCGAGTTAGCCAGGCATCTAAATGGTAGAGCATAAAGAGGTACCGTCCAGAAGAACATCATTAAAAAAAACATTTTCTTGCGGTAGGTAAATCCCTATGCTAGAATTAAACAAACGGAGGTACTGATGGCCAGTAAAAAGTCAGGACGAATTTTTAAGGTTCTTTCGCTCGCAATAGCGGTTACCCTTGCGGGAAGCTCTCTTTCTGCGGGAGGAACAAAAGACCAGGGCAAGACTAGTTCAAACAGCACCGTTGCATCATCAGATTCCCAAAGGGTACAGTCTTCATATTTAGGTACAAAAGCTCCAAGTGCAGAACGCAAAATTGGAGACATAGTTTTTACGGACGGAAGTTCAATTCCCTACGCAAGCAACATACAGCTTACCCCTGCACAGAAAAAAGCGGCGGTTGCAGTTGTCTGCTACGTTGGAAAAGACTGCTCCGACGACGGAAAAAGGCGGGTTCTGGGCATAGGGCTTTGCCAGTCAAAGGGAAAGCTCAAGCTTTGCACGCAAGATGCCACCCTTGCATACCGCTACGTTCCATCTCTTTTGGAAGACAAGTTGCGTTCAGGAAGCGGTGCCTTTGCAAAGATAGGAGAAAGTTTCAGAAACAATGGCGACTGGGACGACACAGATGACGAAGCAAAATACCCGGCATTTGCAATGGCAAAGAATTACGCAAGCCTTGCAGAAAGCCATGTGGCAGGAAGCGGATACGCTACAGGCTGGTACATTCCCACAAAAACGGAAGACTCACGCATAAGAAGCTATTCTGTTCTTTCCACGGTGAATGCGGCGCTGGAAGCATGCGGGGGATCAAAACTAGAAGGCGGCTCATGGTGGACTGTTAGCAACATAAACGAGGAAAACGGTCTTTTAACAACAAAGGCCACCGACTCACGCCAGGCATACTTTATCCGCGAATTTGCTGAAGGAAGCCCGGCTAAAGCAGAGGAAGCAAAAAAGGCAGAGGCCAAATACACACCTGCAAAGGGACGCTACATAGGTTCCAAGGCCCCAACGGAAAAGCGCAAGGTTGGAGACATTGTCTTTAACGACGGCAGCGCAGAACCCTACGCAAAGAACCTGCAACTTTCCGACTCACAAAAAAAGTCTGCGGTTGCAGTCATTTTCTACGTTGGAAAGGAATGTTCAGATGACGGCAAAGAACGCGCACTCGGAATTGCAGCCTGCGGGGAATGGGCAAACGTGGGCAAGAACGACCGCAAAATGATGCCTTGGTTCTACACACAGGGCAAGGACACAAACGTTGCATTCTGGCAGAACGTTGCATCTTTGCAGCCATCACGTACAAAAGACGGAAGCCAGGGGGTGCAAAAGCTCTACGACTTTATAAAAGAAAACGTCATTACAGCTGAAAGCGGAATAATACAGATTGGCGGTGCCAGAGTGGTAGAAAACCAGGACTGGTTTGAATTCTACAAGACAGTATTCCCAGTCTTTGAATCCGCTGAATATTTTGCCCAATACAGAAAGCTTCCTGTTTACGGAACAGAATACGAGGCCAATTGGTATGCCCCAACAATAGCGGAACTCAAGAAAGTCTACGAGGCAAGAGCCACGGTAGAAGCAGCACTCTCCCTTTGCGGAGGAACAAGACTTTGCGGAAAGTATTGGTCAATCTCCCAGTGCGAAAAGAAAGACTGGTGCGCCTACGCCTATGACTTTAGCTGGAATTCCGGCCTTGTGGAAGAAAACAAGAGCTGGCAAAACTCAAAGGTAATAGCCATTAGGGAATTTGCGGCAAAGGCACCAAGCAAGACCGCAGACAAAAAGCTCCTAAAAATAAGCGGCCTTTCAAACGTCAGCGGCTCAGATCCAAAGACACTCCCAATCCCAAGCGTAAAAAGCAGGGCAACAAAACTTTCCCCGTCAAAATCCTACATTGGAACAAAAGCTCCATCTGCACCAAAAGCAGTTGGAGACATTGTCTTTAGCGACGGAAGCGCAAAGCCCTACAAAAAGGGAACAAAGCTTTCCGCAGAAGAAGCAAGCTCAGCCATAGCCGTAATCTTCTACAAGGGAAAAGACTGCTCATACGACGGAAAGGAACGCACCCTTGGCATAGGCCTAAAAAACGCAAGGACTGTTGGAAGCCTAATCACCCGCGACGCAAAAGGCCCCAAAATCATAAAGTCAGCAGGCAATATATGCTGGTGCACAGAAGACGCATCCGCAGCCCATGTGGACATGCTACCGCTAAAATATGGCCACCACAAAGACGGCTCTTATGCGCTTGAACAGATATCAGCCTGGCTTAAAAAATACGGCAAAAAAGACGACACATCTGACCCTGCAAAATACCCGCTCTTCTACTGGGCAAAAAATTACGCAGGCGTAGAAGGAAGCAATGTAGGGTCAACCCCATTCGCAGACGGTTGGTATGTTCCTTCATCAAACGAAATGCTAAAGCTAAAGGAAGCAATGCAGACCGTGGACGAAGCAAGAACTCTTTGCGGAGGAGACAGCCTAAGGCAGGAAATCTTCTTTACATCATCCACCCAAAGGGCAGAAGAATGGGATTGCGTTGTAATATTCGGCAAAGACGGAATCTACGCACCATCAAAGTGGGCAGCCGGCGGAAACAGCCAAACCGTGTGCGCTATCCGCGAGTTTGATTAGGATTTTTTTTCTTTTTACGGAGCGGCAGGCCATTTCAAACTGTGTCCGGCACTCCGTGACCGGCCAGACTTCCGCGGCATTTTATCCTGCCAAACAAGCAGCGCCAAGGACGGCGCGTCATTTGTCAGCAGAAAAAACAGGCAAGTTTTCGCCAGAAAACTTGCGGGATAAAATGCCTTCCGTGGCATTTTATCCCGCTTTCCAGGGTTCCGGCTTCCGCCTCCATTGCCTCCGGCAACCCGCCTGCGGCGGGCCCTTCCAATCGGGGCTAGGCTGGTGGGCAAGAACGTTGCAAACGAGTAAAGTCTTTTTAGGAGACAAGGCTTGTCGCAGAAGAAACAACTTTTATTTATGAAAGCGGCTTAATTTCAATCCCAAGCCTTTGTGCACCTACAATAAAGCTTTGCATGTTGTCAGGCTTCCATTGCGTAGAAACAGCAATGCGTGTTCCGTCAGAAAGAAAAATCGGATGCTTGTTAAAGCGGCTTCCAGACCATTCATTTGGTGTAACTTCTTCCCACCTGCGAACCATCTTTCCAAATCCGGGTCTTGCCATATTGTCCGGGAATGCATTTTGCAGTTCACCAAAAGAAATGCCGGAGTGCGATTCAACATAATACTTTACGGCTGCATATACAGTCGGACCTTTTCCGCCAACAGGACTACCGTTTACCATAAATTGAGTCGCATCTTTTGAACCAAAGCTTGGTGACTGCATATAGGAATAATTTTGCCTTTGGATTGGCAAATCGGTAAGTGCGCTTCCAAAACTTCTTGTAGCTTTTGAACTGCTCAAATTTACCATATTGAATAATTCAAGCATTTTCACACTCCGCAAGAACAATTCCGAAGAATCAGAATCAGCCAAAGTCGCTTGAATTGTGGGAACTAAAATTTCTTTTTCAAAATCATCATTTGCAATGTATTTGAATTCAACTTTTTCATCATTAGAAAAATCCTTGTTCAAAACAGAAAAATAATCACGAATAGTTTCATCTGTGGCAGGATTCACTTTTGGAGACGCAAAAATAACTTCATATTTGTAGTTTGGAAAGTAAGCAAGACCTATTAAATATGCCCGCAAAAGCTTTTTGCAGACCCTGTCTTTTGTCTCCAAGCGGCCACCATATTGCAAACCGTTTTCATGGAAGGCAACTTCAATCATATACAGCTTTTCATTATTCGCCCCAACAACATCCAGTTCTGCCTGCTTTAATGCTTGTTCCAGAGAACTTTTTTTGAACACATCAGAAAAATCGTTATGATTTTGAATTCTGTTGAACAGGTATTCTGCCTTTTCAAAATTAGATTTTTCTGTTTTCCACGAAGCCGCAGTCTTCCAGTTTGTTTGGGTCAGCATGCACTCTTTTACATTCTTTAAATACGACTGCAGCAAAGATTCTCCAATTTCAATTTTCATATTTTTACCCTTATCAGTTGAGTCATTTTATTCCGTTAAGTCTTTTCAATGCTTCTTTAGCATCTTCTTCACCTTGCAAAGAAGCCATCTTGTAATATTCTATGGCTTTTTTTAGATCCTTACTTGTTCCATCACCTTTTTCGTACATGACCCCAAGGTTGTATTGTGCATCAGCATCTCCCTGTTCGGCTGCCTTCGTATACCATTCGAAAGCCTTTTCGTAGTCCTGCGCTACACCTTCGCCACATTTATACATGAGCCCAAGGTTGTATTGTGCACCGGCATATCCCTGTTCGGCTGCCTTCGTATACCATTCGAAAGCCTTCTTGTAGTCCTGCGCTACACCTTGACCACAGTCATACATGACCCCAAGGTTGTTTTGTGCATCAGCAAACCCCTGTTCGGCTGCCTTCGTGCACCATTCGATAGCATTCTTGTAATCCTGCGCTACACCTTGCCCCTTGTAATACATATTACCAAGCTCACATTGTGCTTCTGCATCACCCTGTTCTGCTTTTTTAGTTAGTTCATCAAACTTTTCATTTTCATTCATAAAAAGTAATCTCCTGATGTATCAAAATCACTTGTGTAAACTATTATACCACCAATTATCTGCAAAAACAAAAACAATATGGACTTTTCTTCTATTAATGTTTATACTTAAGCCACATTTTTTTTGGCGAAGTTTACATGGATAAAGTTTTTTTTAACGGAAGATTTAATAATTTGCAGGATGTGGATTCCTCTTTTGACAAGACCGCAGCGGAACTTGATTTTTACAGAATACGCTCCCTGGTTGCCCAGAATGCCGCAAGCGATGAAGGCAGGGAATTTTTTAACGGAATAAACCCCAGTACAGATTTTTACGAAGTGGAAAGACGCAAGGCCTTGGGTCGCGAATGGAATTCATACATAGGTTCCACCCGTCCACAGGCAATCAGCTATTGGCCACCGGTAAAAAAAAGCTTTGAACTTTTGGGAAAAGAAGGTGCACAGCTTTCCGCAGCCCAGTTTTTTTCCCTGGCACAGTTTTTTACCTGCTGCACAAAAGCAGTCTCCCTTTTGCAAGAAGCATCCACAGAATTAAAAATACCGGAGCTTCTAAAAGCCTCTTCTTCCATAGACAAAAGCCAGCTTGATATGGCCGCAAAGAAAATTTTCAGCGTCATAGATTCAGACGGAAACGTAAAAGACCTTCCAGAACTAAGGGAAATCCGCGGAAGAATTTCTTCATTACGAAAGGAAGCAGAAAACGCATTAAGGCGCTACACATCAGACACAAGGCTTAGCGGAGTCCTCCAGTCAAACGTGCCCGTACTAAAAGGCGGAAAAGAACTCCTTGCAGTCCGCTGGGACAGAAAAAGCGAAGTCAGCGGAATAATCCACGAAGTAAGCTCTTCGGGACAAACCGTCTTTATAGAAGTAGAAGAAGCCGTAAAGGCAAACAACTCACTTGTCCAGGCCCAGTATGAGCTAGAAGAAAAAATCCGCACCATACTAAGAAACCTCACACTAGAAATAGGATTCTGCAGGGAAAGCGCAAGACAAGCCCACACCGCCATGATTCTCTTGGACACAACCTTCGCATGCGCAAGATGGCAAAAAAGCGTGCACGGTGTCTTTGCAGAAAACTGCGACCTGCAAAAAGAACCGCCAAGCATAAAAGGGGCACGCCATCCCCTTCTCGGAGACAAGGCAATACCAGTAGACATAAACTTTATGGACGGAAAGCGGGTACTTATAATAACAGGCCCCAACACAGGCGGAAAAACCGTTACGCTAAAAACCATTGCCCTCTTTGCCCTGATGAACCAGGCAGCATTCCCATTGCCAGCAGAAGAAGGAACAAGGCTACCCTATTTTGACCGCGTATTTGCAGACATTGGCGACGAGCAGTCAATAGACGAAAGCCTTTCAACATTCTCTGCCCACATGAAAAAAATCGCCTCCATGGAAAAACATGCCACGGAAAAAAGCCTTGTTCTTTTGGACGAACTTGCAAGCGGCACAGACCCCCAGGAAGGAGGTGCAATCGCAATGGCAGCCCTGGATGAATTCATCGAAAGAAAGTCATTCGTAATAGTTACCACCCACCACGGAATACTAAAAAACTACGGCTACACAAACCATTCATGCGTAAACGCAAGCGTTGAATTTGACCAGCAGACCCTAAGCCCAACCTACCGTCTTATGATGGGAGTGCCCGGAGAAAGCCACGCAATAGACATAGCAATGCATTCAGGCCTAAGCAAAAAGCTCATCCAAAAGGCAAAGGAATACATCTCCACACAGCAGGCAGACGTTAGCGCACTCATAAAAGGCCTTACCGCCAAGCACGAAGAAATGGATGCCCTTATCCGCGAACAAAAAGATGCGCGCGACAAGCTTGCAATAAAGGAAGTGGAACTTTCCGAGAGGGAAATAGAAGCAAAGCAGAGGGAAATAGAGCTTAGGGAACTTGAAGCCAAGCAGAACTTTGCATCCTTAAGGGAAGCAAGAAGCCGCCTGGAAAACCTTGTAAGGGAACTCCGCGAAGGCGAAATCACCAGAGAGAAAAACCTAAAAGTGCGCCAGTTCATAAAGGAATTTGAAGAGGAAGCGGAAAAAAAGGAAAGCCAAATAGAAGAAGAAAGGCTTGCCCTAGAAAAACAGCAGGATGCCCTAAAAGAAAAAGAGGCCTTCTTTGCGGAAAACGGAATAAAATTCACAAAGGAATCAAGGCACTCAAATTCATCAAAGTCATCCAAAAAGACAAAAAGACGCATCTCCAACACGGAAGCACTTAAAAGCGCAAAGCCAATGCCAAAAGAAGAAAATGACCGCTACGCAAAAAAAACTTTCGAGCAGCCCAAAAAGATAATCCCCCAGCTTGCACCCGGCGTAGAAGTCTTGGCTGGCAGGGAAAGAAGAAAGGGAACCCTTGTCCAAAAAGAAAAGAACGGCGAAAGCTGGAGCGTACAGTTTGGGGCAATCCGCATGAGTGTTCCCACCCGGCAGCTTCAGGCACTTCCGTTAGAAGGCACAGGAAGCGGACAAACACAGGCAATTCAAAAGGCAGACTATGTGCTTGAAAGCGCAGCCTTATCCGAAGGCGACTCCCGCCCACAGTTTGAACTAAGGCTTTTAGGCATGAGGTACGAAGACGCAATAAAATCTTTGGAAAGACAGATTGACCTTTGCACAATAACAAACTTTGCAAACTTCAGCATAATCCACGGAAAGGGAAGCGGCATTCTTCAGCAGGGAGTCCACGACTACCTTTCGCACCACCCCGCGGTAAAAGACTTTCACTTTGCCCGCCCGGAAGACGGAGGAACAGGAAAAACCTATGTTGAACTTCACACCTAACCCAAGCGCACCCCCCCGCCACCTCGAAGCTGCACCTCGCCACCAAGAACGGTCGCTGAGCCTGTCGAAGCGTGATTCAGGGTCTGTCCACACACAAACAAACAGATTCCGAATCAAGTTCGGAATGACATTCTGCACAATATTCTCCATCCTAACCGCCATAATCCCCGGAAAATTCGCCGCAGCAGAAGCAACAAACGCAGCAGCAGAATCAACCGCAAAGAAAGACTTTTTCTCCTCCCCACATTCAGGCCAAATCCAAGACATAAACGGATTCCTCCCCGAACAAGTCTACATAAGAACAAGAACCCAGTCCTACTGCACATACGGAGAATTTGCCCTGGTAGACGGAAGAATCTATTTCAAAGAAAAAGGAGAAAGCCAATGGAAGCTCTTTAAGCAAACAGGCCTACCCCACCCCGACCCATCTTCAACAGACAAATTCACCCCGCCAGCAAGAATAGAAGAAATCTGCGCGGACGGAGACAGCTTCTACGCATGGGACGGCGAAGGAACCCAATACTACATCTACCTTGCAAAAGACGGCAAGCGCAAAGACAGAAGCTGGCTAAGAAAATTCGGCTTTCCAAAAAACACCTACCTTAGCATGAACGACCTTGTAAAAAACTACAGGGGCTGGAGCATGGGAGCCCGCAGAATAGAAGTCCTCTGGCACGAAGACCGCTACGGCAACCCCCACCACTACGGAACAATGGGACTAGAAACAGTCTACTTCCTAACAAGCGACGGCCAGCACATAAGGTTTGCAGACTCAGGCCTGCCGCAAGACCTTAGCAGAAGCGTGGAAGTTCCCCTTAACGGAGCATTCATAGCGCAAAACATAAGCGTCTCCGCAGACAGCATATTCCTAATCGGAAGCAGGGGCAGCATGTACACCCGCCTGATTGACTTTGACACCATGGGATGCGACCCAATGTTCTTCCAGTACACCTACGACAAAGTGGAACAAAAATACAGCGGAAGCGAATACCTTTCAAACTATTCCCCCTGGGCACTCCCCGCAGAAGACTGGATGGAGCAACCAAAGATTCCGCTTACAGGAAATGCCCGGCTCACCAAAATGATAAGCATAGCGCAAAACGGCCACGGAAACGCCGCAAGGGAACTGCGGGTTGCAGGAAGAGACCAAAACGGAAATACAGGCTTTTACCACAAGCAGATTTTTGACGATGAATGGAGCTTTACCAAGGCAAACCTTATTCTGGACGAAAGCCTTTTCCTTGACCCATCGCAAGAAGAAATAGGAAAAAGCGACAACATTGAATATTCAGGCCCCCTAATCAAAAACGGAAAACCGCTTGAAGGATTCAGATGCTTTCTTTCGGGTGCAAGCCTCTGCTCAGAAGACGAATGCAGCCTTAACATAGCATACAAAGGCGAAAGGTGGAAGTGCAGGCTCTTCGCAGTAGAAAAGTGGACCTACATGCAGCGCTACGACCCTGGCCGCGACGAAAGCCTAAGGGACTACTTCATCACCCCGGAATTTGACCAAAAGGAATTCGACAGCTACTCCCCCGAATTCTCTTCCATACTAAAAAAACTCTTTGGCGAACGGAATCACAAGCTCTTCGTCTTTTCCGCAAAGGCATCGCTTGAATACTTCCAGATAACGATCAACGGCTCGGAAGGAGCAAGCTTTCTTTCCAAAATTTCGCCCCTTGAACAGCAGCAGGACACATACGTAATCTTTCTTACAAAAAGGGGAATCTTCCAAAGGAACACAATAACCCTAAGAACCGCAACCCTCTTTCCAAGAAAGGACTGGGAAAAATACTTCCAGCCAGAACTTACCCTGCAAAACGGAAAAAGCTATTCCATAAAAGAAAGAACACAAGTTCAAAATGTAATAGACCTAAACAAAAAATGCGCGGACGAACTAAAAAAAGAAATAAATGAATCCAAAAAAACATCCAGCAGCGCAGGCACTTCGCGTTGGGGCTACAGCATCATAGACCTCATTACAAGAATCACCTTTCTCAACCGCCTTAATTTCCCCAAGATAAAACAGGTAACATCTTTCGGAAACCAGATAATGACAAGCAACGCAGAAAACTTTGCCCAGCTTGCATCCTACAAAGAACTCATCTATTCAAACATACTGGACTTGGTGGAGCGTCGCATTCACAACTACTCAAAAATAATAGAAGACTTCGATGCAAACAAAATAAACTCCACGCTAAATTCAGACGCAAAAGATTCATACGTAGACTACTTTGACACGATTTTCCTGCCCCACTACGCAGAAGAAAAAGACAAGGACGGCGGGGTTATGGCAAGCGTACAGATAGCAAGGGAAACGCCCTTTGTACCGGCCTACGTATTCTTCTCCACCGACGGCTCCATGATTATCGTGCTCCTAAAAGATTCAATCGGAACCATAACGAGCCTGGAAAAATTGCCCTCATCCGCAGAAGAAGCAGAAAAAATCTTCGCAGAAAAACCCGTAAAATTCCAAGTCGAACTCTTGCTCACAAACTTCAGCGGCACGGAAAAAGACCGCTCCGTACTCAGCAACAAAAAAAGCCCCGAATGTTTCTACGACACAGGCACCCTCGAATGGAACGGAAAAAAACTCACCATAAAAGCAAGAACTGCCCTCTACAGCTACAAGGAAATCTTCTGCGGAAAATAATTCTATCTCCTATTTTTTTGGACGGTACCTTTTAGGACGAAGTCCTGCCTGCTCTACCATTCACGCATTGGCTAACTCGACAGCCATGCCCCTGCGCCACCGCCCTTCCGGGGTTCCGCTATCGCTCCATTCCTTCGGAACGCTGCGCGCCCCTCCACGGCGGCGTATGACCAAAAAAAATCCCTCCATGGATTTTTTTTGGTATCGCAGAATTGCTTCACAATTCTGCGTGCTGCTAAGCCGCGCCTCCATGCGCTCTTTATTTATTGGCAAGAAAGTGCACCCCCGTCACCCTGAACTTGATTCAGGGTCTGTACCGCGCATCTACGCACTCTCTAAGGATGGGCAAGAAAGCACACTCCCCTCTCCCGGAGCCTGCCGAAGGGGCTTGTTTACACAAAAAATATCATTCTCGGGCTTGACCCGCCGTCGGCTACGAACCATTGTTATGTGTTTTACTTTATTTTCTTTTGAATATAGTTCTCCACTATTTTATCATACTTTACATATTTTGAAGGAACTTTTATTTTATATTTTTGAGTTTCAATACTTATAAAAAATTTATCTGCCATTTCGATTTTTAAAATTTCATTATATGGAATATGTTTATTATTAATGAATAATTCCTCTTTTGAAAAATAACTGTTTTTTAATCTTACTAAATTAATTATATCTTTAACAATTTCGAATCCAATTATAAATATAAAAACATATAATAAATAATTTATTTTATTTAATGGATTTTTAATCAATACTGATAAAACAAGACTGGAGAAAAAACATATAAAAAAAAATAAATACAAAATATTTTTATTTTTGAAAAGATAATTTTTTTCTGATAAATCAAACTGCTTTTCTTTATAATAAAATATATAATTTATATACTTTTGCAAATTAAGATCTTTATTATTATCAATAATAATTTTCTTTTTAGCATTTATTACATATTGTATGATTTTTTTTTCATTATCATTTACAAAGTCTATCGAATCAATTTCATCTGCAGTTATTGTAGTTTCTCCATTAATTAAATTATTGTTTTCTAGCGTATAGATTTTATTTAAAGAAATAAAATCTTTTATGTTTATAAACACTAAGAATATAAAAGCAATGCTTACAAAATAGAACGGTATATTATATGAAAAATTGGATATTACAATATAAGCAAAAGTTACTCCAAGAGTAATCCATATTAGACAAAAGAGCAGGCTTGTGATTTTTGATTTTATTGAATTTTTTAATATCACTTTTTTCCTCAAAGCGCCCCAATAGGGCGTCCACATAACTCAAAACAGAACCTACTACTCGTCATCCAATTCCGGAATACGCTGCTTTAGGGCCGCCATAAAATCCTCACCGGAAACGCCTTCCCTAAGACATGCAAAAATGCAGTTGTCGCCCGCAACAGTTCCAAGAATCTCATCCATGTTCAAAGAATCCAGCGCATTGGAAACAGCATCCGCATGACCGCCAAAAGTCTTTATAACAACCGTACTTGAATTATAATCTATGCTAACATAACCGCGCAAAAAGTCCTGAATATAAATCTGCTCGCTCTCACGCCTCTCGTCCTCATCAGGAAGAGTATACACGTAACCCGCATGACCGTCACTCACCTTGCCAACCTTCAAAAGCTTAAGGTCGCGCGAAAGAGTTGCCTGGGTAACCTCAAAGCCCTCCTTCTGCAGGTAGCCCAAAAGCTCCTCCTGGCTCTCTATGCGGTAATTTTTTATCAATTTGCGAACGGTCTTAAGCCGTGTAAGCCTCTCTTTCAAAGCAAAACCTCTTATGCACAATTATGTATATTTATGCATAATTAGTCAAGTAGAAGCTTTTTCTACAAGTGCCCCAAAAGCTCGATAATCTCTTTCTTTATCCCTTCCCTAACGCTTGCCAAATTACCAGCTTGCGAATCCGGAAAAAAATCGCGGGGATTTACCTCAAGGGCATGTGCAATACGAATCAGAGTCATTGCAGACGGTTCCTTCTTCCCCTTCTCAATATTGGCAATAAAACTTTGCGACATATTGGCAGCAGCGGACAAATCCAACTGAGAAAATCCCTTCGCCAGCCTAATCCTGCGTATCGAATCCGCCACGTAAGCAAGCATTTCTTCATTCGTCATGCAGAAATAATAATATCCTATAGAGCCTATCGCCAATTTCCTATAGAATATTTTTATACTTGACAGAGCATAAAACAGGACTTAAAATATAACCAGAACGCTAAGGAAAAGCTGATTCATCAGCAATTCCTTCCCAAACAAAGCAAGTTTTGCTTTCAAAAAACATTTTACTAAGGAGGATTTCGCTATGAAATCTATGAAGAACATTAAACCGGCGTATGCGGTAAAGTTGGGTAAGGGTGTGTTTATGGGAGGTTTCTTAGGAGGCCTTCTAGGTAGCATAGCTAGCTACTCAGGGCAATGTGTTTATAAATGTAGATATTGTGGAAAGATTTTTGAAATGACTAATGGTGCTCCGAATCCTGACCAAGGAGGTAGATGCCCTGCCTCAAACACAGGAAGGCATAGCTGGGCTAGGTTTGAATCCTGAAAGTATTTATTAAGCCAATTCGGAAACTACAATTTTAAAACCACGACCAGTTCAACAACAAAGGTTTAGAACTGGTCTAGTTAGGAAAAAAACTTATGAACGCAAAGGGTAAAATTAACTATAAAGCAACTTTAGAACATATCTACGATGAAGCAAATGATGAAGATAAGAAAACAATTGCTACCATTCTTGGAACGCTATTTCCAAAGAATGGCTCTGCACCTGGTCATGCATGGGCAGTGGCAGACAAGATTATAAAAAAATATAGACCAGAATATTTTCAACCGTAAAAGGTATTAAACATGACAAAACAAGAAAAACTAATTCGCGCACGGACTGATTTAGAACTTTAAAAGGAAACTAAAACATTATTACTTAAGACCACAAAATCATGACCGACCACCACATCCACATAGGCCAATTCAACGAACTCTACTACGACGCACAGGAAGTCTTTGAGGCAATCGAAGAAGCCGGGGCAAACTACGGCATTGACGAAGCGCGTTTTTCCTCCACATCAAGCTGCAGGGACGACGTGGAGCTTTTGAAGATTGAAGAGGAAACAGCCTACGCCCTCTCCTACTCCGGCAAGCTTAAGGTGCGCCCCTACCTCTGGTTTGTCCCCAAGTATGCAGAAGAAAACATTTCCGTGTTCTCCGCAACAAAAACCTTCGACTACTGCGGAATAAAGCTTCATCCGGCAGCGCAAAAATGGGACTTAGAAAACCCTCTCCACAAAAAATGCATGGAAGAAATTTTTGACTGGTCTGCCCAAAACAAAAAGCCTGTTTTAGTTCATTCGGGAACAACTCCAGATGACTTACCCGCAAGGTTTTCGCCATTCGCAATTGAACGCCCAGATTCCGTCCTGATTCTGGCGCACTCGAACCCTGTAAAAGAATGTGCAGGGCTTGTAAACACCCACAAAAACATCTTCTGCGACACAGCCTGCATTCAAAAGAAGAACCTGGAAAAACTCCGCTCACTTGTTACCGACAAGGAAAAAATCCTCTTCGGAAGCGACTTTCCTGTTACCCACTATATTACAACCCATAGTTTTGGCAGAAAATACTCGCTAAAAGAAGAGTACCTTATTGACTGCAAGATTATGCCGTAAAAAATTACAAACTAAGACCAGCAAAAACCTTGTCCACCGCCAAGTCCAAATCCAAATCGTGAAGGCCGGCATAAGAGGCTTTTACAAAATCAACCGGAAGAATCTTTACAAGCTGGCGGCTCGGAATATTTTCTTGCCACTGGCTTCTTGCATAAAACTGCCCAATCCAGTTAGGGGCAAAACCGGAAAGTGATTTTCCCGATTTAGGATAAAAACCGTCTACCTTGCAAAAATACTCAAACAGTTCTTTTTCGTTCAGGTTGCTAAGGTAAGCGTCTGCCCTGTCCAAATAAGTCCGGGTTTTGCCTGTCATGTAGCGTTCTATAAAATCATTAAAATCTATTGACGAAGAATCAGAGACAAGCTCAAAAAGTTTACCTTGAGTCTCCACAATTTCATTTACATAGCATTCCGGATAAGCATTCATCTTTTACTCCATGCCCTAAACAAGCGTGCTAAAAACTTTTTCAACTTTGTTTTTATCTGAATCAATCAATTCTTTCATCCTAATGCGGGCATTTGCATCGCGCTCATTATATTTTGCATTGAATTCATGATAATCTACGGAAATGACCTGCCCTGTTTTATGCAGATGCTGATATGCTTTTTCTGATTTTATGCAAAACTGAATTCCCAGCCCCCCCAACTGCATAAGTTCTTCAAGAATATCAATATCAACTTCGTCCCGCACAAAGGCTTTTGCTATATAAAAAAAAGAAGCATTTGCACGCCAGCCCCTTATTACATCAACGAAATCTGTGTCTTTTCCGTACTTCTCTATAAATTTAGAGGACAGCACTCTGTAGCGCTTTGAATCAGCAGCATCACGATGTTTCATAAGCTCACAAAGCCAACAAAGAATGTCTTCTTTTTCAAAATCAAAGATATTTAAACCATCCGTATCAAGCTCAAAGGAATGAACAAAACCACTTTCTCTTTCAGGCCGACATACAGCCCATTCTTTTGCAAGGGTCAAATCTTCAGTCAGATAAAAACCTTTACCATAGTCATGGCGTTCTTGACCAAGGCCGAATTTTGGGACAACAATTTTATTTGGACTGCCATGGTACAAAAGCATTTTATTCTCTTCCTTATCTTACGGTAACAATTCCAGCAGACACTTGAGGGCTACGGCCAGGGGGAATCGCAGCGAAGCTTCAAGCGTGTGCTCCTCCCCCTTTGATAGAATAAATTAGAACTTTTTACCCATTATTGCGCGGACGATTGCAATAAGAAGACAGGTTCCCGCAACGCCTACGATGAGAGAGCTTACAAGTCCGCTGCCAATGTGGATTCCGAGTACGCCAGCGAGCCAGCCGCCGATTGCGCTACCCACAATACCCAGAATGCAGGAAAGCCAGAATCCGTGAGCAGACTTCATGAAAATTCCTGCGAGCCAACCGATAAGGGCACCCACAAGGATTGTAATAAGAAGATTCACCATAAAAATTCCTCCATACGGCAGTTTAGTGTTTTCCGCTTTGCACCATGCCTTTGCATCATGCCTTGCACAATGCTTTTTGCAGAAAAATGCCGCTAACTTTAGTATAGCATAATTTTTTGATTTTTGGTATATTTAGCTAACAATTTTTATCAGGGGCTTTAAAATGGCAGAAATCGCATGGAACAACCTAACATCTCTCGAAAGCTTTAAGAAACTCCAGTCGCTCAAAGACTCAGTTTCCATAGCAAAAGAGCTTAAGGCTGAAGGCGCCGCAAAACGCGTTTCAGAATATTCAATCAAGATGGGCGCAGGTCTAACCTACAACTACGCCGCAAAGGCAGTTGACGGCCGCACAATCCAGGTATTCAAGGACTTGGCAAAAGAGGCACAGCTTCTTGAAAAGTTCGAGGCTCTCTACAATGGCGACGTTGTAAACACAGGTGAGGGCCGCATGGTTCTCCACCACCTTACAAGAGGCCAGCTTGGCAAGGACGTAATGGCAGGCAGCACAAACAAGAGGGCTTTTTACGTTGAGCAGCAGAAAAAAATCGCTGAATTTGCAGAAAAAGTCCACTCAGGCGCACTTGTAAACGAAAAGGGCGAAAAATACACAACCGTATGCCAGATTGGTATTGGCGGAAGCGACCTTGGCCCGCGCGCAATGTACCTTGCACTTGAAAACTGGGCAAAGGCAAACAACAAGTTCAAGATGGAAGCCCACTTCATCTCCAACGTAGATCCGGACGATGCAGTTTCCGTACTCAACTCAATAGACATTGCAAAGACAATCTTCATCCTTGTTTCCAAGAGCGGAACAACACTGGAAACCCTTACAAACGAATCTTTCGTAAAGGAATACATCAAGAACGCAGGCTGTGAAGTTTCCAAGCACATGATTGCAGTAACAAGCGAAACAAGCCCCCTCGTAAAGAACCCAGACTACATGGCAGCATTCTTTATGGACGACTACATCGGCGGACGCTACTCTTCAACATCCGCAGTAGGTGGAGCAATCCTTAGCCTTGCATTCGGCGCAGACATTTTTGACCGCTTCCTTAAGGGTGCCGCAGAAGAAGACAAAAATTCAACAGAAAAGGACGTAACAAAGAACGCAGCACTTATGGACGCACTCATCGGCGTTTACGAGCGCAACGTACTCAGCCTTCCAACAACGGCAATTCTTCCCTACTCACAGGCACTCAGCCGCTTCCCAGCCCACCTTCAGCAGCTGGACATGGAATCCAACGGAAAGAGCGTAAACCGCTTTGGAAAGGAAATTGACTACGTTACAGGACCCGTAATCTTTGGCGAACCGGGAACAAACGGCCAGCATTCATTCTACCAGCTTTTGCACCAGGGCACGGACATTATTCCTCTCCAGTTCATCGCATTCAACAAGAACCAGACAGGCAAAGACGTAACAATCCAGGGCTCCGTAAGCCAGACAAAGCTCTGCGCAAACGTTGCCGCACAGATTGTAGCCTTCTCCTGCGGAAAAGACAGCGACAACCCCAACAAGTTCTTTAAGGGTGGCAGACCTTCTAGCCTCATCTACGGCGAACAGGTAACACCGGAAACTTTGGGCGCACTTCTTGCCCACTACGAGAACAAGGTAATGTTCCAGGGCTTCATCTGGAATGTAAACAGCTTTGACCAGGAAGGCGTACAGCTTGGAAAGACACTGGCAAAGGCTGTCCTTGCAAACGACATGGAGCCAACACTCAAGGCTTACGCAGGCCTTCTGATTAAATAAGGTTCTATAAAAAAAGGGGGGGAAGTCTCCCCCTCGCTCCAGCCACGAGTCGTTCCGCAAATGCCGTAAGTGGCAAAATTTCAAAGCAAACACCGTCACCCTGAACTAGTTTCAGGGTCTGTGCCACTACCAAAATACATTTTTTTGAAACAGCCACTTCCGTCATTTGCTCCACTTTGTCGTGTCTTCCACTACCCCCTCTGCGGGGCAGTCTCTTTGCAAATACCCCGCAACGCCCCAAAATTGTTGATGGTAAACAATAAAAATGCGCGAGTTTCGCAGAAACTCGGAGAGTAACCGCAGGTTACGACCAACGCCTGCTTAAATGAGTTGGTGTTAACAGATAAATCTTGCGAGTTACAAAGTAACTCGGTAGCTCGCGCAGCGAGCGGACAACGCCCCAAAATTGTTGATGGCAAACAATAAAAATGCGCGAGTTTCGCAGAAACTCGGAGAGTAACCGCAGGTTACGACCAACGCCTGCTATATTGAAGCGCAAGGAACATCCATGGAACACAAAGGAACAATAAGAATAGAAACCCAACGCTTAGTTCTAAGAAAACACACCCTGGAAGACGCAGAATCCATGTTCAGCAACTGGGCAAGCGAAAAAGAAGTAACCAAGTTTTTGCGCTGGCAGCCCTACAAATGCGTTGAAGACACAAAAAAAATGATTGCGGAATGGGTAGCCTCTTATTCCAAGCCCGACTTTTACTTTTGGACAATAGAGCTAAAAGAAAGCGGTGACATTGTTGGAGACATATCCGTAATAGCAATCAACGAGGATACAGAAAGCGTGGAACTTGGCTACGGAATAGGAAGCCGATGGTGGGGAAAGGGAATCACCGCAGAAGCAGGCAAAGCCCTTATCAAATTCTTTTTTGAAGAAGTCGGTACAAGGCGGGTATATGCAAAGCATGCAAGCGGCAACCCAAATTCTGGAAAGGCAATGCAAAAAATGGGCATGAAATACGAAGGCACACTCAGGCAGTCGGACAAATGCAACCAGGGAATTGTAGACGTAGCCTATTATTCAATCCTAAAAGATGAATATTTTGGGCAAAAAAACTGCTAAAAAAACAACTGGAAGACTCCTGCCTACCATGCCTCCCCCACTGAAATCCTTTTACTGGAACAATTCAAGCCCGACGGTGGGATTTTCCTTTTTACAGCCAGAGCTTTCCGTCTTCTTCCTTTTCTGCTGGAATGTATTAAGGGTATTCCTTTCCCAGAAAACTCCGTCCTCGTAGCCCTGAATGCTACCGTCAGAGTCCGCCATCAAAAGGCGTTTTGCAGCCCAAAGGCAGTATTCCCTGTTAATCTCTATTCCGCAGTAATGCCTGCCAAGTTTCTTTGCAACCGCACATGCAGTCCCCGAGCCAAGGAAGGGGTCAAAAACCATGTCTCCCGGTTTGGAAGAGGCAAGCACAAGCTTTGCATAAAGCTTTTCAGGCTTTTGGGTTGGGTGGTCGGTATTTTCGCTCATGGACCAAAATGGAATTGAAATGTCGTCCCAAAAATTTGAAGGGTAAGTAATACGGAAGTTTCCGCCCTCGCTTTCTTCCCAGTCCTTGGGTTCACCGTCCTTTCTATAGGGGGCAATAACCCGCCTTTTCATCTTTACGGCTTCAACATTAAAATAATAGTCAGAAGGATTTTTTACAGCAAACCAGATGTCTTCCATTCCGTTCTTCCAGTTTGACTTTGCACCCCGCCCCTTTTCCCGCTGCCAGGTAATGCGGTTGATTACGGTAAGGTTCTTTTCCAAAGCCCTTTGCAAAGAAGACGTGCATTTCCAGTCCCCGCACAAATAAAGGCTTCCATTGTCCTTAAGCTTGCGACAGACCAGGGGCAGCCAGGAGTCAAGGTAGGCATCGTAGTCTTCATCCTTAGAAGCAGAGAATTTTAATCCGTTAAAGTTTTTATTCAAGTTGTAGGGAGGGTCAATAATAACAAGGTCTGCAAATCCGTCGGGAACAAGAGGCAAGGCTTCAAAAAGGTCGGCGTTTATTATTTTGTCTTTACAAGAATCAGAATCATTCTTTATGTCCTGAATGCCGGAGAGTCCTTTTGCAAGAGTTTCTTCTTCTCCTGGCAAGAGTGTCAGAGTCCTGTTTCTTCCTGCACGCAACTTTTCTTCCATAAAGTTACACTCCAGCCGGCTGTATGCCAAAGAGTTCCGCGCAGTTTTTGTCTACTATGCGGCACAATTCTTCCGTGGAAATTCCCCTTATCTTTGCTATAAAGTCGTAGGTGTGCCTTATGAGCAAGGGGGTGTTCATCTGACCACGGAATGGAACCGGAGCCAGATAAGGTGAGTCTGTTTCCAAAAGAAGCCTATCTTCCGGTACAAAACGCAAGAGTTCTTCCATTTGGGGCATCTTGCTCTTTTTTGTGTAGGTTGTTCCCCCGCCAAAGGCAATGTGCCAGCCCATGTCCAAGAAAGTCCTTGCCTCTTCTATTCCGTAAGAAAAGCAGTGGATAATGCCGCGGTTATAGCCTGATTTTTTTATGCAGTCAAGGGTGTCTTCATAGCCGTCCCTGCTGTGAACTATAAAGGGCAAGTCAAGCTCCTTTGCAAGGGAAAGCTGCATCATAAAGAGCTCCCTTTCCCCTTCGTACAAGCCAGCGTCAAAGTCATCTTCGCACCTTCCGTCCACTCCAGAAGGGTTCCAGTGGTGGTCTATTCCCCCTTCCCCGATTGCAACAAGCTTTTTGCAAAAGGGCTCACCCGGCTTTGTAAAGGCCTCTATCTGGGAGCGCAATTCGCATACGCAAGCCTCCCTGTTTTTTATTGAATCAACTCCGGGCCATATTCCCGCGCTAAAGCAAAGGAACTTTTCCACAGCATCTTTTTGTCCAGCCGGCAAAAGGGCAATAGCCTGCATAACAGCGTCACGCCTGCAAAGCAAATCATCAGCCTTGGTTCCTATGTCTAAGCCAAATTCCGCCCCAGCCAAAGCCATGCCGGAAAGAATAGCAGAAGCCTCCTGAATTCCTGTCTTTTCGCTAATATAATGAAGGTGAAAGTGAGTGTCTGAAAACATGCTTGCATTTTATATGAACACGCCCTTTTGGACAAGCGGGGGTAATGTAGCAAATGATTATTGGGAATTGTCTCCCATATACACGACATTTACCTCAACAACTTGCTTTAGCTGTGAGTCATTTGTATAAAAACAGTCGCATGCACAGTCGATACTTGCCGCCAACTGTATTGAGTCTCCAAGCTTTATGCCCGGATATTTTGCCCTTATTCTTGCAGCTTTATCTGCAATTTGTTCAGTAACAAAACATTTTAAAATATTTAGCTTACTTAGAAAATCTCTATATGTTTTTACCGCATCAAAATCTTCTATTCGGTATGGACGAACAAGAAATTCTGCATCTGTTATGGTCGATGTATAAAATTCAGCCCCATCATCTAATCCTTGCACTATAAAGCTTAGAACACGGTCGGAATAAGGCTGTTGATTTTCCAATAAATAAATTATAGGGTTCGAATCAAGAAAAATACGCTTATACATTTTCGCGATATTCACCCCTTAGTTGACGCTGATATTCAAGCACATCCATGTCTTTCCACGCATGAGTTTTCCCGACAAAGGATTTTACAAGAGACAAATTCTCGCTATGGGAACGTTTTGATTCTGCAGAAGCATCTTGCTTTGCCATAAGCTGAAAAACAAGTTGCTCCACTTCATGCTGACTTTGTTTATTCAGTGTTTCATAAGCTAAAGCTACATCCGACATACAAAACCTCCATACATAAAGTCTTATATAAATATAACACAAATCTTAGGAAAAATCGATACATAAATCAATCTGATAATAACAGGCATGCTTACCCCTAATATATGTAATCCAGCCCCCAAAATTCCAGCGTTAATAAAACACTAAAAATTTGAGTAGAAAATTCAAAATTTTTTATAAAATTCTTACTAAAAACATCAAAATTTGATTGACAAATAATAATCAATACGTTAATATAATCTTAGCTTGTAAAAAAGCTGATAAACTCTCTCCTTTGCCTTGGGATTGCAAAATCTCAAGGCTTTCTTTTTTGGTGTTACCATCTGGCATTTAAAGATTGCCGTGTCATGGTTCAACAGGGTCACCAACCGCACGGCACTGACGGGATGGTGTTTTATGGTCAAATTATGCCACTAAGCCTGTAAGTTACAAAAAGGCAGCAGAAAGAGGCACGGCAGGTGCTGGAGGGGCCCGCGCTAGCGGGTTGCGAACTCGCAGCGCAGCTTCGAGCGAGCAATGGAGCCGAAAGGCGGAACCCCGGAAGTGCCACACAAAGGGCATGCTTGGCAGCGTAAAAGTAAGATGTAAAAAGGAAAAAGCGCCGCAAAAAGATTAAAAAAAATAAAGATTGAAACGGGGACAGTTTTTATTGCGAAAACTGAACCTGCGACTTTCCCTTGCTAAGGTTTCGTATGCCCTCTTCCAGGGAGGAAGTCTCACTTGCCCAGATGCAGCCGCTGATTAGGACTTGGGAAGCAAAGTCTTCTTTTATGGAATCCGTGTGGAATGAAGAAAGGAATCTCATGGCAATTTCGTAAAGGGGGTATTCCACGCTAAAGGTAAAGGTGGATTTTTCTACAAGCTCTTCGGTCTGGCATGCTTCAAGGACGGCTTTTACGCTGTCTGAGTAGGCATGGACAAGGCCGCCTGTGCCAAGAAGGGTTCCGCCAAAGTAGCGCGTTACTGTTACAAGGATATCGGTAATTCCGCTGCCCTTAAGAACGTCCAGCATTGGTCTTCCGGCAGTTCCGCCTGGTTCACCGTCGTCGCTCATGCCGTTTATTCCGCCATCTTTTCCGCAGACAAAGGCATGACATACATGGGTTGCATCCGAATAACGTTTTTTCTGCTCGTGGAGTTTTTCCCTTGCCTCTAGAGAGTCGTGCACGGTAAAGGCTTCTGCAATAAAGCGGGAGTTTTTTATGTTAAGTTCTGCAAGCGGAGCCTGATTCTGGCAAAGAATTTTCATTCGCCCTCTTGGACGGAACTGTCCTTCTCTTCCGCAGAGCCCTCTTCTTCCGCCTGAACCGGCACCTGCTCCTGGCTGACGACGACCTGGACTGCACCGACCGTAAAAAAGAAATAGACCGGTATTGCAATCAGAACGCGTGCCATAACCTTGTAGTATTCAAAGAGGCGCATAATCGAAAGGAACATGGCAAGTATGCCCACTGAGGTTCCTAGGTTTTTGGGAATAAAGGCAAGCACCACAGTAAGGAGGATGACGCTCAGGAGGGACGTTCCAGCCGCATTGATGACAAAGGCAGCAAAATGAACTATCTGGCCGCGCAGTATGCGTATGCTCAATGCAAATGAGGCAAGTGTCCTTACGTTCTTAAAATAGTACAAGATAAGGTGGACAAATGAAAACGGAATGAATGCAAGGACGAAGACTATTGCCGCTACCGCAAAAAAATACATGATGTAGGAAGAGTCCCCGCCAGAAATGCCAAGGGAAGCCCCCGTTTTTTTTATTATGAAAGAAAAGAGGAAAGATGTTAAAAATCCAAGCAGCAGGTAGAAAAGGGTGAATGCAATGGAAGAGCCAAGCACCCGCCTGTCTTTTTTTCTAAAGGCAATGAAAAGCCAGCCCACGGTAACTCTTTTTTTCTGAACCATGCGGGCCGTTACGCAGAACATGCCGTAGAGCATCATAAAGAGGACTATGCAGAAGGCAAGGCTAAGGACAAAGGATGCGGCCGCCTTTAGCACGGGAGAATTAAAGGCAGCAGAAGCGGCTGTACCATTTGGGGATGAGCCCATTGCCACGGAAAGGGGAACTGCACTCAGCAATGTCTCTATAATCGTGAACAAAAAGACCGTAAACAGAGCCTTTGAATGGTTGAGCTTTATGCACTGGTCAAAAACTGCCCGCATAACTTTAAACTGCGGCTTTTTTACTATACCTTCCAACTATTTACTTCCTCTTATTTGCTTCCTTCAAAAAGGCCTATCTGGGCATCCGCGCTCTGGACGGAAATGCTCTCCGTATCGTGGTCGCTAAGCCTTACGCCCTGTGCCTTGTGGCCCTTCTCCTCAAAGTTTGCCGAGTCAAAATCCTCGCTAAGAATCTTTACGCGGGGCTTCTTTTTGTACTTGAGGGTAAAGGTGAATTTTTCCCTTGTGTCAACGTGCAGCACTTCCATGCCGTCTGGGGCCATAAGGTAGTCGCGGTTCATAATCCAACTGGGGATGCGGCACTTCTTTATGTAGCAGTAGCCGTTCTTTGGGTCACGGTAAATGACAGTGAACAGCACCTTGGAGATAACGTCTTTTTCTGCAAGGTTGCAGTACCACATGCCTGTGTCCACAAAAAGCTTCTGTGGAACGTCGCACACGGTATAGATGCCGCTTCTTCGCAAGATGAATATGCGGTCGTAAGGTGTAACACGCAGCACTTCTGCACCACCGGAAACACCTGTTCCAAGATAGCCCTTGTCGTCGTAGCGCAGGGGAATGTCGCGCTTTGCAACGGCCTTTACATCCACCACGTTGAACTTCTGAATCTGGGTGTGGCGGACAAGTTCCTCTTCCTTGAATTTCTTTAGCATGCCTTCAAGGTAGTCAACAGCGCAGTCCTTAAGGTGCTTGAGCTTGCGGCTTATTTCCTTTAGCTGCTTGTTGATTGCGGCAACCTGATCCTTGTTCTTGTTTATGTCAAAAAGCGATATGCGGCGGATAGGAATCTTTAGCAAAGTTTCCACGTCCTCATCGGAAATGTCGCGGACAAGCTCTGCCTTAAATGGAACAAAGCCTTTCTTTACAGCCTTTACCACATCTTCCGCTGTCTTCATCTGTTCTATCTTTTTGTAGATGCGCTCTTCAATAAAGATGCGTTCAAGTGTACGCGCGTGAAGTTCCTCGGTAAGGCGGCCCTGGTCGTATTCAAGTTCGTCCTTGATGATTGCGGTAAGTTTCTTTGCGTAGTACTTGATTATTTCCGTGGCGGTCATTGCAACAGGCATGTTGTCGCGGATAACAAGCATCTGGCAGGAGATGGACTTTTCGCAATCGGTGTAGGCGTAAAGGGCCTTTTCTATGTCCTTGGCATAAACACCGCGGGGAAGCTTTATCTCTATCTGGCAGTGGTCGGTCGTATAGTCGTCGATGGAACTGATTTTTATGCGGCCAGCCTTGTATGCGTTCTCTATTGAATTCATGAGGCTTTCGGAGGTTGTGTCTACAGGAAGCTCCGTGATGATGATTTTCTTTTCATCGCTCATGTCAAACTTGGCGCGGGTAACGATTTTTCCGTTGCCGTCGTTGTAGTTGGTAACGTCTATCAAACCGCCTGTGGGAAGGTCGGGGTAAATCTCGAAGGGCTCGTTGTTAAGGGCCTTTATCTCTGCCTCAAGAACTTCCCGAATATTGTAGGGCAGAATCTTTGTGCTCATGCCAACCGCAATTCCCTCTGCTCCTATTATAAGGGCAACCGGCACTTTTGCGCGGTAAACTTCCGGCTCCGTGCTGCGTCCGTCGTAGTTGGGAATGTAGTGGGTAACGGCAGGATTCGTAACAAGGAATTCCTTTGCAAGCGGATGAACACGGCATTCGATGTAACGAGGTGCAGATGCTCCGTCTCCAGTGTACATGTTGCCAAAGTTTCCCTGCTTTTCTATAAATATTCCCTTGTTTGCAAGAACAACCAAGGCACCGCCAATAGAAGCGTCTCCGTGCGGGTGGTACTTCATGCACTCACCAACAACATTTGCAACCTTCTGGAAGCGTCCGTCGTCCATCTTAAAGAGGGTGTGCATTATGCGCCTCTGAACAGGCTTAAGACCGTCCTCAAGATCCGGGATTGCCCTGTCGCGTATAACATAGCTCGCATATTCAATAAAATTCTTGTCGAATAAATTCTTTACAAATGCCATTCAAGTCCCCTTTTACGCATCAATGTCCGCATTGCCAAGCAGGTGCTTTTCTATGAATTCGCGGCGTTCGGGAGTGTTCTTTCCCATGTAAAAGCTCAAAAGCTTAGGCACAACCTTCAGCTGGCTTATTTCAACCGGAGTAAGGTGCATGGTCTCCGGTTCGATGAACTGGCGGAATTCAGACGGGTTTATTTCTCCAAGGCCTTTAAAGCGGGAGGTCTCTGCCCCCTTGCCAAGCTTTGCCTGAGCCTTGTCCCTTTCCTCTTCCGAATAGCAGTAGATGTTCTCCTTCTTGTTGCGCACACGGAAAAGCGGTGTTTCAAGAATAAAGACACGCCCGCTTGTAACAAGCTCCTCAAAGTAACCAAGGAAGAAAGTCATCACAAGATTCCTAATGTGGTAGCCATCGTTATCGGCATCGGTTGCAATAACAATCTTTGAATACTTAAGGTTTTCCACGCTGGTCTCTATTCCAAGAGCCATCATCAGCTGGTAAAGCTCATCATTCTTGTAAATGTCGCCCTGCTTCTTGCCGTACATGTTCTCGGGCTTTCCGCGAAGGGAAAAAATTGCCTGAAAAGAAGCGTCACGGCTGTGGGTCATGGTACCGGATGCAGAATCTCCCTCCGTAATGAAAATCATTGAATTTTCACCCTTTGCCCCATCCGTAACGTGGTACTTGCAGTCCTTTAGCTTTGGAATGCGTATGCTGATTTTCTTAGCCGCTTCCTTTGCCTTGCTCTTTACCTCGCTAAGTTCAGTGCGAAGCTTTTTGTTAGCCTCTATCTTTTCCTTGATTTTTTCCGCAGCCTGGGGGTTCCTGTGCAGCCAGTCGCTAAGACCGGACATAACCTCACCAACAATCCACTGCCTAATGTCCGTATTGCCAAGCTTGTTCTTTGTCTGGCTTTCAAAAACAGGATCCTTAATCTTTACAAGAACAGCCGCCGCAATTCCCTCGCGAACATCCTCCGCCTTGTAGTCAGAAGAATAGAATTCATTTATGCAGCGGACAAAACCTTCCCTAAAAGCATTCAGATGGGTTCCACCGTCTGCCGTATACTGGCCGTTTACAAAAGAAAAATAAGTCTCACCGTAAGAATTGGTGTGGGTAAAGGCATACTTCAAGTGCTCACCTGTATAGCTTCCGATTGGGTAAAGGCAGGTGTCGTCTATTTCCTTGTTAAGCAAATCAAACAGACCGTTGTCGCTCTTAAAATCCTGACCGTTAAGGCGCAGAGTAAGACCTGAATTCAGATAGGCATAGTTCCAGATGCGCTTTTCCACAAATTCCATGTTAAAGTGGTACTTGCCAAAAATGCCCTCATCCGGGGTAAATTCAAAATACGTACCGTCTGCCTGCTTTTGCTTTAGGGTTCCGGTCTTTTGGCTTACAAGCTTACCCCTCTCAAACACAGCTTCGGTACATTCACCCTTACGCACGGAAACAACCCTAAAATGCGAAGACAGGGCGTTAACAGCCTTTGTACCAACACCGTTCATACCAACAGAAAACTGGAAAACGTCATCGTTATACTTTGCGCCAGTGTTAATCTCACTAACACACTCAACAACCTTGCCAAGAGGAATACCACGGCCATAGTCGCGAACCTTTACCGTATTCTCCGCAACCTCAACGTCTATGCGCTTACCGTAGCCCATGATGAATTCATCAACAGCGTTATCAATAACTTCCTTTAGAAGAACATAAATACCGTCGTTCTGGTTTGAACCGTCTCCCAGGCGGCCAATGTACATACCACTTCTAAGCCTAATATGCTCAAGCGCGTCCAAGTGCTTAATCTGGCTTTCGTCGTAAACCTTGGATTTTTTTGCAGGCGCAGATGTCTTTGCAGATGTAGCAAGAGCCGCAGGAGCCGAAGTTGCCGCAGAAGTAGCAGAAGCAGGAAGGTCCCTTGCAAAAAGGGCAGCATCCTTTGCAGCCGAAGCCTTTACAGCAGAAACCTTACTTACGGAAGCGGAAGCCTTCTTAGCAGTCCCCTTCACACCAGCTTTATTTGAAGATTCTTTCTTTACACTAGATTTTTTTACGGCAGGCACCTTTGCAGAACTGACTTTCTTTGCAGAAGTCACATTCTTTGCAGAAGTCACTTTCTTTGCAGAAGCTACATTCTTAACAGAAGTCACCTTCTTTACAGAAGAAGCCTTTGATGTCTTAGATGCCGTCTTACTATTTTTATTTCCACCCATAAAACCATTATACTAGCAGAAAATAAAATGGTCAAGTTTCCACAGAAAGGCTTTATAAGGAAAAACTTAATCTTAAAACTCTTCTTCTCTTTCTGGACGGCATGCCAACTTAAACTGTGCCCGGTCCTACGGAACCGGTCAGACTCCATGCAATTCCTACCCTCTCGCAAACAAGGAGCGCCAAGGGTTCACGCAGCGCAGCTTCAAGCGGGGCGCGTCATTTTTTTTGCGGCTAGAATCGGTGAATTTTCGCAGAAAACTCACGGGTAGAAATTGCATGGATGCAATTTCTACCCGCTTTCCGGGGTTCCGCTCCCGCTCCATTGCCCGCTCGAAGCTACGCTGCGAGTCCGGCAACCCGCTAGCGCGGGCCCCTCCAATCGGGCGTAGGCTTGGTTTTGGGTCACTTCAAAACAAAGAAACTTAATCTCTTAAAAAAGCCTTATATAAAGCTTCTGCCATCATCTTACGCATAAAATCATACTTTTCCTTATCCTTAAGCCATGACTCATAAGCTTCCATGTTCTCAAAATAAGACTTCTGTAAAGTGTCGTCAAAACTCTTTGGCATAATATTGTTTGTAAACATTTGCTGACCATTGGAACGAGCAGATGTTTTTAGCTTATCATCTTTTACCATAGAATTAAAAACATCGGTAAAAATAACTTTGTCGCGTTCTGTAAACTTTGTTCCAAACTCCTCGTTTATCTTTTTAATAACTTCCGAAAGCGGAGTCTTCTTTTCTTTTTGGCCAACTGCGTTCTTTATTCTCTGCGGTTCAAGCACACCGTTTTCTGTTTTAAGCTCAACTCTACCCTCAAAAGTTTTTTCAAGCTTGTAATATTCAAGTTTTATTTTGTTGGTAATGTCTATCATCGTTTCTTTGTCAGCAGGAACAAGGCGTTCAAGATATTTGCAGAAAAGGAATTCTCTGTGCAGGTCTTTTGAGAACATTCTGATTATCTGAGTAATGAAGTTGTACCATTTTACAAATGAACGGAGTAATTTCCTAAACTGATACCTTTGTTCCTGATTCAAAGCATTGTAGCCCTGAACAACTGGCAAAAGTGCATTTGTAATAAGAGCCTGTTTTGACGGATTCTTCTTCTGATTAAGATAAATATCCGTTACATTCTTAATATCATCATCATTATAAATCTTAAATGCACGGAGCATTTTCTGAGTCTGATAAATAAGATTTTTGTTAAGCTCTTCTTTTAATTCAGTGGTCTGGAAATATGGCTGAAAGGCTTCCAGAATCTGTTCTTTTGTGTTCACAAAATCAAGAATAAACGTGTCTTCCTTTCCATCGCAAGTACGGTTCAAGCGGCTTAAAGTCTGCACGGCTTTTACATCACGGAGCTTTTTATCAACAATCATTGTGTGAAGATAATCTTCGCTAAAACCTGTCTGATACTTTTCTGCGACAATCAGAATATTTCCTTCATCGTGGAATACTTTCTTTGTCTGGGCTTCGCTAACCGGTCTTCCGTTGTGGTCACGATTCATGCCACTTTCTGTATATTCTGTTCCTGACGGGTCTTCCGGGTCTTTTAGGCTTCCAGAGAAAGCAATAAAAATTTCTAGATTTTTATAGGCATCGTCTTTTGCAGCCTGCGATTCTATATACCGTTTTATTTCATGGTAGTAACGGACAGCTGCCAGACGGCTTGCAGTTACAACCATCATTTTACCGCGACCGTTTATTGCGTGGCGGGTTCTGTCCATGTAGGTTTCAACAATAATCTGGGACTTTTGCTGCAAGTTATGCGGATGAAGTTCCTCATATCTTTTTATAAGTTTTACGCTCTTAGAAGCAAACACCTGCGGGTCGTCACTGGATTCCTGCAAAATCTTGTAGCAGTTTTTATATGTCGTGTAGTTTTCCAGCACGTTCATAATAAAACCTTCTTCCACTGCCTGCCGCATAGAATACACATGGAAGGGCTTAAAACTTCCGTCAGCTTGGCGACTACCGAACATTTCCAAAGTTTTGTTTTTTGGAGTAGCAGTAAAAGCAAAGAAACTCAAATTCTTGTGGTTCCCGTGGGCTGTCATTTCCTTTATAAGCTCGTCTTCACGGTCTGGTGTCTTTTCCTCGTTTTCAGCTTCTATTTCTTCCCATTCTTTGAGGGCATCTGTTTTATCGGCAAGTGCAATTTTTAGCTTTTTTGCGCTGTCACCAGTCTGGCTGGAATGAGCTTCGTCTACAATAACCGCAAACTTCTTGCCATTAACACCTTCAACCTGGTTATAAATTTCAGGGAATTTTTGCAAAGTTGTAATGATGATTCTCTTTCCGTCGTTAATGGCATTTCTTAAAGCCTTAGAATTCTTTTCGCCGTCAACTTCTGTTTTATCATCAATTGTAATAACACTTCCGATTGTATGGTCAAAACCGCTTACCGTTTCCTGTAACTGCTGGTCAAGAACCTTGCGGTCTGTAATGATGATAACAGAATTGAACACAGGCTTGTCGTTATCATCAAAAAGCGAAGCCAGACGATATGCAACCCATGCAATACTGTTACTCTTTCCACTTCCAGCACTATGTTCTACCAGATAGTTTGTTCCGCTTCCTTTTTGGCGAACATCCGCAATTAGTTTTCGCACAACATCAAGCTGATGGTAACGCGGGAAGATAACCTTTTTTACAGGCTTTGTTTTTTCTTCACCATTTTCATCAATATATGTTTCCTGATAATTCTCATAGTGAATAAACTTGTTCAGAATATCCAAAAGCTTGTCTTTTTGTAAAACATCTTTCCAGATATAAGAAGTAACGTAATCGTCATCAGTACTTTGGGGATTTCCTGCGCCACCGTCCACTCCTGCACCATTAGAACCTTGATTGAAGGGCAGAAAATCATCTTCCTTCATGGGCTTTTTGGTGGCCATAAAAGCGTTGTACATATCAACGCAAAAGTAAACCAAAATACGGTGATTCAGCTTAAAACAGCTTTCTTTTGCATCACGGTCGTTTATCCACTGCAATTTTGCATTGTCACAGCTCTGTCCTGTAAGCTGATTCTTTAATTCAATTGCAACAAGCGGAATACCGTTTACGGCAAGCATCATATCAACGGAATTATTATTCTCGGTCGTATAATGCCACTGGCGAATACAGTGACAGACATTCTGCTTATAGTGTTCTGTAGCCGTCTGGTTCAATGTGTTTTCCGGCATAAAGTAGCAGACTTTAAATTCAATTCCCAAGTGCTTAAATCCGTGGCGCAAAACAGAAATAAGACCGTCATTATTTACGGCATCTTCAAAAGACTGATAGAAAGCGTGTTCCGTGTTTGTTGGGTTCATTTTTTCAAAACGAGCCCATGCCTTTGGCTGAGTGTCACGGATAAAGCCGATTAAAGTTGCAATATCAAGAGCATAGCCGTCGGCATTTCCTGCACGATAGCCTGAATCATGTGCCTGTCGCCAGCCTCCCTCGGGAGAGATTAAATATTTTTCGATGTCGCTTTCGAACTGTTTTTCGTTGTCTGGCATCTCACACACTCCTTTTTCCAGTTACTACTTCAAAAATGAGTGACTTTTTGTATTCCTTTAAATCTGCGATGAGCGATTCCTTTTCGGCGACAAGGCTGTCTATTTGTGCGCATTTTGAATCGAGCATTTTTGCGATGGTTTCTTGTTCGTGGAGAGGGGGAAGAATAGTTTTCACATTCAAAATAGCATTCACAGACAATCCTGGTTGTGCTGCAGAATTTGAGGCATACTGATTTAGGTTCATGCCAACTAGAAGATAATACAAAAATTCAACCATAACAAATAATCTTTTTGAAGTTGTAACAACTGCGTGTTCTGTAGCCCAAAACTTTCCAGACACTTTATGAACATTACCACAAAGTGCCCCTTGTCGCCCGATTAGAATATAATCGCCATCAGTGTTAAAATCATCATACCAACCTCTAATTCCATTGCCACCATATACTGGATATAATCCAGATGAAGCGATTTGCTCAGAAATTAGATTTTTACCTGCTTGCATAGAACACAAATTTTTCAATGAAAGGCATTTCCACCCCTCAGGTATTTCGCCAATCCATTCAATTCCGCTGTCTTTCTTTTTACAGTTCAAGTTTTTCCCGGTTACCTCTTCAAAGATTACGGACTGTTTCCATGCTTTGTATTCTTCTATGGATTTTTTTGATTCTTCAATTATGGAATCAATCTGCGCACACTTTGAATCGAGGTATTCAGCTATACGCTGTTGAGTGGCTTTTGGTGGGACAACAATAAAGATATTCTTCATATCCTGCCATCTTGTTGTCCATAAATCATCTACAATGCCATGTCCCCACTTATAAAATTCATCCTCAAATTGAATTGTATGAAAAAGCCAGTTGTAATAAATAGGATTCATCTCGCCTCTGGGAGTAAGAATTGTGTTTATAAGAGAAACAGAACCATCATAGGCAGAAACACCAGAGGAACCTCTTCTATCAGAACGGCTATTTATTGCAAAGTCACCTTTTTTTACAAGTTTACGATTATCACCATCGTCACTTTTTGCCGCAGTTGCAAGTTGAGGAACAATTCCCTGCATTGTGACTGATAACGGTGGATAATCTTTATCACTGACTTTAGTGTTTCTTAGAATATACAGAGAATCAATTTTATTTACATTCCAATCATCAGGAATTTCCCCAATCCAATCGATGCCGCTCTGCTTCATTATTTATTACCCTGCAAAGATTCAACTTTGCTTTCAAGCTCGTCAAAATCAACCTTTTGCTTTTCGATTCTAGCGTTATTGAATTTTTCGTATTCTGCATAAGCTTTCTGTTTTGCTTTTTCTGCAGAAACAGTGCCTGCATTATCTAGGACATTTCGCCCATAAAACTTCAAAAATTCATTCAATTTGTTTTCCCAGTCTGCCATGTGCATTGGAACATGCTGTTTTGCCATATCTTCCGCATAATCCAGATACATTACAACAATACGGTTTAAAGCTTCGACTTCATCTTTTGAAAGATAATTTTTAGCAATGTCTACATCACCTTTGCGAACAACCGCACCCTTCCAGCTAGTCAAGCCCATGTTGTCTTTTGTTGCATCGGCGCGACTGTCTATTATTTCTGCGGCAGTATGAGAATGAACGCTATAATGCATTTTATTTTGAACCGTTTTGAAAAATAGCTTTGTTTGTTTATCATCCTTGTCGTAATCTATACTTGTGGCATAAATTGCTTTTACTTTTTCATAAAAACGCTGTTCACTGGCGCGAATGTCTTTAATTCGCTCAAGGAGTTCGTCAAAATAATCATCGCCAAACTGTTTTGGACTTTTTAAACGCTCATCGTTCAGGACAAAACCTTTTTGCGTATATTCATGAATTAAACTTGTTGCCCAGTTCCTAAAATGAATGCCTACATGAGTGCGTACTCTATAGCCAATGGCAAGTATCATATCAAAACTATAATGTTTTGTGTGTCTTTTTATCTGTCTTTTTCCTTCAGTTTGAACTTGTAAGTATTCCTTACAAGTTCGATTTTCATCAAGCTCGCCATCTTCATAGATATGTTTTATATGCTGGGTGATGTTCTGAGGCTTTGTTTGATATAACTCCGCTATAGAAGCTTGCGTCATCCAGATATTGCCGTCCTGAAAAAGAACATCAACCTTTGTATCGCCTTTTTCGTTCTGGTATATCATTAAGCTGCCATTATTATTTAATTCGCCGTTCATTTTTGCCCCCTATTTGTCCCCAAACAGATTATGAAGTTTTTCCATAAGGCTCTTTTCGTGCGCTTCTATACGGGCGGCAATATTTTCTGCCTTTTCAAGCTGTTTGTATTCATAAAAAGTTCGGGTAAAAGGAATCTCGTAGCCAATCTTTGTTTTAGACTTGTCTATCCAGGCATCTTTATTGTATGGGAGAACTTCACGCTCAAAATATTTGTCTATGTCTTGGTCAAGCGGAACATTTTCAAAGTCACGCTTGTCACTGTCTGGCTGAATCTTACCCTTCTTGTCTTTAACAGGCTTTCCCTTTTCATCAAGCAGAGGACTTTCTACCGTGATTTTATTGTAGCCCAAATCAACACTGTCCAAAACTTTTGACTTGCAGATTATTTTTGCACCGCTTTCGGAAGTTTTTTTATAGACTTTATTTTTTGCATAGTCATCGTAGGCTTTTACAATAAGATTGCGGCATTCGTTTGTTATGTCAACCCTTTTGTTGCCTATGTTTTTTCTGCGGCTTTCGTAACAATTCGAGGCATCTATCAGCTGAACTTTGCCAACTCGCTTTTCTTCTTTGTCTTTTGTAATAATCCAGATGTATGTCGCAATTCCTGTGTTGTAAAAGGAATCATTCGGAAGCTGAACAATTGCATCAAGCCAGTCGTTTTCAATAAGGTAACGGCGGATTTCACTCTGTCCGCTTCCCGCATCCCCAGAAAAGAGACTTGAACCGTTCTGGATGATTGCCATTCGTCCGCCCGCAACGCTTGCTCGCGTATGCTTATTTTCATTTGGATCTTTTAGTTTTGAAACACCATTGAGCATGAACAAAAGCTGTCCGTCACTTTTAGGAGGGAGTCCTACACCAAAACGTCCGGCAGATCCCTTTTTATTTTCCTTTTCGATATCTTCAGCTTCTTTCTTCCAGTCAATTCCAAAGGGAGGATTGCTGATTATGTAGTCAAACTGATAGCCGGAAAACTTATCGTCATTCAATGTGTCGCCAAACTGCATATTATTCGGGTCACCGCCACGAATCAGCATATCGGCTTTTGCAATACCAAATGTAAAGGGATTGAATTCCTGGCCAAAGCTTGTAACAACCGCTTCCTTGTCAAACTGCTTTAAGCGCTCTTCCATACAGGTAAGCATCTGGCTTGTGCCCATGGTCATGTCATAAACAGTTTTATTGATTCCGTCTGAAGCAAAGGCATTTTTGTCGCTGTTCACAAGAAGGTCGCACATAAGGTAGATAATGTCACGGCTGGTAAAGTGCGCTCCGGCTTCTTCGTCATAACTTTCTGAAAAACGCTGAACAAGATTTTCAAAGATGTAGCCCATGTCAACGGCGCTAATTTTATCTGGGCTCATATCGGCTTTTGTGGAATTAAAATCGCTTATAACTTGATAAAGAACCTTTCCTTCTTTCATTGTCTTTATCTGGTCTTCAAACTTCATACGGTGAAGAATGTCCTTTACATTGTCAGAAAAGCCGTTTAAATAATCTTCAAAGTTATCTGCAATATTCGCGCTGTCCGCAAGAAGAGTTTCAAATGTAAAACGGCTTGTATTGTAAAACTGGTAGCCCGATGCCTTTGTAAGAAAGCCTTCTTTTACCTGCAAATCCTTTACTTTTTCTGCCATTTTAAGAACCTTTGCATGGCTTGGCAAAAGGCAGTCGTGAAAACGTTTAATAATGCACATAGGCAAAATAACAAGGCCGTATTCATGCGGCTTGTAAAGACCAACAAGCGTATTAGCTACATTCCATATTAATGCCGCTTTTTCCTGGATATTGCTTCCAACAGTTTTAATAAGTGCATCATTATTTGGCATTTGCTTTTTTCTACTCCTCTCTACTCCTTCCAAGGAAAGAAGAATGACTTAAAGTTCCGGGGTCCAAGTGTCTTTTTGTCCGTCCGCAAAAGTTCATCCCAGGGAACTTCCTTGCGTTCCTCGCGGGACATTCCGGGGTTCACTTCGTACCAGTCGTACTTGTAGAGCAGCAGGCGGAGCGCGTTGGTGTTGCAGAGCATCATTCCGTTAAAGCTGCAAATCATTCCGATGGAAAAAATAGAAATCACGATATTCAAAAGTCCTACCAGCCCCATCTTAATCGTAAGGGCCGTGTTGTCAAAAAAGAGGATGTAGGATTTTTTTAGGCACTTGGAAAAATTGTTGCCCATAAGATTTCTGATTGGGATGAACCACTGCAGGGCAAGAACCGTTACCAACACTGCCCAGAAAATTACGATTAAAAGAACAAGGCCAATAACCGTTCCTTCAGAGCCGTCAGAAGGAATCCACATGTTAAAATAAAAGGGAATGCTTATAAAAGAAACCGCCGCAACAAGGAATGCAAAAAGACCAAACTGCAAGCCAATTTTTATGCTGGGAACAATATTATCCGCAAACTTGACCAATTTAGCGCTGCCAAAATTTGCAACATCTGCCGCATTCTTTCCCTCCGCAAAAACAAGCACGCTAAGGATGCAGCTTCCGGCAAGGGCTATAAAGAAAACAACAAGCAGTCTGTAATTTTGGGCAACAAGAGGCGACCTTGAAAAAAACAGAAAAAGAAAGGCAAATAAAAAGGCAATGACCAAATCGATTACATTTACAATAAAAAAATGAAAAAAGTTATCCCACAAATCACAAAAATTTTTTTTAAACCAAAAACCAAACATTCTTCTATTTTATCCTATCGCATTTATTTTTTCAACCGCATTTTTTTCTATAGTAGACCAAAGGCAAAATTAGTTTTATAATAAACTATATGGAATACTCTACAGATTTTGTGCTGGCGCTAATTTCACGCATTCACACCAAGAGCGCGGAATTTACAAACTCGCGCCTGCCCCAGGAAAACGGGCTTGTGTCTTCCCACGGCTTTATTCTTTTCCAACTTGCAGAAAAAGAAAAACTCACCATGAAGGATATTGCCTCCATAATAAACCGCGACAAGTCTACCACAACGGTGCTTATAAAAAAACTTTTGGACAAGGGGCTTGTAAAGCAGGAAAGCTCCATTGACGACAAGAGAATAAAATACATAACGCTAACTGCAAAGGGCAAAAAGCTAAACTCGCTTACATCATCAATTTCCAGGGAACTGCTTGACGTATGCTACCAGGGCTTTTCTCAGCAGGAAAAGGAGACGCTTCTTTCCCTTCTTTGCAGGCTGAACGGCAACATAGAGAATTCGCTAAAAGCCACCCTAAAAGCCACTTCTTGACTTTAGTTTTACATAAAACTATATTTGTATTCGAGGTGTAAAAAAATGAAATTCAAAACAAATACAAAAAACTCAATATATGCATTCATGATGGCAAGCGTAATTGCAGCCACGGCACTTTTCCCCTCTTGCTCAAAAAAGGAAGGTGCAAAAAAAGACATATCGGTTGCGGTATTCATTCCGGGAATAATTGCAGACTCGCCAACATACGCCCACGTTGCAGAAGGAGTAACGCAGGCGGTAGACAATTTTAACTCCAGTAATGGGGATTCAAAATCAGCGAATGGCGGCAGGGCAAAGCTTTACGTTATGGAAGCTGGAACAAACCAGGCTGAATGGAGCACAAAGCTAACAGCACTTGCAGCAGAAGGATGCTACGATGTAATCATTTCGTCAAACCCTTCAATGCCGGCATTGGCTTCCCCAATAGCAAAGCAGTTCCCTGAACAAAAATTCATTTTTTTGGATGCGGCACTTGAAGAAGGAAGCAAGGAAGAGCAAATCTACTGCATAAGCTACAACCAGCGTGATCAGGCTTATGTTTCAGGCTACATTGCGGGTCTTTACAGCAGCACAAACAAGGTGGGGCTTATTGCGGCTCAGGAATACCCCATTATGAACAATATACTCTACCCCTACTTTGCTCGTGGCGCACAGGATGCAAACCCAAAGACGGAATCCTTCTTTAGCATAGTGGGCAACTGGTACGATGCATCAAAGGGAGCGGAGCTTTGCCAGACACTAAGCGACAAGGGTGTAGACGTTGTACTTCCAATTTGCGGAGGTGCTTCCCAGGGGGTAATTTCTGCGGCAAAAGAAAAAAACATGCACATTGTCTGGTTTGATGAAAACGGATTCAAAAAGGCACCGGGAACAATAATCTCTTGCTGCATGACAGACCAGGCAAAGGCTGCAAGCGAAGTTACAACGCTTTTCTTAACAGGAGACATTCCCTGGGGAACAACAAAGACAGTCGGCATGGCTGACGGCTACGTGCAATACTTCCACGATGATCCCGAATACATAAAGGCTGTTGACGGAAAAATCCGAGCAAAGATGGATATCCTTGTAGAACTCCTAAAGTCAGGCGCACTTGATTTGGGAGAAAGCGCAGACGAAGTTGAAATGCCCCAGATTTAATCATGGAAATACGGTTAGAAAGCGTAAGCAAGGCCTATCCCTTTAAGACTGCACTATGCAAAGTAAGCGTAACATTCGCAGCGGGAAAGATTCATGCCCTTCTTGGCGAAAATGGGGCGGGAAAGTCAACTCTTGCAAAAATAATCTCCGGCAGGATAAAAATGTCGGAGGGAAAGCTCTTTCTTGACGGCTTGGAGACTTATTTTTCTTCTCCAAAGGATGCGCTAAAAAAAGGCATAGCGGAAGTTCAGCAAAGGCCACTGCTTTCGTTTTCTCTTACCGCAAGGCAGAACATTCTTCTTTCTTGCAAAAGTTTTTCTTCTTATGGAAGCAGACTCTTCAACACACGTCTTCTTGAACTAAAGGAAAAATGGGCACCCAAGCTTAGCCTTGACCAAAAGATAAAAGACACAGGCGGTGCGGTGCATTTTTACACGGGACTTTTGTGCGCACTAATGCAAGACTTCAACTGCCTTATCCTTGACGAACCTTCATCTTTTTTGACTCCAGAAGAAAGAAAGTCGCTGTTTTTACACCTCCGCGAAGAAGCCCAGTGCGGAAAAACCATAATACTCATTACCCACAGCAAGACGGAAGCTCTAAACTATTCCGACACCATAACCCTTTTGCAAAAGGGAAAACTTGCAGGATTCTTTCCCAACCCCAAGCTCTATACAAGTAAACCGTCACCACTTACAGACGCTGGCAACAAAAGAATAAGTGCAGATGGCTCTTCCAAAGAAAGCAAGCCCTGCATACGTTTTACAAATGCATCCTGCATTCCTGCAAGGCAGCCTGCGGTAAGGGGTATAACGCTATGCGCAAACTACGGAGAAATTACAGCCGTGGCATCTTCCAACGAAGCTTCCTTTGTTACCTTTGAAAATTTTATTACTGGAATGTCAAAGGCAAAATGTGGCGGCAGAGTGGAGTTTGCAGAAAAAGAATTCAGCGCAAAAAAATACAGCACCACTTTCCTTCGCAAAAACAAGGTTGCCATAGTTTCTTCCAACAAGACATTCCGCGCTTCAAACCCGGATCTTTCTGTAGAACAGATGCTAAGCATTTTTGGCGGCAATCCGGATGTACTTATAAAAAAAGCCGGTGTTTCTATTACAAAAGAAGAAAAATGTTCAAGCCTTAGCGGAGGAATGCTGCAAAGGCTTATTCTTGAACGGGAACTTTCCATTAACCCAGACCTTATAATTCTTTGCAATCCAATGCAGGGGCTTGATGTAAGCGCACAGGCAGCTCTTTGCAAGCGGATAGAATCAATTGCAAAAGAAGGGGCTGCGGTTTTGATAATAGGATCGCATGACTTTCCAATGACCCTTTGTTCAAAAGTATATTCACTACAAAACGGAAGAATATCCCTTTCTTTTTCCAAGGACGGCTTGCTATGAAAAAAAACATTGGCCTTCTAAAATCAGTGCTGTCACTTCTGGCAGGGCTTTTGGTCTGCATGGCCATTATCCTGATTTTTGCAAAAAAACCTTTGCAGGCGCTCTCTTCATTTTTTACTGGAACTTTTACATCTCCATATTATTTTGGAGGAATGCTGAACAGCGCGGCTTTTCTTATGACAGCGGGTTGCGGTGCCTGCCTTGCAATAAAGAGTGGCTCCATGAACCTAGGAGGCGAAGGGCAAGTCTACGCGGGCGGCTACGTTACAGCCCTTATTCTTACCACCCCCATTTTCTTGCAGCAAGGATTTTCTGTCCTTACACAAGCCTTGGCTCTTCTTCTCTGCTTGGCATCTGGAGCGGCAATGGCTTTGGCAAGTGCATTTTTAAAGCGGGCAAGGAATGCACAGGTTCTTCTTACAAGCTTTTTGATAAGCGCGGGCCTTATTCCCCTGATTGATTCCCTCATAACTTCCTCAAAGAGTTCAAGCGAGCAAAACCTTTTGTCACTGCCCTTCATTCAGGACTCATTCAAATGGGGACAAATACTAAAGCCTTCTCCGCTTACCTTTTCTTTTTTTATAGCTCTTGCACTGTGCCTGCTTCTCTCCTACTTTCTTTTAAGGAATACCCAGGGAAAACGAATCTGCATAATGGGGACTGCACCTGAGTTTGCAAAGTATGCGGGCTTTCCCTGCGAAAGATATTCATCCATTTGTTTAGCGGCAAGCGGGGCACTTCATTCGCTGACTGGATTTTTTGCGGTTACGGGAACCTACTACACCTGCCACAAGGGCTTTTACATGAACATGGGCTGGAACGCATTGAGTGCGGCTCTTATAGTTCATGCAGAACCGGCACTTCTTATTCCGTCTTCGCTGCTGTTGGCATGGCTTTATTCCTCGGCAGACAGGGTAAACCTAACGCAGGGTTTTGCATTTGACATAAGCGGAATTGTGCAAGGGTGTGTACTTTTTGCTGCGGCATTTTCATTCATACGCAAAGGAGAAGCAAAATGAAGGCAGTCTTTTCCCTTTTGAACACGGCAGCCCCTCTTCTGCTTTTAACGCTCGGTGCACTTTCCAGCGAATACGGCGGAAGGCTTGCCATGTTTATGGAATGCATAATAAATCTAAGCGGATTTTTCTGCTTTGCATTTACAGTATGGACTGGAAATGTTTTTTTGGGAATTGCGCTAAGCATTTTTGTTTGCACCATCATGGTATTTCTTATGGAAAGGCTCTCTTCCAAATTTGGGGCAAACATGTTCCTTGCATCCCTTGCAATGAACCTTCTCTTTGCGGCGGGAACCACATTCTTTTCTTCCGTCTTTTTTGGAACGAGGGGCGTACTTACAAACGAGGCATTTAAATTTGACGCAGCTGTAGCTCGCTTTGCAACAAGCATATTGTGCTACGGTCTTAGCGCAGGCCTGCTTTTCTTTTTGATTTGTACAAGGAGCGGAATGATTCTTAGGATAACAGGCAGTGACGGGGACGTTCTTGAAGCAAGGGGAATAAGCTCGCAAAAATACAAGTGCGCATCTTGGCTTATAGCGGCGGCCTCTGGAGCCGTATGCGGGTGCACCCTTGCCGTGAGGATTTCGTCTTTTGTTCCGGGGATGAGCGGGGGGCGCGGCTGGACTGCACTGGCGGCTGTTTTCTTGAGCCGGAAGAATGGGGCACTTGTACCGCTTGCGGTTGCTGTCTTTGCAATAGCAGAATATGCAAGCACAAGGCTACAGTTTATTGGCATACCGTCCGGAATTCTTCTTGCCCTTCCATACATTATGTCTCTTTTACTTATTGCATTGGTTCCCGGGAAGAAATAAAACCAAGCCTAGCCCCGATTGGAAGGGCGGCGTAGCCGTTGCCAAAGGCAATGGAGCGCAAGCGGAACCCTGGAAAGCGGGATAAAAGTTGACCTTGGCCGGACACGGAGTGCCGGACACAGTAAAAGATAGAGCGTGCTCCAAGAAAGAATTCAAAAAAAAATTACTTGAACGCAATTTGCATGTGTGGTAGAATTCATTTAATACTATAAACAGGAGAAGGATATGCCAGGACCAGGCGGCCCGCACGGTGGCCATTTTTTAACGGACGAGGAGATGAAGAATACACCAAAGGTTACAGCTTCTCTTGTGAAAAGAATTTTTTCATGGCTGCTTCCCTACTGGAAACAGTTTGTCTTTGTGCTTTTGTGCATTGCAATTTCTTCTACGCTAAAACTTTTGCCTTCTATTTTAACGGGTAAAATTATAGACGACGGTCTTATAGGAAAAAATTTTGAGCTGCTCGTAAAGCTGATAATTATTTCGCTTGGGGTCACTTTTACCGGAAACCTTATAGGCGTTCTTGAGGCTTACCTTCAGACATGGATTGCCCAGCACATTACTTTTGACATGCGAAACAAAATGTACCTGCACCTGCAAAAAATGTCCCAGAGATTTTTTACTTCCAACAATCAGGGCGACATTGTTACCAGGATGACTAGTGATATTGACGGTGTAAAGATGACGATTACCAACACCTTCTCCAACATTCTTTCCAACGTTATTACGCTGATTGTTGCTCTTGCGGCAATGTACCAAAAGAACTGGCTTCTTGCTACGATTGGCCTTGTGATTGTTCCCCTATTTGCAATTCCCACTCGCAAGGCTGGAAAGACAAGGTGGTCCCTTACGCGCGAATCGCAGGAATGCAACGACAAGATAAACGGCATTCTTAACGAGACACTTTCCGTAAGCGGACAAATGCTTGTAAAACTTTTTGGACAGGAGAAAAGTGAATACAAGCGGTACGAAGAAGAAAACCGAAAAATGATTTCGCTTAACATTAAGGAAGGCATGGCTGGACGCTGGTTCCGCGTAGTGATTTCTACGGTTTCTTCGGTGGGGCCAATGCTGCTCTTCCTTGTAGGCGGAATCCTTATAATGAAATACGACTCAAGCATTACTGTTGGAGACATAACAGTTCTTGTTACCCTTCTGGGAAGAATGTACATGCCAGTGAACGAGCTTTTGAACATTCAGGTTGACTGGATTAGATCCATGGCTTTGTTCACAAGGATTTTTGAATACTTTGACATGAAGATAGAAGTAGCAAACCCAGAGAATCCTCTTGCACCGAATGAGTGTGACGGCAGCGTTGAATTTGAGAACGTGAATTTTGCATACAATCCTGAAAAGCAGATTCTGCACGACGTTAGCTTTAAGCTTAACAAAGGGGACTGCATTGCAATAGTAGGCCCTTCCGGTTCTGGAAAGAGCACGCTCATAAATTTGATTCCCCGCCTTTACGATGCAAATTCCGGTTCGGTAAAATTTTCAGGAAACGATGTGCGCACCCTTGACCTTGAGTGGCTAAGGAAGAACATTGGAATTGTTACCCAGGACACCTACCTCTTTAACGGGACCATAAGGGAAAACCTCCTTTACGCAAAGCCTGACGCTACGGAAGAAGAGCTTATTGAGGCATGCAGCAAGGCGAACATCTACGACTTTATACAGAAGCAGGATAAAGGCTTTGACACGGAAGTTGGCAACAGGGGGCTTAAGCTTTCCGGCGGAGAAAAGCAGCGCATCTCTATTGCACGTGTCCTTTTAAAAGACCCGGCACTCATAATCTTTGACGAAGCAACTTCGGCGCTTGACTCCATAAGCGAGCAGAAGATTCAGGAGGCGATTGACCCGCTTGTAGACGAAAGGACCAGCATACTGATTGCCCACCGTCTTTCCACGATTCTTACGGCAGACGAGATTCTTGTTATAAAGGACGGAAAGGTTGTGGAACGTGGCCAGCACAAGGATCTTGTTAAGGCTGGAGGAATCTACACGGAGCTTTACAATACACAGTTCTCCAAGGCAATAGACAAGTAGATATGTGAAAGCATTTTAATTGAGCCAGTTTTAAAAGTCTGATGCTTACGAAACTGGCTTTTAAAAATTCCCCGATTCTTTATATTTGTTATTTTCAATAAAATCCCTAAGTTTATAGCAATATGGGGTAAATATTACTAATGGTTCTCCATTAAAATCAAAGGCCAGTCCTGCTGAAAAAATTCCATTCTTAATTTTTAAATTGTTTATTTGTTTTAATGGGATAAAATAGTTTATATTTTCAGATGTCTTTACATTCAAAATACTTGCTGAAAGTGTGATTTTTACGAACGGATATGTTAAATGGCTATTACCTATATGCCCACCACACTTACAGGTAAAACCTTCCGTTATCTTTCCCATTCTGCCCGAACGAATCACATCCCTTATATAAGGTATAATTAGAAAAGCAAAGAAAAAAACTAAGCTGAAAATAAAGAGAATATAAATCACTATTTTCATATTCATTCCTCGTAGTGGCAGCAAAGAAAGACAAGTTCTTTTTGCAAAGGCAGACGGATTAGGATTGGAATTTTCTTAATCACTTCCTACCCTAATGCCGCCTGTCTGCCTTAAACAAAAGTATTTTTCTTTACAAGTTTCTATTAAAGCGCTTTGAAAGTTCCTTTAGGCAAGACGCAGCTTTTGTGTCGCAAAGCATTTCTTTTTCCATGCGCCAAGTCCAGTTGCTTCCGGTGGTACTTGGTGTGTTCATGCGGGCTTCGCTTCCAAGAGCAAAGACATCCTGCAAAGGGATAACGGCTGTATCGGCTTTGCTGGCAAATGCCTTTTCAATAAGAATTTGCGTAAGCTCCTTGGCAGAAAGGTCTTTGTCCAGTTCAAAATAGGTGGCTACGTTTTCCTTAAGCTGTTCGGATGCAGAGGCAAAGAAACCGGCACTTGTGTCGTTGTCGTGCGTTCCCGTGTAGACTATGATGTTTGGATTTTTGTAGTTTCCGGGAAGGTCCTTGTTTTCTTCGCTCTCTTCCGTCCAAGGCTCGTCGTTAAATGCAAACTGGAGGATTTTCATTCCGGGAAAGCCGCAACCGTCACGCAGCTCTTCCACTTCCGGTGTGATTACGCCAAGGTCTTCTGCAATAATTGGAAGGGTTCCAAGGCGCTTTTTTATCTCGTCAAACAAGTCTTTGCCGGGGCCTTTTATCCATTCACCCTTGATTGCGTTTGGCGCACCGTAAGGAATCTGCCAGTATGCTTCAAAGCCGCGGAAATGATCAATGCGGATAACGTCTACAAGGCGGAGCATGTTCTTTATGCGGTCAACCCACCAGCTGTAGTTATCTTTTTTCATGGCATCCCAGTCGTAGAGCGGATTTCCCCAGAGCTGGCCTGTTGCGCTAAAGTAATCCGGGGGAACTCCGGCGCATGTCTTTTGCAGGAGAGTCTCGGAATCCATCTGGAAGAATTTCTGGTTTGCCCAAACGTCGGCAGAGTCACCCGCAACAAAAATGGGGATGTCGCCAATGATTTTTATTCCAAGAGAGTTAACGTATTTTTTTAGGGAAGACCACTGCTGGTCAAAGAAGAACTGGATAACCTTTATTTGTTCTACGTCGTCCGTATGCTCTGCATCCCAGCGGCTTACTGCTGAGGCATCGTGTTCTGCAAGCACGCGGGGCCACCAGCGGTTCCACATGGAGGCAACGCCTTCTACGCCTTCATTCTTTGCCTTTGCGTCATAAAAGTTCTTGATGCTGGTGTAGTCTGCGTAATTGTTTAACCAAGAAGACTGGTCGTTTTTAAATGCCTCGTATTTTACGCGGTCGTCTTCACTACACTTCTTTAAAAAGTATGTGGCGCACTTTGCAAGAACCGGCATCTTCCACCATACGACGGAACCAAAGTCAACGTTGCCCTGGCTCTTTATGTAGTCTGGCGGAAGAACGTCGTCCTTGCTTGCCCATCCGCGCTTAACAAGGTCATCAAAATCAATAAGAAGGGGATTTCCCGCAAAAGTTGAAAAACTCTGGTAGGGGCTGTCCCCGTATCCGGTAGGTCCAAGCGGCAAAACCTGCCAGTAGGACTGGTTTGCATTTTTTAGCCAGTCGGCAAACTTGTATGCACTTTCACCAAGGGTTCCAATCCCTGGAGTGCCGGGTAAAGAAGTAACGTGAAGCAGAATACCGCTTTTTCTTTTGTTCATATATTTTCTCCTAATTAAATCTTCACCCGGCAATTTTATTTATTCTGTCGGGCGCTTCTTAAAAGACTTGCTTTCAATAATTGCCTGACCTTCACCAACGCTCTGCTCCATCATTGCGCGTACCTTAAGAGGAAGGCCGAACAATGTAATAAAGCCCTGGGCATCCTTGTGGTCATAGAGGTCGCCAGTCTTAAATGAGGCGATGCTCTCGTTGTAGAGGCTGTACTTGGAAGCAGAACCTGCACCGCGGATTGCACCCTTGTAGAGGTGAACCTTTGCCCAACCAGTAACAGTCTCTTCCGTCTTGTCCACAAAGGCCATGATGGAATCAAACAAAGTAGTGAACCACTTTCCGTCGTAGATAAGCTCTGCCGCCTTAATTGAAAGGTGCTGCTTAAAGTGGTATGTGTCGCGGTCAAGGCAGATGTGATCCATCATGCGGTGAGCAAAGTAAAGGATTGCTCCACCTGGTGTCTCGTAAACACCGCGGCTCTTCATGCCAACGCAGCGGTTTTCGCAGATGTCTACAAGGCCAATTCCGTTCCTTCCGCCAATCTTGTTAAGCTCTGTAACAAGCTCAAGACCGTCCATCTTCTTTCCGTTAAGTGCAACTGGAATACCTTTTTCAAAGTCAATCTGAACGTATTCGCCAGCATCTGGAGCTTCCTCGGGAACAGCTGTGTTCTTAAGCATGTGCTTGTAGTTAGGTTCGTTCTCTGTCTTTTCAAGCTCAAGACCTTCGTGGCTAAGGTGCCAGATGTTCTCGTCGCGGCTGTATGACTGGTCGTGCTTCATTGGAACTTCAAGACCGCGCTTTTCAAGATAGGCAATCTCTGCCTCGCGGCTGTCCATATCCCATTTTGGGTCACGCCAAGCGGCAATAACCTTGATGTCCGGAGCAAATGCCTTGATTGCAAGCTCAAAGCGAACCTGGTCGTTACCCTTTCCTGTAGCGCCGTGGCAGATTGCAACAGCCTTTTCCTGGCGGGCATATTCAACCAAAATCTTTCCAATAAGAGGACGAGCTGTAGAAGTACCCAAAAGATACTCGTCTTCGTAAACTGCGTTTGCCTTAAGGGCTGCCCAGCAGTATTCTTCAATATATTCCTTTCTTGCGTCAACAACGTAGCAGGCCGAAGCACCAGTCTTGAGTGCACGGCTCTTGATTGCTGCCCAGTCATCGCCCTGACCCAAGTCGATGCAGACGGCAATTACGTCGTAGTCATAATTTTCTTTTAACCAAGGAATGATAACCGTAGTATCAAGTCCGCCTGAATAAGCCAAAACAACTTTGTCTTTTGCCATAGTTGACCTCTGTAAATGTAAGTTTATACATCCGTTATACAGTTTATTTCATAAATATACAAGTACTTTGCATATTTATATCTATCTGGGTCAAAGCCCACCTGGCAACCAGACTGCGGCTGGTTCCTTTCCCCCCTGCCGCGCTTTTGTTTGCAACACGGTTATAGAATAGCACATCGGAAACGTTTCTACAAATATTTTTATATTTTTAGGTGTAAAATCAGATTTTTAGCCAAGATAAAGATACAATTCTACCATTTAACCCAGGCAGCCTGAACTGTAAAGAGCTTCTGCCTTTCTTCCAGCGAGAGGCTTTGAGGAAGGGATGACGTCTGGCGGCGGAAGGAGCCAAATTTGAAGTTGCCGTCGGGATTTTTTTTGCAGCAGGTGCAGTCGGAGCTTATGACTATGTTTTCCTGGGGAACTCCTATTTTTTTTAATGCCTCAAGGTTTGCCTTGGCCATGGATAGAGCGTACTTTCCCGCATTCTCACCTTGACGGATGGGGCTTACGCAGTCGGGGGTAAAGTTTTGGGCAAAAAAGGAAGAACGGTCTTCTTCTATAAAATAGCAGCAGTCGTGGATGTGGGGAGCCATTATTACGCAGAAGTCCTTCACCCTTGCACCGTATTTTTCTTGGGCAAGCATAATGGCATCACAGGCAATTCCTGTTCCCTTCCAGCCAGAATGAAGGGCACCAAAGACTTTGCTAACAGGATCGTAGATAAGAATAGGCATACAGTCTGCAGCCGTTATCACCGGGATGATTTTCCTGTTCTGGGTAATGATTCCGTCTCCCTGCAAGCCCTTAACTTCATTGGCATCTTCAATTGCATAAACCGTGTGGGAATGTATAAGCTCTACTGCCGCAACTTTTTTGTCGGGAGAAGAAAGGTCATTCAAAAAAGAAGTGCGGTTGGGGTTTTCCTCGTTCCACCTAAAGCGCATGGAGCCTGTTTGTAAAAGAGTCATGCCTGCTACTGGTGCAGCCTCCAGCGGCTTTCCGTCCCGGCAAAAGTTCAATGCAAGAAATTTTTCATTCAATTTGCTTTCCTACACCGAGGCTGAATCAAGCGGCTCAATTTCCTGAACAACTTCATATGCATGCTGAATACCGTTGCGGGCCTGTGCAAGCCTTTCGCGAAATTTCTTGTTGTCGTGACCCGAAATTTTTGCAAGATTTGTAAGGGGGCCGTAATAGGGAGTAACCTTTTCGCCCAGCATTCCGCCAATTAGGTCCACCATGCTGCGGCAGGCCTTTCCAAAGCCATTCACAATCTCGCGGGCAGAATCCTCCACGCTTTCCATTAGGGAACTCAAATCCTGCAGCTCACCCTTTCCAAAGTGCTCCACTCCGTCCCAAGCACCGAATCTTATTCCAAATTCTCCGCCGGCAGACAGCTGGTTTGCAAACACATCCAGTTTGTCTGCTACCGTGGCAAAGAGGTTGAATGTATCCGTATACTCAAGGCGGTTCTGCCTAAGGGCAAATTCTCCTTCAACGGCGGCTGTATCAAGCGGAGGAAGGTAAAGCTTGTAGACATTCTTCATAAAGCCGTTTATGAATCCAATCGTAAGGTCGTAATGGAAGGAAACAGGCAAGCCGGCAAAATTTACCCAAGGTCTAAAGGGGAACATGGGGAAATCTGCCATCTCAAAGTAGCCCTTAATCTTTTCCTTAATCTTTTCCTTCTTGTAGTCGCGGTTCCACTGCTCCCACCTCTGATCAAAGAGGGACTTCCACTTTGCCCTGTACCTAATGAGCCAATCCTCTCCACCGCCGTACGCCTCGGGCAAGTAGAGGGAGTTTTCAAAGACAACCTTTGCAAGGTTGAACATGGGAACGGTCTGGGCAAACATCTTTATAGCAGAAAATTCCCCTGCAGCGCTGTTCACAAAGTCAGTTCCCGCCTGAGCCATCTGGTCAAGTGACTGGAAGCCGGAGATGACGCCCCTGTGTTCGTTGAACATGTATAGCGTCTGTATAAGCTCATCCGTAATCGGCACGTAGTTGCACATGACGCGGGCAAATTCGGGGAAGTCGGACTTTATCTGCGAATAGAGGCTTTCCTTTGTGTTGGTCTCGGACTTGTAGAAGCGGGAAATCATCTTTCCAAATGGAATCTTTACAAACTGCTTGAGCCATTCCACGCAGCGAACGCAGGCATAGACCTCGTTTTTCTTCTGCATGGGAATCTCGTCAAGTATGCCTTCCATCTTTGCAATAAGGGATGCCCTCATTTCCTTTGTAATCACCTTCTGGAAAGAGTACTGGTAGGGATCGGAAGCCTTTTCTATGCTTGCGCCCACGTTAGGCATTATTATGTAACCGAGCAAAATATAGAAGGAGTCCGGGTCAACTTCATAGGCCTGAATGGACGGCAAAAAGAAGTCTGCGCTCTTTTTTAGCTGTACAATCTTGTCGTAGAAGCCTTGAATCAGGGCCTTGCGCTTGTGGTCTATAAGACCGGGATACTCTTTTTCTATTCCCTTGGCAATCTGGTTCACAAGGAATTTGTTGAACACGTCGTCTATAGAAGTATTGGTAATTGTTGCAAGAAGCCAGAGGAAAATCTGCCTAAAGAATGACTGCTTCTTGAACTGGGAATTCAGGTCGCTTTCACCCTCGCTTTCCCCTGCAGCCTGGTCGGGAGCATTCAGCTGGCCGGAGCCTACGGAACGCCCCTTCTTCATCTTGTTTAGCATCTGCTCACGTTCAGAAGTGCTTATTCCAACAACGAGATTGTCAAACGTTGAATTTGAATTCGCTTTTTTTGCCATTAGTCTTCCTTTTTATATAAGCAAAATCACCGGTACTGACCCGGCAATTAAAAATTCTCTCTCTTAGTCTATCGGCATATATTGGTAGAGACTTCTTTTATTTTGATGATTTTTTTTAATGATTTTTTTTAAAAATTCTCTGTTTACATATTGACATTTTTTTTCGCTTAGTGTATAAATATCATTATCCATTCATTCCCCGATTGTGTAATGGTAGCACCTCAGATTCTGGTTCTGATTGTGGGGGTTCGAATCCTCCTTGGGGAACTTAAGAAGCCGACTGCAAAGCCGGCTTTTTTTAACGGTTGGTTCGTCTAACGGTTAGGACGAGAGATTCTCAATCTCTAAACACGGGTTCGATTCCCGTACCGACTAAACCCCACTCCGATAATTAGCCTATAAAAGCAAATCCTTAAAAATCAATCAAACATTTTAGCACCAAGAAATCGAACCGCGAAGTGAGCGCGCCGACAGGCGAAAAGGGCACACGGATGTGCCCGACAGCGAACGAAGACGCCCCGGAGGGAGTGCACAGGGATGGGCACGACCGTAGAGGTTCGATTCCCGTACCGACTAAACCCCACTCCGATACTTAGTCTATAAAACCAAATCCTTAAAAAACAAGAAAGAAACTTTGCACCAAGGAATCGAACCGCGGAGTGAGCGCGCCGACAGGCGAAAAGAGCACAGGACGTGCCCGACAGCGAACGAAGCCGCCCCGGAGGGAGTACACAGGGATGTGCACGACCGTAGGGGTTCGATTCCCGTACCGACTAAATAGTTTCATAAAGTTAACAGACAAAATAACCCCTTAAAAATCCAGCAAACATCTTAGCACCAAGAAATCGAACCGCGAAGTGAGCGCGCCGACAGGCGAAAAGGGCACACGGATGTGCCCGACAGCGAACGAAGCCGCCCCGGAGGGAGTGCACAGGGATGGGCACGACCGTAGGGGTTCGATTCCCGTACCGACTAAACCCTACCCGAATACTTAGCCTATAAAACCAAATCCTTAAAAAACAAGAAAGAAACTTTGCACCAAGAAATCGAACCGCGAAGTGAGCGCGCCGACAGGCAGAATATTGACTTTTTTACATATCTACTCCATTATGTTATGCACCGTCCACATCAGGGCGGAAGGAGTAAAAAGTGAAAATAAAATCAAAAGTATTCGTTCTGTTTCTTATGATGTTCTTCGCAGCATTCAACCTGAATGCGGCAGGCATAAACTTGAAGGCGAAAAAGACTAAGGAGACAAAGGTAGAAGCTATATACATAGAAAAAATTTCAGTTACGGCCCCCGACGGCAATGGCAAAGAGCACGAGCTGGAAGGTCTGGCTTTTTTGTTCGAGATAACAAAGCTAAAGAAAAACGACAAGGTTTTATGCATGCAGGAATTAAGGGATTTTACGATAGACGGCGTAAGCTATGCGCAGACTACAAAAGAGAAGCTGGGCATTTCTGTCGAACCAAAAACCGTGATTGAAGACTCATACAAGCTTGCAGAAGAAAATCCAGACTTAAAGGATATAATTAAAAACAAAAAGAGCGGAATTGTCATGGAAACTGCCATTTTCGGTGCCGATTTGCCGCAAAAGGGAAATGTGTCAGTAACAGTCCAGGTTGGCTGGGGTGATGTTGACAAGGAAAAAAACACAAGCTCCAATGAAACGATAGAAGACTTCACCTTTGAATTTAACCTTTCCGATTTTTTTGAAAGCGAAAAAAAGGAAGTGCTTCAGTTAATCAATGATTTCAAAAAAGACACTGATTTTTCCCCGGAACATCTGAAAAACTATTCGCAAATCATTGTATTTGCCACAAAAAACAAAGACGTAAAAATCACAATCAGCACAGACTATCTGCCAAAGTTAAATTCTCCCGATGACTATTCCTATGTATTCATACTGGCATACATCTGCGGAAATTTGGAAAAGCAGCTTGTCTCCGGGAATTACACCAACTCCGCAAAAGAGGGAATCGAATTTGAGCTTTTAAAATACAAGCAGCTAAAGGAAATCAAAAAAGACCTAAACATCAGCTTTTTTGAGGACATGATGTAAGCGTAAGCCGGAGTTAAATCTTAAAGAGGGTGCTCAAAAGTCCCCTTCCAAGAGATGCGCCTATGTTGCCGCCGATTTTTTTGCCCAAGGAACCAAAGTTTCCGCCGAGGGCTTTTCCAACTTCGCGGCCAAGGCTTGAACCCATGGAAGAAGTTGCGCGCCTTCTGCTTTTGGCCAGAGGGCTTTTTGAAGTGCCACCTTTTTTTGCAGCACCGGAAGTACTTGCAGAAGATTTTGCAGAGGCTTCCTCCTGCTGCTTTTTTGCCTGCGAAAGAGTTTCGTATGCGGAAAGAGGGTCAACGTCATTCTTGTATTTTTCATAGAGGGAATTTGACCTCATGCAGGAATCCCTTGCTATGGCATCGGCAGGCCCAATCTTGCTTTGCGGGGGAAGGATATTGACCTTTTGGCAAACTCCCGGAACTCCATTTTCGTCCAGGAAAGAAACTATTGCCTCCCCTATTCCAAGATTCTGTATTACTTCTTCCGTGTTGAATTCTGGGTTGCTCCTAAAAGACTGTGCGGCTGCCTTTAGAGCTTTCTGATCTGCAGGAGTGTATGCGTGCAAGCCGTGCTGAATCTTGTTGCCGAGCTGTGAAAGAACTCCGTCCGTTATGTCCCTTGGGTTCTGGGTGCAGAAATAAACGCCAATGCCCTTGCTGCGGACAAGCTTTACCACCTGCTCGATTTTTTCCAGCAGTGCCTTTGGTGCATCGTTAAAGAGAAGGTGGACTTCGTCAAAGAAGAATACCATCTTGGGCTTTTGGGCATCTCCAACTTCCGGCAGGTTTTCAAAAAGCTCGCTCAGCATCCAGAGCAGGAAGGTTGAATACAAGCGGGTGTCGTTTATGAGGCTTGAACTGTCAAGAATGTTTATAACACCGCGCCCCTGGCTGTCTGTGGCAAACCAGTCTTCTATTTTTAGCGAAGGTTCTCCAAAGAAGGTCTTTCCGCCTGCAATTTCCAGGGCTACAACTGCCCTTACTATGGCGGCTATTGACTGTGAAGAGATGTTGCCGTAGTCTGCGGCCAAATCCTTGGAATTTTCGTTCATGTAATTTAGGACAGCCTTCAGGTCCTTTGTGTCTACCATAAGAAGGTCGTTGTCGTCTGCTATCTGGAAGCAAATTGTAAGCAGGTCTGACTGGAGCTCGTTCAACTTCATTATGCGGGAAAGTAAAAGTGGCCCCATTTCGCTTACGGTGGTGCGGAGTTTTATTCCTTTTTTTCCAGTGAGGTCCCAGAGTGCTACGGGGTAAGAGCAGAAGGAAAAGCCTGCGTCATCCAGGCCAAATTTCTTTATTCTTGAATCCATGTCCGGGGAAGAGCTGCCTGTCTGCAAAAGGCCAGAAACGTCTCCCTTTACGTCTGCAATAAAAACTGGAACTCCCATGTCGCTGAATGATTCGCAGAGGACTTTTAGCGTTACGGTCTTACCGGTACCGGTTGCCCCGGCTATAAGTCCGTGCCTGTTTGCCATCTTGGGCTGAATAAAGACATTTTCTCCGTTTTGTGTATTGGCTATCCAAATTTTTTCATCTTTTATCATAGGAGCCCCCTTTTTGCTTAGCTAGCGGCAAATGGAGCAAACAAACTCCCTGCGTCGATTCCGTTTATTACAGTTCCCTGGGGATAGGACTTTAAAAGATTCACCTTGCCGTCCCTAAGGTGCTTGCTGGTAATTCCGTGCCTTATTGATGAATCCGCTTCCAGCAGGGCCGCATAATGGTCTGAAAGCCGCACTATGCGTCCGTCCACAGGAGAAAATTCATCTGAATTGTATTTTTCATTCAGCTGGTCAAATTCAACATGAAGAGTCTTTCCATCCACAAGTACGCGGTTGCAGAATTCATCGTCCGTAAAATAGATTATCTCTTTCCTGTAGAAGTCTTCCATGTGGGGCAAAAGCTCTTTGTTTACGATGATTTCTTCTATTTCCTTGATTACAGACGGAAGGCCGTGGGTTGCCTGCTTTACAGGAGAAATTATATCCCTTGTTACCGCTTCCGGCAAATCGTGGAAGAGTCCGCAGAAGAAGTTGTTGAAGAGGCGCTTGGAGCAAAGCTTTACGCCGTTTTCGCGCTGCAAAAGAAGGGTTAGTATTGCTACGAAAAAACAGTGTCCAAGAACGCTTGTCTTTGGTACGCGGGGTGTCTGGTTCCACCTGGTCTGGAAACGGAGCTGCTCTATTTTTGTAAGGAAGTCAAAAGGACGCTGCCTTGTATACAAAAGCTGGAGTCCCCGCAGGTCAAGGAATGACTGGATGTCTGCATAGACTTCTTTTTTTATCTGCTCAAGGCGCATGGGTTCGTTTACCGGGCTTATCATTTCCAGTTCGCGCAGGGTTGAATACTTGTGGGCGGCACGGAAAACCCGGGCTGTAAGTTCCTGTCCTTTTTCGAAGGGGATGGAGCCAGATGTCCTACCGATATAGAGGGTAAAGCGGGAAAAAAGGTCCCTGTCGGAGATGAAGGTGCGGTACTGGTCAAGAACCCATTCGTTGAGCTTTATGTATTCTTCCGGGTACTGGCTACGCAAAAGGCGTTCCACGGGGCTTTTTATGTCGCAGAGGGCAATTTTTCGCAGAAGGTCAAAGAGGGAGGCATAAATCATCCACTCCCAGTCTATCTTCTGACCGCGGTTTTCTTCAAATTTGCCGATGATGTACGCAACCACCATTTTTTCGGCAGACTTGTCCATTTCTACCACACTGAAAGGGCGAACCAAATCGTTCCAGCGTTCAATTGAAAATCCCTCGAAAATCTTAAGTGCAAAATTCTTATCCATCGTAAAACGGAGCCTGTTGGCGGCAAAAGCTATTTGCTAGAACCGTCCTTCTGGTCCGCCTCCATCTTCTGCTTCCAGACAAGGGCCTTCTTGCGAATTTCTTCGCTGTTTTCGCTGTCGTTAAGCACCATTGCAACGCGTCTTGCCGCAATTAGGAAGTTTATTGCCTGCCTCATGTCGTCTATGCGGCGGGATGGGCCTTCGTATTTTGCGCGGTATTCGTCTGCACTTTTGTTCAATAGCTTTCTTATAAGGCGCACGTAAAGAACTGAATTGTCGTAGTCCTTTGAAGAGGGGTCAAAATAGTCCTTTGCAGCCTGCTTCATGTCTATGAAATTCTTTGCGATTGCGGCAAATCTTGCCCTAAGCTCTACGAATGAAATTTCCCACTTGGAATTCTTTCCGAATGCGTCAACAATCAGGTCTATGGCAAGACCGAACTTGCGAACCAGATAGAACCTTTTTTCTATGGGAGTGGCCTGAATCTTGTCAAGGGTTGGCTCCAGGTCGCGGAAGGGGCAGTCAACAGCATTTGTAACCACTTCTTCCATATAGATGATTGCCTTGTAGATTATCTTTCTGGCATCATTGAGGGCATCGTTGTTCTTTGTGTCAAGAATCTTGAGAGAGTATGTGTTTATGGACATGTAAAGGGATGCAATCTTTAGCATAAGCTCGGCAAGTTCAAGCTTTTTGTATTCAAGGCCGTCCCTTGACTGGCGCATCTTAAAAACAGCTTCCTTTTCCTGCTTGAGCAAGGCATCCACCTGAGCCTTTATTTCCTTTGACTTTGCCGAAAATTCTGCTCTTCCCTCTGTAGTTATGTTTGCCATTATCTGCCTCCGTATTTTTGCAGCATGGAAGACGCGTGTTCCAAAGACTCTTCAGAAGATGAATCCCCGGAAAGCATACGTGCAATTTCCTGAACCCGACTGTCTCCGGCCACAGGGAAGACGGCTGTGCTTGTCATATCTCCGGCTGCTCCTTTTTCTATCTTTAGCTGATTATCGGCATAAACCGCAATGCTCGCTAGATGTGTAATGCACAATATCTGCCTTGCAGAGGCAAGTTTTTTAAGGTGATCGCCCACTGCAACTGCAACTTCGCCTCCAATACCAGTGTCTATCTCGTCAAAGACCAGGGTTCCTGCCGTGTCCGCAGCAGAAAGTATGGTCTTAAGGGCAAGCATTACGCGGCTAAGTTCACCGCCGGAAGCGATTCTTGCAAGCGGCAGCATTGGGGAGCCTGGGTTTGCGCTTATAAGGAATTCAATGTCGTCCATTCCGTAGGGACCGCACTTCTGGGTAACGTCATCGCCAGCTTTTTCCTGCAGGTTCACCTTGAATTTTGTACCGCCCATGCCTAGGCTTTGCAAAATTGCCTCTACATCATGGGACATCTTATCAGAAGCGGCCTTCCTCTTTATGCTGATTTCCTTTGCGGCAGTGTAAACTTTCTTGCCAGCTTCCAGAACTTCCTTCTCCAGTTCCTCACGGTTCTGTGCAACTCCTGAAATTTGCTCAAGTTCTGCCTCTGCCTTCTGGGCGTATTCAAGGACCTGGGAAATTGGGGAAGTCTTTCCTGACGCATACTTTTTCTTTAGCTTGTATATAAGTTCCAGCCGGTCCTGAACCTGCTCAAGCCTTTCCGGGTCAAAGACAAGCCCTTGCTCGTAGCGGCGGAATTCTGCAGAAATATCCTCTATCTCGTAGTATGAAGACTGAATGCGGTTTTCCAGGGCAGCAAGGCTCTTGTCCAGGGAAGAAGCCCTTGAAGAAGATGATGAAAGCCTCTTAAAAAGACTGAGTATTCCCCCGCCCTCACCTTCCAGAAGCGAATTGATTTCCTCTATCTCGCCATAAAGCTTTTCGTAGGAAGAAAGACGGTTCTCCTCGTCCTCCAGCTCTGAATCCTCGCCCACCCTTAGGTTTGCTGAATTTATCTCTTCCACTGCAAAGTTGAGCATTTCTATGCGCTCTGCCCGCTTTGAGTCGTCAGTGTTAAGGTTCTGCAAGAGCCTGCGTTTTTCCACCAGGTCTGAATAAAGGGCGGTAAATGAAGCAACATCTTCGGTGATTCCGGCATAGATGTCAAGATAGCGCCTGTGTTCAGCAACCTTAAAAAGCGACTGCTGCTCGTGCTGGCCGTGTATGTCCACAAGAAATGCAGAAAAAGCAAGCAAATCCGCCCTTGTTACAGGAACTCCGCCTATCCAGCCGGATGACTTTCCGGTGTTTCTTATTACGCGGCGCAAGAGAATCCTTCCGTCTTCGTCCTCAATACCGTGCTCTTCAAGCCAGGCATGCGATTCCGGACTTTCCAGAAGGAATGTTCCCGAAACCTGAGCTTCCTGCGTTCCAGTGCGAATCTGTTCCACACCGGCCTTTCCGCCAAGAAGAAAAGCCAGGCTTCCGATTAAAATTGACTTTCCAGCACCGGTTTCACCGCTCAAAACGGTAAAGCCTTTTGAAAATTCAACATGAGCAGAATCAATAAGCGCAAAATTCTTTATGTCAAGTTCCTCAAGCACGGGGTCCTCCTGACCAGTTGAGCTTGCTCTGCAAAGCCGCATAGAATTTTTCCTGTGTGGAACAAATTATGGAAGCTTTGTAGTCCGGTATGCCCAAAATTATAACATCGTTTTCCTGCAAATCAAAATTCACCTGACCGTCTATGCTAAGGCCCACATCCACGCGGGAAGCCTTAACAGTAATTGCAATCTCCCCCTTTGCGCTAAAGACCAGAGGCCTTGCAGAAAGGCTAAAAGAGCTTACGGGTGTAAGGACAAGGCCGTCAAGAGATGGGTCAAGTATTGGGCCTCCTGCCGCAGCGGAATAGGCGGTTGAGCCTGTGGGGGTAGAAACAATTATTCCGTTTGCCTTGAAGGGGCCAAGCAGGGCATGGTTGTAGGCTACGTCAAGGTTAACAAGCCTTGATGAACCCGGGCTTGAAATAACAGCATCATTCATTCCGCACACGTCAAAGACAGTCTTTCCGTCCCTTATGACTTCGCTTCTTACAAGGGAACGCCTACCTGTAAAAGCCTTGCCCTCAATGTAGGAAAAAAGGTCCTTTTTCCAGCTGGAAGGTGAAACTACCGCAAGAAAGCCAAATTCCCCAAGGTTTATGGGAAAAACCGGTATGCCAAGCGGAGCGCACCCCCTGCAAGCGGAAAGAACAGTTCCGTCTCCGCCAAGAGTCACTGTAAAATCGTAGCCCTTAAAAACCGGGGCAGATTTTGAAGAGTCAAGTGAAGAGCCGTCATACGAATAAATATCTGAACTTACCGAATTTTCCTTTAGGAAGGAACAAATCTCGGCCGCAAGTTCAGAGGCATTTCTTTTGAATTCGTTGACAATAACAAGACACTTTTTCATAGGATTTCCATCACGGCAGAGAAGACAAAACCTTTACCATCAGGGAAACGTCCTTCTGTCCAAGACGCGGATAGAGGGGGAACATTGCGCAGCGCAAAAGCAGTGAGTTTGCGCAAAGACAAGATGGCGCTATTTCTTCCTGCCGCAAAGCTACTATTGAATTTTCATAAGCCTGGCGGATTTCTATTCCTTTTTTCTGGGCATAGGCCTTTGCATCCTTAAAACCGGAATTGAGAACCAGAGGGAAGGAGTAAATCGTAGACCCCCTGTCCAATGCGCGGACGAAGGTTTTGTGCCTACCGCTGGCAATTGCCCTGCTGTATAGGTTGAAAATCTCTATGCGGGACTTTTCGTTGCGCTCGAATTCCTTAAGCTCCACAAAGGCAAGGGCTGCATTCATGTCTGGCATTATGTCCGTAGAAGGAGCCTCTTCTGCAAGCTTTTTTAGCACAATCCATTCGCGTCTGCAAGGAGCCATAAGGACGGCACCGCCACCGGCTGTTATGATGTCCCTGTCCTCCATGCCGAATATTGTGTAGACACCGTACATTCCGGCTCTTTTTCCTAAGGGCTCTTCCTTTTGACCATCTTTCTGGCTCTTTTCATCCTGGTCTTTACCCTCTTCCCCTTCATTTTCCTTTTCTGCAGGATAAAAAGCAAGGGCTGACTGGGAAATGTCTTCTATGACAGGAATGCCAAGCTCAAGTATAGCCTTTATGTCTGGAAGAACGCCCATGGATTCAGTAAGCACAATAAGCTTACCGCCGTTTTTTATGCCTTCCTCAAGAATTTCCGGGGTAACAAGGCCTGTTTCCTCTACAACATCAAGAACCAGTGGCTTGTACCCAAGGCGCTCAACCGTAACAATCTGCCATGCAGGGGCAAGGGCACTGAGCATTATGGAACTTTCCTTGGGCAAATCCAAGGCTTTAAGGGCATATTCAAGCGCAACAGAAGGGCTTCTTAGGGCAACGGCACCGTCGCATCCTGTGTATTCTTTTACAGCCTGAACAAGGCGTGCAGTCTGGTCACCGGGGCCTATCTTTTCATCAACCATACAGGTAAGTACGGCTTCCATTTCTTTTCTGCGAATTGTTGGACTGTATGTCTGTATCATTTTTTAAAATCCTTATTATTAAAATGCACCCCTGTAAGACAATAGCCTTAAGGGGAGCCATGCAAATGCGGTATTTAATTTTTTGCCAGTCAGCAACCTGTGTGCAGGCTGCTCTTATGGCGAATGCAGGGCTAACGTATCTCCGGAACGATTTTCTGGAGCTCGTTGGCGTTAAAGAGCCTTCTTGTATCAAGGATGATAAGATAAGACTGGTCCTGGCGCACGACACCGTGTATGTATTCGGTACCGATACCGCTGAGCATCTGTGGCGGCGGCTTGATTTCGCCCTTGTCCACGGAAATAACGCGGTTGATGCGGTCTATGATGATGCCAATTTTGTTACCTTCGATGTCAAGGATTATAAATCCTCCGTCATCCTCTTCAAATTCATCAAATTCGGAGTCCCTTGTCATTTCCTTAATGTGAAACCTCTTGTGGAGGTTGATTATCGGGATTATTTCACCGCGAAGGTTGATTATTCCCTCTACATAATACGGTGCGTTCGGAATGGGGCGTACACTTTGGATTTTTACGATTTCCTTAACGTCCATAATGTCTACGCCATACAGTTCGTCACCAAGCTGAAAAGTTACGAGCTGAAACTGTGTATTTTCTTCGGCCATGCCTAACTCCTTTTAAGGGTATTGTCGGGTATTTCTACCACTTACCCTATTATTTTACACCAAGAACGCGCTCTAGTCTACTATAAATAGCGTAATAACTTGAACTTTTCTTATTCCTTTTTCCTTCAAAAGGGAGGAACAGGCCTCAACGGTAGCCCCCGTAGTCATAACGTCGTCCAAAAGCAGGGCTTCCCCGGGCATTTTTCCGGATTTGTAAAGCATTTCCACGGCTTTTTCGTCCGCTGCATATGAAGATCCGCCCAGCAAAAGACGGCCTTTCCTGTCCTGCTTTTTCTGCTGCTCTGAGGAAAGCCGTTTTAACAGGCGCAGAATTGGCCTTTTGTAGCAGTAGTGGATTATGCTGCAAAGCTCTTCTATCTGGTCCCAGCCCTTGTTCCTTAGCTTTCCAGGTCTTGGGGGAACAGGCACAATAGGAATGGCATTTCTATCCCTTCCCGGCCACAAGGCTTCTATGGCTTTTTCCACACATTCAGCAAAAAGAGGGGAAATTGAGCGGTTTTCTCCCATTTTCCATTCAAAAAGCAGGCCTTTCATCCATAAGCGGTAGGGCCAAAGGGGAAAAACCGAGTCTGCATGGCAAAGAAGCCTCTTCTCCCGGCAAGATGAACACAAATCATTCCCAACAAGCAGTATCTTTCCGCAAAGCCTGCACCTTCCATTCCCTGGGGGAAAAAAGCCAAGAAGGTATTTTTCTGCGCATTCAGGGCAGACTGGCATTGAAAGAGTCCTTTTTCCGCAGCAGACGCAGCTTTCCCTTGCAAGTGAAGCAGAAAAAACGGCATGTAAAAAAGACAGGGCAAAAAGCCTTAAGTTGAACAAGGCGGATTTTATTTTTTCAATAACTTTCATACATATTATATATATGCTTTAAAAATTCATAATCAGACACAAAAGCGTAAAAATTCTGCAAAAAATTGATTTTTATGGTTCGTAGAAAAAAACACTATGATTTTTTTTGATTTTAGTATAGTGTGAAGTGAAAATGAAAAAGAAGATATTTTTGCTATTACTTTTATGCAATGCGCTAACACTTGCTTTTGCAGACAAGAGCCGTTTTTATAAGAACGGAAAACTACTCGACACCATGTATGTTGACTCCGAAGACGGGCTAAAAGTTAGGGACTATCCATCGCTAAAGTCAAAGCGGATATGCGGACTTCCACACAGGCTTCCGGTAAAAGTTGTTGCCGTTGGAAAGGAAGAAACAATCGACGGAATAAGTGCTCCTTGGATTGAAATTTTAGTTCCAAACTACGAGTGGAAAAGCGGGGAACCTGAATACGGATGGGTATTCGGAGGCTATGTTTCCAGCATTCAGCCCAAGTTTAAAATTCCTTCAAACAAGGCTGAACTTTTAAAGTATCTTACTTCTTTTCCATATTGGAACTGTGGCGACTGCCCAGCTTTTAACTTGCACTTTTCTGCCAACGGAAAGTTTTGGTGCGGGGCTTTTGAAAAGGGAGAGCCAACTGTTGGAACATTCAAGGCAAGCGACAAAGATACGGTTATTATAAATTCCGCCTTTATGGGTATTGAAGTGGAAGTAAATTATACAGTTGAGGAATTGAACATTTGCCCTTTAACAGAATATTCATTTAAATTTGAAGGCCCGTTTTTTAGCTATCACAAGGGTTCAACATTCTACGGAAATTACAACCATGACTATCCATATATTGAAAACTTCTATAAAGAAAAATGCATTTACAACAATTTTAAAAATTCAGTTTACCACTTTGAATATCCATACCAAAAAGAATATTTTGAAAGTGAACTGCTGAACAAGTTTATTAAAGCGGGAGTTTCTGCTGCCGATACGGAATACGAAAAAAACTACCATGACTACTGGGATCCAATTATGAAAGAGCACCAGAAGAAAGCTGATGTAATGGAATAAAAAATGAATATAAGCCAAGGATGCAATATATAACTATGGAAGAAGAAAATAAAGTGAATGAAGTAAATGAATCACAGAACACTGTGAAAGACTTCACTTACCCAAGTTTTATGGGAAGAGCAGGCGCCTATATTTTTGACGGACTAATTTTATCTCCAATTTTTGTTTTGCTTTTTTTTGTACAGGGAAAATTATATACCAACGAAAGCATGTTTTATCCGGCTTTGATAATTGAACTGCTGTTTTTTATTATTCCCACTTGTTACCGGATTTATTTTAACACAAAATTTAGCGGAACACCCGGAAAGCTTTTTTTTAAATTCAAAATAATCAGGGAAGACGGAAAACCAATGACTGTGGGAACTGCAATAAAAAGAGATGCAATCTATATAATAAGGAGTGCCATCTATCTAACATGCTTTTTTGCATTCATCGCATTCTTCTCAATGAACCGTGAAAAAATAACTACTTATGGGGTTGCAACATATTTACATTCAGAAACTTTACTGGCAAAAATAGAAACTTGCATCTTTTTTGTAATCTGCATTTTTGATTTAGGAAAAGCTTTGTTTTCTAAAAAAAGGAAGGCCCTTCACGATACAATTGCAGGAACAGTAGTTGTTTACAGGCCTTAGAAAATCAGTTTTGGGCTTCACTACCAGGAAAATCTGTCTGAAAATCCATGGAGCGCGGTAATAGGTATTGAAGTCGCTGCGCTCCCTCCGCGCAAATGGATTTTCAGCCATATTTTCCTTCCCGTTACGCCCAAAACTGATTTCCAGTTCCTTTGCATAAGAAAATATGGTAGAGCAAAGAAGGTTTCCGTTCTAAAGAGTATAATCAAAAATTAACGGCCAGACAGGGTCTTTTTCCACCTTGCAAGGTTTTGAAGCGCGGCTATTGGGGTAAGGTTGTCCACGTCCAAGGAAAGAATCTCGTCAAGGATAAGCTCTTCGTCGCTAAAGAGGGCTCCGGTAAGTGACTCCCGCTTTGCAGGCTCCTCTTTTTGCTGAATTGCAGGCTGCCTTACGATTGTCTCTTCCACTTGCTCAGGTGAGGCAGACACGATTGGCTGGTCGGAGGCTTCGTTTTGTATGCGCTCAAGGATTGACTTTGCCCTTTGGATTACAGGCTCTGGTATTCCCGCCAAAGACGCAACGTGGATTCCGTAGCTGTTGCGGCTGTTTCCTTCTATTACTTTTCGGAGGAAGACTATTTCCGGCCCTTCTTCGTCTACTGCCATGCAAAGCTTTACAAGCCCTGGATGTTCCATGCGGGTAAGCTCGTGGTAGTGGGTTGCAAAAAGGGTCTTGCATCTTATTCTGTTTAGAAGGTATTCGCTTACAGACCATGCTATGGAAAGGCCATCTTCTGTACTGGTTCCCCGCCCTACTTCGTCCATGATTACAAGGGAGCGTTCCGTGGCGGAGCGCAGTATGTGGGCGGTTTCCGTCATTTCTACAAGGAAGGTTGACTCTCCGCGGGCAAGGTTGTCGCTGGCTCCTACGCGGCAAAAGATTCTGTCAACAATTCCAATGCGGGCACTCTGGCAGGGAACAAAACTTCCTGTTTGTGCAAGAAGTGCTATGAGTGCATTCTGCCTTAGGAAGGTGCTTTTTCCTGCCATATTGGGGCCTGTGATTAGGGCAAAGCTGCATTTGTTTTTTTCTCCCGCAAGGCTAAGGTCGTTGGGGACAAATTCTCCGGAAGGAAGGTGCTGTTCCACTACGGGATGGCGGCCGTTCTTTACTTCAAAGGCAAGGCTTTCGTCTACGGTTGGGCGCACCCAGTCGTGAGTGCAGGCTGCCTGAGAGAATGAAGCGCACACGTCTGCATAGGCAATTTCTGCTGCCATCTGCTGAAGGTAGGGAATATATTCCTTTAGCGAATTGCGTACTTGCAGGAAGAGGTCCCTTTCCAGCTCCAGGACTTTTGTGCCGGATTCATTAAGGCTTTCTTCAAGCTCCTGAAGCTTTGCGGTGGTATAGCGGTCTGCGTTTACCATGGCACGGCGGATGATGAAGTGCTGGGGAACCATTGAAAGCTTTCCCTTGGTTACTTCTATGCAGAAGCCCGCGTTGTTGGTCTTTTTTATCCTAAGGTTGGGAATTCCTGTATTCTGCCTTTCCTCTTCTATATATTCTTCCAGGATGCGGGTAAAGTCAGTCTGAACATGGCGCCAGTGGTCAAGCTCTTCGCTCCAGCCTTCCCTAATGATTCTGCCTTCCGTAAGTATTGTGGAAGGGTCGTCTAAAATGGAAGAAGCTATTAGCTCCACGATTTTTTGTGCGGGGGCAGTGTCTAGCGATGCAAAGTTAAAGCTGCCCAAGGTTTGCTGGGCCAAAAGCCATAGCTCCAAGCTGTGCCTTAGTGCCTGAAGGTCCTTTGCGTGGGCCTTGTCCATTGCTATTCTTCCTGCAAGGCGCTCTATGTCCAAAATTCCTTCTATTTGCATGCGGAATTTTTTTAGGAGTGAGCGGTCTGTTGCAAAAAGCTCTACGTGGTTCTGCCTTGAAAGGATGCGCTTTAAGTCTGTAAGGGGGAACATGAGCCATTCACGCAGCATGCGGCTTCCCATTGCGGTGCGGGTAAAATCTACACATTCAAGCAGGCTGAACTGTGATGAGCCGTCGCGGAGGTTTGAACATACCTCCAGGTTCCTAAAGGATGAGTCGTCTATAATAACATAATCACTGTCGCTGTAGATGTTTATGGAGCGCACGTGGGGGGAAAGAGTGTTTGTCGTCTTTTCCAGATAGTCAAGGAGGAAACCTGCTGGAGGCACTTCTGGGGAAGTTTCCGTTAGGGAAAAGGAGCGCAGGTTTGCGGTCTTGAACTGCTTTACAAGCCTCTTGTAGCTTAGCTCGGCATTAAAGTTCCAGTCGGGGTACCATGAAACAGAAAGGTTTTGGTTAAGGTCCAGGACAGAGAGGACTGTACGGTTCTTTTTTAAGCTGTCGGGAAGAAGTATTTCCCTTGCACGGCATCTCAAAAGTTCCTTGGGGAAATTCTGCTCAAGAGTGTCTGCTGGAAAGCTTGTAGCCCTGAATTCACCGGTTGTAACGTCTATGCAGGCAAAAGCGGCAGTCTTTCCGCTTACAAAAAGTGATGCTAGGAAGTTGTTTACGCCACCTTCAAGGTATTCACTTTCCAGAGCTGTTCCCGGTGTAATTACTTCCGTGACCTTGCGTTCGGTAAGCCCCTGCCCCGGCTTTGCAACTTCGCCGACCTGCTCGGCAATAGCGATTTTTTTTCCAAGACGCAAAAGGCGGGCTATGTATATTTTGCTTGCGTGATAGGGAACTCCGCACATGTGGCGTTCCCCGCGGTGGGTGAGCGTAAGGTTTAAAAGGCGCGACACCTCGTCGGCATCGCTGTCAAACATTTCGTAAAAATCACCGACCCTAAAGAAGAGAACTTCATTTCTGTAGCTGTCCTTTAGGGTCTGATATTGTATAAAAAGAGGAGTATCCTTTTCTTCCGCCATAAGGGGTTACTTTCTCAGCTGGGTAATAACTTTGTCAGTAATGTCAACGGAATCGCTGTACCAGAGGATAGAGTTGTTCTGCTGGGGGCTAAGCACCATGCAGTAGCCTTCCTGCTCGGCAACGCTTCCAATTATGCGGTAAAGCCTCTTGTAAAAGGCATCGCTGGATTCCATGCTGCTCTTGAGACGCTTTAGCTCAGCATTTTTGCTTGCGGTATAATCGCGGAGGTTCTGAGCCTTAGTGTTTATCTCTTCCTGCAGCTTTTCCGCCTCAGCATTCTTTCCAGCCACAGCATATTCGCTCTTGCGGGTCTTTAAATCCTGAAGTTCGTTGGTAAGGCGCGTTATCTCTGCCTGGAAGGAGGATTTCTTTGCCTCGTAGTTACGCATTGCCTGAGAATTGTTGAAAAACACCTTGTAAACGCGGTCGGTGTCCACAACTGCAAATTTAGTAATCTGTTCGGCAAAAACGTTGCCTACCAGACCGCATACCATAAGGGCAAGAAGCAAAACCAATTTCTTCATGTCTATCACACTCCTGTTAATATAAATTGAAGAATTCCCAAAAGCGCCCTCATGGGGAACGCCTTTAGGACTTCCGTATTACCTGTTCACCAAGTTGAATGAAAGGACAAAGTGCAAGCTGTCCCTGAATGTATCCACGATGTTGGAATCGTCATCACGCCAAGTGAACTTTCCGTCCTCCATCTTGAACTGGCTTACGAAAAGAAGGCGAAGTGGAAGCTGCTGCATACAGCACCTAATGCTTGGACCCATGCTGAAGTACCAGTCGTCAAGGTTGGCCAAATCCGTAAACATGTCGCTCGGCTCCGTCTTGAGGCATGAAGCATCCACGAAGAAGTCAAGGGCTATGAGGTTTGGAATTACTGGCATGCGGAGCTCAACCGAATTGTTCCACAAGGCCTTTCCGCGGCCAAAGCCTGAATTGTAAATAGTCCATCCGCGGCCGTTGAACATACCGTCTATGTAAAGCTGGTTTGACCTCTTGATTGAACTGTCGAATGCGGGCAGCTGGAAGGAAAGCCCAGAATATCCCATTAGGATGAGCTTAAAGTCCCATGTGTCCGTAACAGGCCAGTTGATGAGCGTAAAGTACTTTTCGGCCTTTGTATCCGTGCGCAGGAAAAATTCTGTTTCGCCCCAGTCGTCGTTGAAAGGCATTATGCCCTTCGGAAGGAGGCCGTACCAGGTAAAGCGCTGGCTGAGGAACCAGCCCTTTGTGGCATCCCATGCAATGTCGCGGCCGTCAAGGGAAAGCTGGGTAAAGACGCTTGTCCTTGGACGAAGGTTTCCGTTGTAGTCAGAAACAGTTGTATCAGCTGAGATGTAGGCATCGTCATCATATTTGTTGTTGAGCAAACTGCCGCTTATACCGGCTGTCAATGTAACGAGGGCAAAGTCGCGGCTCCATCTTCTGCCGATTGTGTCGGAAACGGTAATTGCATTCTGTTCATACTGGAGGTAGTAATATGAAGAATTCAAGCTTCCGTCCGGCATGTAGACGTTGCGGGCATCGTATTCCTTTGAGTGGGAGAAGCTAAGGGAGACAGTATTGCTTATCGGGCGGTCAAAGAGCCAGTTCTGGCCGTAAGAGAATGAAAGCGACTGCTCATCCGTAGAAAGCGTAAGGCCTGCGGAAATAGTCTTTCCCTCACCAAAGAGGTTTCTATCCTGAATCTTTGTAAAGAGGGCGACAGGGAATTCATCCGGGTCTGAAACACCGCTGAAGGTAAGGCCAAAGTCAAGCGATGTGGTCGACTGCTCTTCCACAGTAAACACGAGGTCTACCAAGTTGTTCTCCGAACCGGGGTTGACCTGGGGTGAAACGTGGGAGAAGTACTGAAGGTTGTAGAGGTTTCTCATTGCGGCGTTTACCTTTGCATAAGAGAAGATGTCTCCGCTCTCAATTGGAATTTCGCGGCGGATTACCTCTTCCTTTGTCTTGGCATTGCCCTTTATGATGATTTCCTCAACGTGGCTTCTTGCGTTTTCCTGAATGTGCATTACATAGGAAACAGTATGCTGCTCATCGTCCTTCTTCTGGTCTACGGCAAACTGGTTTGATGTATAGCCGTTTTCGTAGTACTTTGTCTGGACTGCAAGGACTGATTCCTGGAAGGCTGTCTCGTTGTAAGTCGTTCCGGTCTTTACAGTAACCAGGGAGTTGAGTTCCTCTGTTGTAAAGACCTTGTTGCCTTCGAACTTGAGGCCAGTAAACTTGTAAACAGGGCCTTCCTTGATGTTAAAGCGTATGGCAAGTTCCCGCCTGCCCTTCTTCTCATTGAAGGAAGGTGTTGCTGTAACGTTTATGACCTGGGCATCCACATAGCCCTTTTCCTTGTAGTATGCGACGATGGTTTTCTTGTCCTGCTCAACCATTGATTCCTGGTAGGAGCCCTTGGTGATGAGGCCAACTTCCTTGAGAGAAATCTTGCTCTTTAGGGTGCGGGAAGAGACTACGTTGTTTCCTGCAAACTGTATACTGCTAACTACAGTCTGCTGACCTTCGGAAATCTTGAAGGTAATCTGAAAGCCCTTTTCCGTCTTTTGTGCAGATGAAGAAACCTTTATCTCGGAAAAGCCCTTGCTGGCGTAAAGGTCAAGGAGTGCCTTTTCGTCATTAAGACGCTTTTCCTCGCTGTATATGTCCTTTTCCTTGCAAGATATGTTATTCTTAAGCTCCGAGACGCGGACCTTGCTGTTGCCGGTAAACTTTATCTTGGAAACTATGGGGAATTCAACCACGGAAAGCTTGATTATGACGTAGGAATGGCTTGAATCGCCCACAGCCTGCGGGTTGACCTCGTCAAAGTAGTTGAGAGCGAATACGCGGTTCAGGAGGTCAGAAAACACCTCGTCGGAAAATTCCTCACCAATAAAATTGCTGGTTACACCAGTAAGATCGCTCTGCTTTATGTTGTCCAGGCCTTCAAAGACAATCTTCTTGATAGGCTTGCCGTAATACCAGTCGCTCTGAGCAAAAAGCGGCGAAACACGGAAGATGGCCGATGCGGCAAAAAGCGAAAGCAAAAGAAAACAGCGTTTGGCAGAATGCAGGATGTGCATACAATTCCTCTTTTTTTAAAAACTGAGTCTCCATGAGAGGGTAACCGATGTAGCGGGAACCCAAGACTGTTGGAGCTGACCCATCTCCGGGGCAAACTGCCAGCGGATATTTGCAAAGGGAGCCATAAGTTCAAGACCAAATTCTGGCTGGAACACAAGACCACCGCTCTGCGAGTCATTAAAAAGCACCTCGTTTTCGTCGTATGTCCACCGCAGAAGGCTGTCTACATAAACTGAATTCCCGAAGTACTTTCCAATATAAACAGTCGTATTGTCAAAATAGTTACCAAAAGTGGTATTTTTTGACTGTGATGAAGACATACTTTGCGTTATGGCGTTCTGCAAAAGCGATGTGCGTATTGAGAATATATCAAAATTAAGCAAGTCGCGCAATCCTTTTTCGACTTTTCTTAGAATAAGTGTTTGGGTAACGAAATCACCGGCAGTAAGCGCAAAAGACCCCATGGAATTGCTGTCGCCGGTAAGAATCTGGCCCAACATTTCCATGATTTCCTTCTCCGACTTTGCGGGGCTTGCGGTAAAGGTCGGGTTGAACTGTGAAATTGGCTGGTTCTGGGCGGCAAGGGTAATTGTTATGGAGTTGCCGTTTTCGTCGCGTTCACGGGTTTCTGCACGAACGGAAAGAATCGGGTCAAATTTTGCCTGAGTTTCGTTCAGCGAAATGCGGCCTTCCTTGAGGTAGAAGTTCCTGCTGAAATAGAAGACTTCTCCGCCCCGCAAGGCAACGTCTCCTTCCAATGCCCACTGGTTTGATGACGTGTCCATTGTAAAGTGAATGGGTGTATCCGGGGCGACAAGTCCTCTGATGAGCGGGTTTATGAGGAAGTTTACCTTCTGGCCTATGAGCAGGTTCAAGTCTATGTTCATCTTGAGCTTTTCTGCAATTCCAGATGCCTCTGCTTCGCTTTCTTCTTTATTATCCTTATCTTTATCCTTTTCATCGTCTTTTTTGCCGGTAAGAATTGCAAGCCCCTGTGAGCCAATGTCTTCCATGACCGTAATTTCGGAATTCTCAAGTCCAACAGAGCCCTGGAGGTTAAAGGAATTGTCTCCGTAGAGTATGTGGGTGTCCACGGCAGTGCGCCCCTTGAGTGTAACGAGGGGAAGCTTTATGTTGACTGGTATGCCGTCCTCCTCTGTTGCAACCGCAATGTCCAGGGAATCAAGGTGCAGGCTGTCAAGCACTACGGAAACTCCAAGCTGCATTACGCCGTCCTTGATTCTGAAAAGGGTGTCGCTCACATCTATCTTGTTCTGGACCATCGTAACAAGCATCTCGTCAGCCGTAATGTGGTTGTCCACGAACATGGGCAATATAAAGTCCAGCTTTGAGAACACTATGGAACCGTCTATGTTGGGATCGGATGAAAGCCCGGAGATTACAGCCTGGCCATTCAGGACGCCGCTGTAGACGGAAAGCATTGATGTGTCCACGAAGACTGCAAGCTTTGGAATGTCGCAGTAGAGGTTAGTAAGCACCAGGTTCAGGTACTTGCCCTTTACATTTCCTGTCAGGTTAAAGTGCAGGGGCTTTTTTTCATCCACGGAAACATTCAGTGTGCCCGCATTGTACAGCACTGCCGAAAGACCCAGCGATTCATCAGACTTAAGGCTAAGATGCTCCGGTGTCTTTTCCATAATGAGGTGAATCGGAATGTATTTCTTCAAGAGGTCGCCGGATATTTTTTCCACGTCCAGCTTGATGGAAAGAGAATCCGGGATAAAGGACTTTTCGCCCTCTTCTTCCATTTCAGGATTTTCTGTCTTTTCTACTGCAAGCGAGGCCTGTGCAAATAGGTCCTTCCCGGCAATCTTGGCGGAAAGATCGGCATCCATCTGCCCGGAAAAGGATGACAGGTCAAACGAAGCCGTTACGTTCCTGGCCTTTATGCTTCCCCAGTCCACGCTCATTCCAGGAACAGACAATGCCCCCTCCACAAAGGCAAGGGTTCCCGATGCATTCAGCTGACCGCCCCCAGCCTTCATGGAAAGCCTTGAAAGCTCCAGCGAAACATAGGGATTTTCTATTGTTCCGCTTGCAGTAACCGTTCCAGAAACAACGTCGCCAGTCCCCTGCCCCTTCATCACGCGGTAGAGGGGGAATTTTTCAATCAGGACACGCGAATTGAAGTAGCAGTTGCTCTTTAGCGCACTGCCGGAAAGTTCCCCTCCCAGAGGATTGGTCATGTCGGCCTCAATGGAAATTTTTTCCGCAGTTCCCGAGTTTGACATGTTCATGGAAAGGTTTGCCGAATCAAAAACGCCGTCAATCATATTCCAAAGGAAGTAGCCCTTTCCGTCCAGGGCGGAATACTCGTCCGTATAGCTAACCGTGTTTAGCACAGCCCCCTTGCCGTCTATCTGGCCGCTAACGGAAAGCCGGGGCATAACAGGCAGGTTGCCGCTCGTCTCTGCAAGGGCAAGCTCCTCTATGCTAACAAGAAGCCCGTTCTTGCTGCCGTAGGAAAACTGCATGTAGGTGGAAAGAGTGAGCATGAATTTTGAAAAGGAGACCGGGAAAGACTGCACCTGGAAAGAGCCGAAGATGTCATCGCTAAAGTCAACCATAGCTTCAAGGCCGTAGTCGCCTGTTACGTTCACCCAGTTGTCAAATGAATATACCCCGGAGAGGTTGTAGGGAATTTTGTTCACTTCCATTGACGAGGAGAATTCAATCTGCCTTTTGGGCCTTGAAATGCCTGCGTCAACAGTTGCATTCATGCTTATTCCGCCGTAGACAGCATCAAGCCGCGAAATCTTAAGGCTTTTGTCGCTTCCCTCAAATTCTATTGTTACGCTCTGGTCTTCCCTGTCAGGATTCCTTACGTAGACAGTCGGGGATGAAAAGGAAAAGGAGCTGAAGTCGGTGGAAAAGGAAATCTCCGCGTCTGCTGCGTATGGGGCAAACTTGGGGGCAAGGCTTAGCATAGTCTCGGCCCGCTTCTCCGGCATGAAGAAGGCCGCGTATTCAACCACTGAGTCTGCAAAGAGGCTGTCCACATTCAGCTTGGTGGAAAGGTATTTTCTGCCCGAAAAAGATGCGCTTCCGGTAAGGGAAAAGCTTGCGGGGCGGGAATAGTCCTGGGCATGGGAATTGTCCGAGGCGGATAAGGAGAAGCTGTAGCCGCCTGCATAGGGTCTGAGCCCTATCTGCACGGCTGAAAGGATTTTTCCTCCAAAGCTTACGGCCGGGGAACTTACCGTTATTCCATTCCCGGAGGGGCGGACGTAGACATTGCAGGAAAGCGAGTTGCCGTTTGGAAAGGTGTAGTGGGAAAGGCTTATGTCGGCAGAGGGAATCAGCGTAGCTATGTCCATGGAGCCACTAACCCTTACCCCCAGCGCATTCCCGCTTGCACTTACCGAATCCACATAGACCGTTGAATTGTCACCGTGGGCGGCAAAAGTGATGTCTTCCTTTGATGAGAGGTAGCCGTCCGGCAGCTCGAAGGAACCTTCCCCGCTCCAGCCGTATTTCTTGGTAATAAGGTTGCAGTCAAAGGAAAGGTCGGCGGTATACTCACTCTTAAGGAAGGAGCTTACATGCTTGTTGTCCATGGGGATTGATATTATGGACGCAGGGCTAAGGTTCTTCATGCTGAATCTTGACTCAAGGCTTCCGCTGTAAAGGTTCAGGCTTGCAAAGAGGTCGTAGTGCTGAAGGACATTTGAAGAGCGCAAAACCGCGAGGCCGTTGGAGTAGCGCGCAAGGAATTCCATCTTCCTTACCGTATAGTCAGCCCCCTTGTAGCCGTCAACCGAGACAATCATGGAGCTTCCGTCCACGGAGGAAAGCACGTTGCCGCTTATGCCAAAGTTCAGACCGGCCATTGCACCCGAAGAAAACTTTGCGTAGGCGTAGCCGTCCAGGTTGGTCTCTACGGACATGCCGTTTTTCTGCCTCTTAAGCGAAAGTGAGCGGACGGCAGCAGTGAACTCCTTGCCAGAATACTTGTAGGAGGCCCTTACGTTCCTTGCATACACGTCAAATGGAAGGAAGGAAACGGCGGTCTTTATAACCCCGATAAGGCTCTGGTCCATAAAACCGTTTTTCTCTTCCTTTTCCGCCTTTTCACCCTTGCCCAGGGCTTTCAATTTTTCCAAGACTTGTGTATATTTTTCCTTGTCAAACTCAAAGTCAACGTCGTTTATGAGGACTTTTGTAAAGGCACCCTTGAAATTCTTGTGCAAAAGCTGGCTAAGGCTGTATTTTACGGACGCCTTTCTTACGGTAAGAATCAGCTCACCGCTTTCAATGTCGTAGACTTCTATGCCCTGAATGTGGATTCCGCTGAAAATCGAAGGTGAAAGACTCTTGTACCTTACGCCAAGGCCTGTCTTATCCCGCAAAAGTTCCAAAGCCTGGGACTCGTAGGAGCGCACAAGCCTTGTGACGGAGACATAGATTGGACGCATCGCGGTCAGAATGACCACAAAAATGAGGAGAAATATGCCACTTCCAATACAGTTCCTAACCCAAGTCTTCATCGGTGCCAGAGGGAAATAAAGTTCCCTTAATTAACGGTAAAACTAATTGTAACAAAAAGCGATAAATTAAGGAAGGTTTTTTATGATATTACAGAATTTTATTGTTTTTGAAGGAATAGACGGGGCCGGAACCTCCACCCAGATAGAAATGCTAAAAAACAGGCCGGAAGCGAAGGATTTCCTCTTTACAGCAGAGCCCACATCCGCCCCAACCGGCAAATTCCTCCGCCAAATGCTAAAGGGAGACTTTCCCCTGCAGAACGAAAGCGCAGCCTACCTCTTTGCCGCAGACAGGAACGAGCACGTAAACGGAAAGCTTCTTACCCAGGGAAACACCCTTGTAACCGGCATAAAAGAGGCATGCCAGTCCGGCAGGAAAGTAGTAAGTGACCGCTACCTCTTTTCAAGCCTGGCCTACCAGTCAATAAACTGCCCGCCAGAAGTTCCAAGGCTATTAAACAGCCTCTTTCCCCTACCACAGCTGCTCTTCTACTTTGAAATCTCCCCCAAGGACTCACTTTCCCGCCTGGGCGACCGCAACTTCCGCGAAATATACGAAAAAGAGGACTTCCTCAACAGAACCGTGCAGGAATACCACAATGTTTTAAGCGAATATTCAGAAAAAGCCAAAAACCAAGGCATGAAAATAGTCTTAATAGATGCAAAAAAAACAAAAGAAGAAATAAGCGCAAATATCTGGCAAGAAATAAAAAATCTGCCGATAGTATGATAAGTATAATGTCTAAAAATAATTTTCTTATGCGGATTACAAATTTACTCAAAAAGGCAGGAATCACAAAATTTGCCCACGCAAAACTTGCCCACGCAAAACTTGCGCTTGTACTGGCCATAGCCATGCTGGCTTTCTCAATAGCAGCCCCAAGCGCACACGCATACGTGGTAAAGTACAAGGAAGACTACTACAGGCTCTACCACGTACACCACCAGCAGTTCCCGGAAGACTGCCTTGAAAACATCTACTGGCTGGAAAAAGCCGTAAGCGCAGACTTTGCAAACCCCTACTACGCCTTCACAAAAGTGGAAACCGAACGCGAGTGGGAAAAATACCGCTACCTCTTCCAGATGCACCTTAACCTAAAGCTAATAGAGCAGCACCTTAGAATGGCCCGCATATACGACAAAAAGGCCGCATACTTCTACGACGCCCCATGGAAAGACGAATACCTCAGAAACCTAAAGCAGGCCAAGTCCTACTACCAGGCCGGCTACTACTACTGGCAGGAAGCAAAGCTCTGGGCGGAAAAGGCAAACACATCGCAGTTCAACTTCCTCTACATCACTTCCCTGCAGAACTGGGAAGACGAACGCGAGCGCATCGTAACCGAGCAGCTGAACTACAAGGCCATATTGGACCGCGAGCTTACCCGCCTCCAAAAAGTAATCGACGACCTTGAAGCCATGACCCAAAAAAGCTACTAAAGCTCAATTTTCTTCTCTTTCTTCTTGCGGCGCTTTCTTTTTTGGCCAAACGCTTAGTAAAAGAACATCTTGCCATTTTTACTTGCAAACAAGCAGCGCCATGGGTTCACGCAGCGAAGCTTCCAGCGGGGCGCGTCTTTTGTTAGAATAAAAAACAGGTGAGTTTTCGCAGAAAACTCATGGTAAAAAATTGCACGGATGCAATTTTTTACCAAACGCCCCTCCAATCCCGGCCGTGCTTGCATTTGCAAAAGTCTTACCACACAGATGCCTCTTCGTCCCAAGAAAAATTTATCTTGTATTCCATTTTTTTTACATCCTACCACATTATACCACATTTTAGATTTCTTGCGTCAACTATCCATATCATAAAAATGTCAGTCTCTTTTATCTATACAATTCGCTCATAAAATATTGTTCCTGAAATGAAACGGCTGATAGGATTTCTTCATTTGAATAGTTCTTATCATCAAGGCTTACAATCCACTTATCTTCCACATCATTCAGCCGATGCAAAACCGCCATGACTTTTCCTTCGTAGCATTCAATAGGGGCAGTCGTTCCAAAAATATAAACATCCTGTTCTGCTCCATCGCCGGCAATAATATTTTCCACATATCCATAATTGATTGGGTAAATCATGTCTTTATGCCGCGGATGGCAACTTCCAAGGGGACGGTCAACTTTTCCTTTTACCCTAAGACCGATTATGTCACTATAATCTTTAATTTCTATATCCATTTTATAAACTAAAGACATTTCACCGCGGCGGTCTTTCATTTTCTGAAAAAACTTAAAGCCAAATTTTTCGTACAATCCTTTCTGGTCTGTTGAAACATAGATGTTTTTATAGCCTTCTTTTTTTGCATATAAATAAATAAGTTCTATCAATTTACCTACCCGCTTTTTTCCACGGAAAGCAGGAAAGGTATAAACAAATCCAATCCAAGGTGTCAAAACAGTGTCGAGAATATCATCTGTTTTTGAAAAAGTACAAAATGAAATTAATTCACACCCTTCTGTCAAAAGAAAAACTTTGGATTCAGCTCCGCACAAATCATAAAAAGTGCCGTCGCATAACAAGCTGTAAAGATATTTAGCGGCAGACCAATCAGACTCTCCAATCTTCCTGAGCCAAAATTCCTTGTCGTCTATTTTAGAAATCTCTTTTATTGCCAACATATTGTCACGTCCTTACGCTTTCATCATAAACTTAAAGTTACACCCCAAGGCAGATGTTTTGAAAGATGTCTATATGCTCAAAGGTGAGCCCGTCTTTACCGGCATTGATTAAGAGGTAGGATGGGCCTTCCAGTCCTGTTGCGGAAACGGAGACAACCTTTCCCTTTACAAAGTTTTGGTGGCTATGGCCTATTGCGGAAAGTTCGTATTTTGTTACGGCTTCACTTTCCACGGTTTTGTCAAAGATACCGTTTTTTAGGCTTGAAAGCTGAAGGAAAGGATAAGGCGCATTTACGTCCGAAAAGAGGAAATGTGAAAAATGCATTTTGTGGCCGTTAATTTCCTTTTCCAAAAAGAGGGGCATCTGCCTAATAAAGTTCATTTGCTCGGCGCTAAGCTTTGACCTCATTCCGTCATAGTATTCGCGAAGGTATTCAACATCAGGGTCAATGTCCACTCCGTCTGCAAGGTAAAGCTCGCAGTTTCCCTTTAGGCAGATTATGCCGCTTGCCTTTAATAGTTCAAGGCATTCTATTTCCTCGTTTCCGCGCTGAAAAATGTCCCCCAGGAATATAATCTGGTCGGCTCCATTTTCCTTTATCTGACCAAGGGCAGCCTTTAGGGCCTTTAAGTTTCCGTGAACGTCTGAGAATACTGCAATTTTCATAAGTAGTCCTTTTTTGTTAATATGGATATTATAGCAAATGCTTAACCAAAACTCAATCGAGCAGTATGAAAGAACATGGAAATCATCTTCTAAATTTGTTCATCTGCAAGGCAATCTGAAGTCAGTTTTGGGCGCAACGGGAAAGAAATAATATCTATACCAATGACAAAAGCATGGAATTGAACGGTGGGACGCAGGAAAAAAGCAAGGGGGGACCCTTTAGGGAGGATTCCTTGATTTTTTCCGTCGCTGGGACCCGCCGGGCAAGTCCATGCTTTTGTCATTTAGTCTTCCTTAAAAATCATGAATTTTCAGACGGATTTGACTGGAAGCGGAACACAAAGCTGATTTCCGTGTGCAATTATTTGCTCATATTGAAAAAAAATTCATTTATCCATAGAATAGTGGCACTATGGACAGTAACGAATTTATTTTAAAGTATGCCGAGGATTCTGGCTTTGACAAGACCTGCATTTATTTTTTCAGCGGAAGTCCCAACCTCAAGAAAGTTTTCTATTCAAATGACTCACGTGACGGCGGAAACTCACAGCCACGTCTTTTTGTAACGGACACCAGCATAGCAAGGCTTGACTCCATCAAAGATTTTGTGGCTCTTTTTGAATGCGATGCAAATACAGCAAACGGTTCTGCGAACACTGACAACGGTTCTTCAAACGGCAGCGGATGCCTAAAAGAAGGCTCGGTCTTAAAATACGGAAGCGACTACCTTCTTGTTCTTGGCGCAGGAGAAAAATTCAAGACAATAGACAGCGTGCTTACCATAGTTAGAGCTGCCCTGGAAAGAAATTTCACAAGGAACTGCACCTTTGTTGCCATTGGCGGCGGCGTTCTTTCGGACATGACGGCTTTTGCGGCATCAATCTTTAAGCGGGGAATCAAAGTTGAATTTGTTCCTACCACGGTTCTTTCCATGGTGGACGCGTCTGTCGGTGGAAAGACCGGCTGCGACATAGAAGGCTATAAGAACATGATAGGCTCTTTCTGGCCTGCATCAAAGCTTTACGTCTGGAGCAACTTTGCGCTTTCGCTCCCGGATAACGAATACATTTCGGGTCTGGCAGAAGCTATAAAGACAGCCTTCCTCTTTGACAAAGAAATGCTTAAGCTCTTTGAAGAAGAAAAGGATGCCATAATGAAAAGGGACAGCGCAATCCTTGAAAAAATAATAGGCGCATGCGTAAGGGCAAAGGCAAAGATTGTACAGGAAGACCCGCGCGAAAACGGCAGAAGGGCATTCCTTAACCTTGGGCACACATTTGGCCACGGACTTGAAGCGGCGGCAGGACTTGGCTGCATAACCCACGGAGAGGCAGTTGCATGGGGAATTGGAAGGGCCGCAGACCTTAGCCTGCTGATGGGGCTCTGTTCCAAAGAATTTGCTCAAAAGACAAAGGACTTAATCGCTTCCTACGGCTACGACTCTGGCCAATACCCCAAGGTTCTTTCAAAGGCCTTTCCGGATGAAGAAAAGTCTGTGGGAATAAAGAGGATTCTTCAGGCCATGAAGAAGGACAAAAAGAACACCAACCTTTCGCAAATACGCCTTACCCTGCAAAAAGGTGAATGCGACACAATAATCACTACGGCAAAGGACAGCGACATTGAAAAAGTCCTTGGCAAGACAGGAATCTAACCATGACGGAAAAAGAACACTACTTTGACTGGGCAGCAACGGCACCCGCTGATGAGAATATTCAAAAGGAAGCACTTTCTACCGCACTTGAGTACTGGGGGAACCCGTCCAGCATACACCATGCAGGATGCGACGCAAGGGAAGCCCTTGAAAAGGCAAGGAAAAGCTGTGCAGAAAGCCTTGGCGTAAGTGAAAAAACAATCTTCTTTACATCCGGCGGAACAGAAAGCGACCACATTCCCCTTCTTTCCATGCTAACCCGACCGCAGAAAGGACACGTGGTGCTAAGCTCAATAGAACACCCGGCACTTAGGGAAATGGCAAAGTCAATGCAAGCCTGCGGATGGAGCGTAAGCAGTGTTCAGGCAGACAAGAACGGTTTTGTAAGCCCAGAAGCAATTGCAGAGGCTATAAGGCCAGACACAGCCTTTGTCTCCGTAATGGCCGTTAACAACGAGACCGGGGCAATACAAGACGTAAAGTCAATAGCAGATGCTGTAGAAAAAAAATGCCAGGGAAAAAGACAGCCCTTCTTTCATGTGGACTGTGTACAGGCGGCGGGAAAAATACCGCTGGATTTTATTGGAAGCAAGACCAGCAACATACACGGAGCGGCCTTTAGCGCACACAAAATAGGAGGCCCAAGGGGAGTCGGCATACTCTACTTAAACAAGGACATAACAAGCTTCTTGCGCGGTGGCGGACAGGAAAAAGGAGTCCGAAGCGGAACAGAAAACCTCTTTGGGGCAACGGCAATGTCACTCTGCCTAAAGAAATACCTTATAAGCGAAAAAAATCCTTCATCCATTGAACGCTTTAAAAAGCAAAAGGAATGGACAAAAGAATTCATCGGGCAAATCATGCAGATAAAGGGAGCTTCCATAATCCCCCACTGCCGCTTTGAAAACGCAGATGAATTTGCAGAAAAATTTTCCCCCTGGATTGTGCAGGCATCCTTCCCTGGAATACCGGGACAGGTAATGGAACGCGCCCTAAGCCAAAAGGGATTCTGTATTTCCACAGGAAGCGCATGTTCTTCCCAAAGCAAGGCAAGGCCAGTCTTGGACTCTTTGCATATAAGCGCAGCCGAAAAAGAAGCCGCCGTAAGGTTCAGCTTTGGATTTGCCACCACAAAAGAAGGAATGGAGGATTTGGTAAAGGCCGTAAAAGAAGTTTGCAAGGACTTTGGCCTATGTTGAATCTTCCGCATATCACGGGATGTCGGCCACCCCCGTCATGACAGCTGCCACCCCGTCATGCTGAACGCACTTGCAATCAAGTGAATTCAGCATCTGTAAAAGTCATGCCGCCACACCCGCATACTAATGCAGGTCTACACTAACATGATTTATGCCGTTTTCAAGCCTTAACGTGCTGGAACCTGAATAGCTACGCTCCCAGCCTGAACTGGAAGCCGTTACCGTAAAATTGTACGTAATGCCCGGTTCCAGAAAATTTTGGACAGTCGCCGTTGCACTAGAAGAACCGCCATATTCACTTGTAAAGATACCAAAACTTGCAGTGCTGTCCGATACACTTGCCGATGCTGAATAGGAAAGATTCTTTCCCAGTCCAACAGCCTTGATAATAAAAGAAGCATCATACCCCGTTACTATACTCGAATTCCAATTTCCGTCATCATCCACCCAACTGCAACTTACACTAACCAATATACCTTCTACATTTTGCATGGAAACGGATGCTGCGGAAGTCTCTCTTGAGCTCACGGTTACCTCACTGCTTCTTCCGTAATATGTTACAAGGCCGCTTGAATTCACGCCCAAAACTGCAACAGTGTATTGGCCCGGCAAAAGACCGTCTATTGTTATAGTTGAGCCGGGACTGGCACTTTCTTCCGCTTCCACATTTCCGTCCCGTCTTACGCGAACGACGTAATTGGCTACAGATCCTCCTTCAGGATCAGAAATTAATCCCTCCGAGTAGACAGAGCGGATTGAACATTCCGGCAGCCTAAGACTTATACCACCCCCGTCATTTGACGAGTTAATCCCAGAACATCCGACCATCAGCAGCGATGCAATAAAAGCCAAAAATAATAAACTTCTTCTCATGACAAACCCCACATTAAAACTGATATGTTTCCAATAACCAACAGTTTAACTATAATACAAAGAAAAAAAAAATCAATTCCGCAATAAAAAATTCCTCCCCCGCATTTTATATTTTGCCATTACTTGCAACTTTGCCCACTTTATTCTATATTAATCCTTATGGAAAACGAGAAACTGATTCAGCCAAAGGTTTTAAAGGGCTTTAGAGATTTTATGCCGCAGGACGAGATTCTGCGCGCCGGATTGATAGAAAAACTTACCGCGACGTTCCGCTCCTACGGTTTTGTTCCAATAGACACCCCCGTCCTTGAATACACGGAAATTCTTCTTAGAAAGAGTAACGGCGAGACGGAAAAGCAGGTCTTCCGCTTTGAAGACAACGGCCACAGAGACGTTGCCATGAGGTTTGACCTTACCGTTCCTTTTGCACGCTTTACCGCAGAGCACAAAGAAGAGCTTTACTTTCCATTTAAACGCTACCACATTGCAAAGGTTTGGCGAGGGGAAAAGCCACAGGCCGGCCGCTACCGTGAATTTGTTCAGTGCGACTTTGACACGGTTGGAAGCGACAGTGCCACAAGCGACTTTGAAACCCTTGCGCTCATGAGGGCAGCCCTTAACGCAATCGGCGTGGAAAAGATAAAGATTCACCTTAACCACCGCGGAGTCTTCAACCGCTTTTTGCTTTCTCTGGGATGCAAGGACAAGTCAGAGGATATCCTTCGCATTGTGGACAAGCTTGCAAAAATTGGCGCAGAGGAAGTTACCAAGGAGCTTACAGAAGTTACAGGCGATGCGGCAAAGTCTTCCAAGATTCTTGAATACATAAAGCCTCTTTCTTCTTTTGAAGAGACGCTTGGCCACATTGAAGCCCTTGCAGGCGGTGAGTCAGACGACACAAAGCGCCTTAAAGACATTTTTGCCATGATGAAGGCTTCCGGCATAGAAAAGACTTACGTTCTTGACCCTTCAATCACACGCGGGCTTGACTATTACACGGGCGTTGTTTACGAAACCTTCCTGGACGACCTTCCTTCCATTGGTTCCGTTTGTTCAGGCGGACGCTACAACAACCTTGCAGGTCTTTACACCAAGGAAAAGATTCCAGGAGTTGGCTCTTCAATAGGCCTTGACCGCCTTATTGCAGGTCTTACCGAACTTGGCCTTACAAGTGCAAAGGGCAGCTACCTTGACGCGGAAATTTACAATAACGGCGAAGGCCTTGAGGTTTACATGGAAAAGACGGCTTCCCTCTTGCGTGAGCTTGGGGTTGCGGTTGAAGTTTTCCCGGATGCGGTAAAGATGGCAAAGCAGTACGCACTTACGGAAAAGAAGGGTGTTCCTTTTGGAATTCTTATTGGAAAGGATGACGAAAAGAACGGAACTCTTACGCTAAAGAACCTTAAGACCCGTGAGCAGCAGGCAGGACTTAGCGTTATGCAGGCAGCTTCTATAATTCTTAAGAAAAATTAGTTTCGTTTTTGAAAATTTTGCGGCACTTTTGTTTGTATTCGCGGTAATCCATGAAAGAACATCTTGCCATTTTTTATGTAAAACAAGGAGCGCCATGGAGGGCGCGTCATATGTTTGCATAGAAGCCCGCGGTTTTTCGCAGGAAAACCGGGCACAAAAATGGCAAGGAGGCCATTTTTGAGGCGCTTTCCGGGGTTCCGGCTTCCGCCTCCATTGCCTTGCGGCAACGGGCTAACGCCCGCCCCTCCAATCCCTGCCGCGCATTAATATGCAAAGTCTTACTGCTTGTCGCCAACCAGTGCCTTTGATGCGGCGTTTGCCTTTAGACGGTTGTCGTAGAGCTTTATGGAAACGTTGTCCAACCAGCCGGAGTCAAACTGGTACCAGGCACTTACGCTGTTTATGTCGCGAACATTTGGCTCTATGTACTTGCCCTTGACTTCCAGTACATCACCCTGCCTTGCATTGTGAATTACATCGCTCTGGTAGTTGTGCTCCCTGTAGTAGGCCGCATAGGGAACCGTGACCACTGCCCACATGACACCAAGCTCAAGTGCATTTTCGTCTGCGGGGTTAAAGACAACTTCCCTCTTGGCATTGCAGGCGGAAAAAATCATGCATGAGCAAAGGAGTGCGGACAAGGCAAAAAATCTAGCAGGCCTTAGAATCTTAGCAGCATCAATCATCTTGCACCCTTTTCATACACAAATTTTCTTACTTCCGGGTACAAAAGCAGGTCGGAATCAACAAAATTCAGTTTTTTTACGTCGTCTATGCGCACCCACCTGTATTCGCTGTGCTCAGAAAGTTTGTACTTAAAGATAATGCCCTTGTGGGGAACCTTTATAAGATAGGCATGAAGGGCTACCGTTTGGCCATTGTGGACAAAATGGGCATTGGCTATGTTGGAAAAAACCTTTACCTTTATGCCAAATTCTTCCTTGAATTCCCTTACGACAGCCTGGGCATCAGATTCACCGCTTTCTACCTTGCCGCCGGGAAATTCCCACCTGCCCCCCATTTGGCCAACAGGGTTTCTTTTTGCAACAAGGACGCGGTCTCCGTCCAGTGCGATTCCGGTTATAGACGATGCAGCCATTCAAGTCCCCTTAGAGCAGAATGACTTTTGGGAAAACAAAGTGCAGAACGCCTGCCGCTACGCAGATAACGCCAATGTACTTGCGGGAGTCTATGAATATGGTCTGAATGTTGTCAGGAATATAGATGCTGTCGCTTGAGCTTTCAAAATATTCTATTAACATGGAAGCACCGCCAAGGATTCCTGCAAAAGCCGGGAGGAAGTCGCCGATTATGGGCAAGTCACCGGAGAATACGGAAAGAATCTTCATAAAGCCGATGAAGATTGCAAGAACGCCTATCACAAGGCGGAAAACGGGATTGTTAACTCCGCGCATGAGGGATGTCTTTGAAGCTTCGTCCCGGGATGAAGGCTCCGGGGAAGATGCAGGCGCAATGTCTGCAAACGGGTCTTCGTCGTCTATGTCCTCGGAAAAGTCCATGTTCTGAGGTGCGGCAGGAGCAAGATCATTCTTTTCCGTAAGGTTCATGCCGTAGACCAAAATGAGCCCCGCAATGATGTTAATCAGTACCGAAAGAAAATAAAACTGTACCATAAATTATTCCCCCTATCTTATTCTATCGGAAGAGAAAGACAAAACCTTTAGTGCCGGGCCACCTTGCCCTTAAGCTTTATTTCATTCCTGGCGGACGGAAGGGACTCTTCACCCTCCGAAGAATCCGCAAGTGAAAGAGTGCATTCTACGGAAGCTATGTCGTAGTCAGTAAAGCTTGCCCTTAGAAACTGTTTTTTTTCACCCTCTTTTTCATTAGACAAGGAAAAAAGGTACTCTTCCTTGGTTGAAGAAACAAGCTCTCCATTTGCATCCAGAGCGTTCACTACTGCAAAGAAATGCCTTGGCCTGTTAGCATCTTCCTTTTCCCTGGCGGACTTGGTCATCTTTAGCGCAACGGAGACATATACGGTCTCTTCTATAGAGAATGCATCCATCTTGCAGCCAATGCCGTCAAGAAGCCCCTCGTTCTTCCTGCCGGAGAGTATGGAAAGCACAAAGATAAGCCCCATACAGACCACAAGTGCCATAAAAATCATGCGGTTGCCCTTAGTTCCAACCAAAACGCCAAAAAAGCCCTTGGACTTAAAACCGCCGCCCTCTGCAAGTTCGCGGGTCTTTTTGTCCTCAAGCTGGCGGAATTCCCCCCGCTTGTGGTGGAAGATTAAAGGCTCCTCCCCTTCTGCATAGCCGTCTATCATGTCATCGCCGAATGCCATAGCCCCCCCTAGTTCTTGATTACAGCCTGAATCAGGGAATCCGTACGCCACCAACTCATCTGGGCCTTGTCGCCAAGAATGTTCAGGGAGCTAAGAATGCCCGTATTGCTAAGGTTAAAGGCCGTGTAAAGGATTTTTTTTCGGTCCATGGCAAGGTGCCTCCTCAAAACGCGCGAACCCGAAGCCTGAACCATCTGAATGTCGTAGCCGCCCTCGTTTGCAACCATAAAGAACATCCAGTCGTTGTCCGTAATGCCTATAAAGTCATACGGAATGTTGTGAACCTCGCTGCCAAAGCCTTCCACAGTGCTTTCCCGGTAGGGCGGAATTATTATGGGCTCGCTGTACTTTCCGGTCTCCACGTCAAGTGCAAACAAAAGCGACTCGTCGTAGTCTATGCCCGCAAGCGAAGATATTTTTCCCTCCATGTGGGAGGATGAATAGTCAGCCTTAAGGTAAAGAATGCGTCCGTCATAGGAAGGAATTACGTTCTCCAGCGTAACAAAACGCTCCACGGCCTTTCCTGAGTGCGGGTCGGGGATATTTTCCCTTGAAAGAGGAACCTTGAACAGAAGGTAGCCGTCCGCATTGAACCAAAACACTTCGCAGCCGCTCTTTTTTATGCACACAACGACGAGCTCGTTGCTGTCCGTAACGTAAATACTCTTTATAAGGGGAAAGGGGGTACCGCCAGGTCCCTGCTGGCCAAGATAGTCTGCAAACGAACCGTCCTCATTAAAGCGCAGCACAATCTGAGAAAGAACGCTGTCATCCTTTTCGTCAAGTTCCTGCCTTTCCACCGGAAATTTGTCCACCACATATAATCTTTTCTGGGAGTCAACCGCGATAGAAGATATTTCGTTGAAGGGATAGGCAGTAGCCTTCCTAGTAGTGCTTACCACATCCGCACTGTTGGAAAATGACGGGCGGGGATTTGCCTCTTCGTTGTAGTAGAGGCTCAGAAGATCGCCGTAGCTGTTCATCTCCATGATTTTCTTGGCCTCTCCGTTGGCAATGAAAAAGAAGCCATCCCTCATGGCAACCGACGTATTTATCTGGTTTGCCTGGTTCAGGTTGAACACGTTGAGCTCATCCTCGAAGGTCCCGTAGTCCAGGCTAAAAATCTTGTCTTCCTTAAGAGTTGAAACCGCGCCATTCTCCCCGCAGGATGCAAGCAGTGAGCACAAAAAGAGGCAGGCGGCAAAGTTTTTTACAAAAAAAATATTTTTTTTCATATAAAATAGAATATTAAATTAGTTTGTCAGTGTCAACATTGCAAAAGCAACCTACGCCGCCAGAGAAATCAATTTTTGATAACATATTATTCATTACACTAACATTTTAATTTCGCATTGCCAATTATTTTAGTAAATCAACAATACATTGCACACTAAGCTGGACTTATCCATGAATTACCTGCTTAATCTTCTTCATCATATAATAAACAAGCGGAGTATGAATTTTTATTGATAACTTTATAGCCATACTATCTATTCTACAATGCTTCCTATATTGATGATAATAATACTTGAATACATCTTTGTTTACCCCTTTATAATCAGAAAGATTAAACAATATACTACCAAGTAGATTCCAAGAATGCCTTGCAATAAGTTTTTCATTTTTACCCTCAAAAAACAAAGCATTCTCTGTTACTGCCCATAACTGGTCTTCAAATCGCTTTTTACTATAAGTATGCGTTATACTCTGTGGATTTTGATAATATCCATAAAGCTTTTTTGTTCCAACAGAAATTTTTTCCGCCTCATATAGAAGTTTTCCAACCGTAGCAGCATCTTCATGCATGCGACCAACAGGGAACGGATATTTTAAAAGCAAATCCATTCGGTATAATTTACATACCGCCACACAGTATTGAGCATCTTGGCAAAACCTAATACAACAATCTTGATAAGAAGGAAACTCTATTATATCATTTTCTTCAGTTACTCTTTCAAAATCTTCTCCATGAATATTAATAAACTGACACATAGAAATATCAGAATTATTTTTTACAGCCATATCATATAAATATGAAAGAAAATCTTCACGCACATAATCATCAGAGTCAATGAACGTAACATATTGGGCAGAACACTTAGCAATCCCACAATTTCGAGCATCTGAGAGCCCACCATTTTGCTTGTGTATTACAACAATTCTATTGTCCTTTTTTGCCCATTCGTCACACATTTTGCCAGATTTATCAGGAGACCCATCATCCACAAGAATTAGTTCAAAATCTTTAAACGATTGACCTAGTATGCTCTTTACGCAACGATCTAGATATTGTTCTACCTTATATACTGGAACTATTACTGAAATTTTTGGATTATTATGTACCCTTTCACCCATAACAGAAAATTTCCTTATATTATAAACTTTTTTTTCAGCAGAAGAAACTATTCCTCAAACTAAAAATAAAGTGATAATTTACAATCACCATTATATTTTATTATATCAGAAAACACTTGTTTTCTCCTATTTAATAGTTGCCTCAAATTCATTTACTTATTATCTCCTAGCAGCACTTATTTTTTATTATATTCTTTATTTGTCCAAACTTATTTTTCATGAAGTTTTTAAAAGAAAAACTTCCGTTTCGATACTTCAAAGCATCATCATATAAAACCCTAAAAAAAGGAAGAAGATTTTCTTCCGAAAAAACTTTAATTAAAAGCATATAAGACGCACATGCATCATCTGGAAATGTATGAAAACGTATTCTTTGCAACATAAATGAAATTAAATGTTTCTGAGTAGCATCCATTATCGCTGTGTAATCTAAAACATCATTTTCCTGACAAAAAAGATTAATAGCATGAAGCACAGTTGATATTGATTTACAATTTCTTCTATTATCCTCCAAAGAATGCTTCATAGTCGAAACCCCGGTTCCTACAGTATACTTAACAATACAAATTCTAGATTGAATATATTTCTCTGTATAATAAGCTATGCAAATTGATTCGTATATATCGTCTGCCATATTGATATATATTTTTTTCATTTTAGCAAATGATTTCTTTAGAAATTCAGTTTCATATAACTTATTCCAGATTGTAGTACAAGTATCCATATTTTTGAAATATTCTATTCGCTTGGAAATCAACCCATTTTCATCAGGATTTACAACAGTATTCCCTGGATCCAAAACATAAGAAAACTCTGCAACGTCAAATGTTTCCTTACAAATTAGTTCATCATATAAAGTTTTGAATGCACCTTCACAAAAAGAATCGTCACCATCCAGAAAAAGAATATATTTACCATGCGCAGCCTCAACTCCAGAACACCGTGCCACATGAGAAGAAAGATTTTCAGGATGAGCTTGCAAAAAAATATTCTTATATTTAGCTCTGTATTCATCAATAATATTTCTTGTTCCATCAGTAGAACCGTCATCAACTATTATTAATTCATAATCTGCAAAATCTTGCTTGAGACATGATTCTATAGCCCTGGAAATATAATTTTCTTGATTAAAGGCCAAAATTATAACTGAAAACACAGGCTGAGTCATTTTTTTAATATCCTTCTGGCAATTAAAATTAAAATTGGCGGAACAAAAAGCTTCAATACCTTCTTGAACAAATTTGGTTTTGTTACAACTATATTATGCCTTTCCTGTACCAATTTGATTTCTTTCTTGTGCAACGGGGTCATGGTTGCACTAATTCCTGTTTCATCATATTCAGCTATTATCAATGGTACATGGTAAAAAATACATCCTTTATCTTTCAATCTTAAAGCATAATCCCAATCTGCAGCAATTTTAAAACTCTCATCATAAAAACCATACTTTTCATGAAAAATCCGTGGGGAAAAAAAACCCTGATGAGGAAACATTCCAGCATCCAATTTTTTGGCTGAATGACACGAAGTCCATGTATACTCATTATCCGCGTAACAATCAATCGCTCCATAAACAACTTCATTTTCATGAGAATGCAAAACATCAGAAACAGAATTCAGAGCATCATTTACTAGGGCATCTCCGGAATTAAGCATATATACCCAGTTCCCGCTTGCATGCCTTATTCCTTTATTCATTGCATTATAAATTCCTGAATCTTTTTCACTGCACCAATATGCAACATGTTTTTTAAAATCATCTTTGCTAGAATATGCTTCAATTAATTCTTTGCTTCCGTCAGAACTGCCGCCATCTATGATTATGTACTCGTAATCTTGAAAAGACTGATTCAATACAGAATCCATTGTCTTTTGGAGTCCATTTTTATTGTTAAAGTTTATGGTGATTATAGAAAGCAATGGTTCTGACATATATTTACCCTTAAAAAATGATAATTAAATTATAACGAATTTTGCGCAGATAGTGAAGTAGGCATAATAACCCATATTTTTTCTATTCCTTAACTAATGGCATCACTAATTTTGAGAATAAGTCAAGATATGCACTTATTGCTTTCTCTTCATCAAAGTCACGAACAGATTTTTCAATGCAGTTTTTGGAAAGTCCTGCCTGATTTTCAATACACCATTCTACACCTTCGGTAAGTTCTTCTGCTTTATAGGGAGTTGCAAGATATCCGGTCTGTTTATGAACTACAATGTCACTTGTACCGCCTACATCAAAGGCAACAACAGGAACACCGCAGCAAATTGATTCAAGGCAGGTGGTAGGCAAATTTTCTATAAGAGACGGATTTATCACGCAATCACATGCAGAATAAAGGCAAGCAAGTATATTCGGATTTGAAATATAACCAGACGCAAAAAACTGGATAGAAACCTTACTTGTAAAAGATTCTCCAGCTGGTCCGAAAATGACCAAGAAATATTTTTCTGGATTCTTGAGTTTGCTCAGTGCTTCCAAAAGATAATAGCTTCCCTTCATTGATTTTGGATTATCAATATCGTAAGCAGCTCCGAATCCAAGAATTATTTTATCATCTGGAATGCTGAAAAGTTTTTTTACGGCAAGCTTGTCTTTTGGGTAAAAAACAGAATGGTCAATAATATTTGGAATTACCTTGCATTCACAGTGACCGAACAAGGCGCTAGACTTTAGGACATCGTGTTCCCAGTTGCTCGGAGCAGTAAACAAAATATTTTTATTGCCAAGATACTTTTTCTTTTGTTTCCAGACCTTGCGGCACAAGTCAATACCTTTTGTTGTTTTGGGCTTATTTTTTCTAAAATATCCTTTACGCCAGCGAATATCTTTTTCCAAAACATTCGGATGATGCTCAGCACCGCAACAAGGCCATGAATCATGCATCGTCCAGACAATTGGCTTTTTGATTTTTGCAATATCTTTATTACAGATGACACCACTAATCCAGTGAAGGTTCACAATGTCAAAATCAGAATTATTAATCCAGTTAACATCTGTTTCGGAATGGAAATTTGTTGTATGAAAAATTCCATTAGTCGTGCGAAATGCAAAAGGATGTGGAAGACGTTTTGTAATTCGCGCAAAAACTTCACCTGTAACACTTTTTACTTTACGAGCAATTTTAAAAGCTAAACAATGTTTCTTTTTGGGAAGGGTTATTACATACGGATTTGCAGATTGCTTTTCCTGCACTCCAAGACGAGCATAAAAACCATGTTCATTCAAAGATATAACAAGGCGAAGTGCAGCCATTGCTGCTCCGCCACCAGCATCGGTAAAGTTTATTAGGAGAATTTTCATGCAGCACTCCTTGTTTCAGAGGCTGAATAAAAATCTGAATCATGTTCCTTTAGTATTATGTCAAGGTCGACAAGAATTGCACTATACTTCTGTTCCCCCCCCCCGTAAAATCTCTTCTGTTACACTTTTATAAATATCAGAAGTCTGTAAAGCAGCTTTTTTCCATGAAAAATCCATTATTCTTTTATCACCTTTTTGTGTCATTTTCTGCCTAAGAGAAGGATTCTTGTATAACGAATCAATCATAGATACCAATTGAGCTTTACTTTTAGGCTCAAAATAAAGTGCAGAATCTTGAGCAATTTCTCTAAAGCAAGATGCATCGGCTAAAATACACGGACAGCCGGCTTCAAATGCTTCAAGAATCGGAATACCAAAGCCTTCATAATATGACGGAAAAATGAATGCCAAAGCATTTTTGTAAAGGGAGTACATTTGTTCATCAGAATTAAAGAAAACATGGATAACTTGATTTTTAAGTCCCAACTCTTCAATCAACCTTTTTTCAAAATCGGAAAACTCCGATGAGGTACAGACAAGCTTTACATCAGCATGAGACTTTAACCAATCCGAAATTGCAATCAGCATAAAATAAAAGTTTTTATAAATAGTACGCGTGCCAGTAAACAAAAGATAAGTCCCATAAGGATTTTGCAAATCTGTATCAGTGGAAACCATCTTTGCCGTGCCATGATATATTACACTGATTTTTGACTCCGGGATATTTAAAATATCCATAACGTCGTTCTTCGTCTGTTCAGAAATCGCTATAATATGAGCAGCCTTATGCGCAAGCAGTTTTTTATTTTCAATTGTCTTTACGTCACATAGCATTTCAGGAAATTTTTCGTGAATCATATCGTGTATGGTAAGCACAAATGGCTTGTTTCCTATGTAGTTCAAAAAGTATGGATCATAATAAGTCGGATGGAAAACATCAAAATCTTGATTCTTAAGAGCTTCTATATCCCTCTCACGGTTTGTCTTAAAATTAGGATAGAATATTTTATTGCGGAGCTTTTGAAGTTTCCCCTTTCCCCTAAAATGCAAATGTGGAAGAAAAGAATCAATTTTCTGCAATTTTGAATTCTCTGATAACGAAGTTAAAGAATTATTCGTCAGATAAACATTTTTTGAATATACAATTGACAAAGAATAGGAAAACTCCCGAGGAAGATTTTTTATAATTTCAACAAAGTAGCGCGAAATTCCACCACTTTGCTGCATGTCAAATGCCTGACTGTCGTAAAGGATTTTCATTTTAACGATTCCAAATCTTATTATATAGCAAAATAGTGAGAAATTGTCAAATGTTGTAGATTGAAGTTTGAATCGGCTTAAGTTTTAAGCAGCTTATTTCGATACACCATTTTTAAATTTTATATCTTTGAAGACGAGAACAAACTTTTCAAAGCCCTCCAATCGCCATCAGCCTTTTTTTGCCTGCTGACAGAGTTTAAAAGCCATGGCTTCAGTTGCCTTTGCTGTTCCGTTTCCTATTATCGAGTTATGTCTCAAACGAACTGTTGCAAAGATTGACTCAATCGGATTTGATGTCTTGATATGAGTTCAGTATTCGACTGAACAATCATAGAACCGGAACGAATCTTCCTTGTCCTTCTTCAGATTTTCCACCGTTTTCTCATATTTTACAACGAAAGTCTCCATGAACTTGTCATAGGCTTTCAATACGTTTTCCCTTGTATCTGCCATAATCATGTCCAGAATCATTTCAGTAAACTTTTTCTGAACTGATCTTGACATCTCGGCCATAATTTTCGTCGTCTTATGAAACCAGCAATGCAGCATTTTCATCTGTCCCCAGATTTCATCTACGGCATTCTGGAAGCCAAGCACTCCATCCAATCGGGACTTTACGTACACTCCGTCAGTCCAGGCATATACGTATTTCTTTCCAGTCAAATCCCATTTTTTTTCATTTCAGGAACTTCTTCGCCCAGTCCTTGGCCATACGTATTATCTTCATCGAAAAAATCTTTTTGAATCTTCCCCGAACACGCTCAGCAGAGCCTCTTGAAACTTGTTCGAAGACACTATAAAATCACCTCTTGACAATCTTTTTCACAAAATTGTAGAACTTTTCGGGAATCATTGATTTTATGCATTTTTTAATATTTATCGACAACAAGAAATCTCCTATTGTATATCCAAAAAACATATAAAAATAGTAGTAGCGTCGCACAAGTTTTCTTTTGTGGATTGAAAAATCTGCCGATTTAAATTTCTCCCATTTATCACGACAGTTTTGCAATTCATATTCCGTTAGATTATCTTTTATATCAAATATCCTTTCATTTGATATTGGTTGCCGAGCAAGGTAGTCGTCCTCAATTGTCCCACAATTAACACCAGATCCATCATATCCCATATTCCTAACCAAAGAAAAAGTTGGATTAATAAAATACTTATTATTTATAATACTGTAGCAACCAATTGTAAAATCACATTTTATGTCAAGAGCAGGGTTATTTTTTGTCCAAAATATCAATTGGTATAGTTCCCTCAAATTAAGACGCATTCTTCTTAATTGACTTCGATGACTACATACATATTTCATATAATGAGATGGCATATTTAAATCCAAAGCATTTCTCTTATGCTTCCAGTTACCAGATCCCCAAGCCATGTAATCCTGCATACGAAGAATATTTGCTTTATTCTGATTACAATTAGAATAATCAACAGGATTCATATATCCACTTACCGCTATGATACTATCATCATCCTTATATTTTTCCAAGCATTTATTCATATAATCCAAGAAGCATGGAGAAAATACATTATCATCTTCCGTAGAAATCCAAGCATCATATTTTGTTTTAACATATTTAGTTAAAAAAGCACCATTTCCATTCTGTCCCAAACCTAAATTATGATCATGCTCAAATATCGTAACTTTAGCAAACCCCTTTATTGTTGGCAAATATTCTTTAATTTTTTTCCAGCCTTCCACATATTTTTCAGACGGAGGATAATCAAGACCGATTACAAGTTCTGTTTTATCCGCATGTGTACAAGCAGCCAAACTTTCCACACATTCTTTGAAGTGCTCGTATCGGTTTAAGGTCGGTATATAAACTGGATAATATGTCATGATTTTCAAACCACCTCTCTTTTTTTTCAATCTACATATCATATTTTTTCATTAATATGTCTGCTATGGGTTTTGTTTCTCTATAATTTTTACCGATAGTCTTTATTACAAGTCCCAAACCTTTATCAGTCCAATGCAAAACAATTTCTCTTTTTTCATCAGCTTTGACTTCTTTTATAAAGTTTCACCACTGTTCAAGAAAAATAGGATCTGCGTAAAATCTGTAATCCGTGATATAATTTAGCTTAGCGACAAAAATCTATCACATAAGGAATTACAGATATGAATAAATATAACACAAAATCAGGACAACTGCTAGCCCTCATTCAAAGACCTCAATTTGAAAAGTGTGTAAAAACGACACAAAGTGACAAATACTGCAAGGAATTCTCCCAGTCGCAGCAGTTCGTGATAAAGGCCTATGCCAAGACAGCAAACCCCGCACGGGTTGAGAAGCCTTGCAAACTCCCTCAACTCAAATATGTAGACTATATCAACCACTTTTATGCATTTTATAATGTAGTGCCAGATGTATTATCCTTATACCATCCCCAATTTCGACACAGTTATTAGAAATTAAATCATTAAAAATACACCTACAATCATAATTTAAGCCAAATGAATATGCAGCCATATCATTTCTTCTTTTTATTTCATGTTATTTCATGAATTCTTCACACTTTTTTTCAAGTTCTTTTGCATAAGGCTTCCAACTATCTTTATTCTGAAAAACAGTATTATCATCTATTGTTTCAAAAGTCTTCAAAACCTCATCATCAGAAGAGAAATTACCATTGTCGAAATTCATTATTCTAAAGAAATCAAGCAATCCACCAAGACGACCAGGAACATTAAATGTTCCATTTTCCGAAGTAATCTGCTCATCTGCAATAAATATAATAGGAGTACCGACACCTAAACATGGCAGGCCTGCATGAATTCTGCTTGTTACAACAAGTTTTGAAGCTGCATATTTTTTTACAAGGCTCTCTGCATAATTTAGCAAATCATCATTTGTATCTTTCGCCATATTAACATCAAGCCAATGAGTAATGTACTCTGCATTTAAAAGCAATTCTTTAGAAAACTTTCTTGAATACATTTTGTAAAAACAAAAAGCTTTATAATAAGGGCGATAAACGTTTTCATCCCTATCAAGGAATCCATTAGGCGAATAGTGCTTAAAAAACGGCTTTTCCGCTAATAAGTTTATTACATCAGAATTATCAGCATAAAATTGAATAAACTCATTGAACAAGTTTTCATTTAATACTTTTTGACCATTAATATCTTCATACAAAGCTGGTATTTCAAAATACGGATCAACAAAACAAATTCCATTCCTCTTGGAATCTTCAACACGATACTTTATACCTAATGTAAGTGTTACACAAGCTGAAAAATACGCTGGAATTCCATGTTTATCAAGCAAATCCTTTGTATACAAGTCTCTGCAACCTACAGGCGAATTTTTTTTAAGAAATTCTATTCCTTCGGGTGTTAGTAACTGATTTGCTTTTAATGGCGAAATATGCATCGAAATCAAAAGAGGTTTGATATATTCTGAAGGCGGCCAATTTTCTGCACGCCACTGAAACCAGCCATTCATTATTAAACGAATCGGCTTTTTATCTGCCGGAAAATATTTATCCGCTTCTTCCTGTTCTATATATTCGTCTATATAATCAATATATTGTCTTGAAGCCACAGACTGCACATAGTCACCAATATTCTTGCAAACGAAAGCTCTTCCACGAGCACAAGGATATTGCGTCATCAATCCTTTTTTATCAGTCATTTTACCTTCCTCCCTAAGCTACGCAGCAATTTTTTGTGTTGCAGTAATTGGTTCGAAGAGGAAGATAAGTTTTACTATACTTTCGTATCCCCTCCCCGTCAAAATTTCAACTTTATTTATACCGATACGACGAAGTTCATCTACCGGAAGAGTTCTGAAATCTTTTCCATAATGGGCGTTAAGATATTTTTCAGCAGAATTGAATGTCGTCACTTCTTCTCCTTCAAAAGAGCATTTTGCACGCGGCAACACCCACTCTTTCTGCAATATGATTTTTGATGCACTCCAAATTATATATACATCCTTTTGATTTTTTGAAAATAGAGAATCAAAGAATTCCTTGAAAATCCGTCTATGTACATTAGCTGCTGCGATCCGCTTTTTATATTCTGTTTTTGTAATATCCTTTACTGCAAGGCGGCGTTTCAAATAAGCAAGATGCTCTTTTGCAATTTTATACGCAATATCCTTTTCTTTTGATGCAGTCAGTTTATATAAATCAACCCAGACACCGTTATTGGCATAACTTTCTGTTGCTGGCATAACTTTTGAATTTACATCACGAATCTTTACCAACCCGTGAAAATATCTTGGTTCAGTCTTTTTGCACTGAACAAGAACATCGTCAGTCTTTTTTTCAATGAGTAAATCAACAGCCTTGTCATAGTCTTCTTCAAAGACACACATGTCAAAGTCGTCATCCCAGGGAATGAACTTACCTGTTGTTGCAGCTCCGATCAAAGTTCCGCCACATATCATATAGCGGATATTGTTCTGGTCAAAAATTGCCTTTATCCGCCTGAAAATTTCCGAAGTCCTTTTGTGCAGATAGTCAAACGACTCCTGTGAAAGAACTGAGTAATGAAAACCTTTATATTGTTTTGACTTTTCTAAGTAATTTGACATAATTTGTTTCCTATAATTTCACTTTAAACAATCCACCTGCAGCAAGTTCACTCTCTGTTCCATCATCATGCATAGCCGTAGTAATAAATAACATATTGCGATTCTTTCCTCCAATAGTACAACTGGAAACATTTTGAACAGGAACATGATATTCTTTTAAGCACTCACCGGTTGCAGGATTCCATTTACAAACCTTAAATCCGCCCCATTCTGCAACATAAATATTTCCATCTTTATCAATACACATTCCATCAGGAACTCCGTTACCCATAATTTCGACAACATATTTGTCGAAATTGCAGTTCCCTGTTACAATATCATATTCATAACGCCCAACTTTTTTTATTGGGGTGTCAATAAAATACAAATATTTTGCATCAGGTGAAAAAGCTATTCCATTAGAGATACTTGTTTTTTCTACAATCTTTTTTAAGGAGGAACCGTCCATATTTGCCGAATAAAGACAGTTTTCCCCTTCTGCAAATCGTTTGAAGCCGGTTGTCCCTAAAAGAAGCCTGCCGTTTGGATCATAATCACCATCATTATAACGGAGCGTTTTATCTGTATTTGCCTGAAAGAGGAATTTATCTTTACCAGTTGTTATATCTAATTCATAAACACCGTAGTAAGCAGCATAAATTATTGTATCTTTATCCTTGAAAACTGCAAAGCCTACCTGACCATGTGTTTTAAAAGTCTTTACAAACTGACCATCCTCATCAATCAAGAAAATTCTTTCCTGTTCAATCGAAACACAGAGCAAAGCATTTAAATCATCGCTCCATCTTGGTCCTTCTAAAAGTGTAGAACCTGCATAAAAAACTAGTTTTGCTTCATTCATCATTACAATCCTTAAATAAGTTCACCACCATTCAATGTAAACTCAGCACCGGTAAGCATATACGAATAATCGCTCAGAAGGTAAATCATTCCAGGAACGATGTCGTCTGCTTCTGTCATACGTCCAAGAGGTATTGCTTTAGCTGCCTCTTCACGAAGTTCCGTTTCTGTAATTCCCTGAGATTTTCTGAGTGCAAGTTCTCCATCTGTAGGTGTCCACCCCATAACAAGATAATTGCAACGGATTTTATCAACTGCATAGTGACGAGCAATATGATTTGAAAGCGTAAATAAAGCACCTTTTGCACATGCATAAGCTGTACGGTCTTTGTTTCCACGCCGATGATGGGTTGACCCGACCAAAACAATTGAGCCACCGCCAGACTTCTGCATAAGTTTTATTGCATTTTGACAACAGAAGAAAGCAGCTTTTATGTCAATTGAGAAAACTTCATCAAATAAGTCTTCGCTACAGTCAACAAGAGCTGCAGCAGGTGTAACTCCTGCATAGTTTACAAATCCGTCAAGTCGTCCAAACTTGTCATTTACAAAATTAAATAAGTTTTCTATTTCTTTTACACTATGCAAATCTGTTTTTTTGAATATGACCGAGCCAGGATAATCTTTGGCTTCTTCTTCAATAAGTCTTGCACTTTCTCTGTCGCGACCAGAAATAACAACATCAGCCCCAAGCATTGCAGCTTTTAATGCAGCCTGTCGACCAACGCCTTTAGTACCGCCAGAAATTACAACTACTTTGTTTCTGAGCGAAAGGTTCATGTCTTCGCCATCTTCAATAAAATCTGGATTGAGAGCCGGCAGTAAAAGATTTTCACCGCCTAAGCCAGTTACTTTAAGACGATTCTGAAAGTCCTGAATTACGCTACGCAGAACTTTTCTGTTAGGGCTTTTCATGAATACACGCAGGAATACCTGACGTTCTGTTCCCACCATGTCCGAGGTAATTTCATCACCTTCTGCAAAGCGGTCGATTACGTAAGAAACATCGGAATGATTTTTAATGTACTCAAGACCTTCAATATTCTTAATTGTACCTTCTTTTAAGAGGAACCAGATAACCGCCGCAGCGTTTCCATGCATGAGCGGGTCATTTAAACTCTTAAAATTTTCAATCTGCATACTTCCACTCAATGCAAGTTTCACGAGCATTTCACGCTGATCAAATCCGTTAACAGCTTTTAATACAAGATGAAATCCACCGCCCTGTAAACGGAACCCCGGATCATAAACATAAAAGTGTCCGTTTTCGTAAAAGGCAGAAACATAGAGGACTCCGTTTTTCACACCCAAATCTTGTATCATTTTTACGTATTTTGGATGTTCGTTGTTTATAAATTCTTCATAATATTTTGACGGAAATATATCACCCAAACAAATCGGTGTTGATTTAGTGTCGCCTCTAAGCGTATAGCGGTCTGAAAGTGAAGACAGATACGGCTTTCCGTCAACGATCGTGTAATAAATACTTACATCGCTTGTTTCCATGTAACGTTCAAGAAGAACAGTTGAAGTTTTTGATTCTTTTTTTGCACGCTCAATATCCTCTTCAAGTTCTTCTCTTGTACGACAGAGTGTAATTCCTTTTCCTGAATTTGAATCTGCAGGCTTTACAATCACAGGAAGTTTTACATCACCTAACTGATCAAGTGAATATTCAGGAACACCTTCAATTCCGTACTTGACGCAAACTTCTTTAAAATGTCTTTTATTTGTAAAGGCATAAACACTTTCTTTTGTAGCATAACATGGAAGATTAAGACGCTCACAAAGTTTCTGATATGGAGCAATCAATGGGTCAGCAACACCAACCAAAACGCCGTCAACTTTTTCTTCGACAGCCATTTTATAGAGAGAGTCAACATCCATTGCATCTAGATTGTAGCTTTTGTCAGCAATTTTCTTTGCAGGAGCATCTGGATTATAGTCTGTTACGATTACATAAACACCAAACGACTGTGCAACTTTTACAATGTTAGCAGTTTCTGGATTTGCACCAAGAACTAAAAGTTTTTTGTTTTCATAATTTGATTTCATTGTTTTATTTCCTAGTCTTTATAGTTTAAATACCGATTTAGATATGATTCTATAACTTCATCTTTGATATCTAAAGTTAGTATTTTTGATTGTAAAACACCAAAATCAATTAATCTGTCTTTTGTTCTTCGTGCAGCGTAGCTATCTACCATTCCTATCACAACAAAGTCATAGTTTAATTCTGATATAGAGGCTATTGAATCAACATTAAGAGCACAACGCCTGTATTCCCAATAATCATCATCTATCCATGCAACAAGATTACAGAAGTTTGATTCATCAAATCGCTTTACAAGCTGCTGTCCGAAAGTTCCTGCTCCACAAACGACGATATTTTTTTCCTTTACATCTCTTGAAAAAGGCATAGAAACAGAATCATTGAGGATTCCCCCTGAACGAATAATAAAGGTACTCAAAAGATATTTTTGTATTTGAAAAAGCAAATCATATTTTTTTATATTTTCACCAAAAGATTTTTTTAAATAGTCATACAATACGAAAAGACTTTCTGCTTCTTTAGAAAACGTGATGGTCCTTTTGAGCATTGAGTCTTCTCTCTGTCGATAGTGGTATGAATAATTATCTATTACAGATATTTTTTTACAATTTAATAAAGCAGGATAAACAGTAGCCCCATCTTCACCAATTGAAATACGGTCATCAACAGAAATCTGGAAATTCTTTATAATTTCTTTCTTAAATAATTTGTTCCAAAGATATGTTGTTATTCCATGCCTGAAAAAATCTCCAAAAGAAATCATTGAAGAAAATAATTGTTCAAGATTCTTTCCATCATACACACCTAGAGGAAGTGCATTTATAATTCTTGCTCTTTTCGTAAAAAGCTCGCGAGTAAAACCAGCAATTGCGGCATCTGAATCAGTCTGCTGAATTGAAGATAAAAGTGCAGAATAGAATCCTTCCCCAATCCAGTCATCACCGTCCACATAGCCAATATAATCTCCTTTAGCAACTTTCATTGCAGTTTTTCTGGCTGAAACAAGTCCACCATTCTGTTTATGAATAACTCTTATACGACTGTCTTTTTGTGCATATAAATCACAAATTTCACCGCTTCGATCTATAGAACCGTCATCTACAACAATTACTTCAAGATTTGTATAGGTTTGGCAGATTATACTTTCGAGACATAAACCAATATATCGTTCTATGTTGTAAACAGGGACAAGAACACTGATTAATGGCTTTTGAATCATTTTCCGCTCACCACCTCATTCACTCTTGCCACATCATCATCTGTCAAATCAGCATACATCGGAAGGCAGAGTACCTGCTCGGCAAGTCTGTTTGCAACAGGAAGATTTTCTGGGCGTGCTGAATCCAATCCACGATAAACCGGGAAGTTAGAAATGAGCGGATAGAAATATCTGCGGCCAAGAATGTTGTTTTCCTTTAATTTTGCATAAAGTGTATCGCGGCTCATGCCGTATTCTTTTTCCGTGATGAAAATCGGAAAGTATGAGTAATTGTGTCGAACGCCTTCTATATCCTTTAGAAAACGGATTCCCGAAACATTCTTAAGGGTTGTTCTATATAATTCTGCAATATGCTTCCGTTTTGCAATTGCTTCATCAACTTTCTCCAAATTCAAAAGCCCGTAAGCAGACCGAACCTCATCCATTTTACTGTTTATTCCAGGAGCATCAACCGTAACTTCGTTGCTAAATCCAAAGTTTTTAAGATGATCAATTTTATCTTTCATCTCGGCACTGTGGCAGACAAGCGCGCCACCTTCCACCGTGTTATATACTTTTGTAGCATGAAACGAAAGCGTTGAAATATTGCCAGCATCTAAAATTGATTTTCCATTTATCGTTACACCAAAAGCATGTGCAGCATCATAAATTACTTTAAGGTTGTATTTTTCTGCAATTTTCTGAATTGCATCAGTATCACAAGGCGTTCCATAAACATGAACAGGCATAATTGCAACTGTATTTTTTGTAATTGCTTTTTCTATGAGTTCTGAATTTAAGTTTCCTGTTACAGAATCAACATCTACGAATACAGGTTTCAATCCGTTCCACCAAATTGAATGAGTTGTAGCAACAAAACTGTATGGGGTAGTTATTACTTCACCTTCATGTAAATTTAATGCTTGCAATGCGGTAAGTAGCGGGAGAGTTCCATTTGTAAAAAGACTAATGTATTTAACTCCGAGATATTCTGCAAGAGCTTTTTCTAACTCCTGATGATAATGCCCATTATTGGTAAGCCATTTTCGTTGCCATATATCTTCAAGATATTTTTCAAATTCTTTTAAATCGGGAAGAAGAGGTGATGTTACTGTGATTGTGTTTTCGGCCATCAATTTATAACCTCGCTTAACGGAATCAGATATTTTTCATTCGAATCCATTCTGATGGAAATATCTCTGAAGTTGGAGCATTTTTTGAAAATGCAGGAGGACATAATACAATTTTATTAGGATTTCTATTAAAATATCCTCCCCACCAACTAAATGTTGAATTTGCCAAGATATTATGTTTACAACAACTCATCAAGAACAAATCTTCAACAGTACTATTATTGTAAGTAACAAATTCAGAATCTATAAATCTTATATCTTTTTCTCTAAAAGTATTTTTGCACCAATTAATATCATCAGAGAAAAAATAAAAAATTGGATTTTCTATTTTTTCTCTAAAATAATCCATAGAATTTTTATAATACAAATCAGTACATATTCCTTGATAATTACCATCCTCTAATAAATAATCTGTTCGTCTTATATGAACTGAAACAGAATTACAACCTAAAATCGTTTTACAAGCATCTTTAACAGATTTATTATTTTGTAAAAGCATCGGATTAAAATAGAAAAACATTTTATTCCATTCAGAAATAAATCTTTCTCTGCTAAACCATCCTACTATATATGAATTATCAGGAATTTGATGTAAATCTGAAGACATATCAGATAATTCAACAGAAGTAAACTGAGTTAAATCAATATACTGTAGTTTTTTTCTAACAGATTCTTTTAGAATAAGGATATCCCTAAAAAACAAATTATATTTTAGCCTCTTTTTAATTGAATCAGAAAACAAAACAAATTTCAATTTTAATGTAATAAATGAATTTAAATCAAATTTTCTGTATCCATCATTATAAGGTAAATTATAATCACCTACATCAAAATAAACATCATAATACTCACAGAGTCTTTGATACGCTAAATATTGAAATAGTTGGTTTCCCAGTCCCCCTTGAAGCTTTATTATAACCATTATTGAACCTCCCAAGAAACAATTGGAAAACACGCTTCAGAAGGAGTTCTTATAAACGGATTAAAATCCTTCTTTGAATTTACATAGAAAAACAAGTTAGGGGCTGTTACATTAGGCTCAAGAATCCAACGTTGACAAAACAATCCAGCTTGAAGTTCTATTCGATATCTTCTGTCATTAAAAAAATCTACGGGAAGTTTACAAGAAATTGTATGAGTTCCCTTACCTGGATTAAAATTCTCAATGCTGTAATACGGAGAAAAGGAAAAAACTAACTGTTCAGTATCTGCCGTATATACATAAAATTCAAATGATAAATTACTAGCAGAATCTTCTATTGTGTAATTCAAAACAACAGTTAATTCACTTGATGCAGTGATATTTTCTTCACTAGAAATTAAATCAATTTTATTTGGTCTAAAACAAACATCTCCTGTAGAACCATCATTTTTCCAATGAAGCAAATTTCTAGAGTTTTCAGAAATCTCTCCAAACAAATAATAATTCACAGATTTATGAATATCATCATCCTGTCTAACCACTCTCCCCTTCTCCAATACAATCCCCTTATTGCACAAATTCTTCACCTGAGCCATATTGTGCGAAACAAAAAGTACCGTTCTACCCTCGCCGGAACTCAGTTCATTCATCTTACCAAGGGCTTTTTTCTGGAAGGCTGCATCTCCGACTGCAAGAACCTCATCAGCAATTAAAACATCGCTGTCAAGGTGCGCTGCAACAGCAAATGCAAGACGAACATACATTCCACTTGAATAGCGTTTTACAGGAGTATCAATATGCTCTCCAATTTCTGAGAATTCGATAATATCATTAACCTTCTTGTCAATCTCATCATGCTTCATTCCAAGGATTGCGCCATTCATGTAGATGTTCTCTCGGCCGGTCATCTCGGGGTGGAATCCTGTGCCTACTTCGAGCAAACTTGCAATTTTGCCGTTGATTTTTATGCTGCCTTCAGTAGGGCTAGTAATCTGGCTTAAAAGTTTGAGCAATGTGGACTTTCCGGCTCCATTGTGACCGATGATACCGACTCTGTCGCCTTTTTTTATTTCAAAATTCAAGCCCTTCAAAGCCCAGAACCCCTCTGCGGTCGGATCATATTTGCTTCCGATTTTTGAATGAGGGTCTTCCTTGCCAAGCTTGCGTGCCCACCAACTCTGAATGTCGCGGAAAAGGGTTCCGTTGTTTATAACTCCAAGTTTATAATACTTTGAGAGATTTTCCACTTTAATCGCGATGTCGTTTGCCATAAACTTCTCCCCTAAATTACGTCCACAAAACTTCGCTCATTCCGGTTAAACAATACAAGCCCGAAGAATGTCACAACAATTGTTATTCCCAAGCTTGTAAGAATCATGGACGGCTCAAGATGCCCTGCACCGTAAAACGCTATCCTAAAGAATTCAATTGGAGCGCACATCGGGTTTGCATAGGCAAGCCAGCTAAAACGCGAGGGAATCTCTGAAAGAGGATAAACCACCGGCGTCGCATACATTGCAAGCTGTATTCCAAATGCCAAAAGAATGTTAAGGTCTCGGTATTTTGTCGTAAGAGAACTGATTATAAGCCCCAAACTTCCGCCAAGAAGTCCAATCCACAGGATTATAAGCGGAAAAGTAAGGGCAAGAAGAGAAATATGAACAGGGCCCTTCTTAACAAAAATAGTATAAAGAAAAATAGATGCAAGCAACAGGCTCTGTATGGCAAGCTTTATTATATGAAAGCCGCATGTTGCTATTGGTGAAGTAAGGCGGGGAAAATAAACCTTGCCGAAAATTCCCTGGTTTGCAGAGAAAGTTCCGGCACAACTGCTCAGGCAGCTGGTAAAATACGTCCAAAGCATGGTTCCTGCGAAATAGAACAAAATAAAAGGTACTCCGTCTGTACCAACTTTAGCCATCTGCCCAAATACAAATGTATACATAACAGCGCTTACCAATGGCTGCACAAGATACCAGATGGGACCAAGCACGGTCTGCTTATACGTTACGACAAAATCGCGCTTAATAAACATCTTTATAAGGTAGCGGTAATCCCACACGTCACGAAGATGCAAGTCAAGAAGTCTTTTCTTCGCGGTAATCACCTTTGTCCATTGTTGTTCACCGCCATTATTCATTACTGTATTCTCTGATGCTGTACCCATGCCGTTATTATACAAAAATATTTTTTTTAGTTCAATATTGTCCCTTGGTTTTAATAATGAAAACAAACCGTGACAATCTCTTCCTCAAAAGGCACATTTTTTTCATATAAAATAGAATATTAAATTAGTTTGTCAGTGTCAACATTGCAAAAGCAACCTACGCCGCCATGGAGGGGCGCACAGCGTTCTCGGTAAGGACGCTCCCTGAGCTTGTCGAAGGGGCGGCATCACCGAGAATGGAGGCAAAAGCCGGAACCCCGGAACGGCGGTGACGCATAGGCACGTCCTGCCGAATTAGCCAAGGAATAAAAGCGTAGAGCAGACAAAAGTACCGTCCAAAAGTACCACCCGGGCTACCATTCAATAAGAAAAAAAATTACCATACTAGACTAGAGCTTAAAAATTCGTTATATTTTATGAATCGCATTGGGAGTATAGACGCAAAACTCCTTTTTGGCGCATATTTCTAAAAACTATTATAATGAGTGTTTGACTATGTTTGACAAGATTCTTACTTTCTTTTTCGGTTCTCAGAATGAGCGTGACGTAAAGGCGCTCAAACCGCAGCTTGAAGCGGTCCTTGCAAAAGATGAATGGGCTTCTTCCCTAAAGGACGAAGACTTTCCCCTTCAGACAAAGGCCCTCAAGGAACGCCTTGCCAATGGGGAGACACTGGACGACATTCTGCCAGAGGCATTTGCACTAGCCCGTGAAGCTGCATACCGCGTTCTTGGCGAAAAGGCCTATCCGGTCCAGCTGATGGGTTCACTCGTGCTTCATTCAGGCCGCATTACGGAAATGAAGACCGGTGAAGGTAAGACACTCATGTGCGTTGCCGCCGCCTACCTTAACTCCCTTAGCGGAAAGGGCGTTCACATCGTAACCGTAAACGACTACCTTGCAGAGCGCGACAGCCAGTGGATGGGACGCGTATACAAGTTCCTTGGGCAGAGCGTAGGCTGCATCCTTAACAACATGGACAACGAGGCCCGCCGTGCAGCATACGAATGTGACCTTACCTACGGTACAAACAATGAGCTTGGCTTTGACTACCTTCGCGACAACATGCAGATAGACATAAAGCGCAAGGTTCAGAGGGGCTTTAACTTCTGTATTGTTGACGAAATAGACTCTATCCTTATTGATGAGGCCCGTACACCGCTCATCATATCCGGCCAGGGTGAAGACGATACCTTCAAATACTTTGAGGTGGACAAGTACGTTGACCAGTTTACCGAGATGGAAAAGGACCCAAAGACCGGCGACTACCCCGATGAAGTTGAAATGCTGCCGGAAGACAGGGCCGCTCTTAAGGGCGACTACAAGATAGACGAGAAGTCCAAGCGCGTTTCTTTTACCGACAAGGGTATGAACAAGATAAACGACATCCTTCTTTCCCACCGCCTTATAGAAAACGGCACGACTGTATTTGACGAGCAGAACTTTGAGTACGTGCACTACTTTACTCAGGCTGTAAGGGCCCACGTCCTCTACCATGCCGACGTTGACTATGTTGTAAAGGACAATCAGGTTCAGATTGTAGACGAATTTACAGGACGCATTCTTGAGGGAAGGCGCTATGGTGACGGTTTGCACCAGGCAATTGAGGCTAAGGAGCATCTTAAGATTGCCCAGAGGAACCGCACCCTTGCTACCATTACTTTCCAGAACTACTTCCGCATGTACGAGAAGCTTTCCGGTATGACCGGTACTGCTGCAACAGAAGCGGTTGAATTTGCAAAGATTTACGACCTTGACGTTGTTGCAATTCCTACCAACAAGCCTGTAGCACGCAAGGATGAAGATGACGAGGTATACCTTAACGAAAGCGACAAATGGAACGCCATCGTAAAGGAAATTGACGAGACCCACAAGAAGGGGCAGCCTGTTCTTGTAGGTACTGTTTCTGTTGAAAAGTCTGAGCATTTGAGTGCCCTTCTTACACGCAAGGGCATAAGGCACGAGGTCTTGAACGCAAAGAACCATGCCCGCGAAGCCGTCATTATTGCTGAAGCCGGTGCCAAGGGCGCTGTAACTGTTGCAACAAACATGGCAGGCCGCGGTACGGATATTAAACTTGGCGGAAACCCGGAGATGAGGGCAAGGAAACGCGCAGGTACGGAGGCTACCCAGGAGCAGTACGAGGCAGCGCTTAAGATAGAAAAGGAGCAGTGGCTTAAAGACTATGAAGAGGTAAAGAACCTTGGAGGCCTTTACGTTATCGGTTCTGAACGCCACGAGTCACGCCGCATAGACAACCAGCTCCGCGGACGCTCCGGACGTCAGGGTGACCCGGGACGCAGCAAATTCTACATCTCCATGGACGACGACCTGATGAGGCTCTTCGGCGGAGAGAAGATGAAGCGCATCATGAAGGCTATCGGTATGCAGGACGGTGAGCCAATCAACCACCGCATGCTTAACCGTTCTATAGAAAAGGCACAGAAGAAGGTAGAAGCCCGCAACTTTGAAATCCGTAAGAACCTCCTTGACTTTGACGATGTTTTGAACCAGCAGCGTGAATTCATCTACGAGCAGAGGGACGAAATCCTTGAGGACGACAACCTTAGCACACGCGTAATGGAGAACGCAAAATCCCTTGTACAGAACATTTTTGCTGAATACGAGCACAAGGCACGCCACACAAAGGGTGCAAACCTTCAGAGTGCCCTTGTTGACCAGATAAAGAACAGGTTTGGTCTTGTTGTTCCATACGACCGCCTTACAGAGGAAGCCGTAATATCCATCCTGCAGAACGACATCACCCAGAAGGAGATGCTTGTAGGAAAGCCAAGCTTTAACATGTTCATCCGCTACCAGTATATCCAGCTTATAGACAAGAAGTGGCTTGACCAGCTTGAATTCCTTGACGGCCTTAGGGAAGCGGTTTACCTGCGCTCATACGGCCAGAAGCAGCCTCTTACCGAATACAAGATTGACGGCTTTAACCAGTTTGACGCCATGCTTGAAGAAATCCGCGACGCTGTTGCAAGCAGAATCTTTAAGGTAAAGGTTCAGATTCAGGGAGAGCCACAGCCACGCAAGAGCCTTGCCCAGACAAACATGACGGCAACCCACCAGGAAGCCCAGTCTGCAATCACCCCGCCTTCGGGAATGAGCGCGGAGCAGAGGGCACAGCAGTCATTCAACGCAAGGCAGTCTATGCAGGGTGCTCAGCGTTCAGCAATGCAGAGCGGCAGGCAGGGCCAGAACGTAACAGTAGTGCGCACAATGCCCAAAGTAGGCCGCAACGACCCCTGCCCCTGCGGAAGCGGAAAGAAATTTAAGAATTGCCATGGAAGAAATGCGTAAGCATTTCTGGAATGGCAATTCGTAAAATATTGCGACCAAGGGGAGCAATTCCCCTGCATGGAAGAAATGCGTAGCATTTCTGGAATGCTACGCCACATTCGCACGCACTTGCTACGAATGTGCGTAAAATATTGCGACCAAAGGGAGCAATTCCCTTGCACGGAAGAAACGCATAGCATAACAAAAGGAGGAACCGTATGGCACAGCTTCTTAACCTTGCCTCTGCACTAGAAATGCTCGGAGGCGAAAAGAATTTGCTAAAAGAGCTCCTTACAGACTTTGCCTGTGGCAAGCAGTTTAAGAAAGAAGAGCTTCTCCGGCTTGAACAAATGGAAGACAAGACCGAAGCCGCAAAATACGTACATTACTTTAAGGGAGCAGCCCGCCAGATTGGAGCAGAACAGTTTGCAGCCTCTGCCCAGAAGCTGGAAGACCTTCTCCGCGGAAGGGAAAGCGGCGACCTTGAAGCGCTAAACGAAGCCTTTGAGCAGGACCTAAAAGCCGCAAACGCAGCCATAAACCTTGCTCTAAAGGCAATGTAAAAAAAATTTGTCTAAAACCGACCAAGGCATTTAGAAAGCACAAAACCACAAGCTGTCAGTGCCGGTCAAAGACAAGAGAAAAATTCCTTTCAACGGAAGCACAGAGCTGGTCCGGGGGGCAATTCCTAAGTTCGGAGGCCTTCTGGTAGACAAGCTTTATGTCGCCCAGGGGAGTAAAACTTTCCCCCTTAAGAGTCTGGTAGGGCGCATCAGTTTCAAAAAAAAGCCTTTCAAGCGGAAGTTCCGCCACACAAGCCATGCTTTTTTTATTGCCGTTCAAAATCGCCTTTCCAAATGAAAAATAAGCGTTTATGCCGTGATTCAATATGGAAAGAGCCTCCCTGGGTCCGAATGCAAATGAATGGAAGACCGCAGCGGGTATTTTCTTTAGCAAAGAAGCATCCCTAAAAATCAAGTCAAGGGCCTTGCGGTCATGGATTACAACAGGAAGTCCATAGAAAGAAGAAAGCTCAAGAGAAAGATGCCAAGCCTCATCCTGCCGCAAGCGGTCAGAGCGGAATTCACTCGTAAAAAAGTCAAAGCCAGTCTCCCCTATTGCATCTATACGTTTTTCCCGCAAAAGCTGCTCCAAAAAGGGCGCAAGTGACAAATCCGGATTCTGCGGATGAAGGCCAAATGCAAGCTTAAGGGCCAAGGCCTCACTAAATTCAGCGGCAAGTGACTCCTGCACAAGGAATTCTTCCTCGGAATGTGAGCAGGTGCAGCCCTTAAAGCCAGGCGCAACAAAGGCCTCTGCAAAAGAAGAAAGGTTTTCATAAGAAGCGCTTTGCACAAGATGAAAGTGGGCGTCACAATAGGTCAATTTTTCCTCCATTTTATATTATAGCACGCCCCCGCCACGCAATCCAGAGCTACCCCTCAAGAACCAGGCCAAGGATTTTTACTTGACAAAAGATGGAAGTCTCCTTATATTATAAATGTTAGCGTATGCTAACTAAAACTCAGGAGGTTTTATGTCAGATTTTTTCAGCAAAATTCCTTACATCAAGTATGAAGGAAAAGACAGCAACAATCCGTGGGCATTCAAGTACTATGACCCGAAATTCATGATTATGGGCAAAAAGATGAAGGATCACCTTCCATTTGCAATGGCCTGGTGGCACAACCTGGGGGCAAACGGAAGCGACATGTTCGGGCAGGGGACCATGGACAAATCATTTGGGCAGAAGCTTGGCACCATGGAATGCGCAAAGGCAAAGGTGGACGCAGGAATAGAATTCATGAAGAAGCTTGGCATTGAATACTACTGCTGGCACGACGTTGACCTAGTTCCAGAAGATCCGGAGGATATAAACGTTACAAACAGACGCCTAGATGAAATTTCGGACTATATCCTTGAAAAGACAAAAGGAACGAACATCAAGTGCCTGTGGGGAACTGCAAACATGTTCGGAAACCCGCGCTATATGAACGGAGCCGGCTCCACGAACTCGGCGGAGGTCTACTGCTTTGCGGCGGCACAGGTCCAGAAGGCACTTGAAATCACGGTAAAGCTTGGCGGACGGGGATACGTTTTCTGGGGAGGCCGGGAAGGCTACGAGACTCTTTTGAACACGGACGTAAAGCTGGAGCAGGAAAACATAGCAAACCTCATGCACATGGCTGTTGACTACGGACGCTCAATCGGCTTTAAGGGCGACTTCTACATAGAGCCAAAGCCAAAGGAACCAATGACCCACCAGTACGACTTTGACGCCGCAACGGCAATAGGATTCCTTAGGCAGTATGGTCTTGACAAGGACTTCAAGCTGAACATAGAGGCAAACCACGCATCCCTTGCAAACCACACCTTCCAGCACGAACTTTGCATTTCCCGCATCAACGGAATGCTTGGAAGCGTAGACGCAAACCAGGGCAACGGCATCCTGGGCTGGGACACGGACAACTTTCCCTGGAACGTATACGACGCTACCATGGCAATGTACGAAGTGCTCAAGGCTGGGGGACTAACAGGCGGATTCAACTTTGACTCCAAGAACCGAAGGCCAAGCAACACCTACGAAGACATGTTCCACGCCTACATCATGGGCATGGACACCTTTGCACTGGGACTAACCAAGGCAGCGGCTCTAATCGAGGACGGGCGCATAGAAAGCTTTGTAAAGGAAAAATACTCAAGCTTTGAAAGCGGAATCGGAAAGAAAATCCGGGAAAAAAAGACCAGCCTTACCGAACTTGCGGCGGAGGCTTCCAGAATGAAAAAGCCAAGCGACCCAGGTTCCGGAAGGGAGGAATACCTTGAAGGCATAGTGAACAACGTATTGTTCCGCTAGCGGTGCATGTGGTCATGGCATAGTGACGGCATGAATCAAGCTCAGGGTGACGGGATTGCCGTCACTCCGGGCCACGACCCGGAAATAGTAGCATATTAATGCACGGCAGGGATTGGAGCCCCGCCGGAGGCGTTCCGAACGAAGAGAGGAATGGAGCGAAAGCGGAAGGGCGGAAAGCGCCTAAAAAATGGCCTCCTTGCCATTTTTTAGGGCAGGTTTTCTGACGAAAACCTGCGGGACTTTATGCAAACATTTGACGCGCCCTCCTTGGCGCTATAGGTTCTTAAAAAATGGCAAGATGTTCTTTTGGGACGCTTTTGTTCAGCAGGGAAAAGTGCCGCAAAAAAATCAAAAAAGTCAAATAAATCCAGTCTAATGGCACAAGTCTTTAAAAATACTAAAATCTTTTTTTGGGATTCCGACAATAAAGTATAAGCATTCTGCAATTCATTGAATTCAGATGTAAAAAATGGGGATAAAGTTACCTTGACAAACAAATTAAGGAGCTAAAAAATTATGGGTACTTACACATTAAGAAGCATTAACAATTCAAATGATTATATGACAATCGTGCGCGAACTTGACGACGGCTACGTTGTCCGCATCGTACGCGACAAAGACGGCTACAGCGACGTTACAACAGACTACATATCTAAGACTCTGTTCGAGAGCTGCGTCCGCACAGGCTACCTTTCAAAGGTTGACACTGCAGAAGACCGCCTCGCAGCAAACGCATAATATTTAACGCAAAGCATTCAACGCCCAGCATGGCAGCTGGCATGCCTCAAAAGCATACAACGTAAAGCACACAGGCCATGCTACGGGCAAGTGCTTTATACAAAAGCCACATTCTTTTCTATAAGATTCAAAGCCTGGCTGTAGGCGGCATCCTTTGAGCCGTTTCTGGAAAGCCAGTGTATGTCCACACCCTTGCGCTCCATACCGCGGAACCAAGTTTCCTGCCTCTTTGCAAACTGGCAGATGGCATGGTAGAGGGTTTCAAAAAGCTCTTCAAAGGAAGCAATCTTGCCTTCCAAAAACTGGCTTATAAAGCGGTACTCAAGCCCAAGCTTTTCCAGCCGCTCCCAGGAATATCCGTCACGCTCGTGAAGCTGCCTAACCTCGTCTATCATTCCAAGGTCAAAGCGTTCCTTTAGCCTAACCCTTATATTCTGCCTAAGATTTTCCCTAGGCATTGTAAGCCCAAGTACAAAGGCCTTAACCTTCCTTTTTGCACGGTCAGCCTCCGCCAGTGCCTTTCCCTCTTGGCTCTGCATAAAAGTTTCTATCTCTATGGCGCGCAGTGTCCTTTCCCTGTCCAGAAGGTCGGTCCTGTTGTGCAGGTTGGGCCTCAAGCGCAAAAGAAGGCCGCCAAGCTCTTCCAGGCTTTTAACGGAAAGCTCTTTGCGGAGAAGTTCATTTCTTGGAACGTCAACAAAGCTGTAGCCGCGCACAAGGGAATCCACATACATGCCGGTTCCGCCGCAAACAAAGGGCATCTTGCCGCAAGCAGAAAATTCATCAAAAAGGGAATAGAAGGCCTGTTGAAAGTTAAATACGTTGTATTCACTTTGCAAAGTGGCAACGTCAAGAAGGTGGCAGCGGACACCCGCATCCGTGTATTCGCTCAAGTCCTTGCCGCTGCCAAGATCAAGCCCCTTGTAGACCTGCCTGCTGTCCGCAGAAATAATGTCCCAGCCGTAGTGGGAGGCAATGCGCACAGCAAGAGAAGTCTTGCCAACAGCCGTTGGTCCAAGGAGAACAATGCAATTGTAAGGAGAGTCTTCCATAGCGCTTACAGAATCCTTCTATAAAATCTTTTACAAAAATCTTTTACAAAAATCTTTTACAAAAACCTTTTGCCAAACCCGACCTAAAGAACGCGGCAAACAGCACACTTAAGGTATTCGCTCTGGGGATAGCCCACAAGAACCGGATGGTCAGGGGCAGCTCCCCTCTTCTGAAGAACCTGTACGCTCTTGTGGCTGTCCTTAGCCGCATGCATTACCATTGAATAGAAGGTGTTCTCGTCAAAATAATAGGAGCATGAGCAGGTAACAAGTATGCCGCCCTCGCTCAAAATGCGCATGGCACGAAGGTTAATTTCCTTGTAGCCACCGTATGCCTTCTGAATCTGCCTTGCACTCTTTGTAAAAGCCGGTGGGTCAAGGATAATAACGTCAAACTTCTCGCCCTTCTCCTCGTACTGCCTAAGAAGGTCAAAAACGTCAGCACAAACAGCCGTCAGCTTGCCGGAAACTCCGTTAGCCTCCGCATTGCGGCTAATCAAATCAACCGCTTCCTGGCTAATGTCCGCACAGACAACGCTCTTTGCTCCAGCCTTAGCAGCATTAAGACCAAAAGCGCCTGTATGGGAAAAGGCATCAAGAACGCGCTTTCCGTGGCAGTAGGAAGCAACAGCCGCACGGTTGAACTTCTGGTCAAGAAAGTATCCGGTTTTCTGACCGTTAACAATGTCCACGTCAAGGAAAATTCCGTTCTCCTTAATGGTAATAACGCCGTCCTTAACAAAGTGGGCGCCGGTTCCCAAAAGCCAGCCTGTCTTCTGCTCAAGACCTTCCTTTTCGCGCACAGGAGCATCGCTTCTTTCGTAGATTCCGTCCGGTTTGCAGACAGACTTTATGGAATCAATAATCTCCTTCCTGAACACTTCGCAGGCAAGGGACAAAAACTGAACCACAACAAAAACAGCCGTCCTTTCACCGCTATAGGCAACGTAGCGCTCTGCAACAAGGCCCGGAATAAAATCTGCCTCTCCGTAGATGATGCGGCAGCTGTCCATGCGGTCAAAGCTAAGGGCGCGGATGTTCACTGAATTGCGCACTGCCTTATCCCAGTATGCCGCCGGATCCGCCATGATTTTATCTGCATGCTCGCGGCCAATAAGGCGGACTGTAATCTTTGAAGACGGATTAAAAATGCCCGTTCCCAAAAAAGTTCCCTTGCTGGAATAAACTTCAACCGCACTGCCGGCCTTTACCTGTGCCTCTGCAAGCGTCGTGGTCTTAACGCCCGAACCATCTTCGGCAAGCCACTTTACGGAAAAAATCTCGTTATCGTAAACCCAAGGAAATCCCTGGGAAAGTTCAATGTCTTCTTTGTTCTTTAAAATTACGTGTGAAAAATTGTTCATAAAAAGCATTATAGCGCATTTATTTTGCCTTAGTCAAACAGGCGGTCAAATTTTAGCCCCATCCATTTTTTTATTTTTTTGCGGCACTTTCTCCTGCTGAACAAAAGCGTCCCAAAAGAACACCTTGCCATTTTTTCCTGCAAACAGATAGCGCCATGGAAGGCGCGTCAAATCTTTGCATACAGTCTCGCGGGTTTTCGTCAGAAAACCCGGCCTAAAAAATGGCAAGGAGGCCATTTTTTAGGCGCTTTCCGGGGTTCCGCCTTCCGGCTCCATTCCTCTGGTCGCGCTACGCACTCCCGCCGGAACGGGCTACGCCCGCCCCTCCAATCCCTGCCGTGCATTAATATGCAACCTACCGTCATGCTAAACCGGTTGGTGAGCTTGTCGAACTACAGGGGCTGTAAAAGCTACCGCCCGCTCCGTCATGCTGAACGCACTTGCACAGGAGTATTTCACCCATGCCTTAACCACCCAATATAAAATAAGTAGCCAATAAAAATGCTTGATATATATTTATATCATATGTATAATATAAATATGATTTATGAATGGGACAACAGCAAGAACGAATACAACATTGCCAACCACGATGGCATCAGCTTTGAATTTGCCGTACGCGTGTTTCTTGACGAAAAACGTATTGAGAAATACGACTGGAAACACTCAACGGACACAGAAGACCGCTGGAATGTAATCGGCAAGGTTGACGATGTTCTTTTTGTTGTTTACACAGAAAGAAATGACCGTACGCGAATTATTTCTGCAAGAAAAGCAACAAAGGAGGAAATAAATGAATACTATGACAACTATGACCTTAGATGAGCTGAAAAAACTTCCGCCACTAACAGAAGAGGAAAAGCAGACAATCCGCAATGCAAAACCCACGCCTACGGAAGACTGCCCAGCTATGACGACTGAAGAACTTAAAGAATTCCGTCCCTGGTACGCAAAAAACAAAAAACCAGTAACTATCAACCTTGACAGCAGCGCAATTTTGTATTTCAAAAGCCTTGCGGAAGAAACCGGCATTTCTTATCAGAACCTTATCAACCTCTTTCTTGTGCAGTGCGCACAGGAAAAGAAAAGGCCTGCATTTGTATAATACTCCAAGCACAAACGAACTTTGTGCCCGTCATGCTGAACGCACTTGCACGCAAGTGAACTCAGCATCTGTACAAGCCCCAGCCGTCACCCTGAACTCGTTTCAGGGTCTGTATAAGCTTAAATACCATCTTCCACAGATCCCGAAACCAGTTCGGGATGACAACCGCCCCACCCAACCACCGTCATGCTGAACGCACTTGCAAGCAAGTAAATTCAGCATCTGTGTAAGTTAAAATGTCAGCTTTTACACGGCCCTTCGAGAGCCTCAGGGACAGTCCCGCCCCCTCTACTCCTTGTTCCTCTCCGCAAAGTCTTTGGCGTAGGCGGCTTCCATCTTGCGGATGGATTCTATAAGGCTAGAAATCATTCCAAGGTTTGAATCAAGGCTAAGCTGGTAAAAAATCTGTGTTCCCTTCTTTAGCGGAACAACCCAGCCAGAATCCTTAAGAACCTTAAGGTGGTGGGAAATTGCCGGCCGGGAAAGGTTTGTCTTGGCAGAAAGGTTTGTAACGTTAATTCCTTCAAATCCAGAGTCTGCAAGCTTTAAGAGAATATTCTGCCTAACCTCGTCACCCAGGGCAACGAGCATTGGGCCACATGTTTTAAATTTGTCAATAAGCCTTTTAAGTTCCTTCTTGTCTATCAAATCATCCCTTCCTTTGTTTTGCGGAAAGCACTGCTTCCGTATTGCCTTCAATATACTTCCTAGGCGTGGATTTGTCAATATCTTTGTCCAAATTATTAAACCTTTGAACATTCAAACGTTTAAGCGTTTAATTTTTTTTACCAAAGCTATTGACATTTGCATTCAAACTTGGTATATTACAGTCATCGGTTTAACAAATTGAACGCTTAGGCAAAAAGCCCAGGGTTCATCCATATAAAGCAAGAGGAGTTTTTATGAATTTCGTAAAAAAGTTTTTCAAGCATCCATGGATTATCATAGTATTCTCCATCGCCCTTACAGGATTCCTAGGATTCTTCCTAAAGGACCTTACAATCGAAAACACAATCAGAATGTTCTTCCCCAAGAACGACCAATCCTACACCCGCCTTACAAAGACGGAAGACGAATTCGGTTCAATGATTTCCCTGGGAATCAGCATCGAGTCAAAAAGTGGCTCAATCCTAACACCGGAAAACATTCAGGTAATAAAGAACATAACAGACCAGGCGCTAAAGGTAAAATACGTAGAAGACGTAGACTCCCTCACCCACATTGACTATGTTTGCAACCAGGACGGAGCAATTTCTGCAAGCCAGCTTATCCCGGACGACGACTACGACGAAAGCGGCAACTACATTGGAAGCAAAGAAATGCTTGCCCGCCTAAAGGACCGCCTTAACGAATGGGACGACATCTACAGCCGCGTAATTATAGACGACAACTACACAGGCACACAGATTCAGGTTACGCTCGAACCAAAGGGCGAAGAACAGATTGCTTTTGAAAGCGCAGACGAAGAATACACAAAGGCAAAGAAAGCCCTAAAGGAAGCCGTCAGCTCAAAAACCGCAGACGCAGAAACAATAGCCTCCCTAAAGGCAGCGGTAAAAGAAGCCAAGAAGAACCGCACAGCCGCAAAGAAGGCAACCTACAAGGCAAAGGGCGACTCTGTACGCAACCAGGAAGTTCTGGACAACATCCGCGCAATCACGGAAAAGGAACTTGCAGGAAAGAACCTTACCTACAAATTCTACGGCGACCCTTCCCTTTCGGAAAACTCAAAGAGCTTCATGCTCTCAGACCTTACCCGCCTTATTCCCCTTGTAGCAATAGTGCTTCTTATAACACTCTACTTTAGCTTCCACACCCTGGAAGGAACATTTCTCCCCCTGCTTACAGTTCTTATGGCAACTGTCTGCTCATGCGGCCTCATGGCACTCCTTCACGAAACATTCACCCTTGTTTCATCGGTAATACCGGTAGCCCTCATTGCATCAGGTTCAGCCTACGGAATCCACGTGCTTACCCACTACTACAACGAGCTTAACGACGTGGAAGGTGAACTCACAAAAGAAATATACGAAGACGCAGTTTTCAGGGGACTCAAAGAAGTTTCAAAGGCAGTTCTTCTTGCAGCCCTTACGACAGCCGTTGGTTTTGCATCACTTGTAACAAGCCCAATCGAATGTCTTCACAGCTTTGCGGTATTCATGGCAATAGGAGTTGTCTTTGCACTGCTCTTCTCCGTCATCTTCATACCGGCACTCATACTCGTAAAGCCTTACAAACGCGCCCACAGAAGGACTCCTCTGGAAAAGCTTTCAGAAAGGGTAAGAAGGCGCATTGACCTTGCTCATCAGAGACGTGGTGGCAAAACCGCGGAAGAAGCATCTGGCGAAACAACTTATGCAATCTACCGCTTCTTTTGCGGAACACCGGCACGTCTCATCATTTTTACGGTGGCAATCCTCACAATAGCAATAACAGGATTCCGCCTCATAAACATAGACACCGCTTTGGTAAACTACTTCCCACGCTCATCAGAGTTCAGGCAGAACCTTGACTATGTAGACGAGCACTACGCAGGAACAAACAGCACATACTTCCTCATAAGCGGAAAGGAAGACGGCGACGTTACAAACCCGGAACTCCTTACCGCAGTGGACGAAATGCAGCAATACCTTCTTGCAACATACCCGGACAAAATAGGAAAGATTGCTTCATTCACAACATTCATAAAGCGCGTAAACCAGGTATGGCACGACCCGGCAACCGCAGAAATTGCAGGCATGGCATCCGGCGGCCAAGATGAATCAGGAATATCTTCTTTTGGAGACGACGCATTTGCATCATTCGGTGAAGGTGCAGGCAGCGCAGATGTAACCTCTGGCTCAGAAGAAAGCGTATCTTCATTCGGTGAAGACGCATTCGCTTCCTTTGGAGATGGCGCAAGTTCAGCAGAAGAAGTATCTTCATTCGGAGACGACGCATTTGCTTCATTCGGAGAAAGTGACTCTCCTTCAAACGGTGAATCTGAAACTTCATCAGAAGATGCAGGCTCTGCAAACCCACCGCTAGATTTTGTAGACCCCAACATTGCATACAAGGCAGGCCTTGAGCAGACAAAGACAGCAGAAGAAATTCTGAACCTACTCAATACCGCATACATAGAGGCAGGCGGAAAAAACGCCAGCTTTGAAAAGGTATTCGAGCAGTTCCAGAAGCAGCTCAACTACAAGGGTCTTGCCTACTACGAAATCCCGGGCGACGTAACAAAGTACCCTGTTGCCACAAAGGAAGAGCTGCAGGGCGTTGTAAACGACTACATGAGCCTCCTTTCCGGAAGCCTTGACCGCTTTGTAGATAAAGAGAACAAACCGTCCCAGCTCCGCATCCAGTGCCAGCTTAGGACACACGCAACCGCAGACACAGGAATCATAATCGAAGCCGCAAAGGAATACGCAAAGAACCACTTCCCCCAAGGCTACACAATAGAGTTCACAGGCTCAAGCCAGATGGAATACGCAATGACCAACATGATTGTGTCAAGCCAGATTACAAGCCTTTCACTTTCACTTGGTTCCGTATTCCTGATTATAGCAATATCCTTCGGCTCCGTCTGGGCAGGCCTCTTGGGAGTAGTACCGCTTGCCCTCACAATATTGCTAAACTACATGGTCATGGGCTTTGCGGGAATCAACCTGGACTTTATTACAAGCATCATAGCATCAGTTGCAGTCGGTGTTGGAATTGACTACACAATCCACTTCCTTACAACCTACAAGGAAGAAAGAAGCAAATCTGCGGACATAAAGCTTGTCACCATGCAGACATTCAAAAAGAGCGGCAAGGGAATCGTAACAAACGCACTTTCCGTAGGACTGGGCTTCCTTGTACTCTGCCTGTCAAAGTTCTCCGTACTGCGCTGCATTGGAGTGCTTGTGGCAATCGTAATGTTTGCATCCAGCGTGCTTGCAATGACAATCATACCGGGCATCCTCAACTGGTTGGATCCTGCATTCATCAGGCCAAAGAAAGAACCTTCCGCACCAATCGTACCGGAAGAAGAGGAAGAGGAATAAAACAGTAACCAACGCCCCTTGCATTTGTTTACCTATATAAATACGGGTTGTTCAAATGCAAAGGGCCTGCATAGACGGCAATTCGTATTGAATTGTAACAATTAAACTTTCAGGAGATAAGAAGTATGAACAAACTTACAAGAACAGCAACCATCACTTGCGCATTGTTACTCACAGCAGTCTCTGCATTTGCAGACAAAAAAGGCTACGACATCATGAAGCAGGTAGCCGACTTTAAAAAGCCAAAGTTCAGCCACACAGCGGTACAGATGCGTCTTACCGACAAGAACGGCAACAACGAAGACTGGTACGTAGAAGAATACGGCAAGGAAGAAAACGACCTTGGCTCCGTAGTAATGATTTTCCAGAAGGGTGCAAAGAAAGGCACGCGCTTCCTCCAGTGCGAAAACAAGGGAACCCAGCCCGACGACAAGTTCATCTACCTGCCATCATTAAAGCAGTCACGCCGCGTAAATTCAAGCGAAGGCTCAAAGTCATTCCTTGGAACAGACGCAACCTACGATGACCTTTCCACACGCGATGTAGAAGAAGACGAACACACATTCATGGCAGAAGAGCAGAAGAACGGCTACAGCTGCTACAAGATCCGCGAAGACCCAAAAACAAAGAGCCAGTACGACTACCGCATCACATGGATAGACAAAAACACCATGTACCCAATCTACACAGAAATGTACATCAAGGGTAAGCTCGTAAAGACTCTCACAGTCAACAGCATCCAGAAAAAGACCGGCGTAACAGGAATCACCTACGACGTTCCAATGAGCACAACACTCAAGGACATCACCACTGGCCACTCCACAACAATCAACGTTGGCACAATGGAAATTGACAAGGCAATCCCTGCCCACGTCTTTACCCAGCAGTTCCTTAACACAGGAAAATAAATAATACAGGAGGGGAAGGTCTTCCCCTCGCTCCAGCCGGCGTTGCCGTCTTGCGCTACCCCTTCTGCGGGGCAAATCTTTTTGCTAAGCCCCCGCAACGCCCCAATAGGGCATGAATGGTAGCACATGTCCTTTGCGAGTTTCGAAGAAACTCGGTAAGCAACCGCAGGTTGCGACCAACGCCTGCTCCATTTTCTTCTTCATCCAGAGGCCCTTTATGAAAACAACAGCACGCATTTTTGCAGCAAGCGCTGCCCTTCTTTTATTAGCAGCAAATTCAAGCGCACAGGATTCATTTTTTGACGGTGACTCTTCATCCGGCTTTGACTCTTTTGGCGGCTCATCTTCTTCCATACCTGTGGAATTCTCCGGCACACTAAAGGCAGACGGACAAGCATATTTAGACAAGGACGTAGACGGAAAAGACACAGGCTTTGAGGCAAAGAACCTCAAGGACTTTAGGAATGTCCCAACCGATGCGGACGCAAGCGCAAAAATCGGAATCAAGTATTCTGGAAACAAGGCAGACGCAGAAGTAAAGCTCCTCTTCCAGAAGGATATTATAAAAGACCATCCCTTTGACATAATAGACGAGCTTACCCTCTCGGGCTACATGGGAAACCTTACCCTAAATGCAGGCAAGATGAAAATCACCTGGGGAAAGGGAGACAAACTCCACGTCCTTGACAACTTTAACGCGGACGACTACACGGACTTTATCTTCCCCGACTACCTTGACCGCCGCATAAGCACGCCAATGGCCCAGGCAATATACGCACCCGCATATTCAAACAGCGTGGTAAGCAACATAAGGCTGGAGGCTGTATACACTCCATTCCTTCCTACAGACCGCTTTGCAAGCAAGGGCTACTGGGTTCCGGGACAGGTTGGAGAATTAAAGTCCACGGTAACAGGCATTGTAAGCACAAACCTTGCATCCAAGCTTGCCGCAAAAGATGCACTTGCTTCCGCCACCCCAACGGCAGCATACATTGCAGCAGAAAAAAACTACCTTGAATACCTAACTTACGCCAATTCCCTTATGGATGACCCGGAAAATCTTTACCCGGACACAAAGACCCTAAAATACTCCCAACTTGGAGGCCGCGTAACAGCCACATTCAGGCAGTTTGACGTGGGCGCAAGCTATTACTACGGCCACTACAAGCAGCCTTCCGTTGACCTTTCTTCCTACTATGCAGATGCAGCGGCAATAGCATCCAACACAACATTCCTTACAAACTACGGAGCCGCAATCCAAAGTGGAGCCGTAACAAAAGAAGACGCAATCAAAGCATTTGCAATCCAGAGCGGAACAGAACTTTCCCTTCCAGAGCTGCACTACGACCGCAAGCAGACCTTTGGCTTAGAGGCAAGCACAATACTCTGGCACTTTAACCTTCGCGGAGAAGCCGCATTCAACCTTACGGAAGACACAAAGGGCGACAACCCCTGGGTTCACAACAATTCAGTGGCATGGCTTGCAGGATTTGACATTGACCTTCCCTTTGCCAACATGAACGTAAACATTCAGGAAACAGGAAGCCTTACCCTTAACTACGACAAGGTAAAAGACGGAGCCTTTAAGAAATACGACGCAGACTACAACGCAGGCCACGCAACAAACAACCGCCTGGTTGCAAACATAACAACATCCTTCATGAACGAAAAGCTTTCACCAGAAGTTACCGTCATGTACGGAATAGAGCGCGGAGACCTTGTTGTAATGCCAAAGATTGTCTACAAGCCGGTTCCAGACCTTTCCCTCACCGCAAGCGGCATGTATATTGGCTGCAAGGATGAGGAAAGCGAATTCTACGACTGGGAAAACAACAGCTTTGTTCAGCTTGGCGCACGGATTGAATTCTAGAACTTAACAAAACTATACAAAGAAACAAGGGCAGAAAGTTTGACATTTTCCCAATGGCAAAAGTTCTGCCCCTTTAATTTTCGCAAGCAGGGTTTTTATTGATTATTATTCATCATCCATCATTTTTATGAATTCTTCAGGAGTAAGAACTGGTACTGTAGCATTTTTAAAATCGGAAGAATTGTTTGTTATTATGTAATCTACGCCAGAATATAAAGCACATTCATTTTGTATGGAGTCCTCAAAATCAGGAAAGTCTAAATTTTGAGCCGCATCCATTATCCGCTGCTTATCTATAGAACACACCTCAAAAGTCTGGCAGAGTTTTATGATAGTGTTTCGGCAATAATCCAAAGAGCGCCTTTCTGTTTCATGAAGCACATAAAACATATCAGAAAAAGCATGAGCCGCAATGTAGCCTTTCACGAAAAATAAACAATATTGAATCACCCGCTTTGAATTTTCGTAAAGTCCTTGGCGTTTTAGAAGGCAATCAAGAATAATATTTGTGTCAACTAAGACTTTCATATTTTCTCCAACGGGCTTCTCGGGCAGCTTTCTTATAATCATACTCCTCTGATATTGATGACGGCTGGCACAGTTCTTCAAATTCGCTCCACATCTTCTGAGCTTGTGCATATTCTTCTGCCGTCTTAAACTTGCCATAAGGAGATTTTTTATTTTTTTTCTGATCAGACAAAGATTTCACATACATAAGAACGCGTATAACACTTCCCTCATCCATTTGGTCGAGATACTGCATTACTTCTTCTTTTGGAGCAGTTGACATATTTCACCTCTGAATAACACTAATCAACTAGAAGACAATATCCATAACATCTTCTGCCCTTGTTACCGGAATGAATTTTATTCCTTCCTTTACGTGGGCGGGGATTTCTTCAAGGTCGCGCTCGTTGGCCTTGGGGATTATGATTGTCTTTATCTTGTTGCGCTTGGCGGCTACGGTCTTTTCGCGGAGGCCTCCAATTGGGAGCACCTGGCCGGTAAGGCTGAGCTCGCCTGTCATTGCAAGGTTTGCCTTTATCTTTTTGCCGCGAAGGAGGGAGATGAAGGTTGTAGCCATTGTAATTCCTGCGGAGGGGCCGTCCTTTGGAGTTGCGCCTTCCGGAATGTGCAGGTGGATGGTGTTCTTTTCAAACCATTCGCTATTCTTGTACTTGTGTCCAATCGCGTACTGCTTGGCCCAGTTCATGGCAATTTGTGCACTTTCCTTCATTACGTCGCCCATCTGGCCCGTAAGCTGGAGTCCGCCCTTGGAAGATTCAAAGGCAATGCTTTCTATTAGGAGGGTGTCGCCTCCCATGCTTGTCCAGGCAAGGCCGATTGCAGTTCCGGGGACAGAGGCTACCTTTATCTGGCTTTCGTCAAAGATTGCCTTTCCAAGGTACTTGCGAACTTCTTTTGTGTCTATGTTGAATTTCTTTGAGGCAAATGCCTTGCTGATTTTTATCTTTTCATCATGCCAGACTTTCTGCCTTTCTGCACGGAGGGCTTCCTCTTTTTGAGCCTGGGTGTTGTTCTGCACCTGAACTTCTGGAGCAGCTCCGTCTTTTGCAACACCGTCCTTTTCTTTTTCACCGTTAAGGGAAACGGCTGCTGCAACTGCCTCGTTAACGGCCTTAACCGCATCCTGGGGGCTTGCAACTGTGCTTACCCTGCTCTTCTTGGAGGGCTTTGCGCTAACCTTACCGTCGGGGATGTCTTCCATAGTTGGCATCTTTGGCGGGGGATTGTCCTTTTCGTATTCAGCCATAAGCTCGGAGGCAAGCTTGCGGTTTATCTTGTCTATGCACTTCTCGTAGTTACGCACGCCTGCTTCACGGGCATATTCGGTTGCAATAAGGCTTAGGGCGGCCTTGGTGTACTTTACCTGGTTCTTCTTAAAGCCGTTCTTTTCCAGGTTCTTGGGAACAAGGTACTTGGACGCAATCTGAATCTTTTCCTGGTCAATGTAGCCGGAAAGCTCTATGACTTCTGCCCTGTCGCGGAGAGGTCCGGGAACTGTGTCCAGTGTGTTGGCGGTAAGGATAAAGAAGACGTTGCTAAGGTCAAAGGGCAAGTCAAGGTAGGTGTCGCGGAAGGCAACGTTCTGCTCCGGGTCAAGAACTTCAAGAAGGGCAGCTGACGGGTCTCCCTGTGCAGAGGCATTCATCTTGTCTATCTCGTCTATCATAAAGACAGGGGCCTTTGTCTTTGTAATCTTGAGTCCTTCTATAATCTGGCCTGGCATTGCGCCAATGTATGTGCGGCGGTGTCCCTTTATGTTGCCCTCGTCATGCTCACCGCCAACGCTAAAGCGGTAGAAGGGCTTGTTCATGGCACGTGCTATTGAGCGGCCAACGCTGGTTTTTCCAACGCCCGGCGGTCCCACAAGAATCAATACGGAACCCTTACCGTCTCCCTTTAGGCGGCGGACTGCAAGGTATTCCATGATGCGCTTTTTTACGTCGTCAAGGCCATAGTGGTCCTTTTCCAGAATCTTCTTTGCTTCTTCAAGGCTGTAGAGCTCCATTGGCTCGTCGTTCCAAGGCAGGGAAGAAACAAGGTCAAGGAAGTTGCGGCTCTGGTTGTACTCTGGGTCGTGGGGATCCAAAAGCTGGAATTTTTCAAGCTCGGAATAGACGGTTTCCTTTACTTCGCCGGTAAAATGGAAGGCATCTATCTTGCCCTTGAACTTTAGGTAGTCGTTTGTCTTGGGGTCCGTGGAAATGCCCAGTTCTTCCTGAATGGACTTCATCTCTTCGCGGAGGAAGTAGTCCCTCTGGTTCTTTTCCACCTTTTCGTTAAGCTCGTTCTGAATTTTCTTTTGTACGCGCAAGATTTCCTGTTCCTTTTTAATGTAGACAAGGACCTGCTCCATTCTTTCGCGGACGTTTAGAGTTTCAAGGACTTTCTGCTGCTCTTCCTTGTCTATGTTAAGGATGGAGGCTATAAAATCCGCAATTTTACCCGGGTGGTCAATGTTCACCATGTTAAGGCGCATTTCCTCGCTGAACATGGGGTTGTTTTCGCTTACTTCCTTCATCTCGCTGATGAGGGCGCGGGTAAGGGCCTTTACCTCAAAGGTGTCACCGCCAATGTCATCAAGGTATTCAACTGCGGCAACCATGGGGGTGCTTATGCTAAGGGTCTTGCGTATCTTAAAGCGGGCAATGGTGCTCACAAAGACATTTATTCCACCGTCTGGAAGGTTAATCTTCTTTATAATGCGGGCAACGGTTCCAACATCGTGAACATCGGCAAGGGTTGGCTTTTCAACGTCATTCTTGAGCATGACAATACCTATGCAGCCATCCCCCTCGTAGGCTTCCTCCACAACCTTTGTGTCATCGGGATTGTTAATCATAAGGGGCGTAAAAATGCCCGGAAAAATAGGCCTTCCGCCTATGGGAACAATAAATAGCTTGTTGGGGAGTTCCTGCTCCGCCGGCAGTGAGGATTTATCTGAATTTGTCTTATCGCTTTTCATACATATAAATATAATACAAATGGCAAAAAAAGACAAATTTTCTTAGGGGAGCCTCCAAATGCTTCAGTTTTTAAACTTTCCCTTGAATTTGCAAGTAGCTAACCCCGTGGGGGCATAATGGGAAGCAAAGAGTTTTATTCAAATTTATAGATGCTTTCTTCTGCCCAGCTGTACTGGGACATGTATTCTCCGTGGAACTGGTCGGATTCATTCATCGGTTTTCCGTTTAGGTAATCTATAAAGTCACATCCAAACTTTGTAAAATCTGCGGCATAAGTGTCTCCTGAATGGGTTACTATGTCAGGGGCACCGGCTGCTTCCAGAGATTTCTTTAAGTCTGCAAGGATCTTTGTCATATAAGACTGTGTGTTTCTGTCGTAACTCGAGTCTTCAAAGACTACCGCGGCAATATCCTTCCGGCTGCATGCAGAGCCCTGGCGGTCAATCAGAAATGCCAAAAATTCCTTTGCTTTTGACCGGGTAAATTTTACGGCAACACCGTCTACAAAAAAATCAAAACTGCCAAAGGTTTTTGCATAGAATTTAGGCTTCTGGCTGTCTTCTGCAAATGCGGTTTTTTGAAGCTTTTTATAATTCTCCAGTTCTTCCAGGACAGCTTCTTTTTTTACCGGTTTTAGCAAATAGCCGATTGCATGATTTTTGAATGCTTCAAGCGCAAACTGGGGATACCCGGTCGTAAATACAACCGCAGTCACAGGGGAAATTTCATGAATTTTCTTGCAAAGCTCAAGCCCCGTCATTTCTGGCATATCTATGTCAAGAAATGCAATCTGAACCGAATTTGTCTTTAAGAATTCAAGAGCCTCCTGAACTTCCCTGAACCCCGTCGCTTCCTGAATTTCGGGAATTTCACTTATTGTTTCAAGAAGGTCGCCAAGAACATACTTTTCATCATCAACACGAATTACTTTCATTTTGGAATCCTCATCGTAATTGTAACGCCTTTTTCGGGAATGCTGTCTATTTTGAATGTACCGTGAACAATCCTTTCTATCCTTACCCTGGTATTTGTAAGGCCTATATGCGTACGGCTTCCGTTAAATTGGCCTTTGACAAAGCCTTTGCCGTTATCCTGAACCACTATGTTGTGGAAAGCTTCATCCGCAAAGGTATGCACAAGAATATGACCGTCCTTTCTGTTTCTTACTCCGTGGCGCACCGCATTTTCTACCATAGGCTGAACAACAAGTGCCGGAACTTCAAAGTCTGAATCTTCTATGTTAAATTCAAAAGTGATGTTGTCAAAACGCAGTTTTTCAATTTCTGCGTAAGTCTTTGTATGCTTAAGCTCCTTTTCAAAAGGAATAGTTGTTTCAAGGCTGGCAAAATCCATGTTGCACCTAAGGTAATCTGCAAAATTTGTGATTGTTTTTGCCGCAAGACCAGGATCTTCACGGCACAAAGCCTTTATTGTCGTGAGGGTGTTGTACATAAAGTGCGGCTGAATCTGGCTTATCATCACTTTGTTTTTGAATTCTTCAATTTTGAATCCAAGATTTACATGGATGTTAATGTAAAGAATGATTATTACTGCAAGAACAGACATATACATCAGAGAAAGTGAATATGAAGCGTTCTGAATAATTATTGTAATCAGCGGGACAATAGCCATCAGAATATACGGAAGCTTGATTTTTACAAGGATTTTAACGGTGCATGCATAATAAAGAAGCAGAAGGCACACGATTGCAGGAAAAATGTACTGAAGATATCTGTATTTTCCAGGAAAATACATGGCATTTGAAATAGTGTAATAAAAACCGAATTTTATGTTCAGAAATACGCTAAAATAATACGTTACTGCCGCAATTCTGATTCCATAAAGAACCGGCTTGGGAATGGAAGTCCTAATGTTCATTATTTCAATTTCAGAATTCCAGAACAGCTGGAAAATTATCCCTGCACAGACTAAGAAAACGGCATTACATACTATTAGAAGGGAATTGTAGTAAAGTTTCCCGGAGATAATCCATGAAATGCAGTCGCTAAAGAGAATCAGATCCTCAAAAAAAAGCAACTGCTGAAAAAGAACCCTGAACCTGTTTTTCTTTTCACTGATAATTAGAGAGGCATAAAGGAAGGAGCATACGGCCATGCCGGTAAGTTCCATAGAAATGTTTGCAGCAGCTTCTATATTCTCCTTTATTGTTCCCCCAGGAATCAAGTTAAAGAAATGAAAATGCTGGCAGCAGAATAACGCAGAAATAAAAAACACAAGTGTAAGGAAAAACAAGCCCCATCCGGTAATATTTTTTTCTTTCATACAATAAATATACAACATTTTGCCTTTTTTGTCCTACATCTGGCAACATCACTTTTCTATACTGTGACCATACTAAAGAAACAGAGGTTGCCGCTTAAAGGGCAGCAAAGGAGTAAGACAATGAAACACGGTATTTTCTTAAAAATGGGCTTAATTGCAGCAGGATTGGGAGCATTCTTTACAGGCTGTTCAGGAGTATGCTCTGATTATTCTAGCAGGGAGGCCAGCATTGGCAACACCTCATCAATCAAAAACAGGGCGGCAGTAGAAAAGCTTGCCTACATGGGAGGTTCGGCTGTTTACAATGCAAACGATCCTTCTGCAACACAGCTTGCAAAAAATGCAGTGGTTGCAGTAAGACTTGGCAAGGTTGAAAAAAATAACCTTGGCGGTGGCTTTGTAAGCTATAAAAACTCAAGCACAGATTACACCCTCGGTTTTATTGAAGTTTCAGATGTCAATTCGGACTGCATAAGCTTTTCCTACAGCACCTTTACAAATGATTCAAACTCATCTTCTTTTGCAGGCTACTTTATACTTAGAAACGGAGAAAGCTGCGACCTGAACGGTGACGGTGAAACGGACGTAAAGTACGAAAAAGGCCACAATGGAATAAAAAACACAAACTGGCTCACTTTCATCAACAACGAAGAAAAAGACACTTCATCACTTTTCGCTATTATCCCGGAGCAGTATGAAAACCGCACCTACCCTGCTGGGCTTATAGGAATCAACTCTGACGGACGCTCGGTTGTAACAAAGAACAACATAAGGACAAAAGGCCGTGCCATTGTTGCAAACATATCTTACGGTGATTATGTAATTGATTCTGATACAAACAGTTGCCAGATTTATGTAGGTTCTCATATCTCCGGCCGCTCTGCCAGGTCTTTGAACGAAGGTGAACTTAAGGCCATAAACTCCGGTAAGTCGGAAGATGTTCAAAGCCTTTTGTTCAAGCCACAGGAATTTGACGGAAGCTATTCAATTTCTGAATTGCTTGGTAAAATGCCGGCTTCAATTGTAACAAAGAGCTATGCAGAAATGTCTGTATTCGAAGCAGTTGGATACTTGAACAGCCTTATTGCCCGCAAGGACTTTATAGAAAATCTTGTTGCCGCTGAATCTGGAGACGCAGTGGAAGAAATCAAACAGCAGCTTGCAATGCAGCCAATTTCCTGCGAAGAAGAAAGAGTCCTGTTCAACAGGCACTCACTTGCCTTGGTTTACCCCAATTTGTGCCCGGACTTTAGCCTTGCTTCAACTTCAATGAGCGTTGTATTCCCCTGGCTTTACGTTAGCTTTGGAGAGTTGCCTACAGAAGAAGAAATTGAAAACAATGCCAGCAGGGCACGCAGCATTGACTCTTCTTCAAAGGCTGTTTATGCAGAGGAATATGAAAACTATCTTGCAAAAAGGAAGGCTATTGAAGAAGGTTTTAATAAACTTACAAGTTTTGATGTTGCACCATTGATCGGCTCGATTATTGGAAACGGACAGCTTGCAAGCCTTATGAACCAGACAAAAATCAGCCTTAAGGTTGGTGTTGACGGCAACTTAAGCATTGCACTCAGCAACATTAGCGCAAGAATGAAGCTTTGCGTACTTGCTTCTGTAGACATTCAGGACAAGCTTTCATACAACATAAAGGGAACTTCATTGTTCTCCAAGAAAAAGGGTGAAATTACTTCTGTTGACGACTACAAAAAGAAGTTCCCCAATTCGTCCATGTCTGAAGATGAAATCAAAAAGGTTTTCATGCTCGACGAAGATGCAACAAAAAAGGAATGGGGAATCAACAAGTGGTACTTCAATTTTGCAAACGACGGCCAGACGGTAAATACGCTCGGATGCATTTACCCAAGTGCAGATGCAAAAGACTTCCATGTAAACTTCCAACCGGTAAAGACACTTCCTATCGTAGTAACATTCGACGGAAAGTTTGACATTCTTGCAAAAATGAATGCGGTAATTGAGTTCAAGAACCTTTATGCAGGCGGCATTTGCGTGTTTGGTTACGAAGTAAAGTTTGGTGCAGACTGGGGATTCAGAAAATGGTACACAGTTTTTGGAAAAAGAGTTGCTCCAAAAATTACCAGCTTCTACTTTGACTGCTATGGTAATGGAGAAAAAATAGCGGAAAGTGCATCTTACTTCGGTCCAAAGGAAAAAGACGATTCAAAGACTTTGATTGGTGGCGGCGTAATGGCACAGATTATTCCTGTTGTTCAGATACGCGGAGGCATTGGAGTTGGAGGAGATGCCTATGTTGTTGAAGCAGACTTTACAGCAGGCGTTAAGTTTACAGTAGCAGCCCCGGTTGCAGGCTACATTGGACTTTCTTGGCAGCCTTCAACAGGAGACTTGATGCTTGTTGCGGAATCTGGAATGAACATAGTTTCAACACTTGACGTAGACCTTCAGCTGTATGTTGATCCGCCGCTCGTAAGCGCAAAAAGATGGCACAAAGATATTTATAAGATTGGAATGATGAGATGGCAGATTTACAAGCTCCGCACAGAGGGCTGGAATGTTGTCAAAAAAGAAGGATTCAAGGTTCTTGAATAAACCGTGTTTCAATAAAACTGAATGACAGTTTTGGCAGGTTCTGGAAGAAATTTTTCAGAACCTGCATTTTTTTTACAAGCTAATGTTTTTTGCTCCTTTTTTGCGGAACAATTTTCATCATGGAAAAGTTACCCAAGGCCTTTATTTCTTCGCCGGGTGCAAGGGCATATATTTCTTCAGCCTTTACATCCTGACCGTTCAGACTTCCGCTTCCTTCTATTATAAAAAGAAGGGTAAAATCTTCCACGCACCTTGGAGACGAGGCCTCATCAGCAACACCTTCGTATTGGCCTTCCACAAAAATCTGCTCAAGGGTAAAATATGGGCAGGAAAAGACACCGGGGAATGCAGAAACGCTTCTAACCGGGCTGTCCTTTATGCAGGCAATGGCCTTTTCCTCGTGGCACTCGCGCCCCCGCCCCCAGTCGTAGAAGCGGTAGGTTATGTCGCATGACTGCTGCACTTCCAAAAGCCGTAAGCCTCCGCCTATGGCATGGACGGTTCCAGAGGGAATGTAGATAAAGTCGCCCTTCTTTACGCTTACGTAGTTTAGGCAGTCCTGTATGGAATTTGCCTTTATAGCCTTCCTAAGCTCGCTTGCGGTGTAGACTCCGTTAAGGCCGTATACAAGGCGGGCATCAGAAGCCGCATCAAGCACGTACCAGCATTCGGTCTTGCCGCATGCATTTTCCCCCTCGTAAAGCCTTGCAGTTGCATCATCGGGGTGAATCTGAACGCTAAGCTTGTCGTTAGCCTGAATCACCTTTACCAAAAGGGGATAGCTTCCCCCGCAGAACTTTTCAAAGGCATCCTGCTTTCCGTTGGGATGGGTGGAGGCAATCCAAAGCTCGTAACCCCATATCTTGTCTGACTTTATGGCTTTAAGCGCAATCATTCTGCCCTCCTAGTCCTTCCAGAGTGTGGCCGGATAGTAGCCGTCCGCAATCTTCTTTGCAATGGCAGCCTTTACAATCTCGCGGTCTTCTGGATAGGTCATTCCAAACCATTTTTCGCTTGACGTAAAGAATTTTATGCTTCCCTCCCCGTGGCGTACAATGTCGCTTGCCGCAACAGGAAGAAGGGCCTCTGTCTTGGGCTGGTCAAGGGAAGTTTTCTTAAAGTTGTCCCAGTACTTGTGGAATTCCTCAAAAGCCTTAAGGCTAAAGGCAAAAAGGTTCATGCTAACCCATTCCTTGCCGGTAAATTCCACCTCTTTTCCTTCAAATTCGCTTATGATTTTACCGTTTACGCGGCCAATTTTCGTGTGCTCGGTGATGGATTCAAGGTAGCCGTCCTTTACAGAGCAAACTCCCCTGCTTACGGTACCGCTGTCACTCATGGTGTTGCCAAGAACGTAGCCAACCATTGCGTGTTCGCGGGACTGGGGGTCAAGAGAGCCCAGGTATTTTCCAAGCACGTTGAATGCCTCGCGTCCATAATAGTCATCGCTATTGATTACCGCAAATGGAGACTTTACCTTTTCCTCCGCGCACAAAACCGCGTGAATGGTACCCCAAGGCTTTGTCCTCTGAGCAGCACGCCCAGCTTCCTCCGCCGTCAAAAGCGAATCCATGTTCTGGAAGACATATTCTGCATCCATATTGCGGGCAACACGGTCAAAAAGCCGCTCCCTAAAGTCCTTTTCTATGTCCTTTCTGATGATATAAACAATCTTGCCAAAACCGGCATTTTTTGCATCGTATGCCGCATAGTCAAGCAGGCATTCTCCGTCGCGTCCAACAGCATCAATCTGCTTTACTCCGCCGTAACGGCTTCCCATGCCTGCTGCAAGAACTACAAGTGTTGGTTTCATTACTCCTACTCCCTTTTGTTCAATGTTATTTTATCTATTCTAACACTTGAAAAGACTAAAGGCAACATAAATAACGATTTTGTCTTTTTCTTCTTTTTGCGGCAGTTTCTTTTGCTAAGGGCTTTCCGGGGTTCCGTGGGTCCCTACCCACTCCATTGCCTATGGCAACGGCAACGGGTTGCAAGCAACCCTGCCGCCCCTACAATCCCTGCCGTGCCTTCTTTTGGGACAGAGCGTTTTACGTAGTCACGGAAGCATTTTTTATGATTTTAGCTAATTTCTGGCTTAAGGGTAATAATTTTTGTGCCGTTGCAATAAATTGTACACAAGTGAGTACTGCTCAGATAACCAAAACCACTAGTTTCAAGAACGTAACCGGTAAAATCACATACATTTGTGGAGGTTGTAAGTGTAAGTTCTCTATTCGCTCCAGAAGGGCAGTAACCCTCATCCTCTGTACTTTTAAAATACCACTCGTAAGTGCAGCCTGGCAAATTTCTGCTCAATGACATGATATTGTCAATGGTTGGAGTATGAAAAGTCAAATTTGAAAGCTGAACATTTGCCGCATTCTCCTGACCGCCAAGAATTGTAACTTCATCACTTACGCCAATCGTGCAACTCACAGGGGCGTAATCGGATCCTAGATTTTGTAAGCATACAACCCGCACTTTTGAGCCAGCCCTTATGCCGCCAAATTCCACTTTAATTCCAGCTGCGGGAAAATTATTCTCTGAAAAGGAAATGGTCTTTTTTGCCTTGTAGTCACCGGTTACAAAAATAGTCATCGTATCCGTAGGGTCTCCGATGTCGCGGGCAGCAAGCCTTTGGCAGACGGAGGACGGTATGTTAAGGCAAACACTGCCGTCTTCTTCTTGGTGGGAGCAGGATTGCAGGAAAAGCAAAAGCCCTGCTGTAAGACAGAATTTAAATATTCTTAAAAACAAGGGAGAGGTAACTTTCATTTTGAGCCTCCAGGTGTTGGCGTTTACAATGTTTTCTTAGCCTTTATTATAATGCCAATCTTAAGTTTTTCAAGAAACTTTTATTTTTAGAAGAAGAGTACCTACTTTTTTTTGTACTTGCCCACCAGCCTAGCCCCGATTGGAAGGGCGCGGAACGCGTTGCGGAGCAATGGAGGCGAAAGCCGGAACCCTGGAAAGCGGGTAAAAAATTGCCTCCATGCAATTTTTTACCCGTAAGTTTCCTTGCGGAAACTTACCGCACTTTACCGCTAAAAAATGACGCGCCCTCCATGGCGCTACTTGTTTAAGCTAGGGTAAAAATTACATGGAGTCTGGACGGGCACGTAGTGACCGGACACAGTCAAACCATGGCCTGCGCTCCAGATTTTAGAAAAAAATCTATACGGAAACCAGGGTTTCGAGCGCGAGTTTTATCATGTTGGTGAACGAAGTCTGCCTCTCTTCCGCCGTAGTCTCGCCGCCAAGCAGGATGTGGTCGCTTACGGTAAGGATTGCAAGGGCCTTTCTGCCGAATTTTGCCGCAAGGGTGTAAAGTTCGGCCGCCTCCATCTCTATTCCGGCAACCCCGTACTGGGACCAAAGCTTCCAGTTTTCCTTGTCATCGTAAAAGTTGTCGCTGGAGACGCAAAGCCCAACCGTATGCTTAAGGCCCATCTTTTCTGCCTGAAGGTCCGCCTGCTTTAAGAGCGAAAAGTCGGCTGCGGGCGCATAATGCATACCGTTAAAACGGTGGGTGTTCATGGAGCCGTCCGTACATGCCGCCTGGGCCAAAAGGACTTCCCTGAGCGCCAGTTCCTTTTTTACGCTTCCGCAAGTTCCAACGCGGATTGCATTCTGAACCCCATAGAACTTAAAAAGCTCCGTCGCATAGATGGAAATGGATGGCTGCCCCATTCCCGTACCCTGCACGCTCACTCTTTTGCCCTTGTAAGTGCCAGTAAAACCGTACATTCCACGCACTTCATTGTAACAGACAGGATTTTCCAAAAAATTTTCAGCTATGAATTTTGCCCTTAGCGGGTCACCGGGAAGCAATACAGAATCTGCGATTGCTCCCTCTTTTGCATTTATGTGTGTACTCATGACTCCATTATAACACGGAAGCCCGCAATTTAACAATCAGAAATTTCCCGTGTCCATTAATTTCTAAAAGCTTGCCGAAGGAGAATTTTTTAGGCTCTTGTTTCCACGCTTGTAAGGCAGGACGACAGGAACAAGGCTGAAGAAAGCAACCTTGCACTTAACTGTAGTTTATGGCGGAGCGGTATCTTCCCAGCCTACATTCAGCAACTTGAAGATTACACTTACAGTGGAATGAAGCAGGAAAAACAAAAAAGGCAGCGCAGAACTTTGTGTGTCCCGCACTGCCCTTTATCCGCACCTGTAAAACAGGTACTTTACATGATGTTCTGAATCATTTTGATTAGAGGAGATTCCTTTACAGGAGCCTTCAGGTCTTCGCGGATAGAAGCACGCTCTGCCGCTTCAGCCGCATCGGTTGCAGGATTTCCCTTATTGTCGGCAGCCGGGCGTGTGTCCGTAACAGCGTTTCCGTCCTTACCCTGAGCCGCACTCTGGTCATCAGGAAGCTTTACAAGAATCACCTCGTCACCGGAATTAAGGGTGTCGTAAAAACCCTTCTTTGTGTAGGTTCCTTCAGAAATTTCCTCGTTCACCTTGTCAATAACAAAGGTTCCAAGCAAATCCTTTTCGCTGTAGTAAACACCAGTGCCGCTGTCTGCAGTAAGAATCTTGCCCTGCTTTACAACGTCAAACTGTGCTCCCTTTACCATGCCATCGCTCTTTCCCAAGTCCACAAGGAGGGTGCCGGACGTATTGCGGATAACCTTTCCCCTGATTGGAAGAATGTCAAGAACAGCCTGGCGGAAGCGCCTTAGGGACTTTGCAACGCGGTCGTTTCCTGTGCGGTAGACGTGGATTTCCGTGGTCTTTGTTCCAGTCCTTGCTGAATAAAGGGTTGCGTCAAGGGAGAATGAGCGGTCTGTCTCCTGAATGCTAAGGATTGCAAAGTAGTCGCGTCCACCTGTGCGGGCAAGACGGAAAGCCTCTGCAAAGCCTTCAACAGCCTTGGCCTGTACGTTTACGGACGTGGAAGGAATGCCGTTGAACAAATCCTTTGCTGCGCGGGAAATTACCTGCTCTGCATCAGCATGCAAAAGCTGAACAGGAGCCTTCTTGTAGTATATTCCAAGGTTCCACCTGGACTTGTCAAGGTAGAAGGGGGCTACATTCCACTTGTTTGCAAGGTTAGAAATCATAAGGCTTTCAAGGGCCTCTTCCGTGTCTTCGTTCTTAACCTGCTGGTCGCTCTTCTTGCCGGGATTCATGTAGTTCTCGCCAATGAATTTAAGCTGGTTCAGGTAAAGTTCGTAAAAACCGTCACGCTCAAGCATGTTTGCAAACTTCTGCCTTGCAGTTGAATTGAGCGGGTCTACGCTAAGGGCCTTCTGGTATTCATAGCGTTCGCTGGGGCCGTCAAAGCTGCGCTTAAATTCCGCCGCCTTGGAGATATGGAATTTTGCCCAGTTGGAGCGTCTTGTGTCTTCTATATTAAGCGAGTCAGAAATCTGCTGCTCAAGTGCAAACCTCATCACCTCGTCATAGGGGTCTATGCTAAGGCCTGTGGTAAAAGTGTTAAGTGCAAGCTGGGAGTTGCCAAGCTTTGCCTGTGAAAGTCCCTTTAGGTACCATGCGGTGCTAAGGTTGCGGTTGCGCCCAATGCGGAATTCGCAGAGGTCAATCACCTCATTGTACCTTCCCTGGGAATAAAGAATCTGGGACAAAAGCTCGTATGCCTTGTCGTAATTGCCGCGAATCTGGACTGCGCTCCTAGCCCTGCGCTCCGCTTCCTGAAGATTTCCCCTCTTTGCTGCAAGATAGGCTGCCAGGTAATGAACTTCTGCCTCTGAACTGTGGTATTCAAGGGCCTGGTTTACATAGCGTTCTGCAACAGCATCCTTTCCTTCCTCAGAAGTAACAAGTGCCAGACTAAGAAGGGCCTTGCGGTTATTTGCATCGCGCTTAAGTGCGTCAAGGTAGCGCTTTTCCGCTGCAGAAAGGCTTCCTCCGTAGAGGTCAATCTCTGCAAGACCAAAGCGTGCGTCTATGTCGTTGGGGTACTTTGCAAGAACACCGTTAAAGACGGTACGTGCTTCGCTAATCTTGCCAAGGGCTATAAGTGCCAACCCCTTAAGGTTCTGAACCTGGGTAAGGTTGCGGGAGTATTTTGCTGCGGTGTCGGCATACTGAACCGAAAGGTCATATTCACCAAGGCAGAAAGTACACACTGCAAGGTTGTACCAAGCGTCCCCATACTGGGCATTCATCTGAAGTGCTTCCTGATAGGTCTCTATGGCACCATAGTAGTCTTCCCTCTGCTGCATGGCATAAGCCTGGTTATAAAGAGAAACTGCCGTCTTTTTCACCTGCGCCCAAAGCGGATTCATCATGACCGCAAGCGAAAGTGCAAGCACCGCGCGGGCAAACTTTTTCATGTAAAACATCATCTAACCTCCCCCAAAGTCAGCTATTATCCTTTTCCTTTGATTTTCGTAAAATCACCTTGATAACATTAACTTTATGGCCTTCCATTTCCTGAACTATAAAATCCCAGTCGTGCCATGAGACTTTTTCGAATTTTACAGGAATTTTACCGAACAAGTCAAACACAAAGCCTCCCAGGGTGTCAAAATTTTCCGTCGGGAAGGTTGAATTTATGGTCTCGTTCAAGTCGTCAAGGCTTACGCGGGCATCGCAGAGCCACACGTTTTCATTCAGGGGAAGAATGTCCGCCATTTCGTTGTCAAATTCATCCTGAATGTCGCCTACAATTTCTTCTATTATATCTTCCATGCAAACAATGCCGCTTATTCCGCCGTATTCGTCAATGGCAAGGGCTATGTGGATGTGCCTCCTCTTGAATTCGCGGAGCAGGCTGTCTATCCTCTTGCTTTCTGGAACAAAATATGGCTTACGGATTATCTTTTCCAGGTTGATTTCTTCGTGGCGGGCAAGAACCGCAATCATGTCCTTTACGTACAATACGCCAACAACATTGTCTATTGAAGTTGAATATACCGGGAACCTTGAATGGCCGCTTTCCGTAACCTTCTGCAAAAGCTCGTCCTGGGGGGTGCCAAGAGCTATAAAGTCCACGTCTATGCGGGGAACCATTACTTCCTTTACAGTTGTCTCGGACAAGTCCTTAACGCCCTCTATCATGTCGTTCACTTCTTCCGCAAGAAGCTTTGACTGAAGGGACTGCTGTTGCAAAGGCTCTCCTTCATTTGAAGAGCCACTAAAACTTTTATCCTGCTTTTTCTTACCAAAGCCAAACATTTCTTATAATTTCCTTAAACTAATTAATAATTTTTTCTTCTTTCAGCTGAATCAATATCTTCTTCTGAATCTTAAGCATCTCGCACACAGGCTCAACGCCCTCTTGGACATGCTCCTCCCCATGGTCAAGGCCGTTCAGATGGAGCAGCCCGTGCACGATAAGCCTTTTTAGCTCGTCATCCTGGTCAGTATTAAAATACTGGGCATTCACCGGCAGGGTTTCCAGGCTGATTGCAATGTCTCCTGCGCAAAACCATTCATTCCCCTCTTCGTCGGTATAGGAAACTCCGTCCTCAAAACTTAAAACATCAGTTGGAGCGTCTATGTTACGGTATTCCCTGTTTAAATCCTTTATAAAAGCGTCCGTGCAGAACAAAAGCGACACTTCCTCTCCTTCATAGCCAGCGGCTGTCATGGCCTTTTGGGCAAACTGCTCTGCTTTGGAAAGCCAAGAGGGTTCTTCCATTCCGTCTTCCACGGAAACAAGTATTCTGTTAGGCATAGGTCTTGTCCTTTTCGTCCGACTTTGCAGACTTTGAAGATTTTTCTCCAGACTTTGAATTCTTTCCTTTTTTTGTCTCTTTTTCGCCAGGTTCGTCTGACTTTTCTTTGGACGAAGCCTTGGAACTCTTTGCAGAAGGCTCTTTTTTCTCCGAGGTTGATTCACTTGCCTTCTCTACTTCTGCCTTTTCATCCTTTTCTTCTTCTTTTGAAGGAGCGGCATCAGGAGCTTTCTGAACACCAGCGGCAGAAGCGTTGTCCGGTAGTCCTGTGTCCGGATCCTTCTGGTCTGGATACTTTATGCGGCTGTGGTAGTAGCCCGCAAGAATCTGCACAAAGGCATCCTTTACAAGCTTTAGGTCCTTGAAGGTGATTCCACAGTTGTTAAGCTGGTTGTTTGCAATCTTTGAGTCCACAAGTTCCTGAACGAATTTCTCGATGCGGGAGACGGAGGGCTTTGTTAGGGAACGGCAGGCGGCCTCCACAGTGTCTGCAAGCATTACCACTGCGCTTTCCTTGGATGAGGGAGGGTTACCCGTGTAGGAATAGTCCTCCGGGTTAACGTTGGGGTCCTTTTCCTTTGCCGAATTGTAGAAGAAGGAAATAACCTGGTTTCCGTGGTGCTCGCGGATAATGTCTATGATTCTGTCCGGCATGTGCAGTGCCATGGCTGTCTCCACGCCTTTTTTTACGTGGCTCCTGATTATGCTTACGGAAAGAGACGGGTTAATCTCCTCATGCAGGTTTGTACCAGTCTGGTTTTCGGTAAAATACTCGGGATTGTCCATCTTGCCTATGTCGTGGTAATAGGCTCCAACCCGAGCCAAAAGACCGTTTGCACCTATCTCGTTGCAGGCGGTTTCTGCAAGCTGAGCCACCATCATTGAATGGCTGTAGGTTCCGCTTGCATTTACCAGAAGCTTTTTCATCGTCGGGGTACTAAGGTCGTTCAAATCCATTAGGCGGAAGACCGATGAGGTGTTCAAAAGCAGCTCTATTGGCGTAAGGAAGCCCAGGCAGAGGATTCCCGAGAAGAAGCCGTTGAATGCTACACCCGGCAAAAGGGCAAACATGTCGCCCAGCGGCGAATTAAAGGCTATCTTTAGCACGATAAGGAAGACGCAGTTTAAGGCGCTCTGGACAAAAGATGCCACTAGCATGTCTATTCTGCGGTTTATGCGGCGAACTATGCGTGAGGCTGCAAGTGAAGAGGCCATTATATACAGGAAGGGAAGCAGCTGGCCACCGGCTGCATTCAGAACGCTGAAGGAAACCAGAATAGAAAAATAAACTGCATTTCTCTGGCCAAAAAGGATTGCCACAAGGAAGACAAAGAATATAGCCGGGGTTGAAAGGGCAATCAGCATGGAAGACTGGAAAGGCCCCTTGCCCGCAACAAAAAGCGCGGAACCGTATGTAAGCACAAAGAAGACGCTGCCGGTTATCTGATCTTTAAGCGGAAGTGGATAGCCAAGGCATGTCGTTCCAAAAAGGAAGAAGAACATTGCACTCAAAAGCATCATGAAAAGCACGGTGTCTGCAAAAAGCCTGTAGTCTATGTAGGCGGGGGCTTCTGCCATGCGCTTGAGCTTTGCATACTCCGCCTCGGTGATGGGGAAGCCCTTCTTTATAATCTTTTCTCCCTTGGTGATTGAAATTTCATTTTCAAAGTCTGCAGGGATGGACTTCCTGGCCACAATGTCGCGGTCGGCAACCTGGCCAACCTCATATTCAGTCAGGGACTGTGAGGAAACAGAATCAGACGTTGCAGTATGCAAAAAAGAAAGCAATAGTGCACAGATAAAGGTCACGATGAATACAATCAGCTTTGCGATGTTTTTCCTTACATAGGAAGAGATAGCCGAGAAAGTATCGCTGAAATAGTTATTCTTATTGTTCTTCTTCATTTTCGTACGCCTGGATTATCCGTTTTACAAGGCTGTTGCGGACTACGTCCTGGGAGCTAAGCTCCTTGATTGCAATGCCCTGCACGTTTTTTAGCAATTTTACCGCGTGCAAAAGCCCGGAAGGAACTCTGCGCGGCAAATCTATCTGAGTTATATCGCCGGTTATAAAAACCTTTGAACCTTCGCCCATACGGGTAAGGAACATCTTCATCTGTTCAACCGTGGTATTCTGGGCTTCGTCCAGAATAACAACGCTGTCGTTAAGCGTGCGACCCCTCATGTAGGCAAGGGGTGCCGCCTCCACTATTCCGCCCTCAACCATCTTTCTGACAGTCTCGCGGGGAAGAATGCAATTCATGGCATCGTAGAGGGGCCTTATGTAGGGGTTGAGTTTGTCCTCCAAGTCTCCGGGAAGGAATCCCAGGCTTTCCCCTGCCTCCACAACAGGACGAGCAAGTATGACGGAACTTTTCTGGTGGCTCAGGACAAGACGCAGAGCCTCCGCAACGGCAAGGAAAGTTTTGCCGCAGCCCGCAGGCCCAATGGCAAAAACCATGTCAAAGGATCTCATGGCATGGACAAATTCAGCCTGCCCCTTAGTGCGGGGATAAACCTTTCTTACCCCGCCCGGCACAGAAACCGAGCAGCGGTCAAACAGGGCCCTGTCCGCAGAAGAAACCCGGTTTCCGCCAGCAGAAGAAAAATCGCTCAGGTCTGCGTTTAGGATTGAGCGCACCAAATCCGTATCGGTAAATTCATCCTGACTTTCAGAAATTTCATCGAGGATTCGGTCCACTATAAAACGGAATTTCCTTGTCTTGTCTTCATCCGCACCGTCAACGGAAAGCTCGTTTCCGCATGCAAAGACACTTGTCCCCAGGAAGGATTCTATGAGTTTCAAGTTGCTGTCATTCGTCCCGCAGACCCGCTGCAAAATGCCGCTGTCAGGAACAACTATAGTATACGCTGACACTTTCTTCTATTGTAATATACCATACAATGTTCAGTCAACCAGGACAAGAAGGTGGTCAAACTCCGGCAAATCACTTGAAGACTCCACGGGGTATTCGTTAAAGGTAAAATCCCATTCAGGATTCTTGTCTTTAATGGTAGAAAAAAGCTTTTCCCCCATCTGTATTTTCTGCACCGTTTTTCCCGAAAATGCAGCATCCACGAATTCCATGTCCAAATCTGCAAAGCAGGCTGCAATTTCAGGAGTCAATTCCGTAATTCCCATTATCTCCCCATTACAACAGGCTCATCATCGTCATCTTCATAGACAATTCCGTCTTCAGAACGCGATTTGCCAGAGGCAGAACTTTTTAAGACATCCAGTGAACGCACGATGCGGAAGCCCAGGTCAACGCCGCGGACTTCTGGAGCTGTGCTTGCACGGTTGGTGTTACGGCAGAAGACTGCATCACTGGCTATTGAACCGCCCCTTCTTATCTTGCGGCCTGTGACACCCTTTGTAGCGCCAAGGGGGTTATCGGAGTCGTTGACGTTGTAGTTGCCGTACCAGTCCCAGCACCATTCCCAAACGTTACCGCTCATGTCATAAATGCCAAGGCTGTTTGGAGCCTTTAAGCCCACGCTGTGGGTCTCGCCGTCTATTGCGTCTGCATTCCAGGCCACGTTGGTTACAGAGGAACTTCCTGAAAATATGGCATCGTCCGCCTCCCTGCCGCCCTTTGCTGCGTATTCCCATTCTGCTTCCGTGGGAAGACGGTAGCCGTTGGCGTTAAAGTCACACTCGATTGAGCTCCAGATGGCCTTTGAGTCAGATGAAGCACCTATGCGGGGAACGTCGCCCCATTTTTCGGGATCAGTCTCACCGCCAAGCGAATATGCAGGGGTATAGCCTGAAACCATGCTTAACTTGTTGCAAAATATTATTGCATCATACCAGCTCACCTCTTCCACGGGGCGCTTGTTGCCCTTAAAGTGAGAGTAGTTCTTTCCGACGACGGCCTTGTACTGGCCTTGCGTTACTTCTGTCTTTAGAATTGAAAATGAGCGGACGCTTACTTCGTGAACCGGAGATTCGTTGTTTTCGCCTCCAGCAAAGCCCATTGTGAACACGCCTCCGTCCACCTTAATCATGCTTTCCTTTATTTCCTGGACGACACCACTCTTCTGTGCAAATGAAGCAGCTGACAAAGCCGCAAATGCCACCCATACTGACAATTTTTTAATCTTTAACATATTCCTCCGTGAATCTGCCACAAAAAGACAGCACTAGCTTAAATTATACCACCATGGACATAAGATTTCAACTAAAAAGTTGCCAGGCGTTTACACAAGCTACTTTTTACATTAATATGGCATTATGAAAGTTATAGCGGAAATTGGGACAGCACACGGCGGTAATATAGAAAAGGCGCGCGCCCTTATAGATGAGGCGGCATCTTGCGGGGCAGACATAATAAAATTCCAGTGGGTCTATGCAGACGAAATCCTGCACCCGGACACGGGCTTTGTTAACCTTCCAGGGGGAAGCATAAGGCTCTACGACCGCTTTAAGGCACTTGAAGTTTCCCCTGACTTCTTTAGGGAATGCCTTGAATACACCCACCAGAAAGGACTTTTGTTTGCATGTTCCCCCTTTGGACTTCGCTCCCTGGAAGAACTTGCCTCTATAAAGCCGGACGCAATAAAAATTGCAAGCCCGGAGGTGAACCACATTCCGCTTTTAAGGGCCTGTGCCTCTTACTACGGCAAAATCCCCATTATCCTTTCAAGCGGAGTTTCTACCCTTGGAGACATAGAAAAGGCAATTTCCATACTGACAGATGGAAAAAAGCTTGGCAAAGAAGAAAATGGCATAGTTCTTCCCCCGCTAACGCTGCTCCACTGCATTACCTTCTACCCGGCTCCGGAAGATGAATACAACGTGCGCTGCGTGGACACTTTGCAAAAGATATTCGGCATACCAAGCGGAATAAGCGACCATTCGCTTGACCCTGTTCTTGTGCCCGTACTTGCTTCTGCAATGGGCGGCAGCATGGTGGAAAAGCACATTACGCTAAGCAAAAAGACGGACGGACTTGACGACCCGGTAGCACTGGAGGCTGACCAGTTTAGCCAGATGGTGAACGCGCTAAGGCAGACAGAGGCCATATTCGGAAGGTTTGGAAAAGACTTTGCGGCCGGGGGAAATTGCATTACAAACGCAAGGCTTCTTTCTGACGGAACAATACTAAGCACATCCCAGGCAGAAATAATCCGCCAGATGGAAATGCAGTACGGAGAGGAAAAAGTTTTCCGCGTGCTTGGTACAGGCGTAAAAAAGCTTGCCCCAATAGAAATACAGAACTACGGAAGGACAAACCGCTCCCTGCACTACACTTCTTCCTTTGAAAAGGGACATAAAATAGAAAGCAAAGACATTGCGGTTCTTAGGACGGAAAAGGTTCTTACCCCAGGAATTCCGCCGGAATTTCTTGACACGGTGACAGGCTGCGTGCTTCAGAAGGACGTAACATCTGGTTCTGGGGTTGAATGGGAAGACCTATTGCAACGATAAATATTGAAAATTCAACGGAGCAAAGCACAAGGGGCTGAACAATTTGGACAGCCCCTACAAAAAGCTCAATAAATATTATAAATCCTATTATAATCTACATACTCATTTTTATTAAAGTCAAAATCTTTTCCTGTTATTTCTATTTTGTCCTTGTTAAAAACAAAATCTTTTTCAAATTCTATATCTTCAATTTCATGGGAATAAAAACTTTGGGAAAATAATACGCATTCAGAAAAGAGCAATTCAAGATTTTTTGTTGAAAGCGCCAGAAGATATATGTCAGTAGTTGCCATACCGGAAGAAGAATTATTTCCTATTCCATACAGAAGGCTTTTTCCATTGTATTCATATTTATGAAATAATATTGGAGTGTATTTCGTATAGGTATAATTTATTTCTGAAATTTCTTTTTTGTTGATGCTATATATCAAAATTACATGATGCTTAATCTTGTCGTGACCAAGAGCTTCTCTTGACTCTGCCTTCTTTGGAAAAACGCTTTCGTTACTTCTAACCAAATAATTTAAGAATATGGCATTATCATCCAGCTTAATCGCATTTAATATTTCGTAATTACCAATTTCTATATAATCCGAAAGGGCATTGGCAGTTTTGTTGCTTGGATCGATTTTTTTCAAGCGGGAAATCAGTTTTTGCTCAAAAGCCTTATTTTTAAAAGATTTTAATTCCGCCTCGGATATTTGAACTACTCTGTCTTGGAGCAAGGAATCTATTTTATCGTTAATACTCTGCTTCTCTTTTGCATTTAAAGAGACAAGACTAAATAACAAAGCCAATGCGAAGACCAGTGTTTCCTTTTTCATTTTTTTCTCCTAAAAGTTCAAAAACTGCCATTATAAGGCTGGGTGCTCTTGGGAAGCCCTATTGCAACGCTTGTACAGGTACTTGAAAGAAGACCTACGCCCGATTGTAAGGGCGCCGCAGGCGTTGCCGGGGTGAGATTGGGCTTTGCCCAGTCGAACCCCGGCAATGGAGCCGAAAGGCGGAACCCTGAAAAGCGGGGAATGCTTTGAAGGCTGGCCGGACACGGAGTGCCGGACACAGTAAACAAAAGGCCTGCCGTCCAAAAGACTAATATCAAAAAAATCTAGCCTATGAGAGTCCTGCCCTTTTTGCTAACAGGCTCGCAGGTAAGGTCTACGCCGAGTTTTTTGAAAATCTTGCGGTCCACCTCGCTGAGCATTACCGTGGTGTGAACCTGGCAGCCGTTGAGCTTTGGAAGCTGCTCCAGCGCCTTTTTGCAGTTTTCGTCGTTGAGGGAAAGCATTGCAAGCGCAACCAAAACTTCGTCGGTATGCAGGCGGGGGTTGTTGCCCTTGAGGTAAGAAACCTTCATTTTTTGGATTGGCTCTATCATGTTCTTGGGGATAAGCTTTACCTTGTGGTCTATTCCGGCAAGGTGCTTTGTTGCGTTAAGGATAAGGGCCGCGCTTGTTCCCAAAAGCTCTGTTGTTTCGGATGTAATTATGGTGCCGTCTTCCAGCTCTATTGCGGCTGTTGGAACTCCGGACTTTGCCCCCCTCTGCTTTGCGGCAACGGTTACCTTGCGGTTGTCCGTAGTGATTTTTGCCTGCTGCATGAGGAGCTCTATCTTGTCCACTTCCGATTCGGCGGCATTGCCCTGCACAAGGTTGTTGAGCGTGTTGTAGTAGCGGCGGATTATTTCCTGGCGGGCTGCATTACAGCATGCGTCGTCGTCCACAATGCAGTTGCCTGCCATGTTAACACCCATGTCTGTTGGGGACTTGTAGGGGTTGTGGCCGTAGATTCCCTCAAAAATTGCGTTAAGAACCGGGAAAATCTCTATGTCGCGGTTGTAGTTTACGGTTGTCTTTCCGTATGCTTCCAGGTGGAAGGGGTCTATCATGTTAACGTCTGCAAGGTCTGCTGTTGCGGCTTCGTAGGCAAGGTTTACCGGGTGCTTGAGAGGCAGGTTCCAGATTGGGAAGGTTTCAAACTTTGCATAGCCTGCCTTTACACCGCGCTTGTTTTCCTGGTAGAGCTGGCTAAGGCAAACGGCCATCTTTCCGCTGCCGGGGCCTGGGGCTGTAACTACTACGAGCGGATGGCTTGTTTCCACGTAGTCGTTCTTTCCGTAGCCCTCGTCGCTGTCTATTAGCTTTACGTTGGACGGATAGCCCGGAATTGTATAATGGAAGTAGGTCTTTATGTTCATGCGCTTTAGCTTGTTGCGGAAGGACTTTGCGGCTTCCTGGCCTGAATAGTGGGTGATTACAACGCTTCCAACGGTGAGTCCCCTGCTCTGGAATTCGTTCCTCAGGCGGATAACGTCCTTGTCGTAGGTAATGCCAAGGTCTCCGCGCACCTTGTTCTTTTCTATGTCCACCGCGCTGATGACTATGACTATCTCCGCATATTCTGCCAGCTGGAGGAGCATCTGTAGCTTGCTGTCCGGCTTGAATCCGGGGAGTACGCGGGAAGCATGGTAGTCGTCAAAAAGCTTTCCGCCAAATTCGAGGTAGAGCTTGTTGCCAAACTGGGCAATGCGCTCCTTGATGTGTTCAGATTGAATCTTTAAATACTTGTCATTGTCAAAACCGTCTTTCATAACGGAATCACATTATACACCAAATGTAATAATTTGACAATCTCTTGAGCTCATGGACTAAAATACAGATTTTTATTATGATAAAGGCAAGTATGACAAAATTATTCTTAAATGCAGTGTTAGTCTCCGTTTTGCTTTTGTCTTGCAGTAAAAATGGGATTATCAAAAAGACATGCTCACCTCTTGCAAGGGAATTTTGCGAGATAAAACTTTCCTATGACGTTGACGCAGATACAAACTACATCTTTTCTCCGGACACAACAGTGGCTTTGGACGTAGGGAAAATCATTGCAGACGGAAAAGTGCTGGACATGGTAAAAGACGAGCCGTTTAACGTCTCTGAATGCCCGCTTAAGATTCAAAAAGATTTTAACAGAAACGACTGCCACATGACGCTATATTTAAAAAGTTCGCACGCCGGCAAGTATTATCTTTGGAATGACGGAAGAGGAATACTTTTTAACAAGGATGAAAACGGTACAATGAACCCCTATACAAATTCATATCTCATACCGTCTGATGCAAAGGAGCTTATAATAAAGTACAGGGTTCTTCTTCCCAACTTAAACGAGGACTATGATTCGCTATACAAAACTCCAGCTAAAAACGGAAGATACACAAGCTTTTATACGGCAAGCATATCTTTGCGTGACTTTTCGGTTAACATTAAGAAGGAATAGCCATGAAAAATAACTTAACGCACAAAAAAATAAAATGCCTATTATTGGCAATCACACGACAAGGGCTAAAAGGCTTATTCGTACCAATACGAGGAAACAGGATACATTCCCCGCCTCTGCAAAAGTTCAAATTGAAAACTAGAAAATTTCTTACAAAAACAGCATCCTGCACACATGTATTAATATACCAAGATAATACATAGCAATTACTACATACGCAATTATTTTTAATCTTTTATTATTTGCTATCCTTTCAATAAAAGCCAAATTTCTTATAGACAGCAACAATATAAAAATCAATCCCATTGGAAGTAACTGTTCTTCTAAATATTTTGCAACATTAAGCATTTTACTATCTCCTGTAATTTTTTTAAGCACTGACATCTTGTACCAATATTTTTTTACATCAAACATGCCACCCCCTACCATTGCAGTTTTGCAAAGAATTATTTTCTCTCCTCAACAGCGCCGCCCTGATACATCTTAATTCCAAAAGTCTGCTCATTGTTCCAAACCATGTCTGTAAAAAAGGCAATATCGTCTTTACTTTTTGGTTTGCATGTGTAAGTGAATTCATGGTAATTTGGAAAATCAATTTTAAATGCGTAATCACCGTCATTCTTTTGGTACATGTCTGCATCAATATTGTCCGCTTTTATAGAACAGTCAAGTATTGTTTTGCCGTCCATATCAAGATTCAAAACAAAATTTTCATCATCAAGAATAAGGTAATAATAGTTTTTGTCTTTTACAAGCCTTGCATTGGCAGGAACTTCATGCTTACAGTCTGGCAAAAGCTTTTCTATTTCTTCTGTATGGATGATTTCCACGCCATAATCACCACCTTCAAGAAGCAGCCGATTTTTAACAATTCTTAGATTTCCGTCAAGGTCAAATATAATTTTGTAGGGAATATGTTTTTCTGTGTCATTTGATTCAAGAGGAGGAATAAGAGTGTTCAAGCCCTGCATAATTATTTTGTTGTCCTTAACGACAGAAAAAAAATAACCGGCGCTTTTAGAAAGGTCTGTCTTCTGGGCCATTAGTGTAAAAAGGGAATCTTGCTTTGAAGCGTCCTTGAATGCGAAGGCCTTTTTTACAGAATCAAAATATTTAAATTCATCAAAAGAAAGCGTTGCAAGCGAATTGTATTTGGATTTTAATTCATTCACACCGGAAGCTTCGTTAATGCCTTTTTGCACAAAGTCTTCGCTGTAATCCCAAAAAACTATTTCCGCTCCGCTCTTACGCTTGCTATTGCTATTGCGCTTGCGCTTGCAGGAAACCAACAAAAGAATAATCGCAGTCAACAAAATACATTTTTTAATCATTCAAAACTCCCCGCTTTTTCTTGCAAGCCTTACACTCTTCCAAGTTCCTCCACCTGTTATGCCCATTACATGCCAATCTCATGCATATTACATACGGATTGCACGCCACCACATTCAGATTGCACGCCCACAGCATGCCCTTTACACGCCCATCGAATGCCCATCACAAGTCAACACCGAAGAGGTAGAAGAAGAATCTTTTCTTCTTTATCACCAAAAATATTATGTCCAAGCCAACAATCAAATTGAAGAGCAGTAAAATGTAGACGCTAATATGCATAGCAAGGAAAACAATTGCTACGTACAAAAACAGATACAACATTTTTAGCAAAAACTTTTTTCTTATATCCTTTTCTGTAAAAACAAAGCTCTTGATGTTCCCAATACTTGGAAAATAAATATCGGAAAGCAAAAAATATACAAGCAAAGCAAGCACTATTATTGCAGCAATCAGGTAGTATTCTACCAAAGCAATTGCTATTGAAAGTAAAATAAAATATAAAAACGCATTTAAAATATAGCTGACAAGCTTGCCCATCTTTACACCACTGCTCTATTCATTCCACTGGCTTTTATTCGTACCAATACGAGGATACGGGATAGAGGCCCCGCCTCTGCAAAAGTTCCACGGTATCTTCATAGCCCTGTCTTATTAAAAGCCTTATGCGGTCTTCCTTAAAGTTTGCAGTTCCGTCCAGCATGCGCTCCCAAAAGCCGCTTCCGTCCGTATCTATGCTGGGAAAAATCTCCGTTATGACTTTTGTGTCAAAGTCCTTCTTTTGGATGCGTCTCTTTACATGGTCCCTGTCACTCAGGTAGATTACAAATATGTTCTTTATCTCCGGGTAGCGTTCAACTATTGGGGCAAGGGGAACATTGTCTCCACCAACAGCTTCTTCACCGCCGTCCGTATACTTGTAGCCGTCTGCAAGAGTTATTGGATCTGTAAGAATAGGGAATGCCGACGTTGCAAGAAGCTTTAGCCTTATCTGTTCAAGCTGGGGCTCCTCGTTGAGCAGAAAGCGGTAGGAGTCGCTACCGGGCTTGGAAGTAAAGTGCTTGATGAGCTTTCCCTTTGCACGGACAGCCGTAACGTAAACATGGGGTCTCAATCCTCTTCCCATAATCTTTTGAAGCGGTATGGAAGAAATTATCTTGTTAAGCCCCTCCTGGGAAATAAGGGCTCCGTCCTGGGTAAGCCTTGAAGGAACAATATCCACCCAAATCTTTTCCGCCTTGTCAGCCTTAACACAAGCAAACAAAGCCGCATTAAGACCGCCAACGCTGGTACCAGAAATTACCGTAACCTTCTGGGCAATACCGTATTCGCACAGGGCCTTCCAAACCCCAACTTCGTAAGCACCCTTGCCGCCGCCACCGGAAAGCACAAGGCCAATCTCTTCCGACAAAGCAGATGTCGCAAGCGATGCAAACAGAGCCAAAATACACAATTTCTTAGCAAAATTTATTTTCAAAGCGTAGTCCCCCTAAAGGTAACGGGCGAAGCACCCTCCCTCTCAAACACACCATCGTTTTGGGAAGAAAAACTTCCGGCAGAAAAATCCCTGAATCTTGACGAAGCAAAATGGAAGGTACCGTTTTCCCTAAGCCTATCCTTCTCCGGGGAAAGGTAAAAGAAATTCAGGTTGAATCCAAGAATTCTTTCTGGAATAAGATATTCCCTTCTTGCGTAGACATGAGAACCAATCACGCGGAGCTTTATGCCGCACTGGGTTCCAGATGAATCGGAAGCAGGCAGCTCTTCACCGTAGATTTTTTCAAGATAGGCAAAGCGTTTCTGCCACAGTTCGGAAAAGCTAAGGCCTGATTTTTTAGCAAAGTCCTGCCATCTTTGGGTGTCGTCCACCTCTTCGTATGACTTTTTAAGATAACGCTGGCCGTTAAGGTCAAAGGGGTATTCATAGGAATTCTTTCCGCAAGTCCATACGCCGTAAAGGTCATCAAGGGATGAGGCGGCCTTCCATTCAACAGGCTTGGGTTCTTCTGGCTCAGGGTCTGTCTTTGGTTCTGGATCCTGAGGCTTGTGGCTTTCAACTTCCCCTTCTACGCGCGTTGTGCCGCATGAAACAAAAAGCTGCGGAGTGGCAAAAAGCAAAAAGGCCGCATTCAGCGCTGTAAAAAGCAGATTTGCAAAAGGCAAATGATTTCTCTTCATAAAAAAAAGTATGGCATAAAAGAATTTTTATTTCAAGCGCAGATAGTTTTAAGAATTTTTCGGAGCAAAGGCCTTGGTATTACTGTGTCCGGCACTCCGTGACCGGCCAGACTCCTTGGCATTTTCCCCAAATTGCAAACAAGCAGCGCCAAGGACGGCGCGTCATATCTTTGCAAAAAGACAGGCGAGTTTTCGCCAGAAAACTTGCGGGTAAAAATGCCAAGGAGGGCGTTTTTACCCGCTTTGCAGGGTTCCGCTGCGCTTCATTGCCTAACGGCAACGGCTACGCCGCCCTTCCAATCGGGGCTAGGCTCTTTGGCAAGAAAGACTTTTCTAGCGCAAATGAAAATGCAGCATAAGAAAGCACGGCAGGCACTGGAGGGGTGGGCGAAAGCCCATTCCGGCGGGAGTGCGCAGCGCGACCAGAGGAATGGAGCCGAAGGGCGGAACCCCGGAAGCGCCACACAAAGGGCATGTTTTGCAGCAAAAAAAACAGACAGTCCCAAGAGCAAGTGCCGCAAAAAAAAAAAGAAAAAAATGCTTTCCTTAAATAAATTTGAATTCTATTTGCAAAAGAAAAAAAGTGGATTATAATATTAGGCATGAAGAAATTTACACTTACTTTTCCAGACGGAACAAAAGAAGAACTTTCAAACGAGATAACGCCGATTACTCTCATCCATAAATTTGCACCGGAATCTGACGGTAAAAAAATCGTGGCAGTGCGCGTAAACAACGAGATTTATTCGCTGGACAGCTATGTAGACATAAGCGCAACCCTGGAACCTGTATACCTTGACAGCAAGGACGGAGCCGCTATTTACAGGCGCTCACTCTGCTTTGTTTTGGCAACTGCCGCCCACAACATCTACCCCAATGCCCACCTTTTGGTTGGCCACAGCCTTGGCTACGGCTACTACTACACCCTGGACACGGGAAAGTCCCTTAAGACGGAAGAAATCATTGCCCTAAAGAACGAGATGACGCGCATAATTCAGGCAGACGAGGTTATTGAATGTGGCTGCATCTCATACCAAGAGGCATGCGAGCTTTTTGAAAAGCTTGGCCTTACAGAAACCCGCAAGCAGCTAAACTACCGCTGCCCAGGCAAGGTTATGGTAAACACTCTGGAAGACTTTAGCGACCTTTACTTTGGTCCCCTTGCTTCCAGCACAGGAATCCTTAGCGTTTTTGACCTTATGCCCTACCACGAAGGCTTTTTGCTTCGCTTCCCTGAGCATGCAACCCCGGACAGGCTTACTCCTTTTGAAGACCAGCCCAAGCTCTTTGAGATTTACAAGCGCTACAAGGACTGGGGAAAAATCCTTGGCGTAACTTCTGCGGCGGGCGTAAACCAGCTGATTCACGACAGGAAGCAGGATGAATTTATAGACATTACCGAAACTTTGCAGGTAAAGTGCATTGCAGACATTGCAGACCAGATTCACCAGCGGGGAACTGTACGCGTAGTCCTTATTGCAGGTCCTTCTTCCAGCGGTAAGACAACCACAAGCAAAAAGCTGGCACTACAGCTTCAGGCAATAGGCTACAAGCCAAAGGTAATTGCACTTGACAGCTACTATGTTGGCAGGGAAAGCACCCCAAAGGACGCAGACGGCAACTACGACTACGAATGCCTTGAGGCACTGGACGTTCCTCTTATCAACCAGAACCTTCTGGATTTGTTTGCTGGAAAGACCATAGACGTTCCAAGCTACGACTTCCACGAGGGAAAGCGCTACTACAAGGGCGAAACCATGTCTCTTGGGCCAAACGACATCCTTGTTATGGAAGGAATCCACGGCCTTAACGAAAAGCTTACGCCGCTGGTTTCTGCAGACAAGAAGTTTAAGATTTACCTTTCTGCCCTTACCCAGCTTAACCTGGATGACCACAACCGCATTGCAACAAGCGACAACCGCCTTATCCGCCGCATAGTCCGCGATGCACGCTTCCGTGGAAAGAGCGCGGCAGACACAATCTCCATGTGGGACAGCGTTCAGAGGGGAGAAAGGCTTCACATCTTCCCATTCCAGAACAATGCAGATGCTATGCTCAACACAGCCCTGGACTACGAGCTTCCGGTTCTTAAGGTTTACGCGGATCCGCTTTTGCGCTGCGTTACGCCCTTGCAGAAGGAATATTGCGAGGCTACAAGGCTCTTAAGCTTCCTTAACAACTTTTCCACGATTCCTGCGAATGCCGTTCCAACCCATTCAATAATCAGGGAATTTATTGGAGGCTCTGCTTTCCATTATTAGTAAAAACGATTAGTGCCTTGAGGATTGCCGGACATGTCTTGAGCAATCCTTAAATTTGAGTTAGATTTTTTTGGACGGTAATTCTTAAGGCTCTGCCATTTTGTCTCTTTGCTACAATCGGGAGAAAGTTTCTAATCGTCACCCGCTTTCCAGGGCTACGCTTACGCTCCGGCCGCTTTGCGTCTGGCTGCGCCACCCTTCCAATCGGGCGTAGGCTTGGTTCCCCAAAGGATTTGTTTTTGTCTTTTTACTGCTAAATTTTATTCTGACTTGGAAAATGCGCTTCCAGACGACTTGAATGTTACGACCTCATCCATGGCAAGCTCTTCTTCCTTAAGGTTCTGCTTTTTCCACTGCCCCATCTTAGACTTTTTAAGCTGCTCAAGAACCTTTACCTTTTTCATGCACTCGCGGACAACGCCCCTCTTTTGCTCGGCAATTGGCTCAAGGCGGGCAAGTTCTTCAAAGCACATTTCCTTTCTCTGCTCAAGAAGCTTAAAATATGCATCTGCGGCATAGTAGTCGTTCAGGTCGGAAGACGCATCCGTGCTGCGGGAAACGGAAACTTTTTGTTCCGCTATGGCTTTTAGGGTGTTGTTTTGGACGGCAATTTCGGCATTGGTCTTTCCAAGGTCCACTTCGGCCTGGTCAAGCTCAAAATTCCTTAGGTCAAGGATTTTTTGCATTGAATAATTGAATTTTTTCATCTACAAATACCTCCTTGACCCCACTCTGTACAGAACGACAGTTAATTATTATTCATCGTGTTTGTTTACACTGCCTTTATGTCTATGTGCTTAATTGCACCGACGGGGTTTTCTACGAATTCTTCTTTTGGAATGGGCACTCCGCTAAGTTCGGAAAGCTTTTGCAGGGTATCTTCTATTGTACAATGGTCGCTTTCTTCCTGGCAGAGGAATGCTTCTATTGCAGCATGCTTGTCTATTGCCTCGTCAATTTCGGGAGAATTGCCCTTCTGGTAAACACCGGCAAGAATCATTTCTTCCTGGGCGGCATAATCGCTCATCCATTTCTTTACGGTCTGGACGGCTTTAAGAGTCATTGGCCCCGAGACACGCCTGCTAAGACGGCTAATACTTGCAAGAACGTCTATTGCAGGATAGTGCTGGTGCTGGGCAAGGCTTCTGTTAAGCACTATGTGGCCGTCCAAAGTTCCGCGTACCTTGTCGGAGATTGGCTCGTCCATGTCGTCACCGTCAACAAGAACCGTGTAAAAGGCCGTAATGCTGCCCTTGGAATTTGTTCCTGTGCGTTCAAGAAGCTTTGGAAGCATGTCGAATACGCTCGGAGGATAGCCGCGCTGGGCTGGAGGTTCGCCTGTTGCAAGACCAATTTCCCTCTGTGCATGGGCAAAACGGGTTACGCTGTCAAACATGAGCATAACGTCCTTGCCCTGGTCACGGAAATATTCGGCAATGGCTGTGGTAACGTAAGCCGCCCTAAGACGGGCAATTGAAGGCTGGTCACTTGTTGCAACAACGACAACGCTTCTCTTAAGGCCTTCTTCACCCAAGTCGCGGTTTATAAAGTCCATAACCTCGCGTCCACGCTCACCAATAAGGCCTATTACGTTTACGTCCGCATTTGTATTGCGTGCTATTATAGAAAGAAGGGTACTTTTTCCAACGCCTGAACCCGCAAAAATGCCAAGACGCTGCCCCTTTCCAACAGCAAGAAGTCCGTCTATTGCCCTAACACCGGTAACAATGCGGCGGTTAATGTCCTTTCTTTCAAGAGGGCTTGGCGGTGACTGCAAGGCCGGATAGTGGACAGGAGTTGCAATGTCGCCCTTTCCGTCAAAAGGAGTGCCTGTTGCGTCAATTACGCGGCCAAGAAGCTTTGCGCCAACAGGAACTTCAAGCACGTGGCCGGATGCAGTTACCTCTGCCCCAACTTCAATGCCCTTTGTTTCTCCGTAAGCCATAAGGCGGACGGTTGTCCCTTCAAGGCCTACAACTTCTGCCAAAAGGTATTCATTCGTGGAAGGAATGTGAATTTTACAGATTTCTCCAATAACGCTTCTTGGGCCGGAGCTTTCTATCATAAGCCCCTTTACGGCAGTTACGGCTCCAGTATATTTGATTGTGTCGGTATCTTTTACCGCATCAATATATTTTTCAAAGAAAGATTCCATTTTTACCACCCCAGTTTATAGTTAACGGTAAACAGGAAATGGCAAACAATAAGTTATCCCGCCTTACGTCTGCCATTTTATTCCCAAATATAAGTTTTAGAAAGAGCCCTTTTCCAAAGGCTTATCTTGTTTACCAGAGCCCAACCTAAAGATCGGGATTGATTACGTCTGACTTGTTTACGGTCTTAATCGGAGAAATTGCAAGAATCTTGGTTTCGAGCTCGCTAAGCTGACTTGCAATGCGTGCGTCAATTGCACCAAAGTCTGTTTCTACGATACAACCGCCGCGGTCCACAGAACTGTCTTCCACAATGGAAATGTTCTTGATGTTTTCCACCTGGTTGATAAAGTCCTTAACGTGGTCAGTAGTAAGCTTAATGTCCGCCAGATTTACGCGCAGGGTAACGTCTCCACGGCCCTTCACTTTCTTAAGAGCCTGAACAACGTTTGCCATGATTACGCTCTTCTGGTTTTCGCTCATAATCTTTACGACTTTGCGGGTCATCAAAAGAACAAGGTCTACAATCTGCTGCTCAGTGTTGTCAAGGATGTCCTGCCTCTTGTCCTGCACAGAATCAATTATTTTGTGAAGGCGTTCAACAAGACGGTCAGCTTCGGCATTTCCTGTCTGGTAGCCTTCCTCGTGGCCCTTGTCAAAGCCGTCTTTCTGCGACTTGTCAAATATGCGCTGCTCTTCGTTGTGGGCATTTTCAAGAATACGCTCTGCTTCTGCCTTTGCGTTTGCAACAAGGTCTGCGGCTTCTTTTTCCGCATTGTGCTTTATGATGGCTGCCTGGTCGGTCTGCTTCTTCACTTCATTAAAGGCTGCGCTTTCTGCATCCTTAATGATTTTTTCTGCATCGCCCTGAGCCTTCGTAATCATCTGGGCCTTTTCTGACTCCCAGTTCATCTTGAAGGTTTCGGCTTCCCTGCGCAAATCATCGGCAGAAGGACCTGTGTATTCGGGAACCTCTTCTTCCTCTTCTACTGGAGGCGGAAGAAATTCCTTATTAAGCTTGAGCAATACTTCGCCCTGTTTATGATTTACCTGGTTAGCTCTGAATACTGTCTGTGCCATTTGCGCATCTCCATAACTTAAACATCATACTTCACTACAAAAAACAATTACAGCAGTACTTTGCGGTGCTGCTGTAGATTGGGAAAAATCAAACGAACTCGTCGTCGGCGGAACGTGCAATGACGATTTCACCAGAGTCTTCAAGACGCCTGATTACGGAAACTATCTTCTGCTGGGATTCTTCTACATCCTTCAAGCGGACAGGTCCCATGTATTCCATGTCTTCCTTGAGCATTGAAGCCGCGCGCTTAGACATGTTGCGGAAGATTTTGTCCTGAACTTCGCTATCAACCGACTTAAGGGCCTTTGCAAGTTCCTGCTGGTCAACTTCACGCAGAACTTTCTGAATAGCACGGTCGTCGAGCATAACAATGTCTTCGAATACGAACATGCGCTTCTTGATTTCTTCTGCAAGTTCCGGATCGTCTTCTTCCAGGGTTTCGATGATGGCCTTTTCGGAAGAACGGTCAACAAGGTTAAGGATTTCAACGATGCTGTCAACACCACCAGCTGCGGTGTAGTCTTCGGAAGACAGGGTTGAAAGCTTCTTTTCAAGAACACGCTCAACCTCACGCAAAACGTCAGGGCTTGTGCGGTCCATTGTTGCAAGGCGCTTTGAAACTTCCGGCTGAATGTCTGCCGGGAGGTTCTGCAGGATAACTGCTGCCTTCTGCGGCTCAAGGTAAGCAAGGATAAGGGCAATTGTCTGCGGATATTCCTGCTGTACAAAGTTGAGCAAGTGGGCAGGGTCTGTACGGCGGATAAAGTCGAAGGGACGAACCTGCAAGCTTGATGTAAGGCGGTTGATGATGTCGATAGCCTTCTGGCTACCCAAGGACTTTTCGAGCAATTCGCGGGCGTAGTCAATACCACCAGTGGTGATAAAGTTCTGGGCCTGCATGAGCTCCTGGAATTCCTCAAGAACCTGATCCTTAAAATCCGCGTCAACGGTTTCGAGGCGGGCAATCTCAAAAGTGAGTGTTTCAACCTCGTCCTCGCGCAGGTGTTTCATTACTTCCGATGAAACATCACTGCCAAGGGCCACAAGGAATATGGCTGCCTTCTGGCGACCGGTAAGGCTCTTGTAGTCATGGGAGTTTTTCTTTTTTCCGCTTCCTGTCTTTATCTGCTGCTTTATGCCGGAACCGGAAGTCTTCTCTTCGTCTGCCATAATCCTACTCCTCCATCAGCCAAGTACGTATGAGCATTGCCACATCTTCCGGATGTTCCTTTGCCATAGCAATGGCGTTCTCCTGAAGTTCGGCGCGTTTTCTTTCTTCGACGGACATGGTAACTTCCATGCCCTGTTCTTTTGCATCCCAGAGAGCCTGTTCGCGTTCTGCCTGCTGCTTGCGGAGGAGTTCCTCTGCACGGAGCCTTCTGCGGCGTTCGATCTCGCGGGAAATAATCCTGAAGAGGATAAATGCCACAAGAAGCACCACAATACCAATAAGAAGAAGCAAAAGCGTTGTGCGGCGCTGCTGTGCCTTTATAAAGCGCAAGTCCTCTTCCTTAAACTGGTCTGAGCGGTCATAAGGAATGTTGGTTACAGTTACGCTGTCGCCACGGGATGCCTTAAAGCCTACTGCATTCTGTACAAGCTTTGTAGCCTCGGCTATTTCCTTATCAGAAAGCGGAACATATTCACGCTCGTAGCCGCCGGACTTTGTGATACGGACCTTTCCCTGTTCATCATAGAGAGGATAGTTCCACTTACCGTCGATGTTGACAGAAACCGTAATACGTTCAGGTGTATTAGGAAGAACGTTTTCTGTTGAATGAGTTTCGTTTACAACATAATTTCTTTTAGTTCCCTTTTCGGTGGACTTTCCAATCATGTTGTCATTGTCTGAATATACAGGCGGATTCTGGCCTTCAACACCGGCTGGACCTTCCGGATTGTAGCCAGTACCAGTGAATTCCTTGTCTACAGTCTCTTCTGAGATTGCTATTTTTTCTACAATCAAAGAGTCATCATAAGGAGTGTTTACGTTATCCGGCTTGATTGTAATACCGCCATACTCCTTCTTTTCGCTCTTTTTTTCTGACATGTCCATCTCTACCTTCATGTTGGCAACACGGACGCGGTCGTCAGTGTAAATTGCCTGGAGGGACTTGAGGACAGACGCTGTGTACTCGCTCTCACGCTTGTGGATGATTTTCTGCGCCTTCTCAATGTTGGACATGCGGTTGAATTCTTCCTGACCCTTTATGTCATTGATTTCTTCACCGGTGCTTCCGTCTATAATGGTAATGTATTCGCTGTCATCCTTAAGGCCTTCAACGCTGCGGGCAATAAGGTGCTGGATTCCCTTTACGTGTGGCTTAAGGTCTGCCCCGGACTTTGCAAACAAAACAACGCTTGCCGTAGTTGGAGCCTGCTCTTCGGTAAAGAGCTTGTCGTCCGGCAATACAAGGCGGACGTTTGCGCGGGAGATAAAATCCAACTGTTTAAGATGGCCTTCCAAGAGGCGTTCCTGGGCATGCTGCCAGTCAACCTTGTTCTTAAAGTCGGATTCGCTCCACCTCTGCGTGTTGAAGAGGGAGTAAGGATCCTTTGCAGCAGGCTCAAGACCTTCCGCAACAAGTATTGACCTGTAGCGCTTGGCTGTCTTTTCGTCATCAACGGAGATATAACCGTCCTGAGAGACATAGGAGCGCACGTTGTCATTGTCAAGGCGTGTTACGATTTCGCTGCGCAGGCCTTCGTCTGTTACCGGCGAATTGAACAGGCGCACGGTTGCAGGGCTAGCCGAGAATTTCATCATCAGGAAAATGGCCACAACAACCAGTACGATTATACCGATGAGGATTCCCTTCTGGAGCGGAGTCCATTTTCCCCACTTTTCTTTTACGGTTTGACTTCTTTTTTTAAACCATTCGTTCATCTTCCCCTCCCGAGAACGAACATAAGGTTGCCATTAAAGACCCTTTTAAGGTTTTTGCAGGCTCCCCAGATTTTAATACCCATAGCATTCCCACTAACTACATGTATTAAGTGATTCAATATTATAACATAATATTGAAAACTTGAAAAGTCTTAAAATGACTTTTTGAATGCTACTGTTCGCTTACTATCTGTTCTGAGACAGTTCGTTCCAGCCGGTTATAAGGCGGTCTATGACCGTCTGTGCCAGGTTCAATGACATTTTTGCCTTTGCCATGGCCGTAGTTACATCATGAATGTCAACGCTGTCCGGGTCAGTGATAATCTGCTCCTGGAGCTTTGCAACGTTAACCTGCTGCGCGTTCATCTCGCGTGCAGCTTCAAGCATTGCGTTTTCAAAGTCGCCGCGCTTGATTTGTTCCTTTGGAGCAGCGTCAGTAACGTTGCCAAAAGAATCCATATAAAGCTTTTTTGCTGTGTCTATTACAGGCTTTGTTCCCAGATGAGCCGGGTTAGTCCTGTTCAGTTCAAGGCTGCCGATTGTAAAGTCCATTGTCTAAGCCTCCCCTACTGTCCAATTTCCAGGGCTGCAGAGAACATTTCCTTGCTTCCCTGAATTACTGCTGAATTTGCTTCGTATGCGCGGTTTGCGCTTATCATGTCCACCATTTCGTTTACGATGTTTACGTTGGGGTATTCAACGTAGCCCTTGTTTGGGCCAGACTGAATCGCATCCGGGTGGTCGGGATCATAAACCATGCGTCCCTGGGCTGTATCTTTTACAATTTCGCGTACGTGAACGCCTTTGCCCGGTCCGTTGTCCTGGTCATCATTAACAAATGGATGCCGCCAAGTTGGGTGCTCGTTTGCAATTGGCTCCACAATGACGCTCTGCTTGCGGTAGCATCCGCCTTCCTGAGTCCTTGTGGTGGTTGCGTTTGCAATGTTGTTGGAAATAACATCTGTGCGGAGGCGCTCAACGCTCATTCCTGTGGCTGCAATGTTAATGCTTGTATATAATCCCATATTCTACTCCTTAGATTTTCTTCATGGCCGTGTTGACCTGGCTAAATTCAAAGTTTTCTAGCTGGGTCAAAAGCTGGTACTGCATTTGAATCTGAACAAGGTTCATTGCTTCCTGCTCTGCGTCCACATTGTTGCCGTTAGCCTTGGCCGTGGTTGCATAGTCCGTAACGCGGCGGGGCTCAACCTTGCGCCAGTCACGGGGCTGTTCGCTCTGAACGTGGCGTGGATCGCTTGTAATCATGCGGAATCCTTCGTGGCTTTTGTCCCTTGATTCAAAAGCACGCTTTAATTCGCTTTCAAAATTAACCTGCTGCTTTTTGTAGTTGGGCACTTCGCTGTTGGCGATGTTGTTGGCAGTCACCTGATAGCGGAGGCTCTGTACATCAAGAGCGCGAGAAAGAAGATCTACTGAATCTACAAAACTGTTCATACCCATACTCTGATTTTCGGCAAATGGTTACAAAAGTTTACAAAATAATTACAGCTAGGGCAAGTTACAGGAAAGGCTGGAGTTTTTAACTTTTTTCTTCTGGAGCGTACTGCTTGGTCTTACTGTTCGGAAGGCTACGCCATTCCGAAGCTTTTTTTGATACCCCGCTTTGCAGGGTTCCGGCTTTCGCCTCCATTGCTTCGCAACGGCTGCGCCGCCCTTCCAATCGGGGCTAGGCTGTATGGCAAGAACGTAGCAAAAGACATTAATCACGGAAATCTACTTTTATGATATTTTCTTATGGAAAGCAACCGTAAATCAGATTTGGGCGTAACGGGAAGCAAAATATGGCTGAAAATCCATTTGCGCGGAGCGACCGAAGGGAGCGAAAGTCCTATTACCGCGCACCATGGATTTTCAGACAGATTTTGCTGGTAGTGAAGCCCAAATCTGATTTACGTGGGCATTCAGAATTTCCTTGACTATAGCAGACTATGGCATATAATAGAAGAAAAGGAAGTAAAATGAAGCTAGTCAAAAGGGTGCTTTTTTGCGCTGCCACAGTTTATGCCACGGCAATTTGCCTTTCATGCGACAAGAATCAGGAAATTCAGCAAAAGGCACAGGAAGAAGAGCACGAACTAAGAATACTTTCAGTAAATTCATCCGCACCCCTGCCCCCTCTTTACAGCGAGGAATTCTTTAAGGCAGTAATACTTGTGCGCCAGGCAGAACTTTGCATTCCCGGACGCGACAAAAAGATGCACACCGTAAAAAAGCTTTACGCCCCTTCGGAAACGGATGCCGTGCAGCTGGACCTTGTCTACAAAAACGGAAGGCCGGAAACCAAGCTTGTTAAGGGAGCAGACAAAGCTACAGCCTACTTTCATGCAGTTTACGACAACGTTGACTACTGGGTTTTAAAGGATTCTGCCGCGCTAAATTCGGAAAGTGCAGTCATTACGGAAAGCACGGCTCTTTACAAAGACAGTTCCCTAAAAGACAGAATTGCGGAAAAGGGAGCAAGCCTTTCTTTTGGAACAGTTGTTGCAAAGCCTCTTGTACAGGAAGAAGCGGACTCTCCCGCAGAAAAAATCTTCTATTATAATAAGCAGCTGGCTTGTGTTCAGGAAGCCTACGTAAAAAAAGGCAGCGCAAGCAAGGCAAACGACGACATTGCGGTTCTAAAGATTGTAGAAGAGCTAAAGAAAACCCAGAGGGCGGTTGCAAGGAACAACCTCTTTGCAAGAGCCGCAAAGTACAAGCCCTCGCCTGCGGTAAAAGCTGCCCTTGAAGCCCAAAAAGTGGAGCGAATTTCCTACGACTATCAGGAAGTGCTTGAAAGCATCACCAAAATGAACCAGAAGAAGAGCTACGGCATAAACGTTAACGAGCTTATGACCGTAGACCAGAGCAAGGATCCCTTTGGCAACTAGCGTGTATAATCTTAAATAGCGGGTCATTCCGAACTCGTTTCGGAATCCATGAACACAGACCCTGAATCAAGTTCAGGGTGACAGTTATTTATTAGCGGAGTTAAGTAACTGCCTGGAAACTTCCACAACGCCTCGGTGCCTTAAATTCCTTGGTTCAAAGCGGATGATGTAGTAGACAAGCTGCATTACAAGCCCTGCCCCAAAAGTGCTGATTACAGTTCCAATTCCTACAGGCCCGCCAAGAAGCCAGCCCGCAAGCAAAACGAATGCCCAAAGGAGTACCTCTACAAGACCAATGGGAAGCCGGGGCATTCTTTTTCCAAGGCCAACAAGAAGGGAGTCCCTTGGACCGCAGCACTGGGCACACTTCATGTAAACAGCCATTCCCAAAGCCATAAAAACAAAGCCTGCAAGCATGATTGCTATTCCTGCAGCAAGGCCTTTGTTAAGGGGAAAGGGATTTACGCTGTTAAAAAACTGCACGAAGTTCCCGGTAAAAAGAGCATCTATTATGGTTCCGTAGCCAATTTTTTCTTTTAGCAAAATGTCTATCAGTAAAATTGTAACAGCCACCAGGGTCATGCAAAGTCCGTAGTTTAGCGGAAGGTGGTGGGAAAGCCCCATTCCAAGACAGTCCCAAGGAGCAAGGCCTATGTTTGCAAAAATTGTAAGGTGAACGCCAAAAGAAAATATGAACAATCCGATTATTATACGAATCCATTCAAGTATTATTGTTTTCCGCATATACCCTCTTCATGTAGGCTCCCCCGTTTTCCTTTAGCCACTTGTCGCAAGCCTTGTAGTTGGGAAAGACGCCTTCAACTTCCGCGTAGAATTCTTTTGAATGATTCATGTGGCGGCGGTGGCACAACTCGTGAACCACAACGCTGTCCAAAACATCACTTGGCATTATGACCAAAAGACAGTTGAAATTCAAGTTGCCGCTTTGGGCACAGCTCCCCCATCTGGAAGACTGTAGCCTTATGGAAATGCGGCCGTATGTTACGCCAAGCTTTTTTGCCCAGAATTCCACCCGCTCTGGAATTATTTTTTTTGCATCCTTCCTTATGCGCCTTAAATCCTCTGCAGAAAGAAGCCCCATGTCCCTGGCCCTTTGCTTATCGCACTCCTGCTTTTTAAGGTGCTTTTCTATCCAGCCCTTTTTTAAGAGAATAAATTCTTTAACGGTAGCTTCGCTTATTCCGTAGGGTGCCTTTACCAGCAAGCTTCCGTCCGGCATTAGGCTTAAAGAAATTGACCGCCGGCGGGATTTTTTTATTTTGTAGGTTAGGTTCATGTTGGTTAGGGGCATCATACTTCCATAAGCATTTCTACAGGACAGGAAAGTGCTTTTGAAAGCGCAATAACACTTTCTGCTTTTGCGGCGTTTATGTTTTTTACCTGCTGCTCGTACTGCTGGATTGTTCGAACAGGTACACCGGAAATTTCTGCCAGTTGGCTTTGGGAAAGGGATGCCTTAAGGCGGTATTTCTTTAGGTTGCTTTCCCCTTTGCGTGAATTATACAGCTCTTTCATTTTGTCGCAGAAGTGGGTTACGTCCATTTCGTGGTAAGGGGTGTACATTGCAAGGATTTCTGTTATGGGAATTAGGGAATCTATTTGCCTAAAGGTTAGGTTTGTCTGCCACTGAAAATACGCGAGAGCCCAGCCTGCCCAGTATTCAGGGCTTCTGTTGGCAGCGGGATGGTATTTGTCTGCAAGGCTTTCGTCTCCCAAGACTTCCAGAGCCAGCTCCACCCCTGACTTTCCTGCAATCAAGGCTGCATCTCCAGAACCAAAGCGCAAGGAAACATTCGATGCAAGAAAGATTCCGTAAAAGGCGGCAAGGCTTAAGTTCAGGTCATAAACTGCAAAGTCAAGCATTGAGGCCAATGTTGTCTGGGCCTTTGCAAGGTAGCTTTTATCGTAGGCGCGGATCATCGGCCTTTACCTCCTCATCCAGAATCTGGATTATGTACAAGTCGCCACGCTGGCGTTTGTTTTTTTCCACGTCAAAATACTGGCGGCGGGCGTTTTTGTCGCGCAAGTCTTTTTTGGAAAACCATTCAGAATATTCAGCAACTTCGTATCCCTTGAACTTAAGGGCATCAAATGCCTTTTGGCTTTTTAAGACAAACTGGTTGCCAAGTTTTCCGAGCTTCATTGCGTTTGCAAGCTGGCGTACAGAAATTGTGCCATTGATAAAATCCTGTGCAAACGAGAAGTAGCTGTCATCTGCCCGGTAGCCGGTTATTAGGTCAAAGTCTTTATAGGGAACAGTAAAGTTTTTTAGGAGATACTCTTTTGCTTCCTGAGCAAGCGCAGAGCTTATGTCAAAAATCCTGTTTTCAAGGAGGACGGAAAGCCAGTGAAGGATGGTGTATTGGGGAGAGTTTAAATTTATGACTGTTAGGCCGGATGTTTCAATTTCATATATGTTTGCATAGCCGTTCGCATCTTTTGAAACACCCCACTCTTTTGCCATGCCAAGTTCTTCCGTGCAGTAAAAGCCAAGCCCATAGTCATTGCGGACCTTACCGAATCCAAAAAGAGGTTTTTCTATGATTTTATCAGAGCCGTGATAGATTGTCTTTTTCACAGGAGTATTATACTCCTAAAGATGTATAATTGGCAAGTGGGGGAAAATGTGGATTATGCATGATTTACTTTTTCTTGGCTGAAGTTGATTTTATCGACCATTTTCTGCGTTGAAAGAGATTTATCGACCATTTTCTCCTTATTGCCGCTCATGGAAGCATTAATTGAGCAGGATAAATGTCGATTATAGGCTTGTTCTTATGAATTATCCTGAGCAACACCATTTTTATATGCGCGTGCAATATCTAAAAAGCTCGTAAGCTGATGTTCGGTAAGAGTGCTGATTATATGGGATATTTCTTTCTTTTGCCAGTCAGACTTTATTCCAGATTTTGAAGGTGGCGTAGTTGAATCCGTCCCGGTAACAAGATATTCCGCAGTAGTGTTGAGTGCTTGTGCCATTTTTACTGCAACATCTGCCGCAGGTATTGAACCGCGGTACAGATACATGTTAAGAGTGTTAATGCTGATTCCAACCTTCTTTGCAAAGTCCTGCTTGGATATGCCCTGATAGTTCAGCTCATCCAAAAGCCTTTCCCTAAATAGTTCGTGCTTTTCTTCCATAAGCTAAAAATACATAATCTGTGTAATTGAAACTTGACTTTGTGTGTAATTGGATTTAATATATGTGTAATTACACACAAAACATCTTGTAATTGAGCTTAAACAAGTTTAAGGAGTACCTTAATGAAAAAAAACTTTATTTCGTATATTACCGCTCTTTTTGCAATATCGATTGTTTCATTCACAACTATAGCATGTGCAACAGGAAACTTAGCAACTGAATTTGTCAATGATTCTCTATCATTAGTTGGCTTGACCGATTCAGATACGGAACTGGAACGCTATCAAAATAATGCAAGAGGTGACGGCAGGCTTACAAATGCACAGGTAAAAAAACAACAGGAAGCAAACGAAAAAGCAGGATTGGGTTACATTAGCAACAATGCCGTTGAAAGAGAGAGAAAAAAGAACGAGGAAGAAGGTTTCGGTCCGTTTACAAATGAGCAGCTCGAACAACAGCGGATTGCAAATGAAAAAGCAGGTTTAGGAAAAATAACTAATGCAGAAGTTGAAACAGAGCAAAAAAAGAACGAAGAAAAAGGTTTGGGCAGGATTACGAATAAACAAATCTATCAAGAATTGGAGGCAAACGAAAAAGCGTTCTTGGGCAGACTAACTAACGCAGAAGTTGAAACTGAGCGACAAAAAAACGAAAAGGCAGGGCTTGGAAGATTTACAAATATGGAACTACAGGCTCAAGAGTTTATTCCATTCGTAGAAAGGGCTAAAGACTATGAGCAAAGAAAACAATGGGCATTTGCACTGAATGCATATTATGATGCTATGTCACTTGATTGTGCTCCCGAGTTAAAAAAAGAAGCAGTGGAGGGTTATAGAACCTTAGCCAAAGCAATTGAAAGTGGACGCCCCGGACTTGATACATACGACGCATTCTCTTTGCCGGAAGAATGGAAGAAACTTCTGATTGAGGCTGAGAAAGTTGGGGTTACAAAAGCGAAAGATATATGGGTATATGACATCACGCGCAGTGAATTGAATTACAAAAACAAAACTGCAACATACAACTTTAAAATCAGAATTGGAAGATTGCGTTATGACAAAACAATCGATGTGATTTCACAAGGATATAAAAAAGCGCGACAACAGAATTGGAACGATTTGCCGGAAGATTGGCCACGGTATTCTGTAAGCACGTTTGCTAGTTTTAACTATCCTGATGATAATAAACTTGATAAAAATTGGACATATATAAATCCAGGTCGAAAGGATTTCAATTCGTTTGCATACTCTAGTTTTAATCGCGGTATCCATGAGCTAGACCTTACCCTGCCTCTTTTTGAATTTGATGTTGCCATTTTTTCAAAGGAAGGTAAGCAATTAACTACACCGCTAAAATTTATATGTCGCTATAGTAACTATTCAATCTCTGATGTTCCTCAAGAGATAATGGAGAAGCTTGATAATGGAAACGCATATTTTAAGATTACAGGACTCTATTTAAAGTGTGGTTATGGAGAATACAAGCCTGTTTATAGTAGATTCCTCAATTATGGTTCTGTTCCAAGAGTTTGGGAGACTATTGAAACAAACTCACTTATTTGTAACTATGAAGACACAAAAGATAGAGGACAATTCGCGAAACTAAGCAACAGTAAAGTTGACAAGTACATTCGAAACCTAAAGGAAATAAAAATTCCATTCGAAAACCCCAACGCTACAAAAAATGTCGAGGAAGCTCTCAAGCGTTGGTAATAAAAATGGAATGTGGTAAAATGACCGACATCATACAATGCATTCTTTCGGCAACCAGTATTGTTGTAGCGTATCTTATTCCCAAAAGAATTATGTGGCAACAGAAGTACGAAAATCTTTTGAGCGAATACAGAGGCTATGACTATGCGGCTGCCGTACAGGGAATCGTAGAATTCTTTACTATTGATTGCAAAAACGATTCCAATAAAATCAAAGATATGTATGAAAAGCGTTTTATAAAGGAAATTTATGGAAACGATTTTTTGAAAAAAGGAAAATCAAATGAGGAAATTTTAAAAGAATTAAAAGAGCAAGTTTCATTAACGGGCAAACAGACATTATCAGAAAATAATAAAACTCTGCATTTCCAGAGACGGATTTTGGCACAGTTTTTCTGCGACTTAGATATTTGCGCTCGAAGTATTTTTATAGGAAAAAAACGTGTGTCAAAGGATTTTACCTGTCGCGAATCGGATATAGTAAAAATCCTTATTCTCATCGGAAAAGCAATCGAAGGAAGCCCAATACTGATGAAGTCTATATCATGCAACGAAATTATCAACTCGCCAATATATTACAAAGGAGCAAATCGATATCTTAGCCACATGTACACAATTCTCAAGAAAACAAAAAAATATATGGATGTTTAACAATGAAATACTTTTTGCATACAGTAATGTTAATATTGATGATTCTTTTATCTGCAATGTTTATTTTCTTCTTTTTCCCATACACAAAAGAATTGTCTTCAGGAAAAATTACTTTAATGATCATAACAGCAGTACTGATTTTGACATGTATTATATGTAGTACAATCCTTGAATGTAAGCAAATCAAATTCCAAAAAGACAAAATTGACAAGATAGAAGCATTTAAAGTTGAAATGATAAACAAAATCTTGCATTCTAATACTTCAGGGAAAAACTTAATTGAAATCAAAAAACTAGAAAGTGAAATATTCAAAACTTTTTGCAACACTCTGATTGAGATTTAGCTTTTTCTTGGAATTTATATTTTGACATCCCTGTAACGCAAAAGCGTACTATAATTTTGGCATGAAGATTTTACCAGTTGTTTCTCTAGGGACTTCTTACCGAAGCCAGCATAATAGGCTTTATTTTTTTGCAGTAAGAAGATAAATGTTTTTTTCCCAATCTTCACTTTCCAAGGCTGCAGCTTTTCTTCCAAGCCTTACATATCGGCTGTATGGTTTAAAGCATCCTACGCGGGATTGGAGGGGGTCGAAGACGACCGGCCGGAACGGACGGGCCGCGCGCCGGTAGGCGGGCAAGCCCCGGAAAGCCCGTGACGAAAGGCATGGAAGCGTTTTTTACAAAATGCGTTTGGTAGAGCCATTAGGACTAACGTCCATAAAAGCACCGTCCATAAAAAAACTACCGTCCATGCCTTTATTGTTTATGGGAGGGAATTACATTTCGAGCATTTTTACGCCGCCGGCTTTTAGGACGGCCTCGGTTTTGGCAAGGTCGTCTGTTTTCATAACGATGTCGGCTGTGTTGTTGCCTACGGAAAGTCCGTAGATGTAGCTGATGTTGATTCCCTGGTCAAGGATAAGCTTTGTTACTTTTGCAAGTCCGCCGGTTTCGTTGGGGACGCAGACTCCGATTACGTCGTTGACGCTGGACGTGATTCCCTTTGACTTTAAGACTTCGTAGGATTTTTTTGCGTCGCTTACAAGAAGGCGGAGCACTCCAAAGTCGTTGGTGTCTGCAAGGCTTGCCGAGACGATGTTGATTCCTTCGTTGCTAAGGATTTGCAGTACCTCGCCGAGTTTTCCGCTTTTGTTTTCCACAAAGATTGAAAGCTGCTTTATGAACATTGTGAACCTCCTTTTATTTGTAGAGCTTGCGCTTGTCGTTGACGTGCTTTGTTTTTCCGTCTGAATGGACAAGGGAATTGGGCTGTACAAGGCTGATTTTTGCGTTGAGTCCCAGTGCCTCGCGGAGCTTGTCGTGAATTGCACGGGAAAGGTTTTCCAGTGAGGATACTTCGTCGGAGAAGAAGCGTTCGTCTACTTCTACCTGTACTTCCAGTGTGTCCGTATTGTCCACGCGGTCTACGTTTATCATGTAGTGGGGCGTTGTTCCGTCTATTGTAAGAAGGGCAGCCTCTACCTGTGACGGGAATACGTTTACGCCGCGGATGATGAGCATGTCGTCAGTGCGTCCTGCAAAGCGCTGGATTCTTGCCATTGTGCGGCCGCAAGAGCATTTTGAAGTCTCTATTGAGGTAAGGTCTTTTGTGCGGTAGCGGATAAGCGGCATTCCCTCTTTGGTAAGGGTTGTGATTACAAGTTCGCCAGTTTCTCCAGGTCCAACCTGTTTTAGCGTTTTTGGATCGATTATTTCCGGCAGGAAGTGGTCTTCCCAAATATGGAGTCCGGCATGGGCATCGCAGTCAGCGGCAACTCCAGGCCCCATGATTTCTGTAAGGCCGTAGATGTCGTAAGCCTTTATGTTAAGCTGCTTTTCCATCTGGGCGCGCATTTCGTTTGTCCAGGGTTCTGCACCGCAGATTGCAGTCTTTAGCTGAATCTTGTCCATTAGGTTTGCGGCTTTTAGGTCTTCTGCAACGTGGAGCAGGTAGCTTGGGGTACAGGCTATTGCGGTTGCCTGGCAGTCAATCATCATGTCGATTAGCTTTTTGGTGTTTCCTGTTGACATTGGGATTACCAAGGCTCCAACGTATTCGGCACCGTAGTGGGCACCAAGTCCTCCGGTAAAGAGGCCGTAGCCGTAGCCAACCTGGATTGTGTCGTCCTTGGTGATTCCGGCCATTGTAAGGCAGCGGGCGGCACATTCAGACCAGGTTTCTATGTCGCGCCTTGTGTAGACGGCAATCTTTGGCTTACCGGTTGTTCCGCTTGAAGCATGCACGCGCACAAGCTCCGACCTTGGAACTGCGGAAAGTCCGAAGGGATAGGCCTTGTTCAAGTCTTCGTAAGTTGTAAATGGAAGCTTTTCCACATCCTCAAGACCGCGGATGTCCCCAGGTTCAAGCCCTGCGTCCTGCATCTTCTTGCGGTAGTAAGGCACATTGTGGTATACGTCGCTTACTATGCGCACCAGTCTCTTGCTTTGCAAATCGGCAAGCTCATCGCGGGACATGCATTCCCGCCTTTCGTTCCAGAACATTTATTTCTCCTATATATAAGGCAACCTAAAAGCAAGTTGTCGTAAAGGCTGCATTAAAACCTTATCGTTTTTATGGTCAGGGCTTGGCGATTTTAAAGCCCGTGTTTTGTGCCGAAGCAAGCAGGCGTTTTTTTCCGTCAACAAGCTCATAGACTTCCGCAGAATAGAAAACTGCACTCCGTCCGTCCTTCTGAACGGATGACTCTGCGTAAAGGAAAGAAGTGTGGGCGGAAGAAAGGTAATTGATTTGACCGGTAAGCGTAACGACAGCAGTGCCGTCCTGCTCAAAGGCATTGGCTGCGACCGCAAAGGCAAAGTCGGCCATGGCAAAATAAACCGCACCCTGAACGTTGCCGATTGCATTTTTGTGCCGGGGACCAACCTCCAGTGCAACCTTTGCATAGCCTTTTTTAGCTTCGAGGATTTGTATTCCGGTGGTCTTTACGGCAAAAGCATCCGCAGCAAATTCTGCCCTTACCTCTTCAAGAGATTTTTCCATAGGCAAAGCAACTTATTCCCCGCGGCCAAGGGCAAAGGCTTTTTTGTTGAGTTCCAGGAACTGGGGCTTTACGCATTCAGCGAGGGCTTCAAGCCATTCACTTTCGCTTATGTCTTTATAATAGGTAGAAAAGCGTCCCATTAGGGCAATGTTTGCAGATTTGGAGGAGCCAGCCTTGAGGGCAAGGTCAAGGGCATCCATTGCGTCTACATTTGCACCTGCGTCCTTCATTTTCTGGACGAGGCCATCCGGGTATTCTGCAGTACCTGTGATTACAGGCATGGGGTCTATTTGCTGTGTGTTTACGATTACGGTTCCGCCTTTTTTTAGGCAGTCAATGTAGCGGGCGGCTTCCAGTGTCTCGAAGGAGATTATGTAGTCTGCCTCGCCTTTGTCTATTACGGGTGAATAAACCTTGTCACCAAAGCGTACGTATGTTACTACGCTGCCTCCGCGCTGGCTCATTCCGTGTACTTCGCTTACCTTTACGTCATATCCTTTTTTTAAGGCTACGCGGCCAAGCAATTTGCTTGCCAAAAGGGATCCCTGTCCGCCTACGCCTACAATCATTACATTCGTTGTCATGCCATTAGAGTATTGCAGACGGGGATTTTTGTCAATGATGCAACAAGGGGAGGGGAAAACCCCTACTCCGAAGCGAGGTTTTCCCCTCCCCTTTAACCCCTCCCTTTTCCGGCACGGCTTAGGCATGTTGCGATATGTTGAGCAACATGCCCCTAAGAACCCCACTTTTCAACACTTGTTCCAGTGTGAGCCTACATTACAGAGCTTTCTTATCATATTTTTGGATTAACAATTGTTTTAAAACTGCACTTGCCTTACGCTGCACCCAAAACTGATTTCCTGTTGCTTCCATACTACTACAAATGGAGCCTAGCCGGGATTGGAGGGGTTGCGAAGCAAGCCCGCGAAGCGGGCCGGCCGAGAGGGCAAGCCCTGGAAAGCCCGTAACAAGGGACCTCCTGCAATTTTTACTTACATGCTTTTTGCAAAAACAGGAGACGCCCCCTCCATGGTGCTGCTTGTTTGACAATTAAGGAAAAATTGCAGGCAGTTTTACCAAGAAGTATGCTCCAGAGAAGAAAGCTAGAGGATGTAACGCTCCAGGTTCTGGTCTTTTACAACGTCCTTTAGGCGCTCGTCAACCCATGCGCGGTCAACGGTTATGGTTTCGCCATTGTGCTGGTCTGCGTCAAAGCTAAGGTCTTCCAGGACGGTTTCCATAATCGTGTGCAGGCGGCGGGCACCAATGTTTTCTGCGCGGGAATTTACGTCTTCTGCAATAAAGGCCATGCGGTCAATTGCCTCTTCCGTAAACTTTAGGGTAACGCCTTCCGTTGCAAGAAGTGCCTCGTACTGCTTTACGAGTGCGTTCTTTGGCTCTGTGAGGATTCGCTTGAAGTCTTCTTTTTTGAGGGCTTCGAGTTCCACGCGGAGTGGGAAGCGGCCCTGGAGTTCAGGGATTAGGTCGCTGGGGGCTGCCACGCTAAAGGCACCTGCTCCGATGAAGAGTATGTGGGTTGTGTTTACCACGCCCCATTTTGTGTTTACGTCACTGCCTTCTACGATTGGGAGGATGTCGCGCTGTACGCCCTCACGGCTAACGTCCTGCCTTGAACCTTCACCGCCCTTGGTTGCAATTTTGTCTATTTCGTCTATGAAGATGATACCGCTCTGCTCAACGCGCTTTTTTGCCTCGTCCGCAACCTTGTCGCTGTCCGTTATGCGGTCAAGTGTCTGCGCCATTAGGATGTTGCGTGCCTCGCGTACAGTTACGTTCTTTACGCGGCTTTTTCCGCCGGAGAACATTTCCTGCAGCCCCGCAATTCCCTCTTCAAAGTCGGCAGGGTTTCCTCCGCTTAGCATTTCCATGCCGAACCTTGGCTGCTGGTGCACGGTTATGTCTACCATGCGGTCTTCCAGCTTTCCTTCGCGGAGCATGGCACGGAATTTTTCGCGGGTTTCGCTCATGCCCTTGCTTTCTTCCGAGGTCTCTTTTGGGCTTTCTTCCTGGGCCGCCGCTTCAAAAGTCTCTTCCTCTTCTGCCTCTGCGGATTTTGGCATGTCTATGCGGATAAGGCTTCCCTGTACAGGGGCGTCGCTTCCAAAGATGTTGCCTGAAATATGGACGCTTGGCTTTTTTGCTTCTTTTCTTGCCTTTTTTGTGGAGCTTCCGGGCAAAAGCAAGTCAAGGAGTGATTCTTCCACCATGGGGACTGCCTTTTCGCGGAGCTTTTCCTGGGTTTCGGCCTTTACCATGTTGTAGCCAACAGCCATCAGGTCGCGCACCATGCTTTCTACGTCGCGCCCAACATAGCCTACTTCCGTGTACTTTGTGGCTTCCACTTTAAGGAATGGTGCCCCGCAAAGCTTTGCAAGGCGGCGTGCTATCTCCGTCTTTCCAACGCCGGTTGGCCCCATCATGAGGATGTTCTTGGGGGCTACCTCTTCGCGGATTTCTTCCGGGAGCTTGATTCTGCGCTGGCGGTTCCTGAGTGCAACTGCTACAAAGCGCTTGGCCTTGTTCTGGCCTATGATGTAGCTGTCCAGGCGGCTTACAATCTGTGCCGGGGTGAGTCCGTCCGGGATTCCCTTTGCGGCTGGATTTTCGCCTGGTGCACCACTTGGTGCAACACCTTGTGTACTATTAGTCTGGGGGGTAAAGCTTTCTTCCATTTGTTATTCCTGATTATTTTCCTGTTTACTGTAGCTCTTCAACTACCACATTGTCGTTTGTATAGATACAGATTTGCCCTGCTATTTTAAGCGATTTTTCCGCAATTTCCTTTGCACCCATGGCCGGGTTTTCCATGTAGGCAAGGGCTGCGGCATAGGCATAGTTTCCGCCAGAACCGATTGCTATGGCATCGTTTTCCGGTTCTATTACGTTTCCGTCCCCGGAGATGAGCAGAATCTTGTTCTTGTCTGCTACCAGAAGCATTGCCTCCAGCTTGCTCATGTAGCGTTCCGTGCGCCAAAGCTTGGCAAGTTCCACCGCTGAACGGGAAAGGTCTCCGTTGAACTCCTTTAGCTTGTCTTCAAATTTGTCAAAGAGCGTGAATGCGTCTGCGACAGAGCCCGCAAAGCCTGTAAGCACCTTGTCTCCGTAGATTTTGCGCACCTTGCGTGCATTGCCCTTTACAACGGTGTTTCCGGCTGTTACCTGGCCGTCTCCTGCCATTGCAACCCTTCCGTTCCTCTTTACTGCAAGAACCGTCGTGCTCCTTATTTTATTTTCTTCTGACATAAGAACTCCTAGTATAATTTTAGTCCTGCTTTCCCGAATGTGGGAAGGCCTGTTTGTAAACTTCCTTTAGCCTCTCCGTAGTCACGTGGGTGTAGCGCTGGGTTGTGCTTATGCTTGAATGCCCCAACATCTCCTGCACTGCACGAATGTCTGCCCCCGCCGCAAGCATGGCTGTGGCAAAGGTATGGCGGAAGGCATGCGGAGAGACGTGCCTGTTGGTTCCTTCCACACCCGAATATCTGCTTACGATATACCAAATTCCGTGTTCGCTCAAGGGGGTTCCCTTTTGGTTCAGGAAGACTTCCTCCACGGGACTGCCACCGTTCTTTTCCCTCTCAGGAAAGCGGCTCTTCCTTTCTGCAAGGTATGCAAGCAAAGAAGATACGGCATCCTTTTCAAAATAGACGCGCCTGTCCTTCCTACCCTTACCGGTAACAACCGCTGTCTTAAAATCCGGGGAAAAATCCCCAAACTTAAGGTTTGCAAGCTCCCCCACACGGCAACCCGATGAATAAAGCATCTCGAACAAGGCCCTGTCCCTGCTTTGCCACAAAAGCGGCTCTTTTTCCGGCTCAATGCACAAAGCGTCCACTTCCGTAGCCGTCATGAACCTTGGCAAATGCTTGGGTGCCTTTAGCGTCTTTAGCTCAAGCGAGACATTACTTTTAATATAACCAAATTTCTTGCAATAGGCAAATAATCCGCGCACGGCTGCAATAAAACGGTTTATGGAGACAGTTCCGTATTTTCTGCGGCTAAGAGAGCCAACGCAGCCCCGCAAGTCTTCCAGAGTGAGGTCTTTTAGAGGCTTTTGTGGGGTAAGGATTTGCATAAGGTGCTTAAAGTCTTCTCCGTAGCCTTTTACGGTGTTTTCTGAAAGTCCGCGGACAGATTTTATGTACAAAAGGTATTCAGCGCAGCATTCTTCTATAGAAATAGGGGAATTGCTGGAAACAGTGAGCATTATCTTTGCCTCCTACCATGTTATTTTCGGAAAAAGAGGGGATAAAGCAAATACGGATTCTTCTATTTTTCTGGACGCAAATTCCAACTTCCCCATACGTCTTAAGGCTAAAACCGGGAATCCATGCCTTTGCAGAACCGGCTTTCCAGGGTTCCGCGGGGCCCTACCCGCTCCATTGCTAGCGCAACCCGCCTGCGGCGGGCCCTTCCAATCCGGCGTAGGTTCATTTGCCCCCATGCCTTTCCAGGCCACCGCCAAATTTGCCATTCCGCTTAAGCAAAAGATAAAAGCCCAGGCATATTAAGGAAGACAAAAGCGAGCCTATCGCCGGAGCCCAGCCCATTGGGTAAAGCGTGCCGGGAAAGTATTTTGCCGCAAGATAAGCCCCCGGTATGCGGACAAGCAGAATAGAAACCGTATTGTGGACAAAAGACAAAAGCGAGTAACCGTAAGCACAGAAAAAACCGCTGAATGCAAAGTGAAAGGCCGCAAAAAAGCAGTCAAAGACGTAAGAGCGCAAATACTGGCCCCCAAGCTGAACCACTGCCGCATCGTGCGTAAACAAAGATACAAAGGGAACCGATGCAAACTGGAAGGCAAGCGCAAACAAAGCCCCAAAGGCAGAGGCAATTGCCATGCCTGCATACAAAGTGTGCCTGGCCCTGGCGTGAAGAGAAGCCCCCATGTTCTGGGCGGCAAGAGCGGATATAGCGCTGAGCATGCTGGAAGGAACAAGGAAGAGGAAGCATATTATCTTTTCCACAATTCCAACCGCAGCGGCAACGCTAAGCCCCCTGGAATTTGCAATTATCGTTATTACAAGAAAGGAAACCTGAATAAAGCCGTCCTGGGCAGAAACAGGAAGCCCAATCTGCAAAAGCCCTTTCAGAACCTTGGCATCTATCCTAATGTCGCCCCGCAGAATCCTTACGCAAGCACCACCGGAAGCGCCACCGTAAGTTTCACCGCAAGCCCCACGTTTTCCACGGGCAAAAAGCACAAATGCAGCAAGAAAAGCGCTAAAAGCCTGCGAAAGAACCGTAGCAAGGGCAGCACCCCTTGCGCCAAGAGCAAGCGGCCCCATAAAAAATACGTCCAAGATTATGTTTACAAGGCAAGATGCGGCAACAAAATAAAGCGGACTCTTTGAATCCCCCGCACCACGGAAAACTGCCGAAACCGAATTGTAAAGCGAAATAAAGGGAATGCCCAAAAAACAAATCCCAAGATAGGCAAGAGTTTCCCCAACCGCCTCTGGAGGAGTATGCATAAGAGCTACAATCTGGGGGCAAAAGACAAAAAGAATGGCTGTGGCAAAAACAGAAAAAATCAAAAATGCAAGAAGCGAATTCCCCGCGCACAAACCGGCGTCCCGTTCCTTGCAAGCACCAACCGCCCGCGCCGTAAGAACCGTCGTTCCCATGGCAAGCCCCGCAATAATCACAGTAATCATGTGCATAATCTGGCTGCCAATGGAAACCGCAGTTATAACGTCCGCCCCGTTAAACTGTCCCGCAATAAAAAGGTCTGCCATGCCGTAAAGGGTCTGCAAAAAATTTGCCATCAAAAACGGAAGCGAAAACGCAACCAGCCTAGCCGCAACGCTCCCCTCCGTCAACTTTCCTTCAAGATTTTCTTTCATACCTTGGCTATATTATAGAAAAGAAACAAAAAAGTAAACGGAACTTTTTAGGACGAAGTCTTACTTGCTCTACCATCCGTTGATTGGCTAATTCGAGCATAAATGGCATTGCGTCACCGCCCTTCCGCCCTTCGCTCACGCTCATAGCCTTCGGCTACTAAAGGGGCTCCACGGCGGCGTAGGCGTGTTTTAGGACTTCACTTCCCACCAGCCGTTCTTGTCTGCACCGTGGCGCAAAAGAAGACCTGCCTCCTGAAGCTTTTTCATATTGCTGACGATATTTTTTCGTGCAATCCCGACAGCTTGAGTTAGCTCATTCTGCGTTATGTGAGGATTTTCCTTTATAAGCTCAAGAATTTTCTGTTGATTTACAGTCACCTTTTGAGTAACGTTTACAGTCACCTTTACATGACTTTCAAGTATGTCCTCTATAGTAGACAAAATCAAACCCAAGAGGAATTCTATAAAAAACGTACTGTCCGCACTGGTGTCGCTTACGTTCAAGGCACTGTAGTATTCCGCCTGCTTCTCCTTAATCAAAGATTCCACGGGCAACCATGCAAAAATATTTCGCCAATCCTTTAAAATGGCAGACTGCCACAAGCGCCCTATGCGTCCGTTACCATCCTGAAAAGGATGAATAAATTCAAACTCATAATGAAAAACGCAGGACTTTACAAGAGGATGAGCATCAGATGTCTTGAGCCATTCAAACAAATCAGCCATCAGCAAAGGAACCCTTTCCGCAGGCGGAGCCACATGAACAACTTCTTTTCCGTCAAAAATACCTACACCGTCATTCCTGTATTTCCCCGCACGGCTCACCAGATCCTTCATCATAATCCCATGAGCCCTAAGCAAATCCTTTTCACTTGTTGAATCAAGGGTCAAAAGCAATTCGTAAGCCTGGACGGCGTTCTTCACTTCCTGAATCTCATTCGGCGCTCCAAGAACACGTTTTCCGTCTATAATAGCGGTAATCTGTTCAATAGACAACGAATTGTTTTCTATTGCAAGAGAGGAATGGATTGTCTTTATACGGTTCTTTTTCCTTAGATTAACATGCTGGCTCTCAGATGTAAGGAAATTCATTTCCCCGATTTTTTCGGAAATCTTAGAAATGAGGTCTATGCTCTTAGAGGTTATCGTAAAAGGCGGCGTATACATACCATAATTATATCAGAAAAAGCTTTTTTTGTTTAGCAAATCAGTCACTTCACAAGGAATTCAGCCCGTCCCCACATTGACAACTTCTTACGGAGTCCTTGCCCACAATCCTATAAATCTCCGGGTTACTAAGCCGCCCATCCTTGGGCTCCATATTTTTTTTCAAGTCAGGAGTGAAGCGTAGCCCTGAAAAGCGGGTTAAAGGTGGCACTGCGGAATGGCGTAGCCTTACGCACAGTAAAAAAACAAAAACGGCTCCAAAGAAAATTATAACACCACTTGCCTACGCCGCACCCCTTGCGTGTTGTTGAATTCAAAATGCAAATTCATTATAATTACTAGCTATTACAAATACCCAAGAAATTTACCCAGAGGTCAACATGAAAGCCATTGAACTTGAAAAGGCATACAATCCCAAAGACTTTGAAGAAAGAATTTACGGTGAATGGCTGGAAAAGGGCTGCTTTAAGCCTGCCAGCGACGAATCATCCCCCATGCACCAGTGCTACCTTAAGAACAAGGAAAAAGGCAAGGCCGGAAAATATACAGTCGTAATCCCCCCGCCAAACGTAACAGGCGTTTTGCACATGGGCCACGGCCTTAACAACGTTTTGCAGGACATCGTAGTCCGCTACCACCGCATGAAGGGAGAGGACACCCTCTGGGTAACAGGAACCGACCACGCAGGCATTGCAACCCAGAACGTGGTTGAGCGCGCCCTTAAAAAAGAAGGAAAAAGCCGCAACGACCTTGGAAGGGAAAAATTCCTTGAGCGCACATGGCAGGTAAAAGAAGACCACCACAACACAATCGTAAAGCAGCAGAAAAAGCTTGGAAACTCCGTTGACTGGGACAGGGAACGCTTTACCATGGACGAAGGCTTAAGCAAGGCCGTACGCGAAGTATTCGTTTCCCTCTACGAAAGGGGCCTCATCTACCGCGGAAATTACCTTGTAAACTGGTGCCCAAGATGCGGAACAGCCCTTGCCGACGACGAAGTTGACCACACGGACACAAACGGCGCAATGTACCACATCTGGTACGAATACGCAGACGGTCCAGCCCCGGACGGCTCCACAAAGATAGAAATTGCAACAACCCGCCCCGAGACGCTTTTGGGCGATACGGCAGTAGCAGTAAACCCAACGGACGAACGCTACAAGGACATTGTGGGAAAGAAGCTTAAGCTTCCGCTAACAGACCGCACAATTCCACTAATTGCAGACGCATACGTAGACAAGGAATTCGGAACCGGTATGGTAAAAATCACCCCGGCCCACGACCCCAACGACTACCAGGTGGGAAAGCGCAACAACCTGGAAATAATCAACATACTGAACCCGGACGGAACCCTTAACGAAAACTGCCCGGAAAAATACCGCGGAATGACCTGCCAGAAAGCACGCGCCCTTATAATCCAGGACCTCACAGACCTAGGCCTTTTCAAAGCGGAAGAAAAAATCACCCACTCGGTTGGCCACTGCTACCGCTGCGGAACAGTCGTTGAGCCTTACTTAAGCGACCAGTGGTTCGTAAAGATGAAGCCGCTCGCAGACAAGGCCCTCGAAGCATGGAAGAAGGGAGAAATCGTCTTCTACCCCCGCAAGTGGGAAAACACATACACACACTGGATGGAAAACATCCGCGACTGGTGCATAAGCCGCCAGCTCTGGTGGGGACACAGAATCCCCGTATGGTACTGCCAGAAGTGCGGAAAGGTAATCGTAAGCAGAACAGACCCTGAATGCTGCCCGGACTGCAAAGCCCCCGCATCAGAACTAAAGCAGGACCCGGACGTACTGGACACCTGGTTCTCATCATGGCTCTGGCCCTTCTCCACACTTGGATGGCCGGAAAAAACAGCCGACCTTGCCGAATTCTACCCGACAAACGCACTGGTAACAGCCTACGACATAATCTTCTTCTGGGTAAGCCGCATGGTAATGGCTGGCCTCGAATTCACAGGCAAGGCCCCCTTCCACGACATCTACATCCACGGCCTTGTCCGCGACAAGCAGGGACGCAAGATGAGCAAATCCCTGGGCAACGGCATTGACCCGCTAGAAATAATCGACATGTACGGAGCAGATGCCCTCAAGTTCACCATGAGCTACATGGCAGCACAGGGACAGGACATACTTGTAGACAAAGACTCCTTCAAGATGGGAAGCCGCTTCTGCAACAAGGTCTGGAACGCAAGCCGCTACATTCTGGGCAACCTGGAAGGCCGCACCCTCATCCCGGTAAAGGACAGTGACCTCACCGAACTTGACAAATGGATCTACACCTGCCTTAACCGCGCCGTAAAGCTCAGCAGGGAAGCACTGGAAAGCTACCGCTACAACGACGCAACAAGCGCAGTATACGAATACTTCTGGAACGACTTCTGCGACTGGTACGTGGAAGCAACAAAGCTCTCCTTCAAAAACGGAGACGAGAGGGAAAAAGACCGCGCAGTTTCCGTACTTCTTAACGTAATGGAAGAAACCCTCCGCCTGCTCCACCCCTTCATTCCTTTCGTAACGGAAGAAATCTGGAGCAAACTGCCGCTTGACCAAATCACCGCAAACCGCAGCACAGCCGGACAGCAGAAAATCCTGCCAACATCCGACTACAAAGACATGCTGGTGGACGCCCCCTACCCGGAATTCAGCCAGGAGCGCGAAAACGAGACCATAACAGGCCGCTTCGAAGCCCTAAAGGAACTCATCCGCGCAATCCGTGCCCTCCGCGTAGAATGTGGACTTGACCCGGCACTAAAGCTCCACGTTGCAATCCAGATAGAAAATGGCAGCGCCGCAGAAGTAATCAAAGAAAAAACAGACATGATTGAACTCCTTGCGGGTGTCAAAAAGACTGAATTTGTTGCCGATAAACCAGAGAAGGCCATCGGAACCGTAGGAAAAGGCTTCGAGGCATTCCTTCTTGTAGACGAAAGCGTCAACAAGGAGCAGCTTATGGCTCACTTCAACAAGGAAATCGAGACGGAAAAGGCCGCCGCCCAAAAGAGCGAGGCAAAGCTTGGCGGAAAATTCGCCCAGCACGCACCGGCAGAAGTTGTTCAGGCAGAAAAAGACAAGCTTGAAGAAACAAAGCGCCGCATAGAAAAGCTCGAATCCTACGTAAAAAGCCTGTAGGCTGGCTAGAATCAGGAGGAAATATGGGCAAGAAATATGATATGGCTGTAGAAAAGCCTTCGCAGATGGACCAGGATCATATGCTCAAGCTCAAGGGCATTTCCCTTGCCCCTTACATGCAGCTTGCAACTGCCCTTATAGGAAAGGCCCGTTTTTCAGGTGGCAACATGTTCCGCCACCAGATGGACACAATGGGCATCCTCATTGACTACGGCTACATAGACAAAATTCTGCTCAAGGCCGCATGCATCCACGACGTTGTGGAAGACATCCCCGGCTTTGACCAGAATTTAATTCTCAACGCAGACGAAGACGGCCCGGAAGTCCTAGAGCTGGTCCTCGAAGTAACAAAAAAAGTGGGCCAGCTAAAACCGGACTACCTGCGCAACATAATAGAAAACGGCAGCCAAAACGCCAAAATCCTAAAGTGCGCAGACCGAATCAGCAACATGATAAGCCTGGGCTTTGTAACAAGCGACGCCTTCATCGAGCGCTACTGCGACGAAACCGAATTCTTCATCTTCCCCATCGCGCTTGAAGTTGACTACAACATGTACCAGGAACTCATCAGCCTGGTCTGTTCCCGCCGCACCTATCTTGAAGCCACCGGCTACTTTGACCGCAAAAAGGAAGACTGAATTATTTTTTTCCTTATTTGGAGCAAAGGCCATCTTTAACTGTGCCTACGCTACCGCTCCGGCAGCCCTTGCCATTTTTACCCAATCGCGAACAAGCAGCGCCATGGAGGGCGCATCACTTCTTTGCAAAATCAACAGGGTGAGTTTTCAACAGAAAACTCGTGGGTAAAAATGTCAAGGAAGACATTTTTACCCGCTTTCCGGGGTTCCGCGGGCCCCTACCCGCTCCATTGCCTACGGCAACGGCTTCGCCGCCCCTCCAATCGGGGCTAGGCTTGGGGGTGCAAAAAATGCTAATGACAAATCAATTATAAAGCAGTATACTAAATCAAAGGTCAAGTTTTCAGTGAAAACACGTCATTATCGGCCGGTTGGTGAGCATAGTCGAACCACGCCCCGATAATCTATATCAACCCCGAAGTTCAAGTTGAGACTATATTTATAAGGACTTATACTATGGAATTTCTTACAACAAAAGGTATTGCAGCAAGCATAGAGAAAATAATAAGAACTGCGCGAGAACACATTGTAATCATCAGCCCATATATAAAAGTAGACAAGACTTATATTGAACGCTTGCATGAAGCAGACAGAAATAATATACAAATACACATAGTTTTTGGAAAAAAAGATATGGCAGATTTTGAAAAAGATAAATTCCAAAATTTTCGCAATCTGTACATATATTTCCTTGAAAACCTCCATGCAAAATGCTACATGAATGAAAATTCCGCCCTAATCACATCAATGAACCTATACGGCTACTCAGAAGAAAACAACCGCGAAATGGGTCTTTTTATTAACCGAAACGACAATTATGACTTGTATGATGATATGAAAGGAGAATGTCTGTCAATAATAAATTCTGCAGAAAAGTATACCTTAGACAAGAAAAATGACTTCTTTGACTTTCTTGATGACCTTTTCCCCAATTCCAATAATTCAGAAGACCTCGAAGGACATTGCATAAGATGCGGAACAAGAATTTACTTAAATGAAAATTACCCGCTCTGTGAAGATTGCTACCGGGTTTGGGCTCAGTACAACAATCCAAATTTCCAGGAAAACTACTGCCACAAATGCGGACAACGAATTACTTGGCAAGATGGGGAACCGATAAGTTATGCCAATCCGCTTTGCCCCAAATGTTCACAAGAAATACATAACTGGCCTGTGTAAAACATGACCTACCGCACACTCAACAGCTACCTAAAAGAAACCTTCGGCACAAAAGTCTACAAGCTTTCCCTAAGCACCGGCTGCACCTGCCCCAACAGAGACGGCAAATGCGGAAGCGGAGGCTGCATCTTCTGCTCACAGGGAGGAAGCGGAGACTTTGCCCAAAGCGGAAGCGACATAGATGCCCAGATTCAAAAGGCAAAAGCCATGGTAAGCAAAAAATTCCCGCCATCCATAAAAGAAGAAGACCGCCGCTACATAGCCTACTTCCAGTCATTCACAAACACCTACGCCCCCGCCCAAAAGCTGCGCCCCATTTTTACCACGGCAATCAAGCACCCCCAGGTCGTTGCGCTAAGCATAGCAACCCGCCCCGACTGCCTGCAAGAGCCAATCATCTCCCTTCTAAAAGAACTCAACCAAACAAAGCCCGTCTGGGTTGAACTTGGCCTCCAAACCATCCGCGAAGAAACAGCCCGCTTCATAAACCGCGGCTACGACCTTGCCGTATTCCAAAAAGCCTACGACGCGCTAAAAAAAGCAGGCCTAAAAGTAATAGTCCACGTAATAGTCTGCCTGCCAGGAGAAGGCATAGAAGACGCAAAGAACACCATCCGCTACCTTGCAGAACAAAAGCCCGCCCCCGACGGAATCAAAATCCAGCTGCTTCACGTGCTAAAAGGAACAAGGCTTTACGAGCTATACCAAAAGGACAATTCAATCGTAAAGCTCCCCAGCCTTGAAGAATACTGCTCCATGCTAAAAGAACTCATTCCCCTAATCCCGCCGCAAACCGTAATCCACAGGCTAACAGGCGACGGCGCAAAAAAAGACCTGGTTGCCCCCCTCTGGAGCGCCAACAAAAAGCAAGTCCTAAACGCAATCAGAAAAGCCCTCTCCCAAAACTAACAAAAATCCCAATGCCATTAACATAAAGAAGTGTCATGCTGAACTTGTTTCAGCATCTAAGTTTAGAGATTCCAAAATGCCACCATAATCCGGTTGGTAAGCTCAGTCGAACCATGGTTTGTGAGCAAAGTCGAACCACGGCCCCATCACCGCTAAAAAAAAAACGTCAACTCGTGTCATTTTCACGTTTACAAATTTTAAATTAGGCCTTATAATCTAATCATGAACAAGATACTATTTTCACTTGCATGCCTAGCCGCATTCACAGGATGCGAAAAAAAGGCCCACGTCACAACAACCATTCCTGAAAACCCGGGAATCTTCGTAAAAAAGGTAAACGGACTTCCAGACACCTTCATCCGCGGAGTGGACATTTCCACAGTACTTGCCCAGGAAGAAAGCGGAGTAATCTACCGCGACAGAGACGGCACCCCCCAGGACATCTTTAAGACGCTAAGAGAAAACGGCGTAAACTACATAAGGGTGCGCGTCTGGAACAACCCCTACGACCAAAACGGAAATGGCTTTGGCGGAGGCAACAACGACAGCGCAAAGGCAGCGGAAATAGGCAAAAGGGCCGCAAAGTACAACCTTCCCCTTTTGGTAGACTTCCACTATTCAGACTTCTGGGCAGACCCCGCAAAGCAGCAAGCCCCCCGTGCATGGAAAGGCATGGGCATAGAAGAAAAGTCAGAAGCGCTCTACGCCTACACAAAAGAAAGCCTTGAGCAGATAAAAAAAGCCGGAGCAATAATCGGCATGGTTCAGATTGGAAACGAAACAACCGGTGCCATGTGCGGAGAAACAAACTGGCTTCAAATTTCAAAACTCATGAATGCAGGCTCAAAAGCAGTGCGTGACTTTTCCAAAGACGTAAAAGTAGTAGTTCATTTTGCAAATCCGGAAAAAGCCGGTGAATACCTGCGCTACGCAAAAATACTAAAAAACAACGAAGTGGACTACGACGTGTTCGCTTCATCTTACTACCCCTTCTGGCACGGAACTTTGGACAACCTAAAAACAGTCCTAAGGCAGGTGGCAGAATTCTCCGGCAAAAAAGTAATGGTAGCAGAATTCTCCTACGTAAACACCTACCAAGACTTTGACGGTTCAGGAAACTCAATCTCCGAAGACTCCGCAATAGACAAGCCCTACTCAGTTTCCGTACAGGGACAGGCCGACTGCATAAGGGAAATAATAGCCGCAACAGCATCCCTAGGAGACAAAGCGCTGGGCGTATTCTACTGGGAACCAGCATGGATTCCAGTCCCAGGAAACACAAAAGAAGAAAGGCAGCTGCTCTGGGAAAAATACGGCTCAGGCTGGGCTTCAAGCTATGCCGCCGTCTACGACCCCGACGACGCAGGAAAATACTGGGGAGGCTCCGCATGGGACAACCAGGCCCTCTTTGACGCGGAGGGAAAACCGCTTGCATCCCTTGCAACATTCGGCCTTGCAGGAAGAGGGGCAAGCACACAGGTAAAGGCAGACAGTGCAGAAGAACAGAACATAAGGGTGCGCCTTGGAGACAGCCTTGAACTTCCAACAGAAGTAAGCGTAATGAATAACGACGGCTCCAAGACAAACGCAAGCGTAACATGGAATTCAAAAACAGAAGACGGAAAAGAAGTCTCCACCCTAACCACAAGCGGCAACGGCCCTGCGGAATACAAAGTCTACGGAAGCGTACAGGGCATAACAGTCCTTGCAAAAATTGCAGTCATAGAACCCAACTATCTGGAAAACCCCTCCTTTGAAGAAAAAGACCTTTCCATGTGGAAATGGGAAGACCTGACCGGAAAAATGAAGGAACTCAAAATAGAAGACAACAAAAACAACGCAAAAAGTGGAACCAAGTCACTCCACTTCTGGTCAGACACAGCCGTAAACTTCCACGTAGAGCAAACCGTAACCGGCCTCAAACCCGGCCTCTACAAATTCTCACTTGTAATCCACGGAGGCGATGCAGGAGCTTCGGACGCGCAGGACATAAAAATCTTCGCAAGGTCCGGCGGCAAAGACTACGAAGAAAAAACAAGCGCAGACGGCTGGAGAAATTTCAGAACCCCGGACATCCGCGGAATAAAAGTCGGTACAGACGGAAAGGCAACCGTAGGAGCAAGCGTAAACCTAAAAGCCGGATCCTGGGGCAACCTTGACGACTTTGTCCTAACACCGCAATAATTTTTTTCATGCTTCTCTGGAGCGCACGCCATGATCAAACTGTCAAACAAATAGCACCATGGATGGTGCGTCCACTGTTCGAACAAAAAACCGCAAGTTTTCGAAAGAAAACTTGTAAGTAAAAATTGCATGGATGCAATTTTTACTTACTTTCCGTGGCTACGCTCCCGCTCCGGCCCGCTCCGCGGGCTTGCTCGCTCGAAGCTTACGCTGCGAGTTCGCAACCACTCCAATCCCGGCTAGGCTTGATGGCAAGTCCCCTTTACCAATTGCAAAAAAATCACTTTCGGATTATTATAAATATATCCTACAGAATGCTTGCATACCCTAGGCATTGCATACCACAGGCATAAAAAAGGAAGCATAAAAATGTCAATAAGAAAATCAGCATTGATTAAATGCATCTACCAGTTCATTCTTTTTTCAATAATTGGTCTTGCACTTATGTTTACGTTATTTCATGCAGCAATCCTTGCTCTTCCAGTAATTGCCTTTATGTGGACTTTCTGGGGATTCAATTTTCTTACCCTAATCACAGGAGTTCAATTTAGCAACAGGTATAAAATTTCATTTGCCTTATTGAATTTCTTTGTCATTGCTTTGCTCATTACATTCCTGATAATTTCATCAGATCCGGAAGAATATGAAAAAGTTTACACCATTGCCATAATCACTTCAATCTGCATTGGAATACTGTATCTTCTTACTATTATCCTCTTTGTAAAAGCATATTGGAAAGCAGCAAAAATAGAGCTGCTCAAATTATTGGGAAAAGAAATCCCCTTGGAAAAATATTCTGAACTTTGCAAAACAAAATACCCAGTCCTGCTTGTTCACGGAACAGGATTTAGAGACAGAGCTTTTTGCAATTATTGGGGCGGAATACCCGGCCTGCTAGAAAAACATGGGGCAAGCATTTTTTACAGCAAGCACGATGCATGGGCAAACATAGAAGATGCCGCAAGCCAAATTGCAGACACGCTCAAAACCGTCCTAAAAGAAGCAGAATGCGAAAAAGTAAATATCATAGCCCATTCCAAAGGAGGAATTGATGTTCGCTATGCAATAAGCAAATTAGGACTCGAAGACAAAATAGCATCCGTAACAATGATAAGCTCCCCCAACCATGGTTCCAAAACACTTGACAAATTGTTTTCCATTTTTGGGGAATGGTTATTTAAATTTCTTGCGGTATTTGTAAATTTATGGTTTAAAATTCTAGGAGACAAAAAGCCCGATTTTTTTGGAACGACAAAACAGTTTTGCTCAAGTTACATGGAAGGCTTTAACAAAGAAATTACAGACTCCCCTTCCATATTGTATCAGAGTTTTGCCGGAAAAATGAAAAATCCATTCAGTGACATTTTTATGTGGTTCATGAATTTTGTAATGAAGTTCTGCGACGGAGAAAACGATGGTCTTGTATCTGTAGAATCTGCAAAATGGGGAAACTTCCGCGGCGTTATTGAAGGACAAAAGCTTTTAGGAATTTCTCACGCACATGAAGTTGATGCATACCGGACAAATCCAAAAATCAAGGAAGCTGATGGCCTACCAAAAAATTCAAAAACAATCCGGGATTTTTACATCAACTTAATTGCAGAATTAAAAGAAGAAGGTTTTTAGCAAAAAGTAAAACATATTATAAAGACTCCTTCCCCAGAATTTTTACGATACCTTTTTTTGTTTCAAACAGATAAACAAGGTCTGGCGCCCGTGTCCAATCATTCTTATGCTCAGGGCTTATTTTTCCGCCATTTCTAACGCGTATTGCGAAATCGTAAATATCATCCAGGATATAAAAGACAATTACCTCTTCGCTGTCCGAATAAGTAAATTCCTCCAAAACCACAATCCCAGAAATTGCATTACGAGGAATTGTCACTGTAAGCTTAAAACCATCACCTTCATAAGTGTGCATGCGAAACCTGTAGTTTTTACCATTATTTTTTTCTGCTTCTTTGGCAAGCGGCATTATTTTTTCTAACACACGGCGGAACTTTTCTTTGTCTGCCTTGTCCTTTATAAGAGATTCTGCGTCCGAAAACTTTTTGGCAATAATATAAAATGAATTGCTGCACTGATTTTTTGCAAGCTCTAAAGAGTCCTCAAACTTTTTTGAATCAAAATCGTACCACAAAAATGTCTCGTAGATTGCATCTTCATTCATATCCTCAAACCAGAAAGTTGCAAGCCGCAAACCCTTGTTGTAAACACAGATGTCGTTTATCTCCACCTTTTTACTCAGCTTTATTTTTTGACTCCACTCTTTTTCTTGGGCTTCAAGGACCTTCTTTACGGCCTTTAAATACCTTCCCCTCTTAACAGCATCATAAAGCTTTCCGTTTTTGTAAACCCAGAACAAGACATCGTTTTTATCCGGCTCTTTTTCGGTATAGCCATATCTATTGTCCAGGATGCAGTATTCACCGTTGTTTGAAAGTTGGACAGCAAGCCCTTCATTTTCCCAGTATCTGGGTATCTGCCATTTTTGAAGGAGCTGTGGGTAAAGGTCTTTATCATAAACAGTTTCAAAACAAGTAATAGTTTTTTTGGTCTTGTTACCCGCCAGAAAGAAACGCTCGTTAATAGATGCCTCAACATAATCGTTTTGCAAAGAAACATCCTCGGGATTAACAAAGTTCTGTGCAAAAGATAAAGAGCAGATAAAAATTGCCGTTAAAAACACGAATGATTTTTTCATTTTTAAATTTCCTTCAAAAACTTGTGATTTGTGCATTATACAGGACATTGCCCATTCTTTCAACGGCCTTTTTTTTAACCGTCATTGCCCTGTGGTCCAGATCTATCCCCATTGCAAAAAGAGCTTTTTCTGGTTATTATAAACAAAAAAATTTTAACGGATGCCTTTATTCTGGGACGCAAAGGGAAAAAATGAATTTAAGATTTCTAATAATATCTATTGCCATTTCTTTGCTGGTTACGGCCATTGTCATTCATTCCACGCATGGAAGGATAAGCCGCAAGCGCTATTGGAAGATAGAAGCCACTATGGTTGTTGGCTTTGTGTCTTATTGGTTCTTTACCTTTTTTATATTGGCCTTCTTTCTTAAAAACTTTTCTCACAGCAGCTTCTTTTATAGCTTGCACGTTCTGCACACATTACTTTTTATAATAGGATTTTTTTGCACCTTTATTTTTATGTACAAGTACTGGCAACTGCAGATTCTCCGCCTGCATGACCTGAACAAGTCCGGCTGGTATTGTTTGCTCGACTTTATTCCTTTCTATAACATTTATGATTTTTTTGTAATGAACATAAAAAAGAGAAGCATCATGCTGAATGAATTTGACGAGACAATTGATTACTTTTCTTTTTTTGAAAAAAACAAATTGCTCCAAAACAAAAAGCTTATTACCAAAGACGGCGTGGATTTTTACGTCAACGGAATTAAATTTGAATACAAAAACTTTAATGGCCATGTCCAGTATGAAGTTTCCAAGATGAGCCTTGAAAATGACAAGACTCTGGAAGAATACTGCATGAAAAATTTGCAGCAAACAGAAAACGCCCCCGGTTATGCAGGAGAATACAGGATTTCTTTTCTTGATGAAGGAAATTTATTTGAAAAGCTAAAAAACGATTTGCACGGAATAGTTATAGATGACGGCTTTATTACGATAAACGAAGTTCCGTTTTTTGTTAGGGAAAATTATTTGCAGTACGAAATTGTTTATAAAACAAAAGATTCTTCCAGAATAAAAAATTTTTCCCAAGTAGAAGAATTGCAGGATTACAGCTGCCAGTCTTTAACAAAGGCCCAACTGCTTGACTTAATAAAACAAGGCGCGTAAGGAAAAAGTTTGCAAAAGAAAGCCTACCCCCGATTGGAAGGGTGGCGCAGCCAGACCGCCGCAAGGCGGGCCGGAGCGACAGCGTAGCCCTGGAAAGCGGGTAATAATAGGAACCGGCAGTTAGGGGATAGGTGCACGCTCCTACCCTAAGGCTGGTCCAAAAATGAAAAGAAATTTATGCTATCTTAAAGAGCTGCTCTATGTATTTTTGGCGAACCACAAGTACGGAGCAATGGGCGCTGCCGATGATTTCGCTCTGCTGCTCGCCTGCAAGTTTTCTGTCCTGCTTTGAATATGAGGTGGAGAGGTCTTTTCCGCCAAGGAGAATGAGGTCTGCCTTGTAGTCGTCTGCGGCACGGATAATTTCTGACCAGATTTCGCCCTTGAGAAGTTCCGTTTCTATTTTGACGGCTTTTGTCTTTGCAAGGTCTGAGGCATAGTCAAGGTAGCTGCCACCGTTTTCCTGCAGGCGGCCTTCCATGCCCTCACCTTCTTCCGGTACGATGAACTTTGTTAGGGAAAGCCTTTTGATTGTTGCGGTGTCTACGACATAGACGACCTTTACGCGGCACTTGTAAATTTTTGCCATGAGGATGGCATACATTACTGCATGCAAAGAGGATTTTGTTCCGTTGTAGCCCACAAGAATTCTTTGAAATAAAGGTTTTATCATTCTAACGCCCCTGTCTTCCCTTTAGTGACTTGAGAACGAACACGTTGTCGCGCTCGCGCTCCTCCAGAACGCTTTCTATATACTTAACGGTTTCCCTGTTCTGCGGTATTACCATCTTGTCCAAGGCATTTACCCGGCGCTGGGTTTTCTTTACTTCCATTGCAAGCCTCCAGACGATGGTCCTAATGCTTGCCATCTGGGTAATAAGCGACAAAAGCTCAAAGAAGTCTGCCATTACCTCGTCATTGTCCGGGGTTGTTCCCATAAAGGATGAAAAAAGTTCCCGCTTGGGCAGATTCACGTCTATGGAAGTAAAATTCATGCCGCCTATGACGACAGGCTTTTTTGTAATCTCAAACTTGTAGTCAACCGCAGTCGCAAGCCTTTCTGCCCGCTCACCGCCCATTGCAAGCAGCATCCTCTTTAACGCTGGGTATGCCTTTGCAATGCACTTGTCCATGTCGCGCTCCAAAAGCTTTACGCGTTCAACAAGGTGCATCAGCTCCATTACAAGGATTTCCCTTTTTTGCTCCAGCAGGTCGTAGCCTTCTGTGCTTACCGCAAGCTGTTCCTTTAGCGAGAGGAGGTTTGACTTTGTGGGCGCAATGTTAAGCTTTGCCATTAAGCGTTTCCTTAATCAGATGAACCTTCGTCGCTGTGTTCGTCAGTTGACGGAAGGTATTTTTCTATGAACTCGTCCTTTATGCGGTAGAGTTCCTCGCGCGGAAGAATGCTAAGTATCTTCCAGCCAAGGTCCAGGGTCTGGTCAATTGAGCGGTCTTCGTATTCACCCTGGGTAAAGAATTTTTCTTCCATCTCGTTGCCAAATTTTAGGTAGAGCTTGTCCAGTGGAGAAAGCTCTTCTTCACCGATGATGGCGGCAAGGTTTCTTATGCTCTTTACCTTTGAGTATGATGCAAAGAGCTGGCTTGAAACGTTTGCGTGGTCTTCACGGGTCATTCCCTTTCCGATACCGTCTTTCATAAGGCGGCTAAGGCTTGGAAGTCCTGCTACCGGCGGATAGAGTCCCTTCTGGCTCATCTCACGGTCAAGAACAATCTGGCCTTCCGTTATATAGCCGGTAAGGTCTGGGATTGGATGGCTTATGTCATCGTTTGGCATGGTAAGGATTGGAATCTGGGTTATTGAACCTGTGCTTCCCTGAATCTTTCCAGCACGCTCGTAAAGTTCTGCAAGGTTTGAATAAAGGTAGCCAGGGTAGCCCTTGCGGCCTGGAACTTCCCCTCGCGTTGTTGAAATTTCGCGCAGGGCTTCGCAGTAGTTTGTCATATCAGTCATTACAACAAGAACGTGCATGTTACATTCAAAGGCAAGGTATTCCGCTGCGGTAAGGGCGCAACGCGGGGTGATGATTCTTTCTATGGACGGAGCATCTGCAAGCGACTGGAACATTACAACCCGGCTTAGAACGCCAGAGTCTTCAAATGTGTTCTTAAAGAACTGGGCAACGTCGTACTTAATACCCATGCCTGCAAAAACCATTACGAAGTCTTCGTCTGAATTGAGGATCTTTGCCTGGCGGATTATTTGGGCGGCAAGGCGGTTGTGTGGCAAACCGTTTCCAGAGAATATAGGAAGCTTCTGTCCGCGGATGAGGGTGTTCATTCCGTCTATTGACGAGATGCCTGTCTGGATGAAGTCGCGCGGATATACACGTGCATAGGGGTTGATGGGGTTTCCATTAACATTTATCTTGGTGCTTGATATAATCGGAGGATAGCCGTCTATTGGCTCGCCAAGTCCGTTGAAGATTCTTCCAAGAAGTCCCTTTCCTACGCGGAGTTCCATTGGCTTGTCAAGGAATTCAACGGATGTTCCCTCAAGGTCAAGGCCTGTAGTGCTGCCGAATACCTGTACTACGGCAGTGTCTTCGTTCAAGTCTATGATGCGGCCTGTCTTTTTTTCGCCAGCCTTATCGCGGACATACACAACCTCGTCATAAAATGAATTGGGGGTGCGCTTTACCACGACAATAGGTCCGTCTACTTTTTCAAGCCCCTTGTATTCTATTCCTTTCATACTGCTGCATCCTTGCGGTAGACCCGCTCAAGTTCGCCCATCTGCTGCTCAAGGTGGTTCTGAATTGCCGTTAGCTCTTCCATGTTGTCATTTGGAACAACCGACTTTGCGCGGATAATCTCGTTCCTTACGTCCAGCTCCATTATCTTTGTAAGCGGACAGCCCTGCTTGATTACGGCAAGAGCCTTTTCGTAAAAATCCATTACAAGAAGAAGTATGAGTATCTGCTTCTGGGGAACAGAATACTGGTCGATGTTGTCAAAGGCATTCTGCTGGAGGAAGCCGTTCTTTATCATTTCCGCAACTGTAAGAACAAGGCGGTCACTGTCGGGAAGCGCATCAGGTCCAATAAGGCGGACTATCTGCTGCAGCCTCTGTTCCCTCTTTAGAAGGTCGAGTGCCTTTATGCGGATGGAAGCCCAGCGGGGGTCAAATTTGTCCCACCAGGTTTTTACTTCGTCTGCGTATTCAGAATAGCTGTCTATCCAACCGATTGCGGGATAGTGGCGTGCGTTTGCAAGCTCGCGGTCAAGTGCCCAGAAGCAGCGGATAAAGCGCTTTGTGTGCTGGGTTACAGGCTCTGAGAAGTCTCCACCTGGCGGTGAAACAGCACCGATTACGCTTACCGAGCCTTCCTGTCCGTTGAGTGTGTTTACGCGCCCTGCCCTTTCGTAGAATTCTGCAAGGCGGGTCGGAAGGTATGCTGGGAATCCTTCTTCCGCAGGCATTTCTTCCATGCGGCCTGAAAGTTCGCGCAAGGCTTCTGCCCATCGTGAAGTTGAGTCTGCCATGATTGCAACGTGCATACCCATGTCGCGGTAGTATTCAGCGAGTGTGATTCCTGCATAAAGGGAAACTTCGCGGGCTGCAACCGGCATGTTGGAAGTGTTTGCAATAAGGATTGTTCTTTCCATGAGGGAGCGGTTGTTGCGGGGGTCTATGAGCTGGGGGAATTCCGTAAGAACGTCCGTCATCTCGTTGCCACGTTCTCCGCATCCAATGTATACGATTAAGTCTGCGTCGCACCACTTTGCAATGGCATGCTGGGTCATGGTCTTTCCCGTACCAAAGCCACCCGGGATTGCAGCGGTTCCGCCTTTGCTTAGCGGGAAAAATACGTCTATGACACGCTGACCGGTAATAAGCGGCTGTGAAACTTCAAGTTTCTGCATAAAGGGACGTGCCTTTCTAACTGGCCAATACTGGGAAAGCTTTAGTTCTTCATCAAACTCAGTTGTACCTATAACCTCGTCTACGGTGTAGCTTCCCTTGCCCTTGAATGTCTTGAGCACCTTTCCCTTTGTTGCGGGGGGAACCATTATTATGTGCTTTATGGAACCTGTTTCCTGAACAAAGCCCAATGCCATGCCTGGTTTTATTGCATCGCCTTCTTTTACGGAAGGCTCAAATTCCCACTTTTTTTCCGCATCAAGGCTTTCTGTTCTCTGACCAGGAAGAAGAAAGGCACCTCCGCTTTCGAACATCTGCTTTAAAGGCCTCTGGATTCCGTCGTAGATTGTGCCTACGAGGCCAGGCCCCAGCTTTAGCGAAAGGGGACGCTCATTGCTTACGACAGGCTCACCAACCTGCATACCGCCGTCGTCTTCATATACTTCTATGGTTGCCATTCCGGCATCTTGCCTTATGATTTCTCCGATAAGCTTTGCATTGCCAACGTCAACAACATCGTAAAGACCGCACTTTTCCAAGCCTTCGGCGTAAACGATAGGACCGCTTATGCGCGTAATTTTTCCTTTAATCATTCGGGAAGCCTCCCAGCAAACAGAGCAGAAGAAAGCTCGTAAGATTTAGAATCCATCACTTCTTTTAGTTTTTCATCAAGAGTGAGGCGGCACAAAGTCTTTCCGTCTTCGGAAACAAGAACAAGCCCCTCGCGGAATTCAAAGCCCTCAACAGCCTCGTCTGCAACCATGATTTCATTTCCGGCCTTGCAGGAAAGCAGGGAAGAACCGAATTCTTCCTTGAGCATTTTTTCTGCATCGGCCTTATTAAAGCCGATTACAAAGGCATTCACCTTTTTGCCTTCAAGTTCGCTCTTGGACCGTTCAACAAGTTTTTGCACTATGTCCATGCGCTTTTTGGGTCCCAGTTCCTTAAAATATGAATTGAAGGCCCCTATGACCGCATCATTTACAAAGGAGACAAAATAGCGCTGTTTTTCCAGAGGAAGGGCCGCACTGGTATTTTTTTCGTAAAAGCTGACCCTTGCAGCACTGGCCTTTTTTGCCTCATCCCCGGCAGCGGAAACCCTAGCGCCTACGCCAGCCTCAAGGGATGCAGCAGTCTGCCTTGCGTCTTCAAGAATCCTATCCGCCTTTTTCTTAACGTCGGCCTTGATTTCCTGATCAAGAATATCTGTTGAACGTAATTCTTCCATATAGTTTTCCTAAACCTGAATTCCAATCGCTTCGCGGATTGAATCCGTAAGAGTCTTGCGCCCCTTTATGTGGCCGCCAAGCCCCGGAATCTCAACAATTAAGGGGGAACTTCCCTTCATCTGCCATTCGGTAACTTCTTCTGACAGCATGTCGGAAACATCCTCCGTTAAAATGAGAATCTTTGGTCTGTCCTGCTCGGCCATAGTGGCAATCTGCTCCCTGCCGGTGCTCTTTCCGGTAACGCGGCAGAAAGCCTCCAACGCTTCGTTGCGGTTTGAGACATAAGCCCCCTGCACGCCTGCCAGCTTAAAGCCAAGGACAAGTTCGCGCTCTCCTATTACAAAATAGTCCACGCCATTTGCTCTCTTACATGATTATGATGAACAAGGCAACAAGGAAGCCCCAAAGGCAGATACCTTCTGCAAGACCAACGAATGGAAGGGCCTTTCCAGAAAGTTCTGCATTTTCGCTCATTGCGCCCATAGCAGCGGCACCAATCTTACCTACGGCAATACCACCACCAATACAGGCAACGCCAACAGCAATAGCGGCTGCCAAATACTTAACGGCATCTCCACCAGCGGCAGGAGCAGCTCCCTCTGCAAATACGCTTACGGCACCAGCTGTGAGCATCATAAAAAGTGTTGCAAAAAATTTCTTATTCATAAAAATACCTCTATAAAAAAAATCTATTTTAACCTTGAACCTACGCCCAAGGATTTTAACAAAAGATCCCGCCCTAGAACTTAAGCACCGGCTTGTATTCAAAGCGGAAGGGCTTGAATTCGCGGCCAGTCTCTGTAAAGAACTTGCTAAAGAATTCATAGTACTGGAGGCGAACAACCTGGATTGCTACAATCATACCCTCAAGAACCACGACAATTGCATTGCCCAGTATAAGGACAAGGATTCCTCCCGGCCCTGCAAGTTCCGCCATCATGCTGATTATAAAACCAAGTACAGCATGGGCAAGGGCAAAGGCACCCACGCGGACAAAGCTTACGGTATTGGAAATATAGGAAGAGAAAACTTCTATCACTTCTACTAGGGCACCGATTACCGCGCTAAATACGCCGTTCTCCAGCACAGGCGACTCATGCGAAACAATGCGTTCCAAGGGCTCGCTGAATGCAGTAAGTGCAAGGGCTGTTCCAATTACAAGCCAGTCATAGACGGCAGGAGTGTGGCCAAAGAATGCAATGCGAAGTCCAAAGAAAATGACATACCAGAAGAAGACGGCACCGCTAAGACCTGTCTTTCCAAAAAGGGCGCGTCCGTAGTTCCTAAGGGAAAACTGGTTGATTATGTTAATAAGAAGGCCGCATGTGTTTATTACAAAGCCAACCGCAATTGTAAAGCCAAAGAACATGAACATGCGGGTAATGGATTCCTTGGAACCGGTCGGCATCATGGGAAGAATTGGACTCCTAGGCTCGCCGAAAAGCCCAGTTACGTATTTAGAGAAAGGCTCGAGCAGCGTCTCGTTTGCAAAGAATTCCCCTGTAAGAAGCCCCATCACCGTACTGCTTATTCCTATGCAGATGAATATGCGGGAGAATTTTTCCCAGCCCATGAGCTTCACCTTGCCCATACCCATCAGTATGCCTACAAGAAGGAACACAAGCCCCTGACCTGCATCGCCGAACATGATTCCAAAAAGCACCGTAAAAAAGAGGGCAACAAAAGGCGTTGGGTCAACGGTTCCGTAAAGGGGTGCACCATAGCTGAATATCATGCGCTCAAAGGCACTGACAATCTTTCCGTGCTTGAGTTCAACAGGAACTTGCTCCTGACCGCTGGTAACGGTAGCAACCTCGCTCGGAAGGAATTCACGGATGCCGGTCCTGCTTTCCGTAAGCTCGTCAAGGCTCTTCATAACGTTGTGTGAAAGGTAGGCAGGAATCCAGCCAGTGATGCGGTATACGTATTCAGTTGATTCCAGACGGTTCTGGGTCTCGCGTATCTGGGACGCAAAGGAATAAAGCTGAAGAAGCTTAAGCAGGGAATCCTTGTGGGTCTCCGAAAAATTCTTGCGTTCGGCCTGTACTGACTCAAGTTCCTTGTCCGCCTGGGCCTGCTGTTCCTGAAGGGATTCAAGCATGTCGTCGGGGATTCCCTTAAAATCCTTGGGAACTTCAACTTCCACAAAGCCTGCATTCTTGAGCTCTGTGTCAACCATGAAGCGGGCCTTTTTGCTGGATGCCACCATAACGCGGCTCTTGTCTTCCCCAAGGGGAACAATCATTGCCCTGACTCCAAGGACGGCCTTTAGAGAAGGAATGCTTTCAGGGTCAATCTTTCCAATTCTCATCGTAAGGAAGGAAAGGTTTTCTAGCTCGGTATATGAAACCTTAAGGTTTGAAAAAGCCTTTGCCTCGCTCAGCGTGTCAGCTGCTCGCCTTGCGCTTTCCCCAGCCTGGACTTCCCTTTCGTGGATGCTTTCTGCGCGGTCAATCAGCTCAAGGGCATCCTTTTCATCCTGTTCGGAAGGAATCGACGGGGCAATCGTGTAGTGCTCAAGTTCATCGATTCCCAAGACACTCCTTGCCTGCTCCAGCTTGTAAAAAATGTCCGAGTCTGGATTGAGGTCAGACTGGGCGGAAGACGGAGCCGACGTACCGGACGAAGGCTTTTCAAAATCCTGCTGGAACTGGAATTCACCAAGCTTTCCAAGATAGGAAAGAACCTTGCTAATGTCTTCTCTATAAACAATCAGCTCCAAGAGCCTCATTGCAGTAGTTTTTGCCATTTTACACCTCCTGAACCCCGGCCGCGAACATTGCTTCCTGGGCAGGTATATTCATTCTTAGACTTTCCGAAGCAGTACAGATGTCGTCCAACTCGTCCCTCTTTATGATGAACCAGCAGACGAGCGGGCATTCAGTAAATGGATAGCGGTGGAAAAGCCGACGTGCCTTTTCCACATAATGATTTTTGTATGCCGCGGCTACCCACCTTGGGTCTATGTTCCAGACAGTTCCCTCTTCATGCGGATTAAGGAATTCGGAATACTGCCAGTTCTTCCACGTATTCCAGTCATCCGTTGCCCATTCAAGCGTCTTTAGTGCAGGACCGGCAATCGGATCGTTCTTTGCAGCCTTGCCGTCCGCGTACGACAGGTGCATGGGAATTTCATCGCTGTCCATGTCGTAATATATGCGTAGCCTAAGCGACCACAGTATGTTTTCAAGCGAAAACTTCTCGGTAAAGAGTGACCTTACGGCTTCGCGACAGGATGAATCAAGGCTTTCAAGCGCCTTCCAAAGCTCGCTAATGTACTGGCAGTCCATGCGGTAGTCGTCCACCTGCTGTTCCTGTACGGAGGAAACATGGTCATACCAAGAAAGAGGCGAATCCTTTGTCACCTGGGCAATATCAGGCCACTTTGAATAATTGAGTATATTAAATGGAGAAATATCGTTGTAAGGCGGAATATTCTTCCTACCCGTACAAAGAGCTGCCCCAAAGGCCTTAAGGTTTTCATAGTCATAGGAGCGCAAAAGCTCCACCAAAAGGGGCGATGGCTTTTCGTAATTCATAAGGAGGCGCTTGTAGGAATTTATAAATGAAGAAACAGCCTCTTTTTCAAGGGCAGCCGCAAGCATGGTCTCGGGGACAGCCGGAACTTCCTTCTTAAAGATGAGAGACCAAAGCTCCTTTAGCGAGCGTACTGCAAAAAGCTCCCTCGCCTTAAGGCCGACAAATGACCGGGAAAGAATTCCGCTTGCCTTTACATAGACGTATGCATCTGCGCTGGATTTGTCCATTGCCATTGCAATCCCCCTGCCTTTCAGGAGAAAAGGAGAGTGTCAAGCAAAGAACGGAAAGCCTTTTCGTCTTTTTCTGCAGCGGCAAGGCTCTGCTTGTATTCAGAAAGCTGCTCTTCATGCCGTCTGGAAATCTCTTCCTTGGACGAAGACTCTTCCGCTTCCAACCCCTTGAGTATCGAATTGTACTGTTCTTTAAAAGAAGTTTCGGCGCGGGCACGGGATTCAGCAATAATCTTGTCGGCTTCCTGTCTTGCATCAAGAATCATCTGGGACGATTCCCTCTCAACCTCAAGAAGGTGTTCTATAATGTCAACTTCGTCAGACATTTTCTCCCCCGCAAAAAAGGCACTCCCAATTTTAGCCGGAAGTTCCCGCTATCATGGCATCCAGAAGCAGAAATCCAAAGGACGGCAAACAAAACAGCCCCAAATTCCTGCCTAAGGACAAATTAAAAAGATTTCAACATCTGGTAAACATCTTCCGCAGACGTTTTTTCCATCATGGACTTTGAAAAAGACGGCTCCTGAAGTACGGAAGCAAGCTCCTTTAGAACTTCAAGATGGCTTTCCGCCTCATTTTCTCCGCAGACAAACATGAACACAAGACGTACCGGGGAACCGTCCAGCGACTGGTAGTCAATTCCCGAACGGCTAATGCCAATGGCACCAATCACACCGTCAACGCAGGCACATCTTCCATGGGGAATTGCAATGCCGTGCATAATGCCTGTGCTCATCTTTGACTCGCGTTCCTGTACGGCGGCCAAAACCTGAGCCCTGTCGATTCCGGGCTGAACCGCGACAAGGCATTCTATCATTTCTTCAAAAAGCTCATCCTTATCCTTGCTCTGAAGATTAAGATTAATCCCCTTTGGCGAAAAGACGTTACCCAGAATCATGCCAACCACCTTTTACTGGGCAGCAGAAGCGTCCGCAGCACCGTCAGAACCTGCTGAAACTTCCGTTGCAGATGCAGAGTCATCAGCGCTCTTTATCTCGGCCTTGGGCTCTTCCTTAACATCGTCAAGCCAAGAACCTGCTTTGTTTTCCGGCTCTTGGGATGTTCCCTGTACTTCCTTTGCAGTGGCAGACATTGAACCGCCGTCATTAGGAGCCTTGTTAATCAGCGCGAGTGAAAAAACGAGAACTAAGAACAAAGCAACAAAAACGCCTGTCGTCTTGGTAAGAACGCTGGCAGAATGTGAACCAAAAGCGGCAGACTGACCGCCAAAAGGACTTCCCATGCCGTTTGAATCCTCATTCTGAACAAGAACCATCAAAACAAGCAAAACGCAAACAATTACAAATGCAACAAGCAGGATTGTTCCAACAACACCCATTTTTTTCTCCAAATCCCGGCACTAGACAAACCGGATTAATTTAACAAAATTTTTATCCATTCTATATAAATAAAGGGTTTTAGTCAATTACTCGCACCATGATTTAGCCCAAGCACAAGTCCACGCAAGGTGGGCTAAGCCAGCTGGAAGCTGCTCTGCGAACATTCCCTCGCCTGTTTTTGAGCTGCCCCCTACGCATAACAGGTGCCCCGTGCAAATCATCATACATCCGGGGAGAACAGCATGACAGACGAATTCATATTCTTTTATTATATTATTTTACACATTTTTACATAAGCCGGATAAACTCCGCAGGCAGCAGGGCGGGTATCTTGCTATGGGCAAAGTCTTTTTTGTTACGGGTAATTATGTAGCGGGCATGGACGCTTGAGGCACATTCGTCTTGGACGCAATCTTCAAATTCGGAGAAGTCGCCGCGGTCTAGTGCAGAAAGAAGTTCACCTTGACCAACGGAAGCAATGCGACACCACGAAAAGACAAGCTTGAACATTTTCCGGCGCTCTTCAAGGGAAAACTCATGGCGGAGCACATACCACATAGTTGTAACAGAATGGGCGGAAACGAATCCCTCAACACGGCCATTTTCGCAATATTGCAGTATTTGCAGGGATTTTTCATAAAAAGGAGAACGCTGGAAGAAGACATCCAGAATAATATTTGCATCAATCAGTATATCCATATTTTTCCTCAAAAGCTTCTTTTAGTATTTCCTTGTAAAATGGATCCTTGTCAGAAGGCATTACAAGGGGCTTGTGCTTTGACAATATATCTTGCAAAGCAGTCCAATCAGAATCATCTTTTTTTTCATCATCCACAGGAAGCAGCTTAAAGCGCTGGCCTTGGTAGAACTTTGCACCGCCTATGACGCGGACGGTGTTTCCGTCAAAATAGGCATCGTAGGATTTTTCCGGGGAGGCAACAAGAGGAAGTTCCGCCTCGCCCTCCATTTTGTATTCCACGCCTGCATGGCCGACTGAAGGAATTTTGTTGGCACGGATAAAGGCTTCGTCAACGCCATAGATTTTGGCAAGCTTTGCAACAAGCTGGTCTGACGGAAGTACGCTTCCCTTTTCGTACTTGCTGTAGGACTGCCTTGAAACCCCCAGCATTACGGCAACTTCTTCCTGGGTAAAACCGCCTGTCTGCCTAAGATATTTTAACACTTCCTTCATGGCTACCTCCATCTATTGATTTATTGTACCATAAGTTTACAAAATATCAATATATAAAAAAGTGAATTTACATTTTGTAAACTAAAAAAATTGCGGTTTAAAGACGCACCGCACCAGCCTACGCGGGATTGGAAGGGCGGCGAAGCCGTTCGCGCAAGCGAATGGAGCCGGAAGGCGGAACCCTGGAAAGCCCGTAAAAAATGGTCTCCTTGCCATTTTTTACTATGATTTTACACGGCCCTTCGAGTACCTCAGGGACCGGACTTAGGAAGCTCGCCATGGCACTGTTAAGCATTAAAAATGGCAAAAAGCCGATTCTAGCCGAGAGACAGATGGTAGAGCAATCAGGACTACCGTCCTAGAAAGCACCGACTAAAAGAAGAAAAAAATCCACTACATGACATTCAGGCAAAAATGTTCTATAATTTATCCTGTAATTTGGCAAAAACAATTATATTTTTACAAATACAGGAGTTTCAGATGAAAAAGACTTACAGGCTGCGCACGGTTTCTACAGCTGCGCTTTCCTTTGCAGCCTCACTTGCTACTGCGCTTGCATTTGCAACGGCACTTACATTTACAGGCTGTTCAAAGAAGGGTGGAAAAAACGCCCAGGCAGAAAACACGGCTTCTTCTGCGGCAGATGATTCAGCTTTACAGGCAGAAGCCCACGAAGAGGAACTTTCGCCCAACGCAATTCTTGCATCCCAGGCGACAAGCTCCCACAAGGACTTTCTTTCTGACCAGATGACCTTTTCACAACTGCCATCCCAGGGCATAACGGACGGAGCCACTGCGGTAGTTGCAAGCAAGGTCTGCCGCCTCTACCCCAATGATGCCTTTGAAATTTCGGAAAACGGCGGCAGCATAAAGAACCCGGCAGAAATTACAGGTACAGAAGTTCCCTTTGCTTCCATAGTAAAGCTTACGGGAGAGCGTCTTGAAAATGAAAACCGCGAATACGAAGGTCTTTTCCTTTTTCAGGACAACTACAACTATTTTTACCCGGTTGAATACCAGGGGCAGTCAGGCTACATTTTTGGTGCCGACTTGTACGGTTCAACATTCACCCTCTACACGGACATAGAAGACAACAAGATAAGCGCAGAAATCTACAGGACGGGAGGGGTTCCAAAGGAATTCTATCCCTATGCAGGCTACATAAAGCTTTCCAGCGCAGTTACGGGCAGCCTTGAAAAGAACAGGCTTGCAATCCAGCAGACGGCTCCCCAGGAATACACAAATCCTGATGACATGATTAACCTCTACACCGCCCTGAACAGCGACCTAAAGAAGCCGACGATTTTTATTACCACGGACCTTGCGGCCCATGCCCAGCACCTGATTTTTGACAGGATTCTCCAGTATACGGAGGAAACATATTTCCTGCCAAGGCTTTCAAAGCTTACGGACGATTTTCTTGCAGCCCTTAATTCCGCCCAGGGGGCAAGCGATGAGGCTAAGGCACTTGCAATAAAATACTTCCAGGTTGCAAAGGCTGTCCTTGAGATGACGCCGGAAAAAAGCGTTGCGGACGACTGGGAGCAGACCGTTACCTACAAGGAAAAGGACAGGGAAAGCATAATTGCAAAGTATCCTTCAGACGTGCAGACCGACATAAGGCAAGTAATGAGCGCAAGCGGCATGGTTTCTGAAGTAACAGGAACAAAGGAAGACTTTAGCCAGTACAAGCCCCGCGGCCACTACACAAAGAACGGAATTCTTGAAAGCTACTTCCGCGCCCAGATGTGGTACGGAAGGATCAACTTCCTTATTGGCCAGTCAGACGAAGACAAGGAAGCCATAAAGGATTCACTCCGCCTTCTTCCCGCAGCCCTGCTCATAATTGACACGGTTCACAAAAATCCCTCTCTGCTTAGCGAATGGGAGGAAATCTTTGACCCTATGACAGACCTCATCGGCCTAAGCGATGACCTTAGCTTTAAGGAAGTGCTGCCTCTGTGGAAGGAACAGAACGTAAGCGACCTAAAGTCATGGGCAAAAAAGGAAAAGAACCTCGTGGCCTTTATGAAGCTCTGCCACGAAAAGCTCCGCCCGCCTGCAATCAGCTCCAACTCCGTCTTTTACGCAGCATCGGACAAGGACGAGCAGGGAAACAGAAAGCCACCCATGGGATGGAAGCTCCTTGGCCAAAGGTTCACATACGACTCCTTCGTCCACGACCAGGTTTCCTCCCCCAGGCTCTACGGCAGAATGGTGGTCACGGGACTTGACATAATGAAGGCTCTGGGTTCCCGCACAGCAGACAGCCTTCTTGCAATAGAAGAATACAAAAAGATGCCTGCCCTAAAAGAAAGGCTTGACGCGCTGCAAAAGGAATTCGCTTCCTCGGGCGCAAAATTCTGGAACATGACCTACTACAACCAGATACTCAACCAGATAAGGACGCAGGCCACATTCGAGCAGGGTGCAGGCTTCTACTTTACGGAAAGCCCCGCATGGAACACAAAGAGCATGCTTTCCGCACACGGAACATGGGCAGAACTCCGCCACGACACGATTCTTTACGTAAAGCAGTCCTGTGCAGAAATGGGTGGCGGTGACTCCATAGAGCCAACATACAGGACGGAGCCCTTCCCCGAACCCGTACACTATATAGAACCAAATGTGGCCTTCTGGGAATGCTCTCTCGCATCAGTGGACAAACTCATTTCCGTCTACACAGACCACAAGCTCATGGACGAAGATACGAAAGACTGCCTGAACACGCTAAAGGAAATCTACGCAAAGGCACTGGACATCTCCCTAAAGGAATGCCAGAACAAGCCAATCACCCCACAGGAAAACAAGTGGATTTCCACCGTCGCAAACAACCTGGGAAGCCTGGTCCTGATTCATGCCGCAAAAGGCAGCTACGGAACATACAGTGACGACCCGGACATGTTCAAGATGGCCTGCATAGCAGACGTCTTCACAAATGGAGAAATCAGCATCTGCCTGGAAACCGGCGTTGGGGTTCCCTACCGTCTCTACATACCGCTCAACGACAGCCAGGGCGGAAAGAGAATTGCTGTTGGATACGGATTCAGCTATTACGAGTTTGAACAGCCCATGACGGAAAGGCTCACCGACGAGCAGTGGAAGAAAACCGTCTACAAAAAGGACGCGAACCTGGCTTCCCTAATGCCATTCTGGGAACAAAACTGCGTACTTCCTGACGACGACTCCTTTAGGCTATGGTGATTTTTCCTTTTTTTCTGGACCAGGGGCAATATGCCAACCCGCTTTCCAGGGCTACGCTATCGCTCCGGCCCGCCTTGCGGCGGTCTTGCTTCGCAACCCTTCCAATCGGGGGTAGGATTGGAGCTGCAAAAGGAACGCCGCATCTTGCTAACAAAAAAAATATTTTTTCTTTTTTTGCAGCACTATTAATTTTTGCAAGTACAAGTTCCTGCAGCAGACACACTCTTGCCCCCGCCGTCACGGACGCACCCACTTTCCCGACATGGATTTCCCAGGGACTAACAGAACCTTCCGTTGCCACCGTAAATGAATGCCAAGTTCTTCCCCAAGATGCATTTCCCCTTGCTGGAACTGTAAGCCACCACCTACTTGCGGGAAGGTACATAGACGGCTGGTTCAAAGCCCTGGCAAAAGCAAGAAAAGTGAAAACCTTCTTTATAATAAGCCCGTCCCACTACGGCCTATCCACCCAGGAATGGTCCCTTTGCGAATGCAGCTGGGATGCAGGAGAGTATGGCCTTGTCCATACGGATGCAAAAACAGAAAGGGAACTTTGCAAAAGCCTAGGCGTTGAATACGACAAAAACGCCTTTAGAATCGAACACGGTTTTTCCACCCTCATGCCCTACATTGCAAAGTATTTTCCCGGTGCAAAAGTCTGCGCAATGGCAGTGGAAGGAGAGCCGCCCCTGCGGCAGGCACAGGCACAGAAGCTGACAGATGCCCTCTTACCCTACTTTACAAGGGAAAAGTGCAGGGAAAATTTCCTCATCATCTCAAGCGATTTTTCCCATCACGGCAACGCGGAAGAAACGAAGAAAAAGGACGGCTACTCAAGCAAGTTTTTTGAATCCCCTTCTGCAAAGGACTGGTTTTTCTGCGTGTGCGACAACAGGCAGGGAATGTACGCAATGGCAAACATCTTCTGCAAAGAAGCCGGGGAAAATTCAGGCGGGCAAAAAAAATGCTCCGTCCTCTACCACACAAATTCATTTGAACTGTCCGGCAAGGACGGAGACGATATTACAAGCTACTTCTTTACGTTTTTGTATTGAAGCTTCAATGCGCCTTATTACAGAACGCAGATTGGCTCAAAGGTGTCTGCTTTAAGAGAAGCACCACCAATCAAGCCGCCGTCAATATCAGGCTGAGCAAGCAGGTCCTTTGCGTTAGAAGCCTTCATGCTGCCGCCGTACTGGATGATTGTCTCGTCTGCAACCTTCTGGTTGTAAAGCTTTGCAATGTAGTTGCGTACAAACTTGTGGATTGCCTGTGCATCTTCTGGAGTTGCAGTCTTTCCTGTACCAATTGCCCATACTGGTTCGTATGCGATTGTTACATTCTTCATCTGCTCTTCTGTTACGCCTGCAAGGTCAGCAGAAAGCTGGAATGCGCAAACCTGTTCAGCATTGCCTGCCTCGCGGTCGCTCAAAAGTTCACCAATGCAAAGAACAACTTCAAGGCCTTCGTTGAGTGCGCGGCGAACCTTCTTGTTAATAAGCTCATCGCTTTCACCAATTTCGTGGCGGCGCTCTGAGTGGCCAAGGATTACGCACTTAACACCAAGGTCCTTGAGCATTTCTGTAGAAACTTCGCCTGTGTGTGCTCCGTTTGCAGTAGCAGCGCAGTCCTGTGCGCCAAGAAGGATGTTGCTTCCCTTCAAAGCCTGTCCTACAGCGTCAAGGTATACGAAGGGAACGCCAACCATGTATTTGTTTGTCTTACCCTTAAGTGATGCAACCAAGTCCTGGGCAAGCTTTACAGCTTCAGCCTTGCTGGTGTTCATCTTCCAGTTACCTGCAATGTAATGTGTACGTGCCATTTGTCTAGCTCCTCGTAAATTCAATTAGTTACCGAATATTACATCAAATCAATAGAAAATTCAATGCACTTATTTTACAGAATTAAGAATCTTCTTAAAGTATTTCTTCTGAGCTTCGTAGGCAAAGTCAAAAGTCGTAAGGTTAACAAAAGCATCGTCCAAAAGCTTTATGTAGCTAAAGTTAAAGACTTTAGAAGACTCGTCAAAAGTTTCTATGCTAAGGGCAAGTCCGTTGTCTTCATTGGAAACCTTAAGTGTTGAAAAGTCTGCGTTATCTGCTGAGCGCAAAAGAAGCGTGCGCAGCATTTCTTCCTTTGTAAGCTGGCTTGAAAGATCCACACCCTTTGCAGAAAGCGGCTTTACGGAAAACTGTGCGTCCAAGTCGGAAACAATGCCCATAGAGGCAACCTTGCCGCCGTTTGCAGAAGAAACCTTCCAGTTCTGGTCAAGGATTACGGAATGAGAGCCAAATTCAACCGTCTGTTCTGCTGCATCAGGAATTGAATATGAAGACTTCTGCTTTCCGTGCTTAAAAACTGCAGGCTGCATCTTAAAGAAAGACTTGTAATCCTTTGCAGAAAGGATTCCTGCCCTGTTAAGGCGGTAGTCTGCCCTAGGATACTTGTCATTGGAAATGTAAAGGAAGCGGAACATGGGCAAAAGCTTGTTGTAGTGATAAACCTGGGTGTAATCAGGCCACTCGTCATTCAAGGAAGTGTTGTAGCCAATCTTTGTGTCGTTCTGGGCATACATAATATGGAAATTCAAAAAGTCAACGACGTTCTGGGAAAAAAGCGGACTGTCGCCCGGAACACCTTTTTCATTTACAATAGAAGGCATTCCGCCCTGCTCTTCCTTTAGAACAAACACGTAGTTCATGCTCTTCTTTGACTTTAAGTCCACCGCCCTGGAAATAACCTGAGTTGTGTTGTCATCCATGTGGAAGACAAGGTAGCCGCGGTAGAAGGCATTGCCTCCGCGGTAATCCAGGTAATAGGCATACTCTCCCTGCTGAATGTAGTCAAAATTTCTTGCAAAAACAGAAAGCGAAGAAATTAGGGAAAAAGCAAGAACTGCTGTGAGGGTAAAAATCTTTTTAAAGGAATTCATGATGACTTCTCCATAAAATGAACAAATGTATTTTTAAATGTAAACAAGTTTTGGGTAAAAAAGTAACAGGCGAAAGGCTTCGCCTTTCGCTGCGAGTTTTTGCTTGCTCGCAATGGGCTCGCATTTTTTCTGCGAAAAAAACGCAAAAACTCGGGCTTTTCTACTGACGCACGTTTTTTAGAACATGCATCGGGCTCTGCCGGCGCCGGGCTCGCATTTTTTCTTCGAAAAAAACGAAAAACTCGGGTAATGCTGATTAATTCAGAACAATGCCATTATTTGCATTATTGACAATTAAAGATTGCTCACGTCAACCCCTGCAATGACACTATGCTATTAATCAGTGGTTTCCCGGGGCACCGCTACTGACGCACGCTTTTAGACCATGCGTAAGTCTTGCCGGGCTTAGCAAGCTGCCAAAAGAACCCGGCAATATAACTGTCAGCAGAACTTACTTCTTAGAAGTTACTTCTGTGCAAGAATTGCAATGCCAGGAAGAGTCTTGCCTTCAAGGAATTCAAGAGAAGCACCGCCACCTGTAGAAACGTGGGTCATCTTGTCCGCAAGCTTGAACTTGTTAACAGCAGCAACACTGTCACCGCCACCAACTACAGTCATTGCACCGCGGCCAGTAGCTTCAGCAACGAGCCTTGCAACAGCCTCTGTTCCCTTTGCAAAAGCGTCAAATTCAAATACGCCAACAGGACCGTTCCATACAATAGACTTTGCAGTAGAAAGAACCTTCTTGTATTCTTCAACAGTCTTAGGACCAACATCCATTGCCATAAGGTTTTCTGGAATGTCAACACCGTCAACTGCCTCTGGCTTTGCATCAGGGCTAAATTCAGCAGCACCAACATGGTCTACAGGAAGAACAATCTTTACGTTCTTTGCAGCAGCATCGTTAAGAAGCTTCTTTGCCGTGTCAATAAAGTCATCTTCAACAAGAGACTTACCAACATTGTGGCCCTGAGCCTTAAGGAATGTGTATGCCATACCGCCGCCAATAACAAGTGCGCTTGCATTCTTCATCAAAGACTCAAGAACTGCAATCTTAGAAGAAACCTTTGCACCACCAATGATTGCAACCTGTGGCTTTGGAGGATTAGTTACCATTGGCTCAATATTCTGAACTTCTTTTTCCATAAGGAAGCCGCCAACCGGCTTTTCGCTCATGAATTTTGCAATTGTAGCAGTAGAAGCCTGATCGCGGTGGGCTGTACCGAATGCATCGTTTACAAAAATGTCACCGTATGTTGCAAGTTCCTTTGCCATTGTCTCGCGCTCAGCTGTATCCTTGCTTGTCTCTTCTGCGTGGAAGCGTACGTTTTCAAGCATTGCAACTGCTCCCTCAGGAAGAGCGTCAATTGCTGCCTTCTGGCCAAGTGCATCAGGAAGGAATGTAACGCTCTTTCCAAGCTTAGATGCAAAGTATTCAACAACCGGCTTCATGCGGTTCTTGCCGTTAATGAATTTTTCCTTATCTGCATCTGTAAAAGGCTTGCCTGCTTTTTCTGCCTTTTCTGCTGCCTTCTTAACATCCTTTTTTGGGTCTCCCAAGTGGCTCATCAAAACAAGAGAGCGTGGGCTCTGATCAAGAATATACTTGATTGTAGGAAGAGCTGCCATGATGCGTGTGTCATCCTGAACAACGCCGTCCTTCATAGGAACATTGAAGTCTACGCGCATAACGATGCGCTTACCCTTAAGATCAACGTCTTTTACTGTCTTAATCATAAAAATATTCCTCCGTATGGATATTTACAATAATAGAATAAATATACCGTGTTTTGTAAAAACATTCAATATTTTCTTTTTTTGGACGAACCTTTTTCTGCTCTACCATATATTTTTTGGCTACAATCGGCACTTGCCATTTTTTACGTTGGAAAACACGGAGTGCCATGGATGGCACGTCAAATGTTTGGGGAAAGGCCTGCTGGTTTTTGCCAGAAAACCAGCCCGTAAAAAATAGCAAGGAGGCCATTTTTTACGGGCTTTCCGGGGTTCCGCGGGGCCCTTCCCGCTCCATTGCTAACGCAACCGCCTGCGGCGGCCCCTACAATCCCGCGTAGGTTGCCTGGCAAAATTGCAAGGCAATTCTGCATGCTGCTAAGTCGCCCATCCATGGGCTTTTTATTGGTTGGCAAGAACGAGCAAAAAAATCCATCCATGGATTTTTTTGGGGATTGCAGAATTGCAATGCAATTCTGCATGTTGCTAAGCCGCCATCCATGGCTTTTTACGGATTGGCAAGTACGAGCAAAAAAAATCCATCCTTGAATTTTTTACTGCAACATGCTATAATAGCCTAAGACATGACGCAAAGACAAAAATCTGTATCCTTTATAGCAAAGACAATACTCTGCCTGCTCATCCTGCTTCCAACACAAAAATCCGCATCCGCCCAGGCAGAAGAAAGCCCCCTTCCAAAACACCTGGAAACACCAGTCGGCACATTTTCGCTCGAACCAATTGGCTGCTATATAGAAAGAGTAGAATGGAACTGCCAGGAGCTATCCATTACCATTACAGCTGACTCCCAAACCACGCAAGAAGAATTAGCAGAGCAAATCTTATACATTGAACAAATCCGCCGTAACTTTTCCCAAAAGACAAAAGCCATACGGAACTTCGCCGCCAAGGAATTCGACATGGAACCAACGGAAGAAAACCTTTCTTCTTTTGAAATATTAGGCATAACAACATACCCAAAGGGGCACTACGACTACACTGCACACTACTGGGTCAAAGCCTGGCTCCTTCCCCATGACTTAATCGTATGGGAACGTTCAGACAGCCTCTTTGATTTGGACTTTGTGGGTATGGAACAGTAAAATTCAGCACAAACCCCTTGAATCAAAAAGCAAAATAGTGTACTATTATTTCCGTTGCAATTGCATCTTGCTTTTGCAGCACATCGGGCTATAGCGCAGCTGGTTAGCGTGCTTGTCTGGGGGGCAAGAGGTCTCGGATTCGAATTCCGATAGCCCGACCTAACTAAGGCAGTTCAGAACTTAGGTTTTGGACTGCCTTTTCTTTTGCTCCACACCTGCCGAATGTCTGTATTGATTCCTTCATTCTAGAGGCTTCTGCAATAGCGGAATCCAAAATAAAAATGGGGAATGTAGGGGTGGCTGTTGTTAAAGCGTCTTGTTACAAGGCAGTCATATGCCGGATCAAACCATGAGCCTCCTCTAATAACCCGGGAAAGGCCTGTTTTTCCGCCTGTGGGGTTGACCACTTCCCCGTCTTCAATATTGTAGTCGTACCAGTCGTAGAGCCATTCCCAGACGCTGCCGGACATGTCATAGAGCCCGATTGAATTGGGCAGCTTTGTTCCTACCTCGTGAGTCATGCCATTGGAGTTTCCCCGGTACCATCCATAATTGTCCAAGTTATTGTCTGCAATCAGAGTGTTTTTTATGTCAAGGGCATCAATCAAGCCGTCCGTGCCTGTTCCCGAAAAAGACTTGAACCATTCCTTGCTTTGGTAAGTGGCTCCCCGTGCGGCAAATTCCCATTCAGTTTCTGTGGGCAGCCGGTATCCTTTTTTTGTCTGGTTTACAACAGGAATTATGCGGGCTTTTGAGTCTTCGAGGGTGTAAATGTTTTTGCATTCTGAATCTGAATAATAAACGCAGTCTGATTTTTTCATCGTGCGCTCTGTAAGCCGGTTGCAAAATACAATTCCTTCAAACCAGGTGACTGTTTCTACAGGACGGAGATTGGGATTTTCGTTTGGACAGTCGGAAAAATATTTTTCTCCAAGGTTTTCCTTCTTAAAAAGGGCTGGATTGTAGCCCATGATTTTTTCAAAGAGTTCCTGTGTTACTGGATACTGAGCCATGGCAAAGGGACTTAGCGTAATTTTTCTTTTGCCTGTAAAAAGTCCGCGGAAGGTTTTGTCCTTTTGTTCTGGAACAATTGAATTCCAGTTTGTGTCGTCACTTGTACTTATGGTAACTTTTTTTCGCGGTGGAATGACTACAACTTCGCTGGTCTTGGAAAATTCCTTTGCGTCAAGAATGATGTTGCCCCTTGCGGATGAACCTGGTGCGGCAGAAGCTCTAAAATTCATCATCATGGCAATAAATCCAGCGGCCAGAACAAAGATGGCTAAGGCTAAGATTCTTTTTCTGCGCTTTTCCATTAGTACCCTCTTTTTTGTAAAAGTGCGTTAATATTGTGACCAACAGACACGGCCTTTTTATAATATACAGCATAAAATCAAATAAAATATTTATAACAAAAAGTTATAATTTTTACACTTGCGCAATTTCAAAGCTGTGCTATACTGAATTCAGATGGTAAGGGAACAGGAACAAGGAGCCTGAAGACCGCCATATCGACGGAGGCGATTATGCAGATTCCGACAAAGATAGGGCGCCCCTTGAAAGGGACCCGCTGACCCAAGCCGCCTGCGGTTAAGCAGGAACACATCTGAAGCGCTATGAATCAATTTGACCAGCGCAGATAAGCCCTCCAGACGGAGGGCCTTTTTTTTACCCAACGCTGTACTAATTCAGTATTAAAATTATCATATCCAGACTTTTAGTCAATATACCAAAGCAGTTCCTTATTTTCTTATACTCTTAGGTGCAGTGGGGTCAAAAGGCTTTCCGGGCCTGCTCACAGCAGATTCATCAATATGCGCAAAAAGCTTAGACATATCTGTTCTAATTCCGCTGTGACCGGTACAGACAACCTTTACGCCAGACCCTGCAATTCTATCCCGCAGCCTTATAAGGGATTTTTTATTCAATGCAGGATTCTGTGTAAAAAATTCAAAGAGACTGTAGCCACCGCTTTCGTTTACAGCAAGGCAATCCCCGCTGAACAAAATCTTATCATCAATTATATAGCAGACGTGCCCAACCGTGTGCCCCATCACTTCAAAAACTTCAATTTTAATTCCGTCGATATTCAAGACCTGTCCGTCGCTCACAGTTTTATACCCATCGCGAAGCCTTGCTGGGTTCATAAGCGGAATCCCCATTTTTATCATACGGCAAACATGACCGTCAAAATAGTTTTCCTCACCTTTACCGATATAAACCTGGGCATTCGGGTAAAGATATTTTTTATTAGTCCTGTCTACCCCTCCAACATGGTCAACATCAGAATGAGTAAGCAAAAGAGTTTTTATAGAAAGCGGATCTATCCCAATTTTTTCAAACTCTTTTTCTATTCCCTTAAAAACAATGTGCCCCGCATCAACCGCAATGGTCACACCGTTTTTTGTATAAAACCAGAGGTTAACATCATCTTCCTTAATGCAGCTTATTCCATCCTGATAAACTCCGGTCTGTGACGGATGAAGCATTCTCTTTCCATACATCGTAAAGCGCTTTAATTTGCAGTCAAAAAAATACATGAACTTCATATTCTACCTCACTTATGATTTCTGATTTTCTTTACATTCCTGTTCATCAAATGCCTGCCAAAATGCCTGTAGGCAAACTTTTTAATAAGGCCAAGTTCTTGACCATGTTCACTTAAAAGTTGGTCAGGGCTGTCATATACACCAAAATCCTGATTTATCCCTTCGCTCTGGATATAGGTATTATTTCTGTCAAAATCGATAACGGGATTTTTTAAATCTTTAACCGCACAACCAAAGCCGCAGAAAGATCCTGTACACGTGCTGTTTATACTCTGAAGCTGCTTAAGATATTTTTTGTCAAGAATAAAGGCTTCAAGCTCATACCACTTATCTTCAAAAAAAACTTCTACCCAGCTGTGAAAAACATTCTTTGGTGCATTCTTATAAACAAAGCCTGTCATGGCACCCTTCTGAATTTTTTTATCAATAGTAAAGCCGTGAACACGACAGGGAATGCCACAGGCACGGAGCAGGGCCATAAAAAGCGTTCCCTTTGTATTGCACTGTCCGTAGCCGTCTTTTAGAACTTTAGAAGCAGGAATATCATCATCAACATTGTAGCCAAAAAGGATTTCATCGCGGACAAAATTGTAAATTGCTTTTATCTGATCAAATTGGGGAAGAGATTTCCAGCCTCGTTTTTCAATAAGCATTTGAATTGAATCATTCTCAAAATCGAGCATTCGTGTAGCTAATAAATAATTTTCACTGTTCATATCAGGCCTCTTTAGTCAGCATGATACAACAGACAGCTCAAGAGCACTTCTAAAAATCTGCTTTTTTAATTATTGTGATTTCTGACTTTCCAAAACCTTTGTTACACTTATTCCGGTAAGCTTACGGCATACATCAGAAAAATGCGATGGCGAAGAAAAGCCTGCATCCATAGAAGCCTCTGTTAAAGAGCGGCCCTTCATAACCTCTCGCCAGACATATTCAAACTGCCTCATAAGAAGATAACTTTTTAGTGTAATTCCTGTTTCATTTTTAAAAAGATGGGTAAGATAGCTTTCTGAATAGCTGTATTTTTCTGCAATTTCACTTACACGCACGCCCAGATGTTTAAAGCTGTCAATGTTATGAAGAATCTGTAAAATGCGCTCGTCCAGATTCAGTTTGGAAAGTTGAACTTCTCCTGCAAAATCAAATACCGTTTTTTTAATGATTTCTTCTGTAAGGCTTGGCATATCAAAAGTCGCTTCAGAAAAATTAACAGCCACAGCCGGCTGCCCCTTTAAAAAATTCTCGCGAAGAACTTGGGCAAAATGAGAGGTAGGATCTACAAAAAGAAAAAAAGCAATTTGGCCATCAGGCGCTTTGTGTTCAACATCATTTTCAAGAATTATCACGTTTCCGCGCACATCTTTTCCGCCCACCGACAAGAGCAATTCACCATTGCCAAAAAACACATGCAGCATGTTGTGCCGGTGAACAAGAGTTTCCTTAAAAGTCGGAACAACGATGATATAAGTTTTTTCAAAAAAAAGCTGAAAGTTGTTGTACACTATTACCTAAGCCTCCATCTTTTCATTTCACAATTTTGCAAGAGTTTCTTTTTCCATCTTAACTATTTGAATCATTCTGTCAATTGAACAGATATTGATATAGGGAACTTTTTTTGAAAGCATTACATCGCGGTGGTCTTTCGTTCCCTTTTCGTATTCATCAAGAAGTGCGGCTCTTTTTTTCTTTTCTTCTTCAAGTTCTTTTTTTGTAAGCACACCTGAATAAATCACCGCAAGGCAAAACCAAACAGAATCAAAATCAATACGCTCAAAAAGAGCACAGATTGTAGATTTTAATTCGACACGCCCGGCCTTTGCCAAACGGTAAACAGCCTTGTTTTCTGCCTTGCCAGTGTCCTCGATTAAGCCCTTCTTCTCCAACCGCAGACAGGTTTCGTAAAGAGTCGTTGCTCCAATCGGATGCCAGTATTGCATGTTCATGTTATCAATCATTTTTAGCATGTCGTAAGCGTTCATTTCGCCTTTTAAAAGCATCCCCATGATTACGATAGATGTTTTAGACAGCACCTTCTTTTCTCCTTTTGATTATAAAAATCCAGATTGCAGACAAAGCTAAAATTACAAGTGCAATGACAAAGGATTCAAGATTTTTGATTCCCTCCCCGGCTTCAGATGAGACAATCACATCCCACAAAGCACCAACTCCCCAGAAGAAAGGAAATATTATCAGAAGGTTTTGTGTGATGTAATAAGCAGAACAATACATGAGTCCTACCAAAAAGAGATGAAGGAACTCCGGCTGAAACCCCGCATGGTGGAATGAATAAAATGCGCTTGTAAGAACAATTGCAGGAATTATTCCAAATGCCTTTTCAAAACTTGCACGAAGATATCCGTAAATAAAAGTCATCTCAAAAATACCTGCAACAAGAATGTAAGTGGCCGCATAAAGATTTTTAACTTCCAGGATTCCAGAAGGCACTTCTTCTTTTAAGAACATTGCTAAAAGCCCTGCTCCAAAAACAAAATCAAGTATAAGGCTAAGCGGTGTTTTTCGTCCTGTAAATCCAATTTCTTTTAATACTGCTTTGCCCTCCCTTCCTTCATAAAGAGAAACAAAAACAATACCCAGACCAAAAATCATCAAAAGGTCACGGAGGATAAAAGACATAGCTTTGTCAAAAAATGAATCCGTGCAAAAAAGAAGCATGATCAGACTAAGGATTATCATTACAGCGCCGGCACTAAAAGCGACAAGAGTTTCTTTTGTAAAATTGAACCGGAAGAACTTATTCATAGGAACCTCCATAAAAACCAATTTACTACGTATACGTAGTATTGTCAAGAAAAAAAATAAATCCGCTGCAACCTACGCCGCCGAGTAGGGGCGCACGGAGTGCGTTGCGGAGCAATGGAGCGAAAGCGGAACCCCGGATGGGCGGTGACGAAAGGCACATCCGGTCGAATTAGCCAAGAAAGAGATGGCAGAGCGTACAAGGGTACCGTCCAGAAGAGTAAATAAATTATACCAGGAAATTCAGGACCACAAGGGCTGCAACCAAAGATGGCATTCCTATTCTTCCACCGTAGCGGACAAAATCCCGCCAGCCAAAGGAAAGCCCCTGCCCGCGCAAGATTTTCTGCCACATAAGGCCAGCAAGCGCACCAAAGGGAGTTAGGAAAGCACCAAGGTTTGAACCCGCCGTAACCGCAAGAACCGCCCCTACCCGCTGGGCCTGGGGAACATTCTGCGTTACCGCGCTAAAGAGTACGCTCATTGGAATGTTGTTCATAAGGTTGCAGGCAAAGAAAGAAACGACTCCGTACTTGAAGACTTCTGCCCCCTTTCCTATTAGCGAGTACAAAAAGGACGGAAGCTTAAAGTATTCAAGAACCACCACAATCACGAACATAAGCAGCAGGAAGGGAACCAAATTCCAAGGGGCACGCTTTATGCAGCGGATGAATTCCGAAGGGTAGCGCTTTTTTATTGCGGCATAGAGCATGTTCCAAAGGGCAAGGCTTAGCACGCACAATACGGAAACCTGCCACATCTCCACCCCAAGGAATGAGCTTACGCTTAAAGCCAGTGTGCAAAGGGCAAGGTGCAAGATTCCTACAATCAAAAGGAAGGGCGATGTTATGTGGCCAGCGGGCGTTATGCCAACGGACATCTTCTGCTTGAATTCATTTTCAAAGCAGAACTGAAGCAAAATAAAAGAAGCCAATCCTGCAGCGGCGGTCGGAAGAATCATTGTCCTTAGGTAGACAAAAAAATCAATTCCCAGGCTGCTTGCAAGATAGATGTTGGTTGGGTTTCCAATAATCAGCGCCATGCTCCATGTGTTTGCGGCTACAAAAACCGTAAAGAGATAGGGTATGGGGTTTATCTTTGCGCTTGAAGAAAAGTAGCAGATAAAGGGCGTAAAGGTAAGCACGATTATGTCGTTGCTGGTGAATACCGTCAGGACGGAAACTGTGGTGTAAAGGAGGTAAAAAAGCTTCTTGCGGCTTTGGCCTGCCTTTTTTAGCGCGGCGTTTGCGAGTACCTTAAAAAAGCCCAGTTCATCAAGAAAGACGGAAAGAACCGTCATGGAAATGAAAAGTCCCAGAATTTTTATGGGATTAACAGCTCCCGGTGAAAAAACTGAATTCAACACATATCGTAAAAACATTTGCATAAGAATATACAGCAAACATTTTTTTCTTGTCAATTAGTTTGCTCTTTTGTTGATTATTTGGACGATGCTTTTTTTGCTCTACCATAATGCTCTTCGGCTAATTCGACTGAAAGTGCCAATGCGCCACCGCCGTTCCGGGGTTCCGCGGGTCCCATCCCGCTCCATTGCTTTGCAACGCACTTCGTGCGCCCCTCCATGGCGGCGTAGGCTCTGCCCGAAAAGCCCCTTACGAATTTTCACATGCAGAAGGTTATTTTTTTCCCGAAACTTTTACGGAAGCCTTGGTCTTTATACTGCGGCCGTTGCACAACAATGTTACTTGATAAGTTCCTGTTCAAAAAATAATAATCCAAAGGCCAGCTAATAAAAACAGGAAACCCATAAGAGACTGAGAGCACCCCCTGGTAGCAATGGAGTCTGAGCCTTCAGCATTTTCATAGTCTTCAAAGCTCTTGGGAAAAGTCATCAGTAGACCGACTCCCAGAGCAATAAGAAAGAGCGCGGCAACTTTTTTATTCAAAGCAGGAATGTCAAAGAAAAAATTATACAATCCTGCCAGAATAACAGCGGCTGCAATAATGGCAAAACCTATAAGTTCAAAAAGCATGGGCTTTGATATTTTCTTTTCTTTTGCAGATTTTTTGCCTTTTGAATTTTCCGCTTTTAAAAGATTTTCGTATTGGCTGCTGAACAATTTTATTAGTTCATTATAGTTTTCATAAGCAAGGAATTTTTCTTTTTTATTTATACTTACGCGAAGTGTTTTTTCTTCATAGGAAACTTCTATAAAATTCTTTCCCAAGTTGCAGCCTAAAATTATTTTATCTTCAAAAAACTTTTCCAAACAGTCTTCAGAAGTAATTTTATCTTCCAATTTTGAAATGCCGGTCAAAGTCAGCATTTTGTAATCTTTTGTCTGGCAATACCATTTCACATTCATGAAAAGCCTTAGTTTTTGCCGGAAACTTTGACGCTTGCCTTGGTTTTTATGCTGCGTCCGCTGCAGGAAAGGCTCAGGTCATAGCTGCCCTTGGTCTGGGGAGTTATAAAACTAACCGTGATAAAGCCATCTTCGGACAAATAGCATTCGCATTTTTGGTCTCCAAGATAAGCTTCAAGTCCCAGAGCGGCAAATTCTTCAGCGGAGATTTCCGTCTTGCAAAGCTTTATCTCGTTGGACATGCCTTTGTTAACAAGGGTGTCAACTTTGGTCTTGGAGCTTTTCATGCCGCCTATGCAGTCAAAGATTTCTATCTTGCCGCATTTTATTTCGCTTCCGGCGGCAAACATCTTTACGTCCAGGCTGCCCTTTTCGGATGGAACTTGGTATTTTGCAACAAAGGTATTAGTGTCTGCAATCTCTACGGAAAGAGCCTTCTGTTTTCCAATAAAGGCTTCAAACTTGTCCTGATGGGGCTTAAATGATGAAAGGTCGCCTTCTGACTTTACCTTTACACAGGCTATGCTTCCCTGCATAAGGACATCGGCATTTCCTTCTGCCTTTAGCGAACCAAAGTCATTCTGTATGAATTCAGTCTTTACCGCAGAAGGATAGCTGTTCGTATAGAAAACAAGGTCTTCTCCCTCTGCCGATATTTCTTCCAGAGGTATGGTAAAGCTTGCCTTTTTTCCGTCTGAAGAAACTGAGTCTGGCAAGAATTCTCTTTGGCTTACGGAGGTAACGGCCTTTAGGTTGGACTTGCGGAGCTTTTCGCCTGTGACATTCAGCTTAATCTTACCGGTTGACTTTATGTATTTAAGAAGCTCAACTTTTTTTCTGGAAACAGAGTCTACCCTTCCTTCCATTATGCTGTTAAAGGCCTGAACTGCGTTATAGTCTTCGCTTCCGACATAGACTTTTTTTAGGTCCATGTCCTTTTCCTTTAGATAATTTGTCCATGATGAATTGTAGGTAAAATTCTGCGCGGGAATCCAGTTTATGTTTCCGTACAAAAGCTTAAGACCTGTAAGCTCCACGTGAACCTGCCCTGAATCCAGTATCTTTGAAACGGAGGAATTTGCTCCCCTAAGCTGGCATTCCGCATTGTGCAAATAGCCTGTATAGGGATGGTAAGAGCCTATTTCGTCTGTGTCCTTTACGTTCATCGAATAAAGGCTTCCTCCGTGCATTGAATAATCGTAGTAGTTCTTAAGTGTCCTTCTGTCGTAGCGCTTGCTAAGGACAAGTTTTTCGCCTTTTAGGAAAGTTATGCCGTCAGGGCCCTTTATTTCCAGCGTACATAAATAGGGGATAAAGTTATAGGCATCATAGTAGCCGGTCTTGTCGTGAATTACGCTTTTGCTTATTTCCGCATTCCAAGCCGGCGAAAGTGTTGGTTCCAGCTTTCCGTCCCAGTATGGCATCATTCCCCTGAACCTTGAAAAGTCATAGTCCAGGTTTCCTTCATGATATTTTCCGTTGCAGACTCCTTCTTTAAAGCCATAGATTAGAGGCGTTCCATTTCTTATGAATTCGCTGTTAACAAGGTTACCCGCTATCTTTCCTGTAGTGTTTGCGCTTTCTGAAGGCCAAAGCCAAAAATCATTCCAGAAGGACGACTCATTTATCTTGTCAGACAGGTTGTCAGGGTTCTTTTGCCTTGCCTTGTGCAAACCAGGTATAATTATGTTCTTCATCAGAACATTGTATTTTCCGCAGATGCTATAATTCCATGATATGTAGTAAATGCCGTTCTGGACATCAAAAGAAGAACTTCCCTTTAGCAAAGAAAAGTCTATGCTGTAAGGGCAATATTCTGTCCAGTATTTTTCTGCATTTATGCAAAGTTTTTTCCACGCAAGTTGAAATTCGTAGCCAGACAGGTTCTTAAAGCCAGGGTTTCCTGATTTAATTTCATTTGCAAGCGCGGTGTAGCCATCCAATGCTTCGCTTGCGTATTTTGAGACTTCTTCAAAAAATTTTTCGTCAGGGACAAAGTCTTTTTGTTTTTTATCTTTGTCTAAGATTTCCTGAGCTGTCTGACGTTTTTTTTGTGCAGAAATTGAGGCATCTACAATCGCATCGTAATAATAGCCCAATGCGTATGCATATTCACCGGATTTTTCATATCTTTTAGCTTTTCTTAATAAATCAGAATAATTGCTTGTATTCGAAAATAAGTTTCCACAACAAAAGAGTATAATCACTACTAAAATGCTATATTTACAATTTGAAATCATATACTTTTTTTATTGAAGAAAAAAAAAGCCGGCGGCCTCCTACTTTCGCGGCGCGAAGCCACTATCATCGGCGCTGTGGGGCTTGACTTCCGTGTTCGGGATGGGAACGGGTATGGCACCCACGCCATGGCCACCGGCATCATTGC